>ENA-ORCU01000011-ORCU01000011.1-marine-metagenome-genome-assembly--contig:-NODE-11-length-429610-cov-6.920574_pt1 | contig 429610 bp, 343 predicted proteins | sample MGYA00248631_ERZ508512 | MGnify/ENA primary metagenome ERZ508512 (study PRJEB26183, sample SAMN06268844) | marine metagenome | isolation source: Tt an P1 anaerobic enrichment on pine from sediment taken...
TGATATTAAAGCTGTTACAGACGACTCACGTTGAGGAAATAGCGCAATAATTGGTCCGATCTAAGTACGTATTACCTTTAATAATCGCCGCGGTTCCACAGCTCGGTAATAACAACATGGCAGAATGTGGCACGCTCCGCATCATCAATCCACAACCCCAGCAGAGCCTTGCCTCCGTCGACGGTGACCGCCAGGCAGCTGTAGACCACTTTCCTGGTGACATGAGCATCATCGCGAACCGGATAACGGATGGTATCGAAGCTCACAAACGTATAGACCGCCTCCAGAGAACGGCTCTGCCATTGCAAGTTGTTAACCAGAATCCGGTCGGTAATCTCTAAGACTGCCGATGCACTCAGCTCCACGTCATAGAAACCCTCGATTTGATCGCTGATCTCCTGGGTGGACATCTCTTGGGAGTAACAGGCAACCACCTGATCCTCGGTTTCCCCAATCGACATTGATGCTTTTTAATCGCCACAGGAGAAAAACTGCCTTCACGGTCAGGAGGGATCGGCAGCTCGACCGGTCATGCTGGGTTTTCACCTTTTCCTTACTTGCGCCATTGCAGCTGTTGCCGGTGATTCGTTCTGGCTAGGAGAGTTTCTCGTAGCCCAAATGTGCTGTTAATTCTGCATCAAGGTGGTCGTTCACGGCCGATGACTGCAGTTCCTTAATCGCTCCGTCCTTACCCATCAAGTCTTCATAAGACTTGGTATCTGCGAGCTTCTTCCGCAGACGTTCGATCTGTTCATCGGAGATCCATGGAAATATTCCTGAACGGGAAGTACCCGAAAGGACGAGAATCCAGAAGGAAGTGCGAGACTGATCGGCGGCGCCTGTTCGACGACTCGACCTGGACTCTCTACGGGCCCCAGCTGCCGATTCCATACGCCGCTGTGGATTCAGACTACACTTCTGCCGTTTGTTGGTAACTCCCGTTTACACAAAATTCAGGGCACTATCGAATGCTCTTTATCTCTCATCATTCAACAGTCTTGACTTAATATCTTTTTGGTTATTTACAATACTACGAATAACATGACATATCGCAGTCACATCATCCACAGTCACCGTACTTCCCGTTGGAAGCACAATAATCCGCTCTGACACTTCATCGGTTACAGGAAGCACACACTGTTGATCACTTTCTTTCCCACGATATGGCTTCATTCTATGGCATCCCGGCCAGAAATATCGGCGTGCGATTATATTTTCCATGTGTAAGGCATCTACAATATCATCTCTTGTCAGTGCGATATTATCTGTGTCTATCTCACTTACTACATATTGATAATTTGACACTTTTGATCCCTCATACGAAACGACCTTAAGTCCTTTAACGCCTGCAAGCTCAACATAATACTGATTGTACTTCATCTTGTTGCTTTCCACAATTTCAGACATCGCCTCTAGGCTCGTTACACCCATCGCTGCATGAATTTCAGACATTTTACCATTTATTCCCAAGATAGAAACGTCATCATAAGCAGTGAATCCAAAATTTCTTATCAGTCTCAATTCTTCTGCTAAGTCATCATCATTCGTAGTAATGGCGCCACCCTCAAAACTATTTACAAACTTTGTGGCGTGGAAACTAAACACCTCGCAGCTACCACTGCCCCCAATCATTCCTGCTTTATTGCTACATCCAAGAGCATGAGCTGCATCATAGATAACTTTAAGATTATTTCGATTGGCGACCTCTTCTATGCGTTCCGTGTCGCATGCTCGACCCCAGAGGTGAACACCAATAACTGCCGTTGTCTTATCTGTAATTGCATCTTCTATCTTATTTGGATCAATATTATGCGACCCTCTCTCAATATCGACAAAAACTGGCTGAATCCCCAACCACTTCATTGCGTTAGCAGTGGCCACAAAGGTATAGGAAGGCATTATGACTTCACCACTCAATCCAAGTCCCTTTGCCGCCATCTCAAGTCCAACTGTTCCATTACAGACAGCTACACAGTGCCTCACTCCAACTAGATTCGCTACCTTACGTTCGAATTCCCTTACAAATGGACCGTCATTTGTTAGACGTCTATTTTTTAGTATCTCATTCAGCCTCTTTATTATGACGTAGTCATCTCCAATATTAGGTCCTCCAACATATTTCTTCTCTTCAAAAAGGGGTTCTCCGCCAAAACGGGCTAGGTCTCCAACGCTTTTCTTCTGTATTGTATTCCTCATTTTAGTATTCTCTTACTGCAACACCGATACCAGACGATCCGAACCCATTACCATTATAAAATAGCAATGCCCTATCCTGGGCCTTATAATAATAGCAATAACACATCATTTCGGAATCCCAACCCGCCTCTGATCTCTGTATACCAACCAGTTCATCTCGTCTTCTCCATTTTATACCATCTGCCGATTCAGCGTATCCCAATCTATAACTTTTTTTTGGATCGGTTCGATAGCCATCCAACATCCTATACGAATAGAGCATTTTGAATAAGCCGTTCTCTCTAAAAACACATGGCCGACCTATCGCCTCAGTGTCCTCACTGTATCCGATGCATGGCTCATTGTATTTTTCCCAATTTATGCCGTCATCAGATACAGCATGTCTTATTAGGTACTTTGGTTCAAATCTGTCACGTATTTTTTGCCAACCAGTACCTGAGACGTACCACATGCGCCACTGGTCATTGTCTTTCAGCACACAAGGGGCTGTATTGAAGTATATTTCACTTATACCTCTATCAAGCAATGGGCCGTTTGAGTGCTTCATAAATGTTACCCCCCCGTCATTACTCTCAGCTAACCCAATGGAGAGATGGTATGGCACTGTATCCTTCTTGTTCCATCCAATATAATACATCCATAGTCTGGTGCTGTCTTCATCCTCAACCAGCCATGAAGACATAATTCCTGCGTCATCGAACGTTCCCGGCAGACCATGCTTTAACAGCACATCACCAGGGAGTTTTAGAATCCTTAGTGGATTATCAGCAGCAACCTCCAAGTAAGTGGGATACGACAGGCCTTTCATATTTCGTGTCGAAAAATACACCCTCAATTTACCGTCTCCTGAACTACGAACGATGGGAATTGAGGCATGAGATTTCATCCAAGACTTTTCATTCTCTGGCTTGTACAACAAACCCAACTTCTGCCACTTCATTTACTCATACCTGAGTGTATTCATCAGCACCATCCTTCATCATTAATATATTATTGTACATTGGCGACATATAATTCTTCCACTTTCTTCTTTCATGGGCCTTCATAATTTCTTCAACTGCATCGTAGACAGATCGCGAGAAGATCTCGCCTAATGCTTTAATAATTTTATTTGAACTGACATTATAACTTCTTTCATCCCTTCTTCCTGGGGAATATATAAGCTCGATATTCTTCTGCACCCTCTCTTGTATTGATTCCGCCATGGATCTGATAGATACATTCTCACCACATGCGTTGAATATCTCGCCACCAACAACTGAGGCCGGTGCATCCAATACTTTAAGGAAACACTCGGCAATATCGTAAATATAGATATGTGGTCTTTGCTGTTGCCCACCTTGAACTACAATTCGTGCATCCATAATGGCCTGAGCTGTTAACAAATTCAGGATCAAGTCAAACCTCATTCTATCAGACCACCCACATATGGTGGCACAACGCAAGCTCGTCGTACACAAGTATTGACTGTTAGCATGCACAACTAGCTCTTCAGCCTTTGCTTTGCATATAGAGTACTCCTTCAATGGGTGCAAATCTGACGACTCTTCTAATCCCACTAGCTCGTTCTTGCCATATACGCTTGTCGTTGAGGCATTGACGAAACGCGACACTCCTGCTTCATCCGCTAACGCCAACAATGTTGAATATGCTCCATAATTCACTTGCCTAGTTAGTTCTGGATTGAGCTCGCCTGATGGATCGTTCGCTATTGCTGCTAAATGGACTACCTCTGTCACACCTCTCATTGCCTTGCGTACTGCACTAGCATCCCGTATGTCACCTACTATGACCGATAGCCCAGGCATACCATAAAGACCCTTAATGCCTACATCCGAATATATCATAGAATCCAATACTACAACATGCTGCTTCTTTTCTAGAAGCATCTTTGTCACTATCGAACCTAGGTACCCTGCCCCTCCTGTTACCAATATTTTGCGGTCTTGCACTAAATCAATCCTCGTCCCAGTAGCGATTGCTCTCCACAAGGTGGAAATAATCATCTCGTGTAATACCAACAATTATTTTATCCCAGTATTTATTCTTCCGGAAATACCAATCTCTGAGCCGCCCTTCCTCCTTCCATCCACAGTGCTTTGTTATGAATCCGTATCCCGCTGAGTTGTACTCTATCACACTACCGTCAAGTCTTTTGAAGTGCAGTTCTTCAAAGGCGTATCTCTCAATTGCCATAAAAGTATCGATTCCGAAGCCCTTGCCACGAATATTCTTGTCGCCCAATAGCAACCCTGTAAACGCGTGATTATTCTTCCAATCGATGTCGACCAAATTTGCATAACCAATCAAACCAAGTTCCGGGGTATCAATCGCCCATCGTTGATTTTCTTTATCATCCTTTAGTCCACGAAACCAAGTCTCCAATGAATGCATTGAGCTTGGGAAGTGCCATCCACCAAGCATGTACCAAATATCTGGATCATTTGTCCACTTATGCAACAACCCTAAATCCTCCTCTTCAATTGCCCTTAGAATTACTTTTTTACCACGAATATACATTCTATAGCCTCTCTATATATTTAATTATTGTTTGTGACAGATCATACCTGTCCAAAACACGGTTTTCGGATTTCGTCTGCTGTTGACGTGATCGTATAAAAAAGTCTCCGAATCACGGTATCTTGGTAGTGCAAACAAACCTTGATACCACAAAACGGAGACGAAGATGAGCAAAGGTTGCAGTCTGTCTCGATTGCCGATTTTCGCCGCGCTGCCGCTGCGCACGGGAGCGAGCGGCACGCCAAAGGCTTCACCTGCTGGCATCAGTACGTCAGTATGCTCTTTCTGCAACTCGGTCATCTGACCTCGCTTCGCGAGATCGTCGATGGCATGAAAGGTCTTGGAGGCAAGCTCTCGCATTTGCGTCTTCCGTCGGCCCCGAAGCGTTCGACGCTCTCGTATGCGAATACGCATCGCCCGTGGGAGATCTACCGGGATTTGTTCTACACGATGCTCGGTCGCCTGCAATCGGATTTGAAGGATCCCCGCCGGTTCCGTTTCAAAAACAAGTTGCTGAGCATGGACGCGACCGTCATGGATCTGTGTCTGTCGCTGTTTCCCTGGGCACAGTTCCGGCAGACCAAGGGCGCGGTCAAAGTGCATCTCCTGCTCGATCATGATGGGTATTTTCCGGTGTTTGCGCATATCACGGATGGAAAAACATGCGATTCCCGCGTCTGTCGCAACCAGATCGCCATGAGCGAACACCTTCCGGAGGGCAGGATTCTGGTCTTTGACAGGGCATACATCGATTTTGCACTCTTCCGCACACTGCTCGACCGCGGTGTGTTTTTCGTCACGCGTCTGAAGAAGGGGATGCGCTGGTACGTGCGCAAGCGCAACATCGCACCGCGGCAGGGAAACATCATTCGTGACGATGAAATTGAGTTTTACAGCGATACGGCGAAAGTTCTTGGACAGCATCGGCTGCGCCTGGTCGAGTGGGAAGATCCGCAGACCGGCGACCGATACCAGTTTCTGACGAATCACCTGGCTTTCGGAGCGACGACGATCGCCCGCATCTATAAAGATCGCTGGCAGATCGAGACCTTCTTCAAGACGCTCAAGCAGAACCTGAAGATCAAGACCTTTGTCGGCACCAGCGAGAATGCCCTGAAAACGCAGATTTGGACAGCACTTATCACCGTACTGCTGCTTCTGTGGATGAAGAAACGCGCAGCGTGGGCCTGGTCGCTGTCGAATCTCGTGGCTTTTCTGCGTTTGAATCTGCTGACGCATCGTGATCTGTTGCAATGGCTTGATGACCCGATTAAAGCGGCGCCCGAAGGGCCGGAGGAACAACTATATATTGCCTATTGAAACGGGAGGGGCTGGTTTTGGGCATCGGGCGCAACCTGTCCAAATCAGGCTGCATTACGTAATATTCTTATACAACACGATTTGTTTTGGACAGCAGTGTACTACCATCGATAAGCTGGGAAATATCCACCTGTTTTATTGTCACCACTTTGTACAAGCTCATCGTATATGGCCCTGTTATGGACTCTACCACAAAAATATGCAGTTCGAGTTCCAGATGACCAACCCGCTTTAAACCTGCTTAATCCATCCTGTCTTTTCTCCAATCCGGCGCCGCTACCAAGATTCAGCCACCTTGTTCCTGTAGATGCAAAGTACTCAATGGCAACGTCAAATAAAGCAAATGATGCATATGAACTGTATCCTAACTCACTGTACGCACCGAGGTGGTAATATGCGACAGAGTTGTGAGTGTACCACAGCAACATGCCCACAAGTTGCTGTTCGATTGTCGCTTTAAAGACTGTTAAACCGGGCACTGAAGATTGCTTCTTAAACGCATTATAGGAGAAGGCAGGGATGCCTGCTATACTATGTTTTAGTATCAGCTTTTTATACAAATGAACCCAGTCCTCAAGCCATTCACATTTTGGATCGACTACATCCACGGCTACTCGTTGCTTCGCTTTTCTTGTATTCCTCATATGATGCTGCGACATGAAGTCCTTCGGATTCTTAAAAAGATCGACCTCATAGTGATTCTTAAATGGCAGTACAATATCAGGGAAACTTTTTTTTAATTCTGCCACTGAATATTCAGCAAATGGATCGATTACCATATAAATACTCACGAGACTATTGCGTAATGATTCCATATCATCTGCGAGTTTTGACCAATCTAAGCACGTGAACAAGGGGTAACACCCCATTGCATCTTGGTGCACTGTATCCTGGATATCTCTCATAACCAGCCATCCTTTAGAACCATTTAAATATAATGGTTCTCCAAATTCGCTAAAAGAAGCGGCATAATCTGCGTGTTGGTACCCAGTAACCATCATAATTCGCGTTCATTCTCACTAATATCGAATAGCGTTTTCATCACTGCTGGTCAGTTGTTGATTCATGGACCTGCCCTGATTCAATGATGTACTTTTTCCCAGATGCTGGGCATATCGCGGTCATATCTTCTTTGAATTCAAGGCGATCGCCCGTCTCGCTCACCCACCCAACAAGTCTCGCAGGGTTTCCGAGAACCAATCCATAATCCGGCACATCCCTGATTACAACCGCACCAGCCCCTACAAACGCATGCTTTCCTACCCGATTTCCACAAACGATTGTACAATTTGCTCCAAGTGAAGCTCCTTCGCCCACGACCGTTTCAACATAGCAGTCGGAACGTACCTGCGGGTATTTACACCGAGGTTTCAGCACATTTGTGAAAACCATGGATGGCCCACAGAACACATAATCCTCAAGAATGACCCCCTCATAGATCGATACGTTATTCTGCACCTTGCAAAAATCACCGATTGTGACGTTGTTCCCCACATACACGTTCTGACCAAATACGCAGTTGCTCCCGATCCGAGCTCTGCTCTGAACATGACTAAAGTGCCAGATTTTTGTCCCTTCACCGATAATGACATCCTCATCGACAATGGCAGATGGGTGGACGAAATATGATTCCATAAGTCAATACCTTTGCATCGATTGGTGCAACTTTTACTCGCGATTCCGTCCCCGAACCAAGCCATGAGTTATTTCATCGTCCGGGACGGTTATCGGACTAGCATGACGAAGAGTATGGACGAGTTGAATCGAAGGGTATGCATCCTCTAATCCAAAGCCTTTTCCTTCGAGTGTCGCCTTGTATACTTCTGTATGCAGATCGGCGAAGCCCCCTGTGAATTCCAGTTCCTTCCCATCCACGACGATGGACCTGAATGTAGACCCACCACTCCGAGCGACGTCATCCGGAAGGTCGTCACTTTCAAGCGACAAGTACCAGCGAACATCAGCGTTTCGTAGATTAAGATAGCCGCCCATCCGGCGTCTCTGTGAGAGGTGCATCTCGCTTGAACGTACATAACCGAACAGCCAGAGAAGGAGGTCAAAGAAATGGACACCGATATTGGTGGCGATACCTCCCGATTTCTCCACCTGTCCTTTCCATGAATAATCGTACCAGAGTCCACGCGTTGTGATATACGTTAGATCCACCTGGCACCGCTTTCCACTTTTTTTTTGTTCAGTGATTCCAAATTGCTTTTCAAGCTTCGCCTTCAGCTTAAGAATGGAAGGATGCACGCGTAGCTGCAGGACCGTCCAAATTCTCTGTCCGTATTCCTCTTCCAACTCGGCAAGTGCATCAAGGTTCCATGGATTAAGTACAACGGGCTTCTCACAGATGGCATCGGATCCAACCCGGAGAGCTTGCCTAATATGTGCATCATGCAGGTGATTTGGCGAACAAATACTGACATAATGCACGCGCTCCTCCAACGGACCGCGACGTAGCTTTTCTATATGCCTGTCGAAGCGTTCATACTCGGTGAAGAAGCTAGTTTTCGGGAAATAGCGATCCAGTATGCCTACGGAATCATGCGGATCGCACGCTGCAAGCAGGGTGTTTCCCGAATCCTGTATAGCATTTAGATGACGGGGAGCAATGTACCCGGCGACACCAGTCAGTGCGAAATTTGCCATGATACCATCATTTGCCGGTGCTTGTGCTGTTCGTGGATTACTATCTCCGTAATTCCAGTAAATACTCACCGTACGGATTCTTCTTGTACTGCTCGGCCAGCTCCCTCAACTGCGCGTCATCGATCAGTTCTCGGCGCCAAGCGATCTCTTCCGGACACCCGATCTTCAGTCCCTGCCGTTGCTCGATGGTCTCGATGAAACTTGCCGCCTGCAGCAGCGATTCGTGTGTACCGGTATCCAGCCAAGCGGTTCCGCGACCAAAAACCTTTACGCTCAGCGACCCTTCATGGAGATATACGTTGTTCAGGTCCGTGATCTCCAGTTCCCCTCGCGGCGATGGCTTCAGGGCTTTTGCGATCGCACTCGCCCGCCCGTCGTAGAAGTACAGTCCCGGAACAGCATAGTTGGACTTCGGCTGCTCAGGTTTTTCTTCGATGGATACTGCCCTGTACGAGGCATCGAATTCCACGACACCATAGCGCTCCGGATCGCGCACATAATAAGCAAAGATCGTGCCACCCTCTGCTGTGTCCGCTGCTTCCTTCACTGTCTTTTCGAGATTCGCCCCGTAAAACAGGTTATCACCGAGTATGAGACAGCTTTGCTCACCATTGATGAAGTCTTCCCCGATAATGAATGCCTGCGCGAGGCCCTCAGGCTTTGGCTGCTCGGCATATTCCAGCGTGATTCCCCATTGCGAGCCGTCACCGAGAAGACGTTTGAATAGCGGAAGATCATGCGGAGTTGAGATGATTAATATCGCTTGCACCCCTGCCAGCATGAGCGTGGTGAGCGGATAATAAATCATCGGCTTGTCGTAGATCGGAAGAAGTTGCTTCGATACGACCATGGTCAGGGGGTACAGCCGTGTGCCGGATCCGCCGGCGAGAATGATACCTTTCATTGACTGTTTGCGTCAGACATAAAATTCAACAACTGTTTCAGCGACGTACTTCTGCATGTCATCCGTCAGTTCCGGATACACCGGCAGGGAAATGATCTCCGCGGACACCTGGTCTGCGACGGGAAAGGAGTCACGGGCACTCGGAACATCAGCGAAGCATTTCTGCTCATGGAACGGCACGGGGTAGTAGACGGCGTTGCCGATGCCGTGTTCGTTGAGGTGCGTCGTGAGTTGATCGCGGCGGGGGGTGCGGATGGAGTATTGGTTGTAAATATGCGGATAGCGTAAAGGGTTAAGGGTAAAGGGTGAAGACGGGTCTTCATACACGGACGCTGGCGTTACAATATCAGATACGGAAGCAAGCAGTTCGTTGTAGCGGGCGGCGTTTTTGCGGCGGGATTCGTGCCAGCTGTCGAGGTATTTTAGCTTGACGTTGAGGACGGCGGCCTGGATGGCGTCGAGGCGAAAGTTGCCGCCGATCATTTCATGATAGTAACGCTTCTCCGCGCCATGAACGCGCATGAGGCGCATCTTGTGTGCGAGTTCTTCGTCGTTCGTCGTAACAACGCCACCATCACCGAACGCTCCGAGGTTTTTGCTCGGGAAAAAGCTGAAGCAGCCGGCGATACCGATACTGCCGACCCTTCGCTCATCCATATACGCCGAACCGATCGCCTGGGCGGCATCCTCGATAACATCAAGGTTGTTTACCTCGGCGAATTCCATGATCGGCTTCATGTGCGCGGCCTGACCGAACAGGTGAACAGGCACGATGGCCTTGATATTCACATCATTTTTGTATTTCTCGTGCGCCCGTTCAACCCCGACCGGATCGATATTGTACGTCTCGGGATCGATATCCACGAAAATCGGCGTCGCATTCAGCCGCGCTACGACTCCGGCCGTCGCGAAAAAACTGAACGTCGGCACGATCACTCCGTCTCCCTCGCCGATTCCCAGCGCCATCATGGCCAGCAACAGCGCATCGGTCCCTGAAGAGACGCCGACAGCGTACCTTGCTCCGATGTAGTCCGCGATGTTCTTTTCGAGCGCTTCGACTTCGGGGCCGAGAATGAACATCTGGTCCTCTGCTGTCTTCAGGAGGACGGGTTCGATCTCGTGGCGAATTGATTCGTACTGAGCTTTTAGATCTAGAAGAGGTACTTTCATAAGGTCGTGAAGGGGTAAAGGGGTGAAGAGGTGAAGAATCTGTTTTTATTATGCTTCTGCTTTTACCTGCAAGCGGACATGTCTCAACAGTCCGTTCAGGAGGTATGATGTTCGTTCCATTAACGCTATCGCCTTAACATCGGATTCAATGTAATTGAGCCGTCTGGCGATTTCCAGTTCTGTTTCGAGTTCGCTGATGGAGCCGCGGGCGATGTGCAGGAATCTGAGGTATTCTCTGCGGGATTCGCGGCCGGCTCCTTCGGCAATGTTCGCGGGCACCGATATTGCAGCGCGTCTGATCTGCGAACAGAGTCCATACTGCTCGTGTCTCGGAAAGTGTTCCAGCTCACGATACAACTCCGTCACCAGATCCATCGCCACCTTCCACGCATCAAGCTTCTGATGCGACCGTTCAAATCGTTTCATTACATTCTCCCTAAAAATGTTATTGTAATTGAAGGGTTTAGAGGCCTAGATTCTTCACCTCTTTACCCCTTCACCCCTTTACGACGATCACCCCTTTACGACATAGCTTCGAGATCCGCCTCCACCATCATCCTCACCAGCTCTTCGAAGGACGTCTCAGGTACCCACCCCAGTTCGGCTTTCGCGCGTGATGGATCCCCAAGCAGCAATTCCACTTCAGCTGGCCGATAAAACGCCGGATCGACAACGACATAATCTTCATAATTCAGTCCGACGTGCTCGAAGGCGACACGGGCGAAGTCGCGGACGCTGTGGGTTTCTCCGGTGGCGATGACGTAGTCGTTTGGTTCGTCCTGCTGCAGGATGCGCCACATGGCTTCGACGTATTCTTTTGCGTAACCCCAGTCGCGTTTGGCGTCCAGGTTTCCGAGACGCAGTTCCTTTGCTTTGCCCTGCTTGATGCGAGCCACGGTGCTGCTGATCTTGCGCGTGACGAATTCGAATCCGCGGCGGGGCGATTCGTGGTTGTAGAGAATGCCGCTCGCCGCCTTGAGACCGTATGCCTCACGGTAATTGCGGGTGAGATCGAAGCCGGCCACCTTTGTGATGCCGTAGGCGCTGCGGGGGTGGAAGGGAGTGGCCTCGTTCTGCGGCGTCTCGCGCACCTTGCCGAACATCTCGCTGGAACCGGCGAAATAGAATCGGCAGTCCGGAGCATTCTCCTTGATCGACGACAGCAGGTAATGCGTGCCGTTGATGTTGGTGTTGAATGTCGAGAACTCGTCCTCGAACGAATAGCTCACGAAGCTCTGAGCAGCCAGGTGATAGCATTCATCCGGCTGCACCTCGCGCACGACTTTGAACAGGCTCGGATAACTCTCCAGCGAAGCCGGATGCAGCTCGATATCGTTCAGAAGATGCTGAATTCTGCCCAGCCGCTGTTTCGGCGCTTCGATGGCTACCCTGCGTACGATGCCATGGACTTCGTAGCCTTTTTCGAGGAGGATTTCAGCGAGATAGGAGCCATCCTGGCCTGTGATACCGGTAATGAGTGCTTTCTTCATGGGGAAGACCTACTAGTTCAAGAAGAGTACGCGGAGTGTTTTCACCACAGATTAACGCGGAGGAACGCAGAGGGCTTTTTCAAGAAACAGGCCTTAGTGTCTTGGAAACTTTGTGGCTTTGTGCCCCCAAGATTTGACCTACTTATCAAGCACCTGGATTTCGTTCAGACCCACTTCCATGACAACCGCCTGCCGGATGGAGTCGACCACGATGGCGATGCGTTTTTCGCCGCGGTATTCGATGAGGAGGCCGCGGACGCCGGTCATGGGTCCGTGGGAGATTTTGACGGGGGTGCCGGATTCGAGGCGGTCGCCGGTGACTTCGATGTCCCCTGGACCGTACACGGCGATGCGAAGGCTATCTATTATATAGGGGCGTACTTCGGCGAGTTTGCCCGAAAAATGGACGTATTTCAGCGTGCCGTGCACGTCGAAGGCGGCGACGCGCTCTTTTTCGTCCACATGCACGAAGATGTAGCCGGGGAAGAGCGGCGCGATGACTTTTTTCTTCCGGTCGGACCACTGCCGTACTTCCTCCCGCAGCGGCAGGAAGCGCTCGATGCCCCGCTCCTCCAGCTGCGCATCGACCTTCTTCTCCCACCGCGGCCGTACGTACAGTACTCTCCACTTTTTCATAACAGGAATTGGAACAACGAAGGGCGCGAAGGAAACGAAGGGTAAGAAAAGGAGAATGTTGGAAGCTGCCTGAAAGAAGCCTTCGTTCTCTTCGTGTCTTCGCTGTTCACATTACTCCGGGTATAGCTCCGCCAATTCAGTCCCATTTGTGGGATGGGACCGAGGATGTATTCCTCAAATATACTGCGTCCGCACGTTCGGTGGAACTTGTCGGTTCCTTAATTTTTCGTTATGCGGAGGCCGGTTTACCTAAAAGAAAAACAGCACCTTCGCCCCTGAAATCAGGGCCGTACCGGTGCTGTGCAGTGTGCCACTCTATACTGCATCCCCACAGAAATCCGTGGAGTGAATAGCTTCATACGTCTCGTCAACTGGGCAATTAATGGGAACAACGAAGATAGCGAAGAAAGCGAAGAGACTATTCGGGAGAATGTTGGCTGCTGCCTGATAAAACCTTCGTTTGCTTCGTCCCTTCGCTGTTCCAGTTTTCTTATCCGCCGCTTTCGAGACGGAGTATCTCGTCCCGCAGGCGCGCGGCGGCTTCGTAGTCTTCTTTGTTGATTGCTTCGTCGAGCTTTTCCTTGAGATCGGCGATTTTCTGATCGCGCGGCTCCATGTAGGTGTCGGCGTCGACGGCGGTGCTCTCCTCTTCGCCTTCCGGCACGAAGCCGGCTTCGGCAAGTACGTCTTCTTCGACGAATATCGGGACGCCATAGCGCACCGCGAGCGCGATGGCGTCGCTGGGACGGGAGTCCACTTCATCACTGACGGCGGTGTCGAGCGAGAGCCGCGCGTAGAACGTGCCCTCGCGCAGCTCGGTGATGGTCACCTCGGTGATGTTGTACCCGAGCGTGTCCACGATGTCTTTCAACAGGTCATGCGTCATCGGCCGCGGCGGCTTGATGCCCTCGATCTCCAGGGCGATGGCCTGCGCCTCGAACGCCCCGATGATGATCGGCAGCCGCCGGGGACCATCCGCCTCCCGGAGAATGAGCGCGTACGCTCCCCCGGAAGAGGTGGAGGTGGAGAGGCCGAGTATTTCAACGCGAATTTTATTCATTCGTAAAGGGTAAAGGCGTAAAGGGTGAAGCCGGCTTTACGTCTTCACCCTTTACCCATTACGATTCAATTTCCTAAAAACGACTTCAGTTCCTCTGTCAACGCCGGTACCACCTCAAACACATCCCCGACGATTCCATAGTCTGCGACCTGGAAGATGGGGGCGTCTTTGTCTTTGTTGATGGCGACGATGACTTTGCTGGACGACATGCCGGCGAGATGCTGGATGGCGCCGCTGATGCCGCAGGCGACGTAGAGGTTCGGGGAGACGGTCTTGCCCGTCTGTCCGACCTGCTCGGCGTGGGGACGCCAGCCGGCGTCGACGACCGCGCGGGATGCTCCGGTGGCCGCGCCGAGCGCCGAAGCGAGATCCTCGATGAGATTCCAGTTCTCGGGACCCTGCAGTCCGCGTCCGCCGGAAACAATGGCCGTCGCTTCCGCCACGTCCAGCTTACCGCTGGCGATGGATGTGCCGGTGGATTTCGTCACGAAATCGGCGTCGTCGAGCTGCGGCGAAAACGCCTCGACCTGCGCCTCCGCGCCGTCCACTTCGCCGGCGGAGAACACGTTGGGCCGCAGCGAGAATATTTTCTTCGCGCTGGTGACTTTCACCTTGATCAGCGCCTTGCCGGCGTACACGGGACGCAGGGCGACGATGTCGCCGCCGTCCACTGACAGCTCGGTGACGTCGGGCGCCAGGGCACCTTCCATGCGCACGGCCAGCCGTGGAGCGAGATCCTTGCCGAGCGCCGTGGCGGGCAGCATCACGATATCCGCGCCCTCCTTTTTGGCGATCTGCACGACGGACTTCACATACGCGCCATTGGAATAGAGATTCAGCTTCTCGTCGGCGACATGCACCGTCTTCGCGGCCCCGTAGCCGCCCATGGCCTTCGCGGCAGCTTCATCAGCGCCGAAGAGCACGGCTGTAACGTCAGCATTCAACTCGCCGGCAACGTTCTTCGCTGCACGGATTGCCTCATACGAAGCTTTTTTGACCTTGCCGTCGCGTTGTTCTGTGATTACGAGGATATTCATCAGATCACCTTCGCTTCTTCATGCAACAGCTTGACCAGGTCTTTTACCGCGTCAGGACCTTCTCCGACGATTTTGCCGGCGGATTTGACGGGCGGCTTGCTCATTTCGAGCACTTCGACGCGGTTTTCGTGGGGCGAGGGCTCGACGTCCTCGATGGGCTTGCGTTTGGCCTGCATGATGCCCTGCAGCTTCGGGTAGCGCGGCTCGTTGAGTCCCTTCTGCGCGGAAATCACCGCCGGGAGCTTCGAGACGATGGTCTCCTGTCCGCCCTCGATGTCGCGCACGGCCTCGATCGAGCCGTCTTCCTTGATTTCCAGCTTGGCGGCCACGGAGACCGACGGCAGGTCGAGCATTTCGCCGAGGAGTCCGGCCATCTGCCAGCCGTCGTAGTCGATCGACTGCCGGCCGCAGAAAATGACGTCCGCTTCGCGGTCCTTCAGCGTCTCGGCAATGGCTTTCGCGGTGCCGAAGCTGTCGCGCGGCTGGTCGGACTTGATGTGCAGTCCTTTATCCGCGCCCATGGCGAGTCCTTTGCGAATCGTCTCTTTCACCGCATCCGGACCGAAGCAGACCACGGTCACTTCGCCTTCGCGGGCTTCCTTGAACTGCAGCGCCGCCTCGACGGCATATTCATCGTATGGATTGAGAATCCAGGTGACGCCGGAGGGATCGATGCTCTTGCCGTCCTCTCCGACCTGGACCTTCGTGGTGGTGTCAGGTACGTGACTGACGCAAACGAAGATGTTCATTGATTATCCTGTACTGCATGTTTGTTTTTACGGATCGTATTAGGGTAAATATAGTGGCGAAGGTGGGGAAATGCAACGCGCATCCATTCCGCATTAACTGAGTCAGTCCGCTGATTTACGAAGCACGGCATAGGCAGAAGTGCCCCATGGGAGAGGAACAGCAGAACCGATTGAAGCCTCCATCCGCAGGACGAACTTCAAGATCGAATTCACAAATCGATTGGGAACCCGGTGGGTTCGACGGAGCAACTCAAACATCTGCTGCTCGGTCAAGTCCGCAGTTTTCCTGGAACTTTTTCGGCTCAACCATACAAGAGGACTCAAAAGAAACATATAGTACCGAACATCAAGAATCTCAAAGCCCACAGATTTGGCTTTTTCGATGATTTCTCTACGGGAATAGCGTCTTTTGTGGTGCACAATCTCGTCATTGTAGCTCCAGAACGCCATCAGCGCCGGGACCGAGAGTACCAAGGTACCTCCTTTGCGAAGTGCAGTATGCATTCCACCCAGTACGCGCACGTCATCCTCGATATGCTCAATTACATCGAGCAGGAAAACAACATCCCATTCCTCCTTCCAAATCATCTCAGTAACATCCACTTGACAGCGGAGTATTCCCTCATCATTCCCATCCAGAGCGCGTAAGGCCTTGACAGAGGAGTCCCCGACAGCAAGGGTATCAATTAGCGAGCTGTTTTGTTTTCTCAATACGTGGGCCCACTCACCGGTACCCGCACCAAGGTCTATGATATCGAGCCGCTTCGAACTGTCTCGGCTTGAGACAACAAACTTTCGGAACAGGCTCAGCAGGAAGTGATATCTCCCATGATACCAGAAATGATCCTTATGCATCCTTAATAGAATGTCGAAATAACGCTGATCATACTCGTCTTCACGATGCTTTACCTCGCGTTCTGGTATCAGAATACCATCCCGCAACACGTATCCATTAAGTGGTCTCAATGACTCGCCTTTAACTTCTTGTATTTAAAACACTTAGGATATTGGAGAGATCTCCATACCTCTGCTTTACCCGGTACTCAGCAGGCTGCTATTCCGATCTATCGAAAAAAAGAAAGAACGCCATCTATCACTATCGCTACATCACTCTCCGCCAGACCGTGATATAGCGGTAGGCGCAGCAATACCTGCTCATAGTTCTGTGCAGATGGCAGCGGACGACCGTCATGTTTGTCACGGTAAAACGGCGAGCGATGGAGGACCTGGTAATGGAACACCGAGTGCACGCCATGCTCTTTTAGATGGCCGATCAGCGCATCGCGCTCATCCTCAGTGCGGCAGAGCATGTAGAAGATGTGGCCGTTATTCGTGGAATGCTGCGGGATACGCGGCAGCTTCAACAGCCCATCATCCTCCAGTGGCCTTAACGCCTCGAAATACTGATCCCAGATCGCCACACGCTGGTCAATCACCTCATCGACGTGCTGAAGCTGCGCATATAGGAAGGCCGCATTGAGTTCCGATGGCAGGAAACTCGAACCGACATCCACCCAGCCATATTTATCCACCTCCCCGCGCCAGAACGCGGCCCGGTTCGTTCCCTTTTCCCAGATGATCTCGGCCCGCTGCCTCAGAACCGGATTATTGACAACGAGCATCCCCCCTTCACCGCAGTTGATGTTCTTTGTCTCGTGGAAAGAAAATGTCCCGAGATCGCCAATACCGCCAAGCGGTCGATCTTTGTAACGGACGTTGATCGCTTGAGCGGCATCTTCCACGACGGCGATTCTGTGCCGCTTAGCAAGCTCCTGCACCGCATCCATATCGCAGGCCATGCCGGCGTAATGAACGACCACGATGGCCTTTGTTCGTCCGCTGATGAGTTCCTCGATGCGGTCTGCATCGATATTCGGGTGATCTGGCCTGCTGTCCACGAAACGGAGCGTTGCACCGCGAAGCACGAAGGCATTGGCAGAGGAAACAAAAGTGTACGCGGGCAGAATAACCTCATCCCCCGGTCCGATATCGAGCAGCAGTGCCGCCATCTCGAGCGCATCCGTACAGCTCGTCGTGAGCAGGCACTTTTCAAAGCCATACCGCTCCTCGAAGAATCGCTGGCAGAGGGCGGTGTAATGGCCGTTCCCCGATATTTTCCCTCTTTCGACGGCATCACGGATATAGGACAGTTCGTCACCGACGAGCGCCGGTTTATTGTACGGGATCACGTTTCGTTCTTCCTCCAGTAATGCAAAATCATCTGTCGCGAAAGTTCCCTGAAGCCATTCCGCTCATAGAATCGACAGGCGCCGGTGTTCTCTGACTGTGTTGCGACCTGAACTTCGCTGCAAGACTTTGAATGCGCATAGTGGAACACCGCATCGATCAGGCGAGAACCGATTCCGCCCCCCTGCGCGGAGGGATCGACGGCAATGAGGCCAATAACCGCAGTGTCGTCACGGACGGTAACCGTAACAAAGCCGGTGATATTCCCGTCCGACTCCGTTACGAATACTTCATCCGCTATTTCGCGTGAGACCGATCTGTCCAGCCACAGCGTGTAAAGCCGTTCGTATGTGCCGTTCGGCATCTCCGGGTCGGTGAGGAAACGAGAATGCCTGCCGCTGACGAGGGCGATATCTCTCAATGCCGCAGGGAGCTGCTCATTTGCCGGGAAACTCCGGACACCGGCAGCTGCGGTGCCATGCTCATCCGAGACAGGTGCGTGATACGTGATTTTGGTGTCAACAAGCCGCGCCCCGGTCTGCTGCCATTCGCGTACAATGTCATCATGCCCCGGAGGGACAAAGATGTACGTCAGTTCAGCCCGAACGTCCTCCAATGCGCGTATACATTCATGCACCTCGTCGCTGTAATTGGAGTCCTGGTCAACACGATATGTATTGAGCCCAAGGAAATCGCTGTCCCATTCGAGCCGCCGCAGCTTACTCATCGGTAGTCTCAGCGATGATGTATGGAGGACGCAATTTGACTTTTTCGAAAATCTGGCCGATGTACAGTCCCACCACGCCAAGGACAAGAATGACATTCCCCGTCAGGAACCAGAATGAAATAATCAGGCTTGCCCAGCCGCTCACTGTGATTCCGCCCACGAAGTAACGGTACAGGATGAAGACTGCAAAGGCCATGGCGATTGCAGAAAGGAATATTCCATAGGTAACCGCCAGTCTCAGCGGCTTATCGGAAAAGCCGAGCATCACGTTCACTGCAAGTGCCACCAGTTTGCGGAATGAGTAGGAGGTCCTTCCCTCCCTGCGCTCGTCGTGCTGAATCGGGATTCCAGTCCTTTTGAACCCGACCCACTGGATGGTGGATGGAAAATACCGCATCCCATCACCCATGCTCGTGATCGCCTCGATCGTCCTGCGGTGGTATATCCCGAAATTCCCGATAGCTGGTTCCTGCTTCGTTTGCGTGAGGTACCCGAGCATCGCGTAAAAGGCTTTCGATGAAAGCCGTTTCAATAGGCCGTCCCGCCGATATTCCCTGCGTCCCTGCACCACGTCCCATCCTTCCAGGGCTCTCTGGTACAGTGGCGCGATTTCCTCCGGACGATCCTGCAGGTCGCAATCCATGATCACGATCCATTCACCGCGACACTGCTTCATGCCGGCAAAAATGGCGGCGTGCTGCCCAAAGTTGCGCGAAAGCCGTATGCCTTTCACCCGCTGGTCGGCTGCAGCCAGCTCTTCGGTCACCTCCCATGACCGATCCGGACTGGCATCATTCACTAGGAGGATCTCCGCGGAGACACCAAGACCATCTGTGGTGGCAAGAATACGCTCCACGAGCTCGTGCAGACAGGCATCACAGCCATAGACGGGTGAAATAACGGATATCTTCGGATGTTCTGACTCGTGCACTCTCGCTCCGCTCTAGCTTACAAGACCCGGTCAATATACCGAAAAATGGTGGGCGTAAACAGAATGGCAACCACATAAAGGCAACCACAGATTTCCTCAGATTCAGGCACCAGCCTTCGTCCTCGCTTCGCGAGAACTTCGGCCTGGCGCGCAGATTCCCACACAGATTTTTCTACTGTGGTATCCATTAGTATTGCCTGCGTGTTTTGTCGGATTCGTACCTTCTGTGGTTGCCTTTCAGTTGCCTTCATTCGGCCTTTCACCTATTCCATCCTTTTCCGTATGTTGCAGGATTAGAACGCATTCGAATAAAGAGAGCTCATCCTCAATGCCGACAGAAAACTTCAACCCGCAATCCGTATTGGTGACAGGCGGTGCGGGGTTTATCGGGAGTAATTTCGTCAGGACGCTTTTCGAACGGCGTCCCGACACGCAGGTGACGGTGCTGGACAAGCTGACGTACGCCGGCAACCTGGAGAACCTGGCGGACCTGGAAGGCCAGTACTCCTTCATCAAGGCCGATATCACGGATGCCCAGGCGGTGCGCGCCGCGCTGCAATCCCGCGACATCGATGCGGTGGTGCATTTCGCGGCGGAGTCGCATGTGGACCGCAGCATCCTGGGTCCGATGGTGTTCACGCACACGAACGTCCTCGGCACGCACGTGATGCTCGAGGAGAGCCGCGCGGCGGGCGTCGAGCGCTTCATCCATATCTCCACCGACGAGGTGTACGGTTCGCTCGGACCCGAAGGCGCCTTCACCGAGGAGTCGCCCATCGATCCCACCTCCCCCTACGCGGCCTCCAAGGCGGCGTCGGACCTGGTGGTGCAGTCCTACATCAAGACCTTTGACTTCCCGGCCATCATCACGCGCTGCTCGAACAACTACGGTCCATACCAGTTCCCCGAGAAGCTCATCCCGCTCATGCTCATCAACGCGATGAACGACCGGCCGCTGCCGGTCTACGGCGACGGCATGAACGTGCGGGACTGGATTCACACGCGCGACCACTCCCTCGCGGTGCTGCGCGTGCTGGAGGCGGGCGCGCCGGGCGCGGTGTACAACGTCGGCTCGAGCAACGAGTGGCCCAACATCGAGATCGTGAAGCTCATCCTGCGCGTTCTGGGGAAACCCGAATCGCTTATTACCTTTGTGAAAGATCGTCCCGCCCACGACCGGCGCTACGCGATCGATTCGTCGAAAATCAAGCGCGAGCTGGGATGGGAGGCGGAGACGGATTTCGATGCCGGGATCGCGGAGACGATTTCCTGGTACCGGGAGCATGAGGACTGGTGGCGGAGGGTGATGAGCGGGGAGTACATGGAATACTACGACAGGCAATATGCAGGCAGATTTTAAGTGAGATTACACGGAGAATCATATCGCAGATTTTCGCAGAGTACACGCAGATTTGCACAGATTGCTTGTATGAAAAAGCAATCTGAGAAAATCTGCGCATGAATCTGAGGAAATCTGCGATATGATTCCTCCGTGCAATCTGCCCAAATCCGGATTCATCCAAACCATCTAGATACATCACCAATGACACTTGAACAGAAAATCACTTCGAAGGACATCACGGTCGGTGTGATCGGGCTCGGGTATGTGGGCCTGCCGCTGGCGGTGGAGTATGCGACGGCGGGCTTCCGCACGATCGGCATCGATACGGACAAGAAGAAAACCGATGCGATCAACAAGGGGAAGAATTACATCGATGACGTGGACGATGCGCTCCTCGCGAAGGCGGTGAAGGACGGCCTCCTCTCCGCCGAGGAGAATTATCGCAACATCCGCAAGATGGACGTCATCTTCATCTGCGTGCCCACGCCGTTCACGGAGACGAAGGATCCCGACATTTCCTATATCGTCGACGCGGCCGAGGGCATCCTGCCCGGCCTGCGGCGCGAGCATATCGTCATCCTCAAGTCCACCACCTTCCCCGGCACCACGCAGGATTACGTGCAGCCGATTCTCGAGCGCACGGGCATGAAGGCGGGACGCGACTACTACCTCGCCTTCTCGCCGGAGCGTATCGATCCGGGCAACAAGGTGTGGACCACCGCCAATACTCCCACCGTCGTCGGCGGCGTCACGAAGAAGTGCACGAAGTTCGCGAAGCTGGTCACCGAGCAGGTCATCGCCACGGTCGTGCCGGTGTCGAATCCCAAGATCGCCGAGATGGAGAAGCTGCTGGAGAACATTTTCCGCAGCGTGAACATCGCGCTGGTCAACGAGCTGGCGCAGCTCTGCGACCGCATGGAGGGCATCGACATGTGGGAGGTCATCGAAGCCGCCAAGACCAAGCCCTTCGGCTTCATGCCGTTTTATCCGGGTCCGGGCATCGGCGGACACTGCATCCTGATCGATCCATATTATCTGTCCTGGATCGCGCGCAAGTTCGATTTCCAGACGAACTTCATCAACCTCGCGGCGGAGACCAACGAGAGCATGCCGTTTTACGTGAAGAACATGCTCTTCCGCCAGCTCGGGATGATGCCCATTTCGGTGATGGATGCCAACATCCTGATGCTCGGCGTGGCGTTCAAGAAAGACGTCGACGACACGCGGCATTCTCCCGCCCTTCGCATCATGGAGCTGCTGCTCGAGGATCACGTCCGCAACCTGCATTACAACGACCCGTACGTTCCCCAGGTGCGCGTCAACGGTCGGCGCCTGCGCTCGCGCAAGCTCACGCCCGAACTGCTCGAGGAAATGGACTGCGTTGTCATCACCACCGACCACTCCGATTACGACTACGACATGATCCTCAAGCACGCGAAAGTCGTCATCGACACCCGGAACGCGACGAAGAACGTGAAGGGTCCGAAGAAGCACGTGACGGTACTCGGTGACGGACGGAAATAATATGCTCAAAATCATCTCCGTCGTCGGCGCGAGGCCGAATTTCATGAAAGTCGCTCCCCTGCACCGCGCGTTCGCCGCGCATGCGGATCGGGTGCGGCACATGATCTGCCATACCGGCCAGCATTACGACGAGAAAATGTCGAAGATTTTTTTCGAGGACCTCGATCTGCCGCAGCCGGATATCTATCTCGGCGTGGGCTCGGGTTCGCATGCGGAACAGACCGCCCGCGTGATGGTGGAGTTCGAGAAGGTGCTGCGCGAGGAGCAGCCCGATCTCGTGATCGTGGTCGGCGACGTGAACTCCACGCTCGCCTGCTCGGTGACGGCGTCGAAACTGAAAATTCCCGTGGCGCATGTGGAAGCCGGACTCCGCAGCTTCGACCGCGAGATGCCCGAGGAGATCAACCGCCTCGTCACCGACGTGCTGTCCGATTACCTGTTCGTCACCGAACAGGCCGGCATCGACAACCTGAAGCGCGAAGGAATCCCCGACGCAAAGGTGTTCTTTACCGGACACGTGATGATCGACTCGCTGGCCTATTACCGCAAAAAGGCCGCCATGTCGGATGCACTGGCGAGTTTCGACCTCATGCCCAAAGCCTTCACGCTCGTGACGCTGCATCGTCCGAGCAACGTCGACGTGAAGGAGAACCTCGAGAAGATCTTATCCCTCTTTGAATCCATCCAGAGCGACACGCGCTTCATCTTCCCGGTGCACCCGCGCACGCGGACACGCATCGCGGAGTTCGGCCTGGCCGAGCGCTTCGACGCCATCAAGTCGCTCACGCTCTGCGATCCGATCGGCTACCTGGATTTCCTGAAGCTGATGGACAACGCCGCGCTGATCCTCACCGATTCCGGCGGCATTCAGGAGGAGTCCACCTGGCTCGGCGTGCCCTGCATCACGCTGCGCGAGAACACCGAGCGTCCCATCACCGCCGAGATCGGCACCAACGAAGTCGTCGGACTCAACATCCCGCTCGCGGTGGAAAAATCGCGCGCCGCATTGAACGGCAGCGCAAAAGAAGGTAATATTCCTGAATTGTGGGACGGCCGCGCCGCCGAGCGCATCGTTGCCATTTTACTGGAAAAATTTCAGGTATGAGTTATTTGTACAGGATGGAAAAGTCAATTCACTCCGAGTGTGTCAACAAGAAGAGTGGTGGGGATTCACGCGTGAGCCCCACGCTGACGCGTGGGGTTACTGCACCCGATGATGCCCGCATACACACGCTTACGCGTGGGGTTACTGCACCCGATGATGCCCGCATACACACGCTGACGCGTGGGGTTACCATCCTCCTTGCCCTCCTCGTTCTCCCTGTTTGCCTCCACGCCCAGCTCGACTCCTTCAATCCCCTGATGCAGAAGGACGGCAAGAGCGGCGAGGCGGCTGCGTCGGTGCTGGGACGCGAGACGGCTCCCGTGGCGCGCACGGTGGAGCCGGAGCTGTATGTCTGCGGCGCGAATGACCTGATGTCCCTCGTGATCACCATGCCGGTCAATGTCGAGGCCGTGCTGCCAGTGAGCGCCGACGGATCGCTGGTCATCCCGAAAGTGGGCGCGATCCCGATCGGCGGCAAAACGCTCGCCGAGGCGCGCCGCGATGTGACGGATGTGCTCAAGCGCAAATATCCCGCCTTCGAGGGCACGCTCACGCTGCTGCAGCCGCGTCCGATACTCGTGAAAATCCGCGGCGAGGTGAAGACGCCGGGACTCCTGCGCGTGACTGCCGGCACCCCCGTCTCCATGGCGCTGCAGATGGCCGCGGTGGAGCAGGAGCCGGAATCCACCACGAAAATGCAGCTCATGCAGCAGGGCGACGGCGTCTCGAATCCGAATTACCGCCAGCGCCTCGGCGCGCGCTATTTTGGATCCTGGGAAACCGAGCGCCGCGCGCTGCGCCGCATTGTCATCCAGCACGCCGACGGCAGCACCAGCCGGGCGGATATCCCGATGTACGAGGCGACGCGCGACGGACGCTACGATCCCCTCCTCCGCGAGGGCGACATCATCATCGTGCCGCAGCGCGACGTCTCCACCCCGACGATCGCGGTGCTGGGCGCCGTGCAGCGTCCGGGCGTGTTCGAATACATGCGCGGCGACCGGCTGTCGGACCTCCTGCGCATGGGCTTCGGCCTCGATCCCACGAAAACCGTCACCGGCGCGGAGCTGACGCGGGAGGGCAAGGAATCCATCGACATCCCCGTCTCAACGCTCGGCGGCGAGGGCGTCAATGACATGGAGCTCGAGCCCGGCGACCGCCTGATCGTGTACGCCCGGCGCCAGAGCGGGAATCTCGGCACGGCGGTGGTGGATGGCGAGGTTGAGCAGCCCGGCGCCTATCCCATCGTGCCCGGCGAGACGCGGCTCAGCGAGCTGGTGAAGATGGCGGGGGGATTCACGTCCCAGGCCTGGCCCGGACTTTCGGAGCTGTACCGCCGGCAGATCGGCATCGAGGGCGTGGCGCCCGATCCCTCGCGGGAGAAGGACCGCACGTTCGAGAAGAGTCCGCTCGTGAACGAAGACACGCTCTACTGGTCGATGAACGCGCGGCTGCGCGAGGGACAGGTGGCGGTGAATTTCCACCGGCTGTTCGTCGCAAAGCAGGCGGCGGCGGATGTGCCGCTCGAGGACGGCGACGTGCTGCTGGTGCCGCGCAACACGCGCACGGTGTATGTGTACGGACAGGTGAATACGCATGGCTTCGTGCCATGGAGCGAGGGCAAGGATTTTGAATGGTACATCGCGCAGGCGGGCGGGATCGGCGAGTCCGCCGACGAGGATCGCGCGGCGGTGATCAAGTCCAACACGCGCGCCTGGGTGAATCCCGAGGACGCGGTGATCGAGCCGGGCGACATGATTTACGTGCCGCATGAGCCGCTCGTGCCGGTGGCATCCACCACCGAACTCCTCGCCGTCGTCGCCGCCATCGCGGGCTCCCTCGCCGGTGTGGCGGGACTGGTGATCTCGATCTTGAACACGCGGTAGGATGTCTCTTGGTGGGCACGAAGGCACGAAGACATGAAGACACGAAGGGGTTTCTTTACCTCTTCACCCCTTCACCTCTTTACGAACCGTCTGAAATCTGCAATCTGAAATCTGCAATTCCCCATGTCCGAAACGCAGCATACTGAATCCGAGTCCCAACCGTTCGTCCGCTCGGTGTTTGTCATCCTCCGCCACTGGAAGCTTCTGGCGGTGACCTTCGTTGTGGCGGTGGCGGCGTCCGTTGCGCTCTCGCTGAGCCTTTCGAACTGGTACACCGCCACGGCGACGTTTCTGCCGCCGCAGGGCTCGTCGGGACTGCTCGAGCGGGTGACGGGCGGACTGTCATCCACCCTGCGCACGTTCGGGATCTCGAGCCTCGGTTCGCAGGGCGAGGGATACAATTACATCGCCATCCTGCAGAGCCGCCGCATCGGCGAGGAGCTGGTGCGGGAATTCAACCTGATGGAGGTGTACGGCACCGACGGTTCGATGGAGGATGCGCTCGACGAGCTGGAATCCAACTCGAGCTTCGAACTCGCCGAGGACGGCCGCATGGTGATCAGCGTGACGGATTATGATCCCGAGCGCGCGGCGGAGATGGCGGAGTCGTATTTCCGGCATCTCAACGACATCAGCACCGAGCTCAACAGCATCGAGGCGCGCAACAATCGGAAATTTGTCGAACTGCAGTACACGAGCACGCGCGACAGTCTGCGCGAGCTGGAGCAGCAGCTGGCGGCGTTCCAGGAGCGCACGAAGATTTACGCGCTGAAGGAGCAGACCGAGGCGGCCGTCTCCGCGGCGAGCGAACTGTATGCGCAGCTGGGACTGCAGAAAGTGTATCTCTCCATGCTCGAGCGCAACCTCGGCGCCGACGACGCGGAGGTGCGCGCCCAGCGCGCCATCGTCGAGGAGATGGAGCAGCAGATCCCGGGCATGGGCGACAACGAGCTGGCCGGACTCGTGGGACGCGAGGGCACGGACCTCCCCGAGGAGGGACTCACCTACCTTCGTCTTTACCGCGACATTGAAATCCTCAGCAAGCTGCAGGCCTTTCTCCTTCCGATGTACCAGCAGGCGGTGATCGAAGAGCAGAAGCAGATGCACGTGCTCGTGCCGCTCGACCGCGCGGAAGTGCCCGAGCGCAAGGCGGGACCCAAGCGCTCCTTCATCGTGCTCGGCACGGTGGTGCTGGCGCTGATTCTCGCCGTGGCCTTTGTGCTCATCCGCGAGCGCGTGCAGCATTACCGCGCGGCATATCCCGACGAATGGGAGAGCCTGCGTCGGAGCATGAGCTTCCGGCGGGAGTCGTAGTGTATTCGCCCTGAAGGGGCGACACGGCTCAGCCCAGGGCGAAGCCCTGGGTCTGAATGAGGGCACCACCCCCCCCCCAAAAAACTCCCCGGTGCCCTGAAAGGGCACCACATCAAACGCACATGGCATCCATCATCCTCATCATATCACTCGCCGCCCTCGTCGCCACCTACGCGCTCTATCCCCTCGCGATCGAGTGGCTGGCGCGGCACCGCGGGCGTCCCTGGCGCACCGACGACGCGCTGCGTCCCGACGTGACCATGGTCGTCGCCGTGTACAACGAGGAGCAGGTCCTCCCCGCCAAGCTCGCGAATTTCCGGGCGATGGAGTATCCCGGCGGACGCCTCCGGCTGCTGGTGGGATCGGACGGTTCCTCGGACGGCACGAACGCGTTGCTCCGCGACGCGGCGGATGCCGACGAACGCATCGACTGGCGGGATTTCACGCGCGGGGGCAAGCTGCGCACCATCAATCGCCTGCTCGCTGAGGTGGAGACGCCGTACGTGGTTTTTTCGGATGCCAACACCATGTACGCGCCGGATGCGGTGCAGAAGCTCATGCGGCATTTCGCCGACGAGCGCGTGGGCGCGGTGTGCGGCAATCTGCTGCTGCGCGGCGGGGATGCCAGCGTGGGAGGCGCGGGGGAGCGAACCTACTGGTCCTACGAAAACGTCATCAAGAAAGCCGAGGCGCGCTATGCCACCGCGCTCGGTGCGACAGGAGGAATTTACGCGATCCGGCGCGAGGCGTTCGAGCCGCAGCCCGAGGACACGCAGGTGGCCGACGACCTGCTGCTGCCGCTGCGCATCACGGCGGCGGGGATGCGCGTCGTCTACGAAAGCGACGCCGTGGCGGAGGAGAGCACCTCGCCGAGCATGCGCGAGGAATTCCGCCGCAAGGTGCGCGTGGCGCGCACGAGCTTCAACTCCATTCCGCACATCATGCGCGTGTGGCGGCGCTATCCGCTGCGCGTGCAGATGATGCTGCTCTTCCACAAATTCCTTCGCTGGATCGTGCCGTTCATGTTATTGATTGCCGCCGGCGCGATCATCGCGCTTCCCGCGGACGGCGCCCTGCGCGAGCCCCTGCTCTGGGCCATGGCCGCCTTCGGCGCGCTGACAATCTTGGGATGGCTCGCCGAACTCGCCGGCCGCCGCCTCGGTGTCTTCTCCCTTCCCTTCTACTTCACCGCCATCAACGCCGCCCTCCTCGTGGCGTGGATCACGTTGCCGTTCAAACGTCCGCCTCCCACCTGGGAACCGAGCGTGCGGGAGTAGCCCCACCCGTGAGGGTGGGGGTGGCGTGCGCCTCCTCCGCATCCACACGCTCACGCGTGTGGCTACCACCATCCGTATGTGACATCGGGTCGGGCTCACGCATCCACACGCTCACGCGTGTGGTTACCACCATCCGTATGTGACATCGGGTCGGGCTCACGCATCCACACGCTCACGCGTGTGGCTACCACCATCCGTATGTGACATCGGGTCGGGTTCACGCATCCACACGCTCACGCGTGTGGCTACCACCATCCGTATGTGACATCGGGTAACCCCACCCGTGAGGGTGGGGGTGGCGTGCGCCTCCCCCGCATCCACACGCTTACGCGTGTGGTTACCACCATCCGTATGTGACATCGGGTAACCCCACCCGTGAGGGTGGGGATATCGCGCGCCTCCCCCGCATCCACACGCTTACGCGTGTGGTTAGTGCCCTCACCCCCCAATCCGGAACAGCTTTTTCAAATACCTGCGAACGAGAAACGATCGCCGCGCGGCGCTGGTCTGCTCGTATATCGCGGAAACCACGTCACTGCGGTCGGCGGCGGCGGTGACGGCGTCGGGCTTCTTACGGGCCCAGGCCCAGGTGCCGTCGAATTCGAAGCTGTCGTAGGAGGGATGGGGCACGACGAGGAGGTTGAAGATTTTTTCGACATGCGCGGTGTCGCGCTCTTCGGCGGGCATGGCTTCGACCCAGTCCTCCCCCGCGCTCTCGGCGGGCGTCCACAGCACGTCGTCGAAGAGCACCCAGCCGCCCGGACGCAGCAGGTGGTCGGCCAGCAGGAAGCTGAATCCGTCGGAATCCCAGGTGTGTCCGCCGTCGATGAAGACGAAGTCGAATTGCGCTTCGGTGCGTCCCTCATGCGTGTGCCGCTCGAGCAGCTTCATCAGCTCCCAGGTGTAGGATCGCTCGGCGAACACGGGTTCGACGAATGCGCCCAGTCCGGTGCGCTCCAGCAGCGTGTGGATGTCCGGCTCGCGTCCCTTCGCCACCACGCTGTCGATCGTCGTGATGCGTCCCTCGCCGTTCTCCTCCAGTGCCGCGGCCATGTAGCAGGCCGACGTGCCGTGCGCGAACCCCAGCTCCAGAATGTGCCGCGGCTGCTGCTTCCGGATGAATTCGTACAGCAGCTTCCCGCGGTCCGGCGGAATGTGGGGAACGTGTTCAAGGTGCTGAAGGGCGGTATCGAAGGTCATGGTCGGCGGGCGGCTGTTGTGGCGGTTTTGTTTATCGTTAAATATACGGAAAAATCGAGGACGGGGAATTACTTTTCCGGGGCCGGGGAAGCACTTGAATACGAGGAGCCATTTCGTATTTTGAATTGCCCTTGCTGGATGAGGGCGTCTTCACATTGCCTTACAGCCGGTCACAGGATGAAACAGGAGGCACACATGCCGGCACGCGCAAATCGCATAAAACAGGATGGCAAAAAGGTATCGGTCGAAATCCGCGTCAATATTGTCGAGGATCACGGGTATTTTGTTGCCTGTTCGCCCGCACTCGATGTGACCACCTATGCAAAAACCCCGGAGAAGGCGAGGGAACGGTTCCTTGAAGCCGTCGGAATTTTTTTTGAGGATACCTTGCAGAAGGGAACCCTTGAAAAAGTACTCCTTGGACTCGGCTGGAAGCTACAGCACAAACCCACACCCAGATACCAGCCTCCGAAATTCAGGACTCTTGAGCATAATCCGCCTGTCGAAACGCACACTGAACAGGTAGCAATCCCACTCAGCTGAGAATGCCGCACCGTCCAGTACCGATAAGAAAATTCAGAAAATATCTTCGCTCACTGGGACTTCACAAAAAACGGACACGGGGAGATCACGGACTCTGGGGATCGAGGAATCGGAATTCTGGGACTGGCTGGAGAAGTGACGCCCCTGTCCCCACGCTCATGCGTGGGGTTACGATCTCACGCATTTTCTCGCTAATTTTATCCATGCTGTCCAGAAAAACAGAAACAACTATCCTCCTGATCATCGACGGACTGATGGTCAACCTGGCATGGGTGGTGTATTACGCCTTCCGCGTGCGGTCGGAACTGTTCGAGAATATCATCCAGCCGCTGTTCTGGCTGCCGATGCTGACGGTCGGACTGTTCTGGCTGCTGCTGTTCCTGTTCTTCGGTTTGTATCGTCCGTGGTACGCCGAGTCGCGCTTCGACGAACTGGTCTCCATTTTCAAGAGCGTGTCGGCGGGCGTGATCCTGCTGTTCTTCCTGATCTTCGTCGACGACACGATCACGCAGGATCCCGCCACATCCCGCCTGCTGATCGTCGGATACTGGCTGATCATGCTCACGGCGGTGAGTATCGGACGCCTCTCGTATCGCACCGTGCTGCGCCGCCTGACGCTCTCGGGCGTGATCTCGCGCTCGGCGCTGATCGTGGGCAGCTTCCGGCAGTCGCGCGAACTCTACGACCAGATCCTCGAATTCCCGATGCTGGGATTCAAGGTGATCGGCTATGTCAGTTCGCATGACATCGAGGAGGAAACGCGCGCGCCGTATCTCGGACGCATCGAGCAGCTCGAGGAGGTGCTGCGCGACCACCCCGTGCAGGAGGTGATCATCGCCCTGCCGTCGACGGACCACGACCTGCTGCTCGACATCATCGGCAAGTGCAGCGCCTTCAACGTGAAGATCAAAATCCGTCCCGACATGTACGACATCATCTCCGGACAGGCGCGCACCAACCAGCTCTACGGCATCCCGCTGATCGAGATATCCCCCCAGCTGATGCAGCCCTGGGAGCGCGTGGTCAAGCGCATCATGGATATCACGGTGTCGCTGATCGTCCTGGTCGTGGGACTGCCGTTCTGGATTCTGGTGGGATTGGCGATCAAGCTGACCTCCCGCGGACCGGTGTTTTATACGCAGGAGCGCGTGGGGAAGAACGGACGGATATTCCGCATGGTGAAATTCCGCTCGATGACGCAGGATGCCGAGACGAAATCGGGTCCCCGATGGGCGGACAAGGACGACCCGCGGGTCACGCCGGTCGGACGCATCCTGCGGCGGATGCATCTCGACGAGATCCCGCAGTTCCTGAATATCCTCGAAGGGAGCATGAGCCTGATCGGTCCCCGGCCCGAGCGGCCGTTTTTCGTCGAGCAGTTCATCAGGGAGATTCCGCTGTACCGCCGCCGCCTGAACGTGCGTCCGGGCCTCACCGGCTGGGCGCAGGTCAAGCACCGCTACGACTCCACCCTCGAGGACGTCCGCCAGAAACTCCGTTTCGACCTCTATTATATAGAGAACATGTCGCTGCGGATGGACATCAAAATTCTCATCCACACATTCTTCCGCATGATCACGGCGAAAGGGCAGGCCTGATCCCCCCCGATTTCCATAGTAATCGAGAGAAAATTATCATAGATTATTTGTTCGGGGGAACCCGGATAACCCCTCCGGTGTCTCCCATGTGCTGCGGTAATCCGTACGTTAGATGTATAGAGGATCGACGATGAAACACACAATGACACAACGAATCAGGCTTTTTTCCGCGCTGGGCATCGCCGCGGCGGTGGTCCTGCTGACGATGCCGGCGAGTCCGCCGGCGTGGCAGGATGCGCTCGACGAGCTGACGGCCTGGCGCAACGCGGAAATCCGGTCGAATTCCGGGCCGGCGAAGCATGCGGTCGGACACAAGTTCTATTACATGACCCGCCTCTTCGGCAGTCCCGTCAACAACGTGGAGCAGGCGCATCTCGACGCCCTGCTCGAGGTGGAATCCCGCCTGAACAAGGGGATGGACAAGGCCAGCATGGCGAACGAATGGAAGCCGGTGGGTCCGGGCAACTATGCCGGACGCATCCGCGCGATCGCGTTCAATCCCGATGACTACAGTATCGTGTATGCCGGCGGCGCGAGCGGCGGCGTGTTCAAATCCACCAACGGCGGGATGAACGGCTCGTGGACGCCGATGATGGATTTCGCTCCGGCGATTCCCGTCGGCGCGATCGTCGTGGATCCCGACAATCCCGACATCGTGTACGCCGGCACCGGCGAACCGATCCGCGACAGCTACCGCTACAATTCCGCTCCGATCTACGGCGGCGTGGGCATCATGAAGTCCACCGACGCCGGCGCCACGTGGAACCTCCTGCCCTGGCCCACCGAGACCAGCGAGGTGTACAAAATGGCCATCGATCCGCGGAATACCGACATCGTGATGGCGGCGACGCGCGGCGGACTGTACCGCACCGAGGACGGCGGACAGAACTGGTCGCGTCCCCAGCCGGGCATCATCACCGACGTGGTGCAGAAGCCCGACAATCCCGACATCATTTTCGCGGCGATGGGCAACGACGCCGGCACGCGCATTAACGGCGTGTACATGTCCACCAACGGCGGCGCGAATTTCAGCCGCAGCAAGCTCGACAGCAACTGGCCCGAGGGCGACAGCATCGGACGCATCGACCTGGCGGTGTCGGCGGCGGCGCCGGACCTGCTGATGGCCTTCCTGGTCAAGAGCGAGAAAGCGTACGAAGGCGACGAGCGCGATTTCTTCTGCGTCATGCGCTCCTCCGACGCGGGACAGAACTGGGAGCGGATCACGAGTCTTCCGCAGTCTCTCACCTCCGGGCAGGGACACTACGACCTCTGCGCGGCGATTTCGCCGACGGATCCCGACGTGGTGCTCGTGGGCGGCATCGAGGTGTACCGGTCGCGGAACCGCGGCACGACATGGACGGCCGTCACGCGCGGCAATACGCCCGTGCACGTGGATCAGCATGTGATGGAATTCACGCCCGACGGGAAGTACATGTATCTCGGGAATGACGGCGGCGTGTACCGCACCGAAAACAACGGGTCGTCCTTCGAGCTGGAGATGGGCCGCACGCTGGAGACCATTCAGTTCTACACCCTCGCCTGGGATCCGAATGACGAAGACCGCTTTTACGGCGGGGCGCAGGATCACGGCATCTTCCAGACCATCGACACCGACAACAGGGAGTGGAATCTGCCCCGCGGCGGTGACGGTGGCTACGTGCTCGTCGATCCCACCAACAGCAACGTCATTTATTCGCGCGTGGCCGTCGAGGGCGCCGGACAGGAGGTACCCTGGCGCAGTACGAACAGGGGGTCGACATGGACGCGGCTCGACCAGGGCTTCGGCGCGCTGGGGCGCGACCGTTTCAACTGGCTGATTCCGATGATGCTCGCGCCCAATGACAACACGCGCATGTACACAGCGACGCAGTACATGTACACGGCGAAAAACGTGCACACCGGCAATCCCACCTGGATGCCGATCGGCGACGAGGATCTGACCACCGGGCGTTCCGGCGGCTTCTCCGTCATTTCGACCTTCGACGTCAGCGAGAGTGATCCGAGCGTCATGTACATCGGCTGCGGCGACGGACACGTGCAGGTCTGCGACAACATCCTGTCGCTGGATCCCGAGTGGGTGCCCATCACGGAAGAACTGCCCGAGCGCTGGGTCACGCGCGTGCGCATCGATCCCCGCAATTCCGACATCGCCTACCTGACCTACTCCGGTTTCGGCGGCGGGCACGTGTACAAGACCACGAACCGCGGACAGGAGTGGATCGACATTTCCGGCGACCTGCCGGACATTCCGGTCAACAGCATCGCGATCTCGAAGGATCGTCCCGACGATGCGCTCTTCATCGCGACTGATCTTGGCGTGTGGTACACGCGTAACAGCGGTGCGACGTGGACGCGTTTCGGCACCGATCTGCCGAACGTGGTCGTCTATGACATCGACATCGACGATCAGAACCGCCTGATTGCTGCCACCTTCGGACGCGGCATGTGGATCACCGACGCGGTGCTGTCCGCCGGCCGCATTGACGCCGCGCCGCAGGAGTTCGCCGTGATGCGGAACTACCCGAATCCCGCGCGCGCCGCCGGCACGACGCTGGAGTTCGCGCTGGATCGCTCCTCCGACATCACGCTCACGCTGCATGACGCGGCCGGGCGCCGTCTGCGCACCCTCGCCGAGGGACGCCATGACGCCGGCACGCATCAGCTGCGCGTGCGCACCGCGGATCTGCTTCCGGGCGTGTATTTCACCACCATCACCGACGGTGTGCGCAGCAGCACCCGCAAAATGGTGGTGATGCGGTAACCCCACCCGTGAGGGTGGGGTCGCCACCGCATCCACACGCTCACGCGTGTGGCTTCCGCATACCGCCACGTCATCCGGTAACCCCACCCGTGAGGGTGGGGTTACCTGTCTGTAACCTTTCCCCCCCTCCGTTTGTCATTCCCCCGAGTCAAAAAAAACGACTCCATCCGATTAAACCCGACTCCCTCGATTGTGTCCTACTGGCAGACGTCTCCCAGAAAGCCACAATCCACTAATGACGAATCATCCCACAGGTGTTGCCATGAAGAATATTGCATTGTCCATTCTGCTGATCGCTGCCCTGGCGTTCAGTGCCTGCGAACAGCAGAGCGACGTCAACCAGCCCGTCACGGGCACGTCCAATACCACACTCCTGAAGGCGATCGAGAATTTCGATCTCAGCAACGAGCAGATGGCCCAGCTCGATGAGATGTTCTGGATGGAGGAGGACCTGACCCTCCTGCTCGATCCGGCACAGACGCAGGCATTGAACAACATCATCGACGGTACCGCGCCCGGTTTCGCCGGCAATCGCGATCCGCGGCACATCGGCTTCGACATGGGTGCGCTCATGCACCTCCGCCTCATCGTGCAGGCGAATCCGGATCTCGACGAGGAAACGAAGCAGAAGCTCATCGATCTGATCAAGGAATCAAACGAAGAGCGCATGAAGATCATCGAGGAGAACCGCGACAATCCCGAGCTGCTACGTCAGCTGCTGCAGGAGGAACACGAGGATCTCATCGAAGCGATGAATGCACTGCTCAGCACCGAGGAGCTGCAGAATGTCGAGGATCTCAAGGAAGAAATCCGCCAGCTGCGCGAGGAACTGCGCCAGAAATGGGTGGAGATGCGCATCGACCACCAGCTGCGGATCTGGAAGCAGATGCTCGATCTGACCGAAGAACAGGTCGCGGCCATCCGCCAGATCCTTCTCGATCAGCACGAGGCCATCCGGCAGGCACGCATCGAGAATGCGGGCAATCCCGAGGCCCTCCGCGAAGAGATGAAGGAAATTCTCCAGGGCACGGACGAGGACATCCGCGACGTGCTCGACGAGGAGCAGATCAAGAAATGGGAGATCATGAAGAAAATGCGCCTCGACTGGCGTCGAGGGCATCGTGGGGGCGGTGTCGGCCCGCGCGGCTGAACCCGTTCACATACGCTGCATCAGCACAGGGTCCGCCATGGCGGACCCTGTGTGTTTATTGGCCAAATGTAGGGCCGAGCCAACGGCTCGGCCTTTTCCATGGTCCCGGAAACAATCGATCTCTTATATCGGAAGTTTCAGATCCGCCGGCGCCGCCGTCCGCCGCCGCCATTGAAGCCGGAGAATTCACCCGGACTCAGCGCGTCGACGGCGTCGAGCAGCTCGCGGTTCGAACGGAAGCGCCGCAGGTACTGGAGAAGCCCCTGCATGGCCTCACGGTTGCTGCCTTCGAGGAGGGCGCGGCGCAGCTTGAAGTGTTTGTCGGTGTCGTCACCGAGCAGCAGCTCCTCGCGGCGCGTGCCGGTGAGCTGGATGTTGATGGCGGGAAAAATGCGCAGGTCGGCGAGCTCGCGTTCGAGCACGATTTCCGAGTTGCCCGTGCCCTTGAACTCCTGGAAAATCAGCTCATCCATCTGCGAGCCCGTTTCGACGAGAATGGTCGCGATGATGGTCAGCGATCCGCCGTGTTCAATATTGCGGGATGCGCCGAAAATTTTCTTAGGGATTTCCAGCGCGCGGGCGTCCACGCCGCCCGACATGATGCGTCCGCTGCCCTTCATGCCCGCGTTGTATGCGCGTCCGAGCCGCGTGAGCGAATCGAGCAGGATCACGACGTCCTTCCCCGTCTCGGCCTGCCGCTTGGCGTATTCGAGTGTGAGGCGCGCGACGCGGGAGTGGCTGGCGAAGTCGCGGTCGTTGCTGCTGGCGAACACCTTGCCGCGCACGGCGCGTGTCATCTCGGTGACCTCCTCGGGACGCTCGTCGACGAGCAGCACGAGAAGCTCGAGATCCTTGTGATTGCGCGTGATCGCGTCGGCGATTTTCTGCATGAGGATGGTCTTGCCGGAGCGCGGCGGCGAAACGATCAACGCCCGCTGGCCGCGGCCGATCGGCGCGATCAGATCCACCACGCGCGTCGTCACGTCGGGCGTCTCGAGATTGATGCGCTGATCGGGAGCGATGGCCACCTGCCGCGTCAGTTCGATCACAGACTTGTACTGGTTCGGCGGCACGCCGTTGATATCGTGAATGGACAGCACCTGCACCTGCTTGCCCTTCTCGCGGGCGGTGCCGGTAATGAGGCAACCGTCGCGCAGCCCGAGATCGTTGATCATCCCTGTCGGGATGTACACGTCTGTGCGTTCGCGATGAAATTCCCTGCTTATTTTGCGCACGAAGCCGAAGCCTTTGGGCTCCAGTTCGAACACCCCGCTGAATTCGATTTCTCTCATATTCCCCTGAAACAAAAAACGGAAGGTGATACCTTCACAGGCTCTGTAAATATACGGCTTTATTTCCCCGAATGCACCTTTTAACGAGCACGAGCATGAGCAGCCGGGGGGGAGGGGAACGCCCCTCATGCGACCACACGCTCACGCGTGTGGTTAGCGCCATCCGCGCGGTGCGTCATGCACGCTCACACGTGTGGTTAGCGCATGGCATACATTGATGGCGGTAGCCACACCCGTAAGGGTGTGGTCGGGAGCGTCCGCCTCGTCCCACACCCCCCTCTTGCATCTCCCCTCCCTCTCACCGCATCTTATGATCAATGACGAAACATCTGTTCAATCAACACGGACTCACATCCCCATGAAAAAAGCATTCGCAACACAGATCGCGAAAAACGGCGTGACCTTCGCCGGACGCACGGATTCGAACCACTGGGTGGTCATGGACGGACCCGAAAAATTCGGCGGCAGCGACGCCGGCGTGCGTCCCAAGGAGCTGATGCTCATGTCCCTCGCCGGCTGCACCGGCAGCGACGTCGCATCCGTCCTCACCAAGAAGCGCGTGAACCTCGACGGCTTCGATATCCATATCGAGGCGGAGGAATCAGAGGAACATCCCATCGTCTTTACGAAAATTCACCTTGAGTATGTCTTCTTCGGAACGGACATTGCGGAGAAGGACGTCGAGCGCGCCATCGAACTGTCGCAGACAAAGTACTGCGGCGTGACGGCCATGCTGGAGAAGGCCTGCGAGATCACCCACAGCTACCGTATCGAAGAATCCCGCTGAGTCGACGCCTCAGCCTCCCACTGACACACGCAATCACGCGGCGCGGCATCCTGTCGCGCCGCTGCTGTTTCCATCCGCCAGGACTGCATTATCCGCCCACCAGGACTGCATTATCCGCCCACCAGGACTGCATTATCCACCCGCCAGGACTGCATTATCCACCCGCCAGGACTGCATTATCCACCCGCCAGGACTGCATTATCCGCCCGCCAGGACTGCATTATCCGCCCGCCAGGACTGTGCTTCCAGCCCGGAATCTCCGCCGTATGCATCACTGTAGTGTTGACGAAACCCTATAAACGCGGACCGCCGCAAGGGGGGTCAACTTGCGGCGGCTTGAGGTTCAAATTCCTCAGGAGATAAGTCGGAAATATAGCTATACCACGGGGGGTGCGGTATAGAAGGATTTCGCGAGGCAAGTGCCCGTCGAAACGGACATGCGAGTAAAATCTGAGCCCCCTGTGTCAACGCAGGTGGGGTAAGATAAAGAGAGAGGAGGTTTCAAATTTCTCATGGTCTAACATAATATCTTTACAGGAAAAATACAAAACCCTCACACTGCCCTTCCGCGACGGATCTTGTAAGTCCTTGAATTTCAATAACTCGCAAGCGCTTCCAATCAAATATTTTTTTTTACTCGAAACATATTGCTGTCCGAATCCACCGGGAGAAAATTTTCCCCCTTCCTTTCCGCTAATTTCACCGTTCCAGAACGGATATCAGCCGGTTGTTGGGTGAAAACACGACTGTTTCAGGAATTCAATACCGAAATACAGGTCACGGGAATATTTTGGTGCGCACATGCGAAAATACAGAAAAACCAGACAGGGCAGGCGTCAAAATGCCGTGCCGAAATTCAGCGTGATGTAGAATCCATTGGCGTTGTCGAGGGGCACTGGACGCTCGTTGTTGGGCGCGTCGGCATCGGGCACGACGACGCTGGAAATGCCGTCGGGCACGGGAATGATGAAGTACCGCACGTTCACGCCGATCACGCTCGAACGGTCCCAGCCGAACTGCGCGCCCGCACCGAGAAAACCGCCGTATGTGTAATGCGTCGTGCCGCCGCCAAGACTGCCGAGAAAATCACCGCCCTCTTCGGCGGGGGAAACGTAGAGCATGACGGGACCCGCACCGGCATTGACGAAGGGCCGGAAGTTGTCCACGATCTGCTCCTTGAACAGCCGGTACTGCAGTCCGAGAAACAGCGGAACGCGAAAGACGTAGTGCGTCTTGTTGGGCGAGTACTGTCCCAGCCAGGGATTGTAGTAGTCGCGCTGCCGGTCATCCTTCGCCTCGGAAAGACTCAGGTTTGCGAACCCGGTGACGACGTCGTTGAACAGGTAGTGGTAGAAAAATCCGACACCGAATCCGTCGGTCCCGATCATGATGTCGCCGCCCCAGGTGTGACGGCGCGGCGAGAGATCCTCCTCGCTGACCACTTCGTCGTCACTCTTCGGATCGGTGAACACGATGCGGCCGCCCTCCTGCGCCTGCAGGGGAAGCGCGGTGAACAGGAATGAAAATATGAACAGGGCCGTTGCGGCCAGTCGCGTCAAGCGCATCGTCGGCGTCCTTGTGTTTTTTCGCAAAATAGAACCTGCGCACGAGCCGGGCAAGGCGTTTTCGTGTCGCTACGGAAGCGGCGGGCGGCATGTGGCGTTCCGCCCGGCTCCGCAGCACACTCCGCGCGCCTGACAGGCGGGACCGGGATGCCGGTCCCGGCGGGCGCATGTTCCGGTTACGGAAGCACCGTCAGCGGCACGGCCTTCCGTTCTCTGTCAACACGCAGAACCACCAGATGCATTCCCGCCCGCAGCCGATGCAGCGGGATGCGCAGTCCGTGGTGCCCCGCCTCCTGCATGCCCAGCTGCCAGGCGGCGACGCGCTGTCCGAGCAGCGTATACAACTCCACCGTCACGGCGCGGGCCGGACGCAGGAGCGTCCACCCGAGTCGCGCATCCGCGCCGCGGGCAATCGAAAGCGGCGACGGCCAGGATTCCAGAGCCGCGATGAACCCGGCATCCGGCAGCGCGTCCACACTGTTGACGTCCGAGTTCAGCGCAAGCTGACTGATCACGACCACCTTCCCGTCGCTGCCCGCGTGATAGTCGAGCATGCGGTTCACCTCCGCGATGTCATGCCGCTCGAGGTTCTCGATGAAGATGGGCTTGATGGACTGATAGCACATCTCCACCGTCGCAGTGAAGGGACCATCGCCGGCGTTCACCGGCACGGCGTAATGCACGACGTCGCCCCCCGTGTTTCCGCTGCCGTCGATGTTGTTGAAATCCGCATCGCCCAGCGCCGCGCCCTTCACGCCGATGGTATCGTTCGCCATCGCCGCGGACGTATATCCCGCCGGCAGCAGCCGGTTATCCTTGCGATACGCCGCCGCGCGCAGCAGCCGCGCCGTCACCGCGCCGTCGGTATCCTCCATCACCGACTCATACACCTGCGGGGATGTATCAGTGATCCGGTCGGCATGCGCATGGAATCCCTCTCCGGCCAGCAGTTCCCCGTCGGCGTTCCATCCCCCCGATTCGAACACGGTCTGCTGCTGCGCATCCTTCACCGTCACATGCAGCCAGGCGCGCCGGCTCGGGAATCCCGACGGGAACTTGTGTCCGGCGAGATTCTCGACGGTGACATCCACGAGGAGGTTCACCCCGTCGAGACGGGCCGTGCCGGAGAGACGCACGGTGCTCTCGGTCAGCTGCGCCTGCGTCCGCACGATGCTGCTGTCGAAATGCTCGTCGAACGCAGTGACGCCAAGGTCGTCGCCATGCGCCTTGAGCACGCCGAGCATGTAGCTGTTGCCGCCCACGAAGTGGTGCTGAAAATATGGCGACCGCGGCGGCGCATTCATCGGGAGGGTCGAGATCTTGATGCCCTCCTCGAGCGCGGGCATGTGGCAGCTCTGACAGTGCCGCTCCTGCCCGGGATACACGCTCTCGCGCCACTCGAGGTACGGCGTCTGCTCGGGGAACTCGCCGGCGATCTGTCCCGTCGCGTCCACGTACGGGGTGAACAGCGTGTGGCAGGTCGCGCAGAGTTCGGATTTCTCCATATGCGCTGCGAAGACGGGCTCGTAGCCGGTGATGTTGAGCATCGGCTGGATGACGGGGTTCTCATACGGACCATAGGTCAGGCGCGTTTCGGAGATTTCATATCCGCCCGAGAAGCTCGCGACGGTACCGAAATTGCCGGGCTCCACCTGGTGGCAGAGCGTGCAGCTCACGCCGTCCATCGCCAGACCGTCGGCCTTCGCCTCGTCGAGAATGTATTCCATGTCGCCCACGGCCTGCGCCTCCTCGTGTCCCATCGGCACGTGGCAGTTCGTGCATTTGTCCTCGACGATGCCGCTGATCGCCGGCAGGTCGGCGGATTCGCTGCGGACGACGGCCTGCCAGAACGGATCCCGCGCGGCGTTGGCCATCATCGCGGATCGCCAGGTGGTCGGCGGGGAGACGTCCTCTCCGGTACTCGTCACGTTGGCGCTGGAGCCGGCGCCGTGGCACATCGTGCAGTTGCCCGAGCCGCTGAACATGTCGCTCGTGCCGTTCGAGAGTTCGCGCTGTGCGTATGCGGATGCCGTGCCGAGCGCGAGCAGCAGGGCGAGAGTGAATACAAACTGACAGGCCTTCATGGGACCTCCTTACAAATCTTCAGGTACGAGAATAATCGTATGTGTGCGCATCACCGCCGGCGTGCTGTCGTGGGATGTCAGCGCGGCGCTTTGCGATGATGCGATGAATGTATCGATGACTTCGTCGGCGAAGGGCTGGTAGAGCATGGATGCCTCCACGCGGAGGGACGCGCAGCGCATGCCGAGCGGGATGGCGATGCGGATGGTGTCCGTTCCCGCGGCGCGCGTGTCGTATGCGCGTTCCGCGTATCCCTTCGGCAGGATGCGCGTGTCGGAGAGGAAGCCGTGCTGCGCGAGCAGGCGGTCGGTGGCGCAGGCAGCCCTGTCCATCATCACCGCCTCGTACACGGGGAGGTCGTCCGGCGTGCGCACGACAGTGCGCGATACCGCTTCGCGGGATGGAACGCTATGTGCAGCCCCGCCAGGGACGGCAGCATTGACGGCATCCATATTTCGGATATCCGCTTCGCGGGATGCGGCGTCTGCGGGCGGCTGATCAGCACGCAGCGGCGGCCACGGCGGCGGATGTTCACCGCCGGCGAACAGCAGGCGCCCATCGCCGTCGGTCAGGCGCAGGCGCAGCCACATGCGGCGGTACGGGATGCCGGTCGGCAGCCGGTGGCCGCTGCGGTTGTGCACCACGATGCGTCCGACGAGCGAATCATTGCGCAGCGCGAGGTCGCTTTCGAATTCAAGAGCGGAGCGCAGCAGCGCGTCGACGCGCTCCAGTCGTCCTTCGCGATGCGCCGCGGATGCGTGCTGCGTGATATCCTTCAGTGCAAGTAGATGCCTGTTCGCCCCGGCGAACTCGTGCTTCCAGACACGTTCGCGCGCGTCGAGCCACGGGGGACGACGCGCGATTGCGGTTTCGTGTTCCACCACCGGCATGTGACAGTCCTGGCAGCTCACCCCGCCGCGTGCCCAGTCGCTCGCGCGCCATTCGAGATACGTCGTCTGCTCGGCGACCATGCGCGTCTGCCGGGAGTCGGCATCCGGCTGTGCAATGAACAGTGCGTGGCAGGTGCCGCAGAGGGCGGACTCCTCCACATGTGGCCCGTACACGGGACGATATTCCACGTGGCGCCACATCGGCATCTGCACGGGATTCTCGTAGGGACCGAAAATCTCGTCCGCCTCGCCGTCGATGACATAGTGTCCCGAGTAGGATGCCTCTGTGCCGAGTCCCTCATCCCGGATCTGATGGCAGACCGTGCAGGTCACGCCTTCGGCGCCGAGCGCGTCGAGATCGCCGAGGCGGAAGCGCCTGCCGTCCTGCGCGGCCTCGGTGCGCTGCGCGGGCGCGTGACAGGTGCCGCATTTGTCCTCCACCGCGGCGGGATCCTCATGGGAGGCCGCTTCGCGCCGCACCGCCGCCTGCCAGAACGGATCCACGGCCGCATGCGCCATCGCGGACGCGCGCCAGCCGTGCACCGGTGAGACATCCTGGCCTGCGGCATCGCGCAGTGCACTGCGTCCCGCCGCGTGACAGAACGCGCAATTCCCCGATCCGCTGAACCAGCGGGAGGTTTCATCGGTCAGCTCCTGCGCTGCATCGGGTGCGGTGCAGAGGAGAAACAACATGAGGAAAAGGAGAACGGCGCGATACATCCTGGCTCCCGGCCACGGGAAAAGGAAATCATGACTGCTTTATCTTAATAAATTCCCGTCACAAATCAGAGAATCGCGCTGAACTTTTTCCATCCACCGCGGCATTTCGGGTCCGCGCATCTGTTCCGCATCCGTCGGCCTGCAAAAATAAAATCAATATGAACTTTTTCTCCCGCTCCTGCTGTTGTAGTCGAAGCTTCGAACTGAAATCCGAAACCAGCACTGTCTGCAGGCATCGCCGCGGACGGATCGAACGAAACATCATGGTTGACCGCTGCATCTGCTATTCAAAACCCTTCTGCGAACTGAAAGAGATCGCCGCGCGCGAGGACGTTCGCGACGTTGCCGCACTGCAGTCCTGCGTCGAGTTCGGTCTCAAGTGCGGACTCTGCAAGCCCTACGTCGAGCGCATGCTCACCACCGGCCGCACGCGCTTCCCCGTCATGCGCATGAAGATGCCCGATCCGTTCGAGAATCCCTGAACAAAACAACGCCCCGCCGTTGCCGACGGGGCGACTGTGCGTGATTGACCCCTGAAGTCGGCCCCGTCACACCGCAGGACCGTCAACACCTATTTCGTAAACAGCATAATCCTGCTCAGTGTCTGCCCGTCCGCCTCCAGCGCATAGCGATAGCTGCCGGACGGCAGGGTGCCCGCATCCCACGTCACCATGTGCGCGCCGGCCTGTCTGCGCTCGTCAAGCAGTGTTTCCACATGCCGACCGAGCAGATCGGTGACCACGAGCCGCACGTGTCCGGCATGCGGGATGGAAAAACGAATCGACGTCGCTGGATTGAAGGGATTCGGAAAATTCTGCTCGAGCGTCATATCCCGGGCAAGCGGCGGTGCTTCGGCCGCGACAGTGACGCCAGCGATGGCGAGCGCTTTCTCCAGCACCGCATCGCGTCCGGCGATGATATCCCGCTGCGAGGGAATCACAACAGAATCCGGGACGATCCCGATGCGCTGCGTGTTCCCGCCGTCGGGCCAGTAGACGCCCAGGGACGTATATCCCGCTGAAATATCCTGCGTCAGGTTCCAGTACGAGATGTTGCCGTCCGCACCCGCCGTCTGGCTTCCCACGATCACCGAGCCCGGCATAGCCCTCAGATACATGCACGAATACTCCGCATGGCTCTGCGTATTCTCATTGCAGAGGATGATGACCTTCCCGTTGTAGGCGTTGGGATTGCCGTCGTTCCCCGCACTCAGGGCCAGTTCGATATAGGTCCCGGGGTATGTCACGTTCGGGAGCAGGAAGCGAACAAAGTCAAGTTCATACGGCAGCATCGCGTCGGCGATTTCGTCGGCCGTCCCCCGCGGGTAGTTGCGCACGTCGAAGATGATGGCCGGCAGATCGCGCAGGTCGCGGTACATGGCAGGGACATCGTCCGTGACGAGATTCCCCATGTGCACGTACCCGATGCCGCCGTCGAGCACGGTCCAGTGCACATCGGCGAGGGAATCGCAGGGATAGTAATCGGCATGCCACGAGGAAGTCATCGCGTAGTTTCTCGTTCCGGTATACGTATACTCCCCGCGATCGGGATTCTCGAGCACGGCTTCGATCGGCATGTAATACCCGCCCATCAGCATGCGCGTGCAGAAATCCCGCCGGAACACGCTTTCATTCCCCGACGACATGAGCGGACGGAGCTGCTCCTCGAGCTGCGCGACGGATGTGCCGTCCACCGAACGCAGAACATCCCCCACGGAAATTTCCGGCACGTCGGATTTCAGTACCGTGTATCCCTCGCTCGTCCATCCGAGAATGATTTTCAATCCGTATACCTCATAGGCGTGGCCGCTCCACGATATGCGTCCGTTGACATGCGCATCGTCCAGTCCCGATGCCATGTGGCGATAGCTGTCGTAAAACGCTTCGGCGTCGTCGGCCTCGGCGACCTCGAGAATGGTGCGGTGCAGCGTGCTGTCCCACGGCACATCGAGGATGCCGGCATTGGGATTGAACCAGGCGAGAATGTTCCAGTACGTGAACATGCACAGCAGCCTGTCGGGTTCATCGGGGAAGTCTTCCGACACCGTCACGTTGAGATGCGGATTATCCGTGGGAAAGGAGAGCCAGGAGCCCATGCGGTTTTCCTTGACATGGCAGATGGCGTGCGGACGAAAATGATCGAGCACAACCTGCAGTGAATCCCGCAGGTCATCGCGCAGCGCGGTATCCTGCAGCCAGTCGACATCGCGGTTGAGAATGAACTCCTCGGGCACCTGCGGCATCTCGGACGTGGGCAGTTCCATCGGTCCGGCCAGGTGATACATGGCGAGAAGCACATCGTTGAAATCGTCACGGCTCTCCGCGGCCTTGATATCGGGAAGGGTGTTTCGCAGCACCTCGTCCCAGTCCACCCTGCACTGCGACACCTCCGAATGATGATATTTGAGCAGCCCCCAGACCTTGCACGTGTAGTAGAGCCGGTCCTGGTAGCTGACAGACTGCGCCTGCAGCGCGGTCGACAGCAGCAGGCATGCAATCAGTACTGTCAAGGTCCTCATGAAGCCTCCTGTGATCTGAAATTCCGGAGATCGGACTGTATTGCCGCACGGGTCATGCCTCAAGCTCCTCCAGCATGCCGTGCAGATCGAAAAGCTCGTCCTTGCTGAGATATCCCCGCGCGCCGGCAGTGCTGGCCTGCGCACGATACTCGGGCGTGTCGAAATCCGTGACGATGACCACGCGGGCGCCGGCGTCGCCGGCGAGGATGCGCCGCGTGGCTTCCAGTCCGTCCATGAACGGCATGCGGATATCCATCAGCACGGCGTCGGGATGGAACTGCGCGTACTTCTCCACCGCGTCGATGCCGTTTTCCGCTTCACAGCTTTCGCTGACCAGGTCCTGCACGAGCGAGTGAAGGAAGCGGCGCATCCGCCGGTTGTCGTCCACAATGAGAAGTCGCATGGTGATCATTCGCTTTCTGTCGTGTTCGGATGTCGTCTCGCGCCGCGGAACGGGTTATCGTTTCAGAACGGTCATCATCCTGTTCAGCACCACTTCGCCGGCGATCATGCGGCAGAGATACATGCCGGATGAGAGCGCCGCGCCGTCGATGAGCGCGGTATATGTGCCCGCAGCGCGCTGATCGTCCACGATCGTCTGAAGCGTATTGCCCAGGAGATCATGCACCGTGATCCGCACGCTGCTGCTGCCGGGGAGGGTGAATCGCACGGCACTCCGCGCGGCAAACGGATTCGGGTGGTTCTGTTCGAGGCTGTATCCCGCCGGCGCTGCGCGCGTTTCGGCGGCAGTCGTGACCGGATTCCCCGTGGGATCGCGGCGATAGAATATTTCTTTGTAATCGTCCATCCACAGAGCGTGCAACACGCTTCCCGATACGCTCAGGAACGGGAATCGGGATCTGCGAGAGGATGATGTAATCGGCTGTTCCACGCTCCAGGACAGGCCGCCATCATCGGAACGGCAGTAGTAGATATCACCCTCATCGCTGCGCTTGTCAACCCACGCGAGATGCACGGTCTGACCGGAAATCGCCACGGTCGGAAAATAACAGTCATACGGCGTCACCATGATGGGCTCGTCTTCGCCCCAGTGCAGGCCGCCATCCCAGGAGTACACGTAATGGACATCCCACACGCCTGTTCGAAGATCATGCCAGAATACATGCACGTCGTTCCCCGATGCCGCCAGCGTGCTGCCATTTGACACACCGGGATCATCGGAAAGGCGCATCCGTTCGCTCCATGAAACACCGCCGTCGGTCGAGCGCCGATACATGATTTCCGAATTGCCGTAGCTGTAATCGTACCAGCAGACATGAAGCACATCTCCTTCGAGTACGACGGACCCGCATTCCGCAAAGTATCCTTCATTCATCTGGATGTCATGCAGCCAGCGGCGGCCGCCGTCGGTAGAGCGCATGTAATACGCCCCGCGTGTATATCGCTGAATCTCCGTGTACGCTACATGCAGCGTGGATCCGTCGACGGCGATGGCGGGGAACATGCAGTCGCCGGTGTCGATTTTAATGCAGTGATCGTCAGACCAGCTCCCGCCGTTGTCCGTCGACGTCCGCAGGAACAGCTGGTATTTCCCTGTTCTCCTGTCCATCCAGACGACGTAGACATTCGATCCTTCAACGGCAATGCATGCATCCTGCCTGTACAAATCAGAGTTGGCGTCGGATAGTGGCACGACATCATCCCAGGTGTCTCCCCCGTCCGTGGACCTTCGATACAGGGACCGCCACTTGCCGCTTTCCTTATCCGACCAGGTCATGTGCACATAATCACCCTGCGCGACAAGGTTTTTGCTGTTGCAATATGCCGTCCGCGCACTGTCGGTCGCCGTGAACAGGCAGCTTTCCTCCTGCCACTGGGCCGGGGCTGTATGCGTGGCGATACACACGAAAAACAACAGAAGCACGCAGCAGCAGGCACGACCGAATGACCGGCCTCTCTCTCTGGACATGGGATACCTCATTTTCATTCTGGATACCTGTGCGTAAAAACGGAAGCGGGAATGTGACATGCCTCAGTAGCGCTACCTATTTTTCGACTGCGCTGTGCCGGGAATCAGTGTCTCAGCGCGTCAGAAACAATCGATGAAACAGGGTGGACAGGTTGACGGGGAACAGGTGATCGGCATGGTCACGGAACAGCCGTTGTCACTCGCCGTCGCCGCTCAGAGATACATGCGATGCTCGACGGCAAAACGGATGAGTCCGTAGCTGCCGTGTTCGCCGAGCTTTGAACAGATATTCGCCCGGTGGCTGTCAATCGTTCGCGTACTGACGCAGAGTTCCTCCGCGATGGTGCGCGTGGACTTGTTCTCCGCGATCATGCGCAGCACGCGGCGCTCACAGGAGGTGAGGCCGTCGACGGCCATCAGTCCGGCGGCGCGCGGATGGGCGTTTCTCCGCTCCCCCTGCTTGTCAGCGTGACCAAGGAACAGCTCTCCGCGGGCGACGCAGCGGATGCTTCGCAGGATATCCTGCGGGGGACTGTCCTTGAGGATATAACCTCTCGCGCCGTTCTGCACCGCTTTGTGGTACACAACGGAGTCGTCATACAGGGTCAGGACAATACAGCGTGTCTCGAGGTTCTCCGCACGGATCTCCCGCAGGATGTCGAGACCGGTCATGCCGGGCATTTCGATGTCGATCAGGGCGACGTCCGGTTGCGCTTCCCTGATCAGAGCAAGCGCTTCGGTGCCATCCGAGGACTCCCCGACGATGTGCAGGTTTTCTTCACGTTCGAGCATCATGCGCAGGCCGCTTCGCACCACAGGGTGATCATCGGCGAGGGCAACGCGAATGTGGTCGAAGCTGTGGGAATCGTTCATGCCTCCTTCTCCTTCTCTGTATCTTGATCCGCGAATACAATTCCGCCATTCTCACCGTCATCCTTCCCGTCAGAACGGTGATTGGTTCTGCTGATCCCGATTGATTCGGTCATTCCTGACTGCTTCCCGTGTCGTGGCGGAGCATTCCCGACCGGGATTGTCGCCGTGATGTGCGTCCCGCTGCCCGGAGTACTCTCGATTCGGAATGCTCCGCCGAGCAGATGCAGCCGCTCGGTCATGTCAAGCAATCCCATGCCGCCTGTATGTCCACCCTGCGATGTTGCGGCAGGATCGAATCCCCGTCCGTCATCCCGGATACGCAGATGCAGGGAATCACCGTCGCGGGACAATGAAATGTTAACCGTCGTGGCCTCGGCGTGTTTGATAACGTTGTTGAGTCCTTCCTGCGCCACGCGGTACAGGTCGATCTCCCTCTCGGGAGGAATCAGGCCGTCGATTGATTCAATGTCCGCATGAATCGTCAGGGATGTGCTTTCGCGCAGCGATGCCAGCATGCCGCGCAGCGTTTCGGTCAGTCCCACCCTTTCGAGCTGATAGGGACGCAGGTCCCGGCACAGGCGCCGGACATCCTCCACCGCCTCGACGGCGATGTGCATGATGTCGCCGAGATGTTCGCGTCGCTGTTCCGCGTCATCCTGCGCCATGTGTGCCCGGTGCTTGATGATCAGCAGATCCTGGCCGATCCCGTCATGCAGCGCGCCGGCGATGCGCTTCCGCTCCTGCTCCTGTGTCGCGATGAGCTGTGTCGTGAAACGCCGCTCCAGCGCGTGCTCCTGCCGGGCGATGTCCGCCTGCTGTTTCGCCGCATGCGCTTCCGCCTCGCGGACGCGTCGCTCCGCGGCCCGGGTGTGCAGTTCCGCGTCGGCGCGCCGCTGTCGCCAGGTGCGGAGGACGACGAAAGCGAGAAGCAGCACAGCGCCGAGTCCGCCCGCCGAGATATTGCGCCACATTTCCTCCCGCAACACTCCCGCCTTCCGCAGTGCAAGCCGTCTCCGCTGCCGCGCATGCTCCGCTTCCCCGAGAGCGATCGTCCGTTCGCGCAGACGCAGCGTATCTGCGGCACGCGCGAGACGCAGCTGCTGCAGCTGTTTCGACGCGGCCAGCAATTCGGCCTCCTGCTGCTTCCGATGGAGTTGCGACCGCTGCCGTTCGAGATCGGTCGCATACTGAAGCAGCCGGAGGGAATCAATCACGCGGTCCGCATCCAGAATCGCGATTTTCCGCTCTCGCAGATCTGATTCGTAAGCGGCGGTCAGTTCGTTTATCCGCCGCAGAGTTGCGGCATTGTATGCCGAATCCGCAAGGGCCATATACCGGCGCTGGTATGCAATGGCCCGCGTGAAATCGCCCATGCGCGCGTAGTGCCGTGCCATCTGCTCGCAGTGCCAGCGCACACGCCCGCGCTGCTGGCCGAGCGAATCCGTCACCGCGAGGGCCTCGTTGAAGCAATACATGGCGCTGTCATATTTCCCGGTTTTGCTGTACAGCGTGCCGAGCAGCCGAAGCGTCCAATCAATGTCGCGAAGACTTCCGGCTTCCCTGTACAGGCGCAATGCCTGCTGTTCATACGCGATGGCGGTGACCGTGTCTCCCTGTTCCCGGAATATCCTGCCCACACTGTGGTGATTCGTGGCGATCCTCGCCTTATCACCGAGTGAGTCCGCTATGGCCCTGCTGCGCGCGAGATGCGTCAGGGCTTTGTCGTAGTACCCGCCGTTCGTGTTTATGGCGGCGAGGATGACGAGCGTGAACTCCACGAGCCGCGGATTGCCGAGCTGCTCCCGCAGGGCGAGGCAGCGGCGCAGACAGCGAATCCCTTCATCTTTTTCACCCATGAAATCGTGTTCCACACCGATAAGAAAGAGCGTTGACGCAATGAGGCCCGTATCTCCGACGGCCTCGGCCATTTCATATGCCTTGCGGTAGTGGTGCATGGACTGTGTGTAATCCCCGTTCGTCGTATGCATCTGCGCGATGTTCCATGTCGCCTGCACCAGTCCGAGCGTGTCATCGAGTTCCGTGTACATGCGCAGGCTTCGCTCATACGCTTCCATCGCACGGAGCCGGTTGTCCAGCGTCCGCCAGCCGCCGCCGAGCACCCGCCAGGTTCGTGCGGCTGTTCCGTACTGGCCCGCCGTGGTATCGTGCCGGATGCTGCGTTCGAACCACGACATCGATTCGCCGGTCCGGTACAGCTTTCGCAGTCCGTAGCCGATCCCGCGGCACAGCGCACCACGGGTGCTGTCGTCCGTCGCGGCGGTATACAATTGTTTGAGACTGTCGATTCTGCTCTGTGTCCAGGGAGCGGACTGCTGTGCCTGCACGCAGGCGCCGGGCACCAGCCATCGCAGGAAAAGGAACATCACAAGGAAATATGGCCCTGTTCGCCGCTTCATGACGCGCTCTCCGCCGTCTCCGGCTGAAGCGGGATTTCACACCACAGCGTCGTTCCTGAACGCGATCCGCTTTCAATACGCAGTTCCCCGCCGAGCATCTGCGCGCGTGTTCGCATGCTCTTGAGTCCGAGTCCGCCATTCCCGTTCTCCGTCGTGGCGGGATCGAATCCCCGTCCGTCGTCGTGGATCATCAGCCGGAGAACACCGTCATCGGACTGCAGCTGAACTTCGACGCGATGCGCATGCGCGTGCCTGAGAATATTATTCATCGCCTCCTGTACGATGCGATAGAATCCGATCTCCTGGTCAGGAGAGAAGAGTCCGTCCATCGCGCTGATCTGTGCATCGATCTCCAGCGCAGTGCTTTCGCGCACGCTGCGAAGCATGCTGTCGATCGTCGCCGTCAGTCCGACACGCTCGAGCTGCGACGGACGCAGGTCCCGTGAAATGCGTCGCACCTCCTCGATGCTCTCCGCCGCCGACTCGGCGATTTCGGTGATATGCTCACCTGCCGCCGCATCGTCCTTCTGCGCCATCGCGGCGCGGAACTTCATGATGATGAGATCCTGTGAGATGCCGTCATGCAGCGCACCCGCGATGCGGCTCCGTTCCTCCTCCTGTGCCCTGATCAGCTGCATGGCGAATTCCCGCTCCGCGGTGATCCGCCTGCTCTCCGCCGCGGCAGCGTCCGTCTGCAGCTGTGTCTCGAGGATATTCGCGTGCCTGGCTGCATGCTGCTCGCGCAGCTGCATCACCGTCCTCCTCCTGCGAAACATCTGGTACCCGACAGCCAGGAGAAGCAGGACGATCACGATCCCTGTCCCGATGACGCCGCGCTGCAGGGAGGCGCGCTCCAGCGCAATTTCCTGCAGGCGGAGCGTATCCTGGTTGCGGACGCGCTCTTCGTGCTGCTCCAGCAGCTTGAGCTGCCGTGCGGTCAGTGCATCCTGTGTCCGTTGGAGTTCGAGCTGCCGGATCGACTGTTCCTGCGCGAGCAGCTCCGTCTCCCGCTTTCTCTCTTCCCGCCGCTGCCGCATGAGCGCGATGTCCGCCTCCCGCTGTGCGAGCTGCAGCTCACGCTGGCGCTGTTCGCGTTCGAGCAGGGCGATTTCCCTCTCCCTGCGCTTCGTTTCATAGCGTGCGGCCAGTTCCTCGACCTGGCGGCGATTCAGGGCGGTGAGCATGGAATCCCGTTCTTCCGCCTCCGTCACCAGACGGTGATATTCGCGCTCATGCTCTACCGCCTCCGTCACCGGGCGTCGGGATTCGCGCTCATGCTCTGCCGCCGCGCTGTCGGACTGTGCGACACACGGGACGGTCTGCACCGACACGAACAGCATGATCATGATGGAGTGTCTCAACGGCCTCAACGGCTTCTCCGCCGGGTGGATGGATGATTGACATCCTCGAATACTGCCGGGAAACGGGGATGTGAAAAATCTAACGAAAGAAGGATGACACGTCAATCACGGATCCCGTGATTCCGTCCTGTGAAATCCGTGAGGAAGATCAGACCCGGGTGAGTCCCAGGCGGATGGCATGCTTGGTGAGATCCGCAACCGAATGGGCCTCGAGCTTGGTCATGAGATGGCGGCGGTGGGTTTCGACCGTGGAAACGGATACGTCGATGGTATCGGCGATTTCCTTGGTCGAGTGTCCTTCGGAGATGAGCTGCAAGACCTGCCGTTCCCGGGGAGTCAGACTTTCGGCGAGGTCGCGTCCGCCGAACTCAAGCTGGCGAATATAATCGTCGATGACCACATCGGTGACATCGCGGCTGATGTAGCGGCGGCCGGTGAGAACGGTTTTGATCGCGAGTTCCAGCTCATCGATGGCCGAATGCTTGATCACGTAGCCATGCGCGCCGGCGCGGAACATTTCCGCGATATAGAGACTGTCGTTGTACATGGAAAGCGCGATGATGCGCGCTTCCGGCGAGGCGGTCGCGATCTCGCGGGCGGCATCGATCCCGTTGAGAACCGGCATGTGCACATCCAGGACCACGACATCCGGCCGCAGATCCACGGTCTGCTGCACCGCCTCCCGCCCGTTGCCGACGAGACTGACGACTTCCATGTGCAGCTCGTTTTCGATGATGCTGCGCAGTGCCTCGCGCATAAGGCGGTGATCGTCGGCAAGAAGAACCCTGATGCTCATACGTGCTCCGTGGAGGCTTCCCGTTCCGTCGATCCATTCCCGGCGGATCGAACGTCCTCACAGGTTACGCACCTGTGAATACTGTCAAACCGATTTGCGGTACAGTACTGCTCCGACTGAAAAAACCGCAGAACAGGAAAAGAAGAGAATATCGTGTGGAATATTACTCACCCCCGTGGTGAGAATCAAGCAGGGGGATTGTCAATCCCCGCGATCCTCGAAATGATGCCAGATGTGCAGGACGATGATCATATCCCTCTCTTCCTGTTCTTCTTCTTCCCGAAACACGCGGGATTGCGCATGATATACCGCCTGATTCGGAGCAGATCGCGCCGGTCGCGAATAATTCTGTCGTGGTAGTTCTCCTGCCAGACCCGCATATGTTCATGACCGGGGATTTCCCTGATGCGTTTTGTCACGCGTGATTTCAGCTGAGCGACAACCGCCCCGAGCGTGCCGGCTCTGCATTTGAAGGCATCGATATCGCCGGTACCCAGCGCCGGAACGATGCCATTGAGCGGCTGCAGATACAGCAGGCCGTGGAAATGATTCGGCATGATGGCGCAGATATCCGTGATGACATCCGATCGCGTCCGGTCGAGACGGCGCCATTCCGAGAGCAGGATGCCCCCGCACTCATTGAGCATGGTCACGCCCTCCTCGATCGTGCCCAGCAGATGCTGTCGCCGGTATGTGTTGAAAGTGATGAAGTAGTATCCGGCTGCGCTGTAGTCACGTCCCCGCATACGCCGTGACCGCTTTCCGGGTCCCCGGTACTTTCCATGAAACCACATGGCAATCTCCCTGTTTGTTGCAGTTGTGGAGGGGCAACTTAAACCCGGCAGTAAGTCTGGTCAATGGAGAAAGCTGTCCACTCTGTGGAGAGGTCTGTGGGATGGTGCCAGTATACTGCGGGGTAGTGAGTCAAGGCGGACGAGCCGATGGCTCGTCCGCCACTCTCCGGCATCCCACAGGCCCCCCAGCAGCGTCCCTCCCGAGCCACCGGCTCGGGCGCACAGTCCTCGGTCTCGATCCATTACTTCAGTGTAACGCCGAGCCAACGGCTCGGCGAGGGGACCACTCAGCCTCCCCCAGCATCTCGGCCCGTGCGGACCGCTCAGCCCTGCCCCACCCGGCTCGGCGTGGGGTGCACCGCTCAGCCTGCCCCAGCAGCCCGACCCGCCCGGACAGCTACCCCTCCCCGGCCCACTCCCTGAAGGCCGTGAGCATGCGCGAGCCGTACCAGGAGTACAGCTCGCCGTCGACGATGCGGATGCTGACGGTCTCGGCCCAGTCGGGCGCGACGGCGCGCAGCAGCTGCCGCAGCTCGTCGATGTGCTTTTCCGTGAAGGGAAACGGCTCACTGGAGAGCAGGATGTGCGCGGGCTGCAGCGCGGCGATGTCGGCGATGCCGATCTCCGGGTAACGGCGCGCGCTGTCGCCTTCGGGGAAGCGCAGATCCAACCAATCCTCGTCGATCACGTGCCGGTAGCCGGCCTCGTGCAGCATGGAATGGATGTAGGTTTCGGGCGAGACAGTCATGTATGGCTGCCGCCAGATCAGGTACAGCGCGCTCTGATGCGAGGGACGCGTGACCGCGGCGCGCGCGGCGGCGATGTCGGCGAGCAGCGGCCCGGAACGGTCGGTGGCGGAAAGCAGCATCCCGAGATCCCGGATCATCAGCAGTGCGTCGTCCACCGTCAGCGGATGCGTGACGAACACGTCGGGACCACCATCCCAGCCGTCGATTTCCTCGATGGACTCGCGCATGTTCTCGTCGATGTTGGCGATCACGAGGTCGGGCGCGAGCGCGCGCACGCGGTCGGGATGCACGGTTTTCGTGCCGCCCACGACGGTGACTTCCGGCACGAGCTGCGCCGGATGCACGCAGAATTTCGTGCGGCCGACGACTTCGTCCGTGCCGAGTCCCAGCGCGAACAGCAGTTCGGTGATGCTCGGCACCAGCGAGACGACGCGCAGGGGACGCTCACGCGGTATGAAGCTGCGTCCGCGGGCATCGACAACGCTGTCAGAATGTGACGACATGCTCATCCTCCTTCCGTGGGTCGTCCATGCTCATCCCGTACATGTGGCGGTGCAGGAAGGCCCGGATATCCTTCGTCTCCTGGCTGCTGACGCGATGCGCCGTATCGTATTCGCGGTATTCCACGTCGTAATCCATGTCCTCCAGCACGCGGTTGTTCTCGCGTCCGACCTCGATGCCGAGCACCCGGTCGCGCGTGCCGTGCGCGAGAAAAATCGGGATGCGTTGATTTGCCGCGCTGCGCTCCTCACGCAGATGCTCTGGATGAATGACATATCCCGACAGCGCCACGATGCCGCCGAGCCGCTCGGGATAGCGCAGTCCGGTATCGAGGCTCATGACCGCCCCCTGCGAAAAGCCGACGAGAAACACGTTCTCCGGCGGCACGCCGTCGTCGATCTGCATGGCGATCAGCTCACCGATGCGATCGCGGCTCTCCTGCAGCTCGACCGGGTCCTTGCGGTCGTTGTCGTACCACCAGCGGACCTCGTCGGACTCCTCGCCGGCGAAGGTAGCGGACGGCAGCACCCAGCGCGTATGCAGAAATCCCATCTGCCGCACGAAGGGGAAAAAGGCGTACTTGTTGGCATTCCGCCCGTGCAGACCGATCATCGCGTGGTCCGCACGGTCGAGATCCTCGGGAAACGTCAGGTAGTCGAGCGCCATCAGGCTTCGAATGCTCCCGTCACATGTGACATCGGGCGGTGCTGTGCGATCAGTTATCCCAGCCCTTGAATTTCGCCCACGCGCGGAACTCCTTGTCCAGCTGCTCGAAACTGTCGATGGCGAAGAGCTTCGGCTGCAGGTGCCAGACCTCGTACTCCTGCGCGCCGAGCAGCTCGGGCTCGAAATCCACGACTTCCACCGCATCCGAAAGCGAGTGCACGACTTCCTTCGGGGATGACAGGATGCCGGCGCCGTAGATGCGGCGTCCCTCGGGCGTATTGATCAGGCCGAACTCCACGGTGAACCAGTAGAAACGCTCGAGCTGACGGATCTCCTTCGGATCGGTCGCATGCAGAAAGGTCTGCGCGAAGTACTGGAAGAAATTCGAGAAGAACGGATCGGTCAGCGTGGGCATGTGGCCGAACATGTCGTGGAAGCAATCCGGCGCCGGCGTGTACTCGATTTCATCCGGCTGGCGGATATAGTCGGTCGAGGGGAAATGCGCGCGCGCCATGAAGCTGAAAAAGTCGTTGGTGTCCAGCAGTCCGGGAATGCGCGCCACACGCCATCCGACCATCTCGTCGAGCTTGAGGCTGATCTCGCGGAGGTTCGGCAGCCGGTCGGGCGTCAGTCCGAGCAGCTTCATGCCCCGGAGGTACTCCTCGCAGGCGCGGCCGGGCAGCTCGCGTTCCTGCCGCTCGTAGAGCGTCTTCCAGGTGTCGTGGTCGTGCGCGGGATAATCGGGATACTCGATATCCGTATGCTCCGGCACGGGACCGTCGAGTTTGATGGGAATGCAGCGCGGATCGACGTCGTCCTGCTCCGCGTATTTGTCATATGCGGATTTGGAATAATCCTCGTTCGCGGATGTATCGGAAGTGGGATTTTCTGCCATGGGGATGCTCCTTCCTGTGCTGTCCGGAGGCGCATTACACCGTCCGGGGGTTGAACATCTATTGTAAGCTTGTATTCCGTGAAATATAATAAAATATTGATGGGCGTAAAGAGCCGTTGGCCGATGGCCGTTAGCTGTTTGCCGTTAGCTGCCCGCAGCCCCGCGCCTGACGCGGGGCGATACCCGGCGGTAACCACACGCGTAAGCGTGTGGACATCCATGGCCCGCGACATCATTCACAAGACCACTGTCATCCAATGTCCATCTGCATCAACTCGGAAATCGGCGCCATCAAACGGGTCATCCTGCATCAGCCCGGACAGGAAATCGAGCGCATGACGCCGTCGAATGCCTCGGAAGTGCTCTACGACGACATCATCCACCTTCCGCGCGCGCTTCGCGAGCACAATCAGCTGGAATTCGTGCTCAGCCGTGTCGCCGAGACGCATGAGCTGGTGGATCTCCTCCGCGAAATACTCTCCATCTCGGAAGCGCGCACGAGTCTCGTCCGGCGGCTCTGCGCCGCGGTGGACTACCCCGAACTCGCCGGCGAGCTGCTCGAGCTCAGCGCGACCGACCTCGCCTTCCGCCTCATCCACGGCACCGTCAAGCGCAACGATACGCTGGAGCGCTACCTGAGTCCCGGACTCTACGCCCTCCCCCCGCTTCCCAACTTCTTTTTCATGCGGGATGCAGCCATGTGCGTCAACGACCGCGTCATTACCGGTTCGATGGCGAACCGCGTGCGCGAGGCCGAGGCCATCATCATGGAGCACATCTTCCGCTGGCACCCCGATTTTCGTCCTGAAGGATTCTACTTCGACGGCACGCTGAAAGAGCATCCCGGCCTGACCATCGAGGGAGGAGACGTGCTGATTCTCCGCGAGGATGTCGTGCTCATCGGCAACAGCGAGCGCACGTCAATTTCCGGCATCGACACGCTCATTCGCTCCTTTGCCGAGGCCGAGCACATCCGGCATGTGATCGTGGTGGATATGCCGAAGGCGCGCGCGACTATCCATCTTGACATGATTTTCACCATGGTGGACCGGGACAAATGCGTGGTCTATCCGCCGCTGATCACGGGACATCAGGCCTGCCGCGTCATCCATGTGGAGATCGACGGACGGAAGGTCCGCTCCATCCGCGACCGCGAAAATCTCATCGACGCGCTGCGGCACTGCGGACTCGACCTCGATCCCATCCCCTGCGGCGGCGGGGATACGGTGTACCAGGAGCGCGAGCAGTGGACATCCGGCGCAAATTTCTTCACGCTCGCACCCGGACGCATCATCGGCTACGGCCGCAACAAGCACACCTTCGAGGAACTCGACCGCCGGGGATTCTCCATCATCCGCTTCGACGACCTGCGGCGCGGCATCGTGCGCCTGGAGGATTACGAACGCTACGCCGTCTCCATCGAGGGCGCCGAGCTTTCACGCGGCGGAGGCGGCTGCCGCTGCATGACCCTCCCCGTCCGGCGGGGTGCGGTTGATTGGTGACGGTTCCCTCCCCCTGCATTGTTTCTCGCCCGCATCCTTTGTAGTATAATAGTTTACGCGTACATGCCGATGAATCCTCCCCCGCCGATGGTTCATCCCATATGGTATGTATGCACATGGTATGTATGCACAGAAATTTCCGTATCAGACAGAGGATGCAATGACACGATTCCAGCGCTGGGCGCTCCGCATGAGCGCGCTCACCTTCAGTGTGCTGCTGATGACCGCCTGCGGATCCGAGGAGCAGGCCGACAAATCCCTCGACTCCCCGGAATGGCAGGAGTACAGGACCCTGGCAATGCGCTACGATTCGATGACCGTGGCCTTCCAGAAGCGTGAACGGGAGGATCCCGAGTTCGCCGCCAATCCCAACGCCGTGGCGGGCGCGGAAATCCAGAAATTCTACGCGCTCACGCAGCAGTTGACCGAAGCGGTGCCCGAGGATATCAAGGACCTCACCGACGCCGGCGGATACGGGATCGACGACCTGCGCACGCTGCGCCTGGCCGCCGCCATGAGCCAGCAGATGAAGCCCTTCCTGGCGGTCAACAAGGAGCTGATCGAGCACGTGCAGGATCGCGATTCCCTTCTCAACCTCAAGCTCGAGATCGCGCAGATCGCCGTCATGAGCGGCCTCCCCGAACAGGCCGAGGAATACGCCACCGAGGAAGTGCTGCAGCACGCCGAACCGATGAACCGCGCCGCGCTGTATGCCGGACTCTCCGAGGCCGCGCTGGATAAAAACGATTTCGAATCCGGACGCACCTGGGCGCTGAAGGCCGTCACCAGCTACGGCGACGTCGCCCGCGCCGAAGAAGAAAAAGGCCAGGCCAACCCGCAGATGGCGATGTATATCTCGAATCAGGTGGGGTCGCTGATCGCGCCGCTGATGTACGAATACCGCGAGACGGGCAACACCGAGGGCATGGACGCACTCATCACGGAGGTGCGCGGCACGCTCCCCGAAAGCGCGAAGTGGGAGGATGTTGAATCGTCCATGAACACGGCCGTCGCCGAAATCGCGAAGGAGCGCGAGGCGCTCGATAAGCCGGCGCCGACCTGGGCCGAACACGCGTGGATCGGCAGCGATCCGCTCTCGATCGAGAAACTCAAGGGCAAGGTCGTACTGATCGACTTCTTCGCCACCTGGTGCCAGCCCTGCATCCGCGCCTTCCCGAAGCTGCGCGACTGGCAGGAGACCTACGGGGATGATGGCCTTGTCGTCGTCGGACTCACCACCTACCAGGGCCGCTACGAGGGCAGCCAGGTCGAGCCACAGGCGGAAATGGATAAGCTGACAAACGACTTCATCCCGAAGCATGAAATCACATGGCCGGTGGGCGTGGAGAAGAACGGCCGCCAGACCATGCAGGATTACAATGTGCAGGGCATCCCGCAGATCGTGCTGCTCGACCGTGAGGGCAAGGTGCAGTACGTCAAGGTCGGTGCGGCGGATTACGACAAGACGGAAGCGAAGATCAAACAGCTGCTCGAGGAATGATCAGCCGTCCGTCGACAGAACGCACTGGACGCAGGCATATCGCCGGCCGCACTGCCGCGGCCACGCATATGTTCCCTGCGGTCACGCGTATGCTCCCTGCGGCGGTGCTTCTCCTTTTGCTGATCGCCCTGCCCCGCGCTCGGGCACTGGCACAGCTGCCTGATTCCCTGCGCGTCGTCGTCCTCGGATCGTCGACGGCGGCGGGCGCCGGAGCAAGCGTGCGTGACAGCGCCTGGGTCTGGCGGTACGACACGTACCTCAAATCCCTCGACCCGGATTACGACGCCGTTAATCTCGCTGTCGGCGGCTACACGACGTATCACATTCAGCCGGAGGGCTATGTGCCGCCGCAGGATCGTCCCGCACCGGACATCCATCGGAACATCACCGCGGCGATCGCGCTGCGTCCCTCGGCGATCATCATCAACCTGCCCTCGAACGATGCGGCAAAAAATTACAGCGTCATCGAGCAGGCGCAGAATTTCGAGCGCGTCGCCGGCGAGGCCGCGGCAGCGGGCATCCCGCTCTGGGTCTGCACCACGCAGCCGCGCAACATGAACGAAACGCAGCGGCAGAACCTGATGACCATGCGCGACTGGATCACCGGCACCTACGCGGATCATGTGCTGGATTTCTGGTCCGGCCTCGCCACCGGCGCAGGGATGATGCTGCCGGAGTTCAACTCCGGCGACGGCGTGCATCTCAACGATGCGGGACACCGTCTGCTCTTCGAACGCGTGCGCGACGCCCGCATTCCGGAGCGTCTGCAGACGACCGCCCTCGCCGCGCTCCCCGACGACGGGCATGTGCTGGAACTCGCGGTGTATCCGCAGCCCGCGCGGGATGTCGTCACCTTCCGTATCGACGGTGACGGCCACCGAAGCTGGACGCTGGTCGTCCGTGACCTGATCGGACAGGAAGTCTATCGCGCGGAATCCGGATCACATCCGGGCGTGGCGGTGCGCCAGCTCAATGCCGCGCAGCTGCCCCGCGGGCTGTATCATGTGCTCCTCCGGACCGGGTCGTCCATCAGGAGTGCACCGCTTCTGCTTGTGCGGTAACGACAGCAGGTCAGCGTCATGCGTCGAGCCTGTCGAAGTGTGACGCACACACAAATATCGAACACAGCATATTTCACATACGAGAGACCATTCATGAAACGACATATCACCCGGAACACGCCCCTCCTTCTGCTCGCGGCGCTGCTGCTGTTCGGCGGAAGCGCACTGCACGCCCAGGGTACGCTGAAGGCCGACGCTCCCGACTGGCAGAAATTCAAGACCCTCTTCATGGAATACGATTCGATGACCGTGTATTTCCAGGAGCGGCAGTTGAACGATCCCGAGTTCGCGGCCAATCCGCAGGAAGTCGCCGGCGACGAGATCCAGCGCTACCAGGCCCTTGCACAGGAAGTCATGAAGAACATGCCGCAGGCGGCCGCATCCGCCGAGGATGTCGAGGGCTTTGACATCGACGACTACCGCGCCCTGAAATTCTTCGCCATGGTGACCGAACAGATGAGCATCTTCCCCATAGCGAACAGGGGACTGATCGAGCGCGTGGAGGACGAAGACTCGGTGCGCATGCTCAAGATGGAGCTGGCGCAGGTGGCGCTCGCGCAGGGCGACTTTGAAACCGCCGAGGAATTCGCCACGAAGGATGTCGTTGAAAACGCCGATCCCCTCAACCGTGCCGGACTCTACGCCGGCTTCTCCAATGCCTGGCTGGAAAAGAAGGACATGGGAAAGGCGCAGGAATGGGCGCTGCGCGCGATCAGCGCATACGCGGAAGCCGAAGAGGCGGATGAAAGCAATCCCAACGCGGACCCGCGGCGCGTGGAATGGATCCGCGGCCGCTACGGCGCCGTGCTCGCACCGCTGATGTACGAACTCAAGGAAGCCGGCGACGCCGGGGGCATGGACGAGCTTTCGGCGCTGGCCAAGGAAATGCTTCCCGAGACGACCACATGGACATACGTGAAGACCTCCATGAACAGCGCTATGGCGTCAATGGCGAAGGAGCGTGAAACGCTCAACCAGCCCGCCGAAGCCTGGGCCGAGCACATCTGGATCGGCAGCGACGAACTCTCGCTCGAGAAGCTCAAGGGACGCGTCGTGCTCGTCGATTTCTTCGCGACCTGGTGCAAGCCCTGCATCCGCGCCTTCCCGCATATCCGCGACTGGCAGAAAAAGTACGAAGATGAAGGACTCACCATCGTCGGACTGACGAGCTACCAGGGTCGTTACGGCGGCAAGGAGGTCGGCAAGGAGGAAGAGCTGGCGAAGCTCAGGGAGGATTTCATTCCGAATCACAATATCACCTGGGCGGTAGGCGTCGAGAAGGATGGACGCCAGACCATGAGCGACTACGGCGTGCAGGGGATTCCCTATCTCGTACTCATCGACCGCGAGGGGAAAATCCAGTACACCAAGGTCGGCGCAGCCGACTACGACAAGACGGAGCAGAAAATCAAGGAGCTTCTGGCGAAATAAGATGCTGGGGAGGGAAGTCCGCGTCTGTTTCCCCGGGCTTCGCCCGGGGCAACTGGCCCGCCCCCTCCCCGCGCGCTCCACATCGACGCACCCAGCCAGCAGAGTCCCGCCCAGAACGCGCCGATCGCCCATCCCGCCACGACGTCACTCGGATAATGCACACCGATGTATGTGCGTGTAAACCCGATCAGCAGACTGAGCAGCACGGCCTCGGCGATCAGCGCCGCGCGCGCACCGCGCTGCCGCAGACCCCGCGCCAGCATCACCGCGAGCGAGACATAGATCGCCGCCGACATCATCGCGTGTCCGCTGGGGAAGCTGAACTCCGCGGTATCGATCAGCCACGGCACGACGACGGGACGCGGGCGCGCGAATCCCGCCTTGAGCGCGAGCATCAGGAAAAAGCCGCCGAGTGAAACCGCGATGAGCAGCCACATCGCGGACCAGTCGCGCCTCCATGCCAGGACGCCCACCGCTATGCAGACCACCAGCGTGAAAAACCACCCGTTCCCGAGCGTGGTAACCGCCTTCATGGCGGGCAGCAGCCAGGCCGGACCGTTCGGCACGGACGGATCCGCATTGCTGCGCAGTCCGAGGAGGAAGGACTCATCGGACGCCTGCACCGAGCCGTTCGTCACAACGTACGCGACCGCGAGAAACACCGCGATGCCCACGCCCGAGAGCAGCAACAGCAGCCTCGCCTGACGGCGGTAGGACGAGCGGAACGAGTCAGGTGTGTTTGCAGGACGAATGTTCATGGGTGGAAATATACGGTTTTGGGGGGCAGCACGCGTCACCACACGCTCACGCGTGTGGATACCGTTAACCCCACCCGTCAGGGTGGGGCCATGCGCGCGACCACACGCTCACGCGTGTGGATACCGTTAACCCCACACGTGAGGGTGGGGCCATGCGTGCGACCACACACTTACGCGTGTGGATACTGCACTCACATATATAGCCGATAAAGCACCCACACCCCGATCCCGATCAATACGACTCGCACCACCACATCCCCCGCGCCGCCGGTGACGATGCGAAAGGGACGCGGCAGCAGGTGCAGCGGACGCCGCGACAGCGGCCAGAGCAGCGCGAGTCCGGATGGCGTGAGCATGTCGAGCAACAGATGACTGAGATAGCCGACGGCGAACCACAGCCAGAGCGCGGCAAAGCCGATGGCCTCACCGAGGAAGTACATCCCGACCGTCAGCGCAACAGCGATCAACAGCATGTGCGTCGCTCCGCGGTGTCCGCCCGCCAGCAGACGCACGAATCCCGCCAGCGCGCGCGTGATGACGTTAAGCACGGTCAGCAGCATGCCGGCGGATCGCCGGGCGCCGCGGTCGATGCCGGCGCGTCCGCGTCCGATGCGGCGCTTCATGTTCTCGGGGGAATTCGCAATGAGGGACTCGGGCTCGTCGATATCCGGCAGAAGGGATGCAATGCCGCATGCAAGGAGTCCGGGCACCATGCCCGGCACGGCGAGTCCCGCAACATCGAGTGTCGGTGGCAGCAGCATGCCAAGTTCAGTGAACGCGGCGCCCGCGTATGCCAGCCCCGCTCCCGCCGCGAATCCTCCCGCCAGATGCGTCTTGCCGGTCATCCTACCTGACCACGAAATTCACGAGCTTGTCGGGCACGGCGATCACCTTGACCACGGTCTTGCCCTCGAGATTCGACTGGATGCGCTCGTTATCCCGCGCGGCTGATTCGAGATCCTCTCGGGATGTACCCTTGGCGACCGTCATTTTGTCGCGCACCTTGCCGTTGACCTGCAGCACGATCTCCACCTCGTCCTCGACGGTCAGTGCGGGATCGTACTCCGGCCAGGGCTCGTAGGCGAGCGTGTTCGTGTTGCCCATCAGCCGCCACAGCTCCTCGGCCAGGTGTGGCGCGAACGGCGAGAGCAGCAGCACGAAGATCTCCATCACGGCCTTTGGCCGCACGTCGCGCTTGTTCATCTCGTTGACGAAAATCATCATCTGCGAGATGGCCGTGTTGAATCGCAGTCCTTCGATATCCTCGGTGATCTTTTTGATGGACCTGTGGAGCAGCTTCAGCGACTCCTCGTCGGGCTCGACGTCCTGGATCGTCGCATCCAGCTCGGCCACGGTGGCGTCGGGATCGTCACTGACATACAGGCGCCAGACGCGGTTGAGGAAGCGGTGCACGCCCTCGACGCCCTTGGTGTTCCAGGGCTTGACCTGCTCGAGCGGACCCATGAACATCTCGAAGAGCCGCAGCGTGTCGGCGCCGTAGTCGCGGATGACGTCGTCGGGATTGATGACGTTGCCGAAGGACTTCGACATCTTCCTTCCGTCCTCGCCGAGAATCATGCCCTGGTTGACGAGGCGCAGGAACGGCTCTTTCGTCGAAACGTATCCGAGGTCGTACAGCACCTTGTGCCAGAAGCGCGCGTACAGCAGGTGCAGCACGGCGTGCTCGGTACCGCCGACGTAGAGATCCACCGGACCCCAGTACTCCTCCTTCTGGCGGCTGCAGAATTCCTCGTCATTGTGCGGATCCATATAGCGCAGGTAGTACCAACAGGAGCCGGCCCACTGCGGCATGGTGTTGGTCTCGCGGCGCGCCGGGAGCCCCGTCTCGGGATCGGTCGTCTCCACCCATTCGGGGATGGTGGCGAGCGGCGATTCGCCCGTGCCGCTGGGCCTGTAGGATTCCACCTCGGGGAGGGTGAGCGGAAGCTCGTCTTCGGGCAGAAGCTTGACTTCCTCGTGGCCGTCAGGATGTTTGACGTGGATCACGGGGAAGGGCTCGCCCCAGTAGCGCTGGCGCGAGAACAGCCAGTCGCGGAGCTTGTAATTCACCTTGCGCCGGCCGAGGCCTTTCTCCTCCAGCCAGTCCACCACCTTCTCGAACGCCTTACGGTACCCGAGGCCGTTGATGAAATCGGAATTCACCGCAACACCGTGCTCGGTGTCGGTGTACGCCTCCTCCTCCACGTTGCCACCCTTGATGACCTCGACGATAGGCAGACCGAATTTGCGCGCAAACTCCCAGTCGCGCTCGTCGTGCCCGGGGACGGCCATGATGGCGCCGGTGCCGTAGGTCATCAGCACGTAGTCGGCGATCCAGATCGGGATGCGTTCGTTGTTCACCGGATTGACGGCGTAGCCGCCGGTGAACACACCGGATTTTTCCTTCGACAGCTCGGTACGCTCGAGGTCGTTTTTCTTCGCAGCGGCTTCGCGGTAGGACTCGACGTCCGCGCGCTGCCCGTCGGTGGTCACCTGGTCCACCAGCGGATGCTCGGGCGCCAGCACCATGTACGTCGCGCCCCAGAGCGTGTCGGGACGCGTGGTGAAGACGGTAATGCCGTCGTCAGCGCCGTCAACGTCGAAGCGCACCTCCGCGCCGACCGAGCGGCCGATCCAGTTGCGCTGCATTTCCTTGAGGCTTTCGGTCCAGTCCAGCTCCTCGAGATCCTCGAGCAGGCGTTCGGCGTATTCCGTGATCTTCAGCATCCACTGCCGCATGGGACGCCGCACGACCGTGAATCCCTTTTCCACCTGTTCGGGCACTTCCTCGTTGGCGAGCACAGTGCCGAGTTCGGGACACCAGTTCACCGGCACTTCGGCGATGTATGCAAGGCCCTTTTTGTAGAGCTGCTCGAAAATCCACTGCGTCCATTTGTAGTAATTCGGATCAGTGGTGTTGACCTCGCGGTCCCAGTCGTACGAGAAGCCGATCATCTTCATCTGCCGCCGGAAGGTCTCGATGTTCTGCTTCGTGGTGACGGCGGGATGCACGCCCGTCTTCACCGCATACTGCTCGGCAGGCAGGCCGAAAGCGTCCCAGCCCATGGGGTGCAGGACGTTGAACCCGCGCATGCGCTTGTAGCGGCAGACGATATCCGTCGCGGTGTAGCCTTCGGGGTGCCCGACGTGCAGTCCCGCCCCGGATGGATACGGGAACATGTCCAGCACATAGTATTTCGGCCTGCCATAATCCTCGACGGCTTTGAAGGTTTTCTGTTCCTCCCAGAACCGCTGCCATTTCGGTTCGATTTCGCTGAATGGATAGCGCATGATGGTTTCGCGTCTGTCTGTGTCAGATGGGACAAATCATGTCAAGCTTGTAAAATAGCACGGAGGGAATGAAAGGAAAAACCCCACCCGTGAGGGTGGGGCTGTGCGCGGCAACGGGTAACCCCACCCGTGAGGGTGGGGCCAGCGCACCAACCACACGCTCACGCGTGTGGATGCCGTGATCCTTGCACGACGTTCCCACGTCCACACGCTCACGCGTGTGGCTACCGCACCACCGTTAGCATCGCGGTAGACACATCCCCTCCCGCACGCATCACCACCACATACTGCCCCGCAGGCAGCTGCGATGCGTCGAAGCGATGGACATGCGTTCCGGCGGCAAAGGCGCCCGCAACGGGTGTCGCCACGATGCGTCCCATCAGATCATGGATCTCCAGGCGCACATCGGTATGCATGGGCAGGGTGAAACGCAGAGAGGTGCGCATCCCCGCCGCGGCGCGGACGGGATTCGGGTACGCGCAGTGCAGCTCGGGCTGTGAGGGACGCGATGAGGCCGCATCCACACCGACGACGGTGAGCGTGAAATATCCGGTTTCGCTCACGGGACCCCATCCCAGGGCGTTCCCCGCGCGCACGCGCCACCAGACTTCCTCGCCCATGTCGGGATTATCATTCAGGTTGATGACGGTGCTCACACCCGCGAGCGTACTGTCACTCGTGTACCCGCGTGTGAACTGCGCATCGAAGGCATACTCGAGCCGGTAGCGATCGACCGCCGGCGCGCTCTGCGTCCATTCGAAACGCACGGCACTGCTCAGGGGCTGATCCTGGTCGGTCGGTGCGACAAGCCGCACCGAGTCCGGCAGCCGCAGGTTTTCGTCGGTCGTCAGCGTGCGGATCTCGGAATCCGGTCCGCTCTCGAGCCCGCGCATCGGCGTCACCCACCAGGTGTAGGTGGCGTTGCTCGCCAGCGAAGGGGCATCCGTGGTGTCGGTCGCGCCCTGCTGCGGGACGTTGATCTGCGCGACGGACTTGAGCCTCAGCGTGTAATCCGTCGCATGCGGCACGGCGTGCCAGCGGAACAGCGCACTGTCTGGATGCAGCGACGCGTTGTCGCCGGGCGCGATCAGCCGCGGCGCATCCAGCTCGGCAGGAGTGAGCAGGCGGCGCACCTCGCTCCAGGGACCCTTCCCGCTCGCGTTCCGCGCCTGCACGCGCCAGAACACCTCGGTCTGTGCCGGCAGGCGGGCTTTCGTGGCGGACTGGAAATCCGTGTCGTACACGCTTGCGATGTCCGCGATCAGCGAACTGAACTGCATGTCGAATGCGATCTGCAGCGCGTAGGCATCCGCATGTTCGCTTTCCTCCCAGGTGAACTCCGGCACGAGCGATGCCGCCTCGACGCCGTCATCCGGGGCGAGAAGCGTCACCGCGCCGGGCGCCGGCGGCACCGTGCGGAAGCGATTCGGCACCGACCACGGTCCGGCTCCCGCGGAATTCACCGCGCGCACGCGCCAGTAATGATCCGCCCCGGCCTCGAGATCCGTCGCGCCATACCGTGTGAAGGGAATCGCCGACACGTCGATCAGCAGATTCGTGAATGCCGTATCCGTCGCCAGCTGCATGTCATAGGTCGATGCGCTGGGCACCGCCTGCCAGGTGAACTGCGGCGAGCGCGCGACATCCTCTTCCTCGTGTGCCGGACTGACGAGCACCGGCGCCTCGGGCTCCGCGGGCAGCGTGGTGAACGACCACACCTGCGACCACGCGCTCCCGCCGCCGACGTTGAACGCGCGCACCCGCCAGAAGTACTTCTGGAAATTCCCGAGATCCTTAACTTCCGTCGTCGGCGATGTGAGATCGTCGCGGTTGAGCAGGAAGGCCTCGTCGAACAGCGAATCCGTCGACACCTGTGCGTGATACCGCTGTGCGCGGTCGGGCGCGTCCCAGAGCAGCGTCACGGTCAATGGCATATCCACCCTGGCGCGCGTGGGGGATATCAGGCGCGGCGCATTCGGCGGCGCCACCGCGGTGACAAACCGCTGCGGGGATGTCCACTCCCCGGTGCCCACCGCGTTCGATGCGTTGATGCGCCAGTAGTACTCGGTCTCCGCGCGCAGCACGGGCACCCCGCGCGACGTGCCGGTCACATTGCGCGCATCCACGATCATGTTGCTGAAGGAGGAATTGTCGGCGAGCTGCACCCGGTATGACGATGCGGATGTCGTGGGAAGCCAGCGCAGCGAGGGCTGCACCGGCACGTTCGCGGTGTTGTTCACGGGATACGCGGGGACGGGAACGGGCGGTTCGCTCATCGGCACGGATGAAATCATCCAGACGGGACCGGCAGTCAGCTGCGCTTCCGTCGCCGACGGCGGTGCGGCCGTCGTCAGCCCGCGCCCTTCATCGAGGTTCATCAGCGCGGCAAGCCCTGTCTGTCCGCCACTGAGCACGCTGTACAGATCCGCGTTGATCTCCGCCTCGCTGCGCGCGAAGTTCCAGATGCGCAGTTCGTCGATCATGCCGTGACCGAACTCGTCACCGCCGGAGGGATTGAAGCCCAGGTACAGAGGACCACCTTCAGTGTCGCGGATGTCCGCATCGTAGTCCGCCTCGCAGCGCCGCGAACCGTCGACGTAAAAACGGATCTTCCCTTCCGAGCGGCGGTAGCTCACCGCGATATGATACCAGCGGCCGAGCTCCGGCACGAAATTGCATTTCACGCTCTCCGATCCGATGAACTCCAGCCCGCCCGTGCGATGGATCTGCAGCGTCCAGCCGAAATCGGTGGTGGAATTGTACTTGTCGATGATGGTGAAATACCCGTTCTGCCAGCTCAGCACGTTGATCCACGCCTCGATGGTGACGGCATCCTGCTGCTCGATCACATCGAACGCGCTTCCGTGCTCCAGCGAGAGCCGGTCATCAAAGCCATCGAAGTACAGCGCGTATCCCGCCATCGCGGTCGCGCCGCCGGTTTCAAAGCTCCAGATGTCAGACCAGTCGCTCACGCCCTGGGCGTCGCGCACACGCACCCGCCAGTAATAGCGGTTCAGGCGGTCGAGTCCCTGCGGGGTGTACCAGTTGCTGACGATACCATTCGCGTCAATCATCGGCTGCGTGAAATCGGGCGAGGCGGCGACCTGCAGATCGTAGCTCTGCGCGCCGCGGGCGGGATTCCACTGCAGCGTGGCGGTCGGTGAAATCTCCGCGAGGCCGTTCGGCGGGGAGACCAGCGATGGCGCGTTGCTCACGCTGGCCACGATCGACACATCCTGCGCGCCACTGTACAGCGTCGTCCCCTTGTGCGTGATGCGCACGATGTAATTCCCCTCCTCCGGCGCGGCGATGAACACCTGCTCGACATTGTCGCGCACATTGTCTCCGCGCACGGCGGCCATTGATGGACTGGCGGGATCCAGCGTCCAGGGAAGATGCTCGCCGCTCTGCGGATCGATGATGCGCAGGTCGAGGTCGTTCACGAGCACGGAGTTCGACGGATCGACACCGCTGCCGGATTTCTTCGTCCACGGGTCGGTCCAGCAGATGGTGACTTTGATCGGACCGCGGCCCGGACTGTAAATCTGGTATTCCAGCTCCTCGCCGTTATCGATCACGTCTTCCCGGATGAAGGCGGAACTGCTGTTCTGCGCGTCCAGCGTCATCAGCTTCGCCGCGGCGGCGGTGTTCATCAGTCCCCAGCCGTGCATGTAATCGGGCCCGGGAGCGGGACCCGCCTCGTCCGCCGTATGCAGCACCAGCGCCTTCAGCGTGGATGCGCGCAGGCGTTCGCCGCCGTGCAGATCGGCCTGATGTTCGAGCAGCAGCCCGAGGGATCCCGCCGCGCTCGGCGATGACATCGAGGTGCCGCTGTACGACGCATACGCCGCGTCGGAGGATTTCAGCGTGGAGTACAGTGCCGCGCCGTTGGCCACGATGTCGGGCTTGATGCGTCCGTCGTCGCTGGGACCCCATCCGCTGAAGGATGTCACACGCACATCGCTGCTGGTGCTGTATCCGCCAGGGAGGTCTTCCACCGCGCCGACGGTGAGGATGTTCTTCGCGTTGCCGTAGGTCGAAATGCAGTCGTAGCCCTCGTCTCCTCCGTCGCGATCGCGCACGTCATCGACCAGCTGCCAGCCTCTGGATGTGAACTCCCAGTGCTGCACGGGCTGCTTCGACGGACCTTCGCCACGGTCGTTGCCAGCCGACTTGACCGGCAGGTAATACGGCGCCTGGTACACGAGGCGATCCCAGTCTTGCGCGCGTCCGTCGTAAAGACCGAAGTCGCGGTCCTCGGGAGAATTATCGTCCGGATCGCCGAACCATGCCCAGCGTCCGTCGCGGCGGTAATTGTAGCGCCACCCGGTGATATTGCTGTAGGAGTGATTCGACACCTGCAGTCCCTCCGCGGCCCGCGCGGTCATTTCCGACAGGTCGCTGTTCCAGTCGTGGGCAACAAGTTCTGCCTCGTAGGCCATGCCACGCGCCGCGCTGCGCACACCGCCGGCGACCATCGTGCCGGCCACGTGCGTGGCGTGATCGCTGAGACTGCTCGTGTTATCCATCTGCCGCACGCGTCCGTCGAACTCCTGATGCGACGTGCGCACGCGCCCGCCGTCCCATATGCCCAGCTCCGCCCCGTCACCCGTCAGTGCGAGTCCCACGCTGCCGCCGGGATACAGTTTGTCGCTGGAGATCGTCGCGGCCGCGTTGGCGTTGTCGGTGATCACGTATACCGGACGCTCGTCGAGGAAGCGCTGCAGTTCCATGACCGTGCCGTCGGGCAGCACCTGCCGCACCGGCATGCCCAGCGCGCGTGCGCGGGCCTCGGCCTCGCTGCGCAGCTGCTGCGCCTCGGCGCGCAGCGCATCGGCGCGCTCACGCAGCATCAGCACGCGGTCGCTGCTGTACTGGGCATGGGAGGAAAAAACGGTGACGAGAAAAATTGCGGGGATGGCGAGAAGAGAGAGCGAGATGCGCATTCGATATCACGGGATGGTGGATGGGAAATCCCGACAACGGGGTGGATGGGAAATATAGCTACGGAGAGGCTGAACGGGCAAGGGGGTGTGATAGCCCCACACTCACGCGTGGGGTTAGCGCGTTGTCATCACGAGGTTCTCCTCTTCACCACCAACAGCGACAGATCATCATGCTGCCGGGCATCCCCCATGAAGCGCTGGATGCGCTCGGTGATGTGCTTGCCCATGTGTTCGGCGTCCATGTTCTCGAGGCGGCCGAGGAGACGGCGGAAGCGTTCCTCCCCGAAGAATTCGCCCTGCTCGTTGCGCGCCTCGGTCAGTCCGTCGGAGTAGACGCAGAGCACGTCGCCGTTTTCGAGCATGACGGACTGCTCGCGGTATTCGGCGCCGGACACGATACCGAGGGCGGGACCGCCGCGCTCCATTTCCTCGATGTCTGATCCGCGCAGGCGCAGCGGCGGCATGTGGCCGGCATTGAGAAAGGTCACCGCGCCGGTGTCGCGCATGATTTCAAGATAGACCAGCGAGGCGAAACGGTTGGGCACGCCGTCGCGCTCGAAAATGTCGTTGAGCCGCCGGCCGAGTCCGGCCACCGTCGCGCGTTCGGGTCCCAGCGCGCGCAGCGTCGCCTGCAGCCGCGCCATGAACAGCGCCGCGCCGAGTCCCTTCCCCGCCACGTCGCCCAGCGCCAGTCCGAGGCGGTCCTCGCCGACGGGAATGTAATCCACCAGGTCGCCGCCCACGTCATTGGCCGGGATGGTATGAATCCAGATATCCCACCCGGGGAAGGAGGGACACTCCTCGGGCATGAGAGCGGATTGCACGGCGCGGCCCGCTTCGAGTTCGTCGCGCGCCATGATCTTGTCTTTCAGCTCCAGCAGAAGGATGAAAAGAATCAGCAGAGCGCCGATGAGGTTGCCGTTGTTGATTGTCACGTCGTTGCTGCCGCTGGAGCCGCCGGTGAAGACAATCAGGATGACGCCGATCAGCAGGATGACCCGCCGTGCCGGCGTCATATGCAGGTACATCGCGCGGAACAGCCAGAACGGGATGAGAAAGAATTTCTTGAACACGTTCATGCGCAGGAGTTTTTCCTTCTGCTCATCGTCGAGGAAAAATTCCAGCGTCTCGCGGTAGTCCTTGCTGACACTTTTCCGGAAGCCCGACTGCCGGAAATCCGATTTCAGTGTTTCCCTGAAGCCCGGTTCTCGTTCGCGCTGTGTCTGCTGATTCACAAATGCACCGTCATGTAAAAAGTGCCATGGTATACGGCCTTCCGGCCGATTTGTTACCCCTGAAGCCACACGCTCACGCGTGTGGTTACCTCCGTCCGCAACGGGGTGCGATAGCCCCACCCGTGAGAGTGGGGATGACGCCCGCGCGTGACCTCCGTCCGCAGCGGGGTGCGGTAGCCCCACCCGTGAGGGTGGGGATGACGCGCGTGGGTGACCTCCGTGCGCAGTGGGGTGCGGTAGCCCCACCCGTGAGGGTGGGGTTTACTGGCGCACGAGGTCATATTTCCCCGAGGCCCAGAGCAGCGTCGGCAGCACCCAGTCCACCCCCGGACGGAAATAAAACCCGGGCGAGGATTTCTCGCCGAGGTCGATCTCCCGCCAGAGCGGGACGCGCTCGCTGCCGCACTGCTTCAGATATTCAGCGCAGCTGCATTTCTCCCCGTCTCCGGGGTGAAAAATCGACAGGACCGTTCCCGAAATCAGCTCGTCGTTGCCGATCCAGAACCGTGTGAACGCATCGCTGCAGGCATTGAGCAGCACCACGTTGATCCCGGGCTCCTGCATCTCCTTGAGGATCAGTACTGCGATCGCGCCGCCGCGTCCGGCACCGACAACGCTGATGTGTCCGGTCGGCACCCCGGCGCGCTGCAGCCGCCGGATTCCCTCCGCCGTCTCCTCCGCATACAGATACGGGTGCGCGCCTTCCTCCCGCGGATAGGAAATGACGCTGTATCCCTCCGTCGAAAGGCGGTTGACGATTTCCTCGTACTCATAGCGTCCATATTCGGGATGTGACGGCGTCAGGTCGCGCGCGTCCACGATGTCATCATGGATATAGAACATGTAGAATTTTTCCGCATCGATGCTGTCGGGCACGGATGCATGAATATTCTGCGCCCGCATCGCCGGGACGCACAGCGTCAGGAGCAGAAACAGGGATACAATCCTCATGATCCTCGAATGACAATGACACATGACCGTTCAGAACGCAAAATTAGCCACAAGCTGCGCGGAAGACAAGCGAAAGGTGCGGAATCCGCGGAGGATCCGCTCCGAAGGGCAAAAAATCGTCCAAAACAGGCCGGAATTTGCATGTCACCAGGTGGTGACATAATTTTGTCACCGGGTGGTGACATGGGGGAGGCAGAACCGCCTGCGGATGTCACCGGGTGGTGACATTCATTTCTACAGGGAATTCTTCAAGGAGACGACAGGATGACAACGGAACGAGGACATGTGACAACGACCGCCACGGTGAAGCTCGACAGGGATGGCGCGCGCATTCTCGAACTGGCGGCGCGCGCGCCCAGCGGACACAACACGCAGCCCTGGCGGGTGCACGTGCGCGATGCGATGGACTGGATGATCGACATCGATCCTGCGCGCACTCTCCCGGTGGTGGATCCCGATCACCGCGAGAGCTGGCTCTCCATCGGAGCATTCTGCGAGAACCTCGAGCGCGCCGCACGGCAGCTCGGGTATCACACGGCGTTCGAGGTGCACGGCGACCTCAGCGAGGGCCGTGTGCACGTGCGCCTGCGCAACGGTCAGTCGACGGGCGGCGCGCATGATGACGCCGTAGAGGATGCCGGAGAGACCGCCGGCGCATCCGGCAGCGCGACACCCGACGCAGTAGCATCCGGCACGGCGGCATCCGCTGACATAGCATTACTCCGCGCGCGGCGCACCGTGCGCAGCGGATTCTCCGCCGAGCCGCTCCGCGATGACACCCTTGAGAAACTCCTCAGCGGCATCACGAATACACGCTTCATCGCGAAGGACAGCGAGGCGGGACGCAGCATCACAGAAGCGGTCTCCGCAGCAACCGTGCAGCAGAACGACGACGACGCGGCCATGCGCGAACTGTCGGAGTGGATTCACTGGAAGAAACGCGCGGCGGAGGAGCGGGGTGACGGACTCAATCCCGACACCATGGAAATCACGGGGATCGCAGGACTTTTCGCGCGCATGTTCTTCAGCAGAACGACCGTGATGAGCACATCCTTTCGAAGCAAGGCGGTGGAGATCATGCGCGGGCAGCTCGCGCAGCACGGCGGCTGGCTGCTGGTCAGCTCTGAGAGCGACATGCTCGCCGGCATCATCGAGGCTGGACGCCGCTACGAGCGGCTCGCCCTGCGCTGCCGCGAACATGGCGTGGCCCTCCATCCTATGAGTCAGCCGCTCGAGGAACAGCCCTGGAGCGACGATCTCCGCAATACACTCGGCATGCCGCATCTGCAGTTCATTCTGCGCGCGGGGTACATCGACGCATATCCCGAACCTGTCAGCCTGCGGCGTCCCCTCGCGGATTTCATCACCGCGGCATGAAACCAGCATCCGCATGAGCACGACATCCGCACGAACCCGGCATGCGCATGAGCCCGGCATGCGCATGAGCCCGGCATCCGCATGAGCCCGGCATCCGCATGAGCCCGGCATCCGCATGAGCCCGGCATCCGCATGAGCCCGGCCTGAATCATCATCATCCATCCTCACATCCACGACAGCAATGGAGGCACTGCATGACACGAGACAGCGAATCCACCAGGCAAAAACTCATCGACGCTCTCGACGGGATCATCCTCGAGCAGGGCTTCGAAGGCGTTGGCGTCAACGCCGTGGCGAAACGCGCCGGGGTGGACAAGGTGCTCATCTACCGGTACTTCGGGGATCTCGACGGACTTCTCACCGCCTTCGCCGAGGAGAAGGACTACTTCGGCCGGCTCAACCGCGTGATCGGCGACATGGATACCGGCGGTGGTCCGGATGCGCTCATGGCCATCGCGCGCCGCATCCTCACCGAGCAGATCCACCATCTGCGCCGCAGTCCCGAACTGCTTGAAATCATGCGCTGGGAATTGAGCACGCGCAACGCGGTCACCGAACGTCTCGCCGCCCAGCGCGAGGAGCAGGCCACGGCCATCACGCATGTGCTCGACGAGAGTATCGAACGCGGCGACGTGGATGCGCCCGCGCTGATGAGCATTCTCTCGGCGGGCATCAATTACCTCGCCCTGCGCGCGGAGACAATCGACGTCTACAACGGCGTGCCTCTCAAAACGGAGGACGGCTGGAAGCGCATCGAAAACGCGATGCTGTTTCTGCTCGACGTGCTCGGTGAGGCGTTTTACGGTGAGACGGACGACGGCTGCTGAATCCAGAAACTCTCGAGCTGACAGACCGCCGCATCGCCGGAACGGATTTCATGCCGCGCCGCAAGCAGGCCGTCTTCTTCCCCGAACGCAGCCACCGAGTGCACCTCGGCACCGTAGCGGACCTCCCGGCGGTAATGCACCAGCAGCCGGCGCAGCGTTCCCTCCCGCAGCAGCTCCACGGGCAGCGTCTCCAGCGCCCACTCCACGTAGCGAATATTATTGACATGGCCGTTCGTGTCGATGTCGCTCATGCGCACGGAAAAGCTGCGCTCCGCGTCCGTGCGCTCCGGTGCGCGGGGCGGAGGCGGGGCCGGCAGTTCCTCCGATTCCGTGATACGTCCGTAGCGGCGGTACACCTCCTCCGGAATGCGTGCCGGTCGTCTTCGTTCCGTGTCGAGGAATACCCACTGTGAATCCGCCTCGATCACCGGCGCGGCGTCACCGTCATACAGCGCATAGCGGCGGTTCGCGAGAAAGCGGCGCATGCGCATCGGCTGAGTAAGGACGCGCACATCCGACATGTATGACGGGAGGGCGCGGATGCGGATGTCCCATCTGCTCAGCAGCCACGCCACCTGTTCGCGCTCGTAGAAGTCGAGTCCGACCCCCACCGCTTCGCTCTGCCGCAGCGCGATATCCTCGAAGAAGCGCAGCATCGCCAGAACGCTCAGACGCTTCCGCGCGTCGCAGTCGTAGTAATGGATTTCGTAGTCGTGTGTGAACTCATGTCCTGGCATGGTGCATCCTGCTGGTTCAGTTCCGCTCCTCGCGATCCTTACGATCCTCACGATCCTCACGCTCCCTCAGCACATAGCTCCCCGCGCGGTTCGGATGATCTTCAACGAGCGCGGTACCCGGCACGTCGCGGAGCAGCCACAGGATGAGCATGTCGCCGCCCGCGGCGAAGGTGAAGAAGAGGCCGAATGCCATGACCGCGGCGCTGCCGGTGGCGATGCCGGCGATGGAGGGCAGCACGCCCATCAGCAGCAGCGGCATGCCGGCGCCGAGACGGTAGGCATCGGCGCGCATCGGTTCGGTGCAGTGCGCATAGGGTGTGACGGTTTTCCAGTCGAAACCGAAGCGGATGACGCCAAAGGATTTTCCGGTGGCGAGTTTCCAAGTGAGTCCGTGAATCCCCTCGTGCACGACGATGCCCGCGAGGATGGCGAGCACCAGCATGCCGATGGCGGAACCTGAAAAGCGGAACAGCGACGCCACATCCCAGAGCAGTGCGTACGGAACCACGAACACGAGCACGGCGGGCACGGCGACGAAAATCATCTGGAAGTTCGCCTGCAGCAGGGATATCGAGCGGTCTTCGCGTACATACTCTGCTGTGTCTCCCCCGGCGGGGATGTCCCCGCGCGAATTGCCTTCGTTCATTTGTGCTCCTGTGATTGAAACGGGATCCCGTCGCCTCGCTGCTTCTCCATCCTGCTTCCTGCTTCGTGCTTCCTGCGACCGGTAAGTTCATCATCCCGGCCATCCGAAGCAACCGGGCGTATGATCCCGCCGGAAATTTCGCCATCTTTATACAATTCCATGCAAGCCTGACAGTGAACTCACGATCATGTCTCAACGCATTCCATCAACCCCGCGGCTCTGGTTCTGGACGATCACGACCTCCGCAATCTACCTTCTGCTGCAGGTGCTCGAGGACAGCCTGTTCGGGACGCACTACAGCACCTGGCTATTTGCCGCATTCATCATGGGATTCGCGATCCGGACGGGCTGGCGGCAGCGGTCGCGGCTGTATATGCTCGTGGGAGTAATGGCCGGACTCCTGGCGTGGCATTACGAGCTGGCGATGCACCACGACACGATCTTCACGCACCGGAGCTGGACCGCGCATCTGATCGCGTTCGGCGTGCTGCTGGTATTCAGTCTGCCCGCCGTGTTGCTGCAGCGCACGCGCACGCGCAGCTGGAACCGCTGGCTCTTCGCATCCGCCCTGCAAAACGCTGAAAATGGCATGAACGGTTTTCCCGGAGAAATCGGCACGGCACATGACGCATCCGCTCCCACCGAAGCATCCGCTCCCACCGAAGCATCCGCTCCCACCGATGAATCCGCAAGCGACGATCCCGACGTGCTTTGCACTGTGCGAACCGTCCGCTACTCCGGTGACGAGCTGCGACGATTTTCCTCCTTTCTTTTCCGACGCCGCATCGCGGTGCCCGAGTGGCAGGATGACACACTGGTGCTTTTCTTCCCCGGGGCACAGCATCTGTTCAGCGATGATCAGCGCAATCGCCGTGACATGACCAGGGTCGTCCTTCAGTCGTCAGGGGAAATCAGCGTGCATATCGCCCGGGAGGATTTCGCACCGTACCGGGATCACTGTGCGTATGAAGCATTCTGCCGGGGTATTGGCAGTACCGTCTACGATCTGCTGCAGCGACATCGGCAGAGCGAGACAGACCTGATCCTCCGGGAGGTGCCCGACGACACCGCCGCCGCCACGACCGTGCTGGTGATCGTCGGACTCCTTGTGCTAGGCCTCTCCCTGCTGCTGTATCTCGATTGGATTTAGCGATGAATCCCCGGAGGTGACATACCGTCCCTCCCCTGAGAAAACAGAACCGTCACCCCCGGTAAAAAACCTTCCCCCTGGCGAAAGAATCCGCCCCCGCCGACAAAAATATCCGTCACCCCGGCAGGAAAAACCGTCACCCCCGTAAAAAAAACCGTCACCCTGAGCTTGTCGAAGAGTGACGGTTTGGCGTCGGTTCAGCACCGACAACGTTCTGCAATCGCGATCAGAGCGGCCAGTCCTGCAGGATGCGTTCGGTCTCTTCGGCGTGGCCGCTTTCGTCGCGGACCATGTCCTCGAGTTGCACAGCAAGCCCTTTGTCGCCGAATTCATCTGCCTGCTTCGCGCGCTCGGTGTACCCGGCCATGGCCTTGCGCTCCGCCTCGAGCACGGCCTGCAGCATTTCCCTGTTCGTCGAAGCTTCCTTCACAGGCGCGGGCGTCGTTGTGGGTTCACCACCGAGGGCGACGATTTTGTTGGAAAGATACTCCGCATGAAGCTGCTCATCGGGGACCTCTGCCATGTAGAAATCTTTCAGCTGCGGGCGATAGGGGCCGTTCGCCTTGGCTGCGTAAGTCAGGTACTGTATGATCGCACTGAGTTCGTTGGCGAGATCTTCATTCAGATTGTCAATCAATTTCTGCTTGTCCATGTAATCCTCTTCATCATGATGGATGAAACATTGTGGATACAGATATAACGCCCGGAATCGGTGAATCGTTCACGCTCCACCGGCTGAGGATCGTCGCCGGCCCGGACGTTTTTCGTCGCCGCGCGCAGACGTTTTTCATCGCCGTACGCGGAGATTTTTCATCGCCGTGCGCGGAGATTTTTCGTCACCGGCCCGGACGTTTTTCGTCACCGCGGCCGCTTCGATGTTCAGCTCAGATGCGGCAGGTAGCGTTCGTTCAGGATCCCGAGATGATAGCGCTCATGTCCCGCGATGATCCACGCAAGTGCGCGCACACTGACCTCGCTGCCATCCGCAATGCCGCGCAGCTGCTGCACACGTTCGTCCCACGACGGAAACAGGAAGAGGTTGGATTTCCGCAGGTGCTCGTATTCACCCGAGAGACTGCTGCGCGTGCGCTCCGGGAACCCTGCCTGTTCATTGTAGCGATCCTGATCGTACCCCGGCAGCGCCGCCCGCTCACCCCGCGCGATGCACAGTGCGCGGTACGAGAAAATGCGCTCGGTGTCGATCATGTGTCCGATCAATTCCTTCACGCTCCACTTCCCCTCCGCGTAGCGAAACTCCGCCTGCTCGTCGTTCATCGCCAGCAGCAGATCACGCACCTGCTGCATCTGCTGCTCGAGGATGCCCATGAGCTTGCCTTCGGGCAGCGTGTCGAGATAGGTCTGGAAATACGGGGGATATTCATCACGAGCGGGAGGGGTGATGGTGTGTAAGGACATGAACGTTCCCTGTACTTATGGAAAAATGGGATGCAAGTGCAGTGGGATGCCAGCGTGCTGCGGGATGCCGGCGTGTTGCGGGATGCCGGCGTGTTGCGATCATGTGACGGACACCTTGATGACGACGACGGTCATGTCGTCGCTGCGCGCGGAACCGCCGACGAATTCCTGGACGTCGTCGATGATGCGCTGCTTGATCGCCGCGGCGGGAAGACCGGATGTATCGAGGGCTGCGAGGAAGCGCTGCAGGCGCTCGGCACCGTAGAATTCCCGCGTGCCGTCGACCGCCTCCGAGAGCCCGTCGGTATACACGACGATGACATCACCGGGATGCAGATCCTCATCGCGTTCTCCGTATGCGATATCAGGCACAGAACCGAGGGGGAGGCGCGGGCCGTCGGACTGCAGTTCACGCACCGCGCCGCCGCGTTTCAGCAGGGGCTGGGGAATGCCCGCGTTGGTAAAGCTCACACGGTGATCATTGATGTGCAGCGCGAGCAGACAGAGCGCGGTGAACATCTTCCGGTCCGTCTTGCGGTACATCGGACCGTTGAGCCGTGTCATGATTTCCCCGATCGATCCGGCCTGCTCGGCATGCGCCGAGAGCATGCCGCTGCTCAGCACAGCGGTCATCGCCGAATTCATGGCCTTCCCCGAGACGTCGCCCACGGCGACACAGAACAGTTCTCCCCGCTGCAGGCAGAAGTAGTCGAAGAAGTCGCCTCCGACCTCGAAGGCCGGAGCACAGAGACCGGAAATGTCGTAGCCGGGGACTACGGGATCCTCCTGCGGCATGACAGACATCTGCGCGTCGTGCGCGGTCTGCAGCTCGGTTTTCATCCGCACGTTCCGCAGGCGGCGGCGGAACCAGATGTATCCGAGCGCGAGAACAATCAGCACGGCCAGCAGGCGGAACCACCAGGTCTGCCAGAAAGGCGGTGTGATAACAATGCGCAGCACCGCCGGCTCCGGATTCCAGATGCCGTCGTTGTTCGATCCCTTGACTTTGAACGCATACCGCCCCGGCGGAAGGTTCATGTACGATGCGCTGCGTCGCTCCGCACAGATAGGAATCCAGTCATCGTCCACGCCCTCGAGCATGATGAGATAGCGGTTGTTCATCGGCACGGTGTAATTGAGCGCAACGAAGTCGATGGAAAACACGTTCTGCCGGTACGAAAGCACGACCTCGTCGGTTTCGCACACGTGGCGCTGCAGCGGACTGTCACCGCCGATGGGCAGCGACCGGTTGAACACCTTGATATCGGTGATGTACACCGGCGGGATGAACGTGTTCTCGAGCACGTTGTCGGGATAAAACGCGTTCACACCGTTGATGCCGCCGAAGAACATCTCTCCGCCGGCGCTTTTCGCATACGCACCGCCGTTGAACTCATTGCTCTGCAGGCCGTCTCCAGCGGTGAAATTCCGAAAGGTCTCCGTAGCGGGATCGAAACGCGATATGCCCTGATTGGTGCTGATCCACAGACGTCCCTGCCGGTCCTCCAGAATCGAATACACAACATTGTTGGCGAGACCATCACGCTCGTCCCAGCAGCGGAACGTCCCCGTCTCCGGGTCGAAACGGTTGATGCCGCCCCCTCCCGTACCGACCCACAGCGTCCCGTCGCGCGCCTCGGTGATCGCCAGCACACAATCGCTGCTGAGCGTCGTGCTGTCACCCGGCACGGATGTGTGATGTTTCCATCGCTCCGTTTCGGGATCGAAAAGATCCAGCCCACCCGCGAAGGTGCCGACCCAGAGGCGCCCCGCGCTGTCTTCGAGGATGATGTACACGAAGTCGTTGCTGAGACTCTGCGGATTGCCCGGTTGATGCCGGTAAGAATGAAAGCGTCCCGTGGCGGGATCGAAGAGGTTGAGTCCGCCGGTGCGCGTACCGACCCAGTAGCGCCCCTCGCTGTCCTGCATGACGCAGTACACACGGTCGCCGCTGATGGAGCGCCGGTCGCCGGGATCGTGCATGTAGCGCCGGAATCGCTCGGTGCCGCGGTCGAATGCATGCAGGCCGCCGCCATCGGTGCCTACCCAGAGCATGCCCGCGTGATCCTCGTAGATACAGCGCACGTGGTTGTCACTGAGCGCATGCGGATCCGAGGGATCGGCCGTGTAATGCCTGTATACGTTGTGCGCGCGGTCGAAACAGTTGAGTCCGCCCACCCGCGTGCCGACCCAGAGCACATTGTCGCGGGATATGTGAAGGGACCACACCGAGTTGTCATTGAGCGAATTCCCATCGTTCGGATCCGCGCGGTAATGCCGGAAGTTATGCCGGAAGCGGTCGAGCTTGCTCACGCCGCCGAATTCGCTGCCGAACCACATCGTGCCCGCGGCATCCTCGAAGAGGGAGAAGATGATGTCGTTGCACAGAGAAAACGGTTTCTCCGGATCGTGCCGGTACGCGAGAAACAGTCCCTTCTTCCGGATGTAGCGATTGACGCCGCCCCCGTTCGTTCCGATCCACATCGATCCCCTGCTGTCGATCAGGAGTGAATGAATACTGTTGTCGCTGAGCGCGTAGGGATCGGACGGATCGGCGCGGTAGCGTGTGAATGTTTCGCGTTCCGTATCAAGCATGCAGAGCCCGCCGCCGAATGTGCCGGCCCAGATGTGTCCTTCCTCATCCTCCACGAGCGCATGCACGTCATCTGCGCCGATACTGTTCACATTCGTGGGGTCATGCGTGTATCGCGTCACGAGCCCCGTGGAAGGATCGATACGGTTGAGTCCGCCATACCGGCTCCCCGCCCAGACGATGCCGCGGTGGTCGATGATGAGGGAAATGATATTGTCGCTCGAGAGCGTCAGCGAATTTTTTGCATCGTGCTGATAGGTTGTGAATTCCCCCGTGCGCGGATCGAAACGCTGCACGCCACCGCCGTCGGTGCCGATCCACAGCATGCCGTCGCGGTCCTCGCGGATCGCCCAGACGGAGTTGTGCGCGAGCCCGTCCTTTCGCGCCGGATCGGCGGTGAAGCGTTCGAAACGCTCAGTGGAAGGATCGAAGCGGTTCATCCCCCCGCCGTTGGTGCCGATCCAGAGATTTCCGTCATCATCCTCGGTAATCGCGCGAATGAAACTGCTGCTCAGAGAGGATGGATCGTTGGGAACGGGCTTGAACACGGTGAAGGTGGCTCCGTCATAGCGGTTGAGGCCGTCCTCGGTGCCGAACCAGATGAAGCCTCGGTGGTCCTGCTGGATACTGCGCACCGAGCTCTGCGAGAGACCTTCCTCGATGGAATAGGAGTCGAATTTCAGCTGCGCGCACACCGGCGCGGATGGGATGGACAGCAGCATCGCCGCCGCCATTCCGGCAGCGAGGAGGATTCCGGTGACACGCTCGTGCAATCGCATGGGGGGTCGCTGAGTGATGGATCTCTCCATGAAGATACGGCAATCCACATGAAAAGATACAGTACTCTCCGATGTACACCCGGCACGGCAGATGGCATCGGCTCGTGCTGAATCGCGATCCCCTCTCCTATATCTTCTCCTGCATACACCTGCTCAGCGACATTCCCGGCGGCGCACACCCGAACATCACCCTCCCCGCACGGGATGCTCTCCCCGTCAGTGAAACTCCGCCCGGATGTCCGGCCGTGTGAGTTTCCAGGCCACGAAAGCGTAGAGCGCCAGATACATGACACCGGAGACGAGACCGCTGGCCATTCCGACCGCGCCGGGGATGGCGTCGGAACCCGCCACCGACAGAACCGAGTACAAAAACACGATGCTGAATGCGCTTCCGATGATGTTCTGAACAATCAGCAGTACGATCATCACGACATACAGGATACGCGCCCAGTTGTGCCGCTGCAGCAGTCCGATCGAGGCGATGAGAAGGATGAAACTGGACAGAATACTCAGCAGCAGGAGGGGCTCGATGGACTGCAGCATCAGCTTGAACAGGTATCCGGCCAGATGCGGGAATGCGTTCGTGTCCGCAAATCCCGGCAGGTGATCTCCGAGTACAATCCGCAGCAGGAAGAGTATGACGGTGGAAAGCACCGCACCGAGTGCCCAGTACACGATAGACACCCAGGCGGTCACGGTCACGAATTTCGATTTCGGCGGTGACTCATCGTCAGGCACAGCCGGATGTGACATGATTTCCTGCATACCTGCTCCGTCAGGTCGTCTGAAACAGTGCCGCAACCGCACCGGCCGGATCGCGAATGACGCAGAATCGCCCCGCCCCACCCAGCGAACGGATGTCCCCGAGCGTCTGACCACCGTGCGCGAGGCATTGTCGCACACTCTCCTCGATATCCGCGACAGTGATATACATGAGCCACTGCGGCGGCAGATGCGCGTTGACTCCTCGGGCATGGCAGATGCCAGCCACGGTTCGCCCGCCTCCAGGTTCACTCATGCCATAATCGTCGTAGCCCTCCATGGGCACTGCTTCGAATTCCCAACCGACGACGGCACTGTAGAAATCACGGATTTCTTCAGCGTTGTCAACCGTGAGGTCTGTCCATGTGATGCTTCCGGGACCGGCCTTCATCGATTCACTCATGTGCTCACTCCTGTTTCTTTGCGTAGGAAGGTCCGTGCTGAATATGTGAAAGCCGGAGAATCATCACAACTGCGCCTGCATCCACATGCGTATTGTGAGTATCGGTCGCGATGATGCAGCCCGCGATCCCGGGATGCCTTTCTTCACGCGCACGCGGAGCGTATTTTGCCATGATTGAATCCCATGCGTTTTTTCCGTCTTTCATACGGCCTGTTTCTTCTCGTGCTGTCCATGCAGATCACGCCCGTGCGTCTCTCCGCCCAGACGAACGAGCGTCCCCTGCTGCTGACCGGCGTGGTGACATACACCGGCGACGTCGCCCTCCCGGAAACGGAACTGCGCGCGGCTATGCGCATCAGGCAGGGGGAAGCATTTTCGGAGACTGAGCTGAAGCGCGATATCGACCGCCTCCTTGCCCTCTATGACCGCAGCGGCTATCCCTTCGCCGCCGTGCGCGTGGCGGATATCCGAATACGGTATGACGCCACTACTGCCGCTGACGTCTTTCCCCCCGATGTCGTCTTTCCTCCCGATGCTGCGTCCTCTGATACCGCTTCCCCCGATGCCGCTTCCCCCGATGCCGCTTCCCCTGCTGATGCGGCTGTCCCAGACACCGCATACGCAGACATCGAGCTCGGCATCGAGAGCGGCGGGATGTTTCGCATCGAGGAATTCACCGTGGAAGGCAATGAACTCACGCACACGGATGTCATCGTGCGCGAAACGCGCATCGACCGAGGAGAAGTGTATGATGCGGAGAAAGTCGGCGACGTGCGCCGCCGCCTCGCGCGGCTGGATTTTTTCAGCCGCGTGGACGAGCCGCAGCTGTATGTGCGCGACGGACGCGGGGGACTGCTGCTGCGCGTCGCGGAAGGCAGCACGAATCTCTTCGACGGCGTGGTGGGATATCAGCCGCCTGCCGGCGATGAGGAGCAGGGGTATTTCACCGGACTCGTGAATCTCGGCTTCCGCAATCTGTTCGGCACGGGACGCCGCCTCGATGCGCGCTGGGAACGCGCGACGCGCGAGGTTTCTGAACTCGAACTGCATTATCTCGAGCCCTGGCTGTTCGGGTACCCGATCAACATCGCCGGCGGCTTTTTCCAGCGGCAGCAGGATTCCGCGTACGTGCGCCGCGCGATCGACGGTGAAATCCGTTTTCTCGCAACTTCCGATCTGCAGTTCGCCGCGACCGTGCAATCCACCCAGGTCATCCCCTCGCAGAACTCCGCCATCCCCGGACTCGCACGCAGCAGCACGCTCGCCGGCGGCGTGGAACTGCGCATCGATACGCGCGACGACATCTGGAATCCCCGCTCCGGCATCATCCTTCGCAATTCATACAGCGGCGGCGATAAGCGTTTCACCAATGCCGCGGGCGAAGAGGTGACAGACTTCCTGCAGCGCATCGAACTCGATGCCGGGTACTTCCGTGAGCTGTTTCTCCGCACCGTGCTGGCGGTGCGACTACACGGACGCGAGCTGCGCGGCGACGAGCTGGACGTCAGCGATCTGTACCGCGTCGGCGGGGCGAATACACTGCGGGGCTACCGCGAGGAGCAGTTCGCCGGCACACGCTTCGGATGGGTCAACAGCGAGCTGCGCTACAGCCTCGGCCGCCGCACCTTCGCGTTTATCTTCTATGATTTTGGCTATATTTATCAATCCCCCGACACGGACCGCAACCGCGAGGAGTTTTCCGCCTTCCGCGGCGGCTACGGCATCGGGGGACGCATCGAAACCGCGCTCGGCATCATGGGCGTCAGCTACGCGCTCGGCCAGGGCGACGGATTCGGCGACGGCAAGATTCACTTCGGACTGATCAATGCATTCTGATTTCCCGACACGCATCCAGGCAACGCCGCTGCAGCGGCTGGGCGGACTGTTTTCGCTCATGCGTCCGGTGAATACCCTCGTCGCCTTCGCGGGCATCGCCGCCGCCTGCCTGATCGCGGGCGCCGAACCGGGAGACTGGCCGCGCATTCTGCTCACGGCGCTGGCCGGCGCACTGGCCGGCGCATTCGGAAATGTCATCAATGACGTATACGATGTCGCCATCGACCGCGTAAACAAACCCCTGCGCGCCATCGCTTCCGGCCGGGTGTCACCGCGCACGGGCAGTATCTGGGCTGCGGTCTGCGCCCTGGCGGCGCTGCTGCTCAGCCTGCCGCTCGGGAGTGCTCCTGCACTGATCGTCGCCGCGAGCATACTGCTCATGTACGCCTACAGCGCGGTACTCAAGCGCATCCCCCTTGTCGGGAATCTCGCCGTCGGCCTCCTCACCGGCGCAGCCTTTATATTCGGCGCCCTGGTGTTTGGACGTCCGGAAGCCGGTATCGTCCCCGCCGTGTTCGCCTTCCTGTTCAACATCGCGCGGGAAATCCTCAAGGATCTCGAAGATGTGCGCGGGGACCGGGCGCAGAGCATCCGTACATTCCCGCTCGTGGCCGGCGAGCGCGCCGCGCTGCTGCTGGTCACCCTCCTGCTGATCGTCGTGATCGCCGCCAGCATCGTTCCGGCAGTGACGGGCATGTATCATACGGTCTATTTCTGGGTCGTGTTCTTTGGTGTTGACTGTGTGCTGGCATATGTGCTTTTTGCCGTCTGGAACGACCGGTCCACCCGCAGCCTCGGGCGGCTGAACACACTGCTGAAATACGACATGCTGGCGGGCATCGGCGCCATTCTCCTGGGGAGTCTCCTGTCATGAACGGCTACAGCACACTCGAATTCGATCTTCTCGCACAGGGACGCTGCGCCATCGCCGGCGTGGACGAAGCAGGACGCGGTCCGCTGGCCGGTCCGGTCATCGCAGCGGCGGTGATCTTCAATCCCTCCACGACGCTCGAGGGCATCGACGATTCGAAAAAGCTTCGACCGGAGCAGCGTGAAGAGCTCGCCGTCTCAATCATGGAGCAGGCGCGCGCGTGGGCGGTGGGATCCGCGTCCCCACAGGAGATTGACGACATCAACATCCTGCAGGCGAGCATTCTTGCCATGCACCGTGCGCTGGACGCGCTTCCTGTCACACCTGATTTCCTCCTGGTCGACGGCAATCGCTTCCACCATCCGAAGCTGAAGTTTCAGACCGTCATCGGAGGTGATGGGCAGTGTTTCAGCATCGGGGCGGCGTCGATTCTCGCGAAAGTCGAGCGCGATCGCATCATGTGCGCATCAGACAGGGAGTTTCCGGATTACGGTTTCGCGCGGCACAAGGGATACGCAACGGCGGCGCATATCGAGGCCCTTCGGCGGCATGGTGCGTGTGCGCTGCATCGCCGGTCGTTCACGGTCAAAGCCTTAACAGAACAGCTGGGAGTGTTCAATGATCGACCATCGGCAGGACGTCGCAAGAAAAGGTGAGCGGATCGCCGCGGAATACCTGGAGCAGAAGGGTTGGCGGATCCTGGAACGGAATTTTCGATACGGGAAGGCGGGCGAAATCGATCTCATCGCGCGGGATGACGAATACACGGTATTCGTGGAAGTAAAGACGCGGATGAGCGATGCCTGCGGCGCCGCGGCCTATGCGGTCACCCCGGGAAAGCAGCGGCAGCTGCTGCGGCTCGCGCGCGGATACATGTACGTGCAGGGCGTTGGTGAACTTCTCTGCCGTTTCGATGTTGTTACCGTGGAGTTCAAACGCGGTGCGCCCGTGATCAATCACATTCACAATGCGTTTACCTCATCGACCTGACCATGCTTGAGACCCTTGCCGACTGGCATCCATTCATCGTCCATTTCGCGGTGGCCTTCACCATCGGCAGTGCCGCGTTCGACATCATTGATTTCTTTTTCCCGCATCGCCGATTCGAGGAGACCGCGCTGATGCTGGTCTTCGCCGCACTCCCGTTCCTGCTGTTCGCCGTGCTGACGGGCAACCTGGCGGAACCCCGTGTCGGCACACTGTCCGCGTCGGCCCAGGCCGCGCTGGAACGGCACATGACGTATGCGAATATTGCGGTCTGGGTGTTTTCCGCCGTGGGCCTCTGGCGGATATTCCTGCACGTGAAGAAGCAGTATTCCGGCGGACGGAAGATCGCCTATGTGTTCATTGTCACCGCAGTGGCGATGAGCGTGTATCTCGCCGCTCTGTACGGCGGCAGCATCCGGCATGACCTGCTGTCCGTCACTCCCGACCGTAACCACGCGCTCATGCCTGTCGCAAGCGCTGTCTGCGACGGGAGGCGGCAGTCCCAAACGTGAGCGTGTGGTGACATGGGGGCAGGAGATTCTGAAATCCATTGCATCCGACCGCCGCATGTCCCATACTTGATCTTTCAGCGGCAGACATCTCTCCATCGTTATCATTTTTCCATCCGAATTGGATTACGCGTATGCGCTTTGCTTCCATCCTCCTGCTGATCGCGCTTTGCACCCCGTCCGCCTCCCGCTCCCAGGGATGGGAATGGCAGAATCCGCTCCCGCACGGACAGACAATCAATGACATCGCAATACTCAGCCCGATCGCCGCCATCGCCGCCTGCAACAACGGCTATTTCATGACGACAGCGACAGAAGGCCGCACCTGGCAGACGCGTCGTCTGGGACGGGTCAACATCGAGCGCGTTCTCACGGCGGGTGACGGCAGCCTTATCGCAGTCACGGATCGCCGCCGCATTTACCGGTCCACGGACGAGGCCTGGTCCTTCGATCAGGTGTATCAGGGGTATGACAACGCGGCCGGCCAGCGCTCCGACATGGTACAGGCCGATGATTCCACGCTCGTCGGATTTCTGAACGGTGCGCATCTGGTCATGTCGGGAGACTACGGGAAGACCTGGCGGCAGTTCGACAACGTGACATTTCTCAGCGAGAACGTTCGTTCGATTTCCGCGCAGTCCCCAACGACCTGGTATGTCGTGACCTCACGCAACATCCTGCGCACCACTGACCGGGGGGCGAGCTGGCAGTACGCGAACAGCGAGTATCAGGCGCGCGGGCTGCAGCGTTTCGTGTTTGTTGACAGTCTCTATGGCTATCAGCTGCGGGAGGGACAGCTGCTGCGCACGCGAGACGGCGGCGCAAACTGGACAGAGATGGATATATTCGGATTCGGGGTGGTGTCGGATCTCGCAGCCGGTCCGCATCTGGGAGACGATGTCTACTGCATGAGCATCGGGCGCTACCTGGTGAACAAGTCTTCCGACGCAGGCGAAAGCTGGAACATCAGTCTCACCGAGACGGCCTTCCCTGACGCACAGCCGCTGACGATGGCCTTTTTCGACGGCCGCACCGGCATGATCGGCGGCGACGGTGGACGCATCCTGCGCACGTCCGATGGCGGACAGTCGTGGTCGATCGTGCACGGCATTGGCTATATCGGCACCATCGCCGACCTGATCTTCCGCGATGCGAACACGGGCATCGCCACGACATACACGCCGACGATGCTGATCAGTTCAAATGGCGGGAGCCGCTGGGATGAAGTCATCCCGTCGCCGGATCATTCGCCCCGCATGCTCGCGGTATCGCCCGGCGGCACATTCTTTACGGTTGCCAGCGATGCGGAAAACAGATTCGACCTGCTTGCCAGCACCGACGACGGCCTCACCTGGGAGCTGCGCGGCAGGCTTCCGCTCGACTATACGATCAATCGCCCTGAAATGCCCCAGTCGCTGTACGCGCTGTCGGAGAATGAACTCTGGGCGGGAGGCACGTACAGTCTGCTGATGCATTCGTCGGACGGCGGACGAAACTGGAGGCGGATGATCCTCGAGAATGCGATGACAAGCCCATTTTCAACAGGCATGGAAATCTTCTTCTTTCCACCGGATACCATCCTGTACATGCGCAGCAACACCGTCATGTATTCCAGTGACCGCGGTGAAAACTGGGAGATGCGTCCCACGATGAGCGGGCGCTCCATTCGCTCGGCAGAATTCCTCACACCGCAGCTCGGCTATGCGCTCCTTCCCACCGACTTCGCGCGCACAACGGACGGCGGCATCACCTGGGATATCAGCGATGAGTTCAGGCCTTCGCTGCTGCATTTCTTCAACGCGACAGACGGCGTCGTACTGTGGAGCAATTCCGATGAGGACGATCTCGCCTACCTGATGCGCACCGCCGACGGCGGCCGGAACTGGGAGCGGTATCCGACGAATGAACGCGTCAACTGGTCGAGCTGGTACTGGCTGGCACGCGACGTGGGCTGGGCCTACGGCTATGGCGGCACCATCCGGCGCACGGACAACGGCGGCGTCGCATCCGCGTCCGGGCATCCGGTCCTTCCCTCCACGGCACTCGAACTCGCCCCCGGCTACCCGAATCCCTGGCGCGGCGGCAGCGGCGGTGTCACGGTTCCATTCCGTCTTGCCGCGGCACAGTCCGTCACGCTCTCATTGCACGATCTCCTCGGCCGCCGTCTCAGCGTCTTCGACCTCGGTCCGCACAGCGCCGGCCGGCACACCGCCATGCTTCCCTCCTCGCTGATGAACGGCCTGCAGCCGGGCGTGTACGTGTATCGGATCTCCGCCGGGGATGTGTATCGGGCCGGAAGGATTATGGTGCGGGGCAGGTAGGAGCAGGAGGCAGGCAGTAGCCCCACGCGTGAGCCTGGGATTGGGATGACTGTGCACCCCACCCTCACGGGTGGGGCTTCCACTTCCCCTGAACATATTCCGATACAAAAAAACGCCCCGGACATCCGGGGCGCTCTGAATTCAGTACAACGGGAAACGACGCTCAGTTACCTCCGTTCTCCTCGATCTCCCACGTCTGTCCGCCGTGAAGGAGACTTTCGAGGTCGCTGCCGCCCTTCTGTCCGATCGCCCGGTCAATCTGTGCCTGCAGCTCATCCTCGTACACCGTACGCTCGATGTCAAGGAAAACGCCGAGCGGCATGGGGAAGCCGGGCTGGTCGTTCATGTGTGCGAGAATGAAGGCGAGTTCCTTCGATTTCTCATCATGAACGAGCAGGTCGTTTTCGCTGTATTCGGATAGCGAGACAACCTGGGGACGAAACCCGTCGAGACGGAGTCCCTTGTCACGTTCCTTGCCGAAGACAAGCGGTTTGCCGTGTTCGAGGTAGATCGTGTTGTCGGGACGTGTTTCCTTGTTCGTGTACAGATCGTACACGCCGTCATTGAAAATCACGCAGTTCTGCAGCACATCGATGTACGACGTTCCCTTGTGCTGATGCATGCGCAGCATCATCTCCTTGAGATGCTTCGGATCGCGGTCCATCGAACGAGCGACAAACGTGCCCTCCGCACCGAGCGCGATGATGACGGGATTGAACGGGTGATCGACGACACCCTGGGGACTGGTTTTTGTCTTCTGCCCGTGATCCGAGGTGGGAGAATACTGTCCCTTCGTCAGCGCATAGATACGGTTGTTGAACATCATGATGTTGATGTCGATGTTGCGCCGCAGGGCGTGGATGAAGTGATTGCCGCCGATCGAGAGGCAGTCGCCGTCGCCGGTGGCGACCCACACGCTGAGTTCGCGATGCGCGGACTTCAATCCGGAAGCGATCGCAACCGCGCGGCCGTGAATGCCGTGGAAACCATACGTGCTCATGTAATACGGGAAACGGCTGGAGCAGCCGATCCCGGCCACGATGGCGATGTTTTCCTTCCTGACACCCGCCTCGGGAAGCGCGCGCTGAAGCTGGGAGAGCATGGAGTAGTCACCGCAGCCCGGACACCAGCGAACATCCTGGTCGGAAGCGAGGTCCTTGGCGGTAAAGGTCTTTATCTGATCCTGGACGGGAGCTTGCTTTTCTTCGTTGCTCATGATCTATCCTCGGGCACCTACATGGTTTTTGAGAATTTCGTTGGCCTTGTCCTCGATCTCCATCGGGGTGAACGGCAGTCCCTGCACCTTGGAAAACGTGGTGGACTCCACGCGATAGGTTGCGCGAAGGATATACGCCAGCTGACCGAGGTTCAGTTCCGGGATAAGCAGCTTTTTGTAACGGCGCAGAATCGTGCCGAGATTTTTCGGGAAGGGATTCAGATACTTGACATGCACATGTGCGACGGACTTGCCTTCGGCCTGCAGGCGTTCGACCGCTGTGCGGATGGCGCCATAGGTGCCGCCCCATCCGACAACGGCGAGATCGCCTTCATTCGGTCCGAAGACCGTCTGCACGGGGATGTCGTCGGCAATGCCCGCAACTTTCTTCGCGCGCATCTCCACCATGAACTGGTGATTGGCCGGATCATGTGACACGTTGCCCGTGACATGCTGTTTCTCGAGTCCACCGATGCGATGCTCGAATCCCTCCATTCCCGGAACCGCCCAGGGGCGGCTCAGGTGGTCGTCGCGCAGGTACGGCTTGAAATTCTCGGGATCGTCAGCGAACGGCACGCTGATATCGGGGAGATCATCCGCGTGGGGAAGCATCCACGGCTCGGTTCCATTCGCGATGTAGCCGTCGGTCAGCAGGATGACCGGTGTCATGTATTTCAGCGCGATACGCGCCGCTTCGAAAGCTGCGTAGAAACAGTTCGCCGGGGAACAGGCCGCGAGCACCGGCACCGGCGCCTCGCCGTTGCGGCCGAGAATCGCCTGGTAGAGATCCGACTGCTCGGTTTTCGTCGGCAGACCCGTGGAGGGACCACCGCGCTGAACATCGACGATGACCAGCGGTAGTTCCACCATGAGCGCGAGTCCGATGGCCTCGGTTTTCAGGGCCATGCCCGGACCGCTCGTCGTCGTGAACGCCAGGGAGCCGCCGTAGGACGCACCAATCGCAGTGCAGATGCCGGCGATTTCGTCTTCGGCCTGGAACGTGCGGAAGTTGTACTTCTTCAGGCGCGAGAGTTCCTGGAGGATTTCACTCGCCGGGGTAATCGGGTAGCTGCCGAGAAAGCCGGGTAATTTCGCCTTCATCGTCGCGGCGACCATGCCGAGCGAGGTGGCCTCGTTGCCGGTGACGTTGCGGTACTTGCCCGGGGGCAGCTCGGCGGAACGCACGTTGTAGCGCACCGTGAACGTTTCGGTGATATTGCCGAAATTATATCCCGCTTTCAACGCTTTCTCATTCGCCTTCATCACGAGTTCGTTCTTTCCGAACTTCTCCTTGATCCACTCCAGCGTGGGATCCATCGGACGATTGTACATCCAGTACAGCAGTCCGAGCGCGAAGAAGTTTTTCGAACGCTGCATCTCCTTGGTGCTGAGGTCGAGATCCTCGAGCGCCCTGGTTGTCAGCGAGGTGATGGGAACCGGAAAGACCTTGTATCCCTTCAGCGAATCATCGTCGAGGGGATTCTCGTCATACTTTGCGAGCTTCAGGTTTTTCGCATCGAAACTGTCGGTGTTGACAATGATATTGCCGCCCTCGTGAAGCAGCTTCAAATTCACCTTCAGCGCGGCGGGGTTCATCGCCACCAGCGTGTCGAAGCGATCGCCGGGGGTGTGAATGGACCGGCTGCTGAAATGAATCTGAAAACCGGAAACGCCGTAAAGCGTCCCTGACGGAGCGCGGATTTCAGAGGGATAATCGGGAAAGGTGCTCAGATCATTACCCACCTGGGCCGTGGTGGACGTGAACTGTGTACCGGTGAGCTGCATGCCATCGCCTGAGTCACCGGCGAAGCGGATGGTGACATCGTCCAGTTCGACGAACTTGACCGATTTCGTGCGTTGTCCGTCCGCTGTTTCTACTGTGGTTGCCATGATGCTGCCTGATCGTGTATCAAACGTCTGATAACAAGTAATATAGAATGTCCCCGTGAAGGGGACAACATCATTCTCCGGTCACAAAATCCAGCGACGCAGCGTTGGATCAGCTTTCCTGGCGGACCACCCAGACCTTGACCTTGGCGGTCACGTCTGTGTGCAGCCGGATCTTGACGGTGTAAATTCCCAGCGTCTTGATCGGCTCGTCGATTTCAATTTTGCGCCGGTCGATATTGAAACCTTTTTCCGCCAGCTTCTCAGCAATCATGTCTTTGGTTACCGAGCCGAAAAGCTTGTCCTCTTCTCCCACCTGCATGGCGATGGTGATCGCGTTTTCATGCTTCTCGAGTTCCGCGGCGACTTTCTCCGCGTCCTTGAGTTCGCGGTTCATCTTCACCTGCAGCCGGGTGCGCTCTTCCTCGAGGACGCGCATGTTGCCCTTGCTCGCGACATAGGCCATGCCGCGCGGGAGGAGGTAGTTGCGGGCGTAGCCGTCCTTGACGGTCACGACCTCGCCCATATTACCGAGCGTCTCGATATTCTGACGCAGGATTACTTTCATGATAGGATCTCCTGTCGGGAATCGTTGATATCTCTACAATTGCTTCTGTTCGTTCAGCTGTCCCGACCGGAATCGGAAAAGCGTTCCGTGTCGAGATTGAAATAGGTGTCATCTCCGCCGTCGAATAGCTCGAACAGCGAGTCGTCATCGGCATGCTGATGTTCGTGCTCATGCCCGTTGTCGCGTCCCTGCTCGTACTCATCGGAATGGCCGTGGCCGTTGTTCCGGTGATTCTTGTTGAGGAACTGTATGCGCCGGGCCTTCACTTCGAGGATGCTGCGGTAGCCGCCATCCTCGGTACGCCAGTTGCGCGTCTGCAGTTCGCCTTCGACCAGTACGGCGCTTCCCTTGCGGAGACGCTGGTGGCAGCTGTCGGCCAGCTTGTTCCAGGCGACGATGCCGATGTAACAGACATCTTCCTGCCAGTTGTTGTTGCGATCCCTGTACCGCCTGTTCGAGGCGATGGAAAAGTTGACGACGGGTGTGTTGTTCGAAGTCGTGCGAAAAATGGGGTCTTTGGTCAGGTTACCGACGATAAGCACATAATTCAGTTCCGGCATCTTGAGGTCTGCCATGGATCTTCCTCATCGTTTCATTGACAATCTGCATCTGCGCGATGCACGGCGGCAAATCGGAACATCCGCCTCCCGTTATTCCTTGCTGTCTTCTGTCTTCTCGCTGTTGTCGTCCGACTTTCCGGTTTCATCGTCAGTGGATTCTTCCGCTGCTGCTTTTTCCTTCTTTTCGTCTTCCGCATCCCCGGACTCGCTCTTCTCAGCAGGCTCGGCATCCTTTTTCTCGTCGGTCTTCTTCTCGTCGACCTTCTTTTCTGCGGCCGCTTCCTTTTTCTCGGCGCTTTCTTCCTTCTTTTCGTCCTTACTGTCGCTCTGACTGTCCCTGCCGCGTGCGCGGTCCTGGGCGGCGAAGGCCGTACGGGTGCGCTTGGCCTCGAGCTCACGGTCATCGAGCGTCAGCGTGAGAAAGCGCATGACGTTTTCGTCGAGCTTCAGGAAGCGCTCGACCTTATCGACGATGCGCCCTTCGGCGGTGAATTCCACCGATACGTAGAATCCGTTGTGTTTTTTCGCGATGGGATAGGCAAGACGCCGACGACCGATGTGTTCGGTGTTGACAATCTCCCCGCCGTTTTTGACGATGGTGTCTTCCGCCGTCTTGACGGTGCTTTCAATCTGGGCATCGTCCAACCCGGGGTTGACGATGAACGTGCATTCATAGAAGCGTTTCATGTGAGGCAGTGCCCTGTGGTCTGTTGTACATAACGGCCCGGCAGCGCCGGGGCGCTGCCGAGCAGGGTCAGTTATCAATTTTCTGTCATGCGAAAGAACGTCCGGTTACCTGGCAAGATGCGCGATAAGCGGAGCAATCACTAAAGATACGATGGACATCAATTTTATCAAAATGTTCATGGCGGGACCTGACGTGTCTTTGAACGGATCGCCTACTGTGTCGCCGACGACTGTCGCCTTGTGCACGTCGGAATTTTTTCCGCCGAGGTTGCCCATTTCCACCCATTTCTTGGCATTATCCCATGCGCCGCCGGCATTCGCCATGAAGAGCGCGAGAAGCACACCCGATACCGTCGCACCGGCGAGCAGTCCGCCAAGCGCTTCCGGACCGAGCAGGAAGCCGACAAGCACGGGGGCGACCACGGCGGTCACGCCGGGAAGCACCATTTCCTTCAGCGCGGCCTTGGTGGAAATATCCACGCAGCGGGCTGCGTCGGGTTTCGCTTCACCCTCCATCAGGCCCTTGATTTCACGGAACTGGCGGCGCACTTCCTCGACCATGCTGAATGCCGCCTTGCCGACCGAGGTCATGGTCATCGCAGCGATGGCAAACGGCAGCGTGCCGCCGATCAGCAGTCCGAGTACGGTCGTATGGTCCAGGATATTGATTGTGAACGCGGCCTCCCCGATCGCAAGATTGATGGTGCTGCTGTATGCGGTGAACAGCGCGAGGGCGGTCAATGCGGCCGATCCGATGGCGAAGCCCTTGCCGATGGCGGCCGTGGTGTTCCCGAGCGAATCGAGTGTGTCGGTGATTTTGCGCACGTCCTTTCCCAGCATGGCCATCTCGGAGATGCCGCCCGCGTTGTCGGCGATCGGTCCATAGGCGTCGACCGACATGGTGATCCCTACCGTGGCGAGCATGCCCACCGCGGAAATCGCGATGCCGTAAATGCCGGCGGTCTCGTAGGACACGAAAATCGCGATCACGATCATGAGAATGGGACCGATGACGCTTTCCATACCGACGGCAAGTCCGGAAATGATATTCGTCGCAACGCCGGAGCGGCTGGAATTCGCGATGCGGCGTACCGGCTTTCCGCCGGTGTAATATTCCGTGATGAATCCGATCAGCAATCCTGCAACTGCGCCCGCAAGCAGCGGCCAGAAATACATGGTGCCGATATCCAGCATGCCCATGGCCACAAACGCCGCGATGAGCATCAGGACCAGGGAGATGATCGTCGAATAGCGAAGGGCGGCCGCAGGATTCGATGAGGCGAAAACGCGGATCGAGGCGATGCCGACCAGCGAAGCGACGAGTCCCAGCATGGCGATGACCAGCGGCAGGATCATGAACGCGGCACCCATCGCCGTCGAAGCAGCGATGGCAATCGAGGCGATGATCGAGCCCACGTAGGATTCGAAGATGTCCGCACCCATGCCGGCGACGTCGCCGACATTGTCACCGACGTTGTCGGCGATGACGGCGGGGTTGCGCGGGTCATCCTCGGGAATGCCGGCCTCGACTTTCCCAACGAGATCGGCACCGACATCGGCAGCCTTGGTATAAATACCTCCGCCGACGCGGGCGAACAGCGCAATCGAACTCGCGCCCATGGCAAAGCCGCTGAGCACGCTGGCGTTTTCAACGTTGCCGAAAAAGATGAAGAATATGCCGACGCCGATCAGACCGAGGGCCGCAACCGCGAGTCCCATGACGGATCCGCCGAGAAAGGAGACGATCAGCGCACTCGCCTGACCGGAGCTGCGGGCGGCTTCACTGGTGCGCACGTTTGCGCTGGTCGCCGACATCATGCCGAGGAAACCGGCCATGACCGAACAGATCGCACCGGCGAGGAAGGCCAGTGCCGTGTATGTTCCGATGAAGATGGCGAGCAGCACGAAGACCGCGATGACGAAAATGGAGAGGACGCGGTACTCACTCTTGAGAAACGCCATGGCGCCCACGTGGATCTGATGGGCGATGTCGCGCATGACATCGGTTCCTTCACTCCGGCGCTTGATCGAGAAATACACGAGCAGTGCGATCAGCAGGCCGATGCCTCCGATGACGGGAGGCCAGATACCCAGTGAACCGAATTCACTCATAATCATTCCTGAAGTTTTGTTGGGGGAGTGTTATACGTGTTCATCGCCTTGTCAAAGCCGTCATCGATGACAGCAAGCACGGCTTTCGCCGCCCGATCGATCATGGCGTCGGCGTGGGAAATTTCCTCTTCCGGGAACGGACTCAGGACATAATCAACAAGATCCGCAGAGCCGGAAGAAAAATCAACCCCGCAGCGAAGCCGGGGAACATCTGTAGTCCCCGTATGCGCAAGGACGGAAGCGAGCCCGTTGTGCCCGCCGTCGCTTCCACGCCGGCGAAGCCGGATATGCCCCAGCGGCAGCTGCACTTCGTCGTAGACGACGAGCAGTTCGCCGGGCCGAAGCCCCTGCCGGTCCATGAGAACGGCGACCGCTTCACCACTGAGATTCATATACGTCCACGGCTTGCACAGATAGACCTTCCAATCATGATAAACCACATCTGCGAGATGATGGTTCACATGAAATGAAGACTCGCGAACATGAAGCATATCCGCGAGCCTGTCGATCACGAGAAAACCGATATTGTGCCGGGTGACCGCATAACGCGGACCCGGGTTTCCGAGGCCGACGACGCAGAGCCGCCGCGGTACCGACTCCTGCGGGGCGGGTTCCGTGACGTCGGGCGACAATGCGTTTACTCTTCTTCCTCTTCTTCCTTGCCCTTGCCGATGACCTCGGGCTCGGCCTCTTCATCGAGCACTTCCTCTTCCTCGCCGGGCTCTTCCTCAACACGAGGATGACCGACGATGGCAACCGGCTGTTCCGGATCGTTGAGAATTTCAACACCCTCGATGCGAAGCTCGCTCACCGTGAGCGTGTCGCCGGCTTCGAGATGCGTGATGTCGGCGCTGATGTGCTCGGGAAGATCCTTCGGCATGCATTCGACCTCGACACGGTGCAGGATCTGCGTAAGAACGCCGCCCGACTTGACGCCGACAGCAGTGCCCTGAAGCAGCACCGGCACTTCGAAGACGATCTTCTGACCGCGGATCAGCCCCATGAGATCGAAATGCATGACCTCATCAGTGATTGGATCGAACTGCACTTCGCGCAGCACACAGAGTTCGGAGCTGCCGTCGTTGAGCTGCAGGTCGACGATGCGTGATTCGGATGTGTAGACGAGCGGACGAAGATCCAGCGCCTCGACTTCGATGGGAATATTCTTCTCGTTCTTGAGATAGAACACCCCGGGGACTTTCCCCTGCCGCCTGGCTGCATTGACCTCGCTTTGGCCTTTGTACTCGCGGACATTGGCTTTCAGTATGATTTCTGCCACGGAATTACTCCTGCTGAAACGTGTATCGAATTACATGAGTTTGTCTTTGTCAACGTCGAACAGCGAACTGATCGACTGATGCAGATGCGTTCTTTTGATGGCCTCGGCAAACAATCCTGCGACAGACTGCACACTGACAAGGCCGGTCTCCTCGATTTCCTTGCGAAGGGGAATCGTATCGGTGACAAGGATCTGTTTGACACCGGATTCCCGGATTTTCTGCGGTGCGTCCCCGGAAAATACCGGGTGCGTACACGCGCCGTATACCGCCTCGGCACCGGCTTTCACCATTGCTTTCACCGCGTTGGCAAAGGTTCCGCCCGTGTCGATCATGTCATCGACGAGCAGCACGTTGCGCCCGTTCACCTCACCGATGATGTTCATCACCTCGGCTTCATTCTGACGGGGACGCCGTTTGTCGAGCACCACGAGGTCGGCCTTCAGCCGTTTCGCGAAGGACCGCGCCATCTTGATGCCGCCGACATCCGGCGAAACCACCGAGAGACTCGGGATCTGCTGTTCGCGGAACGACTTCAGCAGCACCGCGGACGAATAGAGGTGATCGAAGGGGATGTCGAAAAACCCCTGTATCTGCGGCGCGTGCAGATCCATCGAAATCACCCGGTCGGCACCCGCGCTGGTGATCAGGTTCGCCACCAGCTTCGCCGTGATGGCGACGCGTGGCTGATCCTTCCTGTCCTGGCGCGCATACCCGAAGTAGGGAATCACCGCCGTGACGCGCCGTGCAGAAGCGCGCTTCGCCGCGTCGATCAGGATCAGCAGCTCGAGCAGGTTCTCCGCGGGCGGCGTCGTGCTCTGGATGATGAAGACATCCCGTCCGCGGATATTCTCTCGATACTTGACCCAGAGCTCTCCGTCACAGAATGTCTTGATTTCGCAGGCACCGAGCGGTTCACCGATCTGCGCGGCAATCTGCTCCGCGAGCACCGGGTTGGAGCGTCCACTGAAGACGAGCATGAGCAAGAACCTCTGTTCGGATGATCGAGTCTGCTGCTGGGGCGGCAGGATTCGAACCTGCGCATGTCGGCTCCAAAGGCCGATGCCTTACCGCTTGGCTACGCCCCATCCAAAACTGTAAGTTTACTGCAAAATGCAGTAGTTAGCAAATATATCACCGGCGGTAATAGGAATCAAATCAAGGGGATAGGGGACGCCGAGCGTGCGCGTCATACGCCCGCTTTCAGGCGCTGTGCGAGACGCGGCGGAAGTCCTCGGTCCATAATTTTCCGCATGGCGGCATCGACATCATACGCGACGCGTCGATTATTATATGTCCCTGCGACGGTATCGAGCAGACCGTAGCTGCTGCGCCAGTCGCCGTCGCGGGGCTGACCGACGCTGCCGGCGTTGATGATGAAACGGTGGGAAGGCGAGTACTCGCCGACATCGGAATCGAGGGGATAGACGCCGGGGATGTGGGAGTGTCCGATGAAGCAGACGCGCTCGAAAAAGTAGCGGGCCTGCATCCGCGCCTCCATCCCGCCGAACACATAATCCCACTCCTCAGGCGCGCGGGGAGCGGAATGCACAAAGAGCAGATTCTCGAATGATACGCGGTACGGCAGCTGACGCAGCCACGAGGCATGCTCCTCTCCGAGCTGTCCGGCCGTCCAGCGCACGGCTTCGAGCGCAAGCGGATTGAAATAGGTGCGCTGCTGGGGCGAAAACGCCGCCGCGTCGTGATTGCCGAGCACGGAAAACGCCGCGTGCTCGCGCACCAGCATCACGCAGGCGGCCGGATCGGCGCCGTAACCGACAATATCTCCGAGGCAGACGATGCGGTCGGCCTGCTGCTGAAGTATATCCTCCAGTACCGCCGAAAGGGCCTCGAGATTTGCATGAATGTCTGAAATGATTGCAATGCGCACGGGGGAGCGGTCTCGCTGTTGACTGAAGGAAAGCTAGGCAGGAGGAGGACGAAAAACAAGGGAGCGGATGCGGAGAATATTCGCATGAAGGCGTATCTTGCGGGATATGCGTGCATCAGGACTCCATCCAGCCCCACCCCGGATGCTTCTGCTTCTGGCACTGCTCCTGCCGCTGCTGGCCGCGGCGCTCCCGGCCCAGCAGCGCTCCGTGCTGCGCGTGCTCGGCGCCGACCAGCTGACCGGACGCACCGTGGGCGACGTCGAAATTCGCGAGCTGATCGGCAACGTGCGCCTGATGCAGGACAGCGTGTTCATCAGCTGCGACCGCGCCGTGCAGAACCTCACACGCAACAGCGCGGAGCTGCGCGGGAATGTCGTGATCCGGCAGGATACGCTCGAGCTGCGCACCGACCGCGGTTTCTACAACGGCGATACGCGCCTCGCATCGTCCCGCTCGGGAGTCTGGCTTAATGACGGACACGTGACGCTGACGGCGAAGATCGGGACATACGACACGGACAGCAAAATCGCGGATTTCGTCAACGATGTCACCATCGAGGATACCGCCGCGACAATCACTGCGCGGAAGATGCGCTACATCCGCGACAGCTCCCTCGTAATCGCGCACGACTCGGTGCGCATTCGCTTCAAGGACGAAAACGTGCAGATTGTGTCCGACAGCGTGCGCCATTATCCCGATGCGCAACGGTCGGAATTCTACCACGATCCGAAACTCTGGCAGGTCGACACCGCGTATGTGGAATACGACGACTACCTGATGGAAATCGACTCGCTGGATCTCGACACGCTGTTCATCGCCGCCGACTTCATGCTGGCGCTCCGCGACAGCGCGAACACCTTCCTGACCGAGGGCAACGTGCAGCTGGTGCGCGAGGACCTCGCCGCTCGAAGCGCATCCGCCCTCTTCCTTCGCTCCGACAGCCTGATTCATCTTCGGGGGGACCCGATACTCTGGTACGGCGAAAACCAGATCACCGGCGACTCCATCACCGCCCAGATTGCCGATGACAAACTGCGTCGCCTCGACGTCGTCGGCTCCGCGTTCAGCGCCTCGCGCAGCAAGCCCGCCGAGTCTGACACGCTGTACCCGCCCGGACGATTCGACCAGACCTCCGGAAAGCGCATCCGCATGTTCTTCGCCGATGGCGAGGCCGAGCGTATCCGCGTCGAGGAAACCGCGATCAGTCTCTACTATCTCTACGACGACGGCGCCCTCAACGGTGTGCGCCGCGAGAGCAGCGATCTGATCATCATCGATTTCAAGGAGGGACAGATCGATGAGATACGCAGTATCCGCGGCGTGGAAGGCACGTACTACCCAGAGAAATATGTCACCGGCAGCGAATCGACCTACGACCTCGAGGGATTCGAGTGGCGCGACGATCAACCCGTGATGATGCCCGTTCCCTGAAACATCACCCCCACACCTCCGTATCACCATGCAGACGTATCCATAAGCAAACGTCAAAGCACCCTCACAGAACAGGAGGTGCAGTCATGGAAAAACGACTGTATAGATTACCACGGAACAAAATGATCGGCGGGGTCTGCACGGGACTCGGTGAATACTTTTCGATTGATCCCGTCCTCGTCCGCCTCGTTTTCATCATTCTCGCATTTCAGCAGGGGATCGGGATTCTCGCATACATCATTCTCTGGATTGTCGTACCGGTGCACCCTGAGGCCGTCACCGCGGCGGCACCCACGGCCGCATCCGGCGATGCAGAAGCCGGCGGGATACCTCCACAGAGCGGGGAGGAAAGCGACACAGGTCGCTCTCCCGGCCGCGGCACGCTCATCGGCGGCGTGGTGCTGATCGTCATCGGACTGTTGTTCCTTTTCGACAACTTTTTCCCCGGCATCAGCTTCGCTGATTTCTGGCCGCTGCTGCTGATCGCCGTCGGCACGGGTATGCTCTGGAATTCCTGGCCGCGGCAGAACGATTTTGACCAGGAGGTGGCATCATGAAATCCGGTCGCATTTTCTGGGGCACACTGTTCATCATTATCGGCATCCTCGGCCTCCTCTCCACGTTCTTCAACGTGCACCTCTCATGGGACGCGCTGTGGAAACTCTGGCCGCTGCTGCTGGTCTTCCTTGGCATCAGCGCCTTCCTGAAGGATTCGAAATCAAAATGGATCGTGGTCGCGGGCATCGGACTGCTGGCCGGCGTAGTCATTTTCTCATCGGTGCAGAAAGGCTGCAGCAGCGTCGATCGCATCATCGAGTATCACGACGATGACAGCGCGGAAATCGTGTATGAGCAGGAGTTGAGTCTCTCCTATGACAGCAGCGTGACCGAGGCGCTCTTCAGCTTCGAGGGAGGCGCGGGGCGATTCGAGATTACCGACACCACATCGGCGTTCGTGCACGCGAACATCCATTCCAGCCTCACCGGGTATATCCTGGAGCGCAGGGATGACAGTCCGCGGGCACATGTGTACCTGGGGATGGAAAACGGATCGGTGTCGTGGGAAGGACCGCGCATGAAAAACCGGGTGGCGATCGCGCTCAATTCCGAACCGGCATGGGAGATGGATATTGACGCCGGTGCGGCGAAAATCGATTTCGATCTCCGGCCGTACATCGTAAGCGAGCTGACGCTGGAGACGGGCGCCGCATCCACGCGCGTGCGCCTCGGCAGCCGCGCGGACACCTGCCGCGTCTCTGTCGAAACCGGTGTTTCCTCGCTGACACTGCTCGTGCCCGAGGACGTCGGCGCCGTTATCGCAACGGAGTCCGCGCTTTCGTCGCGCCACCTCGAGGGATTCGAAAGCGCCCCGTCCGGCCAGTACCGTTCCCCGAACTACGAGACCGCCGCGAAAAAAATGTTCATCACTATCGAATCCGGACTGTCGAGCATCACCATCGAACGCTACGACAACAGCGACTGGTAGCATCTGCTGCATACCACACGCACGAATAAAACATGTGCCCGATCTGATATACCAGACCGGGCACATTTTTTTCATACAGCTCGATGATTCAGCCGACCCATCGGGTCGGCAATGTTCATGGGCCGCTTCACTCCTGGTTGAAGTTATCTCCCCCAGCTTTCATGATCCTGTACAGGCAGAAGCCGAGCAGCGAGAACGCCATTCCCCAGCCGAACGCCATGAACAGTATGCCGTTGATATCCATGCGTTCCTCCCTCAGGCCTTGACGGCGATACAGCTGATCTCGACGATACCGTCCTTCGGGAGACGCGCGACCTCGATGGCGGCCCGGCTGGGCGGGTTTTCCGTAAAGAACGTGGCATATACCTCGTTCATGGCGGCAAAATCATTCATGTCTTTCAGAAAGACGGTGCAGGCGGTCACGTCGTCGAGCGAAGCGCCGGCCGCTTCCAGCACCGCCCGCATGTTGCGCAACGCCTTTTCGGTCTGCGCGCGGATGCCGCCTTCGACGAAAACGCCGGTCTGCTCGTCGAGCCCGAGCTGGCCGGAAACAAACACCATGGAGCCGGCAATGTTGGCCTGGCTGTAAGGACCGATCGCCGCCGGGGCTTTGTCTGTGTGTACTGATTCTCTGTGATGACTCATTACGGGGACCTCCATCGCTGAAAAGAGAAATTTCGAACGAACATTACTGGTTTCCACATTATACGGAATCCGGTTTTCTTTCTCCAGCCGGCGCTCCGCGAGTGACTTGACCGAACCATGAAAACATTTGTACTTTCCGTCCTCCTGAAAATACCGATGCGCAGCGCGCGCATCGTCCACTGCACCTCCACCTTTTCGCTCGTGTTATGCCTGATTCGATATTTACGAAGATCATAAACCGGGAGCTGCCGGCGCAGATCATCTACGAGGATGACCGGGTCGTCGCCTTCCACGATATCAACCCGCAGGCACCCGTGCACGTCCTCGTCGTGCCGCGGAAACAGATCCCCATGCTCGATGATCTCCGGCCGGAAGATGCCCCGCTCGTCGGACACATGGTTCATGTCGCCACGAAGCTCGCGGGCGAGCTCAAACTCGACCTCGGCTATCGTATTGTCATGAACTGCAACCATCAGGGCGGACAGACGGTTTTCCATATCCACCTGCACCTGATGGGCGGCCGTCAGATGCAGTGGCCTCCGGGCTGATCCTGCCGCGCCAGAGCGCTGATCGCCGGCATTATCCCTGTGCCTGACGCACCTGCACCAGCATGGTCAGCACTTCTCGCACCGCGCCATGTCCCCCGCGGTGGCGTGAAACGAAATGCGCGGCCATCCGTGCCGACGGATGTCCGTTGGCGGGCGTCGCGGCAAATCCCACCTGCTTGAGCACCCCGAGATCAAGTATCCCGTCGCCCATGAAGGCGACTTCCTCATCGGTGAAGTCGTAAAGATCCTTGAATTCCCTGTAGGCTTCCGCCTTGTCATAGGATCCGTGATAGATGTCATGAATGTCGAGTTCACGCGCGCGGGCCAGCACCGCCTCGGATGCGTGCGATGTGATGATGCCGATATGCACGCCGTTTTTCTGCGCGGCGCGGATGCTTTCGGTATCCATCATGTTGAACACTTTCGTCTCGATCCCATCCGGCGTGAGACGGACCGCGTCATCGGTGAGCACGCCGTCCACATCGAGAAGAAACGCCTTGATGCTGCTGAGACGGTTGAACAGCTGGGGATTTATCGAAGCGGAGGGAAAAGCATTCATGAAGCTGTGTCTTGATTCATTGAACGGAATGCGGCGTCGATCGCGAGCACCTGCTCGAGAAGGGCGTGGAGCTGCGTGAGCGGGAGCTGGCTCCCGGCATCGCTGAGGGCATGTGCCGGATCGGGATGCGTTTCGAGGAAGAGCCCGTCGATCCCGACCGCCGCGGCTGCGCGCGCGAGTGGAGCGATGAACGCGGGGCGCCCGCCCGAGACGCCACCCTGGCTGGGGATCTGCACGGCATGCGTGGCGTCCATGATGACGGGATAGCCGATGTCGCGCATGACGACAAGCCCGCGCATGTCGACAACGAGGTTGTGATAGCCGAAGCTGCTGCCGCGTTCGGTGAGACAGATGTCGCTGTTTCCTGTGGAGGCGACTTTTTCCGCGGCATGCCGCATGTCTTCCGGCGCGAGGAACTGTCCCTTCTTGATGTTTACGGCCTTCCCGGAGGCGCCTGCCGCAAGCAGCAGATCGGTCTGCCGACAGAGGAAGGCGGGAATCTGCAGCACGTCGGCGACATCCGAGGCAGCCGCGACATCGTCCTCGGTGTGCACATCCGTGACCACGGGCATGCCGAATTCGTCACGGACGTCGGCGAGAATGCGCAGTGCCTCCTCGCGTCCGATACCGGTGAATCCGCCGAGACTCGTACGGTTGGCCTTCTTGAAAGAGGATTTGAAGATGACGGGGATACCAAGCGCGGTTGCGGTTTCGGCGATGTGACGTGCCGTGGTAAGGGTGGTCTCGCGTCCCTCCACCACGCAGGGACCGGCGAGAAGCACGAGCGGGGCATCCCCGCCGATGGCAATGCTGCCTGCCTGAATACGTCGCGTCATGCGCCGCCTCCTTCCATGCCGGCCTCCAGCCGCGCCGTGCGGTCGGCGATTTTCAGCTTCTCAATCACTTCATCCAGCATGCCGTCCATCACGTCGGTCAGATTGTACACGGTCAGACCGATCCGGTGATCGGTGAGCCGGTTCTGCGGAAAATTGTAGGTGCGGATTTTATCGGAGCGATCGCCACTGCCGACCATGGACTTCCGTGCGGCGGAAATTTCCGCGTTCTGCGCAGCGAGTTCGCGCTCATAGAGCCGCGCGCGCAGCACCTTGAGCGCTTTCTGCCGGTTTTTCAGCTGGGATCGTTCCTCCTGGCAGGAGACGACGATGCCGCTGGGAATATGGGTCAGACGCACGGCCGTTTCGACCTTGTTGACATTCTGTCCACCTTTTCCACCGGCGCGGAAGATGTCGATTTTCAGGTCATTCTCGCTGATGTCGATATCCACGTTGTCGACTTCGGGAAGCACGGCCACGGATGCGGCCGAGGTATGGATACGGCCGCTGGCCTCGGTGGCAGGCACGCGCTGTACGCGGTGCACCCCGCTTTCGAATTTCATCGTGCCATAGACGTCATTGCCGCTCAGGTTGAAGGTGATTTCCTTGATGCCTCCCGCTGCGGCTTCGTTGAGGGAAATCAGCTCCTGCTTCCAGCCGCGTGTCTCGCCGTAACGGGAGTACATGCGGTAGAGATCGCCGGCGAACAGCGCGGCTTCCTCCCCACCCGTGCCGGCGCGGATTTCAACAATGACATTGCGGCTGTCGTTCGGATCCTTCGGGATGAGCAGAATTTTCAGTTCCTGCTCCGAGGCTTCGAGCTGCTGCTCGAGATCGCCGAGCTCCGCGTCGGCGAGTTCGCGCAGTTCGGGATCGCTTTCGTTACGGATGATATCCCGGTGCCCCTCCACGTCACTGCGGAGACGCCTGTATCGAAGATATTCCTCGACGATGGGTTCGAGCTGGCTGCGTTCCTTGGCAAGCTCACGAAACAGATTCTGATCCGCGACCACCTCGGGTTTGCTCAGCTCCAGACCCAGCTGCTCGAATCGTTGAACGCTACTTTCCAGTTTGTCGAACATGTCCTGTGCTTCCGGTCAAAACCCCAATATACACATCCCCACGCATATCCATCGAAGCAAAAGCTCATCCCGTCCGTGGACGGGCAGATTCCCGCTGCCACTGGCGGGAACTTTTTTTTCCGATCCGGGGTAACTTTTTATGACCTGAATGTGTCTACTGTGCAAGACACAGGCACGGGGCAAAGTCGTCGATTCCTTCTCTTGCTCCTGATCAGCTAAATGCTTAGGTTTTATGACGATGTATACATCTGGAGATGCCATGAAGAAACTTTTACTGCATACACCTTTTCTCATTGCCGCCCTGCTGCTGTGGACCACGGTGCCCGTGGCTTCACAGAGTTTTTCCGTTGCCGCGACATCCGCGGAGGGCAACGGCGATCTCAACGGGTATATTCCCGTCAAGATCATGGTGACCAATAACACGTCCTCGACGCTGAATCTGCGCGTTGCGATCACGGAGAGGGGCCAGCTGCCCGCGGGATGGCAGACGCAGATCTGCTTTTTCCTGAACTGCTATCCGCCGGAGCGCCAGGAAGTGGATGGCGAGTTGGAAGCCAACGGCTCCGAAGAGCTCGACATCACATTCATGACCGACGAAAACCCGGGCAAGGGATGTGTCGAAGTCACCGTGACCAATCTCGACAACACCAGCGAGAAGCAGGTGCTGACCTTCTGTGCCACGGCGGGCACGACGTCCCGCAGCTCGGCGCCCGCGGCCGGATCGATATCCCTTGAACAGAACTACCCGAATCCCTTTTCCGCAGGCAACAGCGGGACCACGAAAATCAGTTATTTCCTGCCGTCCGCTTCGCCGGTGACGCTCAAGGTGTACAACCTCCTGGGCAGGGAAGTCCGCACGCTGGTCAGCGAAATGCGTTCCGCCGGGAAGTCCACGGCCATCTGGGACGGCCACGACAATGCCGGACGCAGCGTGCCGCCGGGTGTGTACCTGTACAAACTGACAACGAACAGGCAGACGATTTCACGACGCATGCTGTATACGCGCTGATCGTTTACCCTTTGCAGAATAGGATTGAAGGCAGTCGAATTTGACTGCCTTCTTTTTTTCCACAGGGCTATTTTCTACTTTGTTTCACAGGCAACCTTCTCACCATCGACATGCATGTATGCGGCACATCATTCTGCTCCTCGTTCTGATCACCGCGCTTTCCGGCTGCGCCCCGCAGCTGTACATGGCGCATGCGCCCGCTCAGCCGTCATCCCCCGGACAACCGATGGTGATGCCGCCCGCCGCGCAGAACGATCGGATGGCGGCGCAGGACGGTATTCCCGGACTCCATGTCACGACGGACGATAACAGCACACTCCTGTTCCATCGCGATGCGTGGCGGCTGACGTTCTCCGGCATCCGCGGAACCGCCGACGTGTACCCCGCAGGCGGCGGACATTTCACCGCTGACACAACGCTGTCGTACTGGGAGACGGCTTCCGCATCCCCCGCGGGGCGATCATCCACGATGGGACAGTTCATGCTCACACTGCTGGGTGTCATTCTCGTGATTGGGCTCGCCGCATTGATTCTGTACGCCGCATTTCTCGCGACAGATCGCTGAGATATCCGCGATGGTGCCGTTCGGCCTCCATAGAATTATCCTTCTGTTCATCTCCGCGATGCTGACGGCATCCTGCGGAACACGCACGATTGTCGTCCCCGTGACGCGGCCGGCCTCCGTCGACATCCACAGCTGTGGTCGCGTCGCACTGCTCCCCGTCGACATCCTGCGTGGGACCGATCCGCTGAGTCTGCTCGTGCGCGACGAGCTCGACGCAATGCTCCTGCCCATGCTCGCGGGGCAGGGAAACGCAGCCTTCGTTCCCGCCGCGGCCGACCCCGCGGCCGCGCTTATCACACCGCGGGGGACGCTCGCGCTGTCGGTGGCAGAAGACGCCGCACGTGGGGTGGATGCGCGCTGCATTCTCTCATGCACCGTGATGGAAAGCACATACCATGAAGACGTGCTTCAGGCGGAGATCATCAGCAACCGCGATCCAGGGGGAACGAAGTATGTACGCGAAGGAAAGGCGAGCAGCACGTTCCGCATCCTGCTGATCGACGTCGAGCGCAGGGAGGTGACGTTCGCGGACACGCTGCGGCTCCGGAGCACGCACGAATCGCGCGCGGTCAACGAAGAGCCGCCCGCACTCGACCCAAGCATCCCGGCGCGGGATCTGGCGCAGCGTTTCGCATCGATACTCGCTGAAGCGATTCAACCACACGAGGACCGCCAGGTCGTTACCTTTCTCGTCGATGACCGGTGGCCGGAACTCGAGCGAGTTGTCGCGCTTGCGGAACAGGGACAGTGGCCGCAGGCCACCGACGTCATCCGTGAACTGCTCGACAGGGAACATCCTGACGGGGAGGACGCCGGCACGGAGTCGGACATTCTCTGGTATGATCTCGGGCTTACCTTGCAGTACCAGCATGATTTCCGCGAAGCGAAAAAGGCATTCGAGCGTGCGCTTGAATTGCGTGACCGCCGTCGTTATCATCATGCCATCGATGCACTCCACCGCATGGAGGACGAATACATCCGCCACCTGCGGCAGCAGTACTGATCCCGGCAATGCAACAAATTGTCCGCCGCACCGAATACTGCCGCAGATTCGACCACTGGCATGACAGGTTTCCAACTCTATAACGCCCGTCCCCAGCTTGCCCGCATCATCTTCTTTGCGGCACTGCTGCTTGTGCTCACGGTAAGCGCCGTGTGGAACTACCGTTTCGCTTCGGTCACGACCGACGAGAATCTCTATGATGACATTGACGGAAAGGTCACGATCATCGCCGTGACAGAGGGCGGTGTATCCGATCGTGCCGGGCTCAGGGTTGGTGATGTCATCGTCGCGATCAACGGGAATCCGGTCGAGAACAAGTTCGACGCAAACGACTATCTCGTTCAGGGATCGGGCGGTGAGACACTTGAGTACACCATCCTCCGCGACGGCGAGGAAATGACACGCAGCGTCGTGACGGCTGACTTCGGCTTCCCCCTGTTTTATATCGCGCTCGCACTCACGGCACTCGCGTTTCTCCTCAGCGGCGCGTACGTATTCCTCAACCGGCCGCAGTATCCCGTGGCGCGGCTCTTCGGGTGGGCGCATCTGCTCGCGGGTGCCGTACTGCTGCTCACAAAGGACATCTCCTTCGCCCATTATCCGGACGGCCTGACCGTCGCGATGACGCTGCTGAACGTCCCCTTGTGGGCGGTCACGCTGTCGGCATTCATGCATCTGTTTCTCTACTTCCCCGTTCCGCGTTTTGTCAAGCCGGTGCCGCAGCCATATATCATCCTCATCTGGGTCGCACCGCTCGGCACCTATCTGCTGATGCGCATGATCCTCTTCTTCTCGGGCATACAGCATCTGTGGGCGTTCTGGCTGTATCTGATTTTCTTTGCCGTCATTACGGCGGTGCAGATCATCATCGCACGGAATCTGAAAAACGCGGAAAGCGTCGCGTGGCGGGAGCGGAACCGGCTGACGATCGCGGCAATCGTGCTCGGGATCGTCTTCATCGGCGGCACGGCGGCGATTTCTTCATACGGTCACTGGCAGATGGTGTTTTTCGCCGGGACGGCCATTCCCGGTCTGCTGTTTCTGACTGTCATCCGCCAGCGCATCTTCGATCTGTACATCGTGGTCCGCCGCGGATCCCTGTACACGATTTTCAGCATTGCGCTCGCGGCCGCGGTCGTGATCATCTTTTTCGTGCTCCTCATCCTGCTCCCCTCGAAAAAGCTTGATCTTCCCGTCGTCAACATCACTACCGAGCAGGTGGAGATCATGCAGCTGCGCGCGCTCGGTGAGAAGCGGCAGGATGAATTCGAGAGACGGCTGTTTTTCCTGATCGGGGCGGGACTGCTGGCCTCCCTCTGGTGGCTGCATCGCCGCGTACGCGCACTGCTCGACGAACACTTCTACCGCGGCACTTACGATTACAAGCAGGCGCTGAAATCCTTCAGCGAACTTTCCCACCGTCACACCGACCGGCTGAGCCTTGCGGAGGAAGTCGTGCGCGATGTCGTCGCGATCATGCACGTGAAGAGCGCGTCGTTTCTCAGCCGCAGCAAAGGCCGCTTCCTCCCACTCGCCGACAATCGCGCAAGGACACACTCCGATGCGATGGTGCTCGGAGAGGAGGATATCCGCGTGCTCGCGCCGACCTTCGAACGAAGTGTGACGGCGGCTGCAGACAATCTTCCCCTGCGCGAACGATTCAGGGAGCAGGACGTGGAATTCCTCACCGCCGTTCGCAGCAGCGGCAATCTCGAAGCCCTGCTCCTGCTCGGCGAGAAGCAGGCGGAAACGAACTATACGCGCGAAGACATTGAACTGCTCGAAAATCTCGCCATCAACATCTCCGACGCGCTGACCACGATGGGATATTACGAAAGCGCGCGCGAGAAAGAACGCATGCGGAAGGAACTGGAAATCGCGCGCCGAATTCAGCTGGCCTCGCTGCCGTCCGAAATCCCGGACCTTCCCGGCATCGACGTCGCCGCACACTCGCTCCCCGCGCATGAGGTCGGAGGGGATTTCTATGAATTCCTCCCGCGGCACGATTCCACGACCTTCATCCTGGGCGATGTCTCAGGCAAGGGCACGTCGGCGGCGATGTATCTCGCGCGCATTCAGGGCATCATCAAAACCATCGAGTCGTATCAGCCATCGCTCTGGGAGATGTTCGTGCGTCTGAACACACAGATCTTCGATCACGTCGAAAAACAGAGCTACCTCACCATGGCCGCCCTGCGCGTGGATCTGCTGAAAAACGAAGTCGGATTTCTGCGCGCCGGACACCTCCCGCTGATTCACTACAACGCGCTGAGCCGCGAGGTCACGCTGCATCAGCCGCGGGGACTGGGCATCGGTCTCGACCGGCACGCGTTCGCGGAGTCGCTCGAAGAGGAAACGATTTTCGTGCGCGCGGGAGATGTGTTCGTGCTCGTGTCCGACGGCTTCACCGAAGCGATGAATGAGAAGGGAGAGCTTTTCGAGCTCGACGGATTGATCGAACGGTTTGCGCGGCACGCCGGGGGCAGCGCGCAGGATATCCTCCAGGCGCTGTTCGAGGCGATGTCGGAATTCTCGGGCAGCACCGAGCGCCGCGACGACGCCACGGCTGTCGTCGTCAAGTATGCCATGCCGCATTCGAAATAATCCTGTCACCCCGGGCGTTCCTTCCCGTTTCACCCAACCTACCTCCGCATCCCTCACACCCGCCCTGACAGCAGGGCCTTCTTCCCTCCCCAGCGCGCTTACCGCGACAGACCGTTATTCCAGATGTACCGCAGACGCGCATCGTAAAATGTGTTCTCCACGCTTTCGAACAGCGTGATGTGCGGAACATCCCAGCTGCCCGTCATTTTCCGCAGGAAATCTTCGAGTTCGCTGCGCCGGTTGCGCGCCTCGGCCATGTCGCGGCCGTAGATCTCGATCTCGATCTCGAACACCTGCTGGCGCGGCGCGCTGCGTATCAGGTGCAGCATCTGGATGAATGATTTCGAGCTCTCATCTACCGCGTTCTCGCGCACAAACAGCTCGAGAAAGGCCCAGGTCATGCGTTGCGCCGGATTGAAGGAGGAACGATCGACCGGTGTCGGATCCGTGCCGTCAGGCGTGCCGTCGCCGTCGCTGTCGGGATTGCGCGGGTCTGTCATGAGCTCGAAGATCTCGCTGTAGTCCGTCGCTCCGTCACTGTCCGTATCCGGCTTTTTCGGATCGGTGCCGTAGTGGATCTCCGCCCGGTCGAAAAGCCCGTCCGCATCGAAGTCCTCGTCGAAGGCACGCAGCCCCCACGCCGACTCCTCGGCATCCGAAAGGCCGTCGCCGTCGGTATCGGGAATCAGCGGACTTGAGCGATTCTCGAGTCCGTCTGGCAGGCCGTCGCCGTCGGTATCGACATGCTGTGGATCCGTGCCATGCGCCAGTTCGACGCTGTCGCTGAGGCCGTCGCCGTCGCTGTCGCTTCGTGTCAGGCTGGTGCCGTGTATCGCCTCCTCACTGTCCGAAAGTCCGTCGTCATCCGTATCCTTTTTCAGCGGATCACTGCCGTAGTGGTGCACCTCCTCACCGTCGCGAAGGCCGTCACCGTCGGTATCGGCGAATAGCGGCGCGGTGCCGAGTCGAACTTCATCGCCGTCGCGCAGTCCGTCGCCGTCCGTATCGTCATTGTGCGGGTCGCTGCGATAGAAATCCCGCTCCTCCCTGTCGAGCAGTCCGTCAAAATCACGATCGCGGTCCGGTTCGGGAAAGGCGTAGGTGAACCCGATGCCGGCTGTAAGGTAGGAATCTGCCCAGTCGCCGGCGGAGAATCCGTCGAGATAATCGGTGAAGGTGGGATGGAGGGTCGCGTGGAAAGTCAGCGAAAAATGATCCGTGAGCATGTAGTCGAACATGGCCGTTAGCGGGATGCCGGCGGTCCATTTGCCGTAATCGTTCTGCGGTTTCGGCAGGCCGTCCCCGTTGCGGTTCATCGGCGAATAATACGTCAGTTCGAGGCCACCCCCGAGAAAGAGCTCCGCCTCCGTGCCGATGTGCGCACGCCACAGCACTTCAGCGAAAAACGGCATGACAAAGCTGCGGTTGACGTCGTTGAGTCCGACCGTCGCCGTGTCGAAATACCGTACCATCCTGCCATCCGCTTTCCACTGCAGATCGTAGAAACCGATTCCGCCGCGCAGGTACAGCGCGCCGCGGCCGTGGCCGAGATCGCGGAGATGATGCCGCAGCGAGAAACCGCCGCCGTTGGAAAAACGCGTGTCGGAAAAGTCGTCCAGCAATTTGGTGGCCGCGCCCTCGAGCGTCAGAATCCATGTGCGCGGCGTGACGGGGGGAGCCTCTTTCACCTGCGCCGCTGCATCCCGCAGCGGCAGGCTGCACAGCAGCATGACAAAAAGGTACCGAAGGTGAGCGGAGAGTTTCATAGATCCGGATTCTGTTTCGAATGAATATTCTGCCATCGGCGGGCACGAGCGTCTTTCCATGCGGCGATTTCCTCGTCCTGGAAACGAAGTGTGCCGGGTGCATGCAGGCGCGTAAGCAGTTCGATATGCTCCGGAGTCGTGCCGCAGCAGCCGCCGACAATGCGTGCGCCGTCGGTAACCCATTCCTGCGAATGATCGGCGAATTCCTCCGGAGTGACATCATGCTGTGTCTGAACGTGCTCGCCTTTTTTCGGAGTGCCGGTGTTGGCGTAACAGCCGGTGACGCCGAATCCCGCGCCGCGCAGTGCGCGATGCGCCACGGCAATGTCCTGGGCAGAGGTGCAGTTCACGAACAGCGCGGCAGGACCGTGCACTCGAACAGCCGCGACCGCTTCCTCGAGCGGCTCACCCGACAGCAGGGTGCCGTCGGAGCGGCAGACGAAACTGACCGCGTATTCCTTCCCCGTCGCAGCGCATGCCGCCGCGGCCGCTTCCGCTTCACGAATGGTCATCAGTGTCTCGGCGAGCAGGATGTCCGCGCCGAACATGGCGAGCAGTTCCGCCTGCCTGCCGTGTTCCTCGCGCAGTTCCGCGGCGGAGGGTACCAGTTCGGGACTGTAGCTGTCCTCCACCGGAGCGAGTCCGCCCGCGATCAGCACGGGCCGGGCTGGACGATAGCGCTCACGCGCCTCGAAGGCCAGTTCCATCGCGCGCAGGTTGAGTTCCTCCCAGCGGTCGCTGAATCCGGCACGCTTCAGCACGCGGATATTCGTGCGGAAGGTATTCGTTGTCAGGATGTCGGCGCCGGCATTCAGATACGCAAAGTGCACGTTGCGGACGGTATGCGGTGCGCGGATGAGGGCATTTGCCGACCACAGCGGCAAACCGATGTCAACGCCCTGCCGATGCAGTTCCGTGCCCATCGCACCGTCGAGTATGCAGATATCCTTCTGTGCGAGCAGCAATGAAAGATTCATGAGGATGATGCCTGCTGGGGAGATGACTCGGGAGGCACGGTGCTCACGCTGCCGGAACGGAATGCACGTTTCCCGACCGTCGCGAAGCCGAGCGGCAGAAGCAGATCACGGCAGTGTGCAAGATCGATGCGCTCGAGCAGCGGCGCGTCGATTTCCACCATGGCTTCGTCACCGGGCAGCTGGCGCACACGGAAATTCACGTCCTCCGCCAGACCGAACAGCAGCCGCAGACGCTTCTCCGCCTCTTCGATGCGGTGCAGATGCTCCGCGGTTGCGGGAACCCCGGCCTGGAGACGGGATCGCAGGCAGGGGCTCGCGGCCGCCTGCCAGTTCGGGAGTCCGGCATGGCGCGAAAGCGCGCGCACGTCCGCTTTGCTGAACCGCTCGAGCGGACTGCACACGGCATGTTCGCGCGCGGCCCGGATGCCGACGCGTGTTGGATCCTGCATGTCTTCAGCGTTGTTGCCGCTGAAGAGAACCACACGGCCCGGCCGCCGCTCCGCATCTTCCTCCACCGCGATCATCGCCGCGTAGATGTGTGTCTTGCAGATGTAGCAGCTCATGCCATCGTTGGCGATGTATGTGGGATCGCGATGCTCAGCGGTCTGCACGGTGCGCAGGGGAATGCCGATCAGTGCCGCTATGGTTGCCGCCTGCTCCCGCATCGCCCGCGAAACGGACGGAGAAAGTGCCATGACGGCTTCGCTGTTTTCCGGGAAGACATCGAATACCGCTCTGGCGACGAGGCTGCTGTCAACACCGCCGGAAAACGCGATGAGATTGACACCGTCCCGCGTGCCGAGCGCGGCAATATCACTCAGAAGGGATTCATACGTGATGCGGGTGTCATTCATGACGGCGTCGTTCGAGCAGCTTGTTGATACGGTGCGCCGCCGCGGCGGCGCCGATACCGTTGTCGATGTTGACCGTGAGCACGCCCGGTGCACAGCTGCCGAGCATAGAGAGCAGCGCGTTGACGCCGCCTTCGTTCACACCGTACCCGACGGAGGTCGGTACGCCGATCACCGGGATGGGCAGCAGCCCGGCCAGCACTGATGGCAGCGCCGCCTCCATGCCCGCAACGCAGATGCACACGTTGCTTCGCGCGATGTCGGGCAGTACTTCCAGCAGGCGGTCGATGCCCGCGACCCCGACGTCGGCGAAACGCTCCACGGTCGTTCCGGCGTAAATGCAGGCCAGCTCGGCCTCTTCCGCAACGGCCAGATCCGAAGTGCCCGCCGTCACGATGGCCACGCGTCCGCTGCCACTGTCCGGGGGACGCATGGCGAACACGGCCGTGGATGACCGAACGTAGTAGCGTGACGCCACGGTGTCATCACACAGTGCTTCATAGAGCGTATTCTCAAGGCGCGAAACCAGGATGTTATACCGCCCGTGTTCGATGAGCGAGGTGACAATGCCGCGCAGTTCCTCTTCCGCCTTGCCGGGGGCGTATACCACTTCGGGAAAGCCCGTGCGTTCGCGCCGGTTGAGATCGAGCCGGGCGAAATCCCCGACGTGCAGATGAGTACTCTGCAGAGACGAAAGTTGGTCGCCGCACTGCTCAGGCGTAAGTTCGCCGTCGGCAAGCCGCTGCAACAGTGTTCGTATTGTAGCCGAAACATCCATCAACGGAATATAACCGAACGTCCGCACTTGCGACAATGGAAAAGCCCGCGGCAGGGGGATTTTGCCCGTGTACCAAAAACCGGCATTTTGTACGCGGTATCAATTTTGGCGACAGCATGACACACTGGCATATTCAATCCGCCGAGAACATCCTCCGGCACTTCTCATCCGATCTCGACAGCGGTCTCAGTACGGAACAGGTCGCACATTCGCGCCAGGAGCATGGCGCGAACGAACTGCCGCGAGAAAAACGCAAACCGTGGTGGAAAGTCCTGCTCGAGCAGATCAACAATCCGATCATATACATCCTGCTCGTGGCGGCAATCCTGACCGCCATCCTCGCCGATCCGGTCGATTCCATCGTCATTTTCGTCGTGGTCATCGTCAACACCCTGATCGGATACTACCAGGAGACAAAAGCCGAGGCGGCTCTGCGCGCGCTCAAGGACCTGACCTCCCCGTCCGCCCGCGTGTTTCGCGACGGTACACAGGAGACCCTCTCCTCAACCGAGCTCGTCTGCGGCGATATCGTGTACGTGGAATCCGGCACCAAGGTACCCGCCGACATCCGGCTGATCGAAACGCAGGAGCTGGTGATCGATGAGTCCATGCTCACCGGCGAGAGCCTGCCCGTCACCAAGCGGGCCGAGGTGGATATCGAGGAGGACGCCGCGCTCGGCGACCGCCTCAACATGATTTACTCCGGCACGGTCGTGCAGCGGGGACGCGGCAAGGGCATCGTTGTGGCTGTCGGCACGCACACCGAACTCGGCCAGATTACGCGCAATATCATCGAGGCCGAAGAGACCATGTCTCCCCTTCAGCAACGGCTGGAAAAATTCGGCAAGAAGCTCAGCATGGCCATCGGCATCGCCATCGGCATCATCTTTCTGGCTGGATGGCTGCAGGGCAATTCCCTCCTGCAGATGTTCCTCACGGCTGTGGGACTCGCGGTCTCCGCGATCCCCGAGGGACTCCCCGTCTCCGTTACCGTCGCGCTGTCGATCGGCGTGTACGCCATGGCAAAGAAAAACGCCATCATCCGCAAGCTCGCCGCGGTCGAGACACTCGGCAGCACCACCGTAATCTGCACCGATAAAACCGGCACGCTGACCGAAAACGCCATGACGGTCACACGCATCGTGGCGGCCGACAGCGTGTACACGGTGAGCGGACTCGGTTACGCAACCGAGGGTGAAATCACTCTGGGGGATGATCGCGTGGAGCGTCCCGCGCCGGACAGTGCGCTGGGCCGCACGCTTCTGATCGGCGCGCTCTGCACCGAGTCACGCCTGGAGCGCCGAAACGGCGAAGTGAAGCTCGTGGGCGATCCCACCGAGGGCGCCCTGCTCGCCAGCGCCGGAAAGGCCGGGTGGAACCTGCGGGAGCTGCGTGACAATCATCCGATCGTGAACATCCGTCCCTTTGAATCGGAGCTGCAGTACATGGCCGTCACGGTGCGCGAGGACGGAAAAAAACTCCTGCTGGTCAAGGGATCCACCGAGCGCATTCTCGCCATGTGCGACCGCATGCAGACCGCCGACGGCATCACCGGTCTCGATGAAAAGCGGGTGAAGGACCGCGTCGCAGACCTCTCGTCGAAGGCCCTGCGCGTGATCGCGTTCGCCTGGAAGGAGCTCGGTGAAGACGAAAAAGTCACGGACGACAGTGTGTACCACGGCTGTGTGTTTGCCGGACTGCAGGGCATGTACGATCCTCCGCGCGAAGCCGCGAAACAGGCGATCGCCGCGTGCAAGACGGCGGGTATCAAGGTAATCATGATCACCGGTGATCACCGCGAAACGGCCAGGGCCATCGCCGAAGAGCTGCGCCTCGACGATGAGCAGATCGACGTCCTCACCGGCGCGGAACTGGAAAAGCTGAGTGACAAACGCCTGCGCGCACTCAGTGACATGACCGAAGTCTACGCGCGCGTCTCACCCATGCACAAACTGCGCATCGTCAAGCAGCTGCAGAAGCGCCGTCACATCGTCACCATGACCGGTGACGGCGTCAACGACGCGCCCGCACTCAAGGCGGCCAACATCGGCGTGGCCATGGGCGCCGGAACGGACGTGGCCAAGGAGGCGTCGAGCATGGTGGTGATGGACAACAGCTTTGCATCCATCGCCGCCGCGGTGCGCTACGGACGCGTCATTTTCGACAACCTGCGGCACATCATTCTTTTCATCCTGAGTACCAGTTTCGGCGGCGTGCTCACATTGACTGCCTCCATTCTTGCCGGCATGCCGCTGCCGCTGCTTCCCGCCCAGCTCCTGTGGATCAATCTCGTTACTGACGGCATTTCCACCTTCCCGCTGGCGTATGAAAAGGAACATGGCGACGTCATGAAGCGTCCGCCGCGTCCGCCGAATGCCGGACTCGTCCCCAAGGAGATGCTGTTCACGATCATCTTCGCGGGCATCATCATGATGCTCGGGACGCTTGGGGTGTACAAGTGGGCACTGGCGACCTACGGCTACGGCGTTCTCGCCCCCGAGCTGCAGGGCTTCCCTCTGGAAAAAGCGCGCAGCATGGCCTTTGTGACACTCGCGCTGTTCCAGATCTGGAACGTCCACAATTCCCGCGCCGTCCACTCCTCGCTGTTCGAAATCGGCGTATTCGCGAACAAACCACTGCTGATCGTGATGTTCGTCTCGCTGTCGCTGCAGGCCGCGGCCATCCACGTGCCCGGACTCAACACACTGCTGCGCGCCGTGCCGCTGAACCTGCAGGAATGGCTGATCTGCATCGGCACGTCGATGAGCATCGTGCTGCTGATCGAACTGAAAAAGCTGCTTGTCCGGCGATGGGACGCGTCAGCAGCCGGGAATTCGAAATAGCCGTGATCCTGTTCGTAACCGGGATGGGGCGATCCGATGGATCGCTCTTCCTTTTCGGGGGGATGTCAGAACGGAAGGATTCCGCAAGCCTCATGCGGCGGAGCGGAAACGCCGGAGGAGGAGAGAATTGGAAACGACGCTCACGGAGCTGAAGGCCATCGCCGCCGCGGCGAACATGGGACTGAGCATACCGACCGCGGCCAGCGGGATACCGATGACATTGTAGATGAACGCCCAGAACAGGTTCTGCCTGATTTTGCGCAGCGTGGCCCCGGACAGCCGCATAGCCTCGGGCACGCCGCGCAGATCACTTTTCATCAGCGTGATGTCGGCTGTCTCCATAGCGATATCCGTGCCGCTGCCCATGGCGATGCTGACATCCGCCTGCGCCAGTGCCGGCGCATCGTTGATGCCGTCTCCCACCATCGCCACACGCCGGCCTTCCTCCTGCAGTCGACGCACTTCCGCCGCTTTCTGATCAGGACGCACACCCGCTATGACGCGGTCGATCCCCACGCGTCCGGCGATCTCACGCGCTGCGTCCTCGGTGTCTCCCGTCAGCATGATGACGTCAATTCCCTGACGATGCAGTTCCTCGATGGCACGCACCGATGTCTCGCGCACCGTATCACTGACGGCGAGCAGACCGATCAGGCGTCCGTTGAGCGCGACATACAGCAGCGTGCTGCCGCGCCGCACCATCTTGCTCACCCGTTCGTCTTCTTCCGTGAGCTTCACGGCGTATGAAGCCATCAACGCCTCATTGCCCACCTGCACGGCATCACCGTCGATAAAGGCCGTCACGCCGGCACCGGGCTCGTACTGGAAGGATTCCGGTTCGCGGATTTCGCATTCCTCCCCGCGCGCAAAGCGCAGCACGGCCTCGCCGAGCGGGTGCTCGGACGGATATTCCGCAGCGGCAGCCAGCTCGAGCAGGCGCTCACGCGTGCAGTCGCCCAGCGGAAGGACATCCGTGACGGTGGGACGTCCCTCTGTTACAGTACCGGTCTTGTCGAGGATCACGGCGTCCACGCTGCGTGCGCGCTCGAGACTCTCGGCATCCTTGATGAGAATGCCACGATCCGCACCGACACCCACGCCCACCATGATGGCGGCTGGTGTGGCGAGTCCGAGCGCACAGGGACAGGCGATAATGAGTACCGCAATGAAATGCAGCATCGATGCGGTGAAGGATGCCTGTCCTCCGAAATACCAGATGAGAAACGTGAGGATGGCCAGAGCGACGACTGCGGGGACGAACACCGCGGCGATTTTATCCACCAGTCGCTGCACCGGGGCCTTCGAACCCTGCGCCTCATCCACCATGCGCACGATGTGACCGAGCACGGTGTCGGCCCCGACGGCTGTGGCTTCGATCACGAGGCTGCCCTCCTGGTTGACCGTACCGCCGACGAGTGCGTCACCTTCGCCCTTCGCCACGGGAAGCGGCTCCCCGCTGATCATCGATTCATCAACCGAAGAACTGCCGCCGGTGATGGTTCCGTCAACCGGCACACGCTCTCCCGGACGGATCAGCACGACATCGCCTTCGCGCACGTCACGTGTCGGGATTTCCAATTCCTCACCGTCGCGGCGAACGCGGGCGGTGCGCGGCTGCAGTCCGACCAGTTTCCGGATCGCGTCGGTGGCGCGGTTCTTCGCGCGCGCTTCGAGCATGCGTCCCAGAAGAATGAGCGTGATGATCGTAGCGGATGTATCGAAATACACTTCGGTGTGTCCCTCCTGCAGTCCCAGCCAGTGCGGGAACAGCACGGCGGCGGTACTGTACAGCCAGGCAGCGCCCGTACCCACGGCGACCAGCGTGTTCATGTCGGCCGTGCGGTGCCGCAGCATGGTCCAGGCAGCACTGAAAAAGCGGCGCCCGGGATACAGAAGGACCGGCGTTGTCAGGAGGAAGAGCAGACGGTTGGTATCCGGTGTGGACAGAGGCCAGGCCGCGGCCACGGAGGGAATCATCGGCAGCATGCTCAGCAGCATGACGGGGAGCGTCAGTGCCGCGGCGGCGATGAGATCACGACGCAGCCGCCGGAATTCCTCGGCGTGCGGAGATCCGGCGACGTCTTCGAGCGCCTCGCCGCCCGCGCGTTCATCCACAGTGCCGGTGGAGGCGCTCGACGGAAGTTCAAGCGCGTACCCGGCCCTGCCGACCGCATCCCGAATTGCGTCGAGATCGGCATCCTCTCCCAGTTCGACATTCGCCTTGCTCGAGGCAAGATTGACCGTCGCCGCCTGAACGCCGGGCACGTCTTTGAGCGCATTCTCCACACGCAGCACACAGCTCGCGCAGGTCATGCCCTCCACCGGGAGACTGAGTTTCCTATTCATGCGCCGTGACGCTGTATCCCGCGTTTGTAATCGCCGCATCAATTTCCTTCCGCTTCTCGTCCGAGCCGTCGAAGCGCACAACGGCATTGCCGATCTGCACGTCTTCGACTTCCACGGCGTCGATTGCGGCGAGGGCGCGGCGAACGGACATCACGCAGTGATTGCAGGTCATTCCCTGGATTCGGATTGTCTGTTCAGTCATTGAAATCCTCCATTTTATCCGTGTACAAAAGAACAAATATGCGGGGTGAATGGTTTAGTACACAGTTGCGAACGCACATCGCCGTGCGGTATCGTTCTCCACTTCGTATATTCACGGGAAACGCACGCATGCGCAGATCACTCTCCATACTGCTCCTCCTGTTGACCACCGCCGCGTCCATCCAGGCGCAGCAGCGGCTGGTCACCCCCGACGTGCGTGCGGCGATGGAGCGGATCTCCGCCGATTCTCTCCTGCGGCATGCGCGTGCACTCGCGCACGATTCGCTCGGCGGACGCGGCACGGGCACCGCCGGCGAGCGGGGGGCCGCCGCCTACATCGCATCCGAACTGGCGCGCGCCGGCATCCGGCCGGCCGGTGACGACTCCACGTGGTTTCAGCACTTCCCCCTGCACGGCAGCATCCCCCTGCCCGAAAGCCGTTTGTCCGTCATCAACGACGGTACCGAGCGCGAGCTTGAACTGTGGGAGGATTACGTGCTGTACAAGACCGGCGCGCAGACCTTTCTCCCCCAGCCTCTGCGCCTGGTATTCGTGGGATACGGCATCATCGCGCCCGAATTCGACTATAACGATTACTACAACATGGATGTCGAAGACGCCATCGTGGTCTTCCTCTCCGGAGAGCCGCGCTCGCAGGATGCGGATTACTTCAACGGCAGCTGGCCGACCATCTATTCCATCCCGGAGATGAAGCAGCGCGTGGCGCTCTCACGCGGCGCCCGGGGCAGCATCACCATTCCCCTGCCGCGTGACGACCAGGGTTTGATCTGGCAGGACTGGCGCCGGATGTTCTCGTTCGAGGATGTGCGGCTGCCGATCACCGTGCCGGGTCATCTGAGCCTGCTGCTGCGACGCGATCTGTGTGATTTCCTGTTCGCGGGCAGCGGACAGTCGCTGCAGGATGTTCTGCGCATGGATTCGACGAACACGGTCCGCAGCTTCCCGCTGCAGTCCCGCGCGAGGTTCTCCGGTGTGTTCCGGCAGAGGGATTTTCTCTCTGCGAATGTCGTCGGCTTGCTCGAGGGCCAGGATCCTCTGCTGAGGGATTCCTACATCGTGCTCAGTGCGCATTACGACCATCTCGGCCGCGGTCCGGCAATGAACGGCGACTCCATTTACAACGGCTTCGTCGACAACGCGCTCGGCACGGCGGCAGTGCTCGAACTGGCGCGCGTCCTTGCCGCATCGGATGTGACGCTGCGGCGCAGCATCATCTTTCTCCTTGTAACGGGAGAAGAGAAGGGACTCCTGGGATCGCAGTACTACTGCAGAAACCCCGTCTTTCCGCTGCATCGCACCACGGCGAATCTCAACGTCGACGGACTTGCCATCATCGACACCTTCGATGATGTGGTCGGGGTGGGAGCGGAATTCTCAACGCTGCAGACGCATCTGCTGCGCATTGCCTATGAACTGGGACTCGCGGTGTCGGATCTGCCCCCGGAGGTGGATATCCAGGACGCATTTTCGAGCTCCGACCAGATCGCCTTCGCACAGGTCGGCATCCCGTCGATTCTGATCATGGAGGGGCGGCAGTACCGCAATCTGCCCGATGACCAGGGGTTCCGGCAGTTCATCGAATGGGGAAAAACCCATTATCACCGTCCCTCGGACGATCCGCAGCAGTCCGTCAATCCGGATGCGGTGCGGCAGCACGCCGCCGTGCTGCTGGCCTACCTCGCCGGTCTCGCCAACACCTATGAACCGCCACAGTGGGTGACCGGCGCCCGGTATATCAATGCACGTCTTCAATCTCTCGCGGAGGAACGATGAGTGTCACAGCCCGCATCGGTTCCCGGCCGGCACGCCGTTCCGTTGCCCGATCCATCCTGCCTGCCATGGTGATTGCACTCGCACTGTCAGCCTGCAGCGGCAGTGCGGAAAGCGAGGACGCGGGGATGCGCAGCATCCGCATCAAGGGATCCGACACCATGCTGCGGCTCGTCAACCGCTGGGCCGAGGAGTTCATGAAACTGCATCCCGACATCGCGGTGTACGTGGAAGGCGGCGGCACGGAAACCGGCATCCGCGCACTGATCGAGGGGGAAACGGATCTGACATCCGCCTCGCGCACACTGCGAGCTCCCGAAGTGAAGCTGCTGCTGCAGAAACGCGGATCGCTGGGACTCAGCATCTTGACGGCCAAGGATGCGCTCAGCGTGTACCTCCATCCCGACAATCCCGTTGATGACCTCAGCCTCGCACAGCTTCGCGGCATTTTTACCGGCGCGATCACTGACTGGAAGGAGGTCGGGGGCGCGGACGCGCCGATTCGGGTGATCAGTCGTCCACCCAATTCCGGTACATTTCTGTTCTTCGAGGAGCATGTTCTCGAGGGGGATTCCTATACCGAGCGCTCCACCAGCGTTCCCACGACGGCGGCCGTCATTCGCGAGGTACGCGCGGATTCCACGGCAATCGGATACGGGGGACTTGCGTATGGAAGGGATGTCATCCACATCGCTGTCGACGGCGTCGAGCCCACGGCCGAGAATGTGCGCAACGGCAGCTACCCCATTGCCCGCTACCTGTACCTGTTTGCCGCCGAGCCACCCGATGGTGCGATGAAGATGTTCGTCGACTGGATCCTCAGCAACAGCGGGCAGAATATCGTCCGTGAAGTAGGATACATCCCGCTCTGGGAACTGCCCGCCGAGTGATTGATTCCCGTCCCTCGATACGGCCTCGATCAGTGTCACAGTATCACGAACGATCCAGCATCGGCCTACTACCAATGACATCCGCATCAGATGCGCCCTGAAAGGGCGAATACACGCGATGTCACGCGCGCGTGTGAGGAGCGCCCGGCGCCCATCCGTGTCTTGGGATATGACAATCCTCACGCTCCTATCGCCCCCCTGGAACTCTCCAGATTCCCCGGTGTTTTACAGACACATAAACTCTATGCAAACACATTGAGGAACACAGTCATGGCGTCAACCATCACGGTCAATGAAAACGGCCCCCTGAAAGTCACCGGAGAATTTACCCTCGAAGACAAGGACGGCACCGCGTACAAGCTCGGCGGACGCGACACGATCTTCCTCTGCCGCTGCGGCGAGTCGACGAACAAGCCGTTCTGCGACGGAGCGCACAAGAGCTGCGGCTTCCTGGATCCGGGAACCGCGCGGGAACTGGCCCCGAAAAAATAATTACCGCTCCCGCTCCTCGAGCCTGGTGAGCACGGAAATGCATTTCTCCTTTGCGCGTGCGAGCAGGGCATCCGCCTCACCGGTGATTTTCAGTTTGAAGTCCTCATCGGTGATGCTGGGGAGGTTGATCATCACGTTCTTGTACGCGCCCCAGATGCCCGTCTCCAGTGCCTTCGCGCCAACCTCGAGGTCCGAGCGGGAGTTGATGTTGCCGTGCAGGGCCATCTCTTCCATGGTGTCCCAGCAGCGGTCGGCAATGCGCATCGTCGAGAGCGGCACGTCAACGGCCTTCTTCAGTCCGGCCTGCATCGCCGCCGTCCGTGCCGTTTTCTGCTCATCGGTCTTCTTCGGCATGCCCAGCGCTTCCATGTAGTCGTTGAAGGCATTGGTGTCGGCATCGATCATGGGAATCAGATCCTTCATCGCATGATGCAGCGGCGGAATGAGGCCGCGCATGGTCTCGTCCTTCTCTTCGAACTTCCGCTTGCCGTAGGTCATCCATCCCACCATCGTGCCGAGTGCCGCACCCATGCCGGCGATCAGTGCCGAAGCGGACCCGCCGCCCGGAGCGGAGGTGCGCGAGCCCGTGAGTTCGATGAAGTCACGCACGGTCATGCTCGCCAGCGGCTCGCTGTTTTCTTCCTCGATCATGTATTCGATGATGCGTTTCTCGGGAACGAAGGTCGAGACGGAATTGAGTCCCAGCCGCTGAATGACGAGATGAATCTTCTGCTTCTCGTCGAGAATGAAAAGATTTTCCTTTTCGATGTAGTAATCCGCTGCCAGCAGCATGGCCTCGAGCGGAATCAGACCCACGATCTCCGATCCGGCGACCGCCAGATTCAGTTCCTTCGCATCCCTGACGCATTCCTCGAAGGCCACGTGCGGCGGAGTGATGGTGTAATTGTCGAGATTCATCGACACCTGCGCCATGTTGTACTCGTCGACGTACCAGCCGATGCCCTTGACGGCTTTCAGACGGCCGGGCTCCTCCGGACCGCGTCCCTGCTCACGCACATTCAGCGCGATGCGGTGGGATTGCTCCTTCGTGCCGAGAATATTGACGTTGTAGGCAATGAGGAAGAAACGCGCGCCGGTAGCCGTCGCGCCCCAGCGGGGCACGAACTTCGCCGGGCCGAAATCGGGCTTCCATTCCTCCTTCGTGATTTTATCCTTCATGCCCTCGTACTCGCCGGCGCGGATCTGCTTGAGGCTTTTGCGGTAATCCTGCGTGGCCGCCTCCTCGTAGAGATAGAGCGGGATGCCCAGCTCTTCCGCCGCGCGTTTGCCGAATGCCTTTGCGCATTCCACGCAGTCCTCCATGGTGACGTTTGCAACGGGAACGAACGGACAGACATCCATCGCGCCCATGCGCGGATGTTCGCCGCTGTGCTTTGTCATGTCGATCAGCTCGTACGCCCGGCGGGCGGCGTTCAGCGCTCCCTCGACCACGGCCTCCGGCGAACCGACAAACGTGTACACCGTACGGTTGGTGGATTTCCCCGGATCGACATCGAGCAGTGTGCATCCCGGCGTCTCACGGATGCTCGCCGCAATGGCATCGATAATGCCCTGGTCACGGCCTTCGGAAAAATTCGGGACACATTCGACGATTTTTTTCATGAGTCACGGTCTGTTGCAGTTGAACATGCGGTATCCGCACAGTACGGATAGACTGAAAATGTAGCATATGAATGTCGGAAAAGGAAATCAGGGGAGCGCACTCACGACAGCTCGTGCAGCACATTCAGCATGGCGTCGATCTCATCGGTGGTATTGTAGAAATGCGGAGAGATGCGGATATGTCCCACGCGCGCGGAGACAATGATATTCCGCTCATGCAGCGCCTTCTGCAGCTCCTCCGCCCGCTCATGCCGCAGCGTGACGATGCCGGCGCGCTCACCCGCGCTCTCCGGCGTGACAACGTCGAATCCACGTTCGTGTGCACGGCGCCAGGTATGCGCGGCGTTCGCACGGACAAGTTCCGACGCGCGATCGAAACCCACTCTGCTGAACAGCTCCAGCGACCCGTGATATCCCGAAATCCCGATGGCGTTGTACGTGCCGTTTTCGTAGCGCCGCGCATCCCCCTGCAGCTCCTGTTCGTAGTCGAAGAAATCCCATGCGTTGCGCACACTGATCCAGCCGAGGTGCGCCTGGCGAATCACGTCCTGTGCACGCTCCGACACGTACACGATGCCGACGCCCTGCGGACCAAGCTGCCACTTCTGCACGCCCGCACTGAGAAAGTCCACCGGCGTTTCACGCAGGTTGAGCCGGATCGCGCCGACTCCCTGGATGGCATCGACGCTGAGAAGTGTGCCGTGCCGGTCGCACATCTGCTTCAGCGCGGCGAGATCGAGACGGAAGCCCGAGAGAAACTGCACCCAGCTCACCGCGAGGATACGCGTGCGCGGCGTCAGAGCCTGCTCGATGTCAGCGAGTTCGATGCGTCCATCCCGCTGCGGCACGAAATCGATTTCCACACCGTGCCGGCGGAGATTGATGAAGGGATATACGTTCGAGGGGAATTCCTGCTCGATCAGGAGGATACGATCGCCTGATTTCCAATCGAGTCCCTGCGCGAGGATGTTGAGTCCCTCGGATGTATTCTGCACGAATGCGACGCGGGATGGATCCGTGCCGATCATGTCGGCTGCCATCTCCCGCGCACCGGAGATCAGTTTGATCGTGCGCTGAAATATCTCCACCGGTCCATGTGTGCGTCCTTCGACATGCTGCTGCACCCGCCGCTCCGCCGAACGCGGCCATGGTCCCGTGGCGGCGTGATTCAGGTAGATCATGCCTGTTTCAAGGAAAGGAAATTCCGCGCGGATATCGTTGATGGTCATTGGTTGTTGGTTTCTGGTTGTTGGTAGTTGGTAGTTGGTGGCACGCCGAGCTGTTGGCTCGGCGCTACTGCCTCCTGCCTCCTGCCTCCTGCGTGCAGTCGCGCGAGCTGACGCTCATGCGTGTGTTTCTTCAGCATGAAACCGATCAACCCGGCAAACAGCAGCAGCACGCCCCAGAACCAGAGGGTCAGGTAAAACGGACGCCGGACGACGATGGTCAGCACATCCTGGCGCCGCGACCAGATACCTTCGCCCAGACCGGCCTGCACGGTGAGTACGTACTTTCCCGGCGGCAGGCCGGAGTACAGGATACTTCCGTCACGGGATTCATGCCAGGCGCTTTCCAGCCCCTGCAGAGTGTAGAGATACCGCACCACCCCCGGATTGCGGAATGACGGCACGATCATTTCGGCGCGAAGAACATGCGTGCCGTATGCCAGCTCGATGACTTCGGAGCGTGCGGTACACGTGTCATTGATGCAGAGACGGGAGAACACAATATCGAAAGGCACGGCCGACAGCGGCTGACGGAGACTGCGGCAGGAGGGCGGACGCCACTCGCCGACCTCCGCGGGACGCGACGGCACGTATCGCAGCGCCCCCTGCAGCGATCCGAACCAGAGAAAACCGTCGCGGGTACGCAGTACTGCTCCGCGAGACAGAGCTCCCAGATTCAATCCGGCAGCGGATGACAATGCATGCATGGCATTGCTGCGGAGATACGGCACATGTGCGGGCGGTAACCGGTGTATGACACGCTGCGCCGAATCGACGGGAATGACGTACTGCATGTTTTTTCGCGGCAGTCTTGAAATCCCACGAGCCGTCCCGAAGTACAGCGACCCGAAATTGTCCTCCCCGATCCCGGTAATGATATCCGATTCCAGTCCGTCGCGGGATCCGAGACGCATCAACGCTCCCTCACTGCGCACGTACACTCCGTGCCCGTGCGTTCCGATCCATATGCGGTCCTTGCGGTCGCGATGCAGTGTGCTGACCGGAATTCCCTCGAGTTCGGGGATACGATAAACATCACCCACTGCCGCCGACAGGCGCACAACACCGGCCCGGGTTCCCACCCATACAAAACCGAATGCATCCTCGGCCAGTGCGAGCACGTGCCGTGAAGGAAGCTCGCCGCTGCGCACCGTGAAGCTGTCTGTCGTTCTGCTCCAGCGCAGCAGCCCTGTCTCGGATGCGATCCAGTAACTGCGGTCACTCGCCCGCAGCAGTGCGGTGACAGCCCGGCCGGCCGCATGCATTCCCGCCGGCGCCGGAACGACACGCTCGCCGTTGAAGACGACGAGGCCGGAATCCGTGCCGACGAGCAGCTCACCGGACGGCAGCTCAAGCAGCGCTGTGACATTGTTTGAAGGCAGTCCTTCTCCGGCGGTCAGCCGCAGCGTCGGACCGCCAAACAGTCGCAGGCATCCAGCCCTGGCGGTGCCGACCCAGATACCGCGGTCATCGCTCTCCAGCAGGCACTGCACGCCCTCGAAGTCCCGAGGCAGCGGATTTCCTTCGGTCAGCAGCGTGGCCCGTCCCGGCGTATGCATCGACAGCCCGTGCGCACTTCCGCACCAGACATTCATCTCGCGGTCAACGAGCACACTGCGCAGATCCTGCACCGGAAGACCATTCGATGTATCGAATACATGCTGTGAGCCGTCGCCCTTGAGCACCAGTCCCCTGTCGGTTGCCAGCCAGTACTGTCCGATACAGTCCTTCGCCATCCCGCGCAGCCGGTAGCCCGGGAGGAGGTCACGCAGAAACGCCCACGGCGGAGGCGTGCTTCGTGCGGTGACAACACTGCTGTCTCCCAGGTTCAGATCCCACGCACCGTCGCCAGTCTCCACGTGCAGAATCCGGGCCGCGGTCATTTGCAGGCGGTGAACCGGACCGTGAATCCCGTCCATCAGCGCCGTCAGCACGGTGTCCACGGCATCATCAGCATCGGCGGCGAGACGTATGGCCGTCACCCCGTCATCCGATCCGGCGAACAGAGTTCCCGCGCCGTCAGCGGCGAGCGCGGTGATCCGGCGCGCGATCGGGAGATGCTTCAAGTGCATTGCGCGCACACGCCGGCCGTCCAGCCGCAGCAGGCCGCTGCATTCGGTCCCCGCCCAGACGAACCCGCGGTGATCCTGCGCGAGCGCGTTCACGGCGTCTCGCGGCACACCCCGCGCACTCCAGTCCACAAACGGATATTCCTGTGCCGAAGCAGTGCCGGCAGCCAGGAACGCGAGAAGTAATAGAATGACCTTCATTGAGAACAAATGTACGGAACGCATCGGACATGGACTATGACCGGACAGACATCCCCGGGAGAAACGCGAACGAAGCGTCCGTGGTGACGGCGGCATCCCCTGCACCCGCTGCTGACGATGCGTGAATCCCCGCCGCATGCGCAACGGGCCTGACGCTGAACGAACCCTGAAAACAGACGGCGAATGCGGAAAAAATGAGGGGTGGTGTGCGGAAGGTGGGCGACCGCGGGGCGATGGGACATACTGATTGACACCACCCCTCTCCTTTTCGCTCTTAGAGGAGGGTATATCAATATCACTCCACAGTGTTAGCAAATCGTTGGCACTGTTTGACAATTTGATGAGGATCGTGTTAGCAAGCCGGGGCGTCCCTATCCGGAACTCCACCGAACGCGTACGATCATTATCACGCGAAACGGCACTCCGCCGGGTGACATTTCAACTCCGGCGCGTTTTTTCTATACTGGCATGAAGAACTGACCGGAGCACGCATGAACGCCAAACTCAACGATTTATCAGACCTCGGAAAAATCTTCGGCGGCGGGGATGAACACCCCGGCGATGACAGTGCCGGAGATGCCGCTGCGGAGGAATCTACCTCCGGGGGGAAACAGCATTCCGGGGGGAAACAGCATTCCGGCGGGAAGCAGCATTCCGGCGGGAAGCAACGTTCTGGCGGGAAGCAACGTTCCGGGGGAAAAGACAGCCGCCGCCGCGGGAGCGGCGGCGCAGGAGCGAGCCGCGCACAGGACCACGCGAAATCGATGGCCAGGCTGCATGTACAGCTGGAGAAGAAGGGACGCAAGGGAAAGGGCGTGACCGTCGTGAAGGGATTTTTCCACACGCGGCAGGATCTGCAGGATTTCGCGCGCGAGCTGAAGGCGCGCTGCGGCGCGGGGGGAACGGTGAAGGACGACACGATCGAGATCCAGGGAGATCACCGCAAAACTGCCGCCGACTATTTCCGCGACAGAGGCTTCCGCGTTACCGGCGCGTAATCGCCATTCAGGGAATCCGGCGCGTGATCGTCCCGTGCTGCACCACGTATTCAGGGTTCAGCGTCGATCCCAGGATACCCGCCGCGACGATCATCGTATCGCTCATCGCGACGGATATGAACGTGACCGGAGTCGGTGAATCGACGTGCACGCCGTACCATCCTTCCCCGTTGGACCATCGCATGGCATTCCCGTCTCCTGCCACGATGATATTTCCCTCAGGTGAGAGAAAACTGCTGCGGAACAGATTGCCCTGCGGATGATTCTGCAGATGAGCCAGCTGGTCTCCGTCGAGACGGTAGATGCCTCTCCCGGAGGCGATCAGCACGCCGTCCCTGCTGCGCAGCAGGGTCTGCAGCTGCCGATCATCCTCGCCGGCGCCTTCGACCTTTCCTTCTCTGTAAATCGGTGTCCACAGACTGTCCTCCCAGCGAAAGAGAATGTGCGGCAATTCCGTTTCACCCGTGAGCAGTTCGGCAAGCGCATGGGTACTTCCCTCACCGCCGGAAACAGCCGTGACGCGGAGGTCGTTGGGATGATAGGTGTTCCACGGCTCGGGCAGTTCGGTCATTTCCCATTCGCCATTCGTGTAATGCGGGATCACCGCTCCGTTGCCGTACAGCCAGATTTCGTCGTCGGAAACGATATTGCAGCCGTTCGCATACGTAAGCGATGACGGGGAGATATCGATCCAGGCGTCGCCGTCCCTGCGCAGCACCGCGCTGGATCGGAGGCCGACCGGCGTCTTGAGATCCGCGACGGCATACACCGTGCCCGACGGGGAGGCATCGAGATCGTCCACCGACAGCACGAGATCCCGTGTCGCCGGGTCGAGTGCCGAGCGCCAGAGTGTGCCGTCATGCGTCCAGATATCGCCCTGGAAGTACTGTCCATCGGGACGAAGCTCTATCCCGCCCGCGAACATCTCGCCCTCGGGCGTCATGTGAACAGCCAGGATGGCCGCCTGCTCTCCCTCGCTGCCCTGCACGACGATGCTGTCCCGCACCAGATCCACGCGCGGGTTGCCGCTGATGTAGATTGGAACGGGATCCTCACTGCAGGCGGATGCGCCGATGAGAATTGCCAGGACAGCGATGATGTGATTCAGCTTCACGTTTTTCCTCCGGTTTTTCAGGCGGACAAATTACCCATCACGGCAGCGAAATTCAATGCGCGAAGGGAGTACCCCGGAAGACGAGACCGTCCTCACCCGCATCCACGGTAATCGTTATCCCTTTTTCGAAATCACCGCGCACGATGCCGGCGGATATCCGGTTGATGATTTCCTTGTACATCAGGCGCTTGAGCGGACGCGCACCGAATACCGGGTCGTAGCCCTTGTCTGCCAGCCAGTCCTTGGCGGCCGCGGTGATTGCGGCATCCATGCCCTGGGATTTCAGGTTCTCGCGCACCAGACGCTCGAACTGCACTTCCACGATGCGGTGCAGATTTCCCTTCGAGAGAGGATGGAACATCAGCACCTCGTCGATGCGGTTGAGGAATTCCGGCCGCAGCGTTTTCTGCAGCAGCTGCAGGATGTCGCGGCGGGTGCTCTCGTAGGCCTCGTCCATGCTCTCTTCCGTCATGCTGCGGAAGCGATCCATGATGATATCGGCGCCGAGATTCGAGGTCATGATGATGATGGTGTTCTTGAAGTTCACCACGTGTCCCTTGCTGTCTGTCAGATGTCCCTCGTCGAGCACCTGCAGCAGGATGTTGAACACCTCGGGATGCGCCTTCTCGATTTCGTCAAGCAGGACGACGCTGTACGGCCGTCGCCGCACGGCCTCGGTCAGCTGGCCGCCTTCCTCGTATCCCACGTAGCCGGGAGGCGCGCCCACGAGACGGCTGACGTTGAACTGCTCCATATACTCCGACATGTCGAGACGCACGATGGCGTTCTCGTCATCGAAGAGGAATTCCGCCAGCGCGCGCGCCAGTTCGGTTTTCCCGACGCCGGTCGGACCGAGAAAGACAAACGAGCCGATCGGGCGGCGTTCGTCACTCATGCCGGCACGGGAGCGCAGTACGGCTTCCGAAACGGCATCGACGGCTTCGTCCTGTCCGACCACGCGCATTTTCAGCCGCTCGGGCATGCGCAGAATCTTTTCGCGTTCGCTCTCGAGCATGCGTGAGACGGGAATGCCCGTCCAGCGCGCGACCACGTCGGCGATATCCTCCTCGGTGACTTCCTGCTTGAGCAGCGAACCTTCCTTCTGCACCTCGGCCAGGCGTTCGTTGAGCTCGGCCTGTTTCTGCTCGAGTTCCGGCAGACGGCCATACTTCAGCTCGGCCGCGCGGTCATAGTCGCCTTCGCGCTCGGCCTTCTCGGCTTCGAAGCGCGCGGTTTCCACGGCTTCCTTGATGCCGCGGATTTCCGTGATCAGCTCTTTTTCCATCTGCCAGTGACCGTGCAGCGAATCATAGCGCTCCTTGAGATCCGCCAGCTCTTCCTTGATCTTCTCGCGGCGCTCGCGCGAGGCCTCATCCTTTTCCTTTTTGAGGGCGACGGACTCGATTTCCAGCTGCTTGATACGCCGGTCGATCTCGTCCATCTCCTCGGGCATCGAATCGATTTCCGTACGCAGGCGCGCGGCGGATTCGTCGATCAGATCGATGGCCTTGTCGGGCAGAAAGCGATCGGCGATGTAGCGATGCGACAGCGTGGCCGCGCCGACGATGGCACCGTCGGTGATGCGCACACCGTGATGCAGCTCGTACTTCTCCTTGAGACCGCGCAGAATCGAAATCGTGTCTTCAACGGACGGCTCATCCACCACCACGGGCTGGAAGCGGCGTTCAAGCGCCTTGTCCTTCTCAACGTACTTTCGGTATTCGTCGAGCGTCGTCGCGCCGATCATGCGCAGCTCGCCGCGCGCCAGCATGGGCTTGAGCATGTTACCCGCGTCCACAGCACCTTCGGCCGCTCCGGCGCCAACGACGGTGTGCAGCTCATCGATAAAGAGGATGATGCGTCCGTCGGATTCGGCGACCTCCTTGAGCACGGCCTTGAGGCGCTCCTCGAACTCGCCGCGGAACTTGGCGCCCGCGATGAGCGCGCCCATGTCGAGCTGGAACACGGTTTTGTCCTTGAGTCCCTCGGGCACGTCGCCGGAGGCGATGCGCTGGGCGATTCCCTCCACCAGTGCGGTTTTCCCGACGCCCGGGTCGCCGACGAGGACGGGATTGTTTTTCGTGCGGCGGGAAAGCACCTGGATGGAGCGCCGGATTTCCTCGTCACGTCCGATGACGGGATCCAGGCGTCCGCGCCGGGCAATCTCCGTCAGATCGCGACCGAAGCGCTTGAGCGCCTGGTATTTCTCCTCCGGACTCTGATCGGTCACGCGCTGCGATCCGCGAATGCCTTTTAGCGCCTCGAGTATGGCCTTGTGCGTGACACCGTGGCCGGAGAGGACGTCCGATGCGTCGGTATCCCGCTCTCCCGCCAGTGCCAGCAGCAGGTGCTCGGTGCTGATGAATTCGTCGCGGAACCCGCGCATTTCATTTTCGGCCCGGCGAAACAATTTCTGCAGCGTATCGGAGAGATAGACGCGCCCCGTTTCACCGCCGTAGATTTTCGGTTTGGCCTCAACCGCCTTCAGCGCATCCGCGCGTATGGGATCGAGCGTCCCGGTAATTTTTTTTATGACGGACGCAGGGACGCCCTCGGCGTCCTGAACCAGCGCCAGAAGCAGATGCTCGGCTTCGAGCTGCTGATGGGCATGCTCGGAAGCGATGCTCTGCGCGCTGGTGACGGCTTCCTGCGCCTTGACAGTAAATTGATCCAGTCTCATGCTATTCACCTCGTATCATCAGTATTTCATTCCCAGTTTGTCGAACAGTGCCGTGAACTCGTTTTTCTCTTCATCGGTCAGCTGTTCCGGCAGTTTCAAATGCGTGCGGATGTACAGATCGCCAGTGCGTCCACGGTCGCTGAAGCCCAGTCCGCGGAGCCGAAGCACGGCTTCCGGCTGCGTGCCGGCAGGGATTTTGACATTCGCCTTCTTTCCCTGCGGGGTGCGGACACGAACGGTGGATCCGAGCATTGCCTGCGCGAGGTTGATCGGGATGTCGACATAGGCGTCATCCCCCTTTCGCTTGAAGAAGGGATCGGCCGTTGCCTGCGGTTCAGCAGCTGCCTGCGCATGCGCTTCCTGCGCGCGGGCGCCCCGGGGGCGGGTTCCTTGCGAGAATCCGCCGGACTGTGGATCCGTGCCGCCGAAGCTGAAGTGGAATCCCCCACCGGGATGGGTGGCGCGGCGTCTGCGGGATGAGCGGCCACCGCCGCCGAAGAGCGTGGAGAAAATATCATCGAGGCTGTCGCCGCCGAATCCCCAGGTAAACTCTTCCGCGCCGCCCGTGGCTTGTCCACCGAAGCGATTCATGAATTCCTCGTACGACATGGATCCCTGCGCCCCTCCGCTGCTGTAGCGTCGCAGCTCGTCGTATTTCTTCCGTTTCGCCGGATCCTTGAGTACTTCGTATGCCTCCCCCAGTTCCTTGAACTTGGCCTCGGCCTCTTTATCCCCCGGATGGCGATCTGGATGGTATTCCTTCGCAAGCTTGCGGTAGGCCTGCTTGATGTCGCTCTCCGAGGCATTCTCGGATACACCCAGTATGTCGTAGTAATTTTTCTGCTGCATACTTTCTCAAACCTCCAGAAACATCAAACACGGTCTGAGCCGTGTTCCGTACAACTACTATATATGCCTGCAAATCCCGTACCAGCAGGTGATTTCATTCATCTCAGCGACAGAATGACAGCCAGGCACGCCATTTTGACATCCATTCTGACATAACGGCATATACAGAAATACCTGACATGCCAATATGGCTCCATTTAATGCCATATTGTCGCATTCTTCCGATTGGCACAGGATATGCATGAACTATGGGCGAAGAAGCTAAACGATAAAAATCCAAACCAAAAGGAGGTTGATACCATGACACTCGTACGCTGGAACCCCACGACTGATCTGATGAACCTGCAGCGTGAATTCGACCGAGTTTTCCGCGGCTTCAACACCGGACGCACGAAGGACGAAGACTATGAGTCCGCCGTCTGGAGTCCGATGGTCGACATCACCGAGAACGAAGAGAAGTACGAACTTTCCTTCGACATCCCGGGGATGAAGAAGGACGATATCAAGATGAACTTCGCGGACGGCACACTGAAAATCAGCGGTGAACGCGCTTCGGTGGAAGAGAAGGAGGATGCGACCTGTCATCGCGTCGAACGCGTCTCCGGCCGCTTCTTCCGCTCCTTCAACTTCCCGACGCAGGTGAATTCGGACAAGATCGCAGCGAAGTACGAAGACGGCGTCCTCACGGTCACTGTCCCGAAGGCCGAAGAAGTGAAGCCGCGTCAGATCAAGATTGGCTGACGAGGCAACCCGGCGCGGCTGAGCCGCCGCATGCCGGGAAGAGAGCATTGACGTCATGTCAGGCTGACAACAGCTTCAAATTTTGAACGTGCACTGACTCAGAGAAGTCCCGGGCTACAGGCCCGGGATTTTTCGTTTACGGAAAACTCCGGCGATGAACTCCGACAGACGAATATCCCGCGCGCCGCGGACATCCTCACCGATCGGAAGCCTGCACGGGCGTCTATTCCTCCGAGACTTCTTCCGCCGCGGCCACCTCCTTGCGCCCCCCCATCAGCACCGCCAGCGGCTGCAATGATTCGACATTCTCGAACACGATTTTCAGCGTCGACATCATCGGCACGGCGAGAATCATTCCCCAGACACCCCACAGCCATCCCCAGAAAAACAGGGAAACCAGCACAAGCAGCGGACTCAGGTTGAGACTGAATTCCATCATCTTGGGTTCAATGACATTCCCCATGACGAACTGCGTCGCTCCGAGCAGAATAATGATAAGCAGAGGCGTGGTAATGCTGTCGAACTGCAGGAAGGAAATCAGGACGGGGAATATGATCGACATGATCGACCCGATGTTGGGGATGAAGTTGAGCAGGAACGTGAGAAATCCCCAGAGCAGCGCGAAATCCACACCGAAAATCAGAAGCACGATCGTCGTGAGCGCCCCCGTTCCGAGACTGATCAGCGTTTTTGTGATCAGGTACTGCCGCACCCGGACGTCTATCGATTCGATGATCGATGCGAGACGCTGTGAGTGCCGGCGGGCGATCGCGCTGTGCAGCTTGGCAATGAGATCCCCGCTGCCGGCAAGGATGAAAAACATCAGCAGAATGACGATGATCAAGTTGCCGAGCAGAGAAATGAAGGAGCCGGCGCCGGACGTCACGAGCGACGTCACGGCGGAGAAATCCACCAGGTCGGAGAGACTCATGTTTTCCGGCTTGATGTCGACCCGCGCGGCCATTTCGTCGATCAGCAGCGTGGTCTCGCGCAACAGCAGCGACAGCTTGTTCTGATACTTCGGGAATTCGCGCACAAAAGAATCGAAGCTGGAATAGATAATCGACGAAAGCCCGAAAAACAGTGCGAGAATAAAAAGGAACACCACCAGAAGCGCGACCGAACCGGGCAGATGCTTATTCCGCAGATACAGAACGATCGGTTTGAAGATGTAGGAGAGAAAAATCGCAAGCACGAAGGGCAGCATCACGGATTTCAGCTGCTGCAGAACGATCCCCAGCGCGATCGCCGTCAGCGTTGCAAGCAGAACGGTGATAATTCGCAATTCTTTCTGTTCCATGGAAGACCTCGCGGGATTGCTGTCGCCCTAATATGATCAGCAAGGGGCGAGAATCAAAACCCGGTGAATCCTTTCGGTGATGCCGGACATCACATGTATTCGGGCCAAAAACCACCGGAGAATATATTTTCCCCCGTGTTTTCAGGCTTCGAAACAGATCAGGGTCGCCGGACCCAGTCACGGCAGCGGTTTCGGCGCTGCAGAAGTGACCATCTCAGGCCTTGATCCGAACCGCCCGAACGATGTAAATTTATTGATACCCGCGATTGTGCGGGTCCATGGTTACGAAACGATACGATGAAGAAGGATGATTACACGACGAACACGTAAGCTTCTTATTCTGTCTACCCTGGTGCTGGCCTTTCTGTCCGCCCCGGCAAGCATGGCAGGATTCCCCATCAAATCTTCGAACACGGAAACAGCTGTCCTGACCATCTCTTCCGCGCATGCGACCGTGTCTCTCTCTCCCACCGACCGGGTCGAGAAACGGAAAACCGCCAGAAAAGTGCGCGCGATCGCTGTGCTCCGTGAATACCTGCCAAGATATGCAGATATTCTCGAAGCACAGATGGTCCGTTTCGAGGAAGTGTTTTTCAGCGGTTCCTCCGTGCTCCCCGTCACGCAGGATTTCGACCCCCGCTCACCGTTTGTGAATCCCGTCATGCGCCTGCAGCTGATGCAGAGTATCGACAACTGGCTCGGCACACGCTACCATTACGGCGGACGTTCGAAGCGCGGCATCGACTGCTCGGGTTTTACTTCGAAGGTGATGACGGAAACGCTCGGACGTGAATTCCGCGGCTCTTCGCGCATGCAGGCGCGGCAGTTCACGCCGATATTTGCGCTCGACAGCCTGCAGTTCGGCGACATCATCTTTTTCACCGGCACCAACCGCCACAGCCGGCGGATCGGCCATGTCGGCATCTACCTCGGCGGCGGCGTGTTTGCGCATGCCTCAACTTCGCGCGGCGTGACCTTCAATCATATCACCGACGGCTACTACGAGCGGCGGTACCGCTTCGGCGGCCGCTTCGTCAGTGAACAGGCCGCTGATGCCGAGAAAGCGGGAGTGTTCGCGAGTCCCTGAGCAATCCAAAGAAATTCGCGTGCTGAATGCACGATACGGTCATGCTGAATATTTCGAAGCATGACCGTTTTTTTTGAGCGCATCGTGACAAAGCCGGAGCAATATGCTCCGGCTTTTCAATGCTTTTCTGCGTGTGTGTGGTTCTGTTCAGTCAGCTTCGCTCAATGCAATGCGCTTATTTCGCCTCGCTCTGTTGCTTTGCCGTCCGAGCGAGTTCGGTGCGGAAGACAATATCCCACAACGGCGAACTCACACCGAATCCGTTCTCCGGGTCCTGGAAGTGATGCCGCATGTGCAGCTCACGAAGCGTGCCGAACACACGTCCTTTGATCGGGAAATGGTGCACGGCGTAATGCGTGATGTCATAGAACAGGTATCCGAGCAGGAAACCTGCCATGAACGGCGCCGCGAGAGCATAGCCCATGATCCACACGAAAAGGAAGTAGAATGCCGTGGCGAGCGGCAGACTGACCGACGGCACCATGACCAGGCGCAGCGGATCGCTGGGGTAGTCGTGATGCACGCCGTGGAAGGTCCAGAAGAACTTCCGGCCCCGCTCCGAGCGCGCGTGATAGTGGAAGACAAAGCGGTGCAGTGCGTACTCGGTAAAGGTCCATATGACAATCCCGAGCAGGAAGTACAGCAGCATACGGCCGGCGCTCAATCCGAAGTGAACGACGCCGAGATAAAGAAACACCGCGATGATCGGGACGAAAATGATCAGCGGCACGGTCCAGTGCACACGGGAGAAAAACTCCAGGAAATTGCTCTGGAACATGCGCGGTGTTTCCTTTTTGTTGGAAACGAATCGCTTCATGGATCGGCAGACTCCCGTTGACTCAGCGTTCGACAACCACGATACCGCCGAGCGTGGTACGCAGCGATATCGAACGGATGTGTTCCAGCGTGAGCAGGTTATACCACTTCAGATCCTTCGATGCCACATAGCAGGTTTTGGCGTCGTCGGTCACGGCGATGCCGAGCAGCACTTCGCCGGAATTGAAGATTTTGATGATTTTGTTCGTTGCGGCGTCAATGACATTCACGCCGTCGATTTCCTTGAACGTATCCTTGTAATTCAGCACGAACGCATACTTGCCGTCCGGACCGAAGGAGACATGCTTCTGAATCCCGGTATGATACTTGGGCACATCGACAACGGCTGACTGCTTGTTCGTTGACGTATTGATGGCCTGAACCTTGTTCGCGTTGCCGTAGGTGACGTAGGCGAGATCTTTTGTCGGACTGCAGGCCATACCCCATACCTGGCTTTCAAATCCGGCCAGCAGCGGCAGGGTTCCCATCGGCTGCAGACTCTGCGTATCGAACACGCGGATGGCACGTCCCTTGTTGACCACATACAGCTTGCTGCCGTCAGATGACACCGCCAGGGCGCTGATTTCCTTCCCGGCGTCGAACTGATCAACGATCCGCTCCTCCTGCGTGTCGATCACGTACACGCGCAGATCGCGTTCCATATCGTCGGACCGCTCCGCTACGTACATGCGTGTTCCCTCCCAGTTCCTGATCATCACTCCGGCGTTGATGCCGCGGCGGTTTACCGGCAGACGCAGAACCTGCGCTTCGTCGTTTTCTGCAAGATCCACGATGGAGACGGTAATGTCGCCCGTGTTGCTGACATAGAGGCGGCTTTCATCCGCGTTCAACGCAATGTACAGCGGATCACGCCCTACCTGGATGCGCTGCACCAGCCTGCTGCTTCCCGGGTCCACGATGGCGATATTTCCTTCGTCTGTCAGCGCGGCGTACACATAGGTTTTCTGTGCCGGCGCCGTGTCGTGCAGGAGCAGGAGGGTCAGAAACAGGAGAGCGAAGGTGGTAAGGAATTGTTTCATGGCTTTGCTCGTTTGCTGGTAAGGAGACATGTAGGGCAATTACAATGGTAGTAAAGACGAACATCGCAAACAAGACAGCCGACGCAAAAAGCAGGTCGTGGCGACCGTGGGCACTCTGGACTCCGGGATGCGGCGATCTGCCGTTTGCATGCGATATCTCTGATACGCGAACAGCACGTGAGGTGTTCCGTTGAGGGTATACTTCCCCGTTCTCTTCAGCATGGTATCGATCGGCATCCTGAGTCTCGTCGAGATTTTCCTTCTGAAAAAACTGCATCGCGACTGGTGGGAAATTGCGTGGGTGCGAAAAACCTCGTACGGCGTGCCCGTGGCGGGACTGATCGGTCTGTCGCTCTGGGCGCTCGGCATCGCGCTGGAATACGATCTCGTGCTGGCCGTCGGAGCGACGCTCAGCTCCGTCGTCTTCGTCCTCGGCATGGCGCTCATGCTGTCGCTCCCCTTCAGCGCGATCTTCCACGTGATCGATCGCGTCATCAAGTGGATCGGACACAAACGCAGTGAGAGAAAAAACACCGAGAAGCATCCCGATCCGCAGCGGCGGCGCCTCCTGACGACAACCGCGGCCGTCTTCCCCGTGCTGGCGGTCGCCACCGGCGGGAAAGGTGTCGTCAACGCTTACAGCGATCCGCACATGCCTGAGATCTCCCTTTCCTGGCCGGATCTTCCTCCCGCCCTGGAAGGACTACGCATCCTGCACATCAGTGATGTGCACATCGGGTTCTTCATCGGTTTCGACGAACTCGAGCGCATGGTCGCCCTCTCTTCCGAAAAGAAACCCGACATCGTGCTTCTCACCGGTGACTTCTCTGACGATGCGCCCACATATCTCGAGGCCCTCCGTCTCGCGGGGGAAATCCCCGCGCGCTACGGGCATTTTGCCTCCATCGGCAATCACGAATATTTCCGGGGAATTCAGAGCATCGTGCGCTCATACGAGCGCGGACCGATTCCTCTGCTGCTCGACAGTGGCGCCACCATCGACGTCGGCGGTACGCCCGTGCATATCGCCGGCGCGGATGATCCGCGGTCCATGCGCAACATGCCGCGGCATTTCTTCGAGCAGAGTATCGACCGCGCCATGAGGGACGCTCCCTCCGATGCGTTTTCCATCCTGCTGAGTCACCGTCCCACGGGCTTCGACTATGCGGCACGGCGTGACATCCCCCTGACTCTCGCCGGGCATACGCATGGCGGACAGATCGGCATCAATGGCCGCAGTCTGCTCTACGCCCTCAATCCCGAAAAATACATGTGGGGTCTGTACGAAAAGAACGGCGCGAAACTCTATGTCTCGGCCGGCGCCGGCCACTGGTTCCCCTATCGCATCGGCTGTCCCGCGGAAATCCCGACCTACATCCTGCGCTCGGCATAACCGTCGTCATGCTTTGACGGACTCATCATGCTTCGAAGGGCTCAGCATGAGGTGTGTTCATGACCGCTCGACGAGATAGCGGATGAAGGGCGCCATGGCGTCGAAGGCCTCGACGAGATCGTCGAGAAATGCCGCATCGGTCACGCGGGCGGGCGGAAGCATCTTCCAGCAGAGGAACTGTTTTTTCCTGAGGAGGTCCGCCTCGGGATGATCCTTCTCATATCCCTGCGGCACGCGCACCAGCTCTTCGCCGACCATCTCACCGAAATGCTTCCTGAATTTCTTTTCGCGCACGATCGCGCGCAGCGGTTCGGCATCATCGGCAATCGAACCCCGCAGCTTCTTCAGTGTCGGCCCCTGGGGAGCGTAGAGTCCGCCGCCAATGCCGACCTCCTCGGGGGTGATGTGAAAATAAAACGCGGCGTCATGCTTGCGGTCATATCCCGTGTATGTGAAGGCCGCGGCGATCCAGGTCTTGTAGGGAGATTTGTCCTTGCTGAACCGCACGTCACGGTAAATGCGATACATTGATTTTTTCGGCTCAACGACGATGTCGGGATGGACATCCTTCATGCGCGCCGACAGCGAAGAGAGCAGCATCTGCATCGGCTCTTTGAGGCTCTGCTCATAGCGCTGCTTGTTGGCATTGAACCATTCGCGGTCGTTGTTCTTTTTGAGCTCGCGCAGGAAGCGCAGGGCGTCTTTCGGAAAGCCGGCAAACGGCGGCAGTGTATCCTGTTCGAAGGGATTGATCTTTTTCGCCATGAAATTTCACTCCGGAAAATCATTGATGAATGCGCGATGCAGCGCTTTGTCCCCGTGCGTATCCGACTCTTCGCCGAGCTCATCCGCTGAATAGCCAGAACGGATCGATTCGACGATCACCGCGGCCGCGTCGTCGTCGACACGGAAGACGATCCGCCAGGTGCGATACGCGAGCTGCCAGAGGCCGCTGCCTTCGTGATGGGGAGATACACGCTTGCGGGTGTCGTCGGTGGGCTGCGCCTCGAGCTGCGACTCCGCGAAGGGCAGCAGGTCCACGTTCTCCGAGCGCAGCCAGAGCATGCGTTCCATGGCATCGGATTCGAAACGCACGCTGTACGTTTCCGCCCGGGTGGGCACCCATCCGGTGGCGGCGTCGGGAAAGCTGTCGGCGTACGGGATGTAGGGCTTGATGTCGAGAATGGGCGTGCCGTCGATCAAATCACACTCGGAAACACGGAGACGCAGTCCGTCGACGGACAGCAGTCGCACGGCCGTCAATCCGACGGGATTCGGGCGGTAGGGTGCGCGAGTGGCGAAAACGCCGATCTTGCGGTCACTGTGACGGGGCACCTGCACGCGCGGTTTCCATTCATCGTTGAGATGAAAAACGGAAATCAGCCAGACGCGGTCGAAGCCGCGCAGATCGGCCAGCGCCTGTTCGAAGTTGTTTCCCTCATGCAGCAGCACTTCCGCCTCGTGTCCGGCGTCGAGCACGCCCTGGCGGGGCACGTCATAGCGGTGCTTCCGCGGTGAGGAAATCACACCAATGGGATGGAAGGTAAATGGTTCCATATGAAAAAGATACGGGAAAGATCACGGATATTCATGGATTCCGTATCTTTGGAAGATGTGCGGAAATGATCCGCATGCGATGTGAAAATGAATACGTGACGACATGATTCCCAGCGAGCGCATCCCCCGGGCAGAAGATATCCCTGTACAGTTTCGTCCACCCACGGCGGAACTCCGCCACTACCTCGCCGGAGGGATGAAGGTATGGAACGGTCCCGCCGCGGACGTGCATTCCCCCGTACCGCTACTGCGTGGAGAGGCCATCGTCCCTCCCCGCATCGGCAGCCGTCCGCGTCTCAGCGAAGCGGCGGCACTCGAAGCCCTCGCCGCCGCCAGCCGGGCGTTTGACCGCGGGGACGGCGAATGGCCACGGCTCTCACTCGAAGAGCGTGCCGCGCTCGTGCGCATGTTTGTGGAAGCCGTGCGTCCCCTGCGTGAGCATATCGCACTGCATATCATGTGGGAGGTCGGCAAGGTCTACGATGAGGCTCTCAACGAGTTCGACCGCACCCTGGAATACACGCTCGAGACGGTGGACGCCGCGCTGGATCTCGACAAGCGTGAACGTCGCGACACTTCGCTGCAGCAGGTCGTCGGCCGGGTGGACCTGCTTCCCATCGGCGTGGTGCTCTGCGTCGGTCCCTACAATTATCCCTTTTACGAAACGCTGACCAACGCGATTCCCGCGCTGCTGATGGGCAACGCGGTGATCATCAAGGCGCCGCCGCTGGGCGGCCTGCTGTATGCGCATCTGCTGCCGCTGTTCGCAGAGCATTTCCCCGCCGGCGTGGTGAACCTGCTGTTCGGCGAGAGCGAAGAGCTGCTTCCCGCACTGATGGAGAGCGGCGACGTCGACGTGCTCGCGTTTATCGGCACCAGCCGCGTTGCCGACCGGCTGATCGGCCTGCACCCGCACCCGCATCGCCTGCACAAGCTGCTCGGACTGGAAGCCAAAAACGCCGCCATCATCCTTCCGCACGCCCCCGTCGCCATCACCCTCGAGGAATGTGTGAAAGGGGCACTCGCCTTCAACGGCCAGCGCTGCGCCGCGATAAAAATGATTCTGGTTCACGATGATGTCGCCAACGATTACATTGCGCGCCTTGCGGAGGAGTTCCGCCGCATCGAACCGGGAATGCCCTGGGAGAATGTGCGGCTCACGCCGATCAGCAGTCTTGCGCATGCCGAATGGCTCAGCGATCTGCTCGACGATGCACTCGAGGGCGGCGCGGCAGTGCGCAATCCCGGCGGCGGTGAGCGTCTGCATACACTGATGCGTCCGGCGCTGGTCACCGGCGTCACCGCAAACATGCGGTTGTTTTCCGAGGAGCAGTTCGGGCCGCTTCTCCCCGTGCTGCGTTTCACCGACGAGACCGAAGCGCTCAGCTACATCAAGCAGTCGCGGTACGGACAGCAGTGCAGCGTGTTCGGCGCCGACCCGGTGCGCATCCGCCGCATCGTCGATCCCGCCTCACGGTATGTCGGACGCGTGAATATCAACGGGAAGTGCCAGCGCGGACCCGATCACTTTCCATTCACGGGCAAGCGTGATTCGGCGCTCGGCACGGTCTCGATCGAGGAGGCGCTGCGGCGCTTCTGTATCAGCACCGTGATCGCAACGCCGGAATACGAGGAAAACACCGCGCTCTGGAAACTGCTGTTTTGAATGGACGCCCTGGAGGCAGAGGGCGTGCCTCAGAAGCATTGATATGATGGCAGTCGCGTATCAGGCAGGAATGTACTGCTGAATCTGGGAGATGAATGTCCCGGGATTGATGGGTTTGGGGATATGATCAGTGAACCCGTGCTTGAGAAGGCGCTCGCGGTCGCCGGGGTTGGCCAGCGCGGTAACGGCGAGCACGTTGAGTTCGCTGCCGTGCGGAAGTGTGCGGATGAATGACAGAACTTCCTCACCGTGCATGCCGGGCAGCATGATATCGCAGAGCACCAGTGCGGGCTCGTTTTCCTTCAGCCACTCACAGGCCGCCTCTCCCGTTTCGAACGTCTCCACTTCGTATCCCGCTTTGCGGAGGATGATGGAAAGCAGTTTCGTGATCGAACCGATATCTTCGATGACGACGATGGTGCTGGACCGTTTATTGACGCTCATGAATCTGTTTCCGCTGCCTGCTGATGAAACGAATGACTGGTGTCACATCCCGGCGGCTGCGCCCGAAGCGCTCCGCCGCTGAAACTCGGGGATCTGTCACGGCACACTGCGGTGAATGTACACAATTCCGAGCAATTCTCGTAGTATTTCGCTGCTCATGACATGCTGATTTCCACACTGAATTTCTTTGGAAGGACGGGGATGGCATGCGCGCCCAGGTCCTCGCGGTCCGAATCGAAATTCAGGTAGAGACGGTATATCCCTTTCCGCACCTTGGCGGCCGGGAGTACATATTCCAGGGTTTTCGCGCCGTACACGTCCACAAGGTCGGCGGATTCATAAATCGTGTCTCTGCGGTCGTTCTCGATACGCATTTGCAGGTTCCCGCGATAAGCGGCATTGCCGAGCTGCTCGAGATACAGCAGGAAGCGCACATCCTCCTTCGATCGCTCAACACCGACATTCGCGAGTTTGACGTCACTGTAGACATCGCCCACGCGGAAATGAAGCGGAATGCGCTGGAGAACGTCTTCATCGTCCCGGATGAGGACAACCGCATGATACTCGCCATCCCGCAGGCCTCCGGGGGGGATCACACGCACGTGAAGGGTGACGGCACCGTCAGACGGCAGCGGCAGCTCCGCCGGAGCGAGGGTGCACCAGGCCGCGCAGGATCCCGCACCGCTTTCCACGCCGTCTGCTTCCGTGCGGTCGAGAGCGGCGACATGCAGCTGCAGCGCCGTGCCGGTCGTGTTTGACAGCGCAATGTCCGCCTCTCCGCGCTCGGGTGTGAGATAGAGCGCCGACGGTTGCGCCGACACCTGTGCGCCCGCCGAAGCAGACAGCAGCACGAGCAGCAGAGGCAGCAGAATGCTGAATAGCTGCCGGGGCATCAGAGATATTTCTCCATGACGGTTTTCAGGTGAACCCACTGGAAGGGTTTGGAAACGTAATCGTTGCAGCCGGCTTCGAGACTGCGTTTGCGGTCCTCGGGAAAGGCATGGGCGGTCAGTGCGACGATGGGAATGTCCCTGAACTTCTCGTCGAGACGGATTTTCCGCGTAATCTGCAGGCCATCCTCGCCGTCGCGTAGGGAGAGGTCCATGAGAATCATGTCAACGGGGTCTTCTTCGAGGATCTCCCATGCCCGCTGGCCGGTGGCCGCGATATGAACCGCATATTCCCGCGAAAGAAGAATACGCATGTACTTCTGACTCTGTTCGTCGTCTTCGACTACCAGAATATGCTTTTGACTGTCGGACATGGATCGAACTCCTCAATCGACATTTCAGCTCTGGACGGATTCAATATAGACTTTCAGCGGCTAAGAATCGAACCTGCCGGCACTAGACGCGGTCCGCACCCGCCGCCGCGGGAAAGGTGACCACAAACGTACTGCCTTCACCCTTGCTGCTCTGCACGTCAATCGCAGCGCCGTGGGCCTCGAGATACAGCTTGACCAGCGTCAGGCCGAGTCCGATACCCTCGTACACGCGGTCGTAGCCGATGTCCTCCTGCATGTATGGATCATACATGCGCTTCATGAACTCGCTGGAGATTCCGATGCCGGTATCCGCCACGGAGAGTCGCATGCTGTCGGCATCCCCAGTCTGCAGCGTGATGGTGACACCGCCCCGTGCGGTGAATTTCACGGCGTTGTCCACAAGGTGCTCGATGGATTCCGCCAGGAAATGCTCATCCGCAATGAGCTCGGCCTCGCCGAGATGATTCTGGAATTCCAGACGGATCTGTTTCTCGTCGGCGAGGTGGCGGAATTTTTCGACACAGCTCGCGATCAGCTTGTCAAAACGGAGCGGAGCCCTCTCAAGAGAGATATCCTCGGTCTGGAAGCGGGAAATATTCATGATGGAATCCACCGTGCGGATGAGGCGCTGGCTTGCGTCGTCGATGGCCTGCACGAACTCGTGGACTTCCTCGTTTTCTTCCGCGCCGCTGAGTTCGGTGACGAGCACAAGGTACCCGAGGATGATGTTGAGCGGCGTGCGCACTTCGTGCGACATGTTTGCGATGAAGGCCTGCTTGATGCTGTCCGCTCGCTCGGCCCGGTCACGCTCGGCGATGAGATCCTGCTCGGCACGTTTTCGGCTGATGGCCGCACCAAGTGTTTCCGCACCCACCTGCATCGCGTCGATTTCCGGACGCAGCCACGTGCGTCTCATGCGGCATTCATCGAAGCGCAGAAATCCCCACCATTCCTCACCCTGAAATACCGGGATCAGCGCCGTCGAGCGCACGTTCTGACGCGCGAGAATGATCTGTTCGGCATCCGGCATGTGGTCGATCACCGAGGCGATCGGCCGGCCGGCGCCGAGTTCCTCGGCCCAGCGGCGGAAAGGGGCTTCTTCGTATGACTGTCCGTCGGGAATCGATTCGAGAAGGGTGTCGCGCATCTCACGCCGCACCCACACGTGACGCTGTTTCATGCGCACATATCCGGCGGCATCCCGTGCATTCTGAATCAGCAGCACACGGCAGACGTTCGCGGCGGCACCGTAGTGCTCGAGCACTTCGCCGATGCAGCTTTCCCAGTCGGCCGTGCGCAGGAAACGCGCCGCGGCGAATCCCGATGAACGAAGCAGCGCGTCACTGCGGCGGAGGTCCTCCTCCTGGCTTTTCCGTGAGGTGATGTCGCGAACAGTCACGAGGGCGGCCGGCTCGTGCTGGTAACGAATGATCGTCGTGGCGAACTCGCCCGCCCGTATCGTGCCGTCCTTGGTGAGCACACGGCCCTCGTATACGATCGGACTCAGGTCGGCATTGGAGCGGCTGCGGGCGATGTCCTGGATGCGCGCACGGTCTTCGGGATGCACGAGCGACCAGGCGTTGAGCTGCATCAGCTCGTCGCGCGAATAACCGGTCAGTTCCACCGTCCGCTCGTTCGCAAACAGCAGCCGGTCGTCGCGGTAGATGAAAATGGCGTCATGACTCTTGTCCACCACCGCCCGGTAGAGCTGTTCGGAATCCTTCAGTGCCTCTTCGGCGGCGATGCGTGCCAGAACTCCGCCGAGATAGGATGCGGCGGACTCGATGGCCTGGCGTATGATGGGGTCGCATTCGGAGAAGGTCAGAGAGCAAACCCCAAGCGCTGCGATGACGCGCCCGGCATGCGTGACGGGGATGAGTCCGAGACATTGCACGCCGAGTTCCGGAAGTCGGCGCAGTCCCGACATCGAGCGCAGTTCTTCGGCGGACAGGAACACCGAGGCGCTTTCACGGATGAGACGCTGATAGCCGTTTTCGTATTCTTCATCACCCGCCAGGTCTCTGAACACATCGCGCACGCCGCGCGAGGCCATGCTGTGATAGCGTCCGGAAGTCGGATCCAGAATGTGCACGCCGGCACAGTCAATTGTTTCAACACGAAGGACCGCCTTGAGCATGTGCTCGTAGACGGCTTCGGCGTCGTTTGTGTAAGCCAGGTCGAGCGCAAGCTGATGCTGGATGCGCAACAGATATGCAATGCGTTCCTGCTGGGTGATATCCTTGACCGTCCCCATCGCGGCATGACCGTCCTCGTAGGGAATGCGGTCCACACTGAGCATGGCGCGGCGACGTGTTCCTCCGCGGTGGAGCAGAGACAGCGTATACTGCTGCGTGACATCCTCGCCCGCCATCCGCTGCATATGGCGGTCCGTCACCGCCTTCCGGTCTTCCGGCGCGATGAACTCCGTCATCGGCTGACCAATCATTTCATCGGACGCATAGCCCGTCATTTCCTCGAGTGCGCGATTGACGAACAGCATGATACCGTCACGCACGATGAACACGCCATCCTGACTGTGCTCGATCAGTGTGCGATATTTGGATTCGGATGCGGCCAGAATGGATGCGGTATCCGCGTGCTGGACATCGGCCTGCGCATCCTTTCCTTCCGGACGCGCCGTTGCCTGTGCTGCTGCCGCAGACATTCTTCCCGCCGTGTCGCCGGTCGCGCGCACGTGTTCCATCCGCGCCATGGCATATCGCACCACGCGTGTCATGATCTCGCTCGTGATATTCCCCTTGACCAGATAATCCTGGGCACCTCGTCGAATCGCCTCCGCGGCGAGACGGTCGTCCGCGACCGCCGAGATGATGACGACGGGCAGTCGCTGCGCATGCTGCTGCAGCTTGCTGTACGTCTCCAGACCGGAGGAATCAGGGAGATTCAGATCGAGCAGCATGACATCGAAAGCGGAATCGGCGAGCGCCTCCTGCGCCTCGGCGAGCGTGCGGCGATTGGTGAAGCGAAATTCCATGGTGTGCGAACGCTCCAGCAGCCGCTGGTTGAGACGGGCTTCTCCCTCGTGATCTTCGATCAGCAGTACGTTGACAGTTTCCATCAGCGCTCCGGCGACAATGTTGACGGTCTTTCCCGGCTGGCAATACGAATGACTGGACATCTCAGCGGCAGGGAAAGATTGCCTTTCACTGAACTGTACGAAAGTAAGTATACAGCATTCATGTACCTCTCACAACCGCGGGATTTACGATCCGTGGACAGCGGGGACACAGTATTTGCGCGGGACGCGCGTATTGATCATGGTCAGGATTTCATAGGGGATGGTACCGCAGTAATCAGCCAGTTCCTCGACCGTGATGGATTCCTCCCCCTGCCGTCCGATGAGCACGACTTCGTCACCGTTGTACGCGGAATCGGACCCGATGTCGACCATGCATTGATCCATTGAAATGCGCCCGACCACGGGATAGCGACGTCCGTTGATCAGCACCGAGGCGCGGTTCGACAGACTGCGGGCGTACCCGTCGCCGTAGCCGACGGGGAGGGTGACGACACGCGTATCTTCCGGGGCGGTCCACGTGTGATCATAGCCGATCGCGGCGCCGGCGAGCACAACCTTGAAAAACACGACGCGGGTTTTCATCGAAAGGACCGGTCGCAGGGGAACGGTCTTCTCCACCTTCGGACCGGGATACACACCGTAACACATGATTCCCGGGCGCACCATGTCGAGGATGGCATCGGGATGCTGGAGGATGGCGCCGGAATTAGCGATGTGCCGCATGGGCATCGGAAGTCCGTTCGCGGGGAAGTATTCCAGCGCTTCGATAAATCGCTTGAGCTGCTGCTCGGTGACGCGTGTGTCAGGATCGTGCGAAGATGCAAAGTGCGAATACACGCCGCAGAGGTCGACATGTTTCGCCTCGCCGGTCGCCTCGAACAGCTGGGTAGCGTTTTCATGCCGGATGCCGATGCGTCCCATACCGGTGTCGATTTTGATGTGGACGCGCGCGCGGCGTCCCATGGCGGCGGCGGTCTCGTCGATCTGCCGCAGTTTGAACACCGATGAGGCAGTGATCTGCAGGTCGTATTCGAGGAAATGCGTGATCTGATTGCCGATGATGCCGCCAAGCACGAGAATCGGCGCGGTCACCCCGGCACGCCGCAAAGCGATACCCTCTTCGAGAAACGCCACGCCGAGTTCATCCGCGCCGGAGCGCAGCAGCTCCTTCGCCGTGCGGACGAGTCCGTGACCGTAGGCATTCGCCTTGACAGTCGCCATGATACGCGCATCACCGACGCGCTCGCGAATGCGTGCGAGGTTGTAGCGCAGAGCGCTGAGATCGACCTCGATGACGGTCGGCCGCAGTGCAATGGAGCCGTCGCTGAAAATGTTTTCCATCATGGGTGCAGTGACAGTCGAAACGGAATCATGGGGAGAACACGAGGCAGACGCGCTGTCCCTCGTCGGTGGCGGTGAAAAACGCATGGCAGTTGCGTCGGCGCCCGGTCTGTTCATCCGTCCACGGCAGCGTGGCGGACGTATTCTTGACCGAGAGCAGTTCGCCGAGAAAAGCGGTCGCGCTCTCACCGAACAGTGTCGCCGCGCTTTCACCCGGCAGCGCGCGGGCGGAGGAGAACAGCGCGCTCGCGGCACTGCTGACTTCCGTGAGAACGCCGTCCTCGAGGAAACGGTTGATGCGTGTTTCCGTCTTGCTTCGGGGACCGAAACGTGGATAATCGACGATGACGACGGCCGGCTCCTCCCCGTCTGCGGCGGCGGAGGTCTGCTCCGCGGCTGCCCGGGTTTCCGTCGGCAATCCGGTCTCGTTCACGACCCCTCCGGCGCCGGGAACGGCTGCGGCGGATTCCGCTCCGGCAGCTTCGTCCGATTCCGCATCGTCATCCCCGACACGATATGCGGCGTAAAGCAGCTGCGCCTCGCCGTCAGCCGATGTGACGGAGAAAATCCGCCAGTTCCATGACGTCTCCTCACCCTGCCAGTCGGCAAAGACGGCGCCATCCTCGGAAACCGGCTCTTCGCTGCCCGTCGCCTGCTGCAGCTGCTGGTAAAGGTCGCGGTGATACAGCGAGTACATGAAATCGCTGACGTACTGCTCCTCCACGCCGGCGCTCCGAAACGGTTCGTCGAGCAGCATTCCGAAGTGCGGATTCGCGTAGACGCAGCGAAACGGATCGTCGGCATCGAAGAGCGCGATGGCCACTGACGAACTCTCCTCGTAGGCTTCCAGCATGCGCTGCTGCAGGATATGTTCGTCGACGATGCGGCGAGTGCCCTCGGATTCACGGCGGATGTGAATGCCGAAGGCAAGAAGGTCGGCGACCAGCGACAGACCCTTCAGCTCCGGGCCGACGAAATGGTCGCGATCTTTCGAATAGATACTCAGCAGCCCGTACTCGCGTCCTGCATACAGAAGCGGAAGGGCCGCCAGGGAATGCAGCTCGCTCTTTTCCGCCTGTTTTTTCCATGGTTCATGAGTGGGATCAGCGATCAGGTCGCCCACGATGACCGCTTCGCGCTTCTTCATCGCACGTCCCAGCGGACCGTTGCCATGGGGCGTATCGTCATACCGCACCTTGATTTTCATCAGGTATTCGGTTTCATCGCCGGCACTGACGGAGAGATGCAGACGCTCGTCCTTCTCCTGCGTGACGGCGCGCCAGACCAGCGGGAAACCGCCGTAGTCGACGAGCAGCTGGCAGATGCGGCGCTCGAGGTCATCCTCGGATCCACCACGGATCACCAGTTCGGTGACGCTGCGCTGCAGCGACAGCATGGCTCTGACGCGCTGCAGTTCATCGCCGCGCTCGGCACTGTCATCGTAGGGACGAATGCAGCCGACAGCGCCGATGAGGTCACCGGCGGAATCGTGCAGCGGTGCTGCGTTGACAAGCAGCGAACGGCGGCTGCCCTCGTGTGAGAGCATGTCGATGCGCCGGTTGAACAGCTGCTGTTCCTCGACCAGCGCCACCATGATGGGATGGCTGGAAATGCTGAGCGGCTCACCGGCGGTATCGACGAGGCGCCAGCGGGAATCCACGCAGGACCGGGAGATGATCTCGCTTTTCGGGACGCCGAGCAGGCGGTCCGCAACTGCGTTGGTCTCGATGATGGTGCCGCGTGTGTCCACGATCAGCACCCCGTCGGAGGTCATCTGCTGCAGAATTTCCTCGCGTGTACGGACAGTAGCGGGCGGACGCCGTTCCTCCTCCTCGGGCTGCAGTTCGCTGCCGACGCAGAGCACGTAATTCCGGCCGCGATATGCCACATAACTTGCGGTCACATCGCGCCGCAGCGTTGATCCGTCACTGGCGATCTGTTCGCTTTCGAACACTTCGGGCGCACCGGAACGCTTGATGCGCGAGACACGGTGCAGCCACTGCGCACGCGTATTCTCCCGGTCGATACGGGGAAGCGACATGCCCAGCAGCTCTTCCTCCGGGTAGCCGAGCTGCTGCTGCATGGTGTCGTTCACAAATACGAATCGCCCGGTGTCGGTGACAAGAAACAGTTCATCGCCCTCCGCTTCACCGGCAAGCGCGAACAGTTCATCCTCATCGAATTTCCCGTTACCGTTCTCCTCGTCACCGCACTCCTCGTAATGGCTGCGGAGGCGCTCGATCTCATCGATGAGTTCGCTTTTTGTCATTTTCGTGAGATTGCTCATGTGATCCTCTTCGTGCGATTCGTCGGTTCTGGCGATTCGTGGATATTGTGACCGCTCCCTCCCGATGCTGGACCGCGCTACCGCTCGTTCCGGAAACACGCTGCCGTCAGTTGCGAGTGTCCGGCGGTCAGCGAATGACGGTGACCATCGTCGATGCCGAGCGGCTCCCCTCCGGCGTCTGCAGGAGGGCGCGGCACACGTACAGCCCGGTGCTGAGTCCCGCGGCATCCCATGCAACACTGCGAAGCCCGGGTTCGACCTGCAGCTCCGAAATGCTCCGCATGACCCGTCCGACGCGGTCGTAGAGCACGAGACGAAGCGTCCCGGCCTCCGGAGCCCGCACCTGGAAGGTCACTGCGGACCCGGAAATGACGCTGACCGGATTCGGAAAGCCGTCGAGTGTCAGCGCAGCGTTTCGCCCCGGCACAGCGCCACCGCTCATGGTCCCGCCATCGATCAGGGCAGTGTGAATACTGAGTTCTCCCTGGTCGAGCTGCGTCCATATCGGCCGGATGCGCCCGTCGAAGGCAGCCACGCCATTGTAATCCCCGAAAAACACGAACGGCGTCGGATAAAATGCCGCACTGCTGATACGTTCATTCCGGAAGCTGCGCCCGCCGTCGGTCGAACGCGCGAGATAGACATCCGTCGAGTCGCTGTCATACTGCCGGCGGTCGTAATACACCACCACCAGTTCCCCCGTCACGGGATCAACGGTCATCCATGTGAAAAACTGTTCCTTTCCGTTGCCGATCTGATCGTCATTGACCCGAATCGGATCGGTCCAGGTATCACCGCGGTCCTCCGAGCGCAGGATGAACACGTCGGGATCCCCGTACCGCTCATCCACCCAGTTCACATAGACATTCCCTCTGTGCGGGGAGGATGAAATATCGGTCACGGTGACAGGGAGACCGTTCGCACGCATGATGCCGGAGATGGACATATCCCACCCGCCCGGCTGATCGGTGATGATACGGTCCTCGCCCCAGGTACGGCCGCCGTCAAAGGAACGGTCGAAGTAAATGCCCCGGGGACCGGACCAGGCGAGGTAGACCTCCCCGGCGGGACCGGCGGCGGGCACGGCGCCCTCCATGGTCTCATCGCCGTCGATCGCATTTCCCGCACTGTCACTGACGCGCACAAACGGCTGAAAGCTTTCGCCTCGGTCGATGGAACGCGCGAACACGATGACGCTGCTGTCGTCAGGACTCGTGCTTCCGTACTTCGTGAAGTCCGTCCATGCCGCGTAGATCGAGCCGTAGTACGGGCTGGTCTCGCTCATGTCGACGGCAAGATATTCCTTGTCCTGCAGACTTGAATTCCGGAGACTGCCCGCCTTGGCACTGTCGGAACTCGGTCCGAACAGCTTGACCGGCTCTGACCACGTGCGGCCGCCTTCATCACTGTGGCGAACGATGATCGCATCCCATCCATAGACGAGGTTGGCGATAAAGGCGCGGCCCGTGTGGTCAAACACGACACTTGGGTCACCCCAGGTGCCGCCGGGCAGTGACTGCTGCTGCCAGGTTTTTCCTCCGTCAGACGACCAGTACGCCCAGTTGAGGTTCGAACCCGCGACGAGATTGTCGGGATCCAGCGGATTGATCGCGATGGTAACCTCTTCGGCATGGGAGCCGGGCGCATCGAGACGAACGACAGGGTACTGCGCGAAAAGCGGACTTTCGGCGAGCACCATGCCGCAGAGCAGCAAGTACAGCGCGTGACGGTATTTCATTGTTCGTATCCGGTTACCCGGACGCCGGGATGCGTGTGGAAGCGCATCGGCGGCCTGCCGGGGGGATGGGGGAGTGTCTGTCGTCTGAATTCCTTCAGCAGCAGAGCGAATGTCGTTTCCCGCTCAGGTTGCTCCGTTCAGCTGCTGAAAGATTACGATCGTAAAATACACACCAAAGCCAATGATCACAAGGGCAGTAATGGATGACGCCCGGCGGATGAAGGACTCGGAAATGATATGCCTTCGGCTGCGCACAAACAGGGCAAGCAGCACGAACCACATCATACTGCCGAATCCGACGGATGCAGAGAAAATCAGTTTGTGCAGGATGCTGTTCACCAGCAGACCGTGCGCGGTGACGAAACTCAGCAGCGCCACCCATGAAAGGAACAGGGTCGGATTGGCGAGCGTCATCGAGATGCCGAGCAGCACGTCCCCGTAATGCGACTTCGAGAGCTTGAAGCGTGAAAGATCCAGCTTCCGAACGGGCTCGGGAAAGTCATCGGCGACGTCGGGTTCGTCTGCAATCCCGGCACTCGATAGTTCATCGTCATTCGACCCAGGGGCGCTCCCCTTTCCGCGCCGCACGACCAGCATCCGAATACCGTACCCTATCAGGAAAACGGAAAAGATGCTCTGGACGATGGGATTTTCGAGATAGGGGCGTATCAGGGATATGAGCCCCATCGTGATGACCAGACAGTAGAAAACATCGACGATCACCGCGCCGGAAGCGACGAGCAGTCCCTTTTTCGTGTCGCCTGCCAGTGTCCGCTGCGCCACGTAAATCGCTGTCGGACCCAGGGGAACGGTGATGAGGATTCCCACCAGTATCCCGAAGAGCACGGTTACAATGTATTGCATGCGCTGTCGCTCGGTGAGAGTTCTGGATTCGGCTGCCGGTTGTAGCAGTAAAAATTACGAAAATGGCACCTGCCGTGAAAACGGGGATACAGGCGACACAAGGATCGCCGGGTGGCGGCTCCGGATGCGATCGTTTGCCGGATGCGATCAGCTGCCGGATGCCTCAGCTGCCGGATGCGATCGGCTGCCGGAGCTTTCTCGTTCCATCCGTCAACAGCGCAGTTATCCTGTTCCTGAACGCCGATGTATACCGGTCAGTTGCCCATGTAGTGGATCGGTCCGTCAGGACCGACAGGCAGTCCAAGAAGCATCCACCCGATCAGCAGCAGTGTCCAGAACAGACCGAACACGATGCTGTAGGGCAGCATGGTGGAAATGATCGTACCAATGCCGTAATCCTCATCGTATTTCTCGGCGAATGCCACGATCAGCGCGAAATACGACATCATCGGCGTAATGACATTGGTAAGCGAATCGCCGATGCGGAATACCATCTGCGTCAGTGCCGGATGATAGCCCAGCAGCATGAACATCGGGACGAACACCGGCGCCATGATGGCCCACTTCGCCGAGGCGGATCCCATGAACATGTTAATGAACGCACTGACGATAATGAAGGCCAGCATCAGGGGAATGCCGGTCAGACCGATATTGCCGAGAAAACCGGCGCCCTCGATGGCGATGATCAGACCGAGATTGGAATAGCCAAAATAATAGACGAACTGCGCGGCGAAGAAGACCAGCACGATGTACGTCGCCATGTGGCTCATCGAGGAAATCATGTGCTTGATGCCGTCCTTGTCGGAGCGGATCGAGCCGGTGATGATACCGTACACCAGTCCCGGGATCAGGAAAAAGATCATGATCGCGGTGATCATACCGTTGAAGAATGCTGAATGCAGCACGGTTTCGCCAGGGATGCGCAGCAGACCGTTTTCCGGCACAACTGCGAGCAGGAAGAGGCCGATGACAACGACCACACTGATACCCGCCCAGATGATACCCTTTCGCTCGGTCTCGGTCAGCTGTTCGAGCTCGATGGCTTCCTCCGCCCCTCCGTACTTCCCGAGCCGCGGTTCGACGATTTTCTCCGTGACAAAGGTGCCGACGATCACGATCATGATGGCGGAAGCGAACATGAAATAGAAGTTTACCGCCACGTTGATCCTGATCTCCGGATCGATGATCTGCGCCGCGGTCTGCGTCAGTCCGGCCAGCACCGGATCGACGCTGCCGATCAGGAAATTCGCCGCAAACCCGCCGCTGACACCGGCGAACGCCGCCGCGAGTCCCGCCATGGGATGCCGCCCCAGCGCAAGAAAAATAACCGCCCCGAGGGGAATGAGAACGACGTATCCCGCTTCGGACGCCAGGTGACTGAGTACGCCCGCCATCACCAGGGCCATCGTGATCAGGCGCTTCGGCGCACGGAGCACCAGCGCGCGGATCAGCACCGTGATCAGTCCCGACCCCTCGGCCACACCGATACCGATCATGGCGACCAGCACGAGCCCGAGCGGCGGAAAGCGCACGAAATTCTCTTCGACGTTTTCGAACATCCAGCGCACACCTTCACCGGTAAGCAGGCTCCGCACGGAAATGGTTTCCCCGGTGCCCGGATGCGTGGCCGTCAGATCGAACAGCGCACCGAGCGCGGAAGCGATGACAACAGAAAGAGCAAGGAGGGCGAAAATGGTTGCGGGATGGGGCAGGGCGTTGCCGACGATCTCGACTTTGTCAAGAGCGCGGCTGAACAGCGAACGTTTTTGCGACTTCATCGGCACCTGTCGATTGGAACGGATTAGGGCGTCATCGCCCGGTCAATTCATGAAAGATAGAAATCCCGGGCGATGCGAAACAAACCGGCAGAAGAAACTGTCAGTCCTCCCCGAGGGCATCCTCCACCGCGGTCACGACCTGCTCGTCGAGCGGATCCACCCGCGTATTGAAACGCGCCAGCACCTGCCCGTCGCCGTCAACCAGGAACTTGGTGAAGTTCCACTTGATGTCTCCACCCACCTCCGGCAGACCGGTCAGATACGCGTACAGCGGATGCATGTCGTCTCCCTTTACGCTGATCTTGCTGAACAGATCGAACGTGACGTCGAAATTTGTCGTGCAGAATTCCTTGATCTGCTCATCGGTGCCGGGCTCCTGCGCGCCGAAATTGTTGGCCGGGAACGCCAGAATGGTGAATCCGCGGTCACTGTAGGTGCGGTACAGCTTCTCGAGGGATTCGTACTGCGGCGTGAATCCGCATTTCGAGGCGGTGTTGACGATGAGCAGGACCTTCCCCTCGTAATCGCTCAGTGAACGCTCGTCACCGTCGATTGTCACCATCGTGAAGTCATGAATACTGCCGGACGTGGAAGGCTCACGCTCCGCATCCTGCGAACAGGCCGCCGACGAAATCGTCAGCATCAGTGCAAATGTCAGAAATACTCGCAATGAAATGTCCTCCAGAGTTGTTGGTTCCATCCGCACCGTCACCCGGCGCCTGTCGAAGGGCGACGGAAGCAAACAATGCCATGCGTCGACAGGTGCATGCTTCGACTGCTCGGCATGACGCTCTATGAAACATCCCGCATGCCGATGCAGGTTCCGCATCCCTGCGCTCATGATTCCGTGAGAATGCCGCGATCGAGCGCGGCCAGCATGAGCCCTGTGACGGTCTTGCCATCGTGGATGCGGCCGTCGCGGCACATGGCCAGGGCCTCGCGAAACGGCACGCGCAGCATGCGGATACTCTCCTCGCCCTCCTCCAGCCGCTGCTCTCCGTCCTGCAGTCCCGTCGCGAGATAGATGTGCAGCACCTCGCTGCAGAATCCCGGCGTGGTCATCATCGCCGTCAGCCTGCGGAATTCCGAGCCTTTCCATCCCGTCTCCTCCTCCAGCTCGCGCGCGGCACAGCGCTCGGGCTCCTCACCGTCCCCCAGCTTGCCGGCGGGCAACTCGATGATCTCATCCTGCACGGGATAACGGAACTGCCGGATGAGCAGCACGTCGCCGTTGTCGAACAGCGGCACCACCACCGCGCCGCCGTTGTGCTCGACGACTTCGCGGACGGACTCATACCCGCTCGCGTGCCGCACCTCGTCGCGGACGATGGTAAACACCCGACCCTGGAATACTACTTCCCGTCGCGTCACTTCGAAATGCACACCCATGATGTCCGTATTCAGCTGCTGATGAAACAATCGTTCCGCGAAAAAGCCATTCCGTGGAAACCTTCAGTCGGAGAGGCGCCGGCGCTCCTCGACGAGCTTCTGCAGATTGGGTGCGAGATGCACCACGCGCTGCGGGAAGGGAATCTCGATCTCGTGCTCATAGAGCGTGTTGTAAATGATGAGCAGCAGGTCGCTCTTGCGCTGCGGGATGTCATTCGGATTCCGGATCTTGCACAGCAATACCGCGTTCATCGACGAGTCGCCCATCTCCATGATGCGTACCTCCGAGGTCTCGGGTTCGACGATGTCGTGCTCGCGGTTGATGCGTTCGAGCACCACCTTGCGCATGGCCAGCAGATCCGTGCCGTAGGCGACACCGAAGGCCACCTCGAAGCGCACAATGTCGTTCGGATACGAAAAATTCTTGATCTGACTCTTGACGATCTCCGCATTGGGCGTGATGATCATGACATGGTAGTCGTCGATCACGCGGGTGGAGCGGATACCGATGTCGGCCACGTTGCCAATGGTGCCGTCGGGCAGCCGGATACGGTCGCCGAGGCGGAATGGACGGTCGATCATCAGCACGAAGCCCGCGATCATGTTCGCCAGTGTCTCCTGCGCCGCAAGAGCAACGGCGAGGGATCCCACGCCAAGCGACACGACCAGCGTGCTGATGTTCTGCCCGTAATGATCGAGCACGACGACCAGCGCCGACAGGTAGATCAGCACCTTGAGCACGCGATTCGCCAGCGGCGCGAGCTCGTCGTCGAGATGCGTCTGCGTGCGCGTGGCAACCTCGTGCAGATACCAGCGCACCGTGGCATCGACCAGCCGCGCCACAAACACGGAGATGTAAAACACCAGCGCGATGTAAGTGCCTTCGACGATCACCGTGACCGTGCGCTGTACGAGCAGGCTCTCACCGACAAACGCCGCGGCGGTACCCTTGAGCACCCAGTATCCCACGATCAGCGTGGTCAGCCATACGCTGCTGCGGGCCAGCACGCCGACGATGAGGTCGTCGAGTGTCGAGCGCGTTTTTTTTGTTATCTTTTTGCTGAACAGCATCATCAGCGCCTTGAGCAGGCGTCCCGCGACATGGCCCAGCACGATGATCAGCAGCGCCGACAGCAGAATGGAAAGCTGCGTGTTTCCGAGAAGAAACTCGAGAACGTTCATGGGATATCCGTGCTTGTGACGACGGTCGAATTGGAAATATAGGAAAAATCACCGTGGCGACGATGCCCTTTCCCGACATCACCTCCCCCGTGCTTCTGCTCGACGAGCGGAAATGCCGCCGCAACATCGCGCGCATGACCGAGCGCGCGCGCGAACATGGTCTCGCCTTCCGCCCCCATTTCAAAACGCATCAGTCTCGCCGGGTCGGTGCCTGGCTGCGCGATGCCGGCACGGAGGCGATCACCGTCTCGTCGGTGCTGATGGCCGAATATTTCGCAGCGGACGGGTGGAAGGATATCACCATCGCCTTCCCGCACAATCCGCGCGAGACGGCGCGGGTGGACCGCCTCGCAGGCGCGTGCCGACTGGGACTCCTGGTGGAATCACCCGCCGTCGCCCGGCAGCTCGACGAGAAGCTGCGCAATGAGGTCGCGGTCTCGATCAAGATCGACGCGGGATACGGACGCACGGGCGTGCGCTGGGATGACCGCGCGGCGATCGATGCGATTCTCGATGTGATCGATGCCGCACCGCGCCTGCATTTCCGCGGCACCATCACGCACGGCGGCGACACCTATCACGCCGCCGGACCCGATGACGTCCGCCGCCGCTTCGACACCGCAAGAACGCGGCTGATTGAAGCCACCGGACACATCCGTCGGCGGCACCCGGATGCCATCGTTTCCGTCGGCGACACGCCCGGCTGCGCGCTCGCCGAAGATTTCACCGGTATCGACGAAATCCGTCCGGGCAACTTCGTGTTTTTCGACATCATGCAGGCGGCACTCGGCATCTGCGATCCGGAAGACATCGCCGTCGCCACTGTATGTCCCGTCGTGGCGATGCATCCCGAACGCCGCGAGGCGGTGGTGCACGGCGGCAGCGTGCATCTGTCGAAAGATGCACTCCCGGGGGAAGACGGCAGCCCTATGTACGGACGAGTCGTTCTGCTCACCGAGGACGGCTGGTCCGCCCCAATCCCCGACACGGCTGTCGTTTCCATCTCGCAGGAACACGGCGTCATCCGCAGCACCGACGAGATCATCGCGCTGCTGCACGAGGGCGCGCTCATCGGCATCCTGCCCGTGCATTCCTGCCTCACCGCGCAGTGCATGCGCGGCTATCTCACACTCGACGGCACCCCCGCCGATCATCTCGCCGGCACCGCACACTCGCTCCACCTGAAAGGAGACCTCCCGTGAACGACATCGACATCCCGCAGTCCCTGCTCGAACTCCTCGCCGCGCATCCCGTCGCGGACGTGCACTCCGATTACGCCATCCAGCTGTACCGCGCCGCGCAGGAGGGACGCGACGACGCCCTCTTCGCCGAGCACCTGCCGCTGCTGCGCCGGGGCGGTGTGAGCGCGGAGGTGCTCACCGTCGGCGGGGATTTCGAAATCGGCACGCTCGAGCTGTGGGATCTGCGCCTGGTGCTGCGCATCATCGACGCGACGCGCCGGCAGATCGACGTCCACGGGGAATTCCATCTCATGCTCGAAGGGGAGGATATCGATCGCGCCGCGGCCCGCGATGGTATGCATTTCATGTTCGCGCTGGAGGGCATACGCTGCGTGGAGGATATTGCCACACTGCGCGCACTGCATGCGGCGGGACTCCGATCGGTCATCCTCACGCACAATGAACGCAATCTCGCCGCCGACGGCTGCGCAGAACCGAAACCCGGCGGACTGAGCAACTTCGGACGCGAGATCGTCCGCGAGCTGCGCGCGCTCAACATGGTGCTTGATCTCGTGCATCTTTCCGATCCGTCTTTCTTCGACGCCATCGACCTCTACGATCTTCCTCCCATGGTTTCGCATTCCAACGCCCGCGCGCTCTGCGGGCACCGGCGGAATCTTACCGACGAGCAGATTCGCATGATCGGCGAGCGCGGCGGCGTGATCGGCCTCAATTTTCTCGGAATGTTCATCGACGACGACCGCACGAAGACCACGCCCGACCGTCTGGCCGATCACGCCGAGCACATCGCCGGGATCGCGGGATCTGAATGCCTCGCCCTCGGTCCCGATTACGCCGATTACTATATGGACGCCATGCAGCAGTGGCTGTTGCGCGACGACCTGCCCACCGATCTGCTCAACTTCGTCACCGGCGCGGAAGACGTGGCGCATCTGCCCGTATTCATCGACGCCCTCGCCCGCCGCGGTTTCAGCGACGAGCATCTCGCGGGCATCCTCGGCGGCAACGCCCTCCGGCTCTATCGCACCGTCTTCACCGCATCCGCTCCGCAGACATAGGTTTTCTCATGCGCATCGGCGGTGGAATTGACCGCTTCTGGCTCGACGGCGCGCTGCGCATCACTCCAGAACAGCAGATCACCTTCCTGCGCCGGCTGTGGAACGAGGAACTGCCGTTTTCCTCCGACGCGCAGCGCGCGGTAAAGGAACTGATGCTGCTCGAGGAGACGCCGGATTACACGTTGCGGGGCAAGACCGGCACGGCCCTGCGCGGGGATGGACTGGTCGGGTGGCTGGTGGGATATCTCGAACGCGGCGATCGCGTGTACGCATTCGCGCTCAATATTGAAACCCTCAATGACCAGGATCTCTCCGGTTTCTGGACCATGCGGATGAAACTTGTGAAGCGACTGCTTAATTCATACGGACTCATGTAGCGGAACCCCGGGCGGCATTCCCCGTGTTCTCTCTTCATATCGAAACCACGAAGAATCCGGAGATAGACTCATGGTCATGCTGTCGATTACACTCGGCGTCATTCTTACACTGCTCGGCGTCGTCGGATATGCCGTCTCGGGCGGAGAAAGTGTCACGGCGCTCATCCCCGCCTTTCTTGGCATTCCCGTCATCATTCTCGGTTTTCTCGGCCGGAAGGAAAAGCTGCGCAAGCACATGATGCACGCCGTCACGCTGCTTGCCCTGATCGGTTTCGCCGGTTCGGCACGCGGCATTTCCTCGGTCATCGACATGATCAGCGGCGTGGAAGTGGCGCGTCCCTTCGCCGCTGTCATGCAGAGCATCATGGCCCTGCTCACGCTCGGCTTCGTGGTCATGGCCGTCAAGTCGTTCATCGACGCCCGCCGCCAGCGCGACCTCAATCCCGGCGCCTCGCAGTAATCCCGCAGCGCGAAGGAATTCATGCCGCCGAGAAAACGCGACACCGACGAAATCAGCGACATTACCGCTCCGGATTTCACGCCGGAACAGCTGGCGGATTTCCGCGAGGGCGTGCGCCTGTTTAACAGCGCGCGGTACTGGCACGCCCACGAGGCCTGGGAGGCCGCGTGGCTGCCGATGGGTGATGGTCCCTCCGACGACGGCGAAATCTTCATTCGCGCGCTGATCCAGCTCGCGTCCGGATTGCACCTCAAGCGTGTGGGACGCTACAAGGGCGCACGCAACCAGCTGCGCAAGGCCGGGGATAAATTCGCTGTCATCCCGATCTATTTCATGGGACTCGACACGGCATCACTGCGCGTGTTCACGGATTTCCAGGCGCGTCATTTTTTCGACGGGGACTGGGTATGCAGGATGAAATTTCAGCGGGATCGCTGGGATGGGACATCCGTCTGAGAGCGGCCTCGCACAGTGAGGTGCCGGGTGGTGGGGTCAGATTTTCGGAAAAATATCTGATGCGGATTCAGGATGCTCTTTTGAGCGTGAATGAAAATACCGTTTCCCGTCCCTGCTCCGATGACACTCCCACGGTGCCGCCGATTTTCTCGATGATGCGCCGCACGATGGAAAGCCCGAGACCGTGTCCCTCGATCTTCGCCTGGCTCAGGCGCACGAACGGGGTGAACAGATCATTGATGCGATCCGGCGGAATGCCCGCCCCGTTGTCGCGCACAAGGAAGCGCACCATATCCCCCTCCTCCTCGACACCGACGTGTACCTGCACCCCCTTGCCGCCGTGCTTGACTGCATTGCCGATGTAATTGACCCACACTTCCTCGATCCACGCCGGATAGCCCAGCACCGGCGGCCAGCGGTCGGGCAGTGTCACCGTCGCTCCCTGCTCGTCAATCAGGCGGTGGAGACGACGCGTGGCGTCTTCGACGATCTGCTGCATGTCGAGCTCCTCGAGCAGCACTTCCTCTTTTCGCACACTGGCCAGGAGCAGCAGCGCATTGATGATGGAAATCATCTTGCGGCCGTTGAAAAGCACGCTGCCCATGTACTCCCGCAGTTCGTCCGCTGTCAGCGCATCGCTCTCCGACTGCACCATCTCCGCGTATCCGAGGATGAGGCTGAGCGGGTTTTTCAAATCATGCGCGACGCTGTGCGTGAACGTATCCAGCTCCTGGTTGCGCTCCTCGAGCTGGCGGTTTTTATTCTCCAGGTCCACTTCCGCAAGTTTCACTTCGGTGATGTCGCGCGTCACACTGCCGGTCAGTAGTCCCTGTGAACTGCGCACCGGGAAGGAAACCATTTCGATATAGCGTTTTTCGCCATCGGGACGCTGAATCCAGCGGTCAAACAGGCGGTTGAGCCAGGAGGAGGTTCCTTTCGCGAGATAGTCCTCTATCTGCCGGCGCGTCTCCGCACGCACATCGCGCGTGGCGTGATCCTCAGGCAGCGCGAGCCGGTGCTGGATCTCCCAGTGCATGCTGCCGATCGCCTCCATGCGCGGGATGCCGGTAATCTGCTCCATGGCCGGACTCCACTCGATGATGCTGCCCTGCTCGTTCATCAGCGCGATGCCATCCGCGGCATTTTCGATGATGCCGCGCAGCTTTTCTTCTTCCTTCATGAGGGAAATTTCCGTTTCGCGCTGCTCGGTGATGTCGCGCACGGCGCCGTGCATCCCCTTCACCCTGTTATCGTCGCTGATGATGGGGAAAATATGATCACGCAGCCAGCGCACGCGACCGTCGCGGAGCAGGATGCGGTATTCGAATGCGACTGGATGCTGCTCCCCCATCTGATCCTGCATCCGCGCCATGCTCGACCGGTCATCAGGATGAATCAGTGCAACCCAGGCGCCGGGATTGCCGATAACTTCCTCGGGGGCATAGCCGGTGATCTGCTGGAAGGCGCCCTCCACCCATTCCGTCGTGATCGTGAAATCGCCGTCGAAGCTCGCGGAATAGACATAGTCCGAGGTCAGGTCCGCGAGGATGCGGAAGCGGTCTTCGCTGCGGGTGATTTCCTGCTCCGACGCCCGCCGCTCGGTCACGTCGTTGCCGACGAACATGATTCCCACGGTGCGGCCGTCCGCCCCGCGGATGATATTGGAATTCCATGACATGATGCGTGTCTCCCCGGAAGCGATGTGGATTTCCGTCTCCACGTTTTCCACGCTGCGCTCTTCCCGCAGAGACATCCTGTATTCCTCGAGCAGCCGCTCCCGCAGCACGGCATCGGGATACAGCACTTCCCAGCGCTTCTGCCCATGCATCATTTCACGAGCGGGATACCCGGAGATCTGCTCGGCGCCGCGATTCCAGAGAATGACATTCCCGCTGCGGTCGAGCGCCTCCACCCAGACATTGGCTTCCTGCAGAAGATTCTCGTAAAACTCCTTCTGGCGATGCAGCTCCAGCTCGTGCCGCTTGCGCTCGATGGCGTAGAGCATGGTTTTTGCGAGCACGGCGGGACTGATCTCATCCTTGTTGAGAATGTCCTGCGCTCCCCTCTTCGCCGCCTCGCTGGTGATCTCGATCGCCGTCGAATCCGTGAGCAGCACCATCGGCAGACGCGGCGCGTAACTGCGCATGGCCACGAACGTGTCGAGTCCTCTGCTGTCACCGAGGAACAGATCGAGCAGTACGATGTCGAATTCCGTGCTGACGGTCTGCTCCAGCGCATCGGAAAGACGCCGCACATGCGTCACCACACAGGGCAGTGAGCACTGCAGCAGCGCTTCACCGATGAGTTCCGCATCGGCCTCGCGCTCCTCGACGAGAAGTACCTGAAACGTTGTGCTGTCCATCACGGGCTGAAGATGGTGCCTGAATGGGAAAATAGTGCAGGATAAGGAGATATGAAATGACTTCCGGACGATAGGGAAATATCATTTACGGGTCGGAGCGGTGAAATAATGCCTCGTCGGGACGCCGTATTTCGTGCATTCTGCGCAGAGCGCGGTAGGCGGACTGGCTGCCGCGGACGGCTGCATCGCGGTAGAGCCGGACGGCTTCGCCCTTTCGCGCCGAGCGTCCCACGCCGTGCTGGTAGCTGTAGGCGATCGCGACCTGTGCAATCAGCGATCCCTTTTTCATGGCGTCGGCAAGCAGCGGCATCGCCTCGTCGACGCGCAATGTGGTTCCGCTGCCAAGTATCGTGGCAGCGGCCAGCCGCACGCGCGCTTCCGCATCGTGCAGTCTGGCAGCGGTCACCCAGAGACGTTCCGCATCCTTCATGTCGCGCTCTTCCCATCGTCCCGCACTGCGCCAGATGCCGAGCTGCACGAGGGCGCGGGTATTCCCGGCCTCCGCGGCGCGGCGCAGCATGTCGCGCGCCATCGATTCCGTCAGACGCATGTCGAACTCCAGACCGCGCAGTACCGCCCACACATACTGTGCATCGGCATCGCCACCCCATGCGGCGCGAGACAGCTTCCCGGGAAATCCGTCACGCCGCAGCAGCTGCAGAAGAAACTGTGGCGCGCGCATGGATTCCAGAAATATCGCGGCGGCATAATCCGCGGCGGCGGCGATGCGGTCAGCCGGGAACGTGCGTCCCTCCTCGCGCAACCGTCCGCGCAGCACCAGCGCCTCGGGATTGCCGGCGGCGGCCATGCGGCGCAGACGAATGAGGGCGGAATCTACGGGGGTATCCGAGAGCAGGGCCTTCGCGGCGAGCGAATCCGTGCGGGAAAACGGCGCGGATGCGAGATATTCCGCCATAAGCCGTTCGGTGGGGATGAACGCGCTGCTTGTGTCACGGTCGAAGTCGAGAAGAATCGGCGTCCAGTCGGCCTGCGCACTCTCATTCGCGGAGGCTTCACCCCTCGCCGCTTCCGCTGCGGGAGCGTCTCCCGTGTCTGTGTCCGCAGCGCCGCCGGTTCCTTCTCCCGGGGATGTCACTCCTGACCCCGCTCTCGCCGCAGCGTCATCCGCGATGAGCGAAGAATCGGCGGTCACGCGCACATGTCCCCGCCGGATAATCTCCTTTTTCGCACGTTGCGCGGGTGCGTATCCAGCGTCGGCCGCGAGACTGATCCAGCGATAGGCTTCCTGCCAGTCCTGTTCGAACACGAGTCCGTCGGTGTAGTACACCCCGACCACAAAACGCGCTTCGGGCATGCCTGCGTCTGCGGCGCGGCGAAAGAAGCGGTAGGCCGTGAACGGATCCCATTCAACCGCCCAGCCATTGTTGAGCAGCAGCGCATAATTGTACATCGCGGGCGGCAGACCCTGTGCCGCCGCGCGTCCAAGCCATTCGGCACTGAGCGCTGTATCGGCTTCCACACCGCGTCCCGTCAGGTAGCGTACGCCCAGCTCATGTTGCGCGAGTGGGTCACCTTTCGCGGCGTCGCGTTCGAGCAGGAAGAAATTGATCTGTCTGCGGAGTCCTTCCCCGCTGCCGCCCCGGTCCCCGCGCGGGGGACGGTAGTCCCGGAACACCGGCGAATTCGGATAGACCTGCGCCCGCGCATCCGCCGAAGCGGCGAACATCAATCCCGCCATGAAAATCAGTGCGGCGACGCGCTGCGGTCCGGGAAACATATATACAGAAAATGCGCCCATGAATTGCATTCTAGGAGAATCGCGGATGAGAAACAATGCCGCGGCAGGCCTCCGGCGCCCGTACGGTTTTCTTTGCCTTTGGACGCGCTTTCTCCTAGATTTCCTGATATGCATATCCACGATACGCGAGTGTTATGAAAGCCAGACGTACCATCGGGATCACCGTCGGGGTGATCATCGGCATTATCATCCTTCTCGGCATCTTTTCATCCTTCATCACCGACATGTGGTGGTTCGACAGCCTGGGCTATATCGGCGTGTTCTGGAAGACCTACAGTGCCCAGTACAGCCTCTGGCTCGCGGGCTTCGTCGTCTTCCTGCTGCTGGCGAACTTCAATCTGAGCATTGCGCTCCGGTCGGAATCCAATCTCACGGTTGATCCGCGGCTGCAGCAATTCGTCGAGGGTTTCGGCAAGGCCATCAAATGGCTGGCCTACGGCGGCGCGGTGTTCCTCGGGTTCATCATGGCCGGACTTCTCAGCGGCAGCTGGATGGATATGCTGGCCTTTCTCAACAGCGAATCCTTCGGCACCGCCGACCCCATCTTCTCCAATGACGTCTCGTTCTACCTCTTCGAGCTGCCCTTCATCAACGCGGTGAAATCCTGGCTCATCGGTGCGAACGTGCTGATTCTCATCGCCACGATGGTCGTCTACATGATTCGGCAGGGGATATCCTTTGCCGTCGGGCGCATTTCCATTTCCGCCGCGGCGCGCAAGCATCTCTCCGTGCTGCTCGGCACGCTCATGGTGCTCATCGGCATTCATTACTGGCTGAGCCGCTACGACATCCTGTATTCCACGCGCTCGTCGAGCTTTTTCGGCGCGGGCTTCACCGATGTCAACGCGCAGCTGCCCGCGTACTGGATCATGGCCATCCTCTCGATCGTCACCGCCGTGGTGATCGTGTACGCGCTGTACGGACGCAACTTCAAGCTGCTCGGGAAATTCGGCGTGAGCTACATCGTCGCGGCCATCGTCATCGGCTCGATCTTCCCGTCGCTCATCCAGAAGTTCATCGTCGATCCGAACGAGCAGAGCAAGGAACTGCCATTCATCGAAAACAACATCGCCTACACGCGCGATGCCTACGATCTCGAGAGCATCGAGGAAAAACGCATCGATCCGCAATACAACCTGACCTACGAAGACATCGTGGCCGACAGCGCCACCATCCGCAACATCATGCTGTGGGACTACCGTCCGCTGGCCAGCACGCTCGACCAGCTGCAGGTGATCCGCCTCTATTACACCTTCGCCGACGTGGACATCGACCGCTACCGTCTGCCCAACGGCACTCTGCGCCAGGTCATGCTCAGCGCGCGTGAGCTCGACCAGCGCAAACTCCCCACCAACGCGCAGACCTGGGTGAACATGAACCTGGTGTACACGCACGGGTACGGGCTGGGGATGAGTCCGGTCAACGTGGTCACCGAGGAGGGGCTGCCGGAATTTTTCATCAAAGACATCCCGCCTGCGTCAGAACACGGGTTGGAAGTAACGCGGCCAGAAATCTACTACGGCGAGGAGACCGATAATCACGTCATCGTCAAGGGCAACATCGAGGAATTCGACTATCCGCTGGGAGATGAAAACCAGATGACGACCTATCAGGAAGAGAGCGGTGTGCCGGTGGGATCACTGCTGCGACGCCTGATTTTCGCCATGCACTTCAGCGACCTGAACATTCTCATCTCGGGATACATCAGTCCGGAGAGCCACATCCTTTATATCCGCGACATCCGCGAGCGCGTACGCAAGATTGCGCCCTTCCTCGCCTTCGACGAGGATCCGTACATGGTCGTCGCCGGAGGGCGGCTGTACTGGATTTACGACGCCTACACCTACAGCAGCAATTACCCTTACTCCAAACCGATCGCCGGTTTCAACTACATCCGCAACTCGGTGAAGGTGGTCATCGACGCTTACAACGGCGAAACGAAGTTTTACAAGTTCGGCAGGGATGCGGATCCGATGATCCGCGTGTACAGCAAAATCTTCCCCGACATGTTTCTCACCCAGGAGGAGCTTCCCGAGAAACTCCGCAACCATGTGCGCTATCCGCAGGATCTCTTCGACATTCAGTCGGAAATCTTCGCGACATACCACATGGTCGATCCGCAGGTGTTCTACAACAAGGAGGATCTCTGGAACATCGCCAACGAGAAGCTGCAGGACAATGTCGTCAAGATGGAAAGCTACTACGCCATCATGCGCCTGCCGGGGGAGGACGAAGCGGAGTTCATCCAGATGATTCCCTACACGCCGAACAAGCGTGAAAACATGATCGCCTGGCTCTGCGTGCGCAGTGACGGGGAGCATTACGGCAAGCGGCTGGTGTACAAATTCACCAAGCAGGAGCTGATCTACGGTCCGATGCAGATCTCCGGCCGCATCGACCAGAACCCCGAAATCTCGCAGCAGCTGACGCTGTGGAATCAGCAGGGCTCGAACGTGTACCGCGGCAACCTGCTCGTCATACCGATCAAGAAGGAAGTCATGTACGTGCAGCCGGTGTACCTGCAGGCGACATCGGGCAAGCTGCCCGAGCTGAAGCGCGTCATCGTGGCCTATCACAACCGTCTCGCGATGGAACCGACGCTGGAGCAGAGCCTGCGGCGCGTATTCCGCAGCCAGGCGCCGGAAGGAGAAACCGTCACCGAGGAGGCTCTGGAGGCGGAAACCGAAACGATCGCGCAGGAGCGCAGCACGAGCGACATCACCCGTTCGGCGATGGAGACCTATAACGCCGCCATCCGCGCGCAGCGTGACGGCGACTGGGCCCGCTACGGCGAAGAGATCGAAAAACTCCAGCGCGAGCTCGAAGAACTGATGGATCGCAGCAAATAATTTGTAACGCCGACCCAGGATCCCTCGCTGCCGTTCATCACGGACAAAGCACGGGGGTGCGCGTCGGCGGTGCAGTTACTGCTGCTCCGTCATCCTGAGCCTGAAGTCCGTCACCCTGAGCCTGAAGTCCATCACCCTGAGCCTGTCAAGGGGTGACGGAATCAGCCGATGGGATTCCCGGGATACGAAATCCAGTCACTCCAGCTGCCGGGATAGAGGCGGGGTGTGCCGAGTGCGGCGCGCTCGGCCATGAGGATATTGACGCAGGCGGTCACACCTGACCCGCAGTGCATGATGCTGCGCTCGTCGACGGCCGTCAGCAGTTCCGCCGCGCGTCCGATCGGCACGAAGCGTCCGTCCTCCGCGACCAGATCCCTCCAGTGCACGTTGTACGCGCCGGGAATATGACCGGCTTTTTTGTCCAGCGGCTCCTCTTCCCCTGAATGCCGTTCCGGCGCGCGGCAGTCCATCAGCAGTTCATCCGCCGCGCGATCGCGCACTTCCTCCATCGACACGCGCATCCATTCCTGCGGATCCGGGATGAACCCGGCCGGCACCGGCACCGGCTGGGCGATGCTTGCCTCCCCGCCGGCATCCAGCCATGCGCGGTATCCTCCGTCGAGCACACGCACATTCTCATGTCCGCAGTAACGCAGCATCCACCAGGCGCGCGCCGTGAAGCAGCCGCCGTCGTCGTCATAGGCGACCACAGGCGTCACACCGCGCTCAATGCCGAGGCGTCCGAACAACCGCGCCATATCCTCGAGCGAAGGCAGCGGATGTCGTCCGCCATGCTCCGTCACCGGCGCGCAGAGTTCGTCGTCCAGATGCACATACACCGCGTTCGGGATATGTCCCTCCCTGTACCGCTGCCGTCCGTCCCCCGGATTCTCGAGATCATACCGGCAGTCAAGAATGCGATACGGCATGGAATGGAATTGTTCTTTCAGCTCGGATGCTGTGATGATCGGGTTCATACAGATACTCTGTTGGACTGGGGATTGCTACTATATACTTCACAGAAGTGCAAAGTACAAAGTGCAGAGTCTCATCGCACCGACGCTTTGCGCTTTGCGCAAAGAAAAGGATACTTTGTCCCTTTTCCCCTCCATGCATGAAATTTTGCCCCGGATTTCCGCACATCCCGGGTAACATTTTTGTATCATAAAGCGTTAAGAAACTAGGAAGTGCGAGATGAACGGACCCCTTCTTTCAATGATGGATAGACTCAACACCCTTCCTTACTGAATAGGCTCAAGTAACGGCACCTCTCAACACAACGTCCCTCATCGAGCATTTCCCGTAAAAAGATCCCGGTCTCCCTCCTCTGGCCGGGATCTTTATTTGTTTCCCCCGCATCCCGGCATCCCCGCATCGCGGCATCCCCACCGTAGGGGCGAGATTCATCTCGCCCCGCATCCCCCATCCCGAAAAACACGTGGATAATCATCCCTCAGCTTGCGAAAGCCGCACAAATCCGATACTTTTTTTCCGAAACCGCATGTGATAATGCGCGCGAATGCATCAGCGCGGAAATTTCAGCCACTCCTGACAGGCAGCATCATGTCACGGCTCCGTCTTCCGGCCGCTCTGGCCCTGTGTCTTTTCATTATCCCGGTCGCTGCAGACGCCCAGGAGATTCTCTGGGACAGTACCGGCGTCGCCGTCTGCACGGCGGACGGCTGGCAGCGCTCCCCGCGCATGGTCACCGACGGCAGCCGCGGGGCGATCATTGCGTGGGAGGATATCCGCGTGGGCTCGAATCCCGCAATCTACGCGGCGCGGATCAGCGCCGACGGAGCCCTGCCCTGGCAGAGCGACGGCGTGGAGATCAGTACCCATCAGTCCGGCCAGCGCCTCGCGGGCATCGCCACGGACGACGCGGGCGGCGCGTACATCGCGTACTGGCATCGCGGCGGCGGCGACAGCGACCTGTACATGCAGCGCATCAGCGGCGACGGCACCCCGCGCTGGCAGCAGGGCGGCGTGGCGGTGTGTGACGCCGGGGGACGCCAGGAATGGGCCGAGCTCATCCCGGACGGCGCGGGCGGCGTCATCATCACATGGCATGACGGACGCGGGGACGACAACGACATTTACGCGCAGCGGCTGACGCCGGAGGGCACGGCGCTGTGGGATGCCGACGGCGCGCCGGTCAGCCGGGCGGACGGCGATCAGAATTACCCGCAGCTCGCATCGGACCGCAACGGCGGCGCCTACATCGTGTGGATGGACCGCCGCAGTGAGGACGACATCTACGCGCAGCACATCCGCGCGGACGGCAGCCTCGCCTGGCAGGAGGATTTTCCGCTCTGCGTGGAGCCAAACCGGCAGGTCGCCCCGAAAGTCATTTCCTACAAGGAAAACTCTGTCGCGTTTTTCTGGCAGGATTACCGCTACGGTCCCACCACCGCCTCGCTGTACCTGCAGGTCATCGACGAGAACGGCGATCGCCTCTACGCAGAGGATTACGAAGTGTCGCAGTCCGAGAACGCCCAGACCGGCATGTTCCTCACCGATGACGGTGAGCAGGGGGCGCTCGCGGTGTGGACGGACTTCCGCGCGGGCGCCGGGGAGGGCGACGTGTACATGCGCCGCATCCTCGCCGACGGCACCATCATCGGCGACTTCGGCAACGCGCTCTGCGACGCAGGCGACACGCAGGAGCGCGCGACGATGATTTCCGACCGGAACGGCGGCGGCCTCGCGATCTGGCAGGACCGCCGCAACGGCTTCGACTACGACATCTACATGAACCGGATCTCCGCGCAGGGTCAGACGACATATCCCGACTGGAACGGCCATACCGGCGTGCTGCTGCACAAACACGACAACAATCAGCTCGGCCCGCAGGTGATCGAAAGCGGACTCGGCTACGCGATCGTGTGCTGGTACGACGGACGCACGCTCGACGGACAGGCTGACATCTACGCGCAGCGCATCGCCTGGATGCCGAGCCTCGCATTTCCGGATTCCATTGACTTCGGCATCCGCAAGGTCGGTCAGACCGCACATGACACCGTCACCGTGCGCAACGAGGGCGCCGTGCCGCTGATTATCACCAACATCCGGCGCGCCAGCGATCCGGGCAACACGCATCCGCGGGATTTCACGCTGTACCCCACCTTCACGCTCCCAGACACACTCATGCCCGAGGAAGCGCTCGACATCGCGCTCTCCTTCACACCCGAGGGCACCGGTGATCGCATCTCCGAGCTGCGCATCAGCAGCGACGCACCGCAGGATCCCGTGATCATTCCATTGCATGGCCTGGGCACCAATCCCCGCCTCCGCACCAAAAACGTGCATCAGTTCAACGTCACCAAGGTCGGCGCCGTCAATGAGGAGACCGTCGAAGACATGCTGCGCAACACCGGCAGCGGACTGCTGCTGATCACGGATATCAATATCAGCGGCCGCGACAGTGCGAATTTCAGTCTCGGCGACAACGGCGTCTTCCCCCTGCGCATCGACGAGGACGCGTACTTCCCGTTGAAAGTGCGATTCGCGCCTGACCGGACTGGTCCCTTCGAAGCCAGCATGATCGTCGCCAGCAACGACGGCCGGGAGCCCGAATCCGTGCGCCTCTCCGGCTTCGGCGCCATGCCCTCGCTGATCACCATTCCAGTCGGACTGCATTTCGACACCACCATGACCACGCGCACCGCCGAGGCGGAGGTGCGCATCCGCAACACCTCGGGCGTGCAGCTCGTAGTCACGGGCATCGCGCTCGCCGGCACGGATGCCGATCAGTTCACCCTCGACGCCGCGCTCCCCATGCAGATCCCGGGCGAGGGACGCGCGCCGTTCACCGTGCGCTTCACTCCCACCGGCATCGGCTTCAAGCGCGCCGAGATCGTGCTCACCTCCGACGCTCCCACATCCCCCGACACCATGGTCGTTGACGGTGCCGCCATCCTCCTTGATACCGACAGCCCTCCCGCCGCCGCGGATTTCTCCGTTGACGCGCTGTATCCCCAGCCACTGCGCACCGGACAGCCGCTGCATCTGCGTCTCGGGCTGCCGGCCACAGGACGGAGCATTCGCGTTCGGATCTTCGATATGCTGGGACGTCTCCGGGGCACGCTTTTCGATGACCGCCTTTCGGCGGGATATCATGCCTTGCGTCTTCCCGCGCAGCGCCTCGGTCTCACGCCCGGGATGTATACCCTCCAGGTGCACGACGGCATGCGCAGCGCCGCGCGCGCGCTGATTGTCATGGATTGATATTTTAGATCAGTGAGATACGACCGCGTCCAGTCCCCGTTATCGCTCAGTCCCCGGTATCGCTCAGTCCATGCCGTGTCCCTCAGCGTTTCCAGTAAAACCCCCGGTCGCCGCGGTCGCGGCGGAAGCGGGCGAGGGCGTCGAAATCCGGCTCGACGATAAGCATGCCGCTGTCGGGAACGGGAGTATAAAACGTATCGGGATCGGTGTGCGTTGTGTCGGCGAAGCCGCCGACGCCGCTGGTCATCAGACTCGGGAGGGATGAGGCGTCCGCCCAGTCGCTGATGCCGGTGAACACGCCGAATTCATAGGCGCGGCTGATGGCGAGATGCCGCCAGAGGCGGCGGGAGTAGTCCGGCGTCGGCTTGCGCGTGACCGACAGCGCCGGCACGAGTACGAGTTCCGGCAGCCGGTGGGCCTGCATGAACAGGTCGCTGAACCAGAAATCCGCGCAGACCAGCACCAGCACGTTCACATCGCCGATGCGGAATTCGCCGAGCCGTTCGCCCGGCTGCACGCGTTCGCGTTCGTCGGCATAGGGACGCAGCTTGTCGTACCAGCCCAGCACCGCGCCGTCCGGCGCAAACACCGCGCCGGTATTCCGTTTCACATCCCCGGTGATCTCGTGAAAGGAGCCACCGATCACATGGCAACCGCATGCGCGCGCCAGCGGCTGCATGACCGCGAGATACTCCTCCTGTGTCTGCATGAAAAACGCGTGTTCCGGAAGCACCAGGATATCGTCGTGCCGGCAGCCCTCCGGCACCTGTGCCGCCAGCGTCTGTGTCGCCTCCATCGAGCGGTCGTTGTCGAAAGCGGTGAGGGTGGGTTGGGTGAGGATGATGCGCATGCTGCGATGCCTTTCTCTGCGTTGTTTTCATTGCCGTAACTGATAAACAAATGTGCAAAATGCAAAGCGCAATATCCTATCGAACGTCATCCCGAGATCACAGAGGACGCAGATTGTCATTGCACCCAGCGAATGACATCAGTCCCGCAGGATATCGCGAGACAGACAGTAGCGCCGAGCCATCGGCTCGGCGTTCCAGCCGAAAGCACATTCTCAGCCGGATTCGCACAGATGTCATTGATAGTGGGACGCCCTGAGCCTGGAGAAGGGCGACCTACTCGGGATGACGGCCTTGCTGGATCTTTGCACTTTGCGCTTTGCGCTCAGCCACCGACGACCGTCACCACAATCCGCCGCGTGCCGCCGTGATCGCGATGTTCGCCGAGATACACCCCCTGCCAGGTGCCGAGGCGGAATCGTCCGTCGGTGACGGGCACGAGCACGCCGCTTCCGAGCAGCGACGCTTTCAGATGCGCAGGCATGTCGTCCGCGCCCTCGAGCGTGTGCTGATAGTACGGCGCGTTCTCCTGGACGTTGTGATTGAACCAGCTCTCGAAATCCGCACGCACGGTCGGATCGGCATTTTCGTTAAGCGTCAGCGATGCGGAGGTGTGGAGGATGTGAATATGTGCGAGTCCGGCACGGACATCCCTCAGCTCCGGCAGCTGATCGACGATTTCATCCGTGACGAGATGAAAACCCCGCGGCCGGGCGCGCAGCGTGATTTCCTTCTGGAGAATGTTCATCCGTATGCCTCCTTCAGATGCGCGATTTTCACCACGATGATAATCAGCTGGACATCGGTGATTTCATAGAGAATTCTGTACCGGCCTTTGCGCAGACGCCAGCGCTCCTGATCGGTCAGTTTCTGCGCCTGCGGCGGACGCGGCTCCACCCGCAATCCTTCGATCGCGCGCATGATCAGCGCGACATCGCGTCCGGGGAACCTGCGAAGATCTTTCAGCGCGGAGCGCCGGAAGACAATGTCATAATTTGCCATGTTTCTTCAGATCCCTGAGCACGGCCTCGTAGCTGAGTACCGGTTCCGTCGCGCACTGTTCGAACGCCTGCAGATCCTCTTCATCCTCGTTCAGCGCCTGCCGCACGGCCTCGTTGATCAGCTCCGAGACGCTGCGCTCAGTTTCCAGCGCCTTGATGCGCAGCGCCCTGTGCAGATCGGGATCGAGATAGATGGTCGTTCGTTTGTTCATTGGTCGCCCTGATTGTTCCAGGTGACATTATAACGTTGTGATGTTGTAATGTCAACTGATTCTGGCGGATTACACGGAGAATGTGTATCACCGATTTTCACCGATGCATTCACGGATTAGCACGGATTGCATTTTCAAACAGCCCACTCCGTGAAAATCAGTGTGCACTCAGTGCAAATCCGTGATACATATTCTCCGTGTAATCCCCCCAATCCGATTCATTTTTTTATCCCGCCCCGGAGTCGTAATTTGGGAGTCCGCGGTACGCTGTATCTGCCGCGCACGGGGAATCGACATAGCACAGGGACCAGCAAACAGTGATTGCACATCCATCCCGATAACCGTTTTGCAGGAGTATTCATGTCCAACGCATATTTCAAGGTGCCCTCGCCGGTTAACGAACCGATCAAGGCCTATGCACCGGGCAGTCCCGAAAAGAAAGAACTGAAGGCGAAGATCGCCGAACTGAAGGCCAGTGAGATCGAGGTGCCGCTGATCATCGGCGGCGAGGAAGTGCGCACGGGCGACACCGCCACGATGACCATTCCGCACGAGCACGGCCACACGCTCGGCGTGTTCCATCGCGCGGGCGAGAAAGAAGTGGAAATGGCTGTCGAGGCCGCGCTCGAAGCGCGCAAAACCTGGGCGGACATGCCCTGGGAACAGCGCGTCGCGATTTTCCTCAAGGCCGCCGACCTGCTCGCCGGTCCCTGGCGCGCCACGCTCAACGCCGCGACCATGCTCGGCCAGTCGAAAACCGCGTTTCAATCCGAGATCGACGCGGCCTGTGAGCTGATCGACTTCTGGCGCTTCAATTCCCACTACATGGCCGAGCTGATGAAGGACCAGCCCTTCTCGCCGGCGGGCATGTGGAACCGCGTCGAATACCGTGCGCTCGAAGGATTCATCTTCGCGGTGACGCCCTTCAACTTCACCTCCATCGCGGGCAACCTGCCGACCTCCCCGGCCATCGTCGGCGGCGTGTCGCTGTGGAAGCCAGCATCCAGCGCCGTGTATTCCGCGTATTTCCTGATGAAGCTGCTCGAAGAGGCCGGACTCCCGAAGGGCGTGATCAACTTCATCCCCGGCTCCGGCAGCAAGGTCGGCAATCCCGTCCTGGCCAATCCCAATCTCGCGGGCATTCACTTCACCGGCTCGACGGCCACGTTCCAGAACATGTGGAAAACCGTGGGCGACAACATTGCGAAGTACAAGTACTATCCCCGCATCGTGGGCGAGACCGGCGGAAAGGATTTCATCTTCGCGCATCCCAGCGCCGACGTCGACGCGCTGGTCGTGGCCGCCATCCGCGGCGCCTTCGAGTATCAGGGACAGAAATGCTCCGCCGCCTCGCGGATGTACGTCCCGAAATCCATCTGGGAGGAGTTCCGCGGCAAGTACGTCGCCGAGGTCGAAAAGATGAAGATGGGCGACCCGATCGACTTCACGAATTTCATGAGCGCCGTCATCGACAAGGCCGCGTTCACCAGCATCACCGCCTACATCGACTACGCGAAAAACGCTGGCGATGCGGAGATCATCACCGGCGGAAACTACGACGAAAGCAAGGGCTGGTTCATCGAACCGACCACCATCGTGACCACCGATCCGAAATTCAAGAGCATGCAGGAGGAGATCTTCGGTCCCGTGCTGACGATCCATGTCTATGAGGATGCGAAATTCGAGGAGACCCTCGACCTCTGCGACACGACCTCCCCGTACGCACTGACCGGCGCGATTTTCGCGCAGGACCGCCATGCGCTGGTGAAAATGTCGGACCGCCTCCGCAACGCCGCGGGCAACTTTTACATCAACGACAAGCCCACCGCGGCCGTGGTTGGACAGCAGCCCTTCGGCGGTGCCCGCGCATCCGGCACCAACGACAAGGCCGGCAGCGCCATGAACCTGCTGCGCTGGATGAGCGTCCGCACCCTGAAGGAAACCTTCGTGCCGCCCAAAGACTGGCGCTATCCCTTCATGGGCGCGGAATAAGCGTCCGCAGCGATGTCACCGGGTGGTGACATCCAAAATGGCCTGAAATCGGCAATGTCACCGGGTGGTGACATGGAGGATTGCAGATTTCAGTTTGTAGATTTCAGATTCTGTGGCGTAGAAAATGGCAGGATCGGCCGCGCGCCGGTCCTGCCGTTTCTGTATTGCGGTAACCACACCCGTCAGGGTGTGGGTGGGGGGGGACACCGGCGCCATCCCCACGCTCACGCGTGGGGCTACGGCACGCCATTCACGGAATGCGGTAACCACACCCGTCAGGGTGTGGGTGTGCCTGCCCGCCCCCACACGATCTGTAATCTGCAATCTTCAATCTGATATTTGAAACATCCGACCATATCGTTGTAACCGCCCCACTCCCCGGTGTGTTATATTTTACATACACCATTACCGAACCACACCGGAGGGCTCCCATGCGTCGCATCCCGCAGTTCCTGATTGTTCTTTCGCTCATCCCCGTTTTTGCCCATGCGCAATGGGAGCGCCTGGCCGGTCCATATGGCGGGAGGATACTGGCAATGACGGAGGCCGTGGATGGAGCCCTGTATGCGGCACACAACGGCGGAATCCTGTATCGATCGACAGACAATGGCGACAGCTGGGACATGGCGACGACGACACTCCAGGTCATGGGTGTTCCAGGAATTCTAGCAACGGCTCCCGACGGCATGCTCCTGGCAGCCAACTACTCGGACCTTTATCGCTCAACAGACGGCGAGACATGGGAGCGAACGAACTTCACGAAAAATCCGACGACAATAGCATTTTCAGACAACGGAGATCTGCTCATCGGCGGACGCGGCGGAGTCTACAGGTCGAGCGATGACGGCGACAGCTTTTCAACCTTCGAACCCGCCCCCGGATCAGACCGTCAGTTCAAGGTGACGGTCACCGGTAACGGCAGCTGGCTCGCCGGCGCATACCGCGAAAGCGTGTACCGCAGCACCGACGAAGGCACGAGCTGGAACGATGTCGGCGCGTCGCTGCCGAACAACGAAGTATATTCGCTGAGCACGATCGACGGATCCACCGTGTTTGTCGGACTGAACAACACCACGTACTTCACCACGGACCTCGGCGAGAGCTGGGAGCAGGTCTCCGGCCTGCAGGGTGTGAATGTCTACGCCGTGCATCGGCTGAGCGCCACACGCCTCGCCGCCGAGAGCAGCGGCGGCCTGTATTTTTCCACGGACGACGGACGAGGCTGGAGCCGCACCGCGGCGGATGTCATCGACCGCGCTTTACTGGCGCTGTATCAGACCAGTTCGGGACAGGTCTTTGCAGCGTCCGACGGCAGACTGCTGCGGAGCACAGACCTCGGTGACAGCTGGCAGCGCAGCGACGAGGGACTGTTTGTATCGTGGTACAAGGATATCCTCGCGCTCGGGTCGGATAGCTACCTCGCCGTCGCCTCCGGAGCATACCTGTCGACTGACGCAGGACAGTCCTGGACATTCGCCGACACCGCATACATGCCCTTCCCTCCTTCCGCAACACTGCTTGCGGACGACGGAACCATCTACATCGCGACGGGTGACTGTAATCTCCGCCGCTCCACTGATGGCGGACGCAGCTGGACCGAGCGCCTCGGCCCCGATGACGGGTATCAGATCAATTCGCTCACGGAAACGGATGACGGCCTTCTCGCCTCGATCATCAACAGCGATGTGTTCCTGTCGACGGACCGCGGCGAAAGCTGGGAGAGGTTGTCCTCACTCCCGCAAGGGGAAGCGGCCGTGGCAACGCTGCACGCTGACCATGCAGATCCCAGAATCGTCTACTCCGGGAACGGCAGGGGATTCGCACGCAGTACCGACGGCGGGAAAACCTGGGAGGAATTTCTCATCGGCGGTATCAAACGCATATCATTTGTGCTGCATCAGGCCCGGAACGGCAGGCTTTTTGTCCAGTCGAACCGATCGCTGTTCTATTCCGACGACAGGGGGGAAACCTGGTCACTCGCATACGAATACACCGAGGCGCTTCCATACGAGGGCATTACATCGAACAGCCAGTCCAATGTCTACATTTCTGACTATGACGGTTTGCTGTATTCCGAGGATGGAACAGGGGGATGGACGCGCGTTGCGTTCCCGCACGACGCCAGGGTCATGTCCATGGATGATAACGACTTCCTGCTCATTGCGACATGGCATCACGGCATCTTCCGCAGCAGCATGACCACGGTTGGCACCCATGAGCTCGCCGCCGCTCCGCGCAGCCTGCGCATCGACGGTGTGTACCCGCAGCCGCTGCGCACGGATGCCACCGCGATGGTGCGCGTCACGCTGCAGCATCGGGCTGCGCTGCGCCTGCAGCTGTTCGATGTGCTCGGCGGCATTGTGTTCGATTCGGATGCCGGCACATTCGGCAGCGGCACGCACGACCTGCGGTTCTACGCGGGCGCACTCGCACCGGGAACGTACACCCTCCGCGTCCATGCACGCGGGGAATCAACCATGCGGCAGGTGGTGGTCGTGCGGTAGCCACACCGTCAGTGTGGGGGTGTGGGGCGCACCGCCGCCCACCCCACGCTCACGCGTGGGGCTACGGCACGCCGATGACCGGGTGCGTTAACCACACCCGTGAGGGTGTGGCTGTGGATGTGGGCGCACCGGCCACCAACCTCACGCTCACGCGTGGGGCTATCCTGCTCGATAATTTTCAGTATATTTCATTCCCGTACGATGGTTTTGCGACTCGCTCCGCAATCCTGCCTGATGTCTGATCTGATCTATCCGGAGGCATTCCCCATGCGCGTTGTGCTTACTACCCTCCTTTTCATCCTTCTGACCGCAACTCTTTCCGCCCAGGACAGCACCTGGTTCCGCATCATCACACACGATGTCGGCTTCGGCAACGACACCAAGGCCCTGCGCTTCAATGTGGTGGACCTCAACGGCGACCATTATCCCGACATCAGTGTCGTGCGCAATATTTACCGCCGCGGCGACATCCGCGTGTACATCAACGAACCGAATACGACGGTTCCGCCGGGACCCACTCCCCCGCGGCGCTTCGTGGATTTCACCACGGAGAGCGGCGTGAACGTGCATCCCACGCTGGACACCACGAAACGCGGCGACTGCATCTCCTACGGCGACGTGGATAACGATGGCGACCTCGACCTGATCGCGGCCGTGTGGATGTACGACACGCGAGCACCCTATCCGGAAGACCACAGCCAGGTCATGCTCAACGACGGTACCGGCCGCTTCAGCCACGTGGCCGACGACGGATTCGAATCACTCGTCGATCCCGACGACTCGCGCTTCCCGCTGAGCGTCTCCGGCTCGTCGTACCTCGACTACGACCTCGACGGCATCCTCGATGTGTATGTCGCAGCGTACTGGCGCACGCCGCAGGGACCGTATCATCCCGACCGCCTGATGAAGGGCAACGGTGACGGCACGTTCACCGACGTCTCGCAGCAGGCGCGCGTCACCACCGCATATCCCATGCAGGGCGCGAGCGTGACCGACTGGAACAACGACCGCTGGCCCGACGTGTTGACCTCGCCGTACTGCCGCAGCAACGGCAGCCTGCTGCGCAACGAGGGCGACGGCCGCTTCCGCGACATCGCGCCGATGGTCGGCTACAATGCGCGCACCATGCAGGGCGACAACGGACAGAATCTCTGCCAGTGGGGCGCCTATCCCTACGACTACGACAACGACGGCGACATGGATGTGCTGCAGGTGCTCGTGCACGGCGGACTCGGCCGCGACGAGGGACGCACCGTCATCGCCACGAATCAGGGTCCCGCACAGGACTACGATCTCGTCTGGGAGCTCGACCGCCTGCACCGCTCCTCCCCGCAGTCGTACCACCTCGGCAACATGGATGCCCAGTGGCTCGACATGAACAACGACATGCTCGCCGACATCATCATCACCGAGTGCGAATATCTCGACAACACCGACCGGCCGTTCTTCTTCCTGCAGGGTCAGGATAATCACTTCTACGACATCACTTCGCAGCTGGAGCTGATCGGCAAGATCCGCAGTCCCCACTCGCTCGAGGCGCTGGATTACGACCGGGACGGCGACTACGACATCGTGATGAATTCGAATCACTTCTCGGCGCAGGGCAACAGCGACCGCGCGGATATCGTCTTCCTCGAGAACAACATCGGCGACAGGAACAACTGGATCGGCGTGCAGCTCACGGGTCCGGACGGCGTGAACCGCACGGCCGTCGGCGCGCGCGTGTACGTCGAAGCCGGCGGCGTGCGGCAGATGCGCGAGGTGCAGGCCGGACGCGGTCACTTCTCGGGGCAGCAGCCACTTGAGCTGCTCTTCGGCCTCGGGCAGAACACGCAGGCCGACCGCATCGTCGTCGAGTGGCCCCGTCAGCCCTTTGCGCACACCGTGCTGACGGATATCCCCGCGAACCAGTACATCGACATCGACGGCAGCGTGCTCGCGGTGAACGACCTGCCCTCCGCCGGGGACTTCACGCTGAGCATCTTCCCGAATCCCGCGCGCGGGACGCTGCAGCTGCAGACCTCGGCGCGTCCGGATGCGCAGGTGCGCATGTTCAACGCCCTCGGGCAGCTGGTGTATGAGGGATATGCGTCCGCAGCGTGGATCGACGTCAGCGGGCTGCGACCGGGCATGTACATGCTCCGCGTGCAGGACGGCACGGCGGCGATGACGCGCCGCGTCTGCGTCGTGCGCTGATCCCTCTCACGAGTCGCGGCTAGGCGTTTGCCGGGCTTCGCCGGGATGCCAGCGCACGCAGCGCCAGCCACAGCAGCAGCGCGATGACAAAGACATACAGACCGAACAGCGTCGTGTTGAACGATACGAGAATGCCCCGCGCGATGATGGGCGGTGCGATGTTTTCGGCGCGGATAATCGCCGACGCCGCCATGTACAGACCGGTCAGCTGGGCGGTCACACCGAGCAGCAGAGCGGCGCAGCCGAGATACAGCACGGTGTTGACCGATGCCGCCGACACCGCGGTGCCCTGCAGCAGCCGCGCCGAGCGGTAGAGCGTGAGCATGAGGGCCACGACGCCGAGGATGAGAATCAGGTACATGAATGGTCCGCCTTCGGACATGAATGCTGACATGGTCGTTTCCTCCAGTTCGGGTACAAAAAGAGGATTGCTGACCATCGTGGGCGGAAATATCATCATGGTGCAGCACCTCCGCTTGGTTGACATGCACGCGAAAAGTAATCCTTCACTGATGGCGGATGGAGGAATTGCGTCCGGTGCCGCTGCGACAGCGACAGACGGTGCCGCCCGCCGCACGGATGCCATTCGTCGCGTCCATGCCGTCATTCGTCGCACTTCCCCGGACGGACGGTCGCATTTCCAGCATGCACACGGTACATTCCGTTAGATTCTCATCATGAACGCACAGCGTGAAACAGCTGCACGGCGATGGCGGGATCTGCTGCCGCGCTACCTTCGCCACGGGGCATTCTGGATCGTCGCCATGGGGGCGATGCTGCTGCTCTACGGCCGCGCGCTCGGGAGCGGCCTCGCCGCCGGCACACTGCTCGGCTTGAGTTTCCCGGTGTATCTCGCCGCCGTGTACGTGACACTCGCCGTCACCATCCCGCATGCACTGCTTCCGCGGCGATACTGGCGCGTTGCCCTGCTGATCGCATATACCATCCTCGGCGTGTTCTTTCTCGAGACACTGATGCTGCTTCTGCTCATCATCGGCATGCTTCCCTTCCCGACCATCCCGGGATACCGTCTGCCGGCGAACGCCATTGACGCAATCGTCCTCTCGGCCGGTCCGCTGATTGTGGCTGTCGCCGCCGCCGCAGTCAAACTGCTGCGGCATGGTCGCGCCGCGGAGCACCGCGCATTGCGTCTCGAGCGGGAGAAACTCGAGGCGGAACTCGCCATGCTGCGCGCGCAGGTACATCCGCATTTCCTGTTCAACACGCTGAACAACCTCTACGCGCTCACGCTCCGGAAATCGGAGCAGGCCCCCGACGTCGTGCTGCGGCTCTCCGCGCTGCTGGATTACATGCTCTACGAGAGCAGCGCAGAGACGGTACTGCTGTCGCGCGAAGCCGCGCTGATCGAACAATACCTCTCGCTGGAGCGGCTGCGATACGGTCCGGATGTGCGCATCGCATTCGAGCGACAGATTGATGTGGACCGGGAAATCGCACCGCTGCTGTTCCTGCCGCTGGTGGAAAACAGCTTCAAGCACGGACTCAGCCGCGGCAGCACGCATGCCTGGGTGGATATCACGCTGCGCTGCACGGGTGGAGAACTGCGCTTCACCGTGGAGAACAGCCTCCCGGCTGCGGATCGATCGGAGGATGAACACGAAGGTATCGGAATGCGGAATGTGCGCGATCGGCTCACGCTGCTGTATCCGCGGGCGCACGCGCTCGATGTGCGAGAGGAAGCCGACCGCTTTCTCGTTGCGCTCACCATCGTCTTCCCCACACTCAGAACGACGGAGCCGACATGAACACGCGCTGCATGATCGTAGACGACGAACCGCTGGCCATCGAAGTGATCGCCGCGCATATCGGGCGTATCGAGACACTGGTCCTGACCGCTTCGTGCAGTGATGCCGACGGCGCATTCACGCTGCTGCAGAAGCACGAAATCGATCTGCTCTTTCTCGACATCGAGATGCCGGGCCTGACGGGTATCGGACTGCTGCGGGCGCTGCGGCATCCGCCCGCCGTCATCATCACCACGGCGCATCGGAATTATGCGGTGGAGGGATTCGATCTCGATGTGATCGACTATCTGCTCAAGCCCGTGTCATACGAACGTTTCCTGCAGGCGGTACAGAAATTCCAGGCACGGCGCGTGCCGTCATCGCGCGTCGTGGCGGATACAGGCGGACAGCAGGATCGCGAGAGCGGACATCTGCTTCTGCGCGCCGATCGCAAGGTGCACAAGATTCCGCTCGCGGGTATCCTCTTCATCGAGTCGGACAGGGATTACGTGAAGGTCCACACCCCGGAGCAGAAGTTCACCGCGCGCATGACGCTGGGTGCGATCGAAGAACTGCTCCCCGCAGACCGTTTCCTGCGCATCCATCGCAGTCTCATCGTGGCGGTTGACAAAATCGACGCCTTCACCTCCCACAGCATTGAAATCGGGAAACACGAGCTCACTATCGGCCGCAACTACCGCGACGCCGTCCTCCAGGCCCTCCACGCCGATCCCCACACACCCTGATCGTCCTCCCGATCTCGCCTGCGACGAGTCTCCGGCCTTCGGCCTCCGACCTCACGCTCCTCTCGATCCAATAGACCCTCCCCATGCACATCAAAAAATCCTATATTCCCCCAAACGTCCACCATGACCAGCGTAACCCCCATGCCCATCTCCGCCGCAGCAAAACTCATCCGCAACGCCAGGCATGTCAGCGTCTTTACCGGCGCGGGGATATCCGTCGAGAGCGGCATTCCGCCGTTCCGTGGCGCGGAGGGACTGTGGAGCCGATACGACCCGCGCAGTCTCGAGCTCACGTATTTCCACGCACACACGGAGGAGTCGTGGAAGGTGATCAAGGAAATTTTCTATGATTTCTTCGGGAAAGCGCGGCCCAATGACGCGCATCGCGCCCTTGCCGCGATGGAACGCGAGGGACTGGTCAAGACCGTCATCACGCAGAACATCGACAACCTGCATCAGGAAGCGGGCAGCAGGTCCGTGCTGGAATTCCACGGCAACTCCCAGATGCTGCTGTGCCTGGAATGCGGCAGGCGGCGTCCCGCCCGGGAGGCCGATCTCGCGGTGCTGCCGCCGCACTGCGAGTGCGGGGGACTGTTCAAGCCGGATTTCATTTTTTTCGGGGAGATGATTCCAGAGCCCGCGCGCACGCTTTCCTTCCGCGAGGCGGAACTGGCGGACGTGTTTCTCCTCGTCGGGACCACCGGCGAAGTCATGCCCGCCTGTCTCGTGCCCGAAGAGGCGAAGCGCAACGGCGCGGCCATCATCGAGGTCAACACCGAGCCGTCGAACTATACGCCGCATCTGACCGACGTATTTCTGAAGGGAAAGGCGACCGACGTCCTGCGGCGTCTCGTCAGGGAGCTCGGCATAGACTTCGCTCCCGATCAAGAGCAACAGCACTGAGCCGACTTTCACGTCGGGCGTCAGCCAGCTTCCGTCGGAGGCGGCTTCTCCGCGGAATGCTGCCCCGGCGTGTGCTCGATCGGCTGTTCCGTCACCATCACCTCCGGTTCGCGGATGATGGCTCCGAGCAGAAGTCCGGCAACCACGGCCTCGACCGTCGTGCCGAGAAACCAGCCGAATGCCATCCAGTAGGGGATATCCATCATCGCGTAGGTACCATACCCCATGGACGTACCCGCGCCGAGGCCAAAAAGCAGTCCGTACAGAAGCGCATTTTTCATGGTTTTCGGCCGCAGCAGCCAGCCATAGACGGCGACGAAGAAAAAAGCGGCAATGAGCACCGTCAGATACATCACCAGCATTTTCATTTCCTCCATCGGCCGCCACAGATGGCTCGTCTGTTCGTAGAGCGGGGCGAGCAGCACGCCGTGGATGATGAAATCGAGAATTTCCCACACGACGAAAACCGCAAGCGTGGCGAGCAGGATCTTTTTCAGCATCGCGATGCCTCCTGTGTGTATCAACAATATATACCGGAAATCAGGAGGAAGATATCCATTCGCGCACGCGGTGTCAAGTAAGCCGTTGGCCTTTGGCTGCCGAAGGCCCGCCGAAGCATTGCGGAGGCGGGTTGGCCATTGGCGGCGCATACCTTTCACTTCGGTGGAAGTGTCGCCCGCCATCAGGTAGCGGGCTCGGAGTGGAGAGGCGCTCTCACGTGGAACCGCGGGCTCGGAGTGGAGAGGCGCTCTCACGCGGAACCGCACGCTCACGCGTGCGGCTACCGCAGCCCATAGCCCAAAGCCCGCAGCCCATAGCAAAAAAGCGCCCCGTCCGTTTGGGACGAGGCGCAATAATCAGATCGGGAAAGCGTTCCGACTCCCGCCGCTCACGCTCCGACCGATTCCTCGATGTTGATTGTCTCCACCCAGCCGTAGGGATCGTCGAGTTCGCCGTACTGCATGCCGGTGATGGTGTCGTAGAATTTCTGTGCAACCGGACCGATCTTCATGTCGTTGATGATGATGGCCTTGTCGCGGTACACCAGTTCGCCGACCGGTGAAATGACCGCGGCCGTGCCGGTGCCGAAGGCCTCCTGCAGCGTGCCCTTTTTGTGCGCTTCCATGATTTCGTCGATGCCGACGGCGCGCTCGGATACCTTCATGCCCCAGTCGCGGGCGAGATGCAGCACGGAGTCGCGCGTGATGCCGGGCAGAATCGAACCCTGATCCAGCGGCGGCGTGATCAGTTCGTCGTCGATCAGGAACATGATGTTCATCGCGCCGATCTCGTCGACGAATTTCTTCGTGACGGCTTCGAGGAAGAGCACCTGCGCGAAGCCCTCCTTCTTGGCCTGCATGCCGGCGTACAGGCTCGCCGCGTAATTTGCCGCCGTCTTCGCCTGTCCGAGTCCGCCGCGCACGGCACGCACATGCTCTTCGTCCACCTTGATGCGCACGGGATTCACGCCGGCAGCATAGTAGGATGCGACGGGAGATGTGATGATGAGGAAGCGGTACTTGTCCGACGCATGCACGCCGAGGAAATTGCCGGTGCCGAAACTCAGGGGACGGATGTACAGCGAGTGTCCCCGCTTGTGCGGGATGAACTTGTGATCGACGCGGATAAGTTCGCGGATCGCATCCACGAAAAACTCCTCGTCCAGTTTCGGGATGCAGACGCGCTCGGCCGAATTGTTCAGGCGCTTCGCGTTCATGAAGGGACGAAACAGATTCACGCCGCCCTTCTGTGAACGAAAGGCCTTCATTCCCTCGAAAATCGTCTGTCCGTAATGCAGCGTGCAGTTTGCCGGATCAATGTCCATCGTCGCGTACGGTTCGATGCGGGGCTGTCCCCAGGCGTCATCCGCGTAATCCACCACGAACATGTGGTCGGAGAAATGGACGCCGAATCCAAGATTGTCATAATCAATGTCGTTGATGCGGGTTTCCTGCGCTCGGATAATCTTCAGGTTTTCCATGACTGCTCCTGTTGGTGCGCTGATCGAGTACTGCGGTGTCGCTCCCTCGGGCGATGTTCCGGAATATACGGAGATTTCCGAAGAGAATCTTCCGGTCGGAATCTGCCTATTTCTTTCCGCCCCCGAGCAGATTCGCCAGCCAGAGAAAGAGCACGGCACCCATGGTCGCAACAAAAAGGCTCCAGATATTGAAGCCCGTGACGGGTGCTTCGCCCAGATAGGAAAACACGAATCCCCCGACCACGCTGCCGATCACGCCGATGAAGACGTTGAACAGACATCCCTTGTCCACGCCTACACCGGTCACGTTTTTCGCGATCCAGCCCGCGATGCCGCCGAGAATGATCCAGCCGAGAAGTCCCATGGTTTCTCCGGATTGCACGAACACTGCTGTATCGGGAAATATAGCCAGCGGCGGTCGAGCACGCAAAAACGCCGTCCCGCATCAGAGCGGAACGGCGCTTTTGCTTATGGATGCAGGTCCTTTCTTCCCGCGATGCGGGCGGCGGATCAGACCTCGGCGTTTTCGCTCACCGAAGTGAAGATGTTGAACGCGGGGGGCTGTTCCATGTGCTTCTTCACGGCACAGAGCGAGGCCGACTTTATCAGCGCGTCGCGGTACTTCTCGGGGAAGGACGGCGGCACAGAGATTTCGAGGTTCACCTTGCTGATCATGCGGCGGACGGGATCGAACTCATGCGACTGCTTCAGTTCGATACCCTCGGTTGGAAGGCCGCGCTGCTGGCAGAAACCGAGCACGTATATACCGGCGCAGGTGCCGAGCGAGGCGAGAAAAAGATCAAAGGGAGCGGGAGCCGTCCCGTCGCCGCCGCCGAAGGCCGGCTGATCGGTGGAGATGCGGAAGCCGTTGTATATCGCATCGACTTTCTTGTTTCCGGGGAATTCGATTTTCATTTCCATGAGATGACTTTCAAAACTTCAGATGATACATTTCTGTCCGTGGTGTGTATGATGACCGGTCCCGGCAAAACGATTCACCGATCCGGCATTGGATAAATGTTGAAATACTGCTAACATGCATGGTGACCCTTGTCCTCCGCCCATCCCGCTTCGAGGCTCCGTGTCCCTTCCGTCTCTCAGGCTCAAAACCAAACTTCAGCTCTCCCTGGTACTCATCGCCTCGCTCGCGATTATCATTACCGGCTGGCAGGCATACCGGAACGCGAGAACGGCGCTGGAACATGCGACGTTCCAGCGACTGACCGCCCTCCGGGAATCCCGTCGGCAGGAAGTGGAGCAATACTATTCCGGGATACGCAGGGACATCCTCACCGCAAGTGCTGACCGCGCGATCATCGACGCATCGCGGCGTCTGCGGAGCGCGGGTCATGTTCTTCGTACTGCGCCCGAACTGCGGGAAGCCCTGGTAGCGAGGGCCACACGAACGGACGCGTCAAAGGTCCCGGCGCGCACTGATTTCCGGAATTATCTGCTGCGTCTCGCGGAGATGGATTCCCTGTTCGCTCCGTTCGTCGCACGACGTGGCTATGATGATGTGATGCTGGTGGATGCCGACAACGGTGATATTCTGTACACGGCAAAACGCGCGGCGACATTCGGAAGCAATCTGCGCCGCGGTCCCTTTTCTGAATCGCGCCTTGCGGAGGCGTTTCGTAACGCTCGTGCGGAAAGCAATGCCGGGCGCGCATGCCTCGTCGACTATGACGCCCATGTCAGTTTCACCAATGTGCCCGTGTCGTTTGCGGCTGCCCCGATCCTCAATGACGACACGGCAGGCATGGTACTGATTTTTCAGATTTCCATCGAGGAAATCAATGCGCTGATGACCGACCACGGCCGATGGCAGCATGATATTCTCGGCGAAAGCGGCGAAACCTATATCGTTGGAGCCGATCGCAGGATGCGCAACGATTCGCGCTTTTTCATCGAGGAGCCGGAACGGTACCTTGAGCAGATCGCCCACCAGGGATACGACCCGGATGTGCTCGATGCGATCCGTGCACAGCACACGTCAGTGATGCTGCAGGAGGTTCCGACTGATGCCGCCACAGCGGCACTGAACGGCGAAACGGATACCCGTATCGTGCGCGATTACCGGGGCGTGCGCGTGCTCAGTTCATTCACTCCCCTGAATATCCCGGACCTGCACTGGGTGCTCCTCGCCGAGATCGACGAGCTCGAAGCTTTTCAATCGGTCTATCGACTTCGTGAACAGCTCATACTGAGCGGACTGATCCTGATGCTCTTCGCCGTCATCCTCGGTTTTATCATCTCCGGCACCATGACACGGCCGATCCAGGCACTCACGCGAGTATCCGAGCAGTTCGGCCGCGGGGATTTTCGCCGACGCGCGGAGATCAGCAACGATGATGAGATCGGCCTGCTTTCCACCACGTTCAACACCATGGCCGAAAAAATCACTTCACACACGCGGCAGCTGGAGGAGGAAATTCGCGAGCGGCGCCGCGCGGAGGAACGTCTGCAGAACTCCCGCCAGCAGCTCCGCAACCTGTCGCAGCACCTGCAGGGAGCGCGAGAGGAAGAGCGAAAAAGCATTGCGCGGGAGATCCATGACGATCTTGGTCAGCGACTGACGCTGCACAAGCTTCAGCTGACGCTGCTGCAGGATGATCTTGCCGCCGTCAATACTTCGCTGGGCGAACGCTGCATGGTCATGACGCGCGACGTCGATGCGACCATTCAATCGGTCAAGCGCATCATCTCCCAGCTGCGTCCGGGTGTGCTTGACGACCTCGGACTGACCGCCGCGATCGAATGGCAGACCGAGGAATTTCAGCGACATACGGGCATTGCATGCCTGTCGCGCATCACTCCGCCGGAGATCACACTCGACACCGAGCGCTCGACTGCCCTTTTCCGCATTTTCCAGGAAACCCTGACCAACGTCGCCCGGCATGCAAACGCGACCCGGGTGAACATCACGCTGACCGCGGATGCGAACGGCACGACGCTGGAAATTGCCGATAACGGCTGCGGCATCAGCGACACCGCAGTCGAACAGCCTTCATCGTTCGGCCTGATGGGGATGCGCGAGCGCGCCTCGTATTTCGGGGGGAGCATCCGTTTCTCCGGCATACCGGGTGAGGGGACCCGGGTCACGGTTCATTTCCCGCAAACAGCAGTCGATATGATATCATGACGAATATTCTCATCGCCGATGATCACGCACTGTTCCGCGAGGGACTCAAGCAGATTCTCTCGCGCGAACATGCCTTTCAGGTGGTCGCCGAAGCGAGCAGCGGACAGGAAGCGCTCGAGCGGATTGCGGAGCATAATATCGATCTCGTCATCCTCGATATCTCAATGCCCGGACGCACGGGGCTTGACGTGCTGGCTGACATTCGCCAGAACAATCCGACCCTTCCCGTACTGATCGTCAGCATGCATCCCGAGGATCAGTATGCCGTGCGGGTGATCCGCGCCGGTGCGTCAGGCTACCTCACTAAGGAATCGGCCGCATCGGAGCTGATCACCGCGGTCCACCGGATCGCCGATGGCGGACGATACATCAGTGCGAGTGTTGCCGAACGTATCGCTGACGCATTGGGCGACACGCATCACGACGCACCGCATCATGCACTTTCCGATCGTGAATTCCAGGTCATGCGCATGCTTGCGGCGGGTAAAACACTGCGTGAAATTGCCGAGGCGCTCATCCTGAGTGAAAAAACAATTACCACGTACAGGGCGCGCATCCTGGAAAAAATGCATCTGCGTAACAACGTCGAGCTCTCCCAGTATGCCATGCGTCACGATCTGATCGATTGAACTCCCATCCTCCGATGCGTGTAGGGAATTCCCTACAGGACCACATCCGCCGTCCTTACACCAAATTCAGCAATCCGGGTATTTTCGAAGCCGGCGGCACGCCGTAATTTCAGACATACTACTCCTTGATTTCCGCCTGCAGAGCTGCAAGCGGGGATTCACCCCTCAACAACACTGGAGAAGCATATGTTTGACACGGGCAATACCGGCTTCATGCTGGTTGCGACGAGTCTGGTCATGCTCATGACCCCCGGTCTGGCGTTTTTTTACGGCGGCCTCGTCGGACGAAAAAACGTGCTGTCGATCATGATTCAGAGCTTTGTTTCAATGGGCATCACGACGGTGCTCTGGTTCGCCGTCGGCTACTCGCTCTGCTTCAGCGGTGATATCGGCGGAATTATCGGCAACCTCGATCACGCCTTCCTCGCAGGTGTTTCCATCAACGATGTATTCGGCAGCGGGCAGAACAACATTCCCCTCCTGGTATTTGTTGCCTATCAGATGATGTTCGCCATCATCACACCGGCCCTGATTACCGGTGCGTTCACCAATCGTGTCACGTTCAAGGCCTATCTGATTTTTCTCATCGTGTGGCTGCTCTTTGTGTATTTCCCGTTCGTGCATATGGTCTGGGGCGGCGGCCTCCTCGCCCAGTGGGGCGTGCTCGATTTCGCGGGCGGTATCGTCGTCCACGCCATCGCCGGTATGGCCGCACTCGCCTCCGTCTTTTTCGTCGGAAAACGCAAGGTCGCGGAATCCGGTCCGCACAGTATCCCGCTGGTCGCACTCGGTACGGGACTCCTGTGGTTCGGCTGGTACGGATTCAATGCCGGCAGCGAACTGCAGGTCGATAACATTACCGCGCTGGCATTCCTGAACACCGATGTCGCGGCCTCTTTCGCGGGAGTCACATGGCTGATTCTCGCATGGACCATCGAAAAGAAACCGAAATTTGTCGGGCTGCTCACCGGTGCGGTCGCCGGACTCGCCACCATTACTCCCGCCGCCGGCTTCGTCTCCACGAGCAGTGCAGTCATCATCGGTATCGCGGCCGGTTTCATCTGCTACTTCGCCGTGGCGATGAAAAACCGTCTGCAGTGGGATGATGCACTTGACGTCTGGGGCGTGCACGGTGTCGGGGGTATTCTCGGTACGATCGCACTGGGACTGTTCGGCAGCACGGCCGTGAATGCCGCGGGCGCGGACGGCCTCATGTTCGGCGGCGGAGATTTCTTTATGAAGGAAACGGTCGCCGTTCTTGGCGCTTCCGCCTATGCATTCGGCTTCACGTTCGTTGCGCTCAAAGTCATCAACTTCATCACTCCCGTGCGTACCTCCGATGCCGAGGAGGCCAGCCTTGATGAGTCTCTCCATGGTGAACAAGCATATATCGAAGAGGTGTAGCATGAAACGCATCACAATGACAATTCCACTTATCCTGTTCCTGTTTTTCGCCACGCGGGCAGGAGCGCAGGATGCCGCCTGGTACGAGCGCGTCGAAATGAACGGCTTCCTTTCCACTTCATTCACGTACAACCACAACACGCCCGCATCGATGGAAAACGGCTACCGGATCTTCGACCAGCATCACAACAGCTTCGCGTTCGATGTCTTTCAGCTCGTGGTTCGCAGCGAGGCGGAGAAAGCCGGTGAGGCCGGTTTCCGCTTCGACATGATCACCGGCGCGCTTCCGCAGTACACGGCCTCCAGCGGACTGTTCGGCGGACAGAACATCGACGTCCTGCAGGGATATGTTTCCTACATCGTGCCCGTGGGCAGCGGACTGCAGGTCGACGCCGGTAAGTTTCTCACGCATATGGGATATGAGCTTATCGAGGGCTATGACGGATGGAATGACAACATCAGCCGCTCATTCCTCTTCGGCTACGCCATCCCCTTCGCCCACACCGGCGTCCGCGCCAGCTACGGCTTCGGTGACGCCGTCTCGGCGATGCTCATGGTCGCAAACGGCTGGGATAACGCCGTGGAAAACAACACGAACAAAACTGTCGGCGGTCAGCTCACCATCACGCCGGTGGAACCACTGTTCATCGCGGTGAACGGGATTTACGGCGCGGAAGGCGACGCCAATAACAGCGACAATACTTCTGTCGTGGATGTTGTCGCCACGTACGCACTCAGCGACCTGCTCAGTATCGGCGTCAATGCGGACTTCGGATCAGCGGCAGGCGCGGCGGCAGAAGGTGAGGATGCGTCGTGGAGCGGTTTCGCGGGCTACGTTCGCCTGAATGTTTCCGATGCGTTTTCACTCTCCCTTCGCGCGGAGCAGTTCGACGATGCTGACGGAGTTCGCACGGGTACCGTGCAGAAGCTGACGGAATTCACGATCACACCTGAGTACCGTCCCACGGACCGGCTCATCCTTCGTGCGGAATTCCGCATGGACAGCTCCGACGAAGCCGTCTTCGAGGATGGGGCATCGTACGACGATCCCATGCTGGAGAATGCGGACAGCCAGAATACCATCGGTCTGAACATGCTCATCACGTTCTGATTCTGTTACTCCCCCACAAAACCTGACAACGCAGGGAACGGCGGCCGTTTTCACGGCTGCCGTTTTATTTTTGGAGGTCGCCCGAAAGTTTTCAATTTTTTGCCATCTGTTCCATACCGATACACTTGCCATGAGAACTGCCGTCATCCTTTTCCTCCTCGCCACTGCATCACTGCAGGCGCAGACCGACCTTCTCGAACAGACGCTCGGTCGTTTCGGACTCGATTCCGCCTCGGTCGGCTACCGGCCGCAGCGCTCATGGGACGCCGCCACGCGCGACGATCCCTTCCGTCTGCCCTGGTTCGACGCCATGCTCGCGCGTCCGCTGAAAATCCCGAACTTCACCCGTGAGATGCTCTTCCGCTACCGCATCTGGGCGACGGCCGACAGCGGCAATTTCCCGCGGCCCATGCTCGCGAAGATCCGTCCCCTCTCGGCGCTCATCATGAATTCCGCGCGCAACCTCGGCTACGACGTGGGGAAATACGGCTACGACTACACCCCGGCGGTCGATGCGGAACATCCCCTGACCGAAGCAGTGGCGGCGCTGTATGCCGACGCGGACGTGGATCTCGGCGACAATATCGTCTACCCGCTGCCGACACAGCACTGGACGAACATCCGCGAAGAAATTGAAGCGCAGGCCGCGCTGCTGCCCGCCGAGCTGCGGGCCTCGATCGGACGCATACTCACGGCACTGCGCGAGGCCCGGCGCTGGCGCGAGCATTCCCTGCGGCGCATCCCCGCCGCAGACCTCCGGCACATCTTCTTCAGCACCACACTCGAAGAGTCGCAGTGCGACGCGCATACATTCGACCAGGTCGTCTACGACGCGGCGCTCGCTTTCGACGGCAGTTCGGCCTCCTACGGCGCAATGCTGCTGGCGCAGGCGGTGGAGAAGGAAATCCCCGTCCTGCAATCCTTCCGCGGCGCGGATCACACGCTCGACATCCCCACGCCGTTCGGACGCGTGCTGCTGCGCGGCGGCGCGGACGACCGGCACTACGCGCAGGACTGCGCGCTGCTGATCGATCTGGGCGGCGATGACACCTACCTCGGCAGCGTCGGCGCGTCGAGCGACGGGCTGCCCGTATCCGTGGCCCTCGATCTCTCGGGCGACGACACGTACATCGACGAACACGAAAAATCACCCGCGCAGGGCGCCGGTGTGCTGGGCATCGGCATGCTGCTGGATCTCGGCGGCGACGACCGCTACACCGCCCACAGCTTTGCGCAGGGCTGCGGTCGCTTCGGCGTCGGCGTGCTCTACGATGCCGCGGGCACTGACGAATACCGCAGCGCCGGTTTCAGCCAGGGGGCCGGACTCTACGGCATCGGTATCCTCTTCGACCGCACCGGCAGCGACGCCTATCACACCGTGTACTACGCACAGGGCTACGGCTTCTCGAAAGGGCTCGGACTGCTGTACGATCTGGAGGGCGATGACCGCTATATTGCCGACGATACGGAGCTGACACATGTGGGGGATGAAACACCGAAGCACAACGAAAGTGACGCGCAGGGCTTCGGCGGGGGACGGCGAGGCGATCATACCGATGGACACAATATGTCGGGCGGACTCGGCATTCTCTCCGATCTCGCAGGAAATGACACCTATTCCGCAGGCGTCTTTGCACAGGGCAGCGGGTACTGGTTTGGCTGCGGCGTGCTGCACGACGCCGAGGGTGACGACAGTTACCGCGGCGTCTTCTTCAACCTCGGGGCCGCAGCGCATTTCGCCATCGGCACGCTGTTCGACGAAAGCGGAAACGACAGATCGGATCTCGTCATGACGCTGGGATTCGGCACCGGACATGACGGCTCCGCCGCCTTCTATATAGATAGCGACGGTGACGATATCTACACCATGTCCAACGGTGACGACCGCGCCGTCAGTCTCGGCAGTTCCCTGAACAATTCCTTCTCGCTGTTCGCGAACATCCGCGGAAACGATACCTACGCGCCCGTGGGCAACAGCATGGGCTACGCCATGTCGCGCCGGGGCGGTGAATGGGCACTGTACGCGCCGACCACCGGACTGTTTTTCGACATCGGCGGCGAGGATGAGTACCGGCATGACTTCGGCGCGCAGAATGACGTCTGGGAACAGAAATTCGACCGCGCGCTCGGGCTCTACGGCTTCGGCATCGACACCGCTGCCGGCGGCCTGCGCTTCGAACGCGACTGAGGCGCCCTGCATCCCGGCGATCCTGCATCCCGGCCGACATGCATCCCGGCGATCCTGCATCCCGGCCGACATGAATCCCGGCAATCCTGCATCCCGGCAATCCTGCATCCCGGCGATCCTGCATCCCGGCAATCGTACATCCCTGTTCGCGCGGGATGCGCACCTGCATTTCCTCATGCCCGGGAATTTCGTAAACTAGAAGATTGCATTTGTTCAACTCAACGTCACGGCGTTTCTCCATGGCAAAGAATCAGCAGAACACTCTCGAGAAAATCGTATCCCTCGCAAAACGGCGCGGATTCATTTTCCAGTCCTCGGAAATCTACAGTGGCCTCAACGGCTGCTGGGATTACGGTCCGCTGGGGGTGGAGCTGCTGCGCAATCTCAAGGATGCCTGGTGGAAAGCCATGACATACCGAGAGGACATCGAGGGCCTCGACGCCTCGATTCTGATGCATCCGCGCGTCTGGGAGGCGTCGGGACACGTGGAGAACTTCACCGATCCGATGGTGGACTGCAAGCAGTGCCGCAGCCGCTATCGCCTCGACGTGCTGTACGAGGGATTCAACGAGAAACGCCGCAAGAAAATCGCCGACGCCTATGCGGAGTATCTGGCGGCCGGCAATGGCGACGCCGAAGCGTTCAAGGCGCAGGAGCGCGAAAAGCAGATGGAAATCGCCGGCGACGCGCTGGCGGACCAGGCGCCCGTGTTTGAGGCCATGAACGAGAAACAGCTGCTGGTCTGTGCCAGCTGCGGCGGCACCGGCACCTTCACCGTGCCGCGCAAATTCAACCTCATGTTCAAGACCTTTGTCGGTCCGGTCGAGGACAACAGCGCCGTGGTCTTCCTGCGTCCGGAGACCGCGCAGGGCATCTTCGTGAATTTCCAGAATGTCGCGCAGTCCACCCGCCAGAAGCTCCCCTTCGGCATCGCCCAGATCGGCAAGGCCTTCCGCAACGAGATCAACACAAAGAATTTTCTCTTCCGCACCCGCGAGTTCGAGCAGATGGAGATGCAGTTTTTCGTGCGTCCGGGCAGCGACGAGGACTGGTACCGCCAGTGGCGGGATATCCGCATGCAGTGGTACCTGGATCTCGGCATGAATCCCGAGAAGGTCCGCCTCACTGACCATCCCGAAGACAAACTTGCGCATTATGCCAAAGAAGCGGTCGACGTCGAGTATCTCTTCCCCTTCGGCTGGGGTGAGATCGAGGGCATTCACAACCGCACCGACTACGATCTCGGCCGGCACCAGGAGTATTCAGGCAAGAGCATGGAATACTTCGACCAGGAGCAGGACGCCCGCTACGTGCCGTATGTGGTGGAGACCTCGGCAGGTGCGAGCCGCTCACTGATGGCCTTTCTCGTCGACGCCTACGACGAAGAGGAACTCGAGAAGGAGACTCGCACCGTGCTGCGCTTCCATCCGAAGCTGGCGCCGTTCAAGGCCGCCATCCTGCCGCTGGTCAACCGTGACGGCATGGACGACATCGGACTGAAGCTGTACCGTGATCTTCAGAAGTCCTTCAAGGTGTTTTACGATGACAGCGGGTCGGTGGGACGCCGCTACCGCAGGCAGGACGAAGCGGGAACGCCGTACTGCATCACCGTAGATTCGCAGACGCTCGAGGATCAGACGGTCACCGTGCGAGACCGCGACAGCATGGAGCAGGAGCGCGTCGCGATGGATGCGCTGAAGGGATATCTTCTGGAAAAACTGGCGGACTGACAACGCCTTCGGGGGAGGCGGCGCAGCGTTATTTCGTCACGGCTTCGCGCTGCAGGCGGGCGCGAAGACTGTCGATGACTTCCCGGGCGCGCACTTCCAGTTCGGGATACTGGTCGGCGAGACGCAAGGCGCGCGCGATGCGCCGCTCGGCGAGCACACGGGAAAGTTTCACGCCGTAATCCATCCTGTCGTTCATGAACAATTCGAGCTGTTCTTCCGGCGTGCGATGCGGCGGGGGGATGTCACCGACTTCCGGTGAGGGACGAAACAGGATGACTGCTCCCAGCAGAATCACTGAGCCGATGCTGATAAAGAGAAAGAGCTTTTTTCCCATGAGTCCGTGCCGTTGTTCGCTCCGTGTGCGCTTTTCTTGTAAACTACGGAAAATTCCATCGTATGTCATCGGGTGATCAACATCGTGAGTGAGCTCAGCACAGAAGCGGTTCTCCAGGTTCGGGATCTGACATTCCGTTATGGCAGCACTCCCGTTCTGTCGGAGCTTTCGCTTGACCTGTACCGGGATGACGTGCTCCTGCTCACCGGCGCGTCCGGTGCAGGAAAGAGCACGCTCCTGCGCGTGCTTGCCCGGCTTCTCGAACCGGAATCGGGGACAGTGCTTCTGAACGGACAGCCGCGTGAGGACATCGATCCCACACGCTACCGCCGACGCGTCGCCTACCTGCAGCAGCAGCCGGTCATGGTTTCCGGCAGCGTGCGCGAGAATCTGCTGCTCTCCTTTCGCTTCGGAAGCGCGGAGCCCCCGTCCCGCGAACTGCTCGGTGAAATGCTCGATCGCACAGCGCTCTCCGGCGTGAGTCTCGAACAGAGCGCTGCGGAACTCTCGGTCGGACAGCAGCAGCGTATTGCGCTGCTCCGTCTGCTGCTGATGGAACCGGAAGTACTTCTGCTCGACGAACCGACGGCGTCGCTCGACGACGAAGCGGCACGGCTGCTGATGGAGGCTGTTGCCGCCGCACGGGAGCAGGCCGACCGCGCCGTGCTGCTGGTATCGCATAACGATGGCGGCGCCTCCGACGTACTTTCCCCACGCCGCGCAGTGCTTCGCAGCGGACATGTGGAGGAGGCGTCATGACGGGTGCGATGGACATCGGCATCCCGCAGCTGCTCATCGCACTGCTGTTCATCGTCACCGCCGGCGTGGCATCCCTCCGCCTGCGACTCGGCCTCGAGCGGGATCTTCTCTGGGGCACGCTCCGCACCGTGGCACAGCTTGTACTGATGGGATTCGTGCTCATTTACGTCTTCCAGCTTCGGCAGTGGTACCTGATCGTGGGACTGTACACCGTCATGATCCTCTTTGCCGCATGGATCATTCGCGGGAGGGTGCGTTCCACATCGGTATCGTATTTCCTGCCAACCTTCATGTCAATGGCGGTCAGTTATCTCGTGATCAACGTCCTCGTCGTGGCGGTGATCGTGCAGGCCGACCCGTGGTACCTACCGAAATATTTCATTCCGCTGGGCGGTATGATCATCGGGAATTCCATGAACGCCATCGCGATCGCGCTGGACCGCCTGTTCTCCGATCTGATCGGAAAGCGCGCGCGGATCGAACTGCTGATCAGCCTGGGCGCCACCGCGCGGGAGGCCTCCGCCGAAGTGTACCGCGATGCCATCCGCGCCGGGATGATTCCAAGCATCAACGCGATGATGGGCGTGGGCGTCGTGTTCATTCCCGGGATGATGACGGGACAGATCATCGCCGGTTCGGATCCGCTCGTCGCCGTAAAATACCAGATCGTGGTCATGCTCATGCTTGTTGGATCCACGGCACTGGGAAGCCTGCTGGTCATCTCCCTCGTGCGCCGCCGCTGCTTCTCCGCCGATCACCGGCTGACAATCCGCGAACGGAGCAGCTGAACCGGTGCGGCCCCCGATGCGCACTATCGTTTTTTTTCGTAGTTTTCCTGCGATACCGCCTGTCACAATCCTGATGCCTGATTTCCATGGATAACCCGCTCGTTTTCATTGTCGATGACGATTATTCACTCCGGCGTCTGCTTGAATTCACCCTGAAATCATGGGGATACGACTGTCAGTCCTTCTCCTCCGGCGACGCGCTGCTGAACAACCTCGATGAAAATCCCGACGTCGTGCTGCTCGACCACATGATGCCCGGATTGTCCGGTCTCGACACGCTGACGGGAGTACGCGAGAAAAAGCCGGATCTGCCCGTGATCATGCTCTCGGCGCAGGGAAAAATCGACGTGGCTGTCGAGCTGATGCGCGCCGGGGCGACGGATTATTTCACAAAGCCGGTGGATCTCAAACGCCTGCAGTTCGCGCTGAACAATGCGCTCAACCTGCGTGACCTGCAGGGTCGCGTGCGCATGCTGCAGGACACGCTGGAGAGTTCGGTGCGTTTTGAAAACATCATCTCGAACTCCGGCGTCATGCAGGATGTGCTCAAGCTGGTGGACAAGGCGCGAAACAGCGACATCAACGTGCTGATCGAGGGTGAAAGCGGTACGGGCAAAGAGCTGATCGCGCGGGCGATTCATTTCAACGGCGCGCGAAAGGAAAAGCCGTTTGTGGTCATCAACTGCGCGGCCATTCCACGCGAATTGCTGGAGAGTGAGCTGTTCGGACACGAACGCGGCGCGTTCACCGGCGCGGTGGAGCGGAAAATCGGGAAATTCGAGGCCGCGCATACCGGCAGCATTTTCCTCGATGAGATCGGCGAGCTCGACATGAGCCTGCAGGCGAAGCTGCTGCGCGTCATTCAGACGAAAGAATTCGAGCGTGTGGGTGGCGTGGATACACTGACCAGCGATGCGCGCCTCATCAGTGCCACCAACCGCGACCTGCTGGCGATGGCCGAACAGCGGGAATTCCGCGAAGATCTCTATTACCGTCTGTCAACCTTCCCGATCAAGCTGCCGCCGCTGCGCGAACGTCCCTCCGAGATTCCCCTGCTGTCCGAGCATTTTCTCAAACGTTTCTCCGAGCGGGAGCGGCGTCCGGATCTGTCCTTCCATCCCGACACGCTGAGCCTGCTGAGCCGGTATTCCTGGCCGGGCAACGTTCGTGAACTGCAGAGCATCATCGAACGGTCGGTGCTGCTGGCGGAGGACGATGTGATCCATCCGCAGGATCTTCCACAGGCGCTGCGCTTTATTGGCGGCGACGATCAGCATGGCATTTCGACGGAAGTGTTTTCCTCGCGTGAGGATGTGCTGCCGCTCGAGAAGATCAAGGAGATCGCCGTCCGCCGCGCGCTGGAACTGCACGAGGGAAACATTTCGGAGACGGCGCGGGCCCTTCAGATCGGACGCACGACACTGTACGATATCATCAGGAAATTCGATATCCCCACCTGACTGGTGAGGCCGGGGAGTGACCTCCCCGCTGGCTGAACTACCTATTCCTTTTCCCCCTCATCTGCTTTCCCGGCGGGAATGAGCACGGTGACGGACGTGTACTTTCCCTGTTCGCTGTCGATGCGAACCGTCCCACCGTAGAGATCGGCGATGACATGAACGATCGCAAGGCCCAGCCCGATCCCGCGCTGCTCGAACGCCGTGCGGTCAAACTGCCGGTAGGCGCCGACGGCCTGCACGTGCTGCGGTGACATTCCCCGACCATGATCCATGACCGTCAGTTCATAGAACCCGTCGATGTGCCTGCCGGTGATTTCGATCCGCGTCCCGTCGAGACTGAATTTGCATGCGTTATCCGCCAGCTCCTCGACAATCTTCTCGAAGTCGCGGGCGGGCATACGCAGCGGTGCTTCGTCCACCTCAAGCGTGATATCCTTTTCACGTTTCGTCTGTGCCGCCACATATGCGACGGTTTCCCCGGCGGACTTCCTTGGAGACGCAAACTGGTCGTCCGTAATCGCTTCGCGCCATTGCTCATCCTGCCGCATGCTTTCGAGCTCCGCAAAACGGAGGTAATTCTGCACCAGGCGCAGCAGGCGCTGACCGGACTGATGGATATTTCCCAGCATCTCGCTCACTTCCTCCTCGCTGAAATCTCCGCGGTTTTCCCGCAGCAGATTCGACAACCCGAGAATGGAATTCAGCGGCGTGAGAAATTCATGCGGCATCGATCGGCTCAGAGAGTGGCGGAACTGGTCGAGCGTGGATCGCATACTCTGCTCGAAATTCTCGCGCTTGTGCAGCCGCACCTTCACCGCATTGAGCAGCTCCTCTTTCGTAAACGGCTTGGTGAGATAATCGTCCGCACCGGAGAGCATGCCTTTGCGCAGATCGGTCTTGTCGGAAAGGGCGGACAGAAAAATGAAAGGGATCAGTGATGTCGCGGGATCCTTGCGGATGTATTCCAGCACCCCGAATCCGCCGAGGTTCGGCATCATGATGTCGCAGAGCACGACGTCGGGCTGCTGTTCGCGAATCAGGTCGATTCCCAGCAGACCGTTTTCCGCCGAGACCACATGATACCCCGCTTCGGTCAGCCGCTCGATGATGGTTTCCCTGACGATGACTTCATCCTCGATGACCGCGATCTTCACCATGCTGCCTCCTGGGTTGATGCTGAAATGAATGTATCAATATCACTGCAGCGGTACAAACCGGCACAGCAGGAATGGAAATGCATTGATATTTTATGAGCATATGCTTATAATTGTTTCATGAGGAAGCGCCGAGGAAGACCGCATGTCTGCAGGGCGGTGGATTTCGATCCCGAGATCCTGCACTTCAAGCCGGCGGGAATACCGACATCGATGCTCGAACAGATTTCCCTGAGTCTCGATGAGCTGGAGGCACTGCGCCTGGCGGATGTCGAAGGGCTGTATCACAGTCTTGCCGCCGAGCGCATGCAGATAAGCCGGCAGACGTTCGGACGAATCATCGCGTCCGCGAGACGCAAAGTCGCTTCGGCACTGATTGAAGGAAAGGAATTGCTCATCACCGGAGGAATCGTCATGCAGAAACAGCATGTGATGGGACGCGGAGGGAAATGCATCTGTCCCTCCTGCGGCAAGACCGTCCCGCATCAGCAGGGAGTGCCCTGCCGGGAAACCCGCTGCCCTGACTGTGGCAAGGTCATGCTGCGCGAAGGATCCGAGCATCACGAGAAACTCGAAGAAAAACGCAGAGAAAAAGGAAAAGGAAGCACATCATGACTTTCGCCATCGCATCCGACGACGGAACGCACGTCGCCCAGCATTTCGGCCGCACGCGCGGCTTTGTCATTGTCGACGTGGACGGTGATTCAGAACAGCGCCGTTACGTGGAAAACCGCTTCACACAGCATCAGCGCCAGGAAGCACAGCACAGTTCCGGGGAACACGGACATCAGAGCCACGGAGGTGCACACGGGCATGGTGCTGCACACGGGCACAGCCATCAGTCGATTCTTCAGGCGCTGGAAGGATGCAGTATGGTAGTCGCGGGGGGAATGGGAATGCGGCTGCGCACTGACCTCGATGCCGCGGGCATCACGGCCTGCGTTACGGATCATCTGCTGGTTGACGACGTAGTTCAGGCGGTGCACGCAGACACCCTCGAGCACCGCGCGGACAAGTCCTGCGGTCACTGATCCCCGCGTTGAAAATACACACTGCGCAGCGCGGGGACGGTCTGCCGGAATACGTGCTGCATGACGGTGAGCAGATCATGCATGCGATGCAGCTCTCCCTCTTCCGCGGCACGTTCCATCTTCACGCAGACATCGGCCATGGCCCGGGCTCCCAGGTTGAGCGCTGATCCTTTCAGCGTATGCGCCGCGCGCCGCGCGCCAGCCTGGTCCCGGGTATCCACCGCATCGGTGATCTCACGAACCAGCTCCGGGGTCTGACTTTCCAGAATGGACAGCAGTTCCTCCAGCATCCCGCTGTCACCTGCCGCGGCGACCGCAGTCAGTGTATCGACGGTATCCATGTCGAGAAGGTCCTCCGGTGAGGAAATGGACTCGGCCACCGGTGCTTTCTCGCGCCGCATCCCGGCCCAGTGCCGGATGGTTTCCTGCAGCGTCTCGATACGGATCGGCTTGCTGATGTAATCATGCATCCCGGCATCGAGGCAGCGCTGACGGTCACTCTCCAGCGCATTGGCCGTGACGGCGACCACGACGGGCTGACGTTCCGCCGGGATATCCCGCAGAATCCGCTTCGTTGCTTCGATGCCGTCCATTTCCGGCATCTGCACATCCATGAAAATCATGTCGTAGGATTGTCGTCCGAGCGCATCGAGCACCTCCAGTCCGTTCGCGGCCACATCGGTGCGATATCCCATCTGCTGAAAAAGCCGCACCACCAGCTTCTGATTCACCAGATTGTCTTCGGCGATCAGAATGCGCAGGGGAAGTTTCTCCGCGAGATGCCGGTCGAGCCGGCGCTCGCGTTTTTTCGTGTGATGCCGCTGCGTGCGCGCTCCGGAGGCCCTGATGAGCACATCGCGCAGCTGCGCCTGCTTGACCGGTTTCGTCAGTACGCTGTGGAACAGTCCTTCCGCTGGAATGCGCTCGTCGTTCCTGTTCAGCGACGTCAGCAGAATCAGCGGGACAGCTGATTCCGCGAACTGCCTGCGAATTTCGTGTGCGAGTTGTACGCCGTCCATTCCCGGCATGAGCATATCGATCACCGCCACATCGAAGGAAGCCCCCTGCCTGAGCACGCGAAGCGCCTCTTCAGCGGACGGCAGCACGAGACACTCCATGCCCCAGCCCACGCACTGCAGGTTGAGAATGCGGCGGTTGGTCTGATTGTCGTCGACGACGAGCACATGCTTGCCACGCATCTCGCGGATGCGCGACTCATCGATTTCCTCCTGTGGAGCGGGCGCCTTGGCGCGGATGGTGAAAAAGAACTGCGATCCCTCGCCGACCGTGCTCTTCACCCAGATCGACCCGTTCATCATCGCGACCAGCCGCGCGGTGATGGCGAGGCCCAGTCCTGTGCCGCCGTACTTCCGCGTTGTTGATGAATCCACCTGAGAGAAGGAACGAAAGAGCAGTTCGCGTTTCTCCTCCGGAATGCCGATGCCTGTATCGCGCACCTCGAAAAGCAGGTCGTAGCTGTTTTCGTTTCTTCCCCGCAGGGAAACAGTGACGACGATCTCTCCCCGCTCGGTGAACTTGATCCCGTTTCCGACCAGGTTGACGAGGATCTGGCGCAGACGCGTGATGTCGCCGACGATCACGGGCGGAACGGCGGGATCGATCAGATACATCAGCTCGATCGGCCGCTCCCCGATATTGGGAATCATCAGATCAAAGACTTCCTCGATGCAGGGACGCAGTTCGAAGGGCTGCGCTTCGATGTGCATGCGTCCGGATTCGATTTTGGAGAAATCGAGGATGTCATTGATGATGGTCAGGAGACTGTCGCCGCTGGTCCGGATCGTTTCCACGTATTCCTGCTGCTCCTCCGTAAGCGGTGTCTCGAGCAGCAGCCCCGTCATTCCGATGACACCGTTCATGGGCGTGCGGATTTCGTGGCTCATGGAGGCGAGGAAATCACTTTTCGCGCGGTCGGCTTCCTCGGCCGCTTCCTTCGCCTTCAGCAACTCCTCCGCGTTGCGCTGCCGCTCTTCCTCCGTCATCTGGGCGCTGATGTAATGACCGATACTCTGCGCCAGCAGTTCGATGATTTCCGCGTCGGCCGGACGAAAAGGCGTTCGCCGCGTCTGTTCCGAGGAGAAACATAGCGTCCCGTACACTTCACCATGTACGCGGATGGTCGTCCCGATCGCTGCCCTGGCCTGGATCAATCCGCCGAATGTCTGTCCCGATTCGTCCGGGATTTCCGTTGCGTCCATGAAGACGGTCCCCCCCGTGTCCACGACCTTCTGGCAGAAGCCGCTGCCGGTGACGAAACGCATGCCCGCGCGCAGCCTGTCCTCGGGTGACCGTGCGGCGTAGATCTCGAAAAATGTGTCAGTGAGGCGCGTGATAATACCCGTCTCGAGCCCGAACATTTCTGCCGCAGTGTGAAGATAATCCTCGAAGAGATCCTCGAAGCTGTGGTACTGCGTCGTATTCAGCCGGTGCAGCTGTTTGAGCTGTTCACTGAACAGCAGCAGGCGCTGTTCGGTCTGCTTGCGGTCTTCAATGTCATGGGAGATCGCGACCATGCCGGCCGGCTTCCCGTCGTGCATGAGCACCGAGGTCGTCAGGTACACCCAGAACTCCTCACCGTTCGCGGTGACATTGATCAGGTCACCGCGCCAGCCTTCGCGAAGCGTTTCGGTGCGCAGCTGCTCACTGAGATTGACGGGATTATTCGGCGACAGCAGCATGCGTGCCTGGCGGCCGATGAGCTGCTCCGCGGTATAGCCGAAACGCTTCAGGACCGCGCGGTTGACATGCTCGATGCGTCCGTCCATATCGGTGATAACGATGAAATCACTGACGGATTCCATGACATGCGCCAGGCGCGCGAACTCGGCATTGATACGTTTCCGCTCGGAAATGTCGCGCGACGTCACGACGATCCCCCTGATCGTCGGCACGTGCAGGTAATTCGTGGCGATGGCCTCGAGTTCGAGCCAGCTGCCGTTGACATGTTGATGGCGAAACTCGACTTTTTCTTCGTGTCCGGGATGCGCGAGGACGTGTTTCGAGACCGCCTTGACCTTTGCGACGTCGTCGGGATGGAGGAACTCGAAAATGGGTCTGCCGTGCCGGCGGTGTACGCTGAATCCGCTCATGCGTTCGACGGTAACCGTTTCATACAGGATGGTCCCTGTTTCACTGAGCACGGTGATGGCGTCGCTGAGGTTCTGCATGAGCGACCGGAAACGGATTTCACTTTGCTCGAGTGCCTGACGCGCCTCCTCGCGAATGATGAGTCCCCCGAGAATACCGGCCATGACGAGCAGAATGGATTCCTCTTCCTCACTCCAGTCGCGCGCCGAGTGACAGTCGTCGAAGCCGACGAAGCCCCAGAAATCGTCGCGCGTGAATATGGGGACGCACATCAGGGATTGAATCTCCTGCGCTTCGAGAACTGGACGTTCGGTGTCGGGAAAATCGACGGTGCGTCCCCGCACGGTGCGTCGCTGCGACAGCAACGCATACCAGCGCGTGAATTGCGGGTCGTAGGGGAGGTTCTGCAGATCCGGGTTGTCGATCTGCATCGTGACGGTGTCACGCGCCCACTCGAAACGCTGACTGAGTGAAACGGTGTCGCCGTCAGCGGAGTTCTGAAAGATATACACACGATCGACGCCGGTGGCTTCCCCCAGAATGCGCAGCGTATCCGGGACGGCAGCACTGAAATCGCCGGCGGTGATGAGATGGCGGATGGCGGCGGTCACACCTTTGAACAATGCGTCGCGCTTCCGCAGCGTCTCAATGATCGCGGCCTGCCGGGCGTGGTCGGAATGCTCGGCTTCAGCGTGCTGCTTCGCGTGGTCGGGCCGTTCATCATGCATGACTGCTCTCCTCATTGCACGTTTCCTCGCGCGGACACAACATCTCCCGCGTACGACGCGGTCAATCACGGTGTCGTCCGGTATCGCGGAATCCGCCGGGCACGGCTCATGCCCCTGCGGATTGCCCCACGTTCATGATGGATTCACTGTGCGCAGGACATCGCCATAAATATACAACGCACGGCAACAATCCCGGGAATGCCGGCACGCATGGAATTTTGACTTTGTGCGCTGTGTTGCTAATAATAAAGGGATTACACATTGTTTCATCCAAGAGAAACATTCATGAACAACGGAACAGAACGACAACCGTTCGCTTTCAAGGACTGCACACTCGCCGCCATCGCGACCGGCAAGCGCGCGCAAAATCTCCGCGAGATGCGTGATCACCTGCAGCATGTGGACGCCGGATGCATCTATTATCATTTCTGGGGCGGACGTCTCCGTCCTCAATTTGACGAACCGGAGTTCAACAACGACTTCGCCGCCTGGTGCAAGCATGCCCTGCGCGACGACATCGTGGCCGAGCGCCTCAGTGTCGTGGATCCCACCGGCTTCGATTCCCTCGAGGATCTGCGCAGTGAGGTGATCGACATTCTTGAAGAGCGACTCTACGAGCGGGAGTTCATTCCCTGGGCCAAGACGGAAGAACAGTTTTCCTTCATCCGGTCGCAGATCGTGGTTTTCGGAACGCAGCACAGCATCGATGATCCGCGCGAACTTCCCGGAGTGTTCCAGGATATTTCCGCGAGCAGCATTTTCTATCACTTCATCGATGCACGCAGGCGCACGCCGGATGGAAAAGACGATTTTTCCACATGGCTCGGCGGACTGAACGGCGACTACGCTTCACTGCTCGCCCGCCTCGCGGATGTCGATCCGTATTTTGTGACGCTCAGTGAACTGCGTGACCAGCTTTCCGGGCTGTTCGAGGAGTTCTTCTCTCATGAATCAACGGAAGGGAGCAACTGATGCAGAGTCTTGAATCCTATGCGAAGATAACCGGACAGGATGTCATCACGCAGCTGCGGCAGCTTGCCGAGCCCATGCGCGGCATGAAGGTCGTGCACGTGAACTCCACCCGCATGGGCGGGGGAGTCGCGGAAATCCTGCACAAGCTCGTTCCGCTGATGAACGAACTCGGCCTCGACACACACTGGGAAGTCATCGAGGGCAATAACGATTTCTACCAGTGCACGAAAAGTTTTCACAACGCGCTGCAGGGTAACCAGGTTGTCATCCCAGAATCGCTGCTGCGGAACTTCGAGGAAACGAACAGGGAAAACGCGGAGAAACTGCGTCCGAAACTCGAGGATGCCGATATCGTCTTCATCCACGATCCGCAGCCGGCACCACTGCTGCGCTATATGCCCGATCGCAAAGGCACGTGGATCTGGCGCTGTCACATCGACGTGAGCCGTCCCTACCGTCCGGTCTGGAAATACCTCCGGCCGTTCCTGCTCGACTACGACGCCAGCATCTGGTCGCTGTCTGACTTCGCGCAGCCGCTGCCGCATCCGCAGTACCTCGTGCCGCCCAGCATCGATCCCCTCAGCGACAAGAACATCGACCTGCCGGAATCCGAGATCAACGCCGTGTACGACCGCTTCGACATCGACCCGAATCGTCCGCTGATCACGCAGGTCTCCCGCTACGACCGTTTCAAGGATCCGGTGGGAGTCATCCACGGGTATCGCTACGCCAAGCGCTTCATTCCCGGACTGCAGCTCGTGCTCGCGGGCGGGAGCGCCACCGACGATCCGGAAGGCGAGGCCGTGCTCAACGAGGTGTACGATGCTGCCAACGACGATCCCGACGTCAAGATCCTGCTTCTGCCGTCCGATGCGCATCGCACGATCAACGCACTGCAGCGTGCCAGCGACATCATCCTGCAGAAATCGACACGCGAGGGATTTGGCCTGACCGTCACCGAGGCGATGTGGAAAGGGCGTCCTGTCATCGGCGGAAACACCGGCGGCATCCGCCTGCAGGTGATCAATCACCACACCGGTTTCCTGGTGTCGACGCCCGAAGGCGCCGCCCTGCGCACACGCTATCTGCTCAATCACCGCGACATCCTCGAAAACATGGGGACGAAGGCGAAGCAGTTCGTGCGCGATCACTTCCTGCTGACGCGCCATCTCGGCGAGTATCTCACGCTTATGGTGGTGCTCAAACATGAACATGCGGACCGTGTGGAGCTCGCATGAGTGCATCGGACGAGACAGGAGATTTTCGCGTCCTTCAGGCGAATGCGGATCCGGGGAATTTCCTCCGCGATGTGCGGCGCGCTGACACGCGGCTGCTCCTGCTCGACTATGACGGAACCCTCGCGCCGTTCACGCCCGAGCGTGACCGCGCCTTTCCGTATCCCGGTGTCCGTGAGCTGCTGACACGCATCCTCGCGGATGAACGTAACCGCGTAGTCGTGATCAGCGGCCGCGCGGTCGCCGACCTGATTCCGCTGCTCGGCATCGATCCGCTTCCGGAGATCTGGGGCTCACACGGATGGGAACATCGTATGGCCGACGGCACGTACCGGGGACCAGCCTTTCCCGACGGACTCGCGGAGCTGTTCGCGGCGGAGTGGAAGTGGCTGCAGGAGCACATTCCGCGGCAGCAGCTCGAACGAAAGCCCGCCTCGGTCGCCGTGCACTGGCGCGGCGTGGGGGACAAAGAGCGTGAGCGTATCCGCGCGGCAGCGGAGAAACGCTGGGCCGCTTTCGAGGAGAGGGACCTGCTAGACCTCCACGCCTTCGATGGCGGACTCGAACTGCGTGCGGCGGGAAAAACAAAAGGCGATGCCGTGCACGCACTGCTGCACGATCTGCGGGATTCAGTTCCCGCTGCATATCTCGGCGATGACAAAACGGATGAGGATGCCTTCTCGGCACTGGAGGGACGCGGACTGCGCGTGCTCGTGCGCCGTGAACTTCGTCCCACCCAGGCCGATGTGCATCTCATCCCTCCGGAGGAACTCCTGCGTTTTCTCACACACTGGACAGAATCTGCATGACGGACACATTATCGCAACCGCTGCTGGGGAATCCCCTGTATGACTGGCTGATCGGGCTCGGCATCGCCGTCGGCGTGACCGCGGCCATTCTGATCATCAAACGCGTGGTTGCACGGTATTCCATGCGCGCCGCAAAAAAAACCCGCACGGACGTCGATGACATGCTCGCGGGGCTTGTCGACAAGATCAATTTCTTTTTCCTCGTCATTATCGGTCTGTGGAGCGGGTCGCTGTATCTGGACCTCTCTCCCACGGCACAGGAGATTCTCAACAAGGCTCTGTTTGCCGCCTTTATCATTCAGGCGGCACTCTGGGGAAACACGGTCATCGTCTACCTGATCAGCAAGACGACCCGACTGCGTGAGTACGAGGATCCCGGTGCGCAGACCTCCCTCAGTGTGCTTGGCTTCCTCGCGAAGCTTGTGCTCTGGTCTGTCGTCCTGCTGGTGATTCTCGACAATCTCGGCTTCAACATCACGACACTCATCGCGAGTCTCGGCATCGGCGGTATCGCCGTAGCTCTCGCCGCGCAGAGCATCCTTGCAGAGTTGTTCGCATCACTGTCCATCGCGGTAGACAAGCCCTTCGTGATCGGCGACTTCATCATTATCGACAACTTTCTCGGTGTGATCGAAAAAGTCGGGATGCGCACGACGCACATCCGCAGTCTGAGCGGCGAACTGATCATTTTCTCCAACACCGACCTGCTGAGAAGCCGCATACGGAATTACCAGCGCATGCAGGAGCGGCGCATCCTTTTCTCCGTCGGCGTGATTTACGGTACGCCATCGGAAAAAATTCAGGCCATCCCGGGGATGGTACGCGAAATCATCGACGCCGATGACATGGCGCGCTTCGACCGTGCGCATTTCAAAGAGTATGGGAATTTCTCCCTGAACTTCGAATTCGTCTATTACGTGCTCTCTCCCGATTACAATGAGTACATGGACGCACAGCAGCGCATCAACTTCGCGATTTACGATCGCTTCGAAAAGGAAGGCATTCAGTTCGCCTTCCCCACACAGACGATTCATCTGCAGCGGCCGCAGTCTGAAACAGATTGAGAGAAACATGGCACAGGATCAGGATATGAATGAACAGACAGGGATACCCCAGAGACTGATTATCGTATCGAACCGGCTGCCGGTCGTTTTCGAGCGGCAGGACGGCAACCTGACATTCCGTTCGGGATCGGGTGGGCTCGTCACAGCGCTCGCACCCGTGCTGCGCGACCGGGGCGGCATGTGGATCGGCTGGTCGGGGCTTTCCGACCGCGAACAGGAGGAAGTGGATCATGTACTGGAGGACTCGTCCGTCGCGTCGGGATACGACCTCGCGGCAGTGCCGCTCACCGAGGAGGAACTGGAGCTCTATTATCACGGCTTCGCGAATGAAATTGTCTGGCCGCTTTTCCACGACCTGCAGTCGCACTGCCAATTCCAGCCGGAATACTGGCATGCGTATCAGCGCGTCAACCGAAAGTTCGCCGAACGGGTATTCGAAGTCACGCGCAGCTCGGATTATATCTGGGTGCATGACTACCATCTGATGAACGTGGCATCGGAGCTGCGCGGCATGGGCGTGCAGTCGCCGCTGGGTTACTTCCTGCACATCCCCTTTCCGCCGCCTGACATTTTCATCAAGCTGCCCTGGCGCTTCCAGGTGCTGCGCGCACTGCTGGACTACGACCTCGTCGGTTTCCAGACCATGCGCGACAAGCGCAACTTCATCCAGTGTGTGCGCATGCTGCTTCCGGATGTCTCGACCAAAAGCATGGGCGGCTTCCATCTCGTGGCCCACGAACACCGAGAGGTGCGCGTCGGCGTGTTTCCCATCAGCATCGACTACGACGACTTCGAACGCCTGGCACGCAGCCGCGAAGTATCGGAATCAGCGTGGTACATTCACGAGGATCTGCCGCATCAGCAGATCGTTCTCGGTATCGACCGTCTCGATTACACCAAGGGCATCCCCTACAGGCTCGAGGCCTTCCGCAACGCACTGCGGCGTTTCCCGGAGCTGCGCGAAAGCATGACACTCGTGCAGGTCGTCGTGCCAAGCCGCACCGACATCCCGAAATACCACGACCTGAAGGTGGAAATCGAGCGCCTCGTCAGCGAGATCAACGGTGAGTTCACACGCTCGGGATGGGTACCCATTCATTACATCTTCCGGCATCTCACGCGCACCGAACTGCTCGCGTATTACCGCACCGCTGAAATCGCACTGATCACGCCCATCAAGGATGGCATGAATCTCGTCGCCAAGGAGTACTGCGCCTGCAACATCGAAAACAACGGCGTGCTGATCATGAGCGAGTTCGCCGGCGCCGCAGCGCAGCTGCAGAAACACGCACTCATGGTCAATCCCTACGACGTCGAGGGCATGGCCGAAGGACTGCGCGATGCGTTCCAGATGAACTACGACGAGCGCGGCGACCGTATGCGGCAGCTCCGCTCCACCGTGCGGCGCTATGACATCTACCGCTGGGTGGAGTCCTTCCTCGGCGCGGCCATCTCGAAGAATCTCAGCGACTACCCCGTCATCTCGGAATACATCCCTGACCAGGATCACGATCTCAGTCTGTCTGAGGGGGGATAAACGCTTGACGTGAGCCAATGGCACCGGATCTTGAAATCCCTTAAGTTGCGGTGTTATGAAAACCATTCACTTCACCAAGGCAGAAGGCGCGCAGAACGATTTCGTAATCGTCGACGACCGCGCCGGTGAACTGCCCGACGAGGAGCGCAGCCGCTTCGCCGCGCTTTCCTCGCACCGCCGCAAAGGCGTCGGCTCCGACGGCGCCATTTACATCGATGCATCCGACACGCATGATTTCGCGATGGCGTTTTACAATCCCGACGGATCCGCGGGAAGCATGTGCGGCAACGGGGGACGCTGCGCGGCGCTGTTCGCCGTGCAGAACGGCATCGCGGATCGTGAGATGCGCTTCACCGTCCTCGACCGCAGCTATCACGCGCGCGTGGACGGAAACACCGTACAGTTATCCTTCCCCCCTCCGCTGGAACTGCGTCCCGCCGTAACAATCGACTGTGACGGCGAACCCTGCACCGTCGATTATGTCGACAACGGCGCACCGCATATTGTCGTGTTCGCCGATGCGCTGCCCGCATCCCTGCGCGCGCCGCTGGCGGACCTGGACATGAACCATGTGGGACTCCTCCTGCGGCATCATCCGCATTTCGCGCCGCGGGGCGGCAACGTGAACATCCTCGAACGGCAGGATGCCGGTGTGATCGCGATCCGCACATTCGAGAAAGGCGTCGAAGGGGAAACCGAGGCCTGCGGCACTGGCGCGCTCGCGTCGGGAATGATCGCTCATCTGCGCGCGGGCGCCGCGCCTCCCGTCGCGCTGCACACGCACGGCGGCGACATTCTGCGCATCCATTTTACTCCCTCGGACGCACCATCCGACGACCCGCGGTATTACGCCGACGACCTGATGCTCGAGGGCCCTGCGCATCTCGTGTTTGATGGATGCATGGTTGTGACCGCCCCTAATACAGCACCAGATACCCGAACGGCGGAAGATTGAATGAGACTCCCTCCCTGTCGAGTTCCGCCTCGCCGGCGATGAGCAGGGGCTGTCCCTTCACCGCAGGCGGAAGATCCAGCCTGCCCGCCGCCTTCTGATCCGACATGTTGACGATTACAACCACTGCCTCGCTCATTCCTCCATTCGCTGCATCGTGCGCACCCTGTTTCTGCTGCTCAAGTAATTTCTCCTTCCCTGCCGGTTGTTCGTACTCACGGACAAATGCGAACACCCTGCCAGTGCTGTCGAAGGGCAGCAGGCGCATATCACCGCGGCGCAGTGCGGGATGCGCGGCGCGGGCGTTGAGCAGTCTCCGGTAAAATTCGCGGAATCCGTGCCTGTCGCTCTCCCAGTCGATCGTCACCTTTTCGAACAGACTCAGCCGGCGATCGTTGCCGACCTCCTGTCCGTTGTACACGAGCGGCACTCCCGGCAGCAGCGTGACCAGCACGGCCGAGGCCTTTGCACCTTCGGGACCGAACCACTCCACCGCCGGGCCGTCATATTTGCTCTTGTCGTGATTCGTCGTGAAGCGCAGCCGCAGCGCTCCCTTCGGATAACGGTAGGATTCACGCGTCAGCGTCGTGGCAATATCCTCCACGCCTGCTTCTCCCTCGATGATCGGCCGCAGCACATCATACGTATTCCACGCATACGTCAGGTCGAAGGCGTCGATATGCAGCTCCGGATCCGCTCCCTCCGCGAGCATCATGACGGGCCTGACCTCGCGAAGCGCCTGTGCGGCATCCACCCAGAACTCATGCGGCACCAGCTCGGCCACATCGCAGCGGTAGCCGTCGATCCCCACATCGCGCACCCAGTACAGCATCATTTCCTTCATCCACGCGCGCAGGCTGTCGTTCGAGTAATCGAGATCGGCGACATCATGCCAGTTGGCGTTCGGCGCGATGATCTCGCCATCGGCGCCACGCGTGTACCACTCCGGATGCTCCTCGATCAGCGGATTGTCCCACGCCGTGTGATTGGCCACAAGATCGATGATAATGTGCATGCCCTCGTCGTGCACCGCGTCGACCAGCGCGCGGAAATCCTCCAGCGTTCCGAATTCCGGATTGACTGCGTAATAATCCTTCACCGCGTAGGGACTCCCCAGCGAGCCCTTACGGCGCTTCTCGCCGACGGGATGAATCGGCATCAGCCACAGCACCGTCACGCCGAGCTGCTTCAGCTCGGGCAGGCGCCGTTGCAGCGCGCGGAAGCTTCCTTCCTCCGAGAACGATCGCAGATACACTTCGTAAACGACGGCATCTCGCACCCAGGCGGGACTTTCCACCGGCTGCATGCCATAGAATTCACTGCGCAGAAGTTCGATCTCCTCCTCGTACTCGCGCAGCGTGACGCTGCCGATCATTCCGCCCGGGCCCGCAATATCCTCGATGCGGACGGCGATTACATTTCCTTCCTCCCTGAGCTGCGGCGTCACGTCGAAATAGAAGAGCTCCCCGTAGCCGACATGCGACCCGATGCGGACACCGTTGAGCCATATGTCGGCGTTGTCATCCACGGCGTCGAACACGATCGCGTAGGTCTTTCCCTCCTCGATCTCCATGTCGAAGCGGCGCGCGTACCAGCCATAACCATCGTAGGAGGCAAGCTCGCTCATCATATCCCACCTCCCCGGAACGCGCATGGTGTCCCACGCGGCGCGATCGCGATCGGGCGCATACCATTGCTCATCGACGCCCACGCCGGTGGAATCGACGCGGAAATCCCACACGCCGTTGAGACTCATGCGAAAGGGTTCGGTGTTCATCCCGTCATCCTCCGCCGTGCCGCAGGATATCGCGAGCAGTGGAAGCGCGATAAGCAGAAGGCTGAACAGAGGGGAGCGGCGCTGGGATCGGTCACTGTGCATCGGGGATCTCCGTGGCTGTCAGAGGGGTGGTGTGGCATCAGAAATGCAGGAGGATATCATCAAGCGCTTTCTTCCGGATGTCGGGCACCGCGGCGTCTGCGGCAGGATAGCCGACGGGCAGCAGCACGAACGGCTTTTCATTTTTCGGGCGGCCAAGAATTTTATTGAGGAAACCCATCGGATTCGGCGTGTGCGTCAGCGTCCAGAGTCCGGCCTGGTGCAGCGCGGCGATGAGGAAGCCGACAGCGATACCGACCGACTCGGTCACGTAGTAGTGCTTCTTGCGCATGGAGCTGCCGCCGACCGTGCCCACTCCCGACGATTCGTAATTGATCTGGAACACTACGATGAGATACGGCACGATGTCGATGAACTCCTTGTGCCAGTCCGTGCCCAGCGGCTCGAGCACGTCCTTCCATTCCTTCGGGAAGCGGCGCTCGTAATTCGTGCGTTCCTCCTCCTCGGCGGCGAGGCGGATGCGGTGTTTGATGTCGGGATCGGAGACGAGAACGAAGCGCCAGGGCTGCTGGTTCGCGCCAGAGGGAGCGAGTCCGGCCGCGCGGATGCAGTCCTCGACGATGTCGACGGGAACGGGATCGGAAGAAAACTCCCGAACGCTGCGCCGCGTGCGCATGCGCTCGAGAAAGCGTTTCGCCTCGCGCCGCTGCTCGTCTTCGCTCATGTGTTCGTATTCGAGGGGAATGAATCCTGCGCTCATGTCAGTCTCCGAAGCAGATGCCGAGGTCACGGGCGGTCATCATCGTGTCGGAATCCAGCGGCACGCTTTTCATGCGCCGTGTGGCTTTTTTCAGCGGCACGTAGCGCACCGTCGGGGGATCGAGTGCCACCATGATGCCGTTCTGTCCCTCTTCGAGCGCTCGCACAGCGGCGGCGCCGAAGCGTAGCGACAGCAGGCGGTCGAAGGTCGTGGGCGTGCCGCCGCGCTGCAGATGGCCGAGTACGACGTGCCGTGATTCCTGTCCGGTCATCTCCTGCAGCTGTGCGGCGACGTGCTCGCCGATGCCGCCGAGTTTTTCGGCGCGGCCGACTTCCCTCGACTTGACCGAGCGCTCGCCGCCCTTCGGTTTGGCGCCCTCGGCAACGACCACGATGGAAAATTTTCTCCCGTTCCGCACGCGCTCGCGTGTTTTCTCCGCGACCTTTTCGATGTCATACGGGATTTCGGGGATGAGGATCGCATCGGCGGTACCGGAGATCCCGGCGTTGACGGCGATCCAACCGGCGTAGCGCCCCATCACCTCGACGACCATGATGCGCCGGTGCGCCTCGGCGGTGGAGTGCAGGCGGTCGAGGCATTCGGTGGCGAACGACACGGCAGTGTCGAACCCGAACGTCGCCACCGTTTCGCTGAGATCGTTGTCGATGGTTTTCGGCACACCGACGATGCGCAGTCCCTTTTCGTACAGGGCATCGGCGATGGACAGTGAGCCGTCGCCGCCGATCGCCACGACGGCGTCGATCCTGTGCTTTTTGCATCCGCGGATGATTTCCCTGCTGCGGTCGACGGTCTTGTAGCTGCCGTCTTTCTGCTCGACGGGATACTCGAGGGGATTCCCCTTGTTGGTCGTCCCGATGATCGTGCCGCCGAGATGCGTGATGCCGCGCACGGATTCGAGCGTGAGCGGGATGAGTCCCCCGTCGGGATACTGCTCGGGCATCAGCAGTCCGTTGTATCCGTCCCGGATGCCGACGACCTTCCACCCGCGCTCGATGGCGCCGATGGTCACGGCACGGATCACCGCGTTGAGTCCGGGCGCATCCCCGCCGCCCGTGTTGATGGCCACCGTGCGGATGCGCGGCCGGCGCTTCGTCTTCGTTTTCTTTTTCGCCGTGGCAGATTTCGCCGTCGATGCGGATTTTACTGTGGATGCGGATGAAGTTGCTTTGCGTGCCATGCGGTTCCCGGGCTCAGATGTTGTTGCGATGTATTCCTCAATGTACAACACCCGGGTGCAGGGATTCAAGGAGGCAGACACGGCGTTTCCCGCATTGTGCCATATTATTATCCGGGTAAAATTCTTTTCCAGGGGGTTTTTACCCGGGTAAAACATATTTTTACCCGGGTAATATTTAGTTTTACCCGGGTATAAATATGCATTTACAAAACCTGCGATTACAGGATTGACGGTAGTGATACGTGGGCTCAGTACACCGCGCCGACCACACGCATGCGCGTGTGGTTACAGGAATGAAACAATTTCTTCCCCATTGCTTGTTGTGATTCTGTTGCAGTCATCCGTCACCGCGACGCCCCGTCTGTCGCGCGAAGAACATACCGGCATCCCCGCATCGATATTGCAGGCAGTTATTTCATATTGACCGCCGGAACATTAGATTTCGACTGCATTTTTATCCCCTGAAATCCACCGGAGTCCCCCATGAACGTTGCCATTTTCTTTGCCCTGATGGGCGGCATCATTCTGATCGGTTTCCTCGCGAACCTGCTGTTCAAGGTCACGAAGATTCCGAGCGTGCTGCTGCTGATGGGTATCGGTGTGTTTCTCGGTCCGGTAACGGGCTGGCTGGCATCGGACGCGCTGGTGACGATCGCACCGTATTTCGGCACGATGGCACTGCTGATCATTCTGTTCGAGGGGGGACTCGAACTCGACATCCGCACCGTCGTGCGGCAGGCGCCGAAAGCCGCAGCGCTGGCGGTGAGCGTCTTCGTACTGAGTGTCGTGCTCGTGATGCTGTTCGGCATATACGTCATGGAAATGACGGTGCTCAACGCGCTTCTCATCGCGGCCATCCTCGGTGCGATCAGTCCGGCCATCGCCATTCCCGTCGTGTCGGGACTCAGCGTCCGCGACGAGATCAAGACCATCGTCAAGCTCGAATCAGCCCTCGGCGAAGTGCTGCTGATCGTCTCCGTACTGCTTCTGGTCGATTTCCACAGCACCGGTACGCAGGGCGTCGGCAGCGTACTGATGAGCTTCGTGATTTCCTTTGGTGTCGCCTTCGTCGTGGCCTCCATCGCCGGGGTACTCTGGTCGCGCCTGATCGGGTGGATCGGCAAGGAGCCCCTGGCATACATGCTTACGCTGGGATTCATGTTCCTGCTGTACTTCGTGGTCGAGGAAATGCACGGCAGCGCGGCCATCGCGGTTCTGATGTTCGGTCTCGTTCTCGAGAACATGCAGGTCATGGCCGATCATATCGGCGCGCGCCTGCGGCAGTTTTTCGGCATCGACATCAAGTCGGAAAAATTCATCCTCAACCAGTTCATAAAGAACATCACCGAGGAAATCAGCTTTCTGCTGCGGACATTCTTCTTCGTGTATCTCGGACTGCTGCTGGATTTTGATGAGCTCACGTGGACGATCGGACTGTTCATCCTCGGCATGACCGCCCTGCTGCTGCTGAGCCGCTGGGTGATGATGTACGGGTTCCGCAAAATCAGCCGCGGTTTCACCGAGGGCGAACTGCAGACCATCATGGCCATGCTGCCGCGCGGACTTGCCACGGCTGTCATGGCGCTGCTGCCATTTCAGCAGGCGCAGGTCCCCGGGACCGATATTTTCCCGCTCTACGCTTTCGGTGTCATCGTTCTGACGAACCTCTTCATGACCGGCAGTGTCATGTTCGCCGAGCGACGGCTCCGCGGAGAACGGCAGCGCGGCGAAGCGCCGCTTGCCGTGGGGTACGCCGGCGAGCCGCAACCGGCCATCGCTCCGCTGCAGGCGGAAGGCGCTCCCGCTGCCGGCAGACTTTCCGACCTCGAACGCGCCGGAAGAACCGAGGCACACTCCTTCGCCGAGGCCCGCGCGTCGGCGGAGGCACAGGAACCGGAAACGACGGCATCCGCGGAACGGATATTGGAGACGGATGAAGGCGACAGGGACAGTCAGACTGCCGAAACGAAAGAAGGTGCGACCGAAAAACCTCCGGAGCAGCGGCAGCCGCATGTGCGCATGCGCGCCGAGGGTGGCGGCGAACCGGAAGGCGAAGTGTTTCCCTCCTACGAGGGCACACTGTTTTCGGCGGATGAAGGCTTCAAAGGCGAGCCGCTGCCGCAGAGCTTCACCGACTGGATGGCACGGATCTTCGGCATCCACACCGGCGACCGCGAACGTGGGTACCTCGAGGCATACCGCGCGGCACACATCGCCGAACCGCTGTTCTGGGTGCAGGTCGCGCTCGCCACGGCGATCACCACGCTCGGACTCATCCTTGACCAGAGCGCCATCATCATCGGCGGTTCGCTGATCATGCCGATCATGTACCAGGTGCTCGCGGCGGGGCTATCCCTCGCTTCCGGCGAAATCTATCTGCTTCTGCGCATCGCCTTCAAAATGCTGCTGCTGATGCTGCTCACCGTGCTGCTTTCGGCCGTTCTCGCCGACCTCCTGCCATTCGAGGAAGTCACAGCGGAAATCGCATCACGGACGCGTCCGACGATCATCGATTTTCTCATTGCGCTCTTCGGCGGCATGGCGGGTGCCGCGATGATCTCCCGGAAAAACCGCTTCGTGCAATTCTTCCCCAGTGCCATCATTGCCATTACGCTGCTGCCACCGCTCGCTGTCATGGGTTTCGGTATCGCCAACGGCTTCAATGCGGATATCGTGCGCGGCGGTGCGCTGCTGTTCACAGCCAACTTCTTCGCCAACATTCTCGGTGCCATGCTGGTATTCCTGCTCGTCGGGATGCCGAAGGCGGCGAGCTTTGAATCCGTGCGACGCTGGAAGGAACAGGAACTGACACACCCGGTCATCAGCACGGTGTTCGAAAAGCTTCGTCTGAGTCAGCTCGTCGGCCGCACCGGATCGGTGCGCGCCCGATTCATCGTGATCGCCGTGTTCCTGCTCATCATTCTGATTCCTCTGCAGTCGGCGCTCAATCAGCTGACCATGGAACTGCGCGCGCGACAGGCGATCTCACAGGTGGCGAATACCTTCGACATCACGAATCGTTCAACCATCATCAACACCTCTTCCACCATCGAGGAGGATCTCATCGAGGTCAAACTCCAGGTGGCGACCAACAGTTTTTTCACGTCTGATGACATCCGGCGATTCGAAGAGCGCGTCTCCGACCGCACCGGCATTCCCACCCGCCTCGATCTCGTCCAGACACTCAGCGACATCGGGGAGGGAAGCACCGTCCGCGGCATGCTGACGCCGCAGGTACCGGGCGCCGCCGCAGGACCCCGCAGTTTCGCGCAGGCCATCGGTGATCTGCGCTTCCAGGCACAGAGTATTCTCCGTTCACTGCCGCTCGGCCGCCGTATCGACATCGTGAGCATGAACGCGGAGCTGACGCTCGACACGCTCAGTCCAGCCCTTAATTTCGTGTACCTCTCGGACGAACCGCTCAACGAGGATGCCCGCGACATTCTGTCGACACTGATCGCCGGACGCATTTCCATGCCGGGCAGCAGCATTCAGTTCAGCTGGATCGACCGTGAGCATCGCTTCGAAGTCGGCCGTCGTTCGACATTCGCTCCGGCTGACACGGTCCGCCTGAAAAACCTGCAGGCACAGCTGAGCAAGTATCCGCAGCTTTCGGTGCAGGTACACATGCCCGAGGAGGAATTCCGCGCCTATCGTCCCGGGCAGTTCCGCGGAGAGCTGCGCCGGCACCTGCCGCTCGCGGAGGATTCCACACGGATTCGCTACACGACCTCGCCGCAGCCGGCCGACAGCGTCCTGCTGCAGCTCAGCGTCGAGGGCAACATCCTCCGTCCGCAGGATACTGCGATGCGCCTGCAGGGTTCCGTGCGTAACGATACGGCGGCAGTGAAAAATCCTGTACCGTAAGCTTGCGGCATGCGCACTGATTCTCTAAATTGAGAATTCCGGCATCATTCCATCACTCATTGCTGATAGACCGAACATGGCAGAATATCAGAAGCATCTCTACATGATCATTTTTCCGATCAACGCGCTGGTCGCCTCGCAGCTCGAGCCGCGGGCCTTCGCCCAGCATTACACGATCGGGAGCGCCCGGCATTTCCAGGGCAAGGTCGTTTTCGCGGAACTCGACATTGCATTCCGCGACCCGTATTTCAAAATCGACGAATATCTGGACAAGACCGTGCCGCATGAGGACGGCAGTCCCAAACGCACGAAATTCATCTCCTCCTACCGCGTACTCGAGCATGTTCCGTTCGATGTCATGAAGAAGCTTTATCTGGTGACGGTCAGCGGCAAGGCGCTCGAGCTGTCGCCTGCGCCATACACGGCGGAGAACGTTCCGGGCCTGATCCGGATTTTCCAGGAAATCGCGCCCGTGCGCAATCTGATCGCATCGCGACTCGACCAGCGTGATTTCGGTGAGTATATCACACAGGATACCGCCAAAGGCGCCTCGCGTGTATGTTTCACGCAGATCGACCTCAACATCGAGGAGTTCATGACGGAGAGCAAAAACCGCGACATTATCGTATCGCCGATTCCGGACAGCAATCCCTACCGGCTGCTCGACTGCCTGACCGAGTTGCAGCAGGTGGAGAAAAAGACAGTCAAGACCATCAGCCTTTCCTCCGTACTGCACAGCATCAGTTACCGCGTGCTGCGCCATGGATTCTGGTTCTTCGACGCGGAAGGGGATATGATTTTCTTTCCCATCCCCAACCGTCATGAGCTGGAGACCACACATTACGACTGGTGGAAGAACGCCCGCTGATTTTTTCGTTTCTCACCGGTATCATCGACACCCCGAAATTCCGGGGTGTTTTTTTTTGGGCTGTGAGCTGTGGGCTGTGGCTCAGAGCCCATAGCCCATAGCTCGCAGCCCACAGACCATAGCCCTGTCTCCATACATTTCGTATATTGAATGATATCCAGGATCTATACGGAGAATCTATCATGACGATGAATTTTGACATGATTCAGCGGACCTACAAGGCGATGCCGGAGCGCATCGGCGCGGCACGGAAGCTGCTGAACCGTCCGATGACCTATACTGAAAAAGTGCTGTATTCGCACCTGTGGGAGACACCCGCGGCGCCGCTGGAGCGCGCGAAGGACTACGTCAACTTCGGTCCCGACCGCGTTGCCATGCAGGATGCCACCGCGCAGATGGCATTACTGCAGTTCATGAGCGCCGGCATCCCGCAGGTGGCGGTGCCGTCGACGGTGCACTGCGACCATCTCATTCTCGCTGAGCACGGCGCGAAGGAGGATCTCGCCTCCTCGCTGGACAGCAACCGCGAGGTGTTTGACTTCCTCGCATCGGTGTCGAAGAAGTACGGCATCGGTTTCTGGAAGCCCGGCGCGGGCATCATCCATCAGGTCGTGCTGGAAAACTACGCCTTCCCCGGGGGCATGATGATCGGCACGGACTCTCACACGCCCAACGCCGGCGGCCTCGGGATGATCGCCATCGGTGTCGGCGGCGCGGACGCCGTGGACGTGATGGCCGGAATGCCCTGGGAACTGAAATTCCCGAAACTGATCGGGGTCAAGCTCACCGGAAAGATGAGCGGGTGGACCTCGCCGAAGGACGTCATTCTCAAGCTCGCCGGCATCCTGACCGTCAAGGGCGGCACCGGCGCAATCGTCGAATACTTCGGTGACGGCTGCCGCACGATTTCCGCCACGGGCAAGGGCACGATCTGCAACATGGGTGCGGAAATCGGCGCCACGACGTCGGTGTTCCCCTATGACGAGAAAAGCTCGAAATACCTGCGCTCCACTGAACGCGCCGATCTTGCCGATATGGCTGATGCACTCAACGAGCACCTGCAGGCCGATCCGGAGGTCGAGGCCGATCCGGAGAAGTACTACGATCAGGTCATTCATATCGACCTGAGTGCACTCGAACCGCATATCAACGGACCTTTCACCCCCGATCTCGCGCATCCGATTTCCGAGTTCGCCGCGGCGGTGAAGAAAAATGACTGGCCCGAGGAACTGCGCGTGGCGCTGATCGGCTCGTGCACGAATTCCAGCTATGAAGACATCGACCGCGTCGCCGCGATCGCGAAACAGGCGCGGGAGAAAGGACTGAAAACGAAATCCGAGTTCACCATCACTCCCGGCTCCGAGCAGGTTCGCGCCACGATCGAGCGCGACGGACAGCTCGGCGTTCTCGAAGAGATCGGCGGCACGGTGCTGGCGAATGCCTGCGGTCCCTGTATCGGCCAGTGGAAGCGGCACGATGTGGAAAAAGGTGACCGCAACTCCATCATCACCTCGTTCAACCGCAACTTCACGGGACGCAATGACGGCAATCCCGACACGCACGCCTTCGTGGCCAGTCCCGAAACCGTGGCCGCGCTGGCACTGGCCGGGCAGCTGACCTTCGATTTCACGAAGGACACGCTGGTAAACGAGAATGGTGATGAGGTGCGTCTTGATCCACCCACGGGTGACGAGCTTCCCTCCGAGGGATTCGTCCCTGATCCCGAGGGGTACGTGCCGCCGGCGCAGGATGGCGCCAGCGTACAGGTCGCCGTGGATCCCGAGAGCAACCGTCTGCAGGTGCTGACACCGTTCCCGGCGCCGAAGACGGAGGAATACCGCGACATGAATCTCCTGCTCAAGGTGCGCGGCAAGTGCACGACCGATCACATCTCCATGGCCGGTCCCTGGCTGCGCTTCCGCGGGCATCTTGACAACATTTCCAACAACATGTTCATCGGCGCCATCAACGACTTCAACGGTGTGGCGAACAAGGTCAAGAACCAGAACACCGGTGAATACGACGAGGTCCCCAATGTCGCCCGGGCATACAAGGCCGCCGGTGAACACTGGGTCGTGGTCGGCGATGAGAATTACGGTGAAGGCTCGAGCCGCGAGCACGCTGCGATGGAGCCGCGACATCTCGGTGCCAAGGCGATCATCGTCAAATCGTTCGCGCGCATCCACGAAACCAACCTGAAAAAACAGGGCGTGCTGCCGCTCACGTTCGCGGATCCGTCAGACTATGACAAGATCCGCGAAGACGACCGCATCACACTGCTGGTCGAAGAGCTCGCCCCGGGCAAGCAGCTGACCATGGTGATCACGCACGCGGACGGAAACACCGACTCGGCGCTGCTCAATCACACGCTCAATGCGCAGCAGATCGAATGGTGGAAAGCCGGCAGCGCGCTGAACCTGATCGCGCAGAAAAACGCCTGACCGACAATCAGAACTGTCTGTTGACACACGGGGGCGCACAAATGTGCGCCCCTCGGTGTCTGTACGGGGAACTTCGGCGGTGGAGCGTTGAATGCCCGGTACTGTGTCTGAACGAAACCTCCATGTCCCCCAGAATCATGAATACCTTCTGACCGTGCACATCATCGCAGAAATTCAGCGATATGCGGTACCGCATCATCGAACACGGACGGCTCGGAAAGAAGACTGACCACGCCCCAGGAACCCTCCGGGAAGTCGAACAGGTATCCGGGGTGCAGCAGCACGTGTTGCTCGCGCAGCAGCCGCAGTGCCCGCTGCTCATCCTCCGCAGCGGAGACGTTCCCCTCCGCCAGCCGATCCTGCCTGCTGCTCTTGCGCTGTAACGGTCGTGAATGCTCCGACCGCTCCTCCTCCCCGAACGCGATCAGCGCATTCCATCCACCCTCGGGCTCGAGCAGCCGATCGCCCAGTTCCTGCCGTGCGACATGCAGATTCCGCGTGCATCGCTGACGGATCTGACGCTGCAATCCCTCACGGAGCGTGAACAGCGCTGCCGCGGCATCCATGACTGGGGTCGCGGCGCTGAGGTAGGTGTCGGAGATTACATCCAGCCGTTCCAGCGCCTCGCGGCGCGGATCCTCAGGCCCTTCGGTGAGTATCCATGCCAGCTTCAGCTGCGGCAGTCCGAGGATCTTCGAGAGGCCGTTGAGCGTGAAGCGCAGCGACTCTCCCCCGGTGCCTGCGCTGCGCGCTCGTGTCCCCTCGCCGAGCGGATAGTCAAAAAACACTTCATCGACGATCAGTGCGATCCCGTGGCCCGCACACAGCGCATCGAGGCGTTGCAGTTCGTCGGACTGCAGGAAACTGCCCGCGGGATTCGAGGGATTGACCACGACGACGGCTCGGGTGCGTTCGCTGAGCGCTGCTTCGAGTGAAGGAAATGAAATGCGCCAGTGGCCGAGCGGCGTGCGACGGAGATGGTAGGGGCGCAACCGTACGCTTTCGAGCGCGGTGAGGAAAGAGAAGAGTGGATAAGCGGGATACGCCACGCAGATTTCGTCTCCCGGATCGCAGAGCATCCGAAGAAGCATGCCGTAGGCCTCGCTCGTGGAGGCAGTGCAATGCATGCACTCCGTGTGCACGGTTCGTCCGTCACCGGCATAGTAGGCGGCGATCGCTTCGCGGGTCTTCGATAATCCCCGCGGATCGGGATCGTACGGCGAACGGGCACCTGCCGAAAGCGCCGCGGCGATGGCATCATGCGGATATCGCAGTCCCGCTCGTGTTGGATTGGCCAGTGTGAGATCCCTGATGCGAATGCCGTGCGCAGTCAGATCAGCCCGTACCTCCGCGAGCGCGTTCGGAGTGAGATCGAATGGAAGCCGTGAGGAAAACATCTACGAGGTGATATGCGGTTGAGTGGGATTCGTCATGCCGTGTGATCCATGCGCCGCAGGGAATACGTTACAGCCGGAGATCAGTGAGATGGCGATCCCACTGACGGACAAATTTTGCGAATTACGCATGCATTCTTAAAATTACATGCATCGCCGGATGAACTGCAATATCCCGGTGCCGGAAACGACAACACAGTACATTATTTGGAGTCGTGTAATGCACGAAAAAAGCATTGAATTGCTCAACAAAGCGGTCGCCGACGAACTGACCGCGGTGCACCAGTACATGTATTTTCACTTTCACTGTGATGACCAGGGCTTCGAGTTGCTCAGCAACCTGTTTCGCAAGACTGCCATCGAGGAGATGATGCACGTGGAGATGCTTGCCGAACGCATCCTCTTTCTGAAGGGGGAAGTAAACATGACGCTGGCGAATGAAATTCAGAAGCTGCACAGTGTGCGCGAGATGCTCGAGCTGGCAAGCAGTATGGAGGCGAGCAGTGTTCGGGACTACAATACCTGGGCGAACGAATCCGCCGCCAATGCGGACTCGAGGACAAAGAAACTTTTCGAGCAGCTGGTGGATGACGAGGAGCGGCACTTCGACCAGTATGACACGGAGATCGACAACCTGGAGCGCTTCGGCTCGCAGTACCTCGCGCTGCAGTCCATCGAGCGCAGCAAAAACCTTTCGAGCGGCGCCACGGAATAATATGTAGATCCCTCTGTCAGGCAGACACCGGTGACGGGTTTCTTACTCGATGCTCATGCTGATCGTGTATCCAGCTTCGGTGCCGCGCTTCGCATCGAGGCGCACGTAGACAACGATGTGATAATCCGCGGTGCGTGGGAGCGTGCCGCTCCAGTTGCGGCGGCGTCCGCTGATGTCACCGTCGTCGAGAAAGACACGGAAAAACACGTCGGGACTGTCGGTGCTCAGCGTCGCCGACATGCGCTGTCCCCGTTGGGCACGCAGCACATATTCCTTGTGACTGCGCGTGCGCACGGAAGCGCTCAGCGTCGCGCCGGTGTATCCCTTCTGAAAGCGGATACGGTGACTGCTCAGCTTTCCGGGCAACATGGCATGCGTGTGCGGCTCGATAAGGACTTCGTCCGCGGGCACGACGGCGGGAGGAGGTGAGGATGTTCTCGCCCCGGACGGCGGAGGCGCGGACTGACGGGATGTCTGTGACCGGGATGGTGTCGCATGCTCGGTCGGCGGAGGCGCGGACTCGCGGGATGTCTGCGACTGGGTGATTTTCCGTGTGGTGGAGGTTGGCGCCGGCGCTGCCTGCTCTGACGGCACTGCAGCTGCCTCCGTGTCTTCGGTGATTGCTTCCCCTTCCATATCCATCTCAGGAGACGCTGTTTCGTCACCGGGATCCGCGCTGCCCAGCAGACCTTTTTCCAGCTCATCCACCGTATTGATAACGGCGAGGAAGGCCGTCGTATCAACAACGCCGGATGTCCGGTCCCAGTCAAGCTCCCGCAACGCAAAGGCACGCCGCATCACGCCGGCGAGCTCTCCTTCCTGCATATTCGTCTCGAGGCCGTTCACCGACTTCTCGTAGTCGAACATGTTTCCCTTTTTGTTGAAGTACATGCGTGTCAGTCCGTCGGCATATTCGGCGGGCCGCTCTCCGGGATTCAGCCTGATATCGGCCTTGGAATAGAAAAAGAATAGCGCCTCGTCGTTGTAGTAGTAGCGGTTGCGCGAATAGGATTCGTTGTCGGTGCGAATGCGCTCGTCGACCAGACGGAGACGTCCGGCATCGAAGTACAGCGAAACATCGAGCTGCGTGTCACCGAGATCGAAGGTCGGGAGATCCTGCCGGTCCATCTTTCCGATGGAGCTCTGAATGAGCGTGGCTTCCTTTCGCACGTCGAGCACTTCGCTATCAGCGGTGGACATGTTGGCGACAGGTTCGGGGGCATCCCAGAAACGAACCGCATCACAGGCGGAAAGAGTGATCAGGAGGAGAAAAAGTGCCGCGAGGCGGCTGCGGTGAGCTGCATGCATGATATACCCGCTTGCTGGTACGCGTATCGGCGGTAATCTACAAAAAAAATACGGGCGAAGGGACGCATCGTCCGTTCGCCCGTTTCCGAGTCAGTGCATGTGTCTCAGGAACATCCGCTTGTCGTGCCGCAGTCCTCGCACACGGTGCAGGCGCCGTTGCGTTTGACACGCGAGGAGCCGCAGGACTCGCACATTTCACCGGTGTATCCCTGCTGACGTGCGACCATGACCGTATCGCTGCTCTTGCGTGTGCTCTTTGCGGTCACGGCTTCCGGCTGCGGCGTGGATTTCTGCGCTGCCTGTGCCGACGCATTCTGTTCGCCGTTTTCACGCTTCTTTGACAGCGTCGGCGGTGTGTTGAAGCTGGCGAGCGGCTGTTCATTGGTTTCGTCCACTGAACGGACATGCACGAAGTCCTGACGGCCGAGATACTCGTAACCGAGCACACGGAAAACATAGTCGAGGATGGAGGTGGAGTTCTTGATTGCCTCGTGTCCGATGACGACACCCGCCGGTTCGAAGCGGGTGAAGGTAAAGGAGTCGACAAGCTCTTCGAGCGGTACGCCATACTGCAGGGCCTTTGACGCGAGCACCGCGAAACAGTTGAGCAGACCCTTGAACGAGGCGCCTTCCTTGTACATGTCGATGAAGATTTCGCCGAGCTGCCCGTCGTCGTACTCGCCTGTGCGCAGGAAGACCTTGTGCCCGCCCACGACTGCCTCGCGCACGAAGCCGTGCCGCTTGGCGGGCAGTTTCCGGCGCTCGATGCGCGTGACGATTTTCTCCTGCACCTGTCGCGGGCCGACCTGCTCGTCGAAGTCGTTTTCGTCGCCCATCTCCGACAGCGCCTCCGCCTCCGGATCGCTGATGGTATTGAGCGGCTGCGAGAGTTTGCTGCCGTCGCGATAGATCGCGTTGGCCTTCAGCATGAGTTTCCAGGAGAGCTCGTATGCCCGGCGGACATCGGCGATGGTGGCGTCGGCCGGCATGTTGATGGTTTTCGAAATGGCGCCGGAGATGAACGGCTGCACCGCGGCCATCATGCGGATGTGTCCCTCATAGGCGATGAAACGTTCGCCGCGCTTGCCGCACTTGTTTGCGGTGTCGAACACCGGCAGATCGGAATTCTTCACATGCGGGGCGCCCTCGATCATCATGGTCCCGCAGACGTATTCGTTTGCACGTTCGATCTGCGCGGACGTGAATCCCAGGGCCTTGAGCATATCGAAGTTGGGATCGTTGAGCTGTTCCTCGGAGAAGCCGAGACGCTTGCAGAAATGGTCGCCGAGTACCCACTTGTTGAAGGCGAAGCGCAACTCGAAGACGGAATCCAGCTGGGATTCGAGTTTCTCGATCGCTTCGCCGGTGAATCCCTTCTCCATGAGACTGTCACGGTTGATCTCCGGACAGCCGGCGAGTGTGCCGTGCCCCTTGATGTATTTTTCGATATCGTCGATTTGCTCCGGCGAATAGCTGAGATATTCGAGAGCCTTTGGCACGGACTGGTTGACAATCTTGAAGTAACCGCCGCCGGCGAGCTTTTTGAATTTCACGATCGCGAAATCCGGCTCGACGCCCGTGGTGTCGCAGTCCATGACCAGTCCGATGGTACCGGTCGGAGCCAGCACGGAGACCTGCGCGTTGCGGTAGCCGAATTCCTCACCATACTCGAGGGCGCGGTCCCAGCTCGAGCGCGCGGCATGCAGCAGGTTTGCGGGACACAGGTTCTCATCGATCGGCATCGGCTTGATCGTCAGTCCCTCATACTCGTTTTCCGGGCTCGCATGCGCCGCCCGCCGGTGATTGCGAATAACGCGCAGCATGTTGTCGCGGTTGTCGTCGTAGCGCGGGAACGCGCCCTGGTCGCGCGCGATTTCGGCCGAGGCGGCGTAGGATTCGCCTGTCATCAGGGCGGTGATACCGCCGGCGAGCGCGCGTCCCTTTTCGCTGTCATACGGAACGCCCGCTACCATGAGCAGGGATCCGAGGTTTGCGTACCCCAGTCCCAGCGTGCGGAACTGATAGCTCTTGAGCGCAACGGATTTGCTGGGGAACTGCGCCATCAATACGGAGATCTCGAGCGTCAGCGTCCACAGCCGGACAGCGTGACGGAAGTCGTCGACCCTGAACTCGTGCTTTCCTTCATCCCAGAAATACTTGAGGTTGAACGACGCGAGATTGCAGGCCGTGTCGTCGAGGAACATGTATTCGGAGCAGGGATTGCTGGCGTTGATGCGGCCGTCTGCCGGACAGGTGTGCCATTCGTTGATCGTGGTATCGTACTGGATGCCCGGATCCGCGCTGGACCAGGCGGCATAGCAGATCTTTTCCCATAGTTCATGCGCCCGCACCGTCTTCGCCACCTCGCCCGTCGTGCGGTAGGTCAGCTTCCACGAACCGTCGTTCTCCACCGCGCTCAGAAAATCGTTGGTCACGCGCACGGAGTTGTTGGAGTTCTGGCCGCTGACGGTGAGATAGGCATCCCCCTCGTAATGCGTGTTGAACATGTGGATGTCGAGTTCCGACTCCCCCTGCTCGACAAGCTGCAGCGCACGGTAAATGTAATTCTCCTGCACACCGGCGCGGCGCGCCCGATGGATCGCGGATTCAAGTTCCTTGTTCACATGGAAGTCTGTGGATTCGCCCTTGATCGCCGCCTGCATAATGGTGTTGAGATGCTGGCGGTTGTTCTGGCTCCCCGTCACCAGCGCGGCGACTTTCTGCTCTTCGAGCATCTTCCATTCCGCGAACTCTTCGATATCGGGATGGTCGACGTTGAGCACGACCATCTTCGCGGCGCGGCGCGTGGTACCGCCCGACTTGATGGCTCCCGCCGCGCGATCGTTGATCTTCAGGAAAGACATGAGTCCGGAAGACACACCGCCGCCGGAGAGACGCTCATTGCGCCCGCGCAGGTTGCTGAAATTGCTTCCCGTCCCCGACCCGTACTTGAAGATGCGCGCCTCGCGGGTGACGAGATCGAAGATCCCCCCCTCGTTGACCAGGTCATCCTCGACAGACTGAATGAAACAGGCGTGCGGCTGCGGACGGCTGTAGGCGTCCTTCGACGGCACGACCTCGCCGCTCTCCGGATCCGCATAGAAATGTCCCTGCGAGTTCCCGGTGATGCCGTAGGCGTAATGCAGGCCGGTATTGAACCACTGAGGAGAATTGGGGGCGGCCATCTGCCGCAGCAGCGTAAACGCCATCTCATCATAGTAATTCTGCGCATCCTCTTCGGAGTCGAAGTACCCGTGCTTCTCACCCCAGTCGCGCCAGCAACCGACCATGCGATGCACGACCTGCCGGATGCTGGTCTCGCCGCCGTACACCTGCTCGCCCTTTTCATCCAGCATTGGACTGCCGTCCTCATTATACTGAGGCACCCCGGCTTTTCGGAAATATTTCTGTGCGAGAATGTCGGTGGCCATCTGTGACCAGTGCGACGGCACTTCAATATCATGCAGTTCGAAAACGACACTGCCATCCGGGTTGCGGAGAACGGAAGAGCGGCGTGTGTACTCAAAACAGTCAAAGGCGCTCTGTCCGGGCTGCGTGAAGCGACGGGTGATCTTCATAATGAGGCGCTACTAGTTTTTATGTGAGAGATGAGATGACAATCCCTTTCACAGAACCTGCAAAAGGGGTACAGCTAAAATCATGAAAATAAAGCACTTAGCCTCTCCGCCGGGACGTATAAATACCCGCCCAGGCGCTGAAAACGCTCGGGAAATCGTACCTTGGAAGTACAGTGTACGGACGCGGAAGGCGTTGCCGATTGGTGGATTCGAATATACGCCTTGCTTGGTTTCATGTCAAGACTGGGCTGTTGTCTGGTTTCAAGAACTAAATTAAAGGAATTCTCTAACACATTGCAACAGCATGGATTAACTTCGCAAAAAATTAATGTAAAACTTTAAGGGGAAGGGGTGTCCGGAGGGGAGCAGGCGGGGAACGCTAACCGGAATCTCACAATTATCCCGGAAAATCAGGGTTTCAAACAGACTGCGCTCATGCAGCGGTGACACGCGCGTTTCCGCGGGTCTCCGCAGGGGCGTTCAGGGTCAGCCCGGAAGAGCGAATGCGCCGAGCACGGCGGGACGCGCGGCTCCCGTTGCAGCGGGGATGCTCGCAGTATTTCCCATCAGCCACTCGTTTGCCAGCACGGCGAATGCGACCGCTTCTTTTACATCGGGATGCATGCCCAGCACTGACGCGTCTTGCACGCGCGCGTTCGAACAGGCATGCCTGAGCCCGTCGACGAGAAAGCGATTGCGTGCGCCTCCCCCGCTGACATACAGATGAAATGAATCCCACGCGTCGGCAACGGCGTGAATCTGCCAGCTGATGCTGCGCACCGTCGCTTCAGCTGCAGTAGCAACGAGATCATTGGTGTCCCGGACGCTGAGCTCCCGTGCAACATGCAGGAAGTCACTGAGATAATCCTCACCGAACAACTCGCGCCCGGTGGACTTCGGCGGCGGCTGCCGATAGAAGGGATGCTGCATCATCCAGGAAAGGAGGTCCACGTTGACGGTGCCCGAACCGGCCACTGCGCCGTCCTCATCGAACTCCCTGCCGTAGAATTTCCGCATAAGTCCGTCAATGATCATGTTTCCCGGACCGGTGTCGAATGCAATGACCTCTTCCGCATCACAGCCGCGGGGAAGCAGCGTCACATTCGCGATCCCGCCGATATTGAGCAGCACCCGGTTCTCCTTCTCCGACCGGAATAGCAGGTAATCAACATGGGGCACCAGCGGAGCACCCTGTCCGCCGAGCACGAGATCGCTGCTCCGGAAGTCATACACGACCGGCACGTCGAGCAGCGTTGCGAGCATCGGACCGCTGCCGATCTGCAGTGACGAGCGGATGCTGCTGCCCGCAATCTCCATCGGCTCTGGTAGATGCCGCAGAGTCTGTCCGTGCATACCGATGAGGTCCAATTCCTCGACACCGATACCGGCAGCCCGGCAGGTCTCCTCCACCGCTGCGGCATAGGCGTGACTCAGCGCAGCATGCAGCAGGCAGATATCGTTCACGTTGCTCGAGGAGACTTCGGAATTCGCAAAGATACGCGTCTGCAGTTCCTCCGCGAACAGCATCTCCCTGAAGTGCAGAAGTTCCGTCTTCGTGTGCAGACCTCCCCCGCGAATACGGACCAGCGCCACATCGATTCCGTTCACCGACGTACCCGACATGATGCCGCCGACCAGCCTGTCGGATGCGGTGACGAGCCGCGTGAGAATGTCGAGCGGTGTACGCTGCATTGAAGAACCTGCCGGTTATGCGAATTGCCTGAATATAGCAAAGAGGAGGGCGGAAAGGAAGCTACAGGCCAATATACAGTCCCATGGACATGCGCCAGTAAGAGAAATCACGCAGGGAGAACTCCTCCTCGTCGACCGCGTGTCCGAAGGGATGCATGAAACGCACGTTCGTGCGGAGAGCGACGGAAGGTGTCAGCGGCATGTGCAGTCCGACATCCGCCGCTGCCGCGATACGGAATGCCTGATCACGGTAACTGCGCGCAGATTTCTGCCAGCCGCTGCGCTCACTGAAATTGGCATAGGTGACATGATACTGCCGCTCCTCCGCAGAATGTGGCGAGAACAGCAGCACGGGACCAGCGGCGACATAGAGCGGGATAAAATCGAGCGGCATCCGGGCGGCGATGAGAAGTGGAATATCGATGAATGCGCGGTCGTCACGGCTGATCTCGATCCGTGGTTCACCGTCGTGGAAGGTGCTCCACTGCTGTGTCCACCAGGAGACTTCGCCGTATAACGACCATGTGTCGTCGATACGATAGCATGCGGATACTCCCGTCACGGCACTCTCCCTAACGAGATCCTGAAACTCCCCGGTATACGGAAACACGGTATAGCGCTGAATATTCGTCTGCAGGCCGGCATGCACGCCGATCCACACGCGCCGTTCCGCCGTCGTCTGCGCATGCAGGTGCTGGGCAGACAGGGCTGCACAGAGCATGAGCGCGAGAACGGGTATCACAGGACGGTGGTACATGACGTCGCATCCTTAAAAATCGATGGTGTACAGCAGGGCGAAACGCACTTTCCAGCTGTGCGGCGCTTCCCAGGTGAGGGCGGGATCATCGATCAACGGTGTCCATTCCCTCGTATAACGCGCGCCGAGCAACACTGACCATGCCGCTGACGCCTGAATGTCGAGTCCGATTTCGATGAGCGTGGCACCGTAGAGCTGGTTGACGGAAACCGTGCGCTCAATTTTTCTCGTGAACGGGGGTTCGTCCGAATACCGGTACTGCGCCAGAACGACACTCGTGTGATTGAGATTCGGGCCGAATTCAACGCCTGCCGCGGCAAACGGACGAAGAATGCCCTCCGGAAACGGAAGCCAGCGCAGGATCACCGGCAGCGCAAGGTAATCCACTTCATTCTGGATGATGGAATACTGGGCACCGGATTGTTCCTGAGGTGCGAACTGGTAGTTGCGCTGGCCATAATGCGGTGAGAATTCCATCCGCCAGGTATCGGTCAGAGGGAAATCGACGATCATGCCGAAGTGCCCGTTCTGCCGGTCCTCGGTTTCAAGCGTGCGCCCGGGAGAACCGATCCACTCGAAGCTGCTCCGCTCGGATGTGACACCGGTCTGCAGCCCGATACGATACGGCGTCTGTGCCGCTGCCGACATGGCGAGCACGAACAGGAAGAGAGTATATGGAGCGATGCGGTGAAACATCCTTGCGGCCTGACTGAGTATAATCCGTATTCCCATCATGAAGGAGACACGGAAGCGTGATTTCGGTTACCGGGAGCCATCTTCCGAAAACTACCAATTCGACTTGACTTCCAAAAAAAAATGTGTAGTTTTAACAGTCCCTCTCCACTCAATGCACAGCATAATGACACCTTGTCAGCGAGGTGACGCATATATACGCGTCTGCTTCTCCTTGCTGAAGCCGCACCGGCGGGCGGCCTCCGGAGGATGTCCGGATCGAAGATCATGGTATGAAGGAGAAAGCACTATGTTGAGAGCGCGCAACACAATCGTTACCGGTCGAACACTGCTGGCGACGGCATGCCTTCTGATGCTTTTCGCCGGCTCGACTGCAGCAAATCAGTATGTCGTCAAGAGCACCGCGGATGCCGGCACACACACACTGCGCTGGGCCATCCTGCAGGCGAACGCCACACCGGGTGCGGACGTGATCACCTTCGAGATCCCGGGAATCGGTCCGCATGCCATCATTCCCGCCTCACCGCTTCCGCCGCTGACGGACCAGGCGGGAGTAATCATCGACGGACTTTCCCAGCCGGGCAGTGCCATCGGAAACAAACCGCCCGAGACATTGACCCTGCGCATTCTGCTCGACGGAGTTCATGCCGGACCGACCGCCGGCATCTGGCTGCTGTCGTCCAACAATCTCGTACAGGGACTGGTGATCACGCGTTTCACCGAGGATGGCATCCGTATTCAGTCAGCACCGGAGGGCAGCTCACGCAACGTCGTCCGTTACTGCATCGTTGGTCTTGATCCGGAAGGAACGGATCCCCGGGGTAATGGACTGGACAGCGAAAGCGGTCGATGGGCAGGTCTGTCACTGATCAGTGTACAGCACGCGCCCGGCGACCTGCATGACAATACGATCGAGAACAACATCATCTCGGGAAACCACGGCGACGGTATCATTATCGCCGACTGTCCGGGGGGGAACGTCTACCGCAACACGGTCAAAGCCAATTTCATCGGGACCAGCCTTTCGGGCGATGTTGCGCGCGCAAATAAGCGGGACGGCATTCTGATTGTCGGAGGCTCATACGAAAATACGCTGACCGAGAACGTCATCTCGGGGAACGGCGGCGACGGCATGCATCTTGTGGGCGATATGACACGATCGGCATTTACATATAAGAATGTGATCACACGCAACCGGGTCGGTATTTCCCGTCGCAGCCGGCTGATCGGCAACGGGCGCAACGGCATCAGCATCGGAGGTGCGGATTACAACCTGCCCGGCGGTTTCGCAGCAAGAAACAGGATCACATCCAATATCATTGCCGGAAACAAGCGCAGCGGCGTTGTTGTATGGGAACACGAGGCTACTGAGAACAACGCCGATGAAAACCGCATCGGACAGAATTCCATCTTCGCGAACGGACGCTTTGCGATTGATCTCGGAAATGATGGGATGACACTCAATGACCCGGCGGACACGGACACCGGACCGAATGATGGCATGAACTCACCGCTGATCGTCAGTGCGGAGTTCAATCGCGGCGTGACCACCGTGCGCGGGACGGTCAGCGCCGATGCCGATCCGACAACGGTAACGGTCGAACTCTACAAATACATCGAGGAAGTGCCCCCCAACTGCAATGGTTCGCTGTACCTGGGCAGGGTCTCGCCCGATGGCGGAGGAAATTGGGTGTATTCGACCACGGGATCGCTGCTTCCGGGTGACCGGGTTGTCGCGCAGGCAACGGATCATCATGACAACAGCTCGGAATACTCCCGTGAGAAAACGGTCAAGGAAGGAAGCGATATCATCACCGAGGAACTGAATCCGCTGATTACCCGCGGTGTTGGATTAAAGGCGAGTGCAATGATCGCTGAGACCGTGATCGATGACCACACTGGCGTGGTACAGTTCTCCATCAGTGTTGAGCACGCCTGCTGGGGAATTCTCGAAATTTTCACCTCCAGGGGAGAACTGGTTCGGACACTGGTCAACCGCTGGCTGCCCGCTGGCGACTACACCATCGAATGGAACGGAAAGAACTGGAAAGGTGATCAGGTTGAGAACGGCACCTATATGTGCCGCTTCGACGCCGACGGCGTGCGGCAGAGCACGAACATCGCCCTTTGAATGCAGTACGCAGTATGCAGGAGGCAGGTCGCCTCCTGCGTACTGCTGCCTGCGTACTGCTGCCTGCGTACTGCTGCCTGCGTACTGCTGCCTGCGTACTGCTGCCTGCGTACTGCTTCCCCCCTGTCGATTCCACGAAACAAACCGTATTTTGGGATGATGGAGATGCGACAGACACATCGTCCCTTTCATGCCTGAACGCCTGTACGCCGATATCGCCGTGCCGGGCGTGCCCAAGGACACGCTGACCTATGCCGTTCCCGAGGGACTGCATGACCGCATGCAGCCGGGGGTTCGCGTCATGGTGCCGCTCGGGCGCCGCCTCGTCATGGGATTCGTTGTCAGCACGCATGACCGCATGCCCGATTTTGCGGTGAAGGCGGTTCAGCAGGCGCTCGACGTCGATCCCGTCATCACACCCGAAGTCATGCGCGTCTGCGAATGGGTGCACCGCTATTACGTCTGCGGACTCGGCGAAGCACTCAAGGCCGCGCTGCCGCAGGGGATGGACGTCGACAGTGAGCGGCAGGTGTCTCTGCGCAGTGACGACGAACAGGATATCACACGCGCCGTCGGACGCTCGCGCGCGAAAGCCTCGATCGTCGAGGCGCTTCGCACCGGCGAAGTGATGAGCGAGGAGGAACTGCGCAGCCACGTGGGTGTCAAGAGCATCAGCGCGCAGCTCCGGGATCTCGCCATGGAGGGCATCGTACAGATCGAATCGGTCATCGAGCGTCCCGCCGCGCGTCCGAAAACCGTGCTCGCCGTGCGCCTGCTTCCCCCCTGGAATCGCAGCGACAAAATCAGCGAGCTGATGGAGATCATGGAGAAGCGGGCTCCCAAGCAGGTAAACATCATTGCCCAGCTCTGGAAACAGTACCGCGAGGGTGAGACGACGGTGCAGATGTCTGCGCTCGTGCGCGCCGCGCGTGCATCCAGCGCGCAGGTGCGCGCGCTCGAAGAGAAGGACATCGTCGAGGTCCTTGAAGAGGAAATCACGCGCGAGTGGCAGGTGCGATATGCGGAAAAGCGCAAGAGCATCACGCTCACGGCCGCCCAGCGAGCGGCTCTCGATGAGGTGAACGCCGCCGTCGATGAAGGCTCACATCGCGGAATGCTGCTCTACGGTGTCACAGGCAGCGGCAAGACGCAGGTGTACATCGAGGCCATCACGCATGTACTGGAAAAGGGAAAAAACGCCCTGGTGCTCGTGCCTGAAATTTCCCTGACGCCGCAGTTCGTCTATCGCTTCCGCCAGGCCTTCGGCGGGGATGTCGCTGTCATGCACAGCCGGATGTCCGTCGGCGAACGCTATGACGCCTGGCGCCTGCTCATGGCGGGAGAATACCGCGTGGTGGTGGGTGTGCGTTCCGCGGTGTTCGCTCCGGTGCGGGATATCGGGCTCATCGTGGTGGACGAAGAGCAGGAGGGCAGCTACAAGCAGTCGGACATGCAGCCGCGCTACAACGGACGCGACGTTGCGGTCATGCGCGGCTGGTTCGAAGGTGCTCCCGTGCTGCTCGGATCCGCCACTCCCTCGCTCGAAAGCTGGCAGAATGCGCTCAGCGGGAAGTACGCACTGCTGCGTCTTGACGAACGCATCGACAATGCGCGCCTGCCTGAAATCCGCATGGTCGACATGACGGAGGAGCGGAAGCAGCGCGGCACGCAGGGCGCATTTTCCCATGCCCTGATCGAAGCCATTCGCGAGCGCATTGCACGGAAGGAGGCATCCATCGTGCTGCACAACCGCCGCGGATTCGCGCCGCATCTCGAATGCCGCGACTGCGGTTTCGTGCGCGAATGCGACAACTGCAGCATCGCGCTCGTTTTTCACAAGGACCGCAGCTACCTGCGCTGCCATTACTGCGGCGCGGCGGAAAAAGCGCCCGTCATCTGTCCCCAGTGCGGGGGCACGGACCTCGATCCTGTCGGGACAGGAACCCAGCGCGTCGAAGAGGATCTGCAGGCGGCCCTGCCCGAAGCGCGCATCCTGCGCATGGATTCCGACACCACGAGGCGCAAGGGTTCGCACGACCTCATGCTCACCGCCCTGCGCGAAGGCGAGGTCGATGTGCTGCTCGGAACGCAGATGGTCGCGAAGGGTCTGGATTTCGAAACCGTCACGCTCGTGGGTGTGGTCGCCGCCGAGCAGTCGCTGCTGCTGCCCGATTTCCGATCCTCCGAGCGCACGGCGCAGCTCCTGACACAGGTAGCGGGCCGCTCCGGCCGGGGCGCGCAATCCGGCACGGTAATGCTGCAGGCCGCGCGTCCCGAACACCCCGTGTTCGATTACGTGCGGAAAAACGAATACCTCGGTTTCCTGCGCGATGAAATTGCGAGCCGCCGTGATCTGGGGTATCCGCCGTTCTCCCGCCTCGTGCTTCTGACCTTTTCCGGCGAGCGCGAGGAGCACGCGCGCGACGCCGCGAATCTGTATCACACTGCGCTGAAGAAGGCGGGAAGTTTCTTTACGATGTATCCTCCCCAGCCGGCGCTGCTGAGCCGCATCAACCGGCGATACCGCTTTCATCTTCTCATGCGCATTGAAAAAAACCGTGACACGGACGGCCGCCGGCTCGGTGCCGCGCTGGCCTTCGCAAGCGAATATCAGCTCCGTCACGCGAAGTCGCGTTCCGTCCATATTGCCATCGACGTCGATCCACAGTACATGATGTAACCGCCATGCAGGAATTTACCACTCCCACCGCCCAGCAGACCATCCAGGCCATCCTCACACCGGCATTGATGATTTCCGCCTGCGGCCTGCTGCTTCTCGGACTCAACAACCGCTATGCAACCGTCATCAGCCGCATTCGTCTGCTCAACGACGAGAAGCGGCGCAAGCTCGCCGATCCCGAGGGCATTGACCGCGAGTACGTGGACGCACTGCGTTTCGAGAGTGTCATGCGGCAGATTCCATCGCTGATCACACGGGTCAGTTATCTCCGGCGCGCGCTGCTCTTTCTCTGGATCGGTGTGATCTGCTATCTGCTCTCCTCCCTGCTGCTCGGCGCGGGACTGTTCCTCGGCGTCGACGCGCCGACACTCGCCGTCTGGGTGTTCATGATCGGCCTGGCATCCGCCGCCGTGGGAGTCATTTTTGCGCTCCTCGACATCGCCCTCGCCTACCGCGTGCTGAAACTCGAAGTGGACATCTATTAGAGCACATATTTGAACAGCGAAGATCCGAAGGGAACGAAGACGTTCCCGACGAAATTTGCCGTTTGTCGACAATATTTGTCGGTATTGACGATCCTTGTCATGCCAATATTTGCTGTACAGGGGAAAAACTGCCGAAACGAGCCTGTTTCCAAGGGATTCAGAGCTCACAGTTTTTCTGGCACGGTTGTGGATTGTGTATGGGCAGAGACGATAACTGACCCCATTCATTTTCCACAAGGAGTACCATCATGAAACGCATCCTTTCTCTCGCAGCCCTTCTCGCATTCGCACTGACTCTCACCATCGTCAACACCGACAGCGCCTCGGCGCAGGGCAAGCCGGCAAACAAGGGCTTTGTCGACGCCAACGGTGACGGCTTCAACGACAATGCCATGGACGATGACGGCGACGGTATCCCCAACGGACAGGACGCAGACTACACCGGCACTCCGTCTGGCAACGGTCGCGGGTTCGTGGACGCGGACGGTGACGGCATCAACGATAACGCCCCGGACGCGGACGGCGACGGCATCCCCAACGGACAGGATCCTGATTTCGAGAGCGGTACGGGCATGGGTTCCCCCGCCGGCAAGGCATTCCGCGGCAGTGGTGAAGGCAGCGGCACGGGAACGGGCACCGGCACCGGCGACTGCGACGGCACGGGTCCCAAGGGCAACGGCCGCCGGGGACGGTAAGGGCGAAGCCAACGAAGGCATGAGAACAACGAAGGCATCGAAGAAAACGAAGATTATTTTCAAACAGAAAGACCCGGCCGATCGGCTGGGTCTTTCCTGTTGATGAAACCTTCGCTTCCTTCGTCCCTCCGTTGTTCCCATTCTTTCGTGTCTTCGTGCTTTCGCCTCTTCGTGCTTACAGAGAGAGTATTACATTCCACGCCAGTCCTGTTCGGGCTCGGGTTCGTTGTCGAGGATTTCCTCGATTCGGAGCATGACATCATCGTCGAGCTTTTCGGCGATCTCCAGCGCTTTCATGTTTTCCTTGACCTGCTCGGGTTTTGAGGCCCCGGTGATGACCGTGCTCACATCAGGATTCATCAGGCACCACGCGATAGACAGCTGCGCGAGTGTTCCTCCGAGATCTTTTGCGATCACTTCCAGCTTGCGGGCTTTCTCGACCTTTTCATCCCAGCCCGGTCCCATGATGCGGTCGCGCAGCCACTGGTACTGTTCGAGGTCCAGGCGGCTTCCCTTCGGTACGCCCTCATTGTACTTTCCGGTGAGGATTCCGCTTGCCAGCGGTGACCAGATCGTCGTGCCGAGTCCGATATCACCGTAGAGCCGCTCGTATTCCTTTTCCACGCGGTCACGCGTGAGCATATTGTACTGCGGCTGTTCGACGACCGGCGGTATCAGGTGCTCGCGACGCGCGAATTCATACGCCTCGCGGATCAGCTCCGCGCTCCACTCGCTCGTGCCCCAGTACAGCGCCTTGCCCTGCTGAATCAGGAGATTCATCGCCCAGACCGTTTCCTCGACGGGCGTGTACAGGTCGGGACGGTGACAGAACAGCAGATCGACATAATCGGTCTGCATGCGCTCGAGCGCCGCGTTTGTGCCTTCGATAATATGTTTCCGTGAAAGCCCGCGGTCATTGGGACCATCTCCTCCGCCCCAGAAAATCTTGGTGGACAACACCAGGTCGCTGCGCTTCCATCCCATCTTCTTGATGATATTCCCCATCATTCTCTCCGACTCCCCTGCGGAATAGGCTTCGGCGTTGTCGAAAAAATTCACGCCCGCGTCATAGGCCTCCTTCATACAGTCGGCGGCGACAATCTCGTCGATCTGATCGCCGAAAGTCACCCAGCTGCCGAAAGACAGGGCGGAAAGACGCAGACCGGACAGTCCCATAAAACGATATTCCATGATATTCCTCTTGTGTTGATGTGACTCGCAATGGTCGGACAACCGGAACACCGGTCGTATACACTCAACGGCACAGCGAACCGTTCCGGTTCCGCCGGAGCAGTATCAGAAAAAGTTTGTATCGAGCGGATATGGTTTCCCTGTCACGGATGTTCCGTGCTGCCAGTCGGAGATGTTCCTTCAAGCGGACACCTGTTCCGTGGATTCCCGCTCTCCGCTTACTTCGGAAGCTTCCCGAACAGTTTCCACAGCCAGCGATGGAAGCCGTGGACTCCCTTGACCGGTTCGGTAAACATCAGGATGCACTCGCCGTGCACGGCATCAATGCCGTTATCCCGGCAGAATGCCACCGCTGCGTCGCTGTGCGCGCCCTGCTGCATCCACACGCGCGGGATGCCGGCGTCCTTCGCTTCGCGCACGAGCTTCTCGGTCTGCTCCGGTTTTGTGACGAACACGGCGCCGCCGACCTCCTCCGGGAGATCCTTCAGCGACGGCCAGCACTGCTGTCCGTCGATTTCCCGTGCTTCCGGATGCACCGTGTACACCGTGTAGCCCTTGCCTTTCAGTTCCTTCAGTACCGAGTTGCCGAATTTCCTGCCGCTGCGCGAGGCACCCGCCAGCGCCAGCGTCTTCTGCGCGATGAATGTGTCGACGGAGGTTTTGCTTGCCATGGTTGTTGGTAATTGGTTTGTGGTTATTGGTTTTTGGTTCGTTGATCTCTCGTCTGCAGGACGGATTGAAATCCTGCCGGATTCTGACACCGGCCATCAGGTTACGCTGACATTCGTGCTCAACGGCTCACAGCCGGGATGGGATTTCAATCCGTCATTCATCCGCGGCCACCGCCACAGCCCGGTGATTTCAATCCGAAATTAGGAAAATCAGATGGGAATGTCACTCCCGGATCAAGGATGTTTCCGTCAAAAGGAAATGTTCAGCAATGTCACTTGGACATCCGGCAGCGGGTGGACGGGATCGACCGCATAACCCGGACCCGGAACATCAGGATGCAGCGTGTATGCCGGGGTGTGGGACAGGCGTTCCGCTCGCGCGGAAGCTTCCGGCGCGTCGTCGTAGAAGTAGACGTTCATGGGGGATGCGGTGAGGTGATATCCCACGATGGCGGGGATGGTATAGGACGCATACATTGCTCCCGCTTGAAGCCATGGGTCGCTTGAACCGCGGAGCGCATACAGTGTGACAGTACTCAGTACGGTTCCGGCCACACCGCCCAGCAATGATCCGAAGAATGTGCCGTTTCCTCCGATGAGTGCACCGCCGAGCTGTACGCCGGCGGGCGCCCCTGCCAGTGAAGCAAGCAGATGTCCGCCGAAAATCATGGCGCCGAGAGAACTGCCGAGATCTCCCGTGCCGCCCCCTGAACTGACCAGGTAGAATCCCGCGAACCACGCAACCGTCTCGGTCACAAGTGCGCAGCCGGCCTGGACCAGCATTGTGGATGGATCGAAGGGCTTCCAGGAACGGACATACAGGATCTGATCTTCGCGCAGTTGCACGGATGGATTCCGCAGGTGCTGCGGGTCATGTTGCGCTGCCGCCATCGACAGGATTGCTGTCCTTCCTGCTTCCGCATCTTCGGTGGGATTCTCCCACTTTTCATCCTCCGCAGAATTCCCCTGCTGTGCCGCCACCGGCAGCGCGAGCAGCATCAGCAGAAACGCTGTAATCCGCATAACCGGACCTCGTGCTCTTGTTCACTTGCAACGTCAACATCGAAAACGACCGGACCATTGTCAAGTGAGAAAATTCATCCATTGATGCACCGATTGAAACCGCGGATTCTGTAACACAATGACGGATTGAAATCCCCCATTTTGCCAATTTGGGTACGCCACAAACACGAACAGGATTCATTGATCATGACAGAATGCGGACGGATTTCAATCCGTCCTCCTTGTGGAGCTTACGGCTTACTGCCCACTGCTCCCCACGCTTACGCGTGTGACTACCCTGCTCGTGCTCGATCAGGCGGGCTTGAGATCGGCGTATTTGAGGATGAGGGTTTTCTTGCCGACGGAGTCGAAAAGGACGACGGCACGGGCCATATCGCCGGAGCCATCCACGGAGAGAAGTTTTCCGCGGCCGAAGGTGGCGTGGATGACGTAACTGCCGATGCCGATTTCGCCGTCGGTCTGGGAGTAAGATTCGGTGTCGGTGACCTGGTTGTACTCGGAGCGCTTGCGCCGCGGCTTGGCGGTTTTGGCGGCTCCGCTACTCTGCGGACGGCGGCGGCCGTGTCCGTTGCCGGCGAAGGGCGCGCGGCGGCGAGTGGAATCGCGCTGCACGGTGGCGGGGTCGATTTCATCGATGAATCGCGACGGCACCTGCTCGAGCCGCTCTCCCCAGCGGACGCGCGAGCGCGCGTGCGTCATGTACAGCTTCTGCTTGGCGCGCGTCATTCCGACATAGCACAGACGGCGCTCCTCCTCCACCTCGTCGCGGTCGATGGCCATTGACGAGGGAAACAACCCTTCCTCCATCCCCACGAGAAAGATGACCGGGAATTCCAGCCCCTTCGCCGCGTGCAGCGTCATGAGCGTGACTGCATTGCGCGTCTCGTCGAGACGGTCGATGTCTGAAACCAGCGACGCCTGCTCGAGAAAGGCCTCAATGGTGTTGTGTCCGTCTTCGGTTTCGAATTCCGTGATGGCGGAGAGCAGCTCCTGAATGTTGTCGAGCCGCCCGCGCGCCTCCATCGTGCCCTCGTTCTTGAAGGACGTGACGAGGCCGAGTTCGTCAATCAGCGATCCGACGAGCTCACCGGCGGAGATCTCACGGCGCAGCGTGGCGTATTTCTGGATCATGCGCACGAAGTCCTCGATGCGCCGCACGGCGGCGGCACCCAGTTCGGAGACGCGCGCGGCGTTGATCGCCGCTTCGAAAAAGGTCACTTCCTCTGCCGCGGCGTACGCGCGCAGACGGCCGACCGTGGTCGCGCCGATGCCCCGCGTGGGATAGTTGATCACGCGCAGGGCAGCCTCGTCATCGGAGGGATTGACGATCAGACGCAGGTAGCCGAGAATGTCCTTGATTTCCTTGCGGCGGTAGAACTCCACACCGCCCACAATGGTATATGGAATACCACTGCGCCGCATAGCGTCTTCGATGGCGCGGCTCTGCGCGTTGGTACGGTACAGCACGGCGAAGTCGTTGAGCTGCAGCTTTCGCCGGTGCGCTTCGTCCTGCATGGCGTGCACGATCTTGAACGCCTCTTCGCCCTCGTCGGCCGTCTCCAGCACGGTGATCAGATCGCCCGCGTCATTGTCCGTCCACAGCGTCTTGGTGATCTGGTTCCGGTTGTGCTTGATCACCGAATCCGCCCCGGCGAGGATGGTCTTGGTTGAGCGGTAGTTCTGCTCGAGACGGAAGACGCGCACGTCGCTGAAATGCTTCTCGAAGTCGAGGATGTTGCGGATATCCGCGCCGCGGAAGGCGTAAATGCTCTGCGCGTCGTCGCCCACCACGCAGATGTTCTGATGCCCGGCGGCGAGACGGCGCACGATCTGGTACTGCGCCTGGTTGGTGTCCTGGTACTCGTCGATGAGAATGAAGCGGAACTGCTTCTGCCAGGCGTCCAGCACGTCGGCGTGCTCGTCGAGCAGACGGATGGGATGCAGGATGAGATCGTCGAAATCCATCGCGTTCGCCGCGGCAAGCCGCTTTCTGTATTCGCCGAAGACATCGGCGACTTTCTGCTCGAAGATGTCGAAGGCCTTCTCGGCAAGCGTCTCCGGTGTCATCATGCGGTTTTTCGCGCTGCTGATGGCATGCCGCACCGCCGCCGGGGCAACCTGCTGGGTGCTGATCCCGAGATCCCCCATGATGTTTTTGATCAGTCCCTGACTGTCGTCGGTGTCGTAGATCGAGAAATTCCGGTGGAAACCGATATGCTCCGCCTCGCGGCGAAGCAGACGCGCGAAGGTGGAATGGAAGGTGCCCATCCAGATACGGCGGGCGGCCTCGCCGGGCACAACCATTTCAATACGCTCGCGCATTTCCCGCGCCGCCTTGTTCGTGAAGGTCAGGGCGAGGATGTTCGCGGGCGGCACACCGCATTGCAGCAGGTAGGCGATGCGGTAGGTCAGCACACGCGTTTTTCCGCTGCCGGCGCCGGCGACGATCATCACCGGTCCGTCCACGGTCTTGACGGCTTCTTTCTGTACGGGATTCAGCTCTTGGAGAAAGGACATCAGCGCTGTCGTATATCAGCCCCGCATGCGGGGGGAATGAACAAAATCTGTCATGATGGACAGGCGACCGCTGCCGGTACGCGAATGCGCACGGGCGGGAGGTCCCCTGAGCAGGCTCTGCTGTATGCTCACCGCGCAAAGCGGGAGCGGCGCCCCTTATTTCTCGGGACGCATGGTCGGGAAAAGAATGACGTCGCGAATCGATTCCGCGCCGGTGAGGAGCATGGTCAGGCGGTCAATGCCGACACCCAGTCCGGCCGTCGGCGGCATGCCGTATTCCAGCGCTTCAACGTAATCCTCATCGAAGGTCATCGCCTCGTCGTCGCCGCGCGCGCGCAGACGCGCCTGCTCCATGAAGCGCTCCTTCTGGTCGATCGGGTCGTTCAGCTCGGAGAACGCATTGGCGATCTCCTGTCCGTTGATATACAGCTCGAAGCGCTCCACCAGCCCCTCCTCGCTGCGGTGTTTCTTGGCCAGCGGCGACAATTCGAGCGGATAATCCGTAATGAACGTGGGCTGGACAAGCTTGTCCTCCACGCGTTCGGAGAAAACTTCATCAATGATCCTGCCCGGACCGTCACTCTCTTCCAGCTCCACGTGCAGGCGCTTCGCCGCCTCGCGCAGTCCGGCTTCATCCTTCCCGCGCAGGTCCTCGCCGGTATGCTCTGCAATGGCCTCGAACATGCTCAGGCGCCGGTAGGGCGGCGTGAAGTCGATTTCCTGCCCGCCCACGACGGCCGTGCTGCTGTTGTTCACCGCGCGGTTGATGGCGAAAAGCATCTCCTCGGTCAACTCCATCATCCAGCGATAATCCTTGTACGCCACGTAGAGTTCCATCATCGTGAACTCGGGATTGTGGCTGCGGTCCATGCCCTCGTTGCGAAAATCCTTGCTGATTTCGTACACCCCGTGGAAGCCGCCCACGATGAGGCGCTTCAGGTACAGCTCGTCGGCGATGCGCAGGTACAGCGTCATGTCGAGTGCGTTGTGATGCGTCACGAAAGGACGCGCCGCCGCGCCACCGTAGAGCGGCTGCAGCACCGGCGTCTCGACTTCCACGTATCCGCGTCCGTCGAGGAACTGCCGCATGGCGCGCACGAGTGCGTTGCGCTTGAGAAACACCTCCCGCACGGAGGGATTGAGAATCAGGTCGAGCGCGCGCTTGCGGTAGCGCAGCTCCTTGTCGGTAAACTGGTCATAGACGACCTTATTGCCCTGCTCGTCGGTCTTTTCCTTCGGCACGGGGATGGGACGCAGCGACTTCGCGAGCAGCACCAGCTCCTTCGCATGCACCGATACTTCGCCGGTGCGCGTGCGGAACACGAATCCCTTCACGCCGACGATATCACCGATATCGAGCAGTTTCCACATTTTGTAAGTGTCATCGCCGACCTCATCACGCTTGACGTAGATCTGGATCTTGCCGGTGTGGTCCTGAATATGTGCGAACGACGCCTTGCCCATGCGCCGCATGGTCATGATGCGTCCGGCGATGCCGACGTCGCGCGGCTCGTCATCATCACTGAAGGATTCCAGTATTCCGGCTGCCTCGGCGTCCACGGGGAACTCGTAGGCATAGGGCTGAACGCCCATCGCGCGGAGCTCGTCGTACTCTTCGCGGCGCCGCTGCATCAGGTCATTGAGATCTTCGTGCGGAGCGTTCTCCATGTATGAATCGTCGGGGTTTGTTCACAAACTGTCGGATTCAAAACATACAACGGGTGAGGGTGAATTCCAACTTGACGCTGTTCCGGCGCGGCTTTCTGTTGTTTTTTCTGCCAGACAGTCGTATATTTGTTTCTCTGAAATACGCGCCTGTAGCTTAATTGGATAGAGCACCTGACTACGGATCAGGAGGTTCGGGGTTCGAGTCCCTGCGGGCGCGCAGCCAGCAAGTCCCTCACGCGAGGGATTTGTTGTTTTCTCCCGAACTCCCATTCCGCCCCCAGAACGAGGAGGATACCATGCAGGCCATTTCCCGGACGAATTTCGAAGAACTGCCGCTCTTCAAGCGCGGCAAGGTACGCGATGTGTACGATCTCGGCAGCGCGCTCCTGATCGTCGCCACCGACCGCCTCTCGGCGTTTGACGTGGTACTCCCCGATCCGATTCCCGAGAAGGGCACTGTGCTGACGCAGATCTCGCGCTTCTGGTTCGACGAGACCTCGCATATCACCCCGAACCACTGCATCTCCACAAACGTGGAGGATTATCCCGAAGCCTGCGCGCCGTATACGGAGCAGCTGAAGGGACGCTCGATGCTGGTGACAAAGACAAAGCCCCTAGCCATCGAATGCGTCGTGCGCGGCTACCTGACCGGCAGCGGACTCAAGGAGTACAAGCGCAGCCAGTCGGTCTGCGGCATCCCTCTCGAGGAAGGACTCGTAGACGGGTCCATGCTCCCCGAGCCCCTGTTCACGCCGTCGACCAAGGCCGATGTCGGACACGACGAGAACATTAACTTCGAACAGGCCGTGGAAATCGTCGGGCGCGAGGCGGCTGAGAAGGTGCGCGACATGAGCATCGAGCTGTACACATTCGCGCGGGATTATGCACGCGAACGCGGCATTATCATTGCCGACACGAAGTTTGAATTCGGTATCAACGACGAAGGCGAAATCATCCTCATCGATGAGGCGCTCACGCCCGATTCCTCCCGTTTCTGGCCGATGGACAAGTACGAGCCGGGCCATGCGCAGCCAAGCTTCGACAAGCAGTTCGTGCGCGATTATCTCGAGTCGGTCAACTGGGACAAGACGCCACCGGCGCCCGAGCTCCCCGCCGATGTCATCGAGAAGACGTCGAAGAAATACGTCGAGGCCTACCGCCTCATCACCGGGCAGTCACTGTCCGTCTGATCCCATTCCATGGACAAAAAGCCAAAACTGCCGTTCAACGAGCACAAGCATCCGCCCACGCGGCCGGAGATCGATCAGCTGCTGGGGATGCTGCCGGCCATCGAACTCAAGCGCTTCGAGCACCGACTCGAGCTGCTGGAGCCGCGCATCGGCTGGGCCATGCACTGGTACGAGAGCGAGGAGGGGTGGGGATACCGCGCCTCCTATCGCTCCCGCGTGCTCTGTGTGCTGCACTTCTACAAGGGATATTTCTCGATCACGCTATCCATCCCCATCGCGGAAGAGCAGGATTATCTTTCCCTTCGTGAACTGACACCGCATATCCGCCAGGCTTTCGAGCATTATTCGCTCTCCGAGAAAATGAAGTGGATTACGATGCATGTCAGCCGGAAGGAGGATGTCGACGCCGCACTGGCCATCGTTCGCAAAAAGCTCGACGACCTGAAAAGGAAAGTCGGGCGATAGACGCCGCATACCGACCTCATCACCCACCGACGCGTGCTCTTCACCTGCCGAACCGCCCGTCCATGCAAAGGGCATTCACCTGCACACGCGATATTTTTCCCTTTCCCTGAAATCCCGTGATATATATGTTCCGACAAATCGGTTGACACCGGTACGTACATCATAGGGAGAACAATCATGTCCACGCTCGAACAGCGGTACTTCGGACGCGACGTGTCGTCGTCGTCCCTTCACCATGTGTATTCATTCCTGACCTGCCGTCTTGCCCATTCCATCCCTTTCTCCGCGCGGGAGCGGCTGATGCGCTACCGCTCATCCTGCGCACAGGAGTTTTCCGCCGCCGCTCCGAGGGATCAATCCACGATGGACGTCTTCGCTTCGCATCTCTTCCGTTTCTGGGATTCCGTACTGGGCGCGTCGCCGGGGCCCGCCTGGCTCGGCCACCCCGCCGTGGCGGAATTCACGCAGATCACCCTTCACGCCATGGAGGGCGTGCTCTGCCGCCTCGAAGGCTACGTCATCCTGCCGACGCATGTGCATGTGCTGTATTCCCAGAGCCTGGAACTGCGCAGCGGACCGACGCCGACCCATGTCGCCGATGCGTTGAAGCATCCGGTGGCGCATTTCGCGAGTCGGCTGCTCGAACTGCGCGGGCCCTTCTGGCAGGACGGCGACTACCACCGCATCCTGCGCAGCCGCCGCGAGCTCGACAGCGTGCGCCGCTACATCCGCCGCGATCCCGTCCGTGCCGGACTCGTCGGCACCCCCGACGAATGGCTCTGGAGCTGGGAGCGGGGGGAGCTTGGGAGGACGGATTGAATTCCCGGCCGGTGCCGTTCTGAACGATATGAATGCCTGAACACCTGTGCGACCCGCTGGAGATGTCCGGGGAAAGGGAATTCAATCCGTCATTGTTGAGCACGACAGACGATCATGTTCACCTGTCACGATTATGGCTTCATGAGACAGCTGAGATTCCGATATCAGTATCGTAGAAAATTGCCACATTTCCAGTCCAATGGGAATGGCTATTTCCTTACAAGTTCTGTAAAGCGCCATCCTGATTCCGGTTTGCCGATCATCTACCCGTATGCACTTTCAGACGATCGCATTGCCGTGAAAGTAATGCAGACCATCAAACACTTCGACAGGAAGATGTACCATCTTGATGCCTGTGTAATCATGCCCGATCATCTCCACATGCTGATTCATCCTGCGGTGCAGATGGATACTTCCGTTTCACTTACCCACATCATGCATACTATCAAACGGATAACAGCACGAAGGGTAAATCGTGTCAGACATGCAGAGGGATCGATCTGGCAGCAGGAATATTATGATCGACGAATTCGAAGTGAGGAGGATCGTTCAAGAGTATTGCAGTATATCTACGAGAATCCACTGCACCGGGGTTTGGTATCGGATCCAGAGGAATGGCAATGGATGTATTTCTGCGAATGACGGATTGAAATCCCTGATCGACAAGCCTCCCGTGTTCCAAATGCATTTCCAGATCGAGAACACGTGTCAGATTCCGGCCGGATTTCAATCCGTCCTCCATTACAGAACCAGCCCGACAAAGAAGACGGCGGCGAGGAAGGCGATAAAATCAGCGAGGAGGCCCGTGGGAAGAGCGTGACGCGTGTTGCGGATGCCGACGGCGCCGAAGTACACGGCGAGTACGTAGAAGGTGGTCTCGGTGCTGCCGTACAGCGTCGAGACGAGGATGCCGATGAAGGAATCCGTGCCGTAGGCCTGCATGGTCTCGGTCATGATGCCGAGCGAACCGCTGCCCGAGAGGGGACGCATCATCGCCATCGGCAGGGCCTCGGCGGGGATGCCGAACAGGTCGGTGATCGGACTCACCAGCGTGATGAACACATCCATCGCGCCGCTGGCCCGGAACACGGCGATCGAAACCAGCATCAGCACGAGATAGGGAATGATGCGCACGGCGATTTCAAAACCCTCTTTCGCACCCTCCACGGCCGTTTCGTACACCTTCACCTTCTTGAACGCGCCGTAGGCAAGGAAAAACAGCATCAGCGCCGGGATGGCGACGGCTGAAAGCACGGAGACGATGACACGGAATACTTCCATCATTCAGCCTCCGAGCGCTCCCAGCGCCAGATCCTGACGCGGGAAAGCAGCTTTGAAATGATGACGGCGAAAATCGTGGCGGTCAGTGACGCAAGGAATGACGTGCCGATGATGAAGGCAGGATCCGAGGATCCGGCCGCGGCGCGCACCGCGATAGCGGTCGCGGGGATGAGCGTCACGCAGGATGTGTTGAGCGCGAGGAAGGTGACCATCGCGTCGGTGGCCACGCCGTGTTTGGGGTTGAGCTTGTCGAGCTCCTCCATGGCCTTGAGTCCGAACGGCGTGGCGGCGTTGCCGAGCCCGAGCATGTTCGCGGAAATGTTCATGATCATCGATCCCACCGCGGGATGATCGGCAGGGACGTCGGGAAAGAGGCGCACAGTGATCGGACGCACAAGCCGCGCGAGATGATTGATCAGTCCGGCCTGCTCGGCCACGCGCATCACGCCGAGCCACAGCGCCATGATGCCGATCAGTCCGATCGCAATCTGCACCGCAACCCCGGCGATTTCAAACGCGGCGTTGGTGACTTTCCGCAGATACACCAGCGACACGTCGTCGATGCGCATCCGCCACCCGTCACCCTTGCGCTCCAGCTGCGCACTGAGCTTTTGCCCACCGCCGAGCGCCTCGGCCATGACCACGAAACGTTCCGGCACATCCTCCCCGGTCACATCCATCACGAGCGAACGCTTTCCGTCTTCATGCTGCATGTACACGGCGGGAATGCTGACGCCACCGTCGATCGTATCGGTCGGGAAATGCCGGCGCAATTCCGCGGCGCTGATCTGCACGGTTTTCCTCAGCGACAATGCCGCAGTACGCACGCCTCCCTTCTGTGAGACCGGAGCTCGCGCGGCGGCATCATCCTCGAGACGCACATCCCACGGGATGCCGTTCCCGTAGGAGTTCTGCACCACGTCGTACACATCTCTCCCGGCAGCCGTGAGGATGCCGATGACAATGAGTGCGAGCCAGATGTGATTGAGCATGGAGACCCGTCCTGAATGAAGAATCGGTCAGCGCATGATTTCCGTGCGCACACCCTTGATCATGTAATTGCCCTCGTCGACAACGCGCACTTCGTCATCCTCCACCGTCACGCCCACGAAGCGGCACACGCCCTCGTTATCGGTCATGGTGGTGAGCGCGTGATTCAGCTGCACGCGAATGTACGGCGCGGGTTTTCCGTCGTCGCCGTGCACCGTCACCTCGACCATTTTCGTCCCGTCCGTGCCGAATCCCTCATCGGCGAGAATGGACGCATACATCGCCCAGGCAATGTTCCACGAAAAGAGCGGCACCAGCTGCTGCGCGTAGGTACGGCCCGACGGTGCCGGCAGTGTGACGGAAATCTGCAGGTGATTCTTGATCTCCTCGCGCCAGGGAACGCGAAGCACAAAGCGGTTGAGACCGATGCCGGTAAACTGCGGGAAGATACGCTGCATGCGGACACCGAAACTCCGGCTATCCGACAGTCTGTTCGCGCGCAGCGTGATAACACGATCGTTTTCATCCACGCCCAGCTGAAACACCGGCGCGCTCTCATACAGCGCACATGCATCCTGAAGCGACAGCGTGGAATCCCCGGCGGGAACCACGACGCGCGCTCCGCTGGCAGTGAGCAGCTGCTGCAGATGGCGGAGCGTCAGATAATCCACACGTTCCTGCATCCCCTCCTCGCTGCCGCGAATATCGAGGATGTACTCCTTTCCGCGCAGCGTGCCGTGGGCGACCGGCGAGAGCAGAACCGGGTCCTGAATGGGACGCCCGGTCAACGTCTCGGTCCGGCCGAAATATCCCGGCGCGGTGAGAACCACGCGCATGCCGTCAGTATCCTTCCCGGCGATGATATATTCCCCGCGCTCATTGGTTCGGACCACGCTTCCGCCGGGCAGTTCCACCACTGCATCCGTCACAGCCTTCCCGTCGGTGCTCATGACAATGCCGCGCGTGTACTTTGCATCAATCGACGTTGTGATCAGTCCCTCCGTTTTTACCGGACCATTGGTCGCGGTAAATGTAACGCGCTCGGCGCGGCCGGGATAGACGTTGATGCGCGCCCTGCCGTCCTCGAGCGTAAGCATCGTATCGATGCCTGTGGATGTGCGGAAGCGGATCGGCAGTCCGTCGGGCACCGAACTGCCGGTGCTGTCGAGGGCGAGAACGGTCACCATGCTGAAGGCGCTGCGATCGGGCGGCAGGATGGCCGGCTCAGCGGAAGAGCGCAGCATCACGGGGGGATTCCCCACGGCGAAATACCGCTCGAACGGTGCCGATGAATTGCCGTTGCTGTTGCGCACTTGCGCCGTGAGATGGTGGTAACCCTGCGAAAGCTCGCCAAAAGGATTGACGGTGATTTTCCCTGTCTTCCGGTTGAAGGTGAATCCCTGCTCCCTGCCGTCGATGTAGATGAGGATGCTCTCGTCGAGAATTTCCGAGCGATCGCTCACGCGGAGTTCTATCTTCGGTGTCTGTTCCTTGAATACCAGCGGGGAAACGTATTCGAGCCGCGGAATGCCGGCGCGGAAATATTTTCCGATGCCGTGGAACATGCCCCAGGCCTGGATGGCGTTGAATTCGGGGCGCTTGAGGCGCTGCTCCTCGTAGGCGCTGGTGAAAAAGGCGCATTCGACGAGCACCGCCGTCATTGCGGTGTTGCGCAGCACGGAAAAGCCCTTGCCGGGATACAGCAGGTAATCCGACATCGTGCCGTCGAACGATGCCAGCGGACCGGGATTGCCCATGGCATATGAGAGATCCCGCTGGATATACCGCGCAAGATCGTGGCTCGACGGCGCGTAGCCCATTTCTCCCGCACGCGAATGATAGAATGTCGTCGTGTAGTTCGTGTAGTCGTTGCCGGCAGCATTGTGGTGAATGGAGACAAAGATGTCAGCCCGATTGACATTCGCCTGCTGGGCGCGCGCCTCGAGGGGAACGGTCTTGTCGGATTCACGCGAGAGCATCACGTTGGCGCCCGCCTGCTTGAGATAGTCGCGGAGGGTCAGCGCCACCCGAAGATTGACATCTGCTTCCACGACATCCTCGGCCGGACCGATCCCGTGCCGATCCTCCCCGCCGTGTCCGGGATCGATGAAAATCGTCACATCCTTCAGGGCTTCGCGGTACGTCGCAATGGTGGAATCCCGCCTGAAAGGATCCTTCCATTCCGGCGGCCGGACGTAATACACCGACGGACCGCAGCCGTACGAGCCGATCACGATCACGATCAGAAAGAGAATACTTCTGCAGAATCGATTCATAAGCGGGATAGCAGTCTCCATCGTCCCGGAAATATACCGAGACCGCCGCTGCAGGACAAGAGCGGTTGTGGGCTGCCGCATGTCCGCCGAAATGCCGCGAAGCGGGACGAAAGCGGATGGGCTGTGGCAGGCGGATGTCTGCATTCTGCCCTTTGCACTTTGCACTTCGCGCTTTGTACTTTATGACTGAATTCCCCACGAACGAGGTGTGAAGCATGCTGACTCCCGAGGAGTTTTACGACGATCTCGCCGAGGACTATGACGCGATGACGCAGTTCGCGGTGCGCCTCGAGAAGGAGAAGCGCATCCTTGCCGGCGTCCTTGAACTGCTGTCTGCGAGGCACGCGATCGACATGGGATGCGGCACCGGCGTGCATGCGGTCGCCCTCGCGCAGCTCGGTGTGGAGGTGACCGGCGTCGACGTCTCCACCCGCATGCTCGAGCGCGCCCGCGCACATGCGGGACGCCACGCGACCGTCGATTCTGCTCCGGTGCATTTCCGGCAGGGCGACTTCCTTGCTCCGCTGCCGACCGCTTCGACGGACCTCCTTTTTTGCTTCGGAAATTCTCTTTCTCATCTCCCATCCGGTGGCGCACTCGCCGAGGTGCTCGCTCACTGGCGCCACCTGCTCGTTCCCGGTGGACGCGTTCTCATCCAGCTGCTGAATTATCGCGACATCCTGCGCCACCGTGAACGCATTGTCAGTATCCGGCGCGAAAGTGAAACCACCATTGTCCGATTTTACGATTTCCTGGACGATGCCCTGCGCTTCAATATCCTGACAATCACCGACGATGATGACGGTCCGTCACACAGCCTGCGCAGCACAAGGCTGTCGCCGTTTACGGATGAGGATATTCTCGAAGCGGCGGATTCGGGGGGATTTACGTCCGTGGAAACATATGCAGACCTGGAGTTCAATCCCTTCGAGGATGAAAGCAGGAATCTGGTTGCTGTGCTCGGATAGCAGCGTTCGCCCCCGTCACACCCGTCCGCACCCTGTCACACCTCTCTGTCCCCCGTCACGCGCGGGTGTCCCGCAGCCGGACGGCACACTGCAGCGCTTCACCGTCTGCCTCCGTCACGCGCGGGTGCACCTGTGCCGCGGCGGTTCGTCATGGCATACCCTGCCGCACCTGTTCAATGGTATTGATGCCCTTGATGCGTTCCCACAGCACAGTGAGTGACGATTTCACATCCGGCATGGGAAAATCACGCTCGAGGGTCAGCTGGTCAGGACCCGAAGACGCTCCCGTGGGAAGGAGCCGGAAGGTAAATGTGAACGAAAGATCCCGCGGATCGCCAAACCCGAAGCTGTTGCCGGGCTGCGCGGTGTCGAAATCCCCGAAACGCAGATCGCGGAAATACAATTCTCCCCCGGGCGACTGCACGACGCTGAACCAGCCGTCGGTGAACCATCGCAGCGTTTGCACCGCACGCTGATCCTCGATATCCGAAAGCAGTGTTTCGTTGCGCGGCACAAACCAGAACGGGATCTTGCTGCCCTGATCGAACAGCGATCGGTATCCGATCCAGTAACCGCCTTCGGTCTCCGCGATGCCGCGCCAGAGCAGGGTGTTGAACGGCGTCGCTGTTGTGATCATGCGTTTCACCGGGATATCCTGCCGTGCCAGTGCGCGTTCGAAATCCGTCACCGCGCTGAACTTGAGCAGAAGGGCAACAACGACATAGGCAGCGGCGAGGATCAATCCCGCGGCGTTGCGGAACTGTTTCGCCCGCACCTCCCCGGGAAGAAGCGAGAGCAGAAGAAATATCAGCAGGGGCAGTGTGAACAGCGGATCAATGATGAAGAGCACATTCCACGCCACCTGCATGTTCGAAAACGGCTCCAGAATCATTGTCGGATAGGTGGTGAGCAGGTCGATCAGGATATGTGACCCGAGCGCAAGAAACGTAAACAGCGCGGCCTTCTCCACAGTGACTTCACGCCGGTGGATTCGAGAAATCAGCCAGCCCAGCAGGGGCGTGAGCACGACGGTCAGCAGGATGCTGTGCGATATGGCGCGATGCCAGGTGAGCTCCGCAACGTTGTCCATCAGCGGATACGCGAGGATGTCGAGATCGGGCAACGCGCCCGCGAGCATGCCCCAGAGCACCGCCTTGTTGCCGAGTTCGCGGTGCATGGTTGCCTGTCCAACCGCTCCGCCGAGCGTTACCTGCGTTACGAAGTCCATTCCTTGATCCTGGGAAAATTGACCGCGATGGATGAGTCCGCTACTGATTCACGTACCTGTCAAGCACGTAACAGAACACGCCGAATGCGCGCACGGCCTGTGACTGCGGGTGCACGGTGCCGACTTCATCGACGCCATAGCCGTCCTCGCCACCATTGGGATTCCAGCCGTTGCGGATGCCGTGGTCGGACGTCCGATGCAGTACAACACGCGCACGGCCGAAATGATTCGTCCACACATGCTCGAGCATGCGCTCGATCTTCGCCGGGATACCAGGAAGCTCCTCGGGCGCCAGCATGTAGGCATCGAGGATGAAATGCACGAACGCGCCATTGCCGTCCATACGCAGCTGGTAATAATGATCCGGATCCACCCATCCCGTCGCGGGATCCATGATGCGCCGTGCCGTGGCTACTGCGATATCCCTGTATTTTTCGTCTTTCGTGACGTTATACAGCGCCGCACCGATCGCGCAGTACGAGGCACCCTCCCACGGCAGCTGCTTTCCGAACGCTGCGGGACCCCGTGCGCCTTCCCAGATCCCGTCTCCCTTGTAAAGCACCTGCTCGATACCGGGAACGGTGCCGTCGCCGTTCCACACCTTGAGAGCGTCCTTGAGGTACTCCTCCTTGCCCGTGGCTTCATACAGCCAGCAGGCCACCGTCACCATCTGATTCATGTTGCTGTTGGTGAAAATCTGATCCTGCACGTCTGACTCCGGCGGCCAGTTGTACCAGCTCCAGTATCCCTCGTGGTTGGAGAGACGTCCCTGCATCTTCGCTTCCACGTAGCGGATTTCAGCGGATTCCACGAACTCCTCGCGCGTGCGTCCGGTGAAATCCCACCAGTACATTTCCGCCAGAGCAGCCCAGGCGCGGTCGTCCACCCAGGTTCCGTTGAACAGATCCCGCATGGGATGCTTCACGGTATGGAAGCGCAGCAGACTGCTGTCGCCGGTCACGGCATAGAGAAATGCGTCGCCGATCGCTCCGTTGGCGCCTTCCCAACCGGCAGTGTACACCTCGTGAAAAAGATCGTCAATGGCGTATGCGCGCTTGAGCCACTTTTCCTCCGGCACAAACGACGTCTGTTCGTCGTCTTCGTTCTGCGTCGCCGAACCGTTGCTGGAGAGGAATGAAAACGCCCCCAGCGCATACAGTACGGCTATTGCGAACAGGGCTCCTCCGATCAGCAGAACGAGAAACCCCGTGCGTCCCTGCTCCGACGCACCCTTCCCTGAGGCATTGCGTTTCTTAGTCATGGTATCCTGTCATTGCGTTCGCGGGCTTTCACGTAATATCTGCATTTCTGCAGACAAATGGGAAATCCAACGGGGTTTTGCCGGAGAAACCCGCGATGCATCGATCCTGCTCGCCCCCTCGCTTTCTCATTTTCATCAATGCAGTTGGGAAAGGGATTTGAAGCAAAACCTCAAATCGCTATCTTCAACCACCGTATTTTCATGACCATCGACGGTTTTGCCATGATCGGAAAAAATACGGCGGCACTGCTTCTGACAGCAGTCATGCTCGCAATGCCCGGCGGGGACATCAACGCCCAGGCAGGATTTACGCAGACGGGCGTCGCCTCCTTCTACGGAAAGAAATTCCACGGCAGAAAGACCGCCAACGGCGAGCGCTTCAGCATGTGGGCCATGACCGCCGCGCACAAAACGATTCCTTTCAATACAAAGGTCCGCGTCACCAATCTCGGGAACGGGAAATCCGTCATCGTGCGCATCAACGATTTCGGACCGCATCTCAAGGGACGCATCATCGACCTCTCCCGCGGGGCCGCAGCCAAAATCGACATGATCAAGACCGGAACCGCAAAAGTGAAAGTGGAGGTCATCGGCGACGACGGCAAGGCCGATCACGAAAAATCCAAAGGCAACGTCGAGTTTTTCCGCGTGGATATCGCCCGCGCGGATATCACCGGGTGGGGCGTGCAGGTGGCATCGTTCGAAAAGATGGACAACCTCATCCTTCACCTCGACCGCCTCAAGGAGCACGGCATCGAAAACGTGCATGTGCAGATGGCGACGGTCAAGGGACAGCGCGTACATCGCATCGTCGTAGGGGGATATGAGTCCGAGGCCGCAGCGAAATGGAAGCTCAAGATGATGAAGGAGGAGGGATTTGACGGTTTCGTGTTCAGGATACCCTGAATGCGTTTTTTCTTTGTAGGCACGAAGGCACGGGGACACGAAGATACCAGGGAAGCGCTTTTCGGGCACAAAGTCCTGGAACAGGAGATGGAACGCAGTTGTTGAACATGCTGTGTTGAACATGCATCGGATGTTGAAGATGAAACTCGTCGCCCTCATGTTCATTCTTCTCTGGATGGCTGCACCCGCGCAGCGATCCGGGAACCTGCACGCGCAGCAACCGAATACTCCGGCGCAGAGTCTGCTGTGGAAAATCGAGGGAAATGACCTCCCCGCTCCCTCCCACCTGTTCGGAACCATCCATGCCATCTGCCCCGACGAGGTCGTGATCAACGATGCGATCGAAAGTGCCGTTGATACCAGCGCGCAGGTCGCGCTCGAACTGGATCTCGACGATCAGCGGCTGATCGTCGAACTCGGACGTCTCGCCTTCCTCCCGGGCGACAGCACGCTGCATGACATCTTCAGCGAGGAAGAATACGCGCGACTCAACAGGTGGATGAAAGATTCGGTTGGTGTCTCCATCGATCCGATGATCAACCTTCGTCCCCTCTGGATGATCGGCATGCTCGTGAACAAGGTAATCGGCTGCAAATCCACCTCCTATGAAGAAATGTTCATCGCCATGGCACAGCGACAGGACAAGGAAGTCATCGGCATCGAGCAGCCGGAGGAACAGCTTTCAGCATTCAGCACAATTCCGCTGAAAGAACAGGGCCGCATGGTACTCGAGATCATCGATCACATGGACAGCGCGCGCGCCGAATTCCGCAGGCTCGCGGATGCCTACACGGCACATGATCTGATGAAACTGCGAGAGCTCGTCCTGAATTCATCGATCGAATACGGCCGCTACAGTGAGGAGCTGATCGGAAAGCGGAACCGAAACTGGATTCCCCGTATCCTGCGAGCGGCGCGGCAGAAATCCACGTTCTTCGCCGTCGGTGCCGGACATCTGCCGGGTGATGACGGACTGATATCCCTCCTCCGAAAGGAGGGATACACGGTTACGCCCGTTTCCTCAAACACGGAATAATCCCTCCCCCTGACATTGATTGCACATGTTGCCGTGCGCGACTTCGCCTGGCGATCCGGCATGCCTTTTCTCCATGCCTTGACGAAGTGCGGAATTTTCCGCATGTTTTTCCAATCCTTTAGCCGACCTTTTCACCAAACGGGTTGTCATCATGAAGCGACTGTTATTTCTCGCCGCTGTGCTTCTCCTGTGTGCCGGTACGCAGGATGCGTCCGCGCAGGCACGCAAGATCGTGCTCTTCGAACATTTCACGAATGCGAGCTGCGCCCCCTGTGCCTCGCAGAATCCGATATTCGAAGAGAATATCATGGACGAGAACAAGGGCAACTACATACACATCGCCTATCACACCGTATGGCCCGGACGCGACCCGATGAACGCCTACAACAAGGATGAGGTCGACACGCGTGTGAAGTTCTACGGTGTGCGCGCCGTGCCCACCATTATCATGGAAGGAAATGAGTACAATGGCAGCCCGTCCGGCGTCTCGCAGGATATTCTGGATCGCGCGTCGGCTGAGAGCAGTCCCCTGCGCATCCGCGTGGTGGAAAGCTCCGACGGGACTCGCCGCACGGTGCAGGCGACGTTCAGCAGTCTCGGACAGGTGCCTTCGGCGGGTATCCGCGTGCGCGCGGCCGTTGTCGAGAGCGAGGTCAATTATGCCTCGGCGCCGGGCACGAACGGAGAGAAAGATTTTTCGAATGTCTTCCGCCGCTTTCTGACTACCGCCGAGGGTGAGGAGTTCACTCCGGCCGGCATCGGACAGTCGGTGACACGAAGCTGGGAATACGAGTACGATCTGGCGGAGTGGGATACGACCCGGATTTTCACCGTCGTCTGGGTGCAGCTCGACGGCAGCCGCGATGTGATCAATGCATCGATGTCATCCATTCCCGCCATCGAACTCGTCACCGACGACAGCCAGTTCAAGAAAGGCAGCGCGGATCAGACAAGCAGCTTCACCGCGCGCGTCGAAAATCTCGGCGACGAGGAGGCAAACGTCCGGCTCAGTCTCGCAGCGGTAACCCCGGGCAACTGGTCCGCCGAGTACGAGGTCGACGGCAGTGCGTCGAGCGGTGAAACGGATATTGCCGTGCCGGCGCAGTCATCGGCGGAAATCACCGTTTCCGTTCCGGTCGGCAGCGATCCGGGCATCGCCGATCTGATGCTGAATATGGCCTCTCTCGACGATACCGAACTGAATCCCCAGCACCTGAGCTTCGGTGTGATCTCCGGCGTGAGTGACATTCTGGTCAATAACGACAACAGCTGGGGCAGCGGTGACGACACAAGGGCCGCGGATTTCCAGGATTCCTATCTCGCGGGTATCGCGGCCGCGGGCAGCAGCACGCACGCCGCGACATCGCTGAGCACCTTCCTGCGCGCCTGGGACGCGGGCATGCTCGATGAGGTCGGGCATGTGTATTACAACGCCGGCTGGGCTTTCCCCGGACTGCCCGATGCCTTCGCGCGCGCCATGATGGGCTTCCTCAGCGATGGCGGCAATCTGTTCATCGCCGGGCAGGATATCGGCTGGGATACATTCGACCCCGATGGCCGGGGCACATCCGCCACGCGTGCATTCTACCGGTCCTATCTTTTCGCCAACTACACCGACGACGGTGATTCCAATAACTCGCAGCTCTCATTCATGAGCGGCGATCCACTGTTCGGTGATATGTCGCCTGCCGTGATCGAGAACGCATACGGCACGAATTCCCAGGGACAGCCGTACATGTATCCGGAAGTGCTGCGTCCCACTCCCGAAGGCGTTGCGCTTGCCTATTACAACAGCGACGAAAGCAGGGTTGCTGCGATATATGGCGAAAAGAATGATTTCAAGAGTGTGTATTTCGGGATCGGAATGGAGATGCTGCGGGATACCGCCGTGCGCAGCGAAATCATGAAGCGCACCTGGCAGTGGTTCCACGGAGTCATCAGTTCGGTGGATTACGAAGCCGCCGTGAAATCGCTGACACTCGGACAGAACTACCCGAATCCCGTGAGTGCGGAGACGGTCATTCCGCTGGATGCTGCTCCCCGTGAGCGCCAGTTGCTTGTGTACGACATCAACGGACGTCTCGTCGAGTCGCGCATCGTCGCTCCCGGTGCCGCGCAGCTGCGCATCGCGACCGCCGGGTATCGTCCGGGAGTGTATTATTACCGGCTCTTCGACCGCGGCGTCCTCACCGGCAGCCGTGTGATGCAGGTTGTGAAATAGCCGGAGATCCCATGCGCAGGCCCCACGCTCACGCGTGGGGTTAGCGCAGGGCATCGCCCGTTACGTGCTCGTGCTCCTGCTCCCTTGGTACTCTGCGGGGCAATCCGTAAATTTTTGGATATACGGGTCCACACACCCTCTGCACCAGCCCTGTCTCACCTCTCGAGCCCATACACATGGAAATCAAGAATATCATCTTTCTGATCGTCCTGATCGCCGCCTTCGGCGTGTTCGGATACACGGCCCGGAAAATCCTTGGCTACCTGAAACTCGCCAAGCCGGAAAACCGCTTCGACCACTTCGACAAGCGCATCGGCAATGTGCTGGCGATCGCCTTCGGACAGACGAAAATCCTGCGCGATCCTGTGCAGGGACCGATTCACTTTGCCATTTTCTGGGGCTTTGTCATCCTCCTGCTCGCAGTGCTGGAATCGATCGGCGAAGGGCTCATTCCCGGATTTTCATTCGCATTTCTCGGTCCCGTCTATCCCGTGATCGGCGCCGCCACCGACCTTGTTGCCGCCGCGGTGCTCTTCGCCGTGCTCTTCGCCCTCTTCCGCCGCTACGTGGCGGGACCGAAGCGCCTGCGCGAACTCGACACACCGTCGCAGATGGACGCCACGGTGATCCTCATCACGATCGCGCTGATCATGATTTCCATGTTCGTACAGAACGCCACGCGCATCGCGCTCGGCGACGGCGCCGATTTCGCCGGCAACGCGCGCTTCATCAGCGCCGCCATGGCCGGCTGGTTCGGCAGCGGAAGCGGCACGCACGTGCTCTTCGAGATCGCCTGGTGGGTGCACATCGTGCTGGTGCTGGGCTTCCTGAATTTCCTGCCCTACTCGAAGCACTTCCACGTCATCACCTCCATCCCGAATGTGTATTTCAGCAACAAGGGCATCCACAAGGAGGGTGACGGCGCGCTGAAGCCGCTGGACCTGGAGGATGAAACCGCCGAAAAATTCGGCAACTCCGATATCGAGGATTTCACCTGGAAGCAGCTCTTCGACAGCTACACCTGCACGCACTGCGGCCGCTGCACCGCCGCCTGTCCGGCGAACATCACCGGCAAGCTGCTTTCCCCGAAGAAAATCATCGTGGATACACGCACGCGCTTCGAGGAAAAGGCTCCCGTCATGGTGAAGGGCATCGAGGATTCTCCCGTGCTCGAGAAGCAGCTGCTGCATGACTACATCACGCCGCAGGAGCTCTGGGCCTGCACGACCTGCCGCGCCTGCGTAACCGAGTGTCCGGTCATGATCGAACACGTCGACGAGATCGTCGACATGCGCCGCTATCTTGCGCTTACCGAGGGTGAATTCCCCGAGCAGCTGCAGGTACTGTTCCGCAATCTCGAAAACAACTTCGCGCCGTGGCAATTCAGTCCGGAAGACCGTGCGTCGTGGGCCGACGGACTCGACATCCCGCAGCTTTCCGAGCTCGGCAGCGCCGAGGAAATCGACTACCTGTTCTGGGTGGGCTGCGCGGGCAGCTTCGATGCGCGCTATAAGAAGGTCAGCGTCGCACTGGCACATATCCTCAGGAAGGCCGGACTTCGCTTCGCCATTCTCGGAAAGGAAGAGAAGTGCAACGGCGATCCCGCGCGCCGTGCGGGCAACGAGTATCTCGCCCAGATGCTGATGATGGAGAATATCGAAACGCTGAATTCCTACAGGGTGAAGAACATCGTCACCGCCTGCCCGCACTGTTTCCACTCGCTGAAGAATGAATTCCCGCAGTTCGGCGGCGAATACAACGTCATTCACCATTCCGAGCTGATCAGCCAGCTCGTCGAACAGGGCGTGATCCTGCTCGACTCGCCGCTGAGAAAGGACGTCACCTTCCATGACAGCTGCTATCTCGGCCGCTACAACGAGATCTACGACGAGCCGCGATCGTCCATTGTGCACATCGACGGACTCAACCTCGTCGAAATGGAGCGCAGCCGCGACAAGGGTTTCTGCTGCGGCGCCGGCGGCGCGCAGATGTTCATGGAGGAGACTGAGGGCAAACGCGTCAACATCGAACGGACCGAAGAAGCCCTGTCGACCGGTGCGGAGACCATCGCGTCGGCATGTCCGTTCTGCATGACCATGATGACCGACGGGGTGAAGGAGAAGGAGAAGAATGAGGAAGTGGAAGTGAAGGATATTGCAGAACTCGTATACGAGGCCATGAGAAAATGAACGCACATCGCATCTCAGCCGGCGCGCTCGCGCTGGCCGTCCTTCTCTTCTTCGCCGGATGTGGAAAGTCCGGCGACACCGAACCCGTGACCGATGCGGATACCGCCGCCGATGCAGGAGGCGAAACCGCTGAAGATTACACGCCCGTGCAGCCGGATGAAGGCAGCCGCGTGGACATCGGCCGCTGGCACGACATGACCCGTACGGATTTTGAAAACCTGTATGTCGATTTCCCCCGCAGTGATCCTCCCGTCGTTCGGGGATACGGAATCTGTGATTCCGTCACCGTCTATTTCCCCGATGAATCCGAGGAAGCAATGCCCGAAATCCTGATCTGCGATCTCGACGCCGTTTACACTGTCGAAGATGCCTTCGCCATGCTTGGCATCGAGATCGGTGAAGCCGGTGCTCCCGAGGGACAGTGGATCAGCATCGCCAGTCCCGACGAACGTTTTCTCGGACTCCAGTATCGCGGCGCGGGGCAGCACTCCGACCGCACAACACAGATACTGCTGCAGTTCCAGCGCTGACTCCCCACATCGATTTCCCGGATAAGAAAACAGGACAAGCCATGTTGCCTGTCCTGTTTTTCCTTTTCTGCTTTTCGCCACCGTATGCCGACGGCGAAGAGCACTTGGCGCATCCGCCATCGTTCGCCCGTGACGAACTGCGGCGGCGCTGCGATGGCCGCATTACACTTCCATGATTTCCGCTTCTTTGTGATCGATCATCTCGTCGATGCGTTCGACATGCTTATCGGTCATTTCCTGAACATCCTTCTCTGCCTTGACGCGATTGTCTTCGGAAACGTGATCCTCCTTTTCGGCCTTCTTGAGGTGGTCGTTCGCATCGCGGCGGATATTGCGCAGCGCAATTTTTGCCTCCTCGCCGAAGCGCTTGATCAGTTTCACCAGCTCCTTGCGGCGTTCCTCGTTGAGCGGCGGGATGGGCACACGGATGATGTTGCCGTCATTGGCGGGATTGAGACCGAGATCCGCCGTCATGATGGCTTTCTCAACGGAGTTCAGTGCCGATTTGTCCCACGGCTGAATGCTCAGCGTATGGGGATCGAGCACCGAGACGTTCGCCATCTGCGTGAGCGGCGTCATTGTGCCGTAATACTCGACCTTGATACCGTCGAGCAGGGCGGTCGTTGCCTTTCCCGTCCGGATTTTACTCAGCTCCTGGCGCAGGTTTTCAACGGATTTGTCCATGCGCTCCGAAGCATCCTTGAGAATGTCTTTCATCATGATGCTGTCTCCGCTATTCAGGATATGTCGTCGACGAAGTGGAATCGGACACCAGCGTTCCGACCTCCTCTCCGAGGAGCAGGCGGCGGAGATTACCGCTGGTGTTGATGTTGAAGACAATAATAGGAAGTTTATTCTCGCGACACAATGTTATTGCTGTCATGTCCATCACGCGCAGATCGCGCCGCATCACGTCGAAATAGGAAATTTCGGGGAAATGCGCAGCGTCGGGATTTTTTTCGGGATCGCTGTCATACACACCGTTGACGCGCGTGCCCTTGAGGATGACATCGGCCTCGATTTCCACCGCACGCAGCGCTGCGGCCGTGTCGGTGGTGAAGTAGGGATGTCCCGTTCCCGCGCCCATGATGACAACGCGGCCCTTTTCGAGGTGGCGGATCGCACGTCGGCGGATATACGGCTCTGCAATCTGATTCATTTCGATCGCGCTGGCAAGACGGGTATGCACGCCCTTGGTTTCGAGCGTATTCTGCAGCGCAAGCGAGTTGATCATCGTCGCGAGCATGCCCATCTGGTCACCGGAGGCCTTGTGGATGCCTTCGGCGGCGGATGACACACCCCGGTAGATATTGCCGCCTCCGAGCACGATACCGACCTCGACGCCGAGATCAACAGCGGAAATGATCTCATCGGCATAGTTCTGGAGTGCGGCCGGATCGATACCGTACTCGTTGTCGCCCATGAGGGCTTCGCCGCTGAGCTTGAGAAGAATACGCTTGAATCTGGGCTCCATGAATCCTCCTGATAACAAAAAGCCTTTTGGCGCTGACCAAAAGGCTGGAAAGAGGGGAAATACGAATCAACCGCCGACCTGGAAGCGCTCGAATCGCGCGACCTTCAGATCCGCATCCGTGGATTTGGCGACTTCGTCGACCTGCTCCTTGACCGTTTTCGTCGTGTCGCGGAGGAAGGTCTGCTCCAGAAGGGTGAATTCCTGGAAATACTTGTTGAGCCTGCCTTCGGCGATCTTATCGACAATGTTCTCGGGCTTGCCCTGTTCCAGCGCCTGCTGGCGATAGATTTCGAGTTCCTTCTCGCGGACATCCTGCGGAACGGATTCGCGGTCGATGGCGACGGGGTTCATCGCGGCGATCTGCATGGCCAGGTCCTTGCCGAGCTTCGCGACGTCGTCGCTGGCGGACGGACCATTGATCTCGAGCATCACGCCCAGCTTGGCACCCGGGTGGATGTAGTCGATGAGCACGCCGTCAGTCTTGAAGGTGGAGAAGCGATTGACCTCGATCTTCTCTCCGATCTTGCCGACGGTTTCCTTGAGATGATCCTCGAGCGTCAGACTGTCGCTCTGCAGCTTCAGAAGCGCATCGACATCCTGCGGTTTTTCGTTTTTCACGACATCGAGCACGCGCTTCGCAAACGCGAGGAAATCATCACTGCGGGCGACGAAGTCGGTTTCGCAGTTCACTTCGACGATGACGCCGCTGCCGTTTTCGATATCAGTCATGACAACGCCTTCGTCGGCGCTGCGATCGGCACGCTTTTCGGCCGTGGCGGCACCTTTTTTGCGCAGGTATTCGATGGCCTGCTGCATGTCTCCGTCGGTTTCCGCCAGCGCTTTCTTGCAGTCCATCATGCCGGCGCCGGTTTTGTCGCGGAGTTCTTTCACCATGGAGGCTGTGATTTCCATAAAATCTTCTCTGTGCGAATATGATGAATAAAAAATGCTTGAAATCGGGGGATAAAAAGAATGGCTGATCGAGCAGCCATTCTCACGAGTCTTATTCGGATTCCTCTTCGGTCTGCTCTGTCTCCTTGGCCACGCGTTCCTCCTCGGCCTCCTGTTCGGCCTTCTGCACACGTCCCATCTCGCGGCCTTCCTCGATCGCGCCGACCACGGCCTTGGTGATCAGTTCGATGGTTCGGGCGGAATCGTCGTTGCCGGGGATCACGTGGTCGACCACGTCGGGATCGCAGTTGGTGTCGACGATGGCGATGACGGGGATGCCGAGGTTGCGAGCCTCGTTGAGTGCGATGTGCTCTTTCTTGATATCGACGATGAACAGCGCGCCGGGCAGGCGGTTCATGTCGACGATGCCGCTGAGGATCTTGTTAAGACGATCCTTTTCGCGGGTGAGCATGAGACGCTCCTTCTTTGTGATCGATTCGAAGGTGCCGTCGCTCTCCATCTTCTCGATGTTGGTCAGACGCTTGATACTCTTGCGGATGGTCGTGAAGTTGGTGAGCATACCGCCCAGCCAGCGTTCCACCACGTAATTCTGTCCGCTGTCAACCGCCGCCTGGCGGATGATGTCCTTCGCCTGCTTTTTCGTACCGACGAAAAGGACGCGCTTGCCTTCCGCCGTGACACGGGAGATGGCGTCGCAGGCGACGTCGAGCTGTTCCTGCGTCTTCTTCAGGTCAATGATGTGAATGCCGTTGCGCTCCATGAAGATGTACGGTTTCATCTTCGGATTCCAACGGCGTGTCAGGTGACCGAAATGGGTTCCCGCCGCGAGCAGATCTTCGAGGTTTACCTTGGGCATGTGTTCTCCTGTAAAAAAATGTGTTGTTCCTCTGCATCCATCAACCCGGCCCAGATACCCCGCGGGGCACACCCTGCGGTCGGTCCGGATGCATGTGTGATACGAAATGCCGCCGGTTCAGGCGCGCAGTGCATTCGCGCACGCGCAGCGCATCGGAGCACTGCAGTGCGCATCGGCGCGCCGCACAGCGGCGCGTGCATGCATCAGCGCTTGCTGAACTGGAAGCGTTTGCGGGCCTTCTTCTGGCCGTACTTCTTGCGCTCGACCATGCGGGAATCGCGGGTCAGGAGACCGTTGGAACGCAGCTTCGGACGGAATTCCTCGTCGATCGTGACGAGCGCGCGGGCGATGCTCATCTTGATCGCACCGGCCTGTCCGTGCATGCCGCCGCCGCGTACGCGCACGCGCGCGTCGTAGCGGTCATTGGTCTCCGTGACGGTCATCGGCTGACGCACTTCCTCGAGCAGCGTATCCGTGGGGAAGTACTCTGTAACGTCCTTGCCGTTGACCGTGATTTTCCCGGAACCCGGGGTCAGATAGGCGCGGGCGACGGAGGTCTTTCTGCGCCCGACACTGATATTGTTGATCATAAACAACCTTGTCTATCTGGTGATTATTCAGACGTTCTCAATTCAGTCGAATTTCAGCTCTTCCGGTTGCTGCGCCGCATGCGGATGCGCATCGTCGGCATAGACCTTGAGCTTCTTGATGATGCGGCGACCAAGGCGGTTGTGCGGCAGCATGCCACGCACGGCATGCTCGATCACATACTGCGGATTGGTCTTGATCAGGTCCTTGAACAGCCGTGTCTTCGAGCCGCCGGGATACCCCGAATAGGTGAAATACGACTTCTGTTCCTGCCGCTTACCGGTGAGGCGGACCTTGTGCGCATTGATGATGATGACGAAATCACCGGTGTCCACATGCGGGGAGAAAATGGGCTTGTGCTTCCCGCGGAGAATGCGCGCAACGTTTGCCGCAAGACGACCGAGCACCAGACCGTCGGCATCGACGACATACCACTTCTTGTCGACTTCAGCTTCGTTGGCCTGGAAAGTTCTCTGTGTGGTCCGTTTGCTCATATTGTGCCTTTGTGAATCCGTTAATGACTCGATAAAATTAAACCGATCTACAAATTAACGGCGCAAGATGGAAAAAGTCAAGGAAGGAATTCCCCGCGCCGCACCTTCTTTTTTGTCCCGTTGCGCCTAATGTCCTATTTTTACAGAACATTTTGCTGTTTCGCTCACCAGACGCGCACATCCATGAACACCTCCTTCAATCATCACTGCAACTGGAAATTCGACGAACTGCGAGAGAATATCATGGGGATTGATACGGAGGTTCCGTTGCTCGATGGCAGCCGCGTACCCTATGTCTTTCTCGATAACGGCGCAAGCACCCCCTCATTCCGCCATGTGTTCGAGGTGATGCAGGAATTCATGCCGTTCTATTCCGGTGTGCATCGCGGGACGGGATTCAAATCCATTCTCGCCACGCAGGTCTTTGACGAGGCACACAGAATCGCTGGGGATTTCGTCGGAGCGGATCCGGAGCGGGATACGGTGATTTTCGTCAAGAATACCACCGAAGCTGTCAACAAGATGGCGAAGCGATGCGACTGGCGCGACAGCGACGTGGTCATTACGACGATGATGGAGCATCACTCCGATGACCTGCCCTGGCGCCTGCACGCGAATGTCATTCACATCGGCGTTGATGACAGGGGATATCTCGACATGGCCGCGCTGCGCGATGCCTTCGAGGCGAACAGCGGGCACGTGCGCTTCCTCGCACTGACCGGTGCATCGAACATCACCGGCATCGTCAATCCCATCCACAAACTCGCGGAGATGGCACACGCCTACGGGGCAAAGATCTTCGTCGACGCCGCGCAGCTCGCACCGCATCGCCGCATCAGCATGCTCCCGCACGACAATCCCGGGCATGTCGATTTCATCGCATATTCCGCGCACAAGATGTACGCGCCCTACGGCATCGGAGTGCTCGTCGGTTCACGTGACTATTTCGCAAGCGGCGATCCGGATATGGTCGGCGGAGGCGTGGTGGATATCGTGGAAACCGATCAGGTTGCGTGGTCCGCGCCGCCCGCGCGCGAAGAAGCGGGCAGTCCGAACGTACCGGGCGCCGTCGCGCTCGCCACGGCGATTCACATGCTGCAGGCGGTCGGCATGGAGCAGATCGCCGCGCATGAACACGAACTCGTGCGCTACGCCATTGCGCGCATGAAGGAGGTGCCGGGACTGCGCATCTACGGTCCGGTGGAGGATGACGAACTCAACGAGAAAGTCGGCGTCATCAGCTTCGATCTGGAGGACGTTCCCCATGCGAAAGTCGCCGCCATCCTCAGCGTGGAGGCCGGCATCGGCGTACGCAATGGCTGTTTCTGCGCGCATCCCTATGTCAAGCGCCTGCTGCAGTTCGACGAGGAAAAGGCGCAGGAAATTACGCAGGAAATCCTCGACGGCGACCGTTCCAATCTCCCGGGCATGGTGCGCGCGAGCTTCGGCTGTTACAACACCGTCGCCGACGTCGACCGGCTGATCGAGGCGCTTCAGCGTATCGCTGCAGGCGATATCAAGGGCGACTACGAACTCGATCCACGCTCCGGCACATGGTGGCCAATAGATTTCGATTATGATTTCAGGGAGTACTTCCCGCATTTCGCCTTCCGTCCCACCCCAACGATGACGGAATTCAACGAGGCGAGCTGACAGTCGGCCGATACACGAGCACTTCTACTTTTTCGAGTGTCACAAGCGCTCCGCATTCCGCATTGTCGAATATCCTGTCGAGGCCGTCGATAAACGGCTTCAGCCGTTCCTCCTTGTCCACGATTTCAATCACGATGGGGAGATCATCAGACAGGCGCAGAAGCCTTGCGGTGTGCAGCAGGCTCGAGGCGCCGAATCCCTCTATACCACGCAGCACGGTCGCGCCCGCGAGTCCGGACTCCTTCGCTTTCAGCACGATATGCTCGTAGAGCGGTTTCCCCGCGCAGCGGTCCTTTTCCCCGATGAAAATGCGCAGCAGCTTTGCCTCGCCGAGTGTATGCATCGCATCCTCCGTGTTTCAGATGAGTCGTGCGAGCAGCACGCCAAGCCAGACACCGAACAGACAGAGCAGAACGCTGCCCGCCGCGTTGGCGGCGGCCGCCAGATAGCTTCCTTCCATGAAAAGCTTCATCGTTTCCAACGAAAATGTGGAAAACGTGGTAAAACCGCCGCAGAGACCGACGGTCAGGAACATCTTCATCAGCGGACCGGGTCCTGTGCGGCTCTCAGCGAGCTGTACGATAAAACCGAGCAGGAGGGATCCCAGAACATTGACGGCAAGTGTGCCGTAAGGAAAATCGCTGCTCGTCCAGCGATACACCGCGCCTGACGCCAGGTATCGAAGCACGGCACCCACTCCGCCTCCCGCGCCCACGACCAGAATCATGTCCATCTGCATATAAAATTTGCGCTACGTACAGTGGTTTCCTATCATGAAAAATATACTTCCCGTTACACCGAAGGACAACAGGACATGAAATCCGTACTTATTCCCGGGGGGAGCGGCGCGCTCGGCAGTGCCGTCACGCTTCGCCTCATCAATGAAGGCTACCACTGCACCGTCCCCTACAGAAACACCGGGGAAGCGCAGGACCTCCGCGCGCATATTGCTCCACAGCAGCGTGACCAGCTCCTGTTGCTCGAAGCCGACCTTCTCGATGACGGTGACGTCGCCCGCGTGTTCGAAAACGCAAAGCAGCAGCACGGGCTGTATGCCCTCGTGCATATCCTGGGCGGCATCAAGGGCTTTCAGCCCATCGCCGAGACGTCGATCGAAGACTGGGATATCCTGATGAATCTCAACCTGCGCGCGCTGTTCGTCATGGCACGGCTCGCCATGAAGCATTTCCACGAATCCGGGCAGGGATGCATCGTGACCATCGGCGCCATGGCTGCGGTCAAGCCCGGCGCCAGCCAGGCGGGATACGGCGTCGCGAAAGCCGGTGTCTCCGCCCTGACGAAAATCCTGGCCGATGAGGGACGCGAGCACGGCGTCACTGCCAACTGCATCCTGCCGAGCGTGATCAAGACCGACGCCAACCTGGAATGGGGTTCGGAAGATGATATTCCGAAGTGGATTACACCGGAAGAAATTGCCGGCACGATCAGCTACCTGCTTCGCGACGAGGCCGGCGGTGTCAACGGCAGCGATATCCGGCTGTTCGGACAACTGAACGTCTGATTCCTGCCGGCAGATCGGATACAAGACAGGTGCCTTAAATTCTGACCTTTGACAGTGTGAACGAAATATGCCCTGTTCGTTGTTTTAATGGTGCGATATTCTGATTTTTGTATCTGACCACATTTTTTCAGACCGCATTGAGCATTACGAACACACATACACATGCACCTGTCCGGGAATCACGGGTTTCCGGAGACATGAACGAATCCATGCCCCGCTTGCGCGTTTCCATCCGCGACGTCGAAATCGGCGGAGACGGCTTTGTGGTCATCGCCGGTCCCTGCGCGGTCGAATCGGAAGAGCAGATCCATGAATCCGCCGCTCTGGTCGCCCGGCATGGCATCCCCGTGCTGCGCGGAGGCGCCTTCAAGGCACGCACATCCCCGTATACTTTCCAGGGACTCGGTCTCGACGGCGTCAAGCTCATGCGTGCGGCCGCCGACCGCCAGGATCTCCCGATGATCACCGAAGTACTCTCGGAGCGCGACGTAGAGGGAATGCTTCCATACGTCGACGCCTTCCAGGTGGGATCGCGGAACATGGATAACACGGCCCTGCTCAAGCTGCTGGGCCAGGTCGACAAGCCGGTGCTGCTCAAGCGCGGCTTCGCGGCTACGATCAAGGAATGGCTGCTGGCCGCCGAGTATATCACCGTCGGTGGAAACGAACACGTCGTGCTCTGTGAACGCGGCATCCGAACCTTCTCCAATGAGACACGCTTCACACTCGATCTCGCCGGCGCCCTCTACGCCCGGCAGCAGTCCCACTGTCCGGTCATCATCGATCCCTCACATGCCACCGGCAATCCCCGACTCATTCCCCCGCTCGCCGCGGCGACGCTAGCCGCAGGACTCGACGGACTGATGGTGGAAGTGCATCCGGATCCGTCGGTCGCACTTTCCGACGCGGACCAGGCGCTCTCTCCCCGACTGTTCTCCGACATGATGGAACAGCTGCAGCGCTATGCCGCAGCGGCGGGACGGCCACTGACCCGATGACTCCCTTGCATTCCATTTCCCTTCCCTGCGCGGACGCCTCATGAGCCGCGACGTTCACAACATGTTCGCGGAAATCGCCGGCAGTTATGACCGCGCGAACTCCGTGCTCTCGCTCGGCGTACATCACCGCTGGCGGAGGCAAACCGTGCGTCTGAGCGGCGCGCGTCCGGGAGACCGCGTGCTCGACTGCGCCACCGGCACCGGTGACCTCGCAATCAGCTTTAAAAAAGCTGTGGGGAAGGACGGACATGTCGCGGGCACGGATTTCTGTGCTGACATGCTCGCGTTCGCTCCCGCCAAGGCCGAGCGCGAGGGGATGGATATTCAGTGGGAGGTACAGGATGCGATGCAGCTCACGTATGACGACGACAGTTTCGACATCGCCTCGATCGCATTCGGCATCCGCAACGTCGACGATCCCCTGCAGGCCCTGCGTTCGATGGGGCGCGTCGTGCGCAGCGGCGGCCGCGTGATGGTGCTGGAATTCGGGCGTCCGCTCTGGTGGATGAAACCGTTTTTCGCATTTTACAGCCGGGTCATCATTCCCCTCGTCGGTGGCATTGTCTCGGGGCGACGGGATGCCTACGAATACCTCACCCGCACGTCCGCGGCATTCCCTACCGGTGACGAGTTTCTCGCGCTGATGGATGAAAGCGGGATGTTTCGCGAGCGGCGCACCGTGCCGCTGACCGGGGGCATCGCCTACCTGTACATCGGCGTCGTACGCTGATCGTTTTCCTCCCTGACAAGACGTGCGCGAACTTCCGCCCGCCGCAGCTTGCCTGACGCGGTGCGCGGCAGCGACTCAATGACATGCCAGCTTCGCGGAACCTTGTATCCGGCCAGAGCGCTGCGGCAGGCAGCGACGATGTCGTCGATCCTCACATCCCCGCGCAGAACCAGAGCCGCCGCGACGCGTTCGCCCCACTCCTCGTCCGGCAGTCCCACCACGGCTGCATCCTCCACCGCATCGTGCCGGAGCAGAACATCCTCGATTTCCTGCGGAACGACATTCTCCCCGCCGCTGATGATCAGATCCTCCCGCCGCGCAGCGACCACGAGGCATCCCCGCGCATCGAGATGCCCGATATCCCCGGTGCGGAACCAGCCGTCCTCAGAGGCGGCTTCGAATGTCATGTGCAGGTACCCCCGTGTCAGCATCGGCCCGCGAAGCAGAATCTCTCCCTGCTTGCCCGAGGCCAGCGGCCTGTCCTGCGCATCGCGGATTTCGATTTCCACACCCTGAAGCGGACGTCCCGCCGTATATGCATCCTCGGAGATCGTGGCCGGTGAGCCGGTGACAACCTGGGAGCAGCTTTCCGTCAGTCCGTAGGTGCCGAGCACCGGGAGACCGCGTCGCAGCGCTTCATCCCACAGTGCGCGATGGGCCGACGCGCCGCCGAGCAGAATCGCGCGCAGCGCGGGCAGTGCGGATGCGCGGAACATGGCATCGCGCTCCATCATGCGGTGCAGCATCGTGGGTACAAGCGAAGTGATGGTCACGCCGTCATGCCGGAGCGCGGTGAGCACCTCATCGGGATCAAACCGCGCATGCAGGCGTACGGCCATGCCGGTAAAAAGGCTGCGCAGCAGAATCGCCAGTCCGCCGATATGGTACAGAGGGATTGCGCACTGCCAGACATCCGAGGGTTCCTCGCCGAGATTCGCGGCGGATGCGGCGGCGCTGGCGCGGTGATTCGCCCATGAGTGCGGCACCGCCTTCAGGCGTCCCACCGTACCGGAGGTAAACAGAATGCTGCAAATGTCTTCATCCGCGGGTTCGTGAATTTCGACGGCGGCGGGATCGATGCCGCGTGCCCGTTTCTGCAGCGATGCAAGCGGCAGGCGGCGGAAATCCTTCGCGGACGATGTATGGGAGGGATTTCTGTCCGTAGTGTCGCTGCCCTGATCGGTGCTGATCGCAGATGCGTGGTATGAGCGCATTTCATCCACGACGGTAAGCAGTGGACGCAGATGTGTGATCTGCGCGATCAGCTCCGCATCCGAGAGTCGCAGGTTGAGCGGAGCGCATACGGCACCGCAGAACCAGATGGCGTGCAGAAGGACGACCTGGTCACGCGTTCCAGCGAGATGAACGGCAACCACCGATTCTGGAGACACCCCGTCCTGCCGCAACGCACCGGCCATGCGGCGTGCTTCGTTTGCGAGTGCTCCCCAGGTGAGCGTCTCCAGGGCATTGCCCGTACCGGCATTGCCCGTACCGGAGATCAGGGCGACACCGTCCGGATACCGCCGCGCCGTGTCGAGCAGGGGTATCATTCCTCGGGATCAATGTTCGGGATAACGCCCAGTCCCGCCTCCGCGGGCAGGTGGAAGCGTCCGTATGCGATGCGATCGCGCGCGGAATCGCGTTCGAACAGCATGCCCGTACCGAGACCGTGGTGACGGGGGGATGCCGGAAGCGAAGCGCAGAGCTGGGCGACGGCATGGCGGGCGACGGCGGAATCGATAAGGGACGTGAAGACGGCGACCGCGTTGCGCTTATACGCCTCGACGGCGAATCCACGCGCGTCGAGCAGACTTCCGACTGCCATGGGCTTGAGGATGTAAAAATCGGCTGCGTCCATGGCGAGCAGCTCGCGGGCACGTGTGAGATCCTGCACGGCTTCGTCCGCGGCAACGGGAATGATACCGAGTCCCTTCAGCGCGGCGAGCTCATCGACATCCTCCGCAGGCACGGGCTGCTCGATGTACTCGATGCCGTAGGGTTTCAGGCTGTGCATCGCGTCTTCCGCCGTGCTGAAATCCCACGCCCCGTTCACATCGAGGCGAAACAACGTGCCCGGAGGCACCGCCTCACGCACGGCGCGCACGCGATCGATATCCTGCTCGACCGACTCCGCACCGATTTTCATTTTCAGGCAGGAGTACCCGTGGCGGACGGCAGCGGAGGCGGCCTCCACGGTCGCATCGAGGCTGACTCCGCCGATCACGGCGTTGACGGGCACGGAATCGTGCAGCGCGCTCCCCAGAAGCCGTGCGAGACCGATCCCGCGCCGGCGGGCGACGAGATCGAGCATCGCCGTCTCGAGGGCAAAGCGCGCCGTCGGAGCCGCGGACAGATCCGTGGCATGCCCGGTGAGGACAGCGATCAGCGCGGGAACGTCGCCGTCCCGTATCAGGGCGGCTTCTTCTCCGTCAGGTTTCCAGAGGGCGATGACATCACGCGCCTGTTCGAGTGCGCGCATGGCAGCGGCGTAATCTTCCGTACCGAAGTGTGTCAGCGGAGCGGCTTCGCCCCACCCGAACACAGCATCAGAGGAATCTTCGAGTCGGATGAGAATGACATTCCGCTTTTTAAGTGTCCATCCTGCCGTGCGGAAGGGTGGCTGCAGCGGATATGAGCGGGGATATATGGCAAGTCGCATGAAATCAGGATAGGATGAATCCGGCGGAATAGAGAATGCCGTATATGGCGAGCAGCTTTCCCGTGCCCGCCAGTGCCCCGTTGAGCGCGCCCCCGTCGGTTGAGCGGCTCACGATGCGAAGCACCTGCCAGGCGAAGGGCATGCTGAGCAGCGGGAGAAGCCACAGCGGCTCTTCCTGCTGCAGCGCCTGCAGTACAGGGATGACGTAGGCAACGAGCAGCAGCACGCGGTATTCGATGCGCGTGGCCCGGCGGCCGATGCGTACCGCGAGTGTGCGCTTGCGCGCTATACGGTCGGTGTCGATATCGCGATAGTTGTTCACGACGAGAATCGCCGTAGATATGGCGCCGACCGGCAGCGAGGCGATGAATGCGTCGGCGGACCATGAAAGCGCCTGCACATAATACGTGCCGGTCACGGCGACGATGCCAAAGAAAATGAACACGAACAGATCACCCAGTCCGACATAGGCCAGCGGAAAAGGACCCGCGGTGTAGATAACGGCACAGATGATTGACGCAATGCCGATCAGCAGGATGGGCCACCCCCCGACCGAGACAAGGTACAGACCAAGCAGAAACGTGAGCGCAAAGACACCCGCCATGACATTTCGCACTGTGGCCGGCGGAATCAGTCCGCTCTGCACCACCCGCACCGGACCGATGCGGTCGTGCGAATCCGCACCTTTCACGTAATCGAAATAATCGTTGGCGAGATTCGTGCCGATCTGAATCAGCAGCGCACAGAGCATGGCCACAAGCGCCGGGAGCAGCGAGAACAGGCCGTCCGCGGCGGCCACGGCCGATCCGACAAGGACGGGGACAACCGCCGCCGGAAGGGTTTTCGGGCGTGTCGCCAGGATCCAGGCCTGCGCGCGGGTGATGGATGGTGTCGCGTGTTCTGCTGTACTCATCAAGGAACAGTCCTGATCAGGCCGCGCTTACCACGGCAGCCACTTGAATTTCCGGAAATTCGGGCGGCGCTTTTCGACATACGCGTTCTTGCCCTCCTGCGCTTCTTCCGACATGTAATAGAGAAGTGTCGCGTTGCCGGCCAGTTCCTGCACGCCGGCCTGCCCGTCGAGCTCTGCATTGAAGGCCGACTTGAGCAGGCGGATCGCAAGCGGTGATTTTTCGAGAATTTCACGCGCCCACCGCACCCCCTCATCCTCGAGCTGGTCGACCGGTACCACCTTGTTGACGAGCCCCATGTCGAAGGCCTCCTGCGCGCTGTACTGTCGGCAGAGATACCAGATCTCCCGCGCGCGCTTCTGTCCCACCATGCGCGCGAGATACGATGAGCCGAAGCCACCGTCGAAGCTTCCCACTTTCGGACCGGTCTGACCGAAGACCGCGTTGTCGGCTGCGATAGTGAGGTCGCAGACCACGTGCAGCACGTGTCCGCCGCCAATGGCATATCCGGCGACCAGCGCGATCACCGGCTTGGGCATGCTCCGCATCAGACGCTGCAGCTCGAGCACGTGAAGGCGCGGTACGCTGTGTTCGTCCTGGCCAAGATAGCCGGCATCGCCGCGGATCTTCTGATCGCCGCCGCTGCAGAAGGCGTACTTGCCGTCTCTGGCAGGACCTTCACCGGTCAGCAGAACGACACCGACATCCGTGTCGAGCGCCGCGATCCTGAACGCGTCAAGCAGCTGATCGACGGTCTCCGGACGGAATGCGTTGCGCACTTCCGGCCGGTTGATGGCAATTCGCATCACGCCTTCGTCGCTTTTCTTGAAAGTGATGTCGGAGTATTCCTTGATGGTCTTCCAGGTGATTGGATTCATGTCGAAATCTATGTCTTCTGAATGTGCTGTCATTGCCTCCTCACACAACACCGGGAAACTCAGCTGCGTTTCCACAGACGCAGCAGTTCCCCGCGCAGCTGCTCGGATCTGTCGAAGAGAAGATCGTGTCCGGCACCCTCGAATATGTGCAGCGTGGCATCGGGCAGAAAATCACACATGCGCTGTGCGATGGCGGCATAGTTTCCGTCCTTCTCGCCGGCCGCAACAAACACAGGGAAGGAAAGGTCCCGCAGCGCATCCCAATATGGCGTCTGTCGCCCCTGACCGCTGCCCCGAAGCGAGGAGGCCAGTCCTGCGGCGCGCTGCTGCGTGCGGTCAAACATGGCGTGCCGCCACGCGGAGGGATCCTGCTCCCACTGAGTAGCGAACATGGGCTGCGCGGACCACTCCTCCGCGAAACGCTCCAGCCCGATTTCCATGATGCGCTCGGCGAGCGCGTCATCACGATCGCGCCGCGCACGACGTTCCTGTTCGTCTTCGACCCCGGGATTCGCGCTGATCAGTGCCAGCGAAGCGAGGCGATGCCGATAGCGCGCCGCGTATGCCATCGCCGTGCGTCCGCCCATCGAATATCCCACAAGATGCAGGCGAGCGATTCCGAGGCGCGCACACCACTCTTCCAGTCGCCCGGCGGCGTAGTCGAGATCGTACGCGGTGGGATGCAGGCGCTGGTCCGGCGACGGTGATGCCCCGTGTCCCATGAGATCCACGGCGAACATGCGCCGGTCATCGAGATCGGCGCAGATCCGCTGCCAGGATGCACCACTACGCGTAAATCCATGCAGGAAAACGGCGGCCGCTCCGGATCCGCTGTGCATGAGTCGCCAGGCCGTCGGGAACACGCGCGACGGAGCACCGGCGGTCACCTCTTCAGGCACGACCTGCTCCCGCGCCGTCCGCTTCCGGAGAGCGGCGTCCACGACATCGGCGATGCGGCGCAGCGCGTTCCTGCGCAGCTCACCGCTGGCGCGAATATTCGTGGGGATTTCGATCATGGACACACCGGAACGTTCGAGTGCGCGACCAAGCAGCTGCGCAAAGTCATCCACGTTGTCCGCCGTGTCGCAGGGAATGCGGAGTGCTTCGGACAGCGACCGGAAATCGGCGCCCTGCGGCGTGAGAAAATGCCGTGTAAATGCGGGCTCCATTTCCCGCACGGGAAGCAGTTCGAAAATTTCACCGCCGTCGTTATTGAACAGCACGATGGTGAGCGGCAGATCACGCAGTCCCTCACCGAAAACGGCGTTCAGATTGTGCAGGAAAGCGATGTCGCCGGTCAGCAGCACCGTGCGGCTACGGCGCCCTCGGGCGCAGCCCAGGGCAGTGGACACGATTCCGTCGATACCGTTCACTCCGCGGTTGAACAGCAGGTCGACCCGTCGCTCCGTGGATGGCAGAAAGGTCTCGACATCACGGATGGGCATGCTGCTTGAAACGAACAGCGCCGCGTCCTCCGGCAGGAGGCTGCCGAGCGCATGTACGTAGGAGCCCTCGAATCCCCGTCCGGCCTCCGCAAGCGCATCCGGCAGTTCGGCACGCACGGCAGTATCCGCTTGGCACAGTGTTTCTGTCCAGTCCGGTTGCACGGCAGGAACGGCGTCACGGAAAAGGACCTCGATATCCCCGAGCGTGTCCGCGACGCGTCCTTCGAGATGCAGGGAAACCGCATGCGCGGGATCCCTGCGCCGCGCGTCGCGGGCAAGCTGGATGACGTCGATGTCGCCGAGGTCAGACATGAACCGCTGCATGGCGGCATTCGTATCCGCACCGCCGGTGCGCAGTATGCAGTCGGGATGGAAATACTCCCGGAAACGCCCTGATCGCAGCAGCAGATCCGTGGTCCCGATCACCGCGGCGCCGCGCGCGTCACGGAAGCGCAGCTGCGAAGCGGCCTCGGCCATGACCGGAATACCGCGCGCGGAAGCGAATGACAGCAGCGCATCGGCATACACTGCGCCCTCCGGATCCGGACCGGCAATGATGACCGGATGCTCAGCCCGCAGCAGTGCATCCGCCGCGAGCGCAATTCCCACATCCCGGTCCATCCGCTGCGCGACAGAGCCGGCGAGCGGGATGAATCGCGTCCACGCCCGCCCGTTCGCACGGCCATGGATCCCCGGACTCCCCGATGCGAGCAGCGCATCGTCAACCCGGTCTGCCGCGTATTCCGGCTCGGCGGGTTCGAGCGGCTTGCGGAAGGGCAGGTTCACATGAACGGGACCCGGCAGCATTCCACGCGTCATCGCCATGGCATGGCACACTGTCGCGCGCAGCGCACGCAGCTTCTCCTCCGTCGCTTCAGGCTGCGCGCTTTCGGCGAAGTGCCGGACGCGGCTTCCGAAAAGCTTGACCTGATCCATGGTCTGCGGCGCACCGCTGTCTCGCAGGTGCACTGGACGATCGGCAGTCAGCACAAGCAATGGAACGCCCGCCATGTCCGCCTCGCAGATTGCGGGATAGTAGTTCGCCGCCGCTGTGCCGGAGGTGCAGAGCAGTGCGACCGGCCGGGCGGTGACGCGCGCGAGTCCGAGGGCGTAGAACGCAGCGGAACGTTCATCGATGACGGAATGATCAGTGATATCGGGATGCGCGGCGAGCGTCAGGACGAGCGGCGTACTGCGAGAGCCGGGGGAAATCACGGCATGACGCAGACCGGAGCGGGCGAGCTCTTCGGTGATGATGCCGGCCCAGAGCTGGTTGACATGGAAAATGGGATGCGGCTCGTTCATGGAGCTGATCGATAGTCCGGGGATTGCGAAAAACGGAAGATACGCAATTGCAGCCTGCGTCGCACATTCACGCTCCGAGGATGTCGAGCACCGTCTGCAGTTTGGCACGCGTCTCGCGCTCCTCCTCGGCAGGATCACTTTCCCGCACGATGCCTGCTCCCGCGAAGGCATCGGCTTCCTGGCCCGACACGACGGCGCTGCGGATGGCAACAGCGGCGTCGCCGTTCCCGGCGGCGTTCATCCAGCCGACGCACCCGGCGTACAATCCCCGCGGGAACTGTTCGATCGCTGCAATCTGTCTGCATGCATGCTCACGCGGCGTACCCGCCACAGCCGGTGTGGGATGGAGGGCGGCGATCATGTCGTTGAGTCCGTATCCGTCGGAAAGCACTCCCTGAATGCGCGTGAGAATATGCGTCACATGCGGAAGGTCGAGGAGGCGCACGTCGTCGACAGAAAGCTGCGAGCAGTAGTCGGCGATTCCCTCCTGAATCATTTCCACGACGTACGCATGCTCCGCGCGTTCCTTGGCATCGGCCAGAAGCACGTCGGGGTCGCTGCCGGTACCGGTATCACGTGGCAGCGTGCCGGCGAGCGCCATCGTCGTGAACGCACCGTCACGCACACTGCCGAGACGCTCAGGCGTCGCACTGAGGAAAAACCTGCTGCCGTCTGGACTGTAGCACAGCGAAAACGCATGCGGCTGCGATTGCATCGATCGCAGAGCGCGACGAACGTCGAACGGCGCGGAAAGCACAATTCGGATGCTGCGCGCAAGAACGATTTTCTGCAGCGTCCCGGATCGAAGCAGCGAGAGTGCTTCGCTGACGGCACTGCGATAGCGCTCTTCGTCCCACTCGCGTATTGTGATCCGCCCCTGTTCCGTAAAGGCGCCGCCGCCGCTACCTGCATCTTCCTCATGCGGGAAATCCTCCCCATCAACGCCGAGGAATTCCTCGCTGTCGCCGATCCTGTGATAGGCCGCCGATGGACATACGAGCGCAGCCGATGGAAACCCGTTCCAGATACCGGCGGCAGGCTGCGCGGGATCGAAACCAAAGATGAAGAACGTCGGCATCCCACGGTGCAGAGAACACGCATCGGCGGCATGGCGGTGCAGCCAGTCACGCCACGCCGGCGACGAGGGAGGCTGCATCGGCGCCTGCTGTCCCGCCGTGATCCAGACTTCTCCTTCAGGAGAACGCCAGAAAAGATATGGCGGCGGATGCTGCCGCAGAAAGGCAGTATAGATTGCGGTGGAATCTTTCATTGTCTCACCGTGTGATAACCAAGCGCTTCTGCCTGGATACCGCCACACCGTCATCGCCGGTTGCACGGAGCACGACGTGGTAGATGCCGCTGCGGAAAGCGGAGAGATCGGCGCGCAGATCATGTGTGCCAGCAGGGAGCCGGCGGTCAAGCAGCACGGCGGCCACCCTGCCGAGCGCGTCGTAGAGAGTCAGGACGGCGTCCATGCGCCGGGGCAGAACAATACGCCACGCCGTGCTTCCGACGCCGGCGGTGACAGGATTGGGATAGTTCTGCATGAGCCGTGGCTGCTCTGCAAGCGGGAGGTCATCGGTGCCCGTGGTGGTGGGATTGCCGCGGAGCTGCGCCGGATAGGTCGGATTGCGCAGGTCATCGGAAGCGATTACGATTTCCGCGGTTTTCTCACCGATCGTCGCCGGTGTAAACGTGACCGGCACAAGGATGGAATCGGCTGGGTCGATGGTCACCGGCGAGGGGTCGGTGAAACTGAACGACGCTGCATCCTGTCCGCCGGGCATCATCGAGGTGATGTTCAGGGGCGCACTGCCGACGTTTTTCACAACAAGGTCGCGCGTTCTGTCGTCGCCGATGAGAACCCATCCGAATTCCAGAATATCACTCCCCGTTGCCACCGTGGGCGTAATGCCCCGTCCCCGCACCGGCACCATGTACATGGGTTCGACGGGATCGTTGGATTCCACGAGCAGGGATGAAACGAAACTGCCCGGACGAATCGGGGCGAATGTCACCTGCACGGAATCGACCTTGCCAGAAGCGAAGAAGAATGCCGACTCGGTGGTGACCTGGAACATGGTGGAGTCGCCGCCCGTGATCACTTCGCGCGTGATGAGCAGCGGTTCCGTGCTGCGGTTCTGCAGGCGGACATACAGTGACCGGTATTCGCCGAGCAGCAGCGTGCCGAAATCCAGCGTGTCGGGCTGATGCGTGAATGCGGATGTGCCCTTCGGCACACCGCGGCCGACAAGGTCTACGAACGGGATGCCCAGTGCGGCGTTGGAGTAGACGGTCGCCGTGCCAAAGACCCGTCCCGTGTCCATTGGCGCGAATGCGATGGAGATTTTACGCGAATCCCCGGGCGAAAGCGTGGAGAGGTCACCCTGTGCGAAGAGAAAACCGTCGCCGACCGTGGCGACATTATTGAATTCGAGATCGATCTCGCCGCGGTTGATGACCGTGAACGAGCGCTCGGTCTGTTTGCTGACGGAGACGTCACCGAAATCCAGAAAATCTGGCTGTACGACAATCGCGGCAGCAGGAATGTAGCGCAGGGCGGCTCCGAAACGCCCCACCATCCAGAGCGTTCCGCTCGAGAGCGCATCGATGTCCTGCAGTCCCGGCGTGGAGTAGTCGGTGCGGTAGAAGCTCGTGCCGCCGTCGCTTGTCCGTGCCACCGACCGGCTCAGCATGAAGAAACCGTGCTGGTCGTCAGTGAAGGTGATGTCGTAGATGACGTCGAGCCCCGCCAGTCCCGGCACTTCCGTCCATGTCGCCCCGCCGTCGCCGGTGCGAAGAAGGTGCAGCTGTCCGCCGGCCCAACCGTCATTGCTGTTGAGAAATTCAATTGCCTGCAGGTTTGTCGCGATAGGCGTGGTCTGTTCATTCCAGGTCTGTCCACCGTCGGAGGTGTGGAAGATGTAGCCGCCGTTACCGGCGATCCACGCCTCGCTGGCCGACACGGCGGAGACGGAATTGAAATCATGCGTGACGCCGGGTTCAAGTTCGATCCAGGTCGCTCCCGCGTCCGACGTTCGCGCCACCGTGCCATGCGCGCCGGCGAGCCAACCGTTCATCGCATCGACAAAGACGACTTCCTCAATCTGTCCTGCGGCACTGAGCACCTGCGTGCTCCAGTTCTGACCTGCATCGGTGGAGAGCATGACCTGCCCCTGCGTTCCGGTCCCGATCAGCCGTGTTTCCGACAGCGCATACCCCGACCGGAAGCCGCGAATACTGATCGTGTCGCTGCCCTGCCAGGTCTGCCCGCGGTCCCCGGTATAAAACGCGCTGCCTTCGCCGAATACCCAGGCGCTGCTGTCCGACAGTGCCGTCACGCCGTGCAGGTGCATGCGCGTGAAGGCGCTTCCTTTCTGCTCCCAGCTCGTGCCGCCGTTGGTGGTCAGAAACAGCGCCCCGCCGGTGCCCATGAGCAGCACGCGGTCGCGGTCCATCGGGTACACGGCATAAAACGTGTAGCGCCGCGGCTGCTCGACGGAGACGAACTGCCAGCTCACGCCACCGTCCTCGGTCTTGAACACCGAACCCGGACTGTTGGTGACGAGCCAGCCATGCTGATCGTCGACGAACTGCACCTGGAGCAGCTCGTTAACGGTGAAGGATGTATCGCTCCAGGACTCACCGCCGTCCGTCGTCCGAAGCAGGTATTTCGGCTCCTGGATGGCGAGTCCGTTGGTCGCCGAGGAGAAGCTCACCGACAGGACGTCGGTCGCGAGCGGTGTGCCGTGTTCGGTCCATGTCTGTCCTGCGTCTTCGCTCCGCAGTACTTTTCCGCCGCCGCAGACCGCTACGACGGTGGAAGCGTCGGGGAAGGCAATATCGTATACAACGGTTGTAATTCCGGTACTGAAGCGCGTCCAGGATTCTCCGCCATCCGTGCTGCGCGCGATCACTCCGAGACTGCCGATGCCCCAGAGCGAACCATCGGGAGCCTGGCGTACCTTCTGCATCTGCAGTCCGCTCCGCGGCTGCAGCTCCCAGAACTGTCCGCCGTCCGTCGTGCGCAGCAGAAGCCCGTTGTTCATGGCGATCACGCCTGTCAGCTGATCGACGAATTCGATGCTGAGTCCGAGAAACGGCGTCGTGCGCAGAATATTATCGCGGGAGGACCAGGTCATTCCCCCGTCTGTGCTGCGCAGCAGGGCACCGTTCCCTCCGATCACCCAGAGTGTCCCGTCGGGGGTCTCGGTCGCGGAGAAAAATTCATTTCCCTCGGGAAGTGGATTCAACCATTGCCACTGCGCGTGGAGTGGCAGCGCAGCAAGCAGAAGTATCAGGAAAAAGGATGAGAACAGCTTCATCGTACACCTTCACTTTTCAGACATACGGGAATATAGCGCAATCTGGCGCACAATATCGACACCCGCAGTACGGCCCCTGTTTCCATGCATCCTGAGACGCAACTTTTTTAACCCAGTTCCGAATAGAAAAGAACGAAGCATGCTGATTGCCTCCGTCACATGCAAAGCGTACATTTCCTCCGATTCATCATAAATTCACATTTCTTCATAGTTCAAGGACAGTTCGATGAGTGATGCTTCAGAACAGAAGGATACACGGAACAACGAGGATGAGCCTGTATCGGATTCCGCGACGTCATCCGTCCCCGAGTCTGCAGCTGAGTCCGGTATGACTGCCGAGGCGCCCCCGCCTGAAGAACCTCTTTCGCTGACCGACAAATTCATCGGCGTGCTGACCGAACCATCACCGACGTTTGAGAACGTGCGCGCCGCGGGACCGCGGGTGTCGGACTGGCTGGTTCCCGTTCTCCTCCTCATGATCGTCATCGCCGTCGGAACGCTCGCGCGCTTTTCCAATCCGGAATTCGCCGCGCAGATTCAGCAGGCGCAGCAGAGCCAGTTTCAGAAACAGGTCGAAAGCGGTGACATGACGCAAGAGCAGGCTGACCAGGCCCGCCAGCAGATGGAAGGCATGAAGGGCTTCTTCCCTGTTATCGGCGCGGTGACCGGTGCCATCGGTTACTTCATCTTTTTCTTTATCATCGCGCTGCTTTACTGGCTGATGGTCAGATTCATCATGCGCGGCGACGCCACATATTCTCTGGTGCTTTCTGCCCTCGGACTCGTCGGTTTCATAAACATCATCGATCAGCTGGTCTCCCTGCTGCTTACCTACGTGACGGGAAAGCCTTTCGCCAATCTGAGTCCCGTACTGTTCATGGACGTCAATATTGCCGACATGAGCTTCATGGTGAAAGTGATGATGCTGCTCAATCCCATCGCGATCTGGGCGACCTGGGTGCTCGGCATCGGGCTTGAAAAGGTGGGCAGTATTTCCCGCGCGAAGGGACTCATCGCGGCGTTCAGTCTCTATATCATTTTCACCCTGCTCACCCTTTCGACGGGAATGGGCATGTAGCTCGGCCAGCAAAAGCTTTCGGCAGAGATTGCACTCAATCGCCATATGGTTGACTGTCTCAGGGTGAAATCTCACAGCTTCGCATTACACAGCAGAAACGAAAACGTCCCGCCGAGGCGGGACGTTTTCGTTTCATTCGATTTCGATTTTTCTGATGCGCCGTTCGTGGCGCCCGCCCTCGAAGGGCGTGTCGAGCCAGATGCGTATCATGCCTTCGGCCGTCTCCCAGTCGATCAGACGCTGTCCGAGTGCGAGCACATTGGCATCGTTGTGGAGGCGCGACATGCGAGCGGCTTCGGGGATCTGGCATGCCGCGGCACGGATACCGGCGTGACGGTTGGCGGCGAGGCTGATACCGATGCCGGTGCCGCAGATGAAAATACCGCGATCACACTCCCCGCGGAGGATGGCCTCGGCCGCCGCGTGCGCGTAATCGGGATAGTCGACGCTTTCGTCGGAGTCCGTGCCGAAATCCTTCCACGCCAGGCTGAGCGAGTCCAGCAGGGCTTTCGTCCGCTCTTTGAACTCAAATCCGCCGTGATCCGATGCGAGTGCGATCATGATTGATCCTGTATCCGTATTCCTGTCGATCGTGTGTTACGGAGTCACGCTGCGGCCGATCCAGCCGTAGCAGTCCTTGTTGATCATATACGGCTGTCCGCGCGGGATCTTGTTCACAAAGAGATCTTCCGCTGTGGGCACGAGCGTGCTGAGCGCGCCGGAGCGCTGACGCGCCTGTGCTTCGTACTGCGGATCGCGCGCCGCGCGGGCGTACACGCTCTGTGCGAGCAGGTACACCATCTTGTCGATGACCTTCATGTTTTCCCAGCCGCCGCGGCTGCGTTCCACGCAGCGCTGCACGGCACCCTCGTATGCATTGGCGATCACCATGTGAGGCGCACCCCATTCCGGATCGAGCTCTGTTGCTTTTTCGGCGTACTTGCGTGCGTCAGGATAGTCGCCTTCCTGCAGAACCGATCGTGCGAGATTGAGCCATGCCTCCTTCGACTCGGGATCGAGCTCGGTAATCTTTTTATAGGCCTCGACCGCCTTGGCGTAGTCGCCGATGTACAGGAGAGAGGCACCGAGACGCTCCCAGTAATTCTTGACAGAGGGATCGAGTGTTGTGAGCTTGTCGAAATACACCGCGGCGCTGTCATAATTCTGTGTCATCTCGTAAAAACCGTTGGCCAGCTCGTAGAGCTTCTGGCGGTTGCCGGTGTCTGCGTAATACGCGTCACGGAGAATGCCCACGTATTCGGCGGGATCGCTGATGAGGTTTTTCATCAGTGCCTGTGCGGTGGGATCATTGGGATCACGCAGAAGAATGGCCTGCAGCACCTTGATAGCCTGGGGCTTTGTCTCGGGATCGTTGGAGTACAGCACCGCCAGCCGCTGCAGGTAGTACATGTCGGCATTGGCGTAATCGCTGTTGATGCCTGTCTCATACGCCTCAATGGCATCCCTGTCACGACCGACGTACTGGCGCTCGATCTGGTAGCCGCGGATCAGCTCGAACTCCTGCGTGCGATCGGGGAAGGCCCCGATGCCGTTGTCGATCAGCGTCATGATCGTATCGGCATATGCCGCACGCTCCTCGGTGGTCTCCGCCTTCGTCGCGAGCGAATCATACAGGGCGATCATCTTTGTGTGAAAGGTCTTGAAGCGTGCGGGATTCAGGGTGATGATTTTCCAGCCGGCCTTCTTGGCGGCCTTGAAATCGTTGGTTTTGAAATACTCAAGGAAAAGACTCCAGTTGCGGCGGAGGAGCCGCTCTGTGTCTTCTCCGCTGCCGTCATCTCCCTCCTGCGCCAGCGCGCCGTAAGGCTGCGCCACGAGGAGGAGGAGAACGGCGAGCATGAAGCTGCGTTTCATGATCTTGTTCATTGTTGCCTCCGGATCGAAATCGAATGACTGTTAATCGCGCTTTCTGACGAACCAGGACTCTCCGACACTGATGCTGAATGTCGCGCGGATGATGCTCTGACTGCCGAGCAGATCGCTTTCGGCACCACGCCAGCCGTATTCCAGTGCGATGTCACCTCTGTTGGATGCGAAAATCGGGAATCCGATGCCCGTGGTAATGAAATATTCGCTGGTGGCTTCATCGCTGACCGATAGATAGGGCTGATGCATGTAAAAACCGAGGCGGAATGCCGTGCGTCCGAGAGTGCGGTAACCGAGTTCGTCTTTGTAGGGATACCATTCGGCGCCCACTCCTACTTTATACGACGAACCGAGGACGTTTTGTTTCCGGTCAAATACTGTAGCGTCGGTCCAGTCCTGCATACTGTACTCCGCCGCAAGCAGCAGTTTCTCCGTCATCTGCCATGACGCACCGACATGAAGGAGCATCGGCATGTCCTGCGTGCCGCTTGTGCCGGAGAGAATGGAGTCTTCAGTGGAATACTGCAGAAGCAGATTCCTGCTCGCACTCAACTCCGCTGCCGGCTGTATCGAAACACCCAGGGCAAAATCACGGATTCCGTCGTAAAGCAGACCCAGCACAAGACCCGAGCCGCTGTGCCGTGTTGCACGCGTCTGCCGGGAGGGAAAGTACAGGCCGTTTTCAAACTGCAGTTCCCAGTCCTGTTCAATCGTGCCGAAGAAATACTGGTACGCGGCACCGACCTTGACATGCGGAAGCGGTTCAATGGCCAGTCCGGCACGAAAGAGGGAAACGCCGCCGGACCCCTGGTATGTGCCCGTGTACTGTTCCCCCTCAACCGAGCCTTCAGTCAGCGTTTTGTAAGAGGAGCGACTGACGGGCAGCAACGCGGTTCCGAGTCGCAGGCGCCAGCTTTCCTCGATCGGCATGACGAACTGGAAGCCCTTGATCGCGCTGTTGGTGATACTGGCATCACTGCGGGAGACCGCAATATGCTCAAGCGAAAATCCTCCCTGCAGACGAAGCTCGGACACACTCGTCCAGCTCGCAGGATTCGTCAGGCTGAGATCCGATGCGGTCGGGACAGCGGATGTGACGGTGCCGAGCGCACGCTGGCGGGCGGTGGACATCAGGTCCAGCTCCCCGATACCGTAACGGGATTCGATCGTTCCGCCGTTCTGTGCTGAGACGACGGAAAAGCTGAAAAGAAATACGATCAGGGTTCGTTTCATTGAGCTCAGGGTTTCGATGTATAGGTCACGACAAGCCGGGGTCGACGTGTACTGTCGGCCTCCGCCCCGAAGAATGTCATGCGGTCGATGTCACTGGCCTCGCCGACATGAGACAGTACCAGCCCGTGATTGCCCTTGCCGTTCACCCAGGTCTGCACGGCGCGCAGCAGCATGGTCCCCTCGGCCAGAAGCCGATCAGGGTTGTCGCCATCCACACGCGTCAATACGGCCGTTCCCAGCGTTTCCGCGGTGGTGCTGTCGAAGTTCTGATATACCAGCACGGAGTCTCGTCCGCTGTAATGGTCGGTTGTACGCGAACGATCGATGGTCACGGAGAGGGACACATGGTTGATAATGCTTGCAGGAGGGATACCGGAGATATCGAAAAACAGTTTCCCTCTCGTTGCAAGTGCACCGTGAACGGTGATGCCGCTTTCGCCGGTTACATCCGGACCGGTCGCCACATATGTGTCCTCAATCGTCCCACCGCGAATCGTATCGAGTCCGGAGGCCGTCTCGATCACAATGGTCAGTTCCGGCGGTTGACTGCCTTCCGCTGACTGAAACGCTCGGATACCCCCGCCGCCGGGCGCCTCGATCAGGACACCGTAATTTTCATAAAACAGGCCCGAATCCAACTTCACCAGCCAGCTGCGCACCAGCGCCGTATCGATCGCGATATCAATGGAATCGTCGTCACCGAGTGCCGCCGTGACGCTGCCGCTGGGTTCCGTTGCAATGTCGAGAGCGTCGAGGCTGTCGCTTGTCAGCGTGAACGAGCTCCAGAAAGATTTCACTTCGCGCACCTCTATCGTGAGCGGCGTGGAAGCATCTCCGATGTGATAGGGAGCGGTGTGCAGCCGCATGGTGGCGGAGACGATACGTCCGCCCTGGCCGATCGTATCGGCGATAGTGAACCAGCGGATGAGACTGCGCGCGCGGTATCCTTCCGCTTCGCCGACTGAAAGTGCAGGGGATGTCTCGCCGGTGACTTCCACAAAGGCGGTTGAGGAACGGACCGTGCCACTGTCCCGCACAGAGTCGAAGCGCCTGGCATCGACCAGATCTCCCTCGGGAATCAGTCCGATGCCCGTCGGATCGGGCTCGTTCTGGCAGGCCGGCAGCAGAATGGAAAGAACGATGAGTGGGAAGATGAAAATGCGCAAGGGTTATGGATTCCGATTAGTACACGGTGCGACCGGATTGTGGTCCGGTCGTGATGAAGTTTAAAAATAGCATATCCCCCCTATGCCCGGCAAGGGAGATTTCACCGACAAGCTGGCAAGAGGAGATTGCCCGTGTATGAGCGGAATGTTTGATCTCTCTTATTTCTTCTTGAGAAGCTTCTTATACAATTCGATGTACTTTTTCGCAGACACATCCCACGAATTGTCTTTTTTCATTGCCCGCACCATCGCCGCCTCCCAGACCTTGCGGTCGTCAAAGGCTTTCAACGCACGCTTGATCGCGTCGAGCATCTGCTTGGCCTTGTAATCCTTGAAGACAAAGCCGGTGCCGGACTTCGGTTTCTCGTCGAGGTCGTCGACGGAATCGGCGAGTCCGCCGGTGGCCCGAACGATCGGGAGTGTTCCGTAGCGCAGACTGTACATCTGGTTGAGTCCGCAGGGCTCGTACTTGGAGGGCATGAGGAACATGTCGCTGCCCGCCTCGATGAGATGCGCGAGTTCCTCATCAAAGCCGATATGGGCTCCCATTTTCTTTTTGTACTTCTTCGCCCCTTTCTTGAACAGATCCTCGTATTTCTTTTCACCGGAACCGAGGACGACGATCTGAAGGTCGAGCTTCATGATATCCGCGAGTTTCTCCTCGATAAGGTCGAAGCCTTTCTGATCGGCGAGACGGGAAACGATACCAATGACCGGAATTTCCGGATCGAAGGGGAGCTTGAATTGCTCGCACAGCGCTTTCTTGTTCTCGAGTTTTTTCTCAAGGGAGTCCTTCGTATAGGTTTTCGCGATCATCTTGTCGCTCGATGGATCCCAGACAGCGGTATCCATGCCGTTGAGAATCCCCGACGTCTTTCGCGCCTTGCGCTTGAACACCCCTTCCAGCCCGAAGCCATACTCCTTGCTGCTGCGGATCTCCTTTGCGTAGGTGGGACTCACGGTGGTGATGTGATCGGCGTACATCAATCCTGCCTTGAGCAGATTCATCTTTCCGTGAAATTCCAGTCCCTGTTCCTTGAAGGTCTTGTCGGGCAGCCCGGTTTTCTCGAATGAGGATTTCGGGAAGATGCCCTGGTACGCGGCGTTGTGGACGGTGAACACGACCTTGGTGTTCTTGAACAGCGGCTCATTGGCGTACTCTGTTTTGAGAAGTGCCGCGATCAGGCCCGTCTGCCAGTCGTTGAGATGGATGATGTCAGGCTTCCATCCGAGCAGAAGCATCGTGCGAAGAACGCCTCTGCAGAAAAAGATGAAGCGATCGTCGTTGTCGGGCCAGGATTCTTTCGTCTTTGGATCGACGTACAGATCCGGACGGCAGTATAAATCGTCATTGCTCAGGAAATAGACCTGAACCTTGGTTTTGATATTTGTCAAGAATGATGACTTCACGCTGCCGAGCATGGTCTTTTCACCCAGCTGAATCGGCATGTCGGTCAATCGTTTGATATCGTGAATTTTGAATTTTCTGTCGCTGACCGCGGCGAACTTGGGCATCATGATCCTGATGTCATGACCCGCCTCGCGAACGACCTGCGGCAGCGCCGCGGAAACATCCGCCAGACCGCCCGTTTTGGCGAAAGGAACAACTTCGCTGGACACGAAGAGGATACTCAAAGGTTTCGCCATGGAGACTCCACAGAGTTGTTATTATAAAGACTCTAGCAACATGAAAGGTACGAAAATTGCAAAAAACCTACAATTTACCCTCATAACGGCGGTTTTTTTTGGAGCGGTTTTCAGTAGACCCTCGCGACCCCTGTTCCGGGGAAATATGCTGTCAGAATGTCGTGTGCTGCCTGTCCGGCCCGCGCACGGCCGATGCCGCCCCACTGACAGAATCCGACACCGTGCCCGGCTCCGCCCCCGTCGATGCGGATATCGGTGATCCAGCGATTGGCATCGCGTTCGATGTGCACATCGAACAGTGCCGATCGAAGCGGCCGGCCGGAATCAGTGCGGCGCAGCGCCCAGCGGATCTTGTCACCGTGCACATAGTAGGCGCGCTGATGCGAGCGATTTCCCATCACGATTTGCAGCGTTGCAACACGCCCCGACGGCATGCGCTTGATGATGTTGAGATCGAGAAGATACCAGTCGCGCTCGGGGATATCCTCGGCGAGGATGGCGTCGTTTGCGGCGGGAAGGAACGTCCGCAGCATGTTCTCCATTTCTTCACGGCCGTAGGCTTCCGTCCAGCGGTATGAAGGTGAGATGCGGCAATAGTCATCACCGCGGCCGCGATCAGGGATGCCGGTGAGATAGGGTTTCGATTGCGGACGCTTCCAGACCAGTGACGACGCCTCGGTGTGTCCCCCGCAGGTGGAGTGAAAGTAGCACTCTACCAGCTGCCCCTTCCAGGTCAGCACCATACCGCGTGTGCTGCCGATCGCCTCTGTCGCCAGTGGATCGTGGCCCTCGCGACCGGTGAAAATCTGGTCACGCGCATCCCCGTAGACATCGAAGAGCCGCGCGAGTGGAAGGACGATTTTTCCGAGCGCGTACGTACGTGCCAGCACGGCCTGGGCTCTGACCGCTTCCATCTCGCTTCGCTTCCTGTTCCTGCCGATTTCGTTCGGCACAACTCCGGCGAGATAGGATTCCAGAGGCAGTATGTTGACGGCAAACAGCATGCGTCCGTCGGATGCCACGAGCAGCGTGTCACCATAGTGTCCGTCATCGATCGCGAACACGCCGTCACCGTCTCGATAGAAACAGCGGAATGCTCCGCGCAGGGTCCGGGCCGGCCGGCCGTCCATGATGATCTGCATGGCGCCGTCTTCGTCCAGCACACAGCGCAGCTCACGGTGCCCGTCGAGCGAGAAACGCCTGTTGACGGTTTCGAGGACGGCACCTTCATCGATGCCGAGAACCAACTCGCGGCTGCGTTCAGCAATACAGACTCTGACAGACGGTTCACCGGATGGCATCTGCTGCTGCAGGGGTGCGGAACAGCCTGTGAGTATGAGAATGAATGCGAAAAGATTCGGCAGGAGGACCTGGCGCATGACAACCCGCTGGACTGGAGGATACAAGAAAGGGCATGACCAGCGGCATGCCCTCGGATGGTGAATTCAGCGCGCGGCAATCAGCGGAACATTGCTTTGATGCTGCCCCAGGTGCGCTTGACGCTGCTGACGCTGTGCGATACCGTTACTTCGCTGGAATAGGATGCCGGCGCGGAGCCGACCTCTACGATTTTCAACCGGTATATATAGATGCTTTCCGTGGCCTTGTAGGCTGAACGGTCCGTGTATGAATACAGCGAATTGGAACCCCTGGGATTGACGGTCGCAAGCGTGACAAACTCACCGTCGTAGCCGGCCTTCCGCTGGATTTCATACCGCTGCAGGTTGCTCTCACTGCGCGTTTTCCATTCCAGCACGATGTTGTCTCCATCGCTTCTTCCATTGAAGAAATCGAGGAACGCTCCGCTGACGGCAGTGGCCGTGACGGTGCAGACGATCAGTATGATGGTGAGCAGATGTCTCATAATTGCACGTTGGCAAGAGTTCAGTTGAAAATGTACAGGGAAAACTCTCAAGAGTCAAGTGTTTTTCGCACTAGCGGACAAGGAGATATTTTTTGCCCTCGCGGGGTGTTGTGCGTCTGATTACCTTGTGCGAAGAGTTCATGCACCACCAGGGAGACACACGATGCGTGAAAATATTCCTTCATGTCCTTCACTTTTTTCTTTCGTCATCCTCATCTGCATTCCGCTGCTGGGATTTCTCCTTTCGCAGCAATGTGAAGCGCAGCGGGTTGTCATCACGGAGATCATGGCAGCGCCACGCAGCGGGGAAGCGGAATGGATGGAAATCTTCAATCTTTCTCCGGAGACGATCGACCTGCAGTTGTGCACCGTGCACGATGCCACCGAAAAACGACTGCCGCTCAGCGAGAGTTCGCGTCTGCTGCATCCCGGCAGCCGGATCGTCATCGCGGAACACTGGCCCCCGGGCGCCCGATGGGATATCCCGCGCGACAGCGTGTGCATCCCCGCAAGACTGCCTTCCTTCAACAACGGCGGAGATGACATCGTTCTCTGCAGTGCTGAAGGCGCGCCGATGGATTCGGTGCACTACGAGGGATCCTGGCTGGGTGACCATGGTGTCTCGCTCGAGCGCATTCACGTTGACCACCCCTCCGCTGAGGAGAACTGGGCGCCGTGCTCAGATCCCTCCGGCGCCACCCCCGGAGACAGGAACAGTGTCGCACCACTCCAATATGATCTCCGTCTGGCGGATGGCGAGATGATCGCCGATTCCGTGTTCCTCTGTATCGACAACGCCGGAACAGAACAACTGTCCGCTGCCGCAGTTCATATCCTGCTGGCGGATCCCGGAGAGCAGCGGCAATCTCTTCTCCGAAAGGCGTTTCCGCCACCCGGCACGGCTTCCTCCGTGACCGTCGCATGCGCCCTGCCGCCGATCCGTCCCGGACGTCATATCCTGCTTGCAGTTCTCGATTGTCCTGCCGACATGCGCCCCGAAAACGACAGCCTCCTGCTTGCGGCCGATATCCCACTCGCTCGCCGCGCCATGCTGATCAACGAGATCATGTTCGAGCCGCTCCCCGGGAGCTGCGAGTGGATTGAGCTGCTGAATGCATCGCAGGAAACGATCGATATTTCGGGGTTTGCGCTCGCCGGGGCTCCGGGGTATTCAGGGACACGATCACGGCTTGTCCTTCCGGGCAGCATCCCGGCTGTCGCTCCCGGTGATTTTGCGGTGGTTGCTACTGATTCCAGCGTCATGACACGCTTCCCGTCGCTCTCCACGGCGTCCGCCGGCTGTGTGCTGGTCGCGCTCGGCAGATCATCGCTCGGACTCGGCAACACCAGGGACGATATTCTGCTGCTGGATTATGATGACCGTGTCATCGACAGTCTGCATTACAGCGAGGACGCGCATCATCCTTTCCTCCCGTCGACGGCGGGCTGTTCCCTCGAGCTGATACATCCTTCCCTGTGCGCTGCAGGGATGGATGGCTGGGGAAGCTGCACAGACCCGCAGGGCGGCACACCGGGACGCCGCAATTCCATTCACTCCGATCTTCCTCCTCATGAACGGCAGGGAGAAACGCATCTCACCGTTTCACCGCGACCTTTCTCACCGGACGGGGACGGGTTCGAGGACTACTGCGTGATCAGCTGTTCCATACCTTCGGCCGTCAATCAGATACGGCTGCGGCTGTTCGACGTGAACGGCCGGCTCGTGCGGACTCTTCGCAGCAACAGCCCTGCCGGCCGGTGCTTCGATGTGATATGGGACGGACTCGATGAGAAGGGAAGGCGCGTGCGCATTGGTCCCTACGTGGTGCTGCTCGAAGCACTGGATACGGCAGACAACACGGTGTCGGCGGCAAAGGGGATTGTCGTTGTTGCGGTACGATTATGAACTGCGCGTATCGCCCGTCAGGAAGGACTCCATCGAGCGCTTGAGCTCTTCGATCTGGAAGGGTTTCGAAAAATAGGCATTGCACCCTGCCTCGAGACTCTGGATTCGGTCCTTGGGAAAGGCATGGGCGGTGACTGCAATAATGGGGAGTTTGCTGAAGCGGTCATCCTTCCGGATGCGGCGCGTGAGTGAGATACCGTCTTCGTCGCCCTGCAGAGAAAGATCCATCAATACGAGATCGATGCGGGTGTCTTCGAGAATCTCCCATGCGGCGCCCGCCGTGGCCGCGATACGCAGGTTGTATTCGCGGGAAAGCAGCGACGCCATGTATTCCTGTGTTTCCTCGTCGTCCTCGACGAAGAGCACGTTCTGCAGTCCAGTGAAACCGCTTTCCTCCTCTTTCTCGAGAGGTTCGAGCGGCACATAGGCCGGAGTCAGAACCTCTTCCTGGTAGGCGGGCTCCTCGACTTTATCCGCAAGGAATTGCAGCGTAAATGTGGTCCCCTTCCCCTTGCGGCTTTTGACAGTGATCGATCCGCGGTTCAGTTCCACGTATTTCTTGGTGAGCGAAAGGCCGAGTCCGAGACCGTCGAACGGACGTGTATAGCCGGAGGCTTCCTGAGAGAATACGCTGAATACTTTCGGAAGGTATTCCGGGGAAATGCCGATGCCCGTGTCACGGATTTCGATGCAGACCCGGCGGTCAACGCAGTAGACGCGTGTGCTGACCTCACCTTTCTTGGTGAACTTGATCGCGTTGTCGATAACGTTTGACACGGCCTGATCGATGCAGTAGCGGTCGGCATAGAGAATGGCCGCGGGACATTCGGAAGTAAACGTGAGCTCGAGACCCTTTTTCTTCGCGAGCGAGGTCATCTCATGAACCAGTTCCGCAACGCGATCCGAAACGCGGATTTCCTCGGGTCGAACGGAGAACGTGCCGACCTGGATGCTGGAGATATTCAGGATATGCTCGACCGTGCGCATCAGGCGCTGGCTGCCGCGCCGGATCGCCTGGAAGTAGGATTCCATTTCCGGGTACAGGTTGCCGACCAGTTCATTGGTAATCAGGTTGCTGTACCCGATAATGATATGCAGCGGCGTGCGAATCTCATGGGAAATATTCGCGATGAAGGCGTCCTTCAGCTTGTCGGACTGCTCGGCACGCTCCTTTGCGGCAATCAGCTCAGCCTTGTGCCGCTCTTCCTGCGTGATATCGCGCAGAACGATGTGCTTCGCTTCCTGTTCATCGAAAGAAATGTTGATGGCGGTCAGCTCGATGTCAATGATCTGGCCGTCCAGCTTTTCCAGTTGTCCCTTGACATTGTAGAGTTCCTCCTCGCGCTCGAGCATGGCCGGGAAGCGGTTCTGCTCCGGGTGCTCGAAATCGGTGGTGAGATACTCGTAAAGGGAGCGTTGGTAGACTTCGTCCTCCCCGGAAGCGCTGAAGAGTTTGATCCCCGCATCGTTCACATAGACGATGCGCTCGGCGATGGCGACGACCATGGGCAACGGGGAAAGCTTCACCAGGCGCCGATAGCGTTTCTCGCTTTCGGCGAGCTGCTCGAGGTTCTTCTGCTGCATCGCGAACATTTTCCGCTGCTGGAAAATAATGATCGCGATGATTCCCACGGCGAGGCTCAGAAGGACAACCGTTCCGAGAACGATGACCAGCCAGATGGAATTCAATTCAGTCACGTCTTGCGCAGTCTGTTGCAGAAAGAACGCTCATGCCGTTGCTGAAACGGCACGCACACGGCGCCTCATCGGGAGCTAAAGACAAAGACACCTGAGATGGTGCTGCATACGGTCAAAATAGGAAAGAAAATACTTCTTCTCAATAGCCGATTCCTGTGGTGACCTCCGCCCTGTGCAATTCCGGTACGTCACAACAGCGTTCAGGTCGAATGAGGAGTGGGAGTCTGCTTCGCTTTTTTTCCGGCGAAATAAAGCCCGACGGCGAACAATCCGTATTTGACGAAAGTCATGGTTGAATGGAGATACCAGAACTGCTTCATATCGGATACTTCCAGGATAATGCTCTGGAAGGTGAAAACGAACAGATTACCGGTGAAGTAGAACAGAATTGCGGCAGTGATCCAGAACACGGGACTGCTGACAACAGGTGTTGTTTCATCTCTGATGATCTTCATCAGGGTTCCGATCGCGACAATGATCAGGATGAGACTTTCGACCGGAAGCAGGACGTCTGCGAAATCGACCTGCCCTTCCATGAATTGCCCCTGGTATGAAAGCCAGGCCTGACCGGCGATCCAGAGAAAAAGGAAAACCGGAATACTTATTGTCAGAAGTTTGCGGACCGTCTTCCCGTCATGCCAGTGCCTGAACATGAGGATGAAAAGAACGAATTCGATCGGGGTATAAATGCTGTACACAATCTGCGTGCTGATTGCAAACGTTCGATAACCCACCAGCAGGATATAGCTGATGATTTCTGCACAGAGTACGATCAGCAGATTTATCGTAAGAAGCCTTGCACCCTGATCGAGCTCCCTAAACTTTTTCGCGCCGATGATGAGAGGGATGATACATGTAAAGGCTGAAAAGAAGGCAATGCGGGCGATTAATTTCTCGGCAGCGTTTGTCATGAAACCGAGGTCGTGAGCAGCACCGGCAATCGCACCGAACGCAACCTGAAAATCGCCAGGAAGGCTATGCAGAAGAAAAGGGATCTGACTGAATACAGCTGAAAACACAGTCATCCTTGCATGAGGTGGGAAAGATGGCAACCTACATGGGAGGGTGTCCCGGAAAAGGACAACCCTCTCATGTACAGCCAAATATACGACTCCGCATATCTTTCACAAAAACCCGTCGCCATCGGAAGATGCGGGCAGACCGCATCAACGGCATCTACGAGTTCAGCGGATTGACGTGTTCGTGGAACCGCGACACCGGCAGACCGTTGCCGATGACAAAGCCTTCCGTCATATCCTTGCCGTTGGCATCAACACCAACCAGCACCATCTGCGGACGACCCTCGCTGTCTTCGGCATAGTAGTACCGAATTCCGACGACGTCTTCCTGCATCAGCAGCTGCTCGATACCGCTTCGACTGAAGTACCGGCCCTTTACCGCACCGCGTCCAGCCGCCATGCGATAATTCCGGGTCAGTGTTCCGGCCTCCTCCACGGTGATCGTGTGATCTTCGAAACCGGTGAACACCGGACGGCGGCGCTCGCGAACAGGAGGCATTACCGGGGCAATCGGCATGTCCTGGTTCAGCGTGCGCGTGTCGTTCGTCTGAGTCGCCTGTGTCTTGTTCTGATCATTCATTGATGTCATACCTTTGAAATATCACGTGAAAATAACTCTGTACTCGTTTCTGTCGCTGCTCAGCTGTTGAGGGGATTCCAGATGTCGCAGAACGGCGGACAGGGCATTGCGCGCTCGGCGACGAATCCGTCGATCAGATCGCGGCCGTTCTCATCGACACCGACGAGGATCAGCACGGGACGACCGTTATTCTCCTGCGCGTAGTAGTACCGGATACCGACCACACCTTCCTGCGCGAGCACCTGCTCGATGGCGGCACGTCCGAAAAAGCCTCCCTTGATCGCGCCTTTGCCGGCGCTCTTGCGGTAGTTGCGCGTCAGCTCGCTGGCATCGTCGATCGAAATCGTGTGATCCTCGAGTCCGGTGAACACCGGACGCCTGCGCTCGCGCACTTCCGGCTGTGCCGGTGCGACGGGGGCGACGGGGGCATCGACATTCAGATCTTTGACGGGGGCATTGACGGTCAGCGTGGTTTCCTGGGTCTTCATGTTTTTCTCCTGTAATTCACTGTTTCCTGAAAAGGCTGCATTCACTGTGTTTTTTATCTGGGTCGAACGGGGGTCTCCTCTGACCGGTCGGCGTTCTCCGTACGCCGGCCGTTTCTCCGGATCCGGGCTCAGCTGTTGAGGGGATTCCAGATGTCGCAGAACGGCGGACAGGGCATTGCGCGCTCGGCGACGAATCCGTCGATCAGATCGCGGCCGTTCTCATCGACACCGACGAGGATCAGCACGGGACGACCGTTATTCTCCTGCGCGTAGTAGTACCGGATACCGACCACACCTTCCTGCGCGAGCACCTGCTCGATGGCGGCACGTCCGAAAAAGCCTCCCTTGATCGCGCCTTTGCCGGCGCTCTTGCGGTAGTTGCGCGTCAGCTCGCTGGCATCGTCGATCGAAATCGTGTGATCCTCGAGTCCGGTGAACACCGGACGCCTGCGCTCGCGCACTTCCGGCTGTGCCGGTGCGACGGGGGCGACGGGGGCATCGACATTCAGGTCCTGGGTAACAGTACGATTGGAAATGGCTGCATTCACGGTTTCCATGATGTACTCCTTGAATTGAAAAATGATACTTGATGGTAGAATTACATTCTATCTTAACTGTTGTCCTTTCGCGCTAAACATCACAAAAACATATTGATATAAATAGGATATAATAGATGACAATATCCGTTATTATTATGTAACTCAAGGTGCTCTTTGCACGGATTCAGAACAGATATCCGACTGCAGCTATTGCGTATTTCAAAGAGCGGTATGTATCGTCTGTGGCAGACTGCCGGACGGTGAGATACGCAGGCTCATCAGCCTGAGCTCACCGCGCGCGGAACAGTCGATGAAAGTTTTCTGATGAATGTGTCGATGCCGGAAGCAGCCCTGAGCGGAAACGCCGACTATGCCGACGCCCTGAATCGGGCCGAGCACCGAAAATGGATTCCTCCTCAGCTTTTCAAACAACCACCTCTTCCAAGACAGTGGCTGCGGCCGTTCGGCCGCCACTGTTTCCGAGCGACATTTCCGATCTAGATGTCCGGAATATACGCTGTAGGCCCAATATACAGAAATCCAAATTACATTTTCACTAAAAATATGTATTGCACACCATATTTTTCTGCTTTTTTTCCCGATCGTCGAGAAAATGATCAGATTAAATCCATAACAAAACTCATATATCCTCTGAAATTTGCTTCATGCGGCGCTTTGTTTTCAGTCCACTGTTCAAAACAGCGGTTTTCTGTCTCTGAAGCCAGGAACTGCTTTCGTCCGATATGGAATTGACTGTCTGAGTTTGGTTATTTTCCACCACATTGGCGAAGGTCCATTTCCCGGTCATCGGATGACTGTAACCGCAGTTCTGCGTTGCTTGTTATTGATGCGACATGTAGTTTTGCGCCATGAAGATTTCATCCCTGCTGACATTTCTCCTCCTTCCTGTCGCCCTGCTTGCCCAGAATCCCTGCCCGGAAATGCCGTTTATTCGCGGACTGCGTGTATATGGCGGGAGCGATGAAACAAATCTGCCCGTTATTGTGAAAACGGATACCGCCCGGTCAGCAGCTGAAACCTCGCTGCCGACAAGAATCACGATCCGCTTCGATGTCAATGAGGACATGCCACCGCGGCTGATGATTCGCTTCCATCATTGTGACAAGGATTGGAATATCGACACGGATTTTTTCGTGCGTGATGATTTTTTCACCTATACCCGGGAGCTGTTTTACGAGCACGCCCCAACCGGTGTGCAGCACTACCGTTGGCGCTTCATCAACACATTCCCGAGTGAACAGCACTCCTTCGTGCGCTTTCTCTATTCGGGTAACTGGATCTTCGACATCGTCGATGAAAACGACGAGGAAAACATATATGCCTCCGGACGATTCATCGTCGTGGAGAATATCGTTCGCAGCAATCTGCGTGTGACGAATGACTACTGGACGGACTACAATCCTCCGCTGGACGAGGTTCACCGCCTGCGGCTCCAGATACGCGTCCCCGACGCACTTTTTGCTGATTACGTTCGCTCCGTCGATTTCTACAAGAATTTCAACCTGTACAGGCAGTACCGCGTCGACAGCTACGATCGCCAACCCAATACTTTCGTCGAAGGCATCGGGCTGAGGGAGAAGACATTCACGTATGAGAATGTGTTGCCGGGCAACGGTTACCGTCTTTATGATCTACGCAGACCGGCCGTGTATCCTGAACAGCACCTCGCCACCAAGTTCGAGGGACCGGATTTTACCCGATACCGTTTCGGCGCGGATGCCAGCCGATACAACGGTGCCGCGGAAACGCCGCCACTTCGCTCGTTTGATGCCGAGTATCTCTGCGTGCGTTTCGAACTGGAGCATCCGTTCATGAAAAACCGGGACGTCTTTGTTGCCGGCATCTTCAATCACTGGGATCCACAGCCCGAAGACCGGCTTGCATACGACGCTGAAACAGGCCATTACATTGTTGACCGCATGCTCCTGCGTGGAGCCTATGACTACCAGTACATCCTCGGCCGATACGATGAAGAACTGGGATATGTGGTTGAGCAGGACTGGACTTCCATCGCGGGTAACACCTGGGGAGCCAACAATCTCTACTGGGCCATCATCTATTACGATGACGACGAATTCGGCGGTATCCATCGCGCCGTCGGTTTTGCCACGGTCGTTGCCGGGCGCTGATGATCGGCACTCTCCGGTGAATGCTCCGCCTGATCCCTGAGTTTCCGGCTGGTGTTTATGCGAATACTGCATCCCATCATGAAAAACGTGATATCCCTCGGTTCGGGGGAATTCATTGCCAAGGTGCTCGGCTTTGCCACGACGATATACCTCGGCAGGATGCTCGGCAGCGCGGGATTTGGCATCATCGGATTTACCACGGCCGTTCTCGCCTATCTGACTTTGCTCGTCAATCCCGGCCTCGACACCATCGGTATTCGCAGCATCGCCGCCGAGCCGGAACGCGCACCACGGACAGTTTCCGCGATTCTGACTGCGCGCACAATACTGCTGCTGCCGGCGGCGCTGCTGTTTCTGATCATTCTTCTGCTCTCGTCATTCCCCGCGGAGGTTCGGAACGTCTACCTGGCTTTCGGACTGCTGCTCCTGCTGCAGCCGCTGACGCTTGATTTCTATTTCGTGGGCACCGAGCGGATGGGTATCGTGGCAGCAAGAAAATCCGTGCAGGCCGCGCTCTACCTTGCCGCAATCGTGCTGCTGGTTTCCGGTCCCTCCGACCTCGTTATCGTTCCGCTGGTTCTCGTCCTCGCATCCCTGCTCTCGCTTGTTCTGCAGCCGGTCTTTCTGCGGGAACCCATCCTGCGTTTCGATCGTGCCACCTTCCAGGCCGTCCCGGATGTTCTGCGCGCGGCTCTCCTCGTCGGCGGCTCGCAGCTGCTGATTCTCCTGTACCTGCAGATCGATCTCGTGATGTGCGGCTATCTCCTCCCTGCCGAACAGGTTGGATTCTACACGGCCGCCCAGCGCATCATCGCTGCAGTGACGCTGCTGCCTCTGATCCTCCTTCAGGCATGGATGCCGGAACTTTCGCGCGCATCCGACGCACAGCAGCGGCGAGACGTGCTCCGCCGTTTTGCCCGTGTGATGATCGTGCCGGGGATTGTGATTGCCGCCGGGGGCGCGTTCTTCGCGCCGACCGTCCTCAGCATAGTGTTCGGAAACTCGTATCTTGACGGAAGCACCGCCCTGCGCATCCTCTTTCTCAGTGCGGGATTCGTCTTCGTAAACATGGCCCTGGCGAATCCGCTGCTGGCGTGGAAACGCGACCGCGAGTACTTGTTCATTGTGCTAAGCGGCGCGGTGCTCAATCTCGCACTCAATGCGATGCTCATACCCATGGCGGGCATCGCCGGTGCAGCGTGGGCAACGGCGGCCGCCGAAGCGCTGGTGCTGCTGCTCGCGCTGCGGACGCAGCTGCGCCACCCGCGGGAAACATCCCTGAGGCAAACTGAAGAGTAATTGCAGTACGACTTTCTCATAACGGGTGCCGGTTTCGCCGGCTGTGTGCTCGCCGAGCGTCTCGCATCGCAGCTCGGCATGCGCGTCCTTGTCATCGACCGCCGGCCGCACATTGCCGGCAACGCATACGATTCGGTCGACGAGCACGGCATCCGCATCCATCATTACGGTCCCCATCTGTTCCACACAAACGATCGTAACATTTTCTCCTACCTGTCGAAGTTCACCGCATGGCGTCCCTACGAACACCGTGTGCGTGCGAAGGTCGGCGAGCAGCTCGTTCCCATGCCTGTCAACCGCACGACGATCAACATGCTGTTCGGTACATCTTTTACACGCGAAGATGAGGTGGAGATCTTTCTGGAAACGGAACGCGAATCCGTCGCTCATATTCTGAATTCCGAAGATTTTGTTCTCGCCCGTGCCGGGCGGCGGCTGTACGAGCTGCTGTACCGGGGATACAGCACGAAGCACTGGGGCGTGGAGCCGCGGGAGCTGTCACCGGTGGTCTGTGGAAGACTGCCCGTTCGCCTCGATGATGACGACCGGTATTTCAGCGACCGCTACCAGGCGATTCCACGGGACGGCTACACAGCGATGTTCAGGAACATGCTCACGCACCCGCGCATCGATGTTCTGCTGGAAACCGATTTCAGGGACATCGGTGAGATCCAGTATCGCAAGCTGGTCTACACCGGTCCAATCGATGAGTACTTCGACTGGAAATTCGGGCGTCTGCCGTACCGGTCGCTGTACTTTCGCTATGAAACGTTCGAGCGTGAATTTGTGCAGCCGGTGGCGCAGATCAACTATCCCAACGACCACGAGTACACGCGCTCGATCGAATTCAAGTACATCACCGGACAGCGAGCCCCTGTCACGACCGTGGCAACGGAATATCCGCTCGATGAAGGCGAGCCGTTTTACCCGGTGCCCTCAGCTGAAAGTCGTCGTCTGTACATGCGGTATCACGCTGCGGCGGAGGAGATTTCGGACACCTATTTCACCGGGCGGCTCGGCACGTACAAGTATCTCAACATGGACCAGGTGGCCGGTCAGTCGCTGGCGCTGTTCCGCCAGATCGCCGCGGAGCATGCGAAATGAGTGAGACACCCCTGGTATCCGTGGTCATTCTCAGCTGGAACCGCATTGAAGACCTGCGGTTCACGCTGGATACGCTGCGCAGGGATCCCTACCCCCGGCTCGAGATCATCGTCGTCGACAACGCATCGACGGACGGAACTCCAGACATGGTGCGCGGGGAGTTTTCCGGTGTGCGTTTGATTGAACTCCCGGAGAACGTCGGCATCGCGGGATGGAACGCCGGGTTCGAGGTCGCACGCGGCCGGTACATACTGGTGCTCGATGACGACAGTTATCCCGAATCCGGCGCGGTGACCGCCGGCGTGGGCTATATGGAAACGCATCCCCACTGCGGTGTCGCGGGATTTCGGGTGTATAATGAACGTCTGCACCTGGAGGAAACCAGCGTTTTTAATTCCGGACCAGAAATGATGTTCACCGGCTGCGGTGCGATGATTCGAAGAAGCGTGCTCGAAGCAACCGGTATGTTCGATGAATTCATCTTCCTCTATGAGCATGAAGTGGAATTCTCGATGCGTGTCTGGAACGCAGGCTTCCGTGTTGATTATGTTCCCGGTGCGAAGGTGCGTCATCGCGCATCACAGAAAAACCGTGGAGTGCAAAGAAAAAAAGACTGTCGGCGAGTATATTTCACTGCACGAAATACCATGTACGTTTTCATGAAACACTACTCCATGGGGAACATCCTGTTTCGAGCGTTCAGGGTATTTCTCGGCAGACTGGTTGGAGGGATAACGGCAGGCTGTGGGCGACAGATTGCTCCCGCCCTGTTATCTGGCATCTATCATGGAATTCGCGAACGTCAGAAGAAAAACCTTCTTCGGGAAGAAATTCAACAATGGTACGGCTACGGCATGTACGCCGGAGGCTTCTTCTTCGAAGATCCCGCTTACAGGCTCCGGCGACCGAAATTTCTGGAGGGGATCACGTACAGTCCGACTTCACGAAACACTCCATCTGACTCGCATTGAGAAATGGATGCGCGCCTCTCAATCATCATGACCGTATACAACGCGGCACCCTTCCTGCGGCAAAGTATCGGCAGCATCCTCGCACAGAGCTATGAGGATTTCGAGTTCGTAATCATCGATGATGGTTCGACCGATGCCTCCATTGAAATAATCCGGGAATTCCGGGATTCGCGAATCCGCTACCTGCGCAGTGAACACCGGGGACGTGTGGCGTCCCTGAATAAAGCCTGCCGCATCGCTGAAGGGATGTTCATCGCCATTGCGGATGCCGATGATATTTCCCATCCTGACCGGCTCTCAATGCAGCTGCGTCATTTCGAGCGATATCCAGACTGTGATGTTGTAGGATCATGGGTTCAGGTCATTGATCGCGAGGGAAACGACGTTCTTCTGAGAAAATATCCAACGGAGCCTTCGTTGATTGCCGATACAATGCCGTACGCCTGCTCCGTCGCGTTTCCGGGCTCGATGTTTCGACGCAGCATTATCACGAGTGAAAATCCGTTCAACAGCTCATATCTCGTCGCGCACGATCTGGATTTCTGGCTTCGTCTTCTCCCGCAAAGCCGTTTCCACAATCTTCCGGAACCGCTGCTGCAATACCGTATCAGCGCTGACTCGCTCGCACAAAAACATGCTGAAACAGCCCGGCGCGAGACTCTGACACTTGCTCGGTCGTTTTTCGAGAAATCAGAGATGTACAATGTCGAGCAGCGGACGTTCGGGTGTGCGAGAGTGGAATACTATCATGGTGAGTTACGAACAGCTCGCAAACTGCTTGCACGGCTTCTCCGGCGTTCTCCGCTCACTCCACGATACTGGCGATTTTTCATCCCGACACTTCTGGGTGAGCGCCTGTTTACCAGATTTCGGAACAGCGGCTTCGCGAGATTACCCGGTCAGATAACACGCCACCTCTTCCCCCGACGGTCTCTTTCACCACCCTGACCTCACCGCACGCGCAACACCAGGAGGGTCAGATCGTCGAACAGCGCGGTGTCGCCGCGGTGGTGCTGCACATCGGAGATGATGTGCTCGAGGAGTACGTGCGACGAATCCGCCGAAGCGGAGCGAACGCTGTCGCGCAGCCGGCGTATACCAAATTCCTCGCCGCTGCTGTCCACGCTTTCCGTCACGCCGTCGCTGTAAAACACCAGTACGTCGCCGCGCTGCAACGGCAGTTCCTCCTCATGATACACCGTCTCCTCCACCATGCCCAGCGGAAAATGCGTCCCGTCATCAGACCATTCGATCAGGAAAGACTCCCCACCGCGGAGCAGCAGTGGCTTGGGGAGTCCCGCATTCGTGAACGTCATATGCAGTCGCGCCTCATCGAGCACCGCCATGCATACGGCGGAAAACATCTGCCGGAATGTATCCTGAAACAGCCGGCGATTCGCGACGGCAAGGATATCACGGGGAGAGTCAAAACGTTCCGCGGCAAAACGCAGTGTGCTGATCGTCGACGACATGATCATGGCAGCGGAAACACCCTTGTCTGAAACATCCCCGACCACGACGCCGAGCCGGCCGTTCTCGAGCCGCATAAAATCGTAGAAATCGCCGCCCACTTCCCGCGCGGGCACCGACACTGCGGCGATATCGAATACCGGACTCGATGGCGTGCCCGCGGGCATCATCGCCGTCTGAATCTGCTTCGCTATCTGCACCTCATGTTTCATCCGCTCCTGTTCGCGGAGCTGCTCGGAAAGCGAAGCGTTCCGCCAGCCGAGCATGGCATGCTCCGCAATCCCGCGAAGCGCAGTCAACTCTTCGGCACTCAGGCTGCGGCCGCTGCGTTTCGTCCCCAGCATAAGGCAGATACACTCCCCGTCCTGCTCCGCGATCCCGACAATGGCATTCAGTCCGTGCAGCTGACTCCCCCCCGGCAGGGAGTGCGTGTCGATCACTTCACCCTCCCGGAGTCGTGGGAACAGGCCAGGCTCCCGGAGAAGAAGATCAACCACATCCTCCTGAAGGGTGGATCCCGCCAGGAGACTGGATCTTCCATCTTCGCGCAGCGCGACGACAGCTGCATACTCCACGTCAAGAATTTCGGGCACATGGCTGCTCAGGGCCTGCAGGATCTGCACATGTTCGAGCATGTTCAGCATGCTGCGTGACAGCCCCTGCATGAGTTCGCGCATCTCCCATTCCTCACGAAACAGGCGGCGGTCAAGATACTGCTGGATTTGATCCTTGCCGATGCCGACGAATATGGCCACAACCACCGTGACGATGATGGCGACCAGCAGAACATCCGTCGTCGTGAACGAATCGAACAGCGACGCAAGGGAGATGTCGAGCAGAATGAACACCAGAATAATGAATGCGGAGAGGATGACATAGAGCGTGGTACGCCGGAAGATGACCTGGATGTCGAGAAATCCGTATCGCAGCAGTGCGTATCCGAACGTCAGCGGCAGGGAGAGCGTGATCAGGAGCAGTGCACCCAGACGGATGGAAATTGCGGCGGGGATGAGATAGTCATGATAGACATAGAGATGGTTGACCAGGATGGTCACGAAAAACCCGATGCTGAAAAACAGCATTCCGGTTGCGATCACATTCAGAAGACGGCGATGAATCGGCGTGCGCGTGTGCCGGTATGACACGCGCAGTATCCACAGGCCGACGAACGGCGCCAGGATGTAAGCCGCATCGGCAATCGTCGCCATGGTCCTGACAATGGGCAGCTGGAGATGGTAGAGAAGGATGTACACGGAAGCAGACACCGCAATAAAAGGACCATACACCAGCAGCATACGCCATCGCCGGTGGCCGCGCATGAACCATTCATTCGGAAATACGAGCAGGAAATGCAGCAGCAGCGGAAGGAAAAGCATGAACGCGAGTTCACTGATCACCGCCCGTGCCTCTCCGAGCAGGGACCACCACGGCATGTACATCGCGACCTGCACCGCGACCAGTAAGTACAGTGCGTAGCAGAAGAGCGTGGAGAAGAAAAGGACTGACGCTCTTCGGCGCGGTCGACGGACAAGCACGACGTAGCCCACCAGCAGCATGATCACCGGAGAAATATTCTGAATGATCAGCGAGATCATGGATATCTCTTTTCCGCGGATCTCGCTGATCGATTGATCGAGAATCAGTGAAAACGCCACCTCACGCTCCCCGCGCAGCAGTCGTACCTGCAGGGTGTCACCGATACGAAAACCAGCGACCATCTGATCCCATGCCCCGTTGTCACGATGTGCAGAGTCCAACTGCACCCCATTGATCTCGGTCAGGATGTCACTGGCCTCGAAGTCTCCAACCGGCTTGTTGTCACGCGAAATGACAGGAACAACACGGATACCCTCGGGAACAAACTCCACCGGGAACCAGGGCAGACTGGGACGCGAATACTGGATGAAAATACTCACCGGCAACTGTACGAGCGCCAGAAACAGCACGACGCCACCCGCGATGAGCAGGATCACATAAATGGCGCGGGATTCGATCAGTGGACGCTTCATACCCGGAGCATCGGATCACAGAATAATAGCGCAACATACAAAATCAGAGGCGGATTCGTAACAGACATCCTGCGGGAACCGTCGAAGAATTTGCGGAGTTGTACTGCCTGAATCACAGCACCGGTCGGTTATGAAGGATTTCTGGAATCAGCGATACAGCGAAACACAATATGCCTACGGCACCGAAGCCAATACCTTCCTGCGCCAGTCACTCGAGCATCTGAATCCGGGAAAACTCTTTCTGCCCGGTGAGGGTGAGGGACGCAATGCTGTGCATGCGGCCCTGCGGGGATGGGAAGTGCACGGGGTGGATTTCAGCGAAGCAGGCAGACAGAAAGCACTGGCACTTGCGGCAGAGCAGGATGTCACCATCCATTACGATGTCGCCGATCTCGCTGAATACATTCCTCCCGCCGAGCACTTTGATGCCGCCGCGCTCATCTTCGTACATCTCCCCGTTCCACTGCGACACGCCGTCCACGCATCCGTCATGCGCAGCCTGAAATCCGGGGGTATGCTCATACTCGAAGCGTTCTCCATCGAACAGCTCGAGCGCGACACGGGCGGACCGCGCACACCCGAGATGCTGTACGATCTCGATGATCTTCTCGCCGACTTTACCGGCATGGAGATCATTCATCGGTATGCCGGAACGGCCCCTGTGCATGAGGGACCCTATCACACCGGTGACGCCGAAGTCATCCGGCTCCTGATGCGCAGGCACTGAACGAATCGCTTCACCGCACCAGGCGGTTTGCTTTCCCGCCTGTTGATGCAGTAATTTGAGAAGCAATGCCGCAGGCATCCCTTCCCTATCATATGCAGACGTGCAGTATCGCAGCCATGAACATCTTCCGCACAACGGCTTTTCTCATCGTGGTCATCACCATCTTCTTCGGATTTCACGCACCGGCACAGACGCTCGGGAGCTGGGAGCGCGTCGAACACCGTTCGACGTTCACCCTGTGGGATGTGACGTTCACCGACAGTCTGCGGGGATATGCCGTGGGCGATTATGGCGTGATTCTCCGCACCACCGACGGCGGCAGCAGCTGGTCGCAGCAGCTGTCGGCACGGCAGCTCGCTTTCCGCAATGTTCATTTCTTCGATGACAGTACGGGCATCGCGTCTGGTTTCTACGGCACATGTTTTCGCACCACCGACGCCGGCGAGAACTGGGAAAGCATTGCCCTCGGCACCGAGGCCACACTTCCCGGCATGGCGGTCGTGGGTTCCACCGTCTGGCTTTCTGGCGAGGATGGAACGATACTCAAATCCACAGACCGCGGACTGACCTGGCAATCACTGAACAGCGGAACCGACCGCATGCTCGATGCCATTTCATTCGCAGATGCGCGACACGGCTGGGCATCATCCGTACAGCGTTTGCTTCTCCGCACGACTGATGCCGGCGAGACCTGGGAGAAAATCCCCGTCGATTTTTTCACGGCAGTGACCGCCCTGCATGCGCGATCAGCTGAGGAATGCTGGATGGCAGGATATCACGGACTGGTCATGCGAAGCATGGATGGTGGTATCACATGGTCGGAGATCGACGCGTACAGGACCGACTACGTCGACCTCACCTTCGACACCCGTGGCCGCGGCTGGGCAGTGGGTGACCGTGGCGCTGTCGTCCACGCTGCTGAAGGAAATATGAGCTGGCGTCTGCACGATCTGACTGCCGCCGCTTCCCTGCACGCAATCACGTTTCTTCCCAACAATACCGCCGTCGCCGTTGGTGCTGCCGGTGCAATCTATCGCCTTTCGGAAGTCTATCCCCCCACCCTTGCTCCCGGTGCTGAAGAGCAGGTGAATGAATAATCCGGAGAACACATGAACATCACCGTCCTCGGCGGCGGACTCATCGGTTCCGCCATCGCGCACGACCTCTCCCACGAAAGCGCATTCCGCGTCACCGTTGCCGACCGCGACGAGGCCGCGCTGCGGCGCTGCACCGCACCGAACATGGAAACCCGACAGGCGGATCTCGCCGATCCCGAGCTGCTTGCAGATGTCATACGCGATGCGGAACTGGTGATCGGCGCGGTACCGGGATTCATGGGATATGAAACCCTGCGGCACGTGATCGAAGCGGGGAAAAATGTCGTGGACATTTCATTCTTCCCGGAGGATCCTTTCACACTCGACGATCTCGCAAAGGAACAAGACGTGACGGCCGTGATGGACTGCGGCCTGGCACCCGGACTGGGAAACGTGCTCATGGGACGCATGAACGCCGACATGGACCGCATCGAGCGCTTCCTCTGTTATGTCGGCGGACTGCCCGTCGCGCGCAAGAAGCCCTATGAATACGGCGCCGTGTTTTCTCCCATCGACGTCATCGAGGAATACACGCGTCCCGCTCGCTACATCGAACGGGGCGAGGAAATCGTGCGTCCGGCACTCAGCGACATCGAGGAAATCACCTTCCCCGATGTCGGTACACTTGAAGCATTCAACACCGACGGACTGCGCACCCTTGCGGTCACCATGGATGCGCCGAACATGAAGGAAAAAACCATGCGCTATCCCGGCCACGCGGCGCTGATGAAAGTGTTCCGTGACACGGGCTTCTTCGATAAAAAAGAAATTGACGTGGACGGTGTCTCCGTCGCACCGCTCGACCTGACAGCGCGATTGCTGTTTCCTGCATGGCAGATGGTGGAGGGAGAAGAAGATCTATCCGTGATGCGTGTCATCATCAAGGGAGAGAAGGACGGTATGCAGGAGACACACACCTTTGATCTGCTCGACCGCTACGACCGAGCAAAGGGGGTCACGTCCATGGCGCGGACAACGGGATACACCTGTGCCGTGGCGGCCCGTCTCGTCGCCGACGGCAGCTACCGGCACGCGGGGATTTCTCCACCGGAGTATCTCGGTGCCGAACAGCCGGTATTCGATGCCTTGATGGATGGGCTGCATCAGCGAGACATTACGTTCAGCCATCACATGAAGCCATCCTGAGCACAGCGCAATCCTGATGCCAATTCGGAGGGTTATTCACTGATTTTTACTCGGAGTTGACGGTCCGGATATTGAAAATACGCCGGGTGTTTCCTACTTTGCCTGCAGCAATCTCCGTCGCCCCGTGATGAGCGGGATACATCCACCGTAGCGTCATCATCCCGAGGAGGCCTCATGTCCGGCCGGACCCTCTCACGCCGCTTTTTCCTGAAAGCCGGATCCGCACTTGCCGGCGCATCCATCCTCCCTGCCCCGCTCCTTTCCCACTCGAAAGCGTCCCTTCCCACTCCCGAGCCGGAGCAGACGTATGCGTATCCCAATCCGGGACGCATCGTCATCGCGGAACACCCCAGCGTGGTGCTCGGATACAATAATGTGGATGAGACACATGTACAGGGGATGTTCGATCAGGGCATCATGCAGCTGGCAGGCATTTACACATCGCCGGCGGCCGCGCTTGCGTCATTGTTCCCCGGTCTGACGAAAAGCAAAAAAATCGCCATCAAGCCGAACCTGATCAACGGGAGTGTCCCCACACGCAAGGAACTCGTCAAGGCCGTCATCAACCGGCTGACTGACATGCTGGGTGGCTTCCCCGCCTCGAACATCACGATATACGAGCGGCACAGCTTTTCGAACAAGGGCTACACGACATCGTATTTCGGGCACAATGTCAATCTCGTCAGGGATGCGAGCTTCCCGGACCTGGGATACACCATTCACTGCGACGGAAAGGACCGTCCGTACAGCAAAAGCCTGTACGAAGCGGACTATCTCATCAACATGCCCGTATTGAAAGACCACAACTGCGGCGGCGGACTGAACCTGACGCTTTCATTCAAGAACCATATGGGAACAGTGAACCCGGGCGGATCGCTGGGCATTCACTGCAACAAGGATGCGGTGCTGGACATCATGGCAAGCAGCGTCATGATGTCGAAGCAGCGGCTTGTCATCCTCGATGCGCTCTATGCCATTTACAACGGCGGTCCGGGCGGCAATCCCCAGGCGACACCGCAGAAAATCCTGCTTTCGCAGGATCCCGTCGCCATCGACGCGCAGGGACGCATCCTGATCAACAGCCTGCGCAGCGCCAACGGACTGAGTGCAAAAAGCGGCACCTACATCGACCAGGCCGCCGCCCCGCCCTTCAGTCTCGGTATCGCCGATCCACTGAAGATGAACATCATCAGTGTCGCGCTGCCGGTGTCTCTCGCGCTGTACACCGCCGCACTCGAGCAGGGCGTCGTCGTGCTCCGCTGGCGCACTGAGGGAGAAACGAACAATCACGGTTTCGCAATCGAACGCAGTGCCAACGGGCAGGACGACTGGACGGAAATCGGTTTCGTGGCTGGAGCTGGAAGCACCAGTGCGACGCGCGACTACCGTTTCACCGACCGAGACCGGGAAACACATTCGCGGCATCGCAGCCTGTTCTATCGTCTCCGCCAGATTGACAGTGACGGCACAACCGAATATTCCGCCGCGACTGAGGTAACGCTGCAGTTCAATCCGCTTGCGTGGACGCTCGAGCAGAACTACCCCAACCCGTTTACCGGTGAGACCGAATTGCCGGTCTCACTCCCGCGCGACGCGCGGCTCTCACTCGAAGTCTTTGATCTGACCGGCGCACGCGTGGCTACACTGTGCAGCGGGAGTATGCCGGAGGGAATGCACTATTTCCAGTTTGATGCATCGGCACTGCCCGCAGGAACGTACATTGCCCGGGCAGCTGCGGAGGGTGTGACACAGGAAATCAGGATGCTGCGCGTACGGTGATGTGCTGGGAGCGCGGCAAGAATGTCGAGACGGGCGCGGGCTTTGTTCTGATGAAGAAAAAAGGATGCAGAGAAATGAATGAAACAACGGAAGGACAAATATGATGGAATCATGCATTTCGAATGATCACAACCGTAGCTCGATAGAGACGCGAGGGAGCCGTGCACGGCAGCGGTGGAGCAGACTGCTGATGGCCGGCATCGCGCTGACGATGCTCGGTATGCTGCCGGCGTGTGACAAGTCCGATTCAGGCACCGAACCCGACATCGTGACTATCGCCGACCTGATGCCGCGCGACAACGAAATCAGCGGCTGGTCCCAAAGCGGCGGAAGCGGCGGAAGCTGGCAGGCCGTCAATCCTTCCGAACTGCAGGAACAGATCAACGGCGGTTCCGAGCTGTACACAAACCACGGTTTCGTGGAGGCGGCAATGCAGAGTTATACGGGTAAGGTCAATGCACAGTCCGGCGTCGTCTGCGAGATACAGGTGTACGATCAGGGTACTGCGGAAAATGCCGATGAAGTATTTGACGATCCCAACAACGTATTTGCCAGTCCCATCGCTCCCGCCAATCCCCCCGCGACAAGAGCACAGATACGGAAAGATCTCTTCTCATGGACGATGAAGTTCGTCAAGGACCGTTACTATGTGCTGATCAGCATCATCACGAGCGAGGATAAGGGACAGGAAGTGCTCGAGGTATTCGCCAACAATGTCGCGGCAAGGATACAATGAAGCGAAGAGAGTTTTTTCTCACCGGACTGCTGGGTGCGGCCGCACTGCAGACAATGCGTCTGCCGGGACTCGGCACTGCGCGTGCGGCAGCGACATCGGACGCCTTCACCGAACCGGCTCTGTCGATGGTCAAGGGAACGGATATCGCCGCAGGTGTTCGCGCAGCCGTTGATGCCCTGGGCGGGATCGGCACCTTCGTCCGTCCCGGCGACATCGTATTTCTCAAGCCCAACGTGTCCTTCCCCAATCCACCGGAGTGGGGATCAACCACGCATCCTGAGGTCATCCGCGCCGTCGTGACAATGTGCGAAGAGGCCGGCGCGAAGCGTATCATTGCCGCGGACTTCCCCATGCGGGGCGCGGAGCGCTGCTTCGAGAAAAGCGGCATGACGGCGCTCGCCGGGTCGATGCCGCAGCTCACCTTCAAGCAGCTCGGCGAAGAACGTGACTTTGAAACCGTTGCCGCCCCGAAAGCCTCCGAATTCCGGGAGATCGCCGTGGCACGCCTGCTGCGTAAAGCCGATGTGTTCATCAATCTTCCTTCCGCAAAAAGCCATCGTGGGACCACAATCAGCATGGGATTGAAAAACCTCATGGGTCTGATACATGACCGGGGTTCGTTCCACGGAGACTACGATCTGCACACCGCCGTGGCCGATCTCGCTGGCGTCATTCGTCCGCAGCTGACCATTCTCGACGCACACCACGTCCTGCTGACCAACGGACCGGGTGGACCGGGTCAGACCGAACAGCTGGATACGATCATCGCAGGAATCGATCCGGTCGCGGTGGATGCCGCGGGCGTGCGGCTGGCCGAGTGGAACAACCGTGCAGGTGATCCGGCACAGATCCGTCACCTGGCGATTGCCGCGGAACGCGGTATTGGAACGTTGCACATCCCGGAAGAGCAGATCGTCCGCACAAACCTTGGGTAACATCCGTAATGTCCGCGCACCGCGGGGCGTCGTTCGCCCTCCTTCTGCTCATCTGCATTCCGCTGATCTCCACCCCGGATCTGCGGGCACAGGTGCGCGTGCATTTCCCCGACCGCTCATATTCGACACTTGCTTCCGGTACGTCACTGTGGGTGGGCACTCCCCGCGGACTCTACCGCTACCGCTTCGAAGATAACGTCTGGTCGGCATACGGTCCGCAGAACGGACTGCCCTCGGCCGAAATCACGACGCTCGATCGACGGAGCGACGTAATATGGATCGGGCAGCAGGATGCGCTGACGACGTTCGATCTTCGAAGCAATACCATGCTGCATTTCGACAGCAGCAGCGGTCTGCCCGTCGGCCGCGTTCGCACGATCGCCTTCGAGGATGATTACGTGTGGGCCGGGGGCAGCAGTGGCGCGGCACGCTACGACGATCTGATAGAGGAGTGGCAGCGTATCGGACCTGAGCAGGGACTTCGCGGCTCCGCCGTGCATACCGTCGTGCCGGAGGATGATCGCGTCTTTCTTGCCACAGACACCGGTGTGGAAGAATACGATCCCCGCTATGAGCGCTGGCGCTACTACGACGCTCCTGCCGCAGCGGGTATCCGTGACGCCTTCGCGGCGGGACCGTGGCTCTGGCTTCTGGGAGAAACCGCGCTGTACCGATTCGACACGGATGCCCGTGTATTCTCACCGTATGCGCTGAAGGGATTTCGCGGGAGCGATATCCGTGAAATCATTATCAGCGGCAGCGGATTCTGGATGCTCACCGCAAACGATCTCTGGCAGTACGACGCCTCCGTCGATGCGCTGCGTCCGTTTCTCGAACTCACACAGCTTCCCGACAACGATCTCCGAGCAGTCACCCTTTCCGCTGACAGCCGCACGCTGTGGTTCAGCACGGCGTCAGGGCTCACGCGCTACGATCGCGCAACGGGAGGATGGACGTATTTCACCACGGCAAGCGGTCTGCCCGAGGTTGCCATTCATGCGCTCTTTGCACTGGGCGACGGCGTGGTTGCCTTTTCGGATACCTCGCTCGTCTACTACCGCAGTGATCAGGACCGCTGGTATACATTTCCGCTGCTGCAGCCGGAGCGCGCCGCAGGCACACGCTTTTCCCTCGATCCAGCCGATGGAAGTTTTGCCGACTTCGGCGACGGGATTCGGCTGGATCTGAGCGGCAGCCGTTCCTCCTGGCTGATCGAAGATCCCTTCGGGAACGAGGACGGCGGCGACATCGCGCGTCGGAACGACCTCAAGGCGCGGCTGGATCTCGGTGACGGAAGAGGCATCAGCGCGATGTACAATGACGCGGATTTCGAGGACGTCACCTACGGTGCGGAGTACCGCGGCGCACGCGCTGACATTCTGCAGTCCCTGCAATGGGGCGACATCCGCATCGAGGAGGGAAGGCAGTTGCTCGAGCAGTCCTACGGTGTATTCGGGGTCGGGGGACGCGCGGAATACGGACCGCGTACCGAGCGATATGGCAGGTCCTTTCTCGAAGTCGCCGGACTGAGCGGCCACAAGACCACCGCGCTGGCCACCGATGCGTATTACGGCCGCACGCGCAGCACGGAATTCACCATCCCCGACGGGGCATGGCAGCGTTTTCGCTGGTACCATCTCCGTGAGGATCGACGGTTGCTGCCGCTCGATGCATCGAGAGTTGCCATGTTCCGGAGCGCCCGTCCCGACGAGCAGTCAAGCCCGCTGCTCCTGCGCGATGCCGTACTCGCCGGCATCCGCGACGACTGGATTCCGCTTGTCGAAGGCGTGGATTATTTCGTTGATCACCAACGAAGCATCCTGCAGCTGGCCGAACCCGCGCAATACGCACAGCTTGTCGCCCGCATCGGTGCGGCTGACGCGACCGTTGACCTCCTGCTGCAGAGCAGCGACGCACGCCCGCTGCTCATCCGCAACCGGTATTTCGTGGGGGGATATGACATCATCCCGTCCTCCTTCACGCTGCGCATCACCGATGCGGCGGGAGCGGACATCCCCCTATCCCGCTTTGACCTCGATCGCGACAGCAATGGAAGCGTGGATGCGGATTTCATCGACTATCACACCGGCATCCTGCATTTTCCGCAGGAGCAGCCCTTTCCCGACGAGGCCTATGCAGACGACCCGATAACGACGTACACCATGCACATCAGGTTTGAGGCGTTCAGCACGGGATATCAGCTCAGCCGCAATCGCATCATCCGCGGCACAGAACGTGTGCTGGTCGACGGGCTTGAGATGCGAGCCGGTGAGGATTACATCCTCGATTACAGCAGCGGTTTCCTGCTGTTCACACGCGACGGCGCGGTGCAGGATGACAGCCGCATCGAAGTGCAATATGAATACGTGCGGTCCGTGTCGGAAGAACGTGTGACGCGCGTTGGCGTCACCGTCTCACCGTCCGACTTCGCCCAGGCCGGTATCTCGGCCGGTCGTTTCCATCCGACCGGGGACGCGGATGTCGTGACATTTACGCGAGCCCGGGCCGAAGTGCGCTGGCAGTCGGAGGCGCTCGACGTGCGTGTGCAACCCGAGTATACCACGACCTGGTCTGATACTTCCAGGGGACAGGCCGCTGGCATCACGGCCACGGTGAGCACGCCGGAGGCGCGGCTGTCGCTGCGATCCACAATGAGCGACCGGAATTTCCTCACACCACAGGAGCGCAGTTTCGCCCATGGGCGACTGTTGGACGAACATCGCATCCACGGCGAATACGATCTGCTTCCGGAACTGCGTGCCTTCGCGACCTGGACAAAACGAGACGGGTTCGACACGCTGACCGGCATCGCCACCGATGACATGTATGCATACGGCGGTCTGCAGTATGTGACATCGGGACTTCCATCGATCACCCTGCGCGGTGAACGGTCGCGCGAATCGCTCGCGAACTCGGAGCGCAGCCGCAGCGGCGGACGCATCGACATGACCTGGGTGCCGGATACAAAACTGCTCGAATCCGCGTCCTTCAGCAGCGCCCGCATCACGGGCTACGCACGTATGGCGGAGGAACGCATCGACGGCGGAGTGAATCCGGGTGATTACCGTGTGCAGAATTACTTCCTGCGCACCGTGCTGGCACCGCGACCGCTTTTCACCATCAATGCGTATTACCAGGCCGACACGAGGGAACGACGCGGCGGCGCAGGTACGGCATGGACAGACGATCGCAGCGAAGACCGTCTGTATGTGGATGTCATCATGGAGGAATTGCGCGGGATTTCACTCAGCGGACGTCTGACACAGCGTCTTCAGCAGTTCGACGTTTCGGGTGGGAACGACAATCAGCATCGGCGCGGGAGCCTGCAGGCCAGCCTCCGACTCGCGCCGGGAATATGGGTGGCACCGCTCTCTCCCCTGACGCTGTATGTGACAGCATCCGAGAACAGGTCAGCCTACCGCAGTGCGGTCACTTCCGCGGACCGGCTCATTGCAGGTCTTCTCGAATCCGGCTCCGGACGTACTGAATCCGAATCCATATCCCGACTGTTCGAGTCACGGATCGAATGGCGTCCCATGCCGGAAGTACTGTACTCCGTTACCGGCCGGCTCACGGAACACAACAGCAGTACGTGGGACTCAAACTACCGCAGGCTACAGCGCGAGATGATACAGAGAGCGGATTATCGTCCCGACAGCAGATCATTATATGCGCTTCAGCTGACAATGCTCACAAGTAACGATCTCCGCCAGCTGCGCCGCCTGCAGGAGTACGCACCATCGGCGTGGGCGGAACGGCGTCTCTCCCGGGAACTGCTCTTTCGGCTGACCCTCAATGCCCGATACAGCGACCTGCAATGGTATACCGGAAACAGCACGACTCGGGAAATTACTCCAGGCATCAACATGATGGCGACGCTGCACGACCTGCCGGTTCTGCGCAGGCTGGAACTGCGTGAAGATCTTACCTTCACATACCGGGAGCATGCATTCTCTTTCCAGGAGACCGTATACGCTCGGGACCTGCGCAACACGCTATCGGTCGACTGGTATCCGCACGCGGTTCTATCGATCCGTCTGCGCTATTCCGTACGGTGGTTTGAATCCAGCAGCAGCCTGTTCACCGGTACCGAACCAGATGCGCAGCTACAGGTCATCATGCAGTTGTGATAGGGGAAAAGCGAATACCATTCGCTGGACCCGTTTTGCTGATGCCACATTGTGAACACGTGCATTACGGGTAAAAGCGAATGCCGAGGGCGGGCATGATATCGAATCCGAATCCGGGGGAGAGGCCGATGACGGGATCGATCTCGAGAAAAATGTCGAGCGGTGTATTGCGCGGAATGATGTTCAGTCCGAACACTCCCTTGGCTGCGATTGCGAAGTCGTCATCTCCATTATACCAGCGCTCCTCTTTCTTCCCCCGCTTGTAAACTACAAACCATCCGTCATCCCGGTCTCCGGCTCCCAGCACACCTCCAACGCCCGCGTACAGACTGACGATGCGGGAATTGAATGCATCGTTGAAGTGCCAGAGATAGTCAGCGTGAATGTGTGGATTTCCGATCCACGAAGATCCCACGGCGATATCCCACGAATTCTGACGACTGGTCCATATCCGTGCGCTGACCGCAGTTGGTTCACCGACCGAGAATCCGATGCCGAAGGATTTACCCTGTGGTCCCTGGGCGTGGGTAGTGGTCGGGATACTCACGGCGAGAAGGATTGTGAAGATGAACAGGATGAACGCGTGACCTCCCTGTTTACTCAGGGAAACACATTTCGTGGAGGGAATCATGATGGACCTCTGTTGTGAATAGCATCAGGCATATGCAATTTTTAACGAACGCGAGCGCACTCCCGTTCCATGCCCGCAGAACGGTCCAGCAGCCTGCCACTGCGTTTGGGGTGCAGGCTGTGGCACTTCAGTCCTCATTTGCAAACCTGAACCGATGATGCCGCGTAGATTCGTGTGTGATTTGCATCATTGAGGACATCATGAAACTCATCTATTCCATATCCGCGGTTATTCTCATTCTTGCCGGCAGCGGCGGTCTGCTGCTGCGTAATAAGGACGTGCTGGATGGACGGGCACAGCAAGGGCAACGTTCAAGGCCGGCTGTCCGGATCCAGAATGTCGAACACAGCTCCACGAAGGAGCAGATCACATTGCTCGGCACACTGGAGCCCTGGCGCAGCGTTGACATCGTCTCCGAAATCCAGGGACGTATCAATGTTCTGCATTTCGAACAGGGAGACGTTGTTTCTCGCGGCCAGCCGCTGGCCGCGGTTGACAGCAGCGTATCACACGCACGCATGGTGGCGGCTGCAGTGGCATTGCGAAATGCGCGGACGACTGTTGCGCGGTACGAAGCCCTGCACCGTACCGGCAACACCACGGATGCCGATCTGGAGCAAGCACGTCTCGCGCGCAGCGAGGCGGAGTCGCGCTGCGCGACCGCAGCGAAGGCGCTGCGGGATGCGGTGATCCGCGCTCCATTCGACGGAATCCTCACCGCCCGACATGTGGAAGTCGGGAGCATGATGATGCCCGGCACACGGGTCGCCCGCCTGGTCGATATCCGCCGATTTCGATTCCAGACAAAAGCAGCCGCTGAGATCGTGACGCTTCTGCATCCCGGTCGATCGGTGACGATTACGGTCGGCGATTCTGATCCTGTCCGTCTGAACGGAACTGTCCGCTATATCGCACCGGAGGCCGACGACGCCCACCTGTTTGACATCGAAGTCACAGTCGATAACCCGGGCGATGCCGGGCTCCGCGCCGGCATGATGGCAGATATGCTGCTGGAGCACACGAACGAACCCGCGCTGCTGGCTCCCCGCACAGCCGTCGAGCGCAAGGGAGATCGTGCCTGGGTATTCGTCCTGGAGAATGGCTGCGCGCGGAAGCGTCCGGTAACGCTCGGGAAGGAAAACGGATCGCAGGTTCAGGTTCTCAGCGGATTGCAGGAAGGAGAACCGCTCATCGTGAGCAGCCATCAGACGCTGCGCGACGGCATCACTGTCGATGTCCGCAGCACGGAATCCCGGAGAAAATCATGACAATCACAGAAATCTCCATCAAGCGGCCGATCCTGATCATTGTTGTGTTCAGTTTCCTGGGCATTCTCGGATTCGCGAGTTACCAGCAGCTGAATTACGAACTGCTTCCGGACATCACGCCGCCATACATCTCGGTCATTACAATGTATCCCGGCGCCTCACCCGCGGAAGTGGAAGATGCGGTCACACGCAAGGTCGAAGATGCAGTCGCCAACACGGAACAGAGCAAGCGGGTGTTTTCAACCTCCACGGAAAACACATCCATCGTGTGGGTGGAATTCAATCAGTCGGCGGACGGTGACGTCGCGCTGCAGAACGTCCAGCGGCGTGTCAACGAAATTCACATGGATCTGCCGGAAGCGGTGAAGGAGCCGGTGCTCTCGAAGTTTTCGATGAATGACATCCCCGTGCTTCGCATTGCCGCAACATCGACGCTCGATGCCCGCGCCTTTACGCAGCTGCTCGAGGAGCGCATCTCTCCCCGCCTCTCACGGCAGCCCGGTGTGGGTGCCGTGACCCTGATCGGAACGGAGAAGCGGGAAATCCAGATCCTCCTCGATGCGGACCGGCTGCGGCTCTATGGGATATCCACTCTGCAGGTGGTGGACGCCCTGCATGCGGCGGACCTCGATGTGCCCGCGGGCAGCATCAAAGACACGGATGCTGAGTTCAGCATCCGCACGCTGGGACGCAGTTCACATGTCGAAACGCTGCGCGGAATCGCCGTCGCCGGGAATGGTTCCGACGGCATCTTTCTCCGTGACGTGGCGGAAGTTACCGACGGCAGTGCCGACCGTGTCTCCATCAGCCGCCTCAACGGAGAGGCCGCGGCTGGAATTCTGATCCAGAAACAGTCAGACGGCAATACCGTCGAAGTCAGCCGCGCCGTGCGCAGTGAACTCGACCGTCTCGAGCATGAATTCGCCGCCGACGGTCTGCATTTCGAACTCGCGCAGGACGCCTCTGATTTCACACTTCGCGCTGCGCACGCCGTCAACAAGGATCTGGCGCTTGCCGTCCTCCTCGTAGCGCTGATCATGCTGCTTTTTCTGCACAGCTTCCGCAACGCACTGATCGTGCTGGTCGCCATCCCCGCATCCCTGATTTCCACGTTCATCGCCATGTGGGCCTTCGGGTTCACACTCAACCTGATGACGCTGCTCGCGATGTCTCTCGTCATTGGCATCCTGGTCGACGACTCCATCGTCGTGCTGGAAAACATCCATCGCCACCTTGAAATGGAAAAGGAACCGGCTCGCGCAGCCCTGGAGGGGCGGTATGAAATCGGCTTCACGGCACTGGCGATCACGCTGGTTGATGTCGTTGTGTTCGTCCCGATGATACTCGTCGGCGGAATCGTGGGCGGACTGCTTCGTGAATTCTCCGGCGTCATCGTCACTGCCACGCTCCTCAGTCTCTTCGTTTCCTTCACCCTGACGCCCATGCTCGCGGCGCGCTTCAGCCGTGTCGAGAAACTTGCGGCTGCATCTCGCTGGGCGCGATTCGGTCGCACGTTTGAGACCTGCTTCCAGCGCATGACCGAGCACTACGTTCGGTTGCTGCGGCTGGCTCTGCGCCACCGGTTTGTGACCGCGCTGACCGCACTGGCACTGCTTGCCGCATCGTTTGCACTGGTGGGATTCGGCTTCATCGGCAACGAATTCGTGACGATGGCCGACAAGGGGGAGTTCACGATGACTGTCACCCTGCCGCCGGGAACACCGATTCAGCACACCGACAGCCTGGCACGCCGTATTGAAGAGCAGGCGATGGCGTTCCCGGAAGTGCGGCGCGTGTTCACCTACGTCGGCGTCTCCAACGAGGGCGTGCTCGGCATGAACTCGAGCAATGCGGCCGAGATCACCGTCACGCTCTGCCCGGTGAACGAACGCAGCCGCAGCGTACAGGACGTAGGCGACGACATGCGCAACTTCGTTGCGGACATTCCCGGCGTGAACGTGCGCGTCGTGCCGGTGGGATTCATGGGAATGGCGGGCGATGCACCCATCCAGCTTGTCATCAACAATACCAATCTGGACAGTCTGTACGCGGCGGCGGAACGTATCCGCGGTACAGTCGAAGAGATTCCCGGCACCGCGGACGTCCGGCTTTCATCCGAGGCAGGGAAACCGGAGATGCATGTGGACGTCGATCACGCGCGCATGGCCGCGCTGGGCGTCACGACGGCACAGGTCGGCAACGCGCTGCGCGTCATGCTTGCGGGATATGATGACATGGAATTTCGTGAAAACGGCAGCGTATATCCCATGCGCATCCGTCTGTCGGAAGCGGACCGGCGCAGCACCGACGCCCTGGAACGGTTCGCGTTTGTTTCCGCTTCGGGCAGGATCGTCGAACTCGAACAGTTCGCGCATGTTCACAGCGGCACCGGTCCGACAGTCCTCGACCGGCGCAACCGCATTCCGGCGGTGACGCTGTACGCCCAGGCCGAAGGGCGTCCCGCGGGCAACATCGGTGAAGACATCACCGCAGCGCTCGCCGGCATGCAACTGCCGGCGGGAACGACGGTCGGATTCGAGGGTGATCTCGAGGCGCAGGAAGAATCGTTCGGCAGTCTCGGTCTCGCCTTTCTCGCCGCGATTCTCTTTGTCTACCTGATCATGGCAGCGCTGTACGATTCTTTTACCTGGCCGTTCGTCGTCCTGTTTTCGATTCCCCTTGCCATCATCGGCGTGCTGTTCGCACTGGCGTTCACCATGTCTACGCTCAGCATTTTCTCCATGTTCGGCATTATCATGATGATCGGACTCGTGGCAAAGAATGCCATTCTGCTCGTTGACCGGACAAATCAGCTGCGCGCCGAGGGGATGGATCGCGATGCGGCAATCCTGACGGCCGGCCGGCAGCGGCTGCGCCCCATCCTGATGACGACGCTTACAATGGTTTTCGGTCTTCTGCCGATTGCGCTGGCTTCCGGTGCGGGAGCGGAGTGGAAGAACAGTCTCGCCTGGGCTCTGATCGGCGGACTGACAAGTTCACTGCTACTGACACTTGTGCTCATCCCGACTCTGTATCTCGATTTCGACCGACTGCGCGGGCGCATCCACCTTCTGCAGGGGAGCGTGCGCGCACTGATCACGCGGCGCGGCGCACAGATGACAGGTGGTATCGTGCTGCTTCTGCTGCTCGCCGCAATGGCGAGCGCCCAGCCCGCATCCATGACCCTCGATGACGTGCTTGCCGCCGTCGACGAAGCGAATCCGCAGCTCGCAATCAGCCGGCTCGAAGCGGAGCGCGCATCCCAGCAGCTGCGTGCTGCACGCGGCGCCCTGCTGCCGACGGTCGGCATTGACGCGCGTTACGTGTACAACATCCAGCCGCCGGTCATCTTCTTCCCCACCGTGAATGTCGATCCCGTGACCGGCGCACTGAATTTCACTGAACCTTCGACTCCCGTCGAAATCGGTCTGAACCATGAGATCACCGCGGGCATCCGCGCTGAACTTCCGCTGCTGGCACCTGCCGCGTGGGCGGGGATTCGCGCGGCCAGAGCGCTGCGTCGTGCCGCGACAGCCGACGTGCAACTGACGCGAACGGAACTGCGTGCCGGCGCAGCAGAGCTGTTCGTTTCGGTGCTCGTCCTCAAAGAGCGGGATCGGCTGCTGCAGGAAGATCTTCAGCGCACGACGCTCCTGCTGGCCGAGACCGTCGAACGCAGCCGCCAGGGGATGGCGACCGCGGCAGACACCCTTGAAATCCAGGCACAGAAATCCGCACGCGCCTCCGACCTTCGCCTCCTTCGCAGCAGCATCGATGAGACGCGTTCGGCTCTCGCCGTACTGATGGGATTGCCGCCGACCGAACTTCCTCCCCTCGAGGGCGCGCTGCTGCCTCCCGACACCCCGGTCGCGGCTGAGGGCATGACGCTCGGTGACGCATTGCGTCAGCGGCCGGAAATGAACCGCCTCAACGCGATGCTTTCCGCCGTGGAAGCGCGCAGGGATGCCGCCTCGGCGGGACACCTGCCCGTCCTGTCTGCGTTCGGCTCGTGGCAGGTCCAGGACCAGGCAAACGACATGGATTTCTCCTCGTACCGTTGGCCGAAAAGCTCCTGGGCGGGACTGCAGCTCTCCATCCCCCTCTTCAGCGGCTGGCGCACGAGTGCTGATGCACAGCGGGCAGAGATCGCGGTGCGCCAGGCACGCCTGCGGGAGAAGGATCTGCGCAACAGCATCGACGCGGAAATCCGCAGCGCGCGGGCGCGGGAGCAGGATCTGCGGGTACGCGTGGAAACGCGCCGGGATGAAGAACACGCCATCCAGAGACGGTATGAACTGGTATACGCACGCTGGAAGCAAGGACTCGAAACACAGATCGTCCTGACCGACGCCGAGCTGTCATGGACGAGGGCGCGGACACAATACCTGTCCGCGATATACGACTGGCACCTGGCGGACATTGCGCTGCGGAAAGCCGCCGGCCTGCTGCTGCCGCTCCCGTGACGGCAGCTCTGGCCAGACGAGGACTTCGGCACTCCTCGCAGTCGCGGTGCGACTCGCAAGTGAATGGAAAAAAGCGCACATTTATTCCAAGGCAGATCCGACATGAGCAGCTACTCCGACTATCCGATCAACTCCCGCCGCTGGATCCTGATGCGGCTTCTCATCCCGCCGATGATCCTTGTCATCGGCGACATTTTCGGTTTTCTTCTCATGCCCGACCTGCTGATGGAGTATTACGCCGGACGGAATTTCTGGAGCGTATATCTCTCTGATTTTGCCGGCGCGGTCCCCGGCTTCATCCTGCTCTCGGAGGCAAACCTCCACTCGTACATCCTTCTTGACAAGGTGCTGCCATGGGAGAAGCATCCCGCGCTTCGTCTCCTCGTGCAGATTGGAATCGGCCTCGCGATCGCCTTTGGCATCGTTTCGGTGTTCTTCTGGGTGATGATGGACGCAATCAGCGAGAAAGTGTTTCGCATGGCGATGTTCGGCACGGTTGTCCAGGCCCTGGCGCTGACCGGAATATTCATCGGCATCTTCTTTTTCCACCGGCTGAAGACGAGCATGCTGGAGACCGAGCGACTCAAGCAGGCGCATCTCGAGGCACAGAACGAGGCGCTGCGTCAGCAGATCGATCCGCACTTCCTGTTCAACAGCCTCAACACGCTGACGTCGATCATCGAGGAAGATCGCACACTCGCCACCGAGTTCGTGCAGCGACTCGCACGGGTGTACCGCTACGTGCTGCAGGCCAAGGAGAATGACCTCGTCTTGCTGCAGGCGGAAATCGATTTCGTGCGAGATTATGCGTTTGCGCTCAACCAGCGCTTCAGAGACAATTTCCATCTCGTCATCAACATTCCGGCGCGATGGCTCATAAGCCGCATCCCGCCACTGACGCTGCAGATTCTGGTCGAAAATGCCGTCAAGCACAATGTCATTTCACGGGAACAGCCGCTGACGGTGTCCATTTCCGTCGATGACCGGCCGCAGCTGGTGGTGTGGAACAATCTGCAGAAGAAAAACGTCGCATCATCAGGAACGCATGTCGGACTGAATAATATCATCGCGCGATATTCCCTTCTGAGCGACGGCATCGTGGATATCGACGAACGCAATGGCGAGTTTACCGTCAGGCTTCCCCTCATCAATGGTGAAACATCATCATGAACGTCCTGATCATCGAAGACGAAGCGCCGGCGGTGCGCCGCCTGCTGAAAGTCCTCCGCGAATGCGATCCCGACGTGCATGTGCTGGAGGAAGACGGTATTGACAGTGTCCGCCGGGCCGTCGAGTGGTTCCGGACACATCCCGCACCTGATCTCGTGCTGATGGATATCCAGCTCTCGGACGGCAACAGCTTCGAAATATTTGATCACATACGCATCGATGCGCCGGTGATATTCACGACGGCATATGACGAGTATGCGCTGAGCGCATTCAAGGTGAACAGCATCGATTATCTGCTCAAACCCATTGAAGAGAATGCGCTGCGCGCGGCAATAGAAAAATATCGCCGCCTGCATGCGGAAAGAGGCAGTGCGGCGGCGGTGACAGCCCTGCGGGACCTTGCGGCGCAGATGCGTCCCCGTCGCGATTACCGAAATCGCTTCCTCGTTCCGCTGCAGGAACGCTATCACTCGATTCCGATAGAGGAAGTGCTGTTCATCACCAGTGAAAACAAGATTACATGGCTGGTAACGGGCGAAGGGAAACGGTATCCGGTGGAATCGACACTGGAAAAACTCGAATCCGAGCTTGATCCCTCAATGTTCTTCCGTGCCAACCGCCAGTTCATTGTCAGCTACGAATCCATCGCGGCCGTGCATGCCTTTTTCAACGGCAAGCTCAAAGTGCACCTGCGACCGGCGAATGCCGAGTGCGTTATCAGCCGGGAAAAAGCGCATTCCTTCCGATCCTGGCTGGGGGAATGACTGCGCGCCCGTTCCCGACGCAGGTGAGCATCCGACACGACAGAGCCACGCTCAAGGTGGGAACAGAAAAGGGGGAGCGAGCGACTGGGGATGCTGCCAGCTTCGTCGTTCAATCAGGTATTCCGAATGCGCTCTGCGAGCAGCTGGTGCGCTCCGCCGAATTTGCCGTTGCTGCAGAGCGCGATGACGTCTCCGGACTGCATGACCGAGGCGACCCACTCTACCATCTCGGCGGGATCGGGAATGGCGCGTGCCGTGCGTCCGAGCAGTGTGAGCTGTTCGGCGATGCGTGGCGGTGAGAGCCGTTCGTCCTCGCTGTAGCGATGGGGACGATCAATGGCACCGATGACGGCCACGTCGGCCAGTGCCAGCGCGTCGGTGATTTCCTTCTGATAGATATTCCGCGTCGTCGTGTTCGAACGCGGTTCGAAGCAGGCGATGAGGCGCCGCCCCGGATAGCGTTCACGCAGCGCCGTCAGCGTGAGCTGCAGCGCCGTCGGATGATGCGCGAAATCGTCGATCAGCGTGATGCCGTTCGACTCGGCGATCACCTCCATGCGGCGCTTGATGCTGCGGAAGGAATCGAACCCCTGCTGAATCTGTGCATCCGAGAGTCCCAGTTCGAGCGCAGAGGCGATCACGGCCAGCGCGTTACGCACGTTGAATTCTCCCGCCATGGGAATGGCGTAGCGCTGTTCGCTTTCTTCCCGCCTGCTGAAGACAGTAAACGCCGTGCGGCCATCCGCGAGACGGAAATCCCGCGCCTGCATGTCACACAGCTGTCCCACCCCGAATGTGCGCACACGGCAGTGCGCGCCGGCCGCAATTTCCATGGCATTGGGGTCGTCACCATTGACGAGGAGCAATCCATTGCCCGGGATCAGATTGACGAACTGGCGAAACGAGCGCTTGACGTGATCGAGCGAATCGAAGATATCGGCGTGATCGAATTCCACGTTGTTGATCACCGCGATGTCGGGATGGTAGTGCACGAACTTCGAGCGCTTGTCGAAAAAGGCCGTGTCGTATTCGTCGCCTTCGGTCACGAACACACCGCCGGGAGCAGCGGGACGGCAGCCGCGCCCGAAATTTTCCGGGATGCCGCCGATGAGAAAGCCGGGCCGGTGTCCGGCCGACTCCAGCACCCACGCCGCCAGCGCACTCGTTGTTGATTTGCCATGCGTGCCGGCAATGACCAGGGATGTGCGTCCCGCGATCATCTCATCTCCTACGAGCGCGGCGAGTGACGTATAGTGCAGCTTCCGGTTGAGCACGGCTTCCACCTCGGGATTGCCGCGGCTGAGGGCGTTGCCGATGACGACCACCGTTTCATCGGGCAACGCCGTCACATGCGCTGCGTCGAATGTGCCGTGATACGGAATCCGCTGTGCTTCGAGAAAGCTGCTCATGGGAGGATAGACTCCGTCGTCCGATCCGCTGATGTGATGTCCCTCCTCCTTCATTGCCGCGGCGGCGTTGGCCATCGCCGATCCCGCGATACCGATATAGTAGAAATCCTTCATGGGACTAATCTAGCCACGGAGGGGCAATACATCCAACAGCGCGCATTTGATCATTCACCGATATTTGTCCCTGATCGCATTTCCCTGCCGGATTCCCGTCCGCGTTCTGCGCTGCACGGGTGATGCGGTTTGGCGAATCCCGAATTTTGCGTAGATTTATAGTCTCTTCCCGCTGCGGCGGGGGATTCGTGATCATTGCAGGGTTGCCTGCTGCATTCCGGCATCGCCGGGATGGTCTCGAGTCAGGTTGACGCGATGGTCCGGACATATCACCGGAGAGGTGCAGGAGTGGCTTAACTGGCACGCCTGGAAAGCGTGTGTACGTGCAAGCGTACCGTGGGTTCGAATCCCACCCTCTCCGCAAGAAATAGCCCCGCGAAAAGCGGGGTTTTTTTTGGGAACGCGTCATGGCTGACTGCAGGTGCGCAGAGTCGGTTTCACATTATTGACTCGAAATCAGTAGCTCTACCGATGCATGTATTCCGTCCGCATTGTATTATGCGTCACACCTGCGGAACATCGATCGGAGGAATCCATGCGCACTGTCACTCGCTCTTCCAGACGCAAACTGTTCGTGGTCACGCTGGGAATCACTGTCCTGATGTGGATGACAACAGATCCTGCCGCAGCTCAGTGGGAACCGGAGCTCCGTCTGACGGAAGCGCCCGACAGCAGTCAGACATCTGGTCATTTCAACTCTCTTGCCGTCAGTGGAGATACGGTCCATATCGTCTGGGCAGATAAGCGCAGCGGCAACTGGGAAATCTACTACAGGCGATCCGTTGATGACGGCGTGCACTGGGGAGAAGAAGTCCTCCTGTCCGCAAACGGCCCGAATAGGCTTCCGTACAGATCACTCCCTTCGCTCGCCGTATCCGGTGCGACGGTGCATGTCGTCTGGCACAACGACAGGACGGGAAATTACGAACTCTATTACCGCCGCTCGATGGACGGGGGAGACACATGGAGTGCGGAGGAATGTCTTTCGTACGATATGATCTGGTCGTGGGTGCCCTCGATCGCGGTGCTCGGGAGTACCGTGCATCTCGCCTGGTCCGATCGCCGGGATGGAAACTTCTTCACACTGTACTACAAGCGATCAACGGATGACGGGTATTCCTGGAGCGAGGCCCGGAGATTGTCCGGCAACAGTACCCCCGGGCATGCGCAATCGCCGAGAGTGAACGTTTCCGACGCCCGTCTGTATGTCACCTGGCATTACTGGATGCTGGGAAGATGGAATGCGAGTTACCGGGTGTCCGTGGACGGAGGAGACACCTGGTGGGATGAGAACAATCCCGCAGACGATCCGGAGGATACCGACGGACTCACCGTGCGGCAATCCAATCCATACCTCTACTATTTCTGGGCGGAAAAGACCTCCGACATGTGGAACCTGCATTACCGTTATTCCGCGGACGCCGGACTCCGCTGGAAGCCGGAAATGTCGCTCCGCCTGCAGCAATTGGATTACCTGTATTTTTCCTGTTCCGTTACGGGGACGACAATTCATCTTGTCTGGAAGGACGACATGAACGGTTTCGGGATCATACAGTATGCGCGTTCGACTGACTTCGGAGAGAGCTGGGAAGAAAGCACAGACATTTCACCACTTCCTACCGGAGCGAACTGGCCATCGGTCGCACTTAACGGTTCCACCGTGCATGTTCTGTGGACGGATTACCGTGACGGCGCGGGGGAAGTCTACTACCGCCGCAATCCGACCGGCAACCCGGTCTCCGCAGGAAACGGCGCCGCCGCGCTTCCTGCAGACCTCACGCTCGAGCAGAATTATCCCAATCCCTTTCGCCGTTCCAGCAGCATCCGCTTCACCCTCCCGGTGCGCGGACAGGTTGTGCTGACACTTCACGATCTCCTCGGCAGGCAGGTCGCGACGGTCCTTGACGCGGAATATCAGGCCGGGACGCATCACGCCCGCATCGAGGCTGACCGGATGCCGGCCGGCAGTTATCTCATTCGTCTCAGCAGTGGCGGCGCACAGCGGACGCGACTTCTTACCGTATTCCGCTGAGCCTGGTTGCTTGATCACGACAATACCACACGCATATCGGTCGAACGCTGCCCGACTTTGAAGTGCTCGTGATGGGAGGAGGAACAGAAGAACGGAGCGAAAAGGAATTCCGACCGCTGCTCGCCGCCGCTGGACTCACGATCAAAGCCATGTACGCAGATCTCACCAGAACTCGCAGTGATAAAAGCATCTTATTGAGTACAGATGACGGACAATCACTTTCGAGAAAAAATGCGCGAATTTGCGCCCAAACTATTGCAATGGGAAAAGGAAGTCCGTATTATGGGCGTTAATCGTTGAAGCAGCCGGCGAATTTTTTTTGGTTTTCTAAAAGAGAATATAGGACCTTATTATTATTTGCAGTGGGAACAAAGTCCGGTGACTTTCATGCCCCACTTCCTGCCGGTTCGACAGAGTTACACCCCGCCAGCACCTCCCGACATGCACACTGTGTGTTGTCAATGAACGAATGCCCTGCATCCCGTTCCTGTGAGTCCCACCATTTCTCACATAAGATCGCTGGAGTGCCATGAGTCTCAATCAACGTGACGTCCGGGAAATCCTCGAATCCGAGGAATTCAAATCCCTGGTCAGGAAACGCATGTCCGTTTCACTGACGCTCACGGTCATCATGCTGGCCGTGTATTTCGGTTTCATCCTCATCATCGCTTTCAACAAGGAACTCCTTGCCGCGAAAATCGGCGAGACCATCACGATCGGATTGCCCATCGGCATCGGCATTATCGTCTTTGCCTGGCTGCTCACCGGCGTGTACACACGCTGGGCCAACAGCCGCTATGACAGGAGTGTGCGCAGCCTCCGCAATCAGATCCTGAACCAATAGTCTCATCGCCGAATCACAGCAGAACGGAGTCTTCCATGGAAACTTTCCAAACGACACTGGGCCAGGCGAATATCGCCTCGATCATCATTTTCTTTGTCTTCGTCGCGATTACTCTGGGAATCACCTACTGGGCGGCGAAGAAAACAAAAACCACCTCCGAATTTTACGCTGCCGACCGCGGTATCAGCGGCTTCCAGAACGGCCTCGCGCTTTCCGGCGACTACATGAGCGCGGCCTCCTTCCTCGGTATCGCAGGAATGGTCGCGCTCAACGGCTATGACGGGCTGATCTATTCCATCGGCTTTCTGGTCGGCTGGCCGCTGGTCATGTTCCTGATCGCCGAACCGTTGCGCAACCTCGGGAAGTTCACCTTCGCCGACGTGGTCGCATTCCGGTTGCGCCAGAAACCGGTGCGCGTCGCCTCATCCGTCGGATCGCTGATGACCATCATCTTCTATCTCATCGCACAGATGGTCGGCGCGGGCGCGCTCATACAGATCCTCTTCGGTCTTCCGTACGAAGCGGCGGTCATCATCGTTGGCTGCGTCATGATCGCCTATGTTCTCTTCGGCGGCATGCTCGCCACGACCTGGGTGCAGATCATCAAGGCCGTGCTCCTGCTCAGCGGCGCAACGGTGCTGGTGTTCCTTACACTCCTGCATTTCGATTTCAACGTGATCACGCTTTTCGAACAGGCAGTGGAGAAATATTCCGGCGCCGTGCTCGTCCCCGGCGGGTTCGTGACGAATCCATGGGACGCCATCTCGCTCGGCATCGCACTGATTCTCGGAACGGCCGGACTCCCGCATATCCTCATGCGTTTCTTCACGGTCCCGGATGCGAAACAGGCGCGGAAGTCTGTCTTCGTGGCAACAGGCTTCATCGGCTATTTCTACATCCTCACATTCGTCATCGGGTTTGGTGCGATGGTGTTTGTCGGACAGGACCTCATTGCCAGTGTCGACAAAGGCGGCAACATGGCTGCACTGCTGCTCTCCGAGGCCATCGGCGGACAGCTGTTCCTCGGTTTCATCGCGGCTGTCGCGTTCGCGACCATTCTCGCCGTCGTGGCGGGACTGACGCTCTCCGGGGCATCGACGCTCTCGCACGATCTTTATGTGAACGTCTTCAAAAGCGGGAAAACGGACGAAGCCGGTGAGGTGCGCGTGGCTAGGATCTCCACGCTGTGCATCGGGGTACTTGCGATCGCTCTCGGATTCGCATTCAAGGGACAGAATGTCGCCTTCACTGTCGGTCTCGCGTTCGCCATTGCTGCCAGCGCGAATTTCCCCTCGCTGCTGCTTTCCATCGTCTGGAAGCGATATACCACGATTGGCGCGGTATGGAGCATCGTCACCGGTGCCGGTCTTGCCGTCATCCTCATCGTGCTCAGTCCGACTGTCTGGGTCGACATTCTCGGCAATCCGGAAGCAGTCTTCCCGCTGAAGAATCCGGCGCTCATTTCCATGGCTGCGGCATTCATTGTCGGGATCATCGTATCGCTGCTCAAGCCGGAGCCGGCTGCACTGGCGAAATTCGAGGACGAGAAGGTGCGCACCTATCTCGGAATCGGCGCGGAATGACCTGTGGATAAGAACATGGCTGCCGACAGAAGAAAACGATTTCATTGCTTTTGATTTATCCGGAGTGTACATGAGATACTTTATCATTTCACTGCTTGCCGTCTTCCTGCTTGCGCCGGACATGCAGGCACAGGACGAACAGGAATCCTTCGGCATCTCCTTTTCGGGATTTGTGAAAACAGACGTGATGTATGATTCGCGGCAGACGGTGAATGTCCGCGAGGGTCATTTCCTGCTGTATCCCGCGGCGGAGATGACCGGCGCCGACGGGGAGGACCTCAACGCCGCACCGTCGCTGAACATCCTTTCGATACAGACACGCCTGACCGGAAATATCAGCGCCCCCGACGCCCTGGGTGCAAAGACATCGGGACGCATCGAAGGCGAGTTCTTCGGCACCACCAACAGCGACATCGACGGGTTCCGCCTGCGGCATGCGTTCGTCAGCCTTGACTGGGGCTCAACGTCCCTGCTTGTCGGTCAGACCTGGCACCCGATGTTCGTGACCAACTGCTTCCCCGGCGTTGTTTCCTTCAATACCGGTGTGCCGTTTCAGCCGTTTTCGCGTAATCCGCAGATCCGTCTGACACAGTCGTTCGGCGGACTGCGTCTGATCGGTGTCGCGGCGACGCAGCGGGACTTTCAGAGCTTCGGCCCCGACCCGGACGGCAGTCCGGCGGTCAGCTCGCGATTCCTGCGCAACGCCGTTCTGCCGAACCTTCACCTCCAGGCCCAGTACGCGGCCGGAACGCACATCTTCGGTGCAGGTGTTGATTACAAGCAGCTGCGTCCGCGGCTCGTCACGCTGCAGAATACCGTCGCGGATGAGCGCATCGGCGGTTTCTCTTTTCTCGGCTACGCGAATCTCGACCTGTCCCCGCTTCGCGTGAAAGCAGAGGCCACGCTCGGTGAGAACCTGGCCGACCTTCTGCAGCTCGGCGGGTATGCGGTACGTGCCGTTGACACGGAGAGCGGCACAATGGAGTATGCCCCGCTCTCGAGCTTCTCGGCCTGGGGCGAGATCATTTACGGTCAGGACTTCCAGGTTGCGCTGTTCGGCGGGTACTCTGAAAACCTTGGCGCCTCTGAGAATCTCGTTGGTACCTTGTATGCGCGAGGAGCGAATATCGCAAACGTGTTCCGCGTGTCTCCCCGCGTTCAGTATACGACAGGCAAACTGCGTCTGGCGACGGAGTTCGAATACACGTCCGCCGACTACGGTACGCCGAATCCCGACAACAAGGGACTCGTCGAAGAGACTGTCTCCGTCGCAAACACGCGTGTGCTGATCGCGGTGTTCTACTTTTTCTGATCGTCGCGGCCGCTCCGGGCCGCCTTGCGCTGTCCGGAGCGGTCTCAACTTTTCCATTCACGCCCCGGCAGTTTTCGTGAAAGTCGGCTTCCTGTCCGATATCCATGAGGATTACACCGCGCTGTGCGCCGCGGTGAATCTCCTCGAGAAGGCACAGTGCGACCAGCTGATCTGCCTCGGTGACATTGTCGGCTTTTCCTACCCGTACCAGCGGCAGTACTCGCAGCGGAACGCCGAGGCCTGCATCGCGCTGATTCGCGAACAGTGCTCTGCCGCTGTTGCGGGAAACCATGACCTCTTCGCTGTCCGGCGCGTTCCACAGTACGCGGCAGGATTCCGCTATGGCACGGACTGGTATGCGCACGATGAACGCACCCGCCGCCGGAAAGCGCGGAAACGGCTGTGGGGATACGAAGACTTCGATCTCCCGCAGCATCTGAGCGCCGAGGCACAGGCGTATCTCCGGGCACTTCCCGAGTACAGGATAGTCGCGATCGGCGATTCCCCCTTCTTCATATCCCATTTCCGCTTTCCCGATCTCTCCGGATCGCTCGTCCGTTCCCTCCGGTCGGATCATCTCCACGAGCATTTCGCCTTCGTTCGGTCGCAGGACTGCAAGCTCAGCTTTTCCGGTCACGGACATCCCGAAGGATTCGCGCGCACGGAACGGAACAGGCTGTGTTTCAGCGGGTTTGGATCGCACACGCTGCCTCGTGATGAACAGTGGATCGTCGTACCGGGAGTGGCTCGCAGCGGACGTGCCAGCGGCGCACTGGCTTTTGACACGCGTACGTTCGATCTTGAAGCGATCGCGGTGCATGTTCCATGACCGGGAATCTGATGATACCCTCCGCCACACCCCGCAGCAGGATGTTCATCCTGAAAATCCTTCTGCCGGCCGTTCTTGCGCTGGCGCTGTTCGTGATATCCCTCTACCAATTCGTCATTCCACAGTTCGAAAACATCATCCTCGACCGCAAGCGCGAGATGATCCGCGAGCTTACAACATCGGCCTGGCATGTGCTCGACGGCTATCACCGGGAGCAGATGGCGGGACGGATGACCGAGGCGGAGGCGAAAACGGCGGCGGTCACACAGGTGCACCGTCTTCGCTACGGTGACCAGGGAAAAGATTATTTCTGGATTACCGACGATCGTCCGTTCATGATTGACCACCCGTTCCGCGAGGACCTGAACGGCACCGATCTCTCAAACTTCACGGACTCACGAGGCAAGCGGCTGTTCGTCGAGATGGTCGAGGCAGTGCGGCAAGGCGGCGACGGCTTTGTCGATTACACCTGGCAGTGGAAGGACGATTCCACGCGCATCGTCCCCAAGCTGTCATACGTCAAATCATTCAAACCGTGGAGATGGATCATCGGCACGGGCATTTACCTGGAGGATGTCCGCGCACAGATTGAATCCCTCGAGCAGGGTATCATCCGGATATCCCTCTGGATCACAGTCGCGATCTCCCTGCTGCTCACAATCATCGTCCTGCAGAACGTGCGAAGCGAACGAAAGCGACAGCAGGCCGAAGACGAGCTGCGCGAGGCGAAAGAGAAGTACCAGGCGCTCGCCGAGGCCAGTACCGAAGGGCTGCTGATGCAGCTCGACGGTGTCGCTCCGTACATGAATGCCACGCTTCTCGAAATGACGCATTATACGGATACACAGGTCGGAAACCTTGTCTGGGAGGATATCTTTCCCGATGTGAGCCGCGACGATGTGCGCCAGTCCGCCATGGATGCGGATGGCGGGACGCAGATTGAAACACGGCTGCGACGGAGCGACGGACGTACGATCGATGTGCTGCTGACGACGTCGGAGGTGCAGGTGTTCGGGAACACCGGGCTGGTGGTGATTGTCCGTGACATCGGGACACACAAGGAGATGTTCAACGAGCTGCTTGAGACGCGTGAGCGCTTCCTCTCTCTTACCAGCCAGCTTCCGCTGGCGGTGTTTCGCACCGATGCCGGGAAGGAGATGCGTATTCTGGAGGCGAATGCTGCAGCGGCCGAGCTGTTCGGATATGGTTCCATTCCCGGCCTGCTCGGTGTTGCATTCTCCTCGCTTGCAGCGGACGCGGCCACATTCGATGCTCTGTTCGATGAACTCTCCGAAGCCGGATCAATATCACATCGCATCCTGCGATTCCAGCGCGCTGACAGCCATCGCATCACGCTTTCTCTTTCCATCGCCCTCGCCCGCGATGAAGAGGGTATCCCACGATATTGCGATGTGCTTGCTGAGGACCGAAGCGGAGATCGGGACGAGGAAGAACGGCGGCGTCGATTGCTCTCGGATCTGCAGACCCCGCTGCTGTTTCTTTCCCAGCCCGTGCGGACATTGATGCGCGACCTGGCTGTCTGCGGAGCCCGGGATACGGTGCAAAGCGTGGTGCAGCTCATGGCACGCATCGACAGCAGGACGGTCCTGCTGAGAGACGATGCCGGCGTCATCATCGGACTGCTGGGCACGGATGAACTGCGGGACACGCTGCTCCTGCGCGGCAATATCACCGATCTCACTGCATACGAGATCATGCGCTCCCCAATTCTCCGCTTGCCCGAGACGGCCACCGTGCAGGAGGCGCTGACGCTGATGACCGATGTGCGAATGAACGTTATCGCGGTGACCGACCCTCAGGGCGAAGTGATCGGCGTGCTGCAGCTTGAGGATCTTCACCGCTCCTCACTGCAGTCCTACCAGCATATGCTCCGCCAGCTGCGGAGCGCCGATTCAGCCGCCGAGATCGCTTACGAGCGCAGACAGCTGCTTCACGTCTCCGCTTCCCTCATCGAGAAAAACGCGGGCGTTTCGCATATCACGCGGCTGCTCACAGCGATCAACGATGCTGCAGTCCGTCGCGTGCTCGTCCTCGCCATCGAATCGCTTGGGCCCCCTCCCTGCGAATTCACCTTTCTCGCTCTTGGCAGCGAAGGACGGAGTGAGCAGACACTGGCGACCGATCAGGACAATGCCATCATATACGCTGATGTCGGCGATGCAGATGCCGCGACCGCGGAACGGTATTTCCGGCAGCTCGGTGAATACACCTGCCGCGCACTCAATGAGGCCGGGTACGCCTTCTGTCCCGGTGACGTAATGGCCATGAATCCGAAGTGGTGTCAGCCTCTGTCCGTTTGGAAGCAATACTTCACGGACTGGATCACGACGTCGAATCCACAGGATCTGCTCGACATCAGCATTTTCTTCGATTTCCGCTGCATATATGGTGAGCGGTCCCTTGGAGATCAGCTGCGTGATCACGTATACAGTGTCGCCAGCGGTTACCATTCCTTCTTCGCGTACCTCGCACAGAACGCGCTGCGCATCAAGCCTCCGTCCTGGCAGTTCAAAGCCGCGGAGATGACTGATATCAAGCTCGCCATGCTTCCCATCGTGGACCTCGCCCGTATCTATGCTCTGTTCAACCGCATCCGCGCAACCAACACATCAGAGCGGCTCGAACGGCTCCACGAGAACGGTGTCTTTTCCACGACCGGATATCGCGACATCGCACAGTCCTATGAGCTTCTGCTCTCGTTGCGTTTCCGGCATCAGGCCCGTGCCCTGCTGGCAAATGCCTCTGTGAACAACATCATCGGCACTGCATCGATGTCTGACATCGACAGAGCGTCATTACGTCGCGCCTTCACGCATATCGAAACATTCCAGAGCAAGCTCAGCGTGGATTTCCGGGGATCGATGTAAGTACATTGTTTTCATTCTTATGCTCGGAGGAAATCATGACTGCTCCTTCCCATCCGCCTGACGCACAGATGATGCAGTTCATCCTCGGGAAATGGATCAGCCGTCCCGTGCACACTGCCGCCGAGCTCCGCATCGCGGATCTGCTGATCGAGGGACCGCAGCACGTCAACACGCTTGCAGAACGCACGGGGACAAAACCCGAACTGCTCTGCCGTCTTTTGCGCGCGCTGGCCTCCGTTGGCATTTTCCGGGAAACCGAAGACGGAATCTTCGAACAGACACCATTGAGTGAATCGCTTCAGGAAGGACGTCTCCGCTCCGCAGCGATGATGTTCCATGCCACGTGGCATGATGCTGCATGGGCACAGCTGACGGAAACTCTGCGCAGCGGGACGCCGGGTTTCGAACTCGCACACAGAGCGAATGCCTTCGACTGGTTCGCTGCGCATCCGGATGACGCGAAACTGTTCAATCAGACAAACGCCATGCAGTCCCTGCGCGTCCAGAGCGCACTGCTCGACCAGGTGGATTTCAGCAGATTCGAGCACGTCATCGATGCGGGGGGCGGACTCGGCGATCTGCTCATTCGCATCCTCAGGCGCTATCCATCCCTGCATGGCACCGTCGCGGAACGCGAGGATCTGCTTCCTGAAATCAAAGCAAACATTGCGCGGCACGATCTGAGCGATCGCATGGATGCCGTTGCCTGCGACATCCTCACCGCCGTTCCGCCCGGCGGAGACGCCATCATGCTGTCACACATCCTTCATGACTGGTCCGACGATGACTGCCTGCGTATCCTGCGGTCCTGCCGCACTGCCCTGGCCGAACAGGGCATCCTGATGATCGCCGAGGCGGTGATTCCACCGGGAAATGACTTTTCACCCGCAAAGCTGCTCGACCTCGAAGTACTCGTCATGGGAGGAGGAAAAGAACGAAGCGAACAAGAATTCCGGAGACTGCTGGCACAGGGTGGATTCAGGGATATTGCAATCACTTCGATTTCCCCGGAACTTGCCGTCATTGAAGCCCGTCCGTCCGCCGTATCGGAAGATACCCATTCTGCACCCTGATGCTGATGCAGGATGATGATTGCACGCCTGCAGGCCTACAGGGAAGGAGGGAGACCGGTGGTCATGCCCGGTAACATGACGGCGAAATAATAATGGATAATAGGGATTGCATTTATCCATATTAAATGTCACCTTTCACGACAGCACCCAACATCGCATACAATTCGAAAGAACTCATTCGTGAATCACACAACGATGATTCCCGCTTGTCGTCCAGCTGAGTGAATGTTAAAAGTGGAAGGAGTATCCCCATGAAACATCGATACATGTTTTCCGTCCTGCTCTGCACAGGTATCCTGTGCGCCGCGCTGTGGACACCCGCCCGTTCGCAGTCGTATGTCAGCGAGGCCGCATCCAACGGCTTCACGCTGAAGAAAGTGGTCAGTGATACGGCCATCGCGACAGGGCAGAATTTCTCATACACGATTTATTTTTCCATCCCCGCTGGCGCCAGCTCGGTGACGATCACCGACGTGCTTCCGCCGGCGGTGTCGTTTCAGTCCATCAGCGTCACCGCGGCCTGCGGTTCACCCACGGTGAACACGCCAACTGTGGGAAGCACCGGCGGAACGGTATCGCTGAACTGGGCGACAGTTCCCTCGGGCTGCTCGGGGTCCTTTGTCATCACGGTCAATTTCCCCAACGGCGTCACCTGTGACGGCACCACCGCACGCAACCGTGTGTGCATGGCGGGCGAACTCGGCCCGACGGGTGCAGATTTCTGCACGGGCTACGTCATCACGCGTGCCATTGCGGATGATCCGTGGAATGTCGGGAAGTGGATACTCGGGGCCGGTTCGCAGCCGGGACCCTGCAGCAAGGTCACCGCCGACTCGGTCGTCACATACCGCATCTGCGTGTGGAAGGACGTCGGTACGACGGGACAGCTCAATCTCGAAAACGCCGTCGTCACTGATACGCTGCCGCCGGGCGCGACGCTCGTGCCGGGCAGCGCGAGCTGCGGCAGCATGTCGCAATCGGGCAATGTGATCACCTGGACGATCGGTTCGCTGTCGGCACTGCCGATGTATAACACGCAGTGCTGCACATTCGACGTGTTGTATCCATCGGCGAGCTTCCCGACAGGGTCACAGATACAGAACCAGGCGACACTGGTCGGGGATCTGGGCAGTCCGAACGCTTCCTGCGGTCCCGCTGTGCACCAGAGCAATGAAACCTGCGTGGAGATCAAGCAGGTGACCAGCGCGACGTTCAGCAAATATGTCTATACAAACGGACAGCCGGGTTGCGCGGGACGCTACCGCATCTGGCTGTGCAACAACGGCAGCCTGCCGATCGACACGCTGCTCGTCACCGACACCATTCCGTCCTCGCTCAGCGGGATAACCCTCGGTTCGTCTTCGACCGGACTCAACACCTCCATCAGCGGCGGTATCGTGACGGTCACCCTCACCTCCCCCCTCATGCCAACGCAGTGCCGTTACGTGGACATCGAATTCATCATTCCTTCCACGGCTGCACCGAACTCGACCATCACCAACTGCGCGTGGCTGCAGATCCCCGGCATCGCGCCGCAGCAGGCCTGTGCATCGTTCACGGTAAATGCTCCCGCGCCGGATCCCTGCGTCTGGAAGGAACTCTGCAACGAGCAAGCCTCCTACGAACCGGGTGACGTGTTCCGGTACCGGCTGCGCATCCAGAACATCGGGGGACAGCCCATCACCGGTGCCTCGATCACTGACGTGCTCGACCCGAACCTGCAATACGCCGGGAATCCTTCCTACTACACGGCATCCTCCTGGAACGCTCCGTGCCAGACGACATCCAACTGGAGCGGTGTGACACTCTCGCAGTCAGGCAACACGCTGAACTTCTCACTGCCGACAATCCCGGCGGAATGCCAGGACATCTTCTACAACAACTGCGGTCTGTACGGCACGTTCGGCATCCCGTTCTACTTCATCGAGTTTGATGTCATGGTCACCGACACGTCGGCCCTTGGCAACATCCCGAACCATTTCACCATCGACGGCGGAAATCTGACAGCTCCCACGACGTCCAATACCGAGTACGTCAACGTGGTCGGCACCGCAGGCTTCCTGCTCGATAAGGCGGTGGCACCCGACACGTCGAGCTGGGCGCCGTCGACGACCACGACGGCGGGATCGAACGTCAATTATCGGCTGCAGCTCACCGTCGCACCGGGCAGTGTGGGACTGCGGCACGTAACGTTCGCTGATCTCCTGCCGCGCAACGATGGCACGAACGACAGCTTCATACTCGGTCCCTGCGGTCCGCGGGGCAGCATGTTCGACCTCGGATACGCATCCACCGTCACGACCACTCCGGCAGCGGCTCCCTACGCCAATCCGCTGGGATTGTCGAATGTCAACACCTTCGCTCCCGCGGGTGCGCCGGGCGCCATGTTCACCGGCGGCTGCGGTGCGGCCGGCAGCTGGTCGAGCGGCCTGAGCGCCGGTGACATGAATCTCGGCTGGTACTTCGGTGCGGCACCAATCGGCGCGGGAAGCACGGCGACGTCAGTGTTCAATGCCAGCGTCGCGGCATCCGCACAGGTCGCTGACAGCGCCTGCAATACCTTCGCCGCCAATGCCGCGGTGCGGCACCTGATCAACAGCGCCATCATCAGCGATCAGCAGACCGGCTCACTGGAGTCCAACCACGCCTGTGTTTTCATCGAAGAGGGGCAGGGCTCCAAAGACACCTGCTTCACCGCGCAGCTGAAATCCGTCACCGCCGCCGGTACGAATCCTCAGGGCGACTGTGAATACACCGTCGTCTTCACCGTCACCAACCCGGCGTTTTCCGCGGTGACCGGCTGGTTTGCATCCGACCAGGGAACGGTGACACCGTCATCGCTCTCCATCCCCTCGGGCACCAGCACGCAGACGCTGACCTTTACTGACGACCCGCCAACCGATACCTTCGCGTGCATCCGCTTCGGCGTGATCGCCGACCAGCAGCGCGTTCTGTGCGACAGTGTCTGTTTCGATCTCCCGCCCTGCGACGAGGAGAATCCCTGCGATTCGCTGGCCGTCAAACAGGCCTCGGTCACACCGACCGGCGTCAATGCCACCGGCGATTGCACGTACGAGATCGAACTTTCAATCGACAATGCAGACAGCACGACGAGCGACATGTGGTTCGAGACGCTTGCGGGTTCGGTAACACCTGCGATGATCAGTGTCCCAATCGGCACGAGTACGCAGACACTGACCTTCACCGACACACCACCCGCGGACAGCTTCATCTGCCTGCGCTACGGGTATATGGATGCCGTCGGACAGCGTGTGCTCTGCGACAGCCTCTGCTTCGACATCCCGCCGTGTGAAGAGACTCCGTGCGACTCGCTGATCAACGGCACGCTCGACACGAGCTGCTGCGAATACGACGTTACCATCGTCAACGCGGTCGGCTCACCGATCACATCGATCGCCTACACCATCAGCGGCGGTACCGTTGATGTCATCAACACCGCGCCGTGCGCTCCGGTGACGCCTGCTCTGCCGGGCAGCAGCAGCGGCGTGCTGACCTACAGTCCGCCCTGCGCCGGCAGCCTCGGCTTCAGCATCCAGGCAACGCCGTCGACGCCGGGCGGCACCGTCACCGTGGAACTCATGGTGTATCACGGCCAGAAGGATTCCTGCCGCCTGCGTTTCTCCTACGCCTGCGAGAAAGATCCGCACACGGAACCGAAGGTCTGCGACAAGGTGAAGGTCAAGCCCTTCCATTTCACCGGACTCAATCTCTCCGGCCGCACCTTCGTCGTGAGCAACACCAAGGTCCCCGCCTCACCGATCACGCACATCGACATCGATCCCGTGCCGGTGCCTTGCTTCCTGCAGGGCGGCGGACTCAAGGTCGACTTTACGCCGACTGCATGGTCGGTACCGTACACGCGGATTCCCGCCACGGGCTTCATCAGCGCCAATACGCAGGTGAAGTTCAACCTCGGTGTGGATTACACCTGCAACTGGACGGGCGTGATCAATCTCGTCGTCCATCATGCCGATGGTGACAGCTGTCTGTACACCTACGGCCCGTGGGATGCCGATCCTCCGCTGACCGGCGGCGGTGTCGTAGTGACCACCGGCATGGACTCGAAGGTCTATGCCAACCGGCTCCGTGTCGAAAACACGAGCAACACCGCTTCTGTCAAATGGGTTGCCGTCAATGTCGAAAGCGACAGCTCCGTCATCATTGCCGGCTCCGGAGATCACTGGGAGGGCACCGCGCTCAACGCCGGTGATGCCTTGCTCGATGGCTACGAACAGGGACGGCTCGAGGCGTTGTTCAGCTTCGAGACGCCCGTCGCGCCGAATGCGTTCTCGGATTACTTCAATCTTGTGGTCGCGCAGGATTCCACGCTGCCGGGACCTCCGAAAATCCGGTGGACGACGTTCGACGAGGACGGGAACGCCATCGCCACCGACACGATTCGTATCACCACGCCTGTCCTGTCAATCCGCGGTGACGGCGCGACTCCCGCTCCCGGCGACTTCCGCCTGCTGAATTCCTACCCGAATCCGGTGCGCGACGCGGCGACCATCGAGTACGAGCTCGACCGCGACATGCACGTCCGGCTCGAGCTGTACGATCGTCTCGGACAGTTCGTCGAATCGATCGATGACGGTTTTCACTGGAGCGGCAGACGATCGCTGCACCACTCAACCTCACATCTGCCGGCAGGGAGCTACTACATCAAACTCTCCTCCGGCGGTCGTCACGTCATCAAACCACTGGTGATCGTGCACTGACGACCATCGCTGCAATTTGCCGCCTTCCCGCGCAGGCACCGGCGGCAATTACAAGAGCAACCTTCAGACACACGCCCCTCTCGCTTCCCGGGAGGGGCGTGTGCGTTGACATGGTAAGCGATTCTTCGTAATGTGCTGTTGCGATACAGCAAACACACAGCTCCTGTTTCACAGCTTCGGAGGCAGTCATGCGGCGCAGGTCCGGTATCGGGTGGGACGGCATGCTCACGCTTATTTCCATCCTCGTTCTCTCGAACGCGGCAGCATCCCAGACCGTGGAGTTCGATGCCGCGCGCTGGAATCTCGAGCGCGCCAGCGTGCAGTACCACGAGGGACGAAGCAGCCTCTCAGGCATGGCATTCCTCAGGGATGTCATGGTCAAGGACGGTGTGGTCGAGGTGGATGTTTATGTCACCGGCGCGGAATCACGTCCGGGCATCATCTTCCGCCGCACTGAAGACGATGCATACGAACGCATCTCCCTGCGTCCCCATCGTTCCGGACTGTACCCCGACGCGGTGCAATACACCCCCGTTTTCAACGGCATCGAATCGTGGCAGCTGTATTACGGTCCGGGATACACTGGCGAGGCATCCATCCCCGCGGATCGCTGGACCCGCCTCCGCCTGGAGTTCAGCGGGTCGCAGGCGCGTCTGTTCGTTGGCGGATCGAAGTCACCCGCACTGGTCGTTCATGATCTCAAGCACGCAGCCGCGCGCGGGACCATCGGACTCGACGCGCCCACAGACGGCAGCGCCTTTTTCTCGCGCTTCCACTACCGGCAGGACGAAACACTCACTTTCCCTTCCCCTCCTCCGCAGATCATTCTGCCCGGCACTGTCACGCGCTGGTCGCTGTCACGTGTCTTCCCGCTCAATGAAATCGATCTCGAACGCACGCCGAAGCAGCAGGGCATCCGCGACTTACAGTGGCTGGCAGTCGAAAGCGAAGCAGACGGACTGGTGAATATCGCACGCTACCGGAAGCGAAGCGGCAATGCCCCGGACTGCGTTTTCGCGCGCACCGTCATCCGTGCGGATGACGATGAGGTGCGGGAGTTTCGTTTCGGCTACAGCGATGCCATCGCGGTGTTCTGTAACGGCCGCCTGTTGTATTCCGGGAGCAGTGCCCGCGGTCAGCGCGATCCGTCGTTTCTCGGTGTCGCCGGATATAACGATGCCGTGTACCTGACGCTGGAGGATGGAGAGAATGAGCTGATCTTCTGCGTCGCCGAGCTCTCGGGAGGCTGGGGATTCATGTGCCGCGACGGGGATGCCGAACCGCGGGATCCGCGCCTGGAACCGGCGTGGGAAATCACCCGCGAACTTCGCTTTCCGGAAGCGGTCATCTGGGATGCAGAGCGCGAGGTATTCTATGCCTCCAACCTCTTTCCCGAAGGTGACGGATTTCTTTCGAAAATCTCCCCGGACGGCGATCTGCTCGCTCGTCGGTGGGTGAGCGGACTTGAACGTCCGACCGGACTCGCTCTGCACAACGGCATGCTCTATGCCGTCACCCGCACGGGTGTTGCGGAGATCGATCCCGCGACCGGAATGATTGCGCGGCGCATCGAGGCAGACAATCCGCGCTTCCTCAATGACATCACCTTCGATGACACTGGCATCGGCTACGTCACCGATTCACGCGCCAGCTGCATTTTCCGCATGACGGAAGAAACGCTCTCATGCTGGCGCTCCGGCGATGGCATCGCGAATCCGAATGGACTCTACTACCGTGACGGTGAACTGTATTTCGGGAATTCAGGTGACGCGACCATCCGGGCCATCCGGATTGAGGACGAACGCATGCGGACGGTGGCACAGCTGGATCCCGGAAGCATCCTCGACGGACTGACGGGCATGAGCGGCGGGCGGCTTCTGGTCTCCGCTCACGAGGGACGCGTGTTCGAGATTTTACCGGAGGGTGAGGTCCATCCGCTGCTGGACCGGCGAACAACAAGGCGTTTCTGTGCGGACTTCGCATGGGTGCCGGAGCTGCGCCTTCTTGTGATTCCGTCCCTGCGCGAAAATTCCATCACGGCCTTTTCCGTGGACAACTGAGATTTCAATAGGGGATTCGCGTTTACGGTCTGGCAGCTGACGTGCTGCATTACCGCAGCGCTTTCAGCAGCTGATCGATGCGCACCCGCGCTTGTTCGGGAGGATTACACTTCCTTGCCTTTTCCAGAAGACGGAGTGCCTCGGCGCGGCGTGACGGATCCCGCAGATATGTACTCGCGGCGATAAAGAGAAACTGCGCGTCATCACCATGGTGCTGCATTCCTTCCGCGAAAACGGAATCAGCCGCCTCCCGTCGGCCGTCCTGGAACAGGCTGCTGCCGTAGAGTCCGTCCATGCGCGGATCGTGAAATCCCGCATCCCACGCATGGGAAAAACACGCGGCCGCCTCCGCCATCCTTCCTTCCTCATAGAGCAGCGTTGCGCTGAGAAGCTCGTATCCGCTTTTGCATCCCGACCGCCGGGCGAACCGTTCCATCGGCTGGTACAGGTCACGTGCTGTTCCGTACTGCACGGCATCGGCCGCCACGACGGCACCGAGGGAATCGATCTGCCAGAGGCTGATCGCATAGCCCCTGTCGGTCTTCTTATCCCGCAGTTCCCGCGCCTGTGATTCGAGCGCACCGAGCATCCACGTGTTCAGCCGGAGATACGCATCCGGCTGTGTCCGCACATGCAGCAGCGCATTGGTCATGAGGAGACGATACTGCTCGGGATATCCCACGACCTCGATCATGCGCTGCAACAGGCGCGCCTCCCGCGCGTAGTCCGATTCGTGCAGCGCGTGCTTGCGCAATGCCTCGTATCCGCTGAGCGCATAGTCGCCATACATGTGTTCGTCGTCGAGCGGCATGATATCCGCGAAGCGCGCGGCAGACGCATCCTCATCGACATTGACCGCGATCCAGGGAAGCATGAACAGCGCAGCGGTGACGCCTGTCTGCAGCAGACGCGCCAGCCGGACCGCGTGCGCTTCCCCGCTCTGCACCGCGAATATCAGCAGTGCGACCATCGCACCCAGCGGCGCGGCGATATCCCAGTCCCTCGCGAGCCCGAGCGACGTATTTGCAAACAACAGGAAGAGCATGAAAAAGAATGCGGCAATGAGCTGCAACCGGAGGCCGTCATCGAACTGCAGTGTGTGTCTGCGTGTAATGAAAAGGATGCCGAGATAGAGAAGGGGAAAGAGTGCGACGAGCAGAACGAGATTGATCAGATCGAGCAGGTGCCAGGACGACAGGAGCGTATACGACAGCGTTCCGGCATCGGTGGATACCGGCTGCAGCGGCATGACGACGCGGCTGTCGGAATGCGCGAACCCGGCTGCCAGGTATACGAGTCCGGCCGCCACGATGATCCCGCCGGCGGACAGCAGTATCGCACGCCATGATCCAGTCAGTACTCGCATGAAGGTGTGCCGGCGCAGAATAAGGAACAGCAGGGTCGGCAGCAGAGCCAGCGTCATGTAATGCGCCGCAAGTGCCAGGATGAAAAGCAGAATCGCATGCCATGGCGGACGCCCATCGCGCATGACGCCAGTGGCGGCCAGCAGATATGCGGTGACCGCGAGATGCACGGGGAGATACATTTCCACGTAGCCGAAAAAAAGCAGCACACCCCCTGTTCCCCAGATCAGCAGCAGCAGCGGAAGGCGCGCCGCGCGATCCTTCTCAAGGGCAATGATGAACCCGATCGCTGCCGCGCCGATAAGCGATACTGCGTGAAACGGATAATGCGCTGTTTCGGGAAGCGGCATCCCGATGGTATTGATGACGGTGGGGATGCCGGAAGCCAGTCCGTGAAGCAGCACTCCTGCCAGCGGGGCGGACTGCAGATTCAGGAGCAGCGTGCCGGTGTATCCCTGTGAGGAGCCCATCCGATAGATCTCGGCGATCAGTGAGCCTCCGTCCCCATAGAAGAATGTCTTCATCGGGAACACAGCGACAGCGATGATGAACACTGCCACGCTGCCGACAAAAAGACGATTCCAGATGGTATTGCCGATATGCTCGAAGGCGTGCTCCAACAGACCGCGCCAGAACGGAAGTGCGGCGATCAGCGGGAGCGCAGTAAACAGAGCGACCAGGAGCGGATCGTGATACCGCAGCATGTCGACTCCCCACAGCCGTGCTCCGGGGAATGCGAGTGCGGCAAGCCGGATGACGGCAGCTGTGAGAGCAGCCGTTATCAGGACTGACGGACTGTCATTCTTGGATTTCCCTGCCATGCACCCTCTCGTGGTTCAGCTCATCGCAGACAAGGTATCCCGCTCGGATGGATTGTGCAACGCAGAAGTTCCATCTGCCGACCATCAGGCCCTCGCGTTGATTGCCGGGATGAACGGAGCCCGAGGAAAATCACATCCCAACATTGACATCAACGTCCTGCTCACGCCGACGCGTCGGCTGGTAGTTGTTGAAGTTGTATGTCAGCGTGAGGTTGACGACAGGTACTTCCGGCTTGATCAGGAAACTGTTGGCGAAATTCCTTCCTGTCGTCGAGACGTCGTAATATGTCGTTTCCAGAAGATTGCGGGCCTGCAGCGTAACGGCGAGCGCACGGTTGAAAAACTCGCGCCGGGCAGACACGCTCAGATAGAACAGTGGCTCGGTCGTGCTCTGCGGTCCGATCTGACGGCTGAGATACATGCCGGTGATCTGCAGCCGCGTCACCGGGGAAAGCGTACAGATGGTGTTGAGTCGCGCGGTCCAGGTGAATGCGTCCTCATCAATATCCCGCCCGAAGGCAGTGCCCTTCACCGCATTGCGAAACAGATTCACATTGGGATCCAGTCGGAGCCATCGCGCGGGACGGAAGCTCGCCGACAGTTCGGCTCCCATGTTCGCCGTTTCGGCGAAGTTGCCGAAGGTGATGTTGAGCTTCCCGCTTTCATCCGCCGACTGCGCCTGCCACACCGTGTTGGTCGACATCCGCGCATAGGTCTGCACCGCAACGTAGACGCCGGAATACATCTTCTGATAGTTCAGTTCGAGAGAATGCGTGTACTCCGGCAGCAGACGCGGATTTCCAGCCGTTGAGAGATAGCTGTCATTATAGAAGGGAAACGGATTCAGGAGATTTTCATTGGGACGGTTGATGCGGCGGCTGTAGCTGAACTGCAGCTGATGGGTGCCGAAACTGCGCGCGAGACTGACGGAGGGAAACCAGTCCAACCGGTCATATACAAAATCCTCACCGAGCGTCTTCTGCTCGAGCACGCGGTCCATGTATTCCGCGCGGATGCCGAGTTGATACTGCACGTCCCAGAGCTTGTCCGCCCAGGTCACGAATCCCGCATGCACCTGATTGGTCAGATCAAACGCGTTGCTCAGTTCCACATCGCCCAGCCAGGCTTCAGTCCCCCAGTCGTATACCGCCTGCGTGACATCATACGAGCGGATCGAGTAGTCCGACTGGATGCCCGTTTCCAGTGTCGCCGCAGGAGTCGGCTTATCCTTGAAATTGAGCTTCACGCGCGCCTCGTGCCGGTGGGCATCGGAATCGAGCAGTGTACTCCACGGCTGCGCTGATTTCGACTGGAATGCAGGATCGGATTCATACTCGCGCGTGGTCTGTGTATACGGCAGCACAACCCGTGTATACGTCGCTTCGGCCGTGAGCTGGCGTTTCTCCGGCACAATGCGGTATTCCCAGAACATACTGCCGTTGAGAAAGGTGGCGGTCAGGTCAAAATCGTTGTTGATCTGCTGAAAGGATGCGCCACTGAGTGTCTCGTTGCGTACATCGAACGCGAATGTGCGCGGGATGCGTACCTGTCCACCGCTGCCGTTGACCGAGATGGTGTGACCGGTTTCGAACTGATGCTCCAATCCCAAACGGACGTTGAACTGATCGCGGATGTCACGCCGGTGCATTTCCGTGGTGTTGTCGATGTCGCCGTCCGGCGTAAAAGTGCGCCGATCGACATCCTGTACCTGGAAGCGGGTAATCTTCCGGTAGTCCACTCCTCCGCTGAGCTTCGTCGACCCCAGATTCATGTTCACCGTAGCATCCGTGTTGTATTTGTCGCGCGTCCCTGCGCCGACGTTCACGATGGCTTTTGTGCTCCGGCTCTTTTCCCTGCGCAGGACCACGTTGACGATGCCCGCCGATCCCTCGGCCTCGTATTTCGCCGAGGGATTCGTCATCAATTCGATCCGTTCGATCAGGTTGGCGGGGATCTGCCGCAGTGCGTCCGATCCCTGGAAAGGATAGGGCCGGCCGTTCACGAGCACGGTGAAATTCTCGCTGCCGCGCAGGGTGACGTTGTCGTTCGCGTCGACGCGCACCGATGGCTGCTCCCGCAGCACGTCAAGCGCGCTGCCACCTTTGGCCTGCAGTGACTTTCCCACATTGATCACTTTTCTGTCGAGATGAAATTCCTCTGCCGGACGTTCAGCTTCTACGGTCACTTCATCCACTTCCACGGCGCGTTCACTGAGTCCGATGGATCCCAGGTCGAGTACGCGCTTCGCTGCCTCGACGACGAGACCTTCTGACTTCCGCGTTGCATATCCGACATAACTGACGGTCAGCACGTAGCGGCCGGCCGGCACAGCGTGCAGAATGAATTCGCCCGTCTCCCCGCTGTAGGCGGAGGCAGCGACTTCGCCGTTTCCCTCATGACGCAGAACAATATTGGCATACATCAGGGGAGCTTTTGTCTCGGCATCGACAACGACGCCTTTGATCGACGGAGATTTCCCTTCTTCTTCCGCCTGGAGATCGGGTGTCATCAGAATACATGAGCAGAAAAGCAGGATGAAAAGTGGGCGTGGATACCGCATGTTTCCCTCGTGAATGATGGCTCTCGCACGAAGGAGTTACGGCGTTGAATATCATTTGTTGCGGCAACATACCGGAGGGATTGCGAATTACCCTGTGCCATCCACCGCCCGCCTCTGCACACCCGCCCCCATGCACCGCATGCAGCATTCATCCCCAGATACGATCGTCCCCGTTCATCGAGCCAGCACTACGACACGGTACCCAGCCGCCCAAGCACCTTTCCGCGAATTAGTGCGACTGAAAGATCCAGGAAGCGGTAATCCGCGATTTCACGATAGAGCTTCATCGCGCGTTCCGTATTGCCCAGCCCCTCCTCTGCCTGCGCGGTACGGAACTTCACCACGATATTCTCAGGATCAGCCCGCTTGAAATGTTCCAGCGCTTTGGTGTAGTTCTCCTGCTTGAGTGCGATGAAGCCCCACAGCAGATGCACGTTTTCCATCGCCCTCGGATCCTTGAGATCTTTCAAATACTCCGCTGAACGATCCGCCAGTTCACGCGCTCTGTCATACTCGCCCATATGTGCATGCAGCGCGGATTCATACCGCAGGATATTAGCCTCCGCCATGGTGTTGAATTCCGGGCTGTCCATCTGCTCCGCGATCCTGCGATATGATGACGCGTAGTTTTTGAATGCCTCGCGGGCGATATCGAATTTACCTGTCCAGATCGCCAGGTTCATTCTGTGAATACAGCACAGTGAGCGAGCGCGAAGAAGTGTACCGGGATCCGTGATCAGCTCCGGGAGCTGCTGCAGTTCGTCCTGGTTTGCTTCGAGCGCTGCCTCGATGTCATTATCCATCACATGGGTAATCACGGAGTAATTCAGGGCATACATCCGATCGAGGCCTTCCGCCGTGTTCAGTGCATTGCGATAATCCGCCCGGGCTTCTTCATAATGTCCCATGAAGCTGTTCGCATGCCCTTTTTTTAAATGTGCCGTTGTGTGGCCTGGCTGAAGTTCCACTGCGCGCGCATAGGCCTCATGCGCCTCGAGAAGTTTGTCCTGTGCTCGATACACGTCACCCAGCCGAATGAACGGCTCGGATTCCTCGGGTGCAAGATCCGCGTATGAGCGCGCATACTGTTCAGCCTTCCCGAGGTCGATCGGTTCGTTGAACGTGTACTCATAGGCGAGAAAAGAATGTGCGGCGGGATATTCGCTGTCCAGCTTCACCGCTTCCTCCGCCGCTTTCCGGCATTCACCGGTCTGTCCCAGATTATCATAGGCGTCTGCCAGGAACAGACGGGCGCGGGCACTGCGGGGATACATCTCTGCCAGCTGCCGACAAATTTCGAGCATGCCCTCTGTGTCGCTCTCCTCGAATTTCCGCATCGAGCTGATGATCAGCTGTTCCGCTTCGCTCGACCCCGCGGCATACCGCTCCGCGAGATCCCGATACGTCGTCCACAACACGGCATTGTCGCTGAGATAGCCGCGATCACAGTAGGCCAGGGCAAATGTCGAGTCGGCGGCGATCGCCTTGTCGAGCAGCGGGATCGCGTCATCATTGCGTCCGACTTCATGAAGGTATCGTGCCTGCAGGTAATACTCACGCGCCTCGTCAGATACCGTCGTGACAGGAACGTCGTCTGTTGACTCCTTCTGCTGACCGCAGGCGGCAATGAACAGCACCGCACAGGCGAGAAACAGAATTCCGTGGTGATGTCTGAAATGCTTCATCGTCAGTCTCCTTGGAAAGTGAAATATGCGCCTCATACCACGGAAGCGAATGGTGTATCACACCGCCATGAGAGCGACTGCCGGTACATCAATGGATATGCGACCGTGCGCGCCTCACACCGGCGAGGTGTTGTTATACGAGATGCTGAGAAACGTCAGGAGACTAGGATATAATGATCCTATTTTTGCCCAATGTCAAGCGGGATGTTTTTTCATCCTGTCACGGGACCGTACATGAGATGCATGGCATGATCCCGGGCGCTCCTCCCCCCGAGACGGTGCTGGAAGCTGAAATAATGTCCGTCTATCCCAGCCAGCCCTCTGACCGATACCAATCGTAGGTCACCGCCATTCCGTCGGAGATGGAATGGCGCGGTTCGAAGCCGATGCGGCTGCGCGCCTTGTCGATTGAACAGGTCCATGCTTCCTGCACGGCCTCGCGTACTTTCTGCACATTGAAGAACACCTGTCTGCGGAGCAGACGTCCCACGGCTTCCCCGGCGGCTCCGACGATATAGATGATCCCTTCCGGCAGATGGAAGACCAGCGGATTCTTCTTCATCGCCTGCGCGATCATCCGGCAGATCATCTCGGTGCTGATATTCTCCCCGCCGATGAAAAAGACTTCTCCTGCACCCGACGGATGTTCACCCGCCTGGATAATACCCCGAACCAGATCTTCCACGTAAACGAGGTTGAGCTGATGACGGCCGGATCCGAGCAATGGCTCGATGCCGGTGCGAATCATCTTGAAGTATCGGAAGAAATCACGGTCGCGCGGACCATACACAGCGCTGGGACGCACAATGGTCACCGGGACACGGTCAGCAGCATCCAGCACCTCAATTTCCGCAAGCATTTTACTGCGCCCGTAGTGAGATACCGGATGATAGTGCGTGGTTTCCGTGACCTCGTCGACCCCGAGACGGGGTCCCACAGCCGTGAGACTGCTTACGTAGACAAAGCGCTGAAGCTTCGTGCAGTGACGCTCGCAGATACCCAGCAGTCTGCGCGTTCCGAGGTGATTCACCGTGTAGTAATCAACGGATCGCCGCGCACGCGTGAGTCCGGCAAGGTGATAGACAATGTCCACATCCCTCAGCAACGGAGCGAGCGCCTCCTCGTCTCGGAGGTCAGCGATGGTGACGGGCACAGGGAGGTCGGAACAGTACATGTGATCTTTCGCGACGACGCAGACATCCCATCCGCGCGCCAGCAGGGTTTCGACGAGGTGGCTTCCGATGAAGCCGCTTCCTCCGGTGACCAGGGCTTTCATGACGAACCTCTCGATGATGATTGTTCCGATTGAAGTCTTGGGAATGGATTCAGGAATGCGGGCTGGGCCGGCGAGACGGCGCTGCGCGTCTGTGGCCGCGGCACGCCGGCGCGGAGTACCAGATAAACCAGGATTCCTGCCATGGTGACGCCGACCACCGCGTCGGACAGGTAATGAAAGCGCCCGTACACCGTGGCGAGCGGAATGCTCAATAGCAGGGGCGTCATGATGGCAGCCCACCGGCGATGCGTTCGCCAGAGAAACAGGAACATGACCGTGCCTGCAGCGTTATGCGGACTGGGAAAGCTGCCTCCCGGATAATGCTCGTTCGCGCGAATCCAATTCGCGGCATCGGTGAACAGACCGCCAGTCAGCGGAACGGTGTACTGATCGGGATCGAAGAACAGCTGGCTCGCGACAGGATAGAGCACAAATCCCAGATCACAGAGCAGGTTTACCGCCAGCAGACTGAATAGATAGGCGTACATTTCGCGCTCACCTGCCACGCGGTAGACAACCCAGGCGGTGAAGGGCATGAGCGGCACATACAGGACGTAAGACGCCATCAGCCATTCGGTCAGTGCCGGCGTGGTGATGCGTTCAAGCATATGTGAGAGTTCGATTCCCGTGAACTGTGTTTCGAAGGCAATCAGCGCGGCGTCGTTCCAGCCGTCTGTCAGCATGTGCTGCAATCCGGCGACGGCACTGAACAGGAAGCTGGCCAGTGCAATCGTCCCCGCGGCACGCACGGCGGCGCGCAGCGGGCGCTTCATGCGCGGAGAGAAGACGATGACGGCGATCGTCACCCCGAGGGCACCGAGAACACGGACACGGAGCTGCACCGCATCGTCGATGTGATCGGGAAACAGGAGAGTGAGCAGCAGGATCGTCAGGAGTGCTCCTACCGCCGTGGACGCAAGCACGTCATACCAGAATCGATTCATCGTTCGGAGATTCATGATGCACCTCCGGATGAGAGTGTGATACACAGATCCGTAATGAGACCGATGGCGGCATGCAGCAGCAGCGGCCAGAGAATGGAACGCGTGCGGACGGCAAGCCAGCCGAACAGCAGTCCGGCGCCGATCGATGCATAGAGTTCCCCCGTGGGATACCCGATATGCCACAGTGCCGAGGGGAGTGTCGTGATGGCGATCGCGACCGCATCCCCGACGGAGTCACGGATACCGAAGAGCATGAATCCCCGGAAGAAAAATTCCCAGCCGACATAGAAAAGGAACACTCTTCCAACCGCGTACTGCACGAAACGCGCGGTCGATTCCATGGCACTTTTATCGACGGGATAAAATGCCCGCATGTCATCCATGCCGGCGGCGGGCAGCAGCATTGCGACTGCAATGACGGGAAGCAGTATTCCGACGGCCGTAAGACCGAACTTCCAGTCGCCGAGCCGCACGCCGTAATCCGCGAGCGGCTGGCGGAATGATCCTCGAATGAGCAGCAGAGGAATGGCGGCGAACAGCAGCAGCGTGCATGCGGAGTACAGCCAGACGCGTGCGCTCTCGGAGACCAACACGCCGACAGCCGGGAGTGTGTCCACGCCACAGGCCTGGCGATGGATGGTCGTGATCACGACTCCGACCAGCAGTACGACAGCGGCGCGGCGTTCTTCGGCACGCATGTGAAGGCCGAGAAGCGGTGTGAGCGAGAGCGGTTTCATGACAGCGCCTCCCCTGCGCGCACACCGCGAATCCAGGCGACGGTTTCCGCGAGGGCATCCTCGACCGGCATCGGTTCATACCCGATTTCCCTGGACGCACGTGTGTGGCTGCAGATCCAGTCACTGTAGAAAACATCCACCCAGGCGGGAGTAATCGCCGGTTCGCGCAGCCCGAGTTTGCCGACAGCCAGTTCGAGCTGCGCGAACAGCTTCGCGAGCGTACGCGGTACCGCCAGAAGCACGCGCCGCTTTCCGCCAGCTTCCGCGAGCAGCTCGAACAGCTCAGCATACGTGAGATTCGCTCCGCCGAGGATGAAATGACGTCCGCGTTCGGCACGCTCCATGGCTGCAATGCAGCCCCGCACGACGTCTCGCACGTACACGTAGTTCCCCACAGCGTCGCCGGCGCCGGGAACGGTACGCCAGGTGCCATTCAGATACTGCCTGATGAGAATCGTCGTTGAGTTCGCCTCTGTCAGCTTTCCCGGACCGAAGACTCGCGTCGGATGCACAACGACGACATCGAGTCCGCGACGCAACGCGTCCTCGACGACTTCTTCGCCATCACGCTTCGACTGCTCATACAGGGTTTCTGCCGGCACTTCGCGCACCGTGTCTTCTGTAACGGCGGCACCATTCGACGGACCGTAGGTCATGATGGTGGAGGTATACACCACGCGGTTCACTCCGCATTCGTGCGCGATGTCCAGGACCGTGCGCAGTGCTTCGATGTTGATGCGGCGCACATCTGCTTCATCTCTCGCCCAGTTCTTCGCCAATGCCGCGAGATGATACACGCGGTCAGATCCGTGCATGGCCTCACGCACATCTTCTGCCGACGCCAGATCGCCGCGAAATATCCGTATGCGTGGATCTGTCAGGTTCGACGTATCGGAGCTCGGACGACAGAGCACTTGAATGCGCTCACCGCGCCGAAGCAGTTCTTCCACGAGACGCGCACCGATGAATCCTGTGGCGCCGGTCACGAGCGTTGTCATCGCACACCTCCTTTCCCTCCGGATCCGCGCTCGAGGCTGGCGGTGCTTGCGCCCGGCTTCCAGCCGCTGCGCCTGAATGACTTGAGTTCGATGGATATGGAGCCGAGGGCAAGATCGATTTTTGCGCGAAGCGGAATCGCCGATCCGTCGGCAAGGCACCAGAGCTCGTAATCTCCGTCCATTCCACCGACGCATTCCTCTTTCCATCCGGCGCGCACGGAGATTCGGTATGCAGGCACCTCGTCGTCGAACGCATCGACATCCACCTCCTCGCGCTCGCGATGCGCGATGATGCGGGTATCGGCAAGTTCGTAATCCATCAGCACGGGGATCACGAGATTCTCACCGCTGCCGGCGAGTCCGCGCATGTACATGAGCACGCCGAGCGCATCGAAACATCGCCGCGGCTCCGTTCGCTTCTTTCGAACGGGATTTCCCTCACCTTCCTTGAGCAGCATGGTAAAGGTTCCCGATACGGGATCGTGCGTGTAATGCCGGTATTCTTTTGGATCATGATCGATCCGTACGATGAAATCAGTGCTTCTCGGGTCATCGGGCGACAGCAGGGAAATATCCCGCATGTCGACGTCGATGAACGGAATGCCTGAAGCCGTGCGTACGCGGAGCTGCACGCGACTGCGCGTGTCTCCTTCCATGCGCGACTGCCGCACTTCGATACTTCCGAGATGAAAAAAGCTCCAGCTGACCGAGTAGCGCAGCACCTCCCGCTCCGCGAACGGAGCCGAACTGTAGCGCGCGCTAAGGTTCTGCGACTGTCCCGCGGCGGTCGCGATGACAATACCCAGCATGACGGCGGTGATCCCCATGCTTCGCAATACGCTGTTGACTGTGCGTGTGTGTTTCATGATGTCCTCCTTGCTTCGTCAGTCGTGCCACATGAATGACCCGGGACCGGACTGACGGATCAGGCGGCAGAGCAGAAGTCCGGCGGACACGGCCAGCGTGGCGACAGCGGCGGCCACGGCGGCGATCTGCAGAATGCTTGCGGTTTCCATGATGCTCTCCGGGTTGTAATGATGGTTCGGTTGCTGAGAGCAGGATAAAGGAACCGCGCATCCTGAATGTCATCGGATTGTCATGATTGCGTCAAAGGTGTTCGGGTTCTCCGCCGTGGAGGACTCCACCGCGGATACGGGTAGAATGAGGAGATGGGAGCGGCCCATCAGCGCGTCAGGAGGCTCAGTCGGTGCCCTGGGGATTGACTGGACTGCGAAATTGTGACTTCGACAGCATGGTCCACAGTGTGTCGAGATCCTCGAGATACTCCGCGCCGATGCGCTGCAGCGTATCCAGATAGCCGGCCGCGGCCCTTCCGCCGACGATGAGAGGAAGCGCATCGGGAAGCAGCCGCCCGAGGGAATTCAGCTCGGATTGAATGCGGGGATCGTTCGGGGGGAAAACAATGCTGAGCAGTACCATCGAAGCGCCGAGCTCGCGTGCGGCAGATGCGATTTCCTCCGCCGGGAGATCAGACCCGAGGAAGATGATATCCCATCCGCTCATGGCGGCGACATTTGCGATCATCAGTGCACCGAGTTCGTGCACCTGTCCCTGCGGCGTGGCCACAATCGCCGTGGGTGCGGTGTGAGCAGCCTGCGACGTGGTGAGCGCATTCAGGAGATAATTCCGCACAACGGTCGTCGCCACATGTTCATGCGCAATACGCAGACGTCCCTCCATCCATCCCCGACCGACTTCCTCGATAAACGGAACAAGTACCTGCTCGAGAAATTCACGCCGGGAAAAGTCCGAAGATGCGCGCAGGAGCGCCGCTTCCATCGCACGCGGGTCAAGGGCGCGCGCATGGTCGAGCAGCGTTTCCCGAAGACTGACGGCGGCATCTCCCTGCTTCGCGTTCGTTCCCTGCTGCCTGCGCAGCCGATCCTCTTCCTCAACCATCCTGCGCAGCTCATCGATCGGCAGATCCGCGATACTGCCGATGGCGTGTCCCCGCTCCGTGAGCCTGCGCAGCAGACGCAGATGCTCGACATCCTCTTCAGAATAGAGGCGTCGGTTCGTGTCTGTTCTCTCGGGATCCACGACACCGTAACGCTTTTCCCATGAGCGGATGACATACGGGGAAAGACCCGAAAGACGGGCCGCGACTTTCATGACATATCTTGGCTGCTGCATGGCATTAACTTACTTTTTGTATAAGGAACTTCCAAAAATTGCTTCAAAAAACCTGACTGCACAAAAAAAAATTACAAATAATGTTCATATATGGAACCAAATATTCTAGACATTCGTTGCACATCTTGTAACAAAAATTGAAAATGCTTTCAAGGAGCCGTTATGAATATCACGAATTTCGTATCCCGACGCAGCCTGAAGCTCGCTGCCATCATGCTCGCTGCCTCGGTCACCCTCGCCGCCTGCAGCGACGATGACGATGATGTCGTTTCCCCGGAACCGCAGCAGAATAGTATGATCCGTGTTCTGCACATGAGTTATGACGCTCCTGCGGTCGACATATGGGTCGACGGAAGCAAGGTTGTTTCCAATCTGGCCTACGGAGAGAGTTCCGGTTACGCCCCGGTTTCCGCCGGCACGCGCAGCGTCACTGTGGTACCTGCCGGACAGACGGAGCCTGCCGTAATCGAAGCAGATCTTCCGATTGCAGCCGATCAGATGCTCTCCGTGCTGGCAGTGGACGCACTCGCATCGATCAGCGCAGTCGTCGCCACGGACGAAGAGCCTTCCGACAGGGCGAAAATTCGTTTCATTCACACGGTCTCCGATGCGCCGGCTGTTGATATCAAGGTGAACAGCGGTGATGGTGCCAGTCTATTTACCGCGGTTGATTTCTCCACTGCTGCGGACTACATCGAGGTTGACGGCGGAACCTATACACTCGTCGTCACGGCACACGGATCAACGAACGAGCTCGTCACTTTTGATGGTGTGACGCTGGAAAACGGCAAGGTCTATACCGTTATTGCGCGCGGCACGCTCGATCCCATGGATGCGTTCTCCTTCGGTGTGCGCACCTTCATCGACGACAGCAGCGGAAAGTCCTTTGTCGACCTGACCCCCACGGAATGACAACAGCCTCAGTAAATTCAGCGCTCTGACAATTCAATTCGCAGATCAGATTCATTCTCTACATCAATCACCCAGGAGCACATCATGAAGAAGCTCGCATATATTCTCCCGCTTTTCCTTCTCGCTTTCGCCGCGCAGCCACAGCTGCAGGCCAACGGAAATTCCAAGCCCGGCGCTGACAAGGATATTGTAGCCGTGGCAGTCGAGGCCGGATCGTTCACCATTCTTGCCAAGGCGCTGACCGAGGCCGGACTCGTCGGTGCCCTGCAGGGTGACGGGCCGTTCACTGTCTTCGCCCCCACGGACAAGGCATTCGAGCAGCTGCCCGAGGGTACGCTGGAGAGCCTGCTCAAGGACAAGGACGCCCTGAAAGAGATTCTCCTCTATCACGTCGTGAATGGTGAAGTCGGTTCCAAACAGGTCGTGAACCTTGACAAGGCGACGACACTTGCCGGCAAGGATCTCCGCATCAGCATCAATGACGGACGCGTGATGATCAACTCCGCGAAGGTCACCACCGCGGATGTCTCCGCATCGAACGGCGTGATTCACGTCATCGACGAGGTGCTCATCCCGACGAAATCGAAGTCCAAGAAAATGTCTTCCTCATCCGGAAGCTGTCAATAATCGTCAAGTCACTCAGGAAGCACACCTACAGCTGACGATACACACAGCGGCCCGGCCTCAGTGCCGGGCCGTGGTGTTTTTGGGAAGAATAGGATTCAGGGGATTTCATTACGTGGCAGTTCCCGGCACCTCATCGCAGAACGAAAATCGGACGATGCGGCACACCCGGTCATCGCATAATGAGGATCGGACGAAGTAGTACGGCATCAGCCGACTGCAGTCTGATCATGTACATGCCGGGTGACCAGCCGCCCGCATCGAAACGCACAGCGTGTGTTCCCGCGCGCCGGATGTCCTGATCGAGCACTCTTTTCAGCTCACGCCCGTGCACATCGTGCACGGTCAGTGTCGCCGCACCCCGCCGCGGCAGGACGAACGAGAATGTCGTCACGTCGGAAAAGGGATTGGGGTAATTCGCCTGCAGCCGCAGACCGGTCGGAATCGCCTCATTCCCGGAACCGATACCCGTCACACCTTCCCAGCCCGCGAGACGCGCCATCATCCACCAGAAGGCGCGTCCCTTCATCTGGCAGTTGAGACACTGTGAATGTGCGCAGGAGCAGCTTTCGCATTCGCCGGGGTTGCGGGCGCACCACTCCTGCGCCCAGTTGCGGCGCTGACCGTTCCCGTCGATATAATCGCAGTTGTCGTTCGCGGAGCGGTCCAGGAAATAATTCCCGTCGGGGTCATAGCTCTCGATGTCCGCGAAGTCGAAAAGCACCTTTCCGTTGTCACGGCAGAATGCGCGAATCTGCTCGTTGCGCTGATGCAGGTTTCCTTCTTCACCCGTGCCATCGAGATGGCCCGTCATGTAAACGAAGGTAACATCGGGATAGTCCCGTTCGAGCTGATACATGGCCTGCAGGTATGTGTTGATGCCCTCGACGGTGTTGTCGGAGCAGCCGCCGCACCATGACCACATGATCATGTTGCGGTCGCAGTCCCCGCGATTCAGCAGCGCACGTGTGGCCGCTTCCCAGGTCAGGTCGCCGCGGTGCCCGAGATCTCCCGACGGCACGCGATCGTGAAGAGACAGTGCTCCGCCGTCTCCGTCGCGGTTGAATGCGTATGTGGACCCTTCCTGTGCCTGCAGCACAGACATGCCGCTGACAATCTGACTGCCGTGTGATGTATGCCCGTATGCGATGCGAAACTGCTGCTTTGCCTGTTCAATCCACGTCACCGGCACGGATGTGATTCGAATGCATGTGTGATCGGCGATGATCGCCTGCTGCGCCTGGCACAGCGGCACGGCGAAAAGGATAAAAGCTGCAAGGGGAAAAACGAGGCGACGCATGTATGCACCCGCTGCTGTTGAGAGGACACCGGGAACATAGAAAATAAATCAAATCCTGACAAGAATTTCCGCTTCGATGCGGGAGACGACGAAACGGAATCCCGGAGCACAAAAAAAATCGCGGCACAGGGCCGCGATTCGTACTGCGGATCAGATCCGCAGAAAACGTCGGTCGAGCTTACCAGCGATCGTTGCGCGGCTTCGCTTCGTTGACCTTCATCGTGCGTCCCATCAGCTCACTGCCGTTGAGCGCGGTCATCGCCTGCTGCGCCTCGTCACGGTCCGGCATCTCGACGAAGCCGAAGCCCTTGGAGCGTCCGGTCACGCGGTCACTGATCACATTGGCCTCGGAGACTTCACCGAAATTGGAGAAGGTCTCTTTCAGCATGGTGTCGGTAACGTCGTAGTTCAGGTTTCCAACGTAGATATTCATGGTAATCCTCAAAGTTGCGTGCTGCAAGAAAAATACACCGTCGAAGATCAAGCACGCGAAGAACACGACAGTGTGAAACCGCATTTCGGTTTCAGGGGAATTGCATTATCTCCATGCACCGTCTGAGAAGGCACGGCACAGCATTTCCCCCGTCGCTCCATACTCTGCGGGATGCTGATCGAACTGAAAATTCTGGTGGTGCCAAGAAAACGGACTGCATCGTGAAACGGAACGATCACATCGAATCGGACGAAAACTGCTCGGGAAAGGAAATGCGCGATGTGATGTACGCGTGATGCTGCAACGAGTGCGGCGATCTTTCGGCAGAGAGATCAATACCGATGTGATATACAGCTTAAAATATATTTCTTTTTGTCGTGATATGCAACGGTTTATTCAATCCGGTCGGGAAGCGACACCGCATGCCTCCGCATGCCCTTCCAGGGATCCTCCCGCTTCGCAAGCCGCCTGCGGATGTTCCGGACCGTATAGGTGTCGGCATGCAGGCTGTGACGACGCTTGCGGACCTCCTCCCACGTAAGCGGTGCAGCAACGGGCGCTCCGGGTATCGCGCGCACTCCGTATGGCGCGACGCTGTGCATGCCATACGCATTGCGTGTCGCATCCAGGTAGAGGCGTCCCTCGCGCCTGTTCTTTCGCTGTTCCGTCGTAAAGCGCTCCGGATGTCGCTCGGCCACCGCGTCACAGATGCGCATCGCCATCACCCGCACTTCATCGAACGGGCGTTCCCTGCGCAGAGGAATTACGACATGCATGCCGCGGGAACCCGTGGTCATCACGAAACTGGGCAGGTTCAATTCCTCCCTGCAGAAATCATGCAGCGCCAGCGCCGCGTCGACGACTTCGGTGAAACGCTTCCCTGAAGGGTCGAGGTCAAAGAGCATGCGATCGGGGATGTCCGGCCGGTCAACGCGGCTGAGCCACAGGTGGGGGGTGATCATCGCCTGGTTCGCCAGCCACGCGAGTGCTGCCCCCGTATGCGCGATCGGCGCATCGGTTGTTCCGCCCTCATGCTTTGAAAGCGTGGCCGTCTGTATCCAGGAGGGAAAGTAATCGGCGGCATTTTTCTGATAGAACCCTCCCTCATCAATACCTTCAGGGAAACGCTGCATGGAAAGAGCACGATCCCGCGTGTGGGGCAGCATGTACTGCGCCATCTCGGTATAGTAATCGATCAGTTCTCCCTTCGTAATTCCGGCCTCGGGAAAAAGCTCCTTGTCCTCGTTCGAGGCCTCGAATGAATACCGTCCAAAATTCCGCGTGCTCATGATGCCTGCGCTCCGGGTGGTTCGTGAATGCGCCCCTCCTCCCTCCGGGCGGTTTTACTCATACTACTGCTCCGCCCGCTCGCGGATATCCTTGATGGAGTCGCCCGAAATAACGGAGTCCGGCTCGGTGCTGACAGGATTCCGCCGCGAGTCGGCTTCCTCGTCATCGATTTTCTTGAGCAGCCAGTTCTCATCCCCGCCCATGCGAGTGTGAATGAGCACATAGCCGCCGCGCAGCTTCTCGCCTTCGAGCCAGACCTCCACCTTGCCGTCGTCGAGCGACTCCTGCATGCTCGCGCCGTCATCGTCTTGCCCGGCGCGGATGTTGCGGTAGCGCCCGCGATCCCACACCATGACCGTGCCGGCGCCGTAATTATCCTCGGGAATCACGCCCTCGAAATCACCGTAGGTCAATGGATGATCCTCCGTCTGCACGGCAAGGCGCTTCTCGCGGGGATCGGTGGACGGCCCTTTCGGGACTGCCCAGGACTTCAGCACTCCGTCGACCTCAAGGCGGAAATCGTAATGCATCGAACTGGCATCGTGTTTCTGAATGACGAATCGCGGTCCGTCCGCTTTTTCGATGCGCTCTTCACCCAACGGCTCCGATGTCTGTTGGAAATCGCGCTTTTCCCTGTAGTCTTTCAGTTTGTCTGCGTCACTCATGCTGCCTTCCGTTCATGATACATCTTTCATCTCCCTGTATACATAACGCGAAACACGAGGCGGAAGGTTCGACGTACAGTGCGAATGCGTCGGACCCCATTCCATGAACGGCTCCGCCACTTGCTTTTCCGTGCGCTTCTTCGTACTCATGGATGCACACATTTCAACGGAGTTCCATGTCCCGCATTCTTGTCGTTGAAGACGATCCCGCTGTGGCCTTCGGCCTGGTCGAGCTGCTCAAGTCAGAAAATCATGATGTGGTTCATTGCGCGAACGGGGAGGACGCTCTGCTCGAAGCGGACCGCCAGCCGCCGGATCTCATATTGCTCGACATCGCGCTTCCCGGCATGAACGGCTACGATGTCTGCCGCCGCCTGCGGGACGCGAATTTCGTGCACCCGGTAATCATGCTCAGCGCGCGCTCACAGCCGGTGGATCGTGTGGTGGGACTCGAAGTCGGTGCCGACGATTACATGACGAAACCTTTCAATGGACGCGAACTGACCGCACGCGTCAGTGCGCACCTGCGCACCGTGGAACGACTGCAGTCCGCGCGCTCTCCCCGCGGTGAGCGCCGCCATCTGCTCGCCGTCATGTTCACGGATATCAGCGGCTACTCCCGTATCATGCATGAAGACGAAATCCTCGGCGTGCGCCTGCTCAGGGAGCACAACACGATCATGCGCGATGCGATCGAACAGCATGAGGGTACCGTGGTGGAGATTATCGGCGATGCGTTTCTCGCGCGCTTTGAAAGCGCGGTGGATGCCGTCAATTCCGCAGTGCACGCACTCGAACAGCTTGCTGCACGGAACGCCGGGCTTCCCGATCACGAGCAGATACAGGTACGCATCGGCATCCATCTCGGTGATGTGCTCGATTACGGTGACAATCTCAAGGGCGATACCGTCAATATTGCCGCGCGGATACAGCAACTCGCACAGCCCGGTGCACTCTGTATCTCGGACGACGTGTACAATGTCATCACACGGAAAATCCGCTACGAATTCACGGACCTCGGCGAGCAAATGCTCAAGAACATCAGCAATCCCCTGCGGGTGTGGAAGGTGCGACATACCTGAGTGCTCAGTATCACATCACATCCGCACTCTTCATGAACTCCACACCGGCGTCCCTGAGCTTTTTTTTCATCTCGGTGAATTCATCCTCTCTGATCGGACGCGTGGCGTCTTCGATCAGTACCGCCTCGAATCCGAGCTTGCGCGCGTCGAGCAGCGTATAGGACACACAGACTTCGGCGGCAAGCCCGGCGACATACACGCGCTTGACATCGCGTCCTTCCAGATACGCCCCCAATCCCGTCGCCTTGCGGTGCCCGTTGTCGAAGAAGCCGCTGTACGTATCGATCTCAGTCTCCATGCCCTTGCGGATGATCGCCTCCGCGCGCTTCAGATCCAGCGCTGCGGCGAATTTCGCGCCTTTGCTGCCCTGCACGCAGTGGTCGGGCCAGAGGATCTGCTCGAGACCGTCGAGATCGATGGTCTCGAAGGTCTCCTTCCCCTCATGCTCCGAGGCGAAACTTTTGTGGTTCGAAGGATGCCAGTCCTGCGTGGCGACGACCAGCCCGGCGTTCTGCTGCATGGCATTGACGAGGGGAATGATTTCATCCCCCTGAGGAACCGGCAGCGACCCACCGGGAAGGAAGTCATTCTGTATGTCGACGACGAGCAGTGCGTCCATGATCATGATGCCTTCTCCTGATGCTGTTCGACAAGTGTCGTGCGCAGGTCCGAAAGCTCTGCGCTGATTCCCACCTTGTACACATGCGGATTTTCAAAGCGTTTGTATTCCATCGGCAGCTGCGCGAGGCGGGAGTGTACGTAATCGGCGATATCCTCGATGGAATAGTCCTGGCCGCTTATCTTCCCATCGCGCATCACCTCCCCGTGCAGTTCCTCGCAGGAATACTGCCGGAGGGATTTGTGCTTTTCCTCTTCGAAGGGGTGTTCCATCTCTTCGATCGGCGAGGACTCCAGCGCCTGCGGGTGGTCGGTGCCGCTGCTGCCGATACTGCCCCTGCGTTCGGCTTCCAGTATGACGGCGTCGGCCTCGAACATGTTCCGGCCGTTGGTGTATCGGAGTACGGTCTTGTGTCCGGGCAACGTGATTTTCGCACGCGTCTCCGAGATCTTCAGGCGCGGTTGCCCATGCGCGGCCGAGAGCTTGTAGACGCCGTCGAGCGCGCCGTCGGGATCGCCGGTCACCAGTGACGTTCCCACACCGAAAAGGTCGATCGGCGCATCCTGCTGCAGCAGGCTGCGGATGACGTGCTCGTCGAGCTGATTGGAAGCGGCAATCTTTACGTATTCGAGTCCTTCGTCGTCGAGCATCTTCCGCGCCCGGCGGGCAAGCCAGGCCAGGTCGCCGCTGTCGAGGCGGATACCGCGCAGCCGCTCGCCGCGCTCTTCCATTTCCTTTGCCACGCGGATGGCGTTGGGGATGCCGCTGCGCAGCGTGTCGTACGTGTCGACGAGGAGAATGCAGGAATCCGGGAGTGTCCGCGCAAAGGCGCGGAAGGCCTGCAGTTCGTCGTTGTAGCTCTGTACGAAAGAGTGCGCCATGGTGCCGGCGGCGAGGAGTCCATACCGCTCGGCGGAAACCATGTTCGATGTGCTGTCGAACCCTCCGATGATCGCTGCGCGGCTCGCGGAGATGCCGCCGAGTCCGTGCGCCCGTCGCAGTCCGAAATCGCTCAGTCCCCGCTCCCCTGCCACCATGCGCATGCGTGCGGCCTTGGTCGCGACGAGAGACTGAAAATTCAGAATATTGAGAATCATGGTTTCGACGATCTGCGTTTCCAGCAGCGTCCCTGTTACCCGCAGCACCGTCTCAACGGGGAAAACGATTTCACCTTCCCGCATCGACCGCACGCTGCCGCGGAAACGGAATTCCTCGAGATATCGAAGAAATCTTTCATCAAAGCCGTCATTGGCGAGGAAGGCGATGTCGTATTCATCGAAACGGTACTCCGCGAGTACGTCGAGCACGTCCTGCAGTCCCGCGAACACCACGAATCCGCTGTCGAAGGGATTCGAGCGGAAGCTGTAGTCGAAACAGGCCGGCGCCTCGTGCACGTCTTCCCTGAAATACGCCTCCGCCATCGTCAGTTCATACTTGTCGGTATACAACGCGGCCTGTCTTTCGAGCAGTCGCGAACGGAGATGGGAATGGTCGGTCATGCGGCTCCTTTCAGTCCTGGAACAGTATTCCCTATATCATTTCAACGTGATGCGGACCGGTAATGGTTTCCTTTCCGGGAGTATTCGGAGGCGCGGGGAGTGAGTCGATGTGGTGCACTGGAAAAAACGCAGCGTTCATCACTCCGGGCTGAATTGTCGATTATGCAACCTTGAACTCGTGATTCCGTAGATGAACATGTCTGTGATCCTTTCACCTTCGGACCACATGCTCCCTGCACGAACATGGTGAAATCATGCGGCTTCGTCCACCGCGCCTGCAATCGCTGCAAATATCCGCGCTCACGGCGACATTCTTTTTTCTCGCATGCGCTGCCCTCCCCGCGCAACCGCGCGTGATACGCGTCTTCGGCGCACCGGAACCGATCATCCTCGACGGCGCGATCGACCCCGCGTGGACAGCGGCCGACTCGGTCACGGAATTCACCCAGCAGTCGCCCTATCACGGCGCAGCACCCACGTACCGTACCGTCGCGCGACTGCTCACGACCGATCAGTCGCTGTACTGTCTGATCGTCGCCTATGCCCCGGAGCATCGCATCGAGCGCCAGCACGGCTTCCTGGATAATTCGAGCGGCGATTTCGTTTCGCTCATGCTCGACACGTTCGGGGACCGAAAGAGCGCCTACAAGTTCGCCGTCACCTCCGGTGGCGTCCGCAGTGACGCGCGACTGCTCGACGATGCGCGCAACCGTGATTATTCGTGGGATGGCGTATGGTTCGCCGAAGCTCGTGTGCATCCGTGGGGATATGTCGTCGAGATGGAAATCCCCTACCGGTCGATTCAATACGATGAGAACCTCGACAGCTGGGGACTCGACTTCGACCGCTGGATCCCTGCGACGTCGGAGGACATCTACTGGAGTCCCTACGAAGAAAACGAGGGACAGCGCATCTCCAAGTTCGGTCGGATGACCTTCGCGGGTTCGCGTCCTTCGGTGCGCGGTATGAACCTGGAGGTCTATCCTGTCGCCATGTCATCAGCCGATTACGTACGCAGCGGCGTATATGACATCTCACCGAGCGTCGGCGTCGACCTCTTTTACAACCCCTCACCCCGCCTGACCCTGCAGATGACCGGCAATCCCGACTTCGCGCAGATCGAGGCGGATCCCTACGATTTCAACATCTCCCGTTACGAAACCTACTTCGATGAGCGCCGCCCCTTCTTCACCGAAGGCAATGAAATTTTCATGGCTTCGGGCAGGCAGCGGAACATGGGTTTCTACACCCCACTGGAATTGTTCTATTCACGTCGCATCGGACGCAGGCTTCCCGACGGACAGGAGGTACCTCTGCTGTTCGGATCAAAGGCCTTCGGCCGTGCGGCCGGATGGGAGTACGGCGGTTTCGTGGCAGCTACCGGGGAGACCGACTACCGGCAGGACGGTGAGCACCGTACGGAGGAACGAGCCACATTTGCATCGGGACGACTCAAGCGGCGCATCCTGGACAACTCCGATATCGGCGTGCTGATGGTCGGGAAGAACACTCGCAGCGGCAGCAGCGGCGTTATCGATATCGACGGTGCGCTGCGCGGATCCGGATGGCAGCTGGCGTACCAGGTCGCGCGCAGCTTCGGAAACGGTGACGGGGATTACGCTGCTTCCGCCGGTCTTACCGTTCCCGGTGAAACATGGCTCTCCGCGCTGCGCGGACGTGCAATCGGGAATCATTTCGACATCGATGAGGTGGGATTCGTTCCGTGGCGCGGCACGGCGGAACTCATCGGCTTTACCGGTCCACGCTGGTATTTCAATGCGGGAACCGTGAGTCAGGTTCTTGTCTACGGCGGAGGCGGCATCAACTACGAACACGCCGATCTGTACACTGACGCGCTCGCACTCCTGGGTTTCAACATGCAATTCCGCGCGAACTGGGGATATGAGATCAATCTTACCATGGGAAAGGTCCGGGAGCTTGACCAGAAGTTCACTTCGTTCGAAGCAACGTATTCAACATGGATTCATACGAGTCCGACCTGGGACGCGAGTCTCTGGGGCGGATACGCGCGCACCTACAATTTCGACCGCGACTGGCTCGCGTTTTATTCCTGGACCAGCGGATGGTTCGGCTGGCACATTTCCGACGCGCTGTACTTCACCGCGGATGCCGGGCAGTGGATCGAAGGCAATCCAGACGGTCATATTGAGGATATTACCTGGAATGTGCGTCCCTCGCTGACCGTCACTCCGATCAACGATCTGAGCTTCCGCCTTTACGTGGACAAGGTTTTCGTGCGCTCCACCGACCGCATGCATCGCATTATCACCGGTTTCCTCGTCTCCTGGAACTTCCTTCCGAAAAGCTGGATATATTTCGCGATCAACGACATCCGCGACCGCAGCGACCGCTATGACTCGGTCGAACGCCTGCTCCCCGAGCGCATGCATGTCATCGATCAGGCAGCGGTGCTGAAGGTGAAGTACCTGTACTATTTCTGATCGTGATTCGCTTTCCGCTGCTTGCTGCGGTAGCCGCACGCGTGAGCGTGCGGTTCAGCCTGCAGGCGCCACTCCCTCCATGTCCACCACGTCACGTGATGGAAGGCGACGCCCACCGATTTACATGTGGCTAGCATCGCCCATAGCCCACGGCTCACAGCCCAGAATCCACAGCCCCTCCAATTGGATTTCCATCCGTCGTGAACTATTTTGAACGGCGATTCAATTAACATGGCGGAGCATGCGGAGAAAGACCGGGGACAAGGAAAGACGCATCGCGGAGGCGGCGGTGAAGGTGTTCGCCCGCGACGGATTTCACGGTGCGAAGATCACACACATCGCGAAGGAGGCCGGCGTCGCGACGGGCAGCGTGTACCTGTATTTTCACAACAAGGAGAGCATCCTTCACCATCTCTTTGACCGGCTCTGGCAGGAACTGCATACGGCGTTCGCCGAGGTGTACCGCGCGGACCTCTCCGCACGCGCCAAGGTCGAGGAAATCATCGACCGCCTGCTCGACCAGTTCGAAAAGAATCCCTCACTCGCCCTGTTGTTCGTCAATGAACAGCATCTCCTGCTGCGCGACGGCACGGGAGAATTCATGCAGTATTACGTGGATTTTCTGCAGCTGGGTGAGCGCATCGTCCGGGAGGGAATGCGCAGCGGCGTGTTTCATCCCGACACGGACGCGCGCATGTTCACCAACCTCGTTTTCGGCGGCGTGCGTCAGCTCCTCCACCAGTGGGCGCGTGCCCCGCGCCAGTTCCCCCTTCAATCCGTTCGATCGGAAATCAAGCGCATCATCCTCCACGGCCTCCTGCATCGCCCCTCCGCCTGAGCCTCGTCCGGTGGCGCGGACCCGGATTTCTGGATACCGCATCCCGCCCCGTCACCCACACGCTCACGCGTGTGGATACCACACCTTGCCGTACAATACGCGAAACCCCACCCGTGAGGGTGAGGGGAGACACGCGCACCACACGCTCACGCGTGTGGATACCTATTTCAACGGCCCGACGTGCTTGACGATCGACGATGCCTGCGCGGTGGGCATGATGACGATCTGATTGACACTGACATGCGGAGGACGCGTGGCACAGTATACAACGGCATCGGCGATGTCGTCGGGAGTGCAGACGTCGATGTCGGTGTACACCGCTTCCGCCTTTTCGCGGTCGCCATGGAAACGGACTTCGCTGAACTCCGTTTCCACCAGGCCGGGATCAACGCTGCTCACGCGCAGCGGCGTGTCCACCAGGTCCATGCGCAGCGCACGCGTGATACCGTCGACGGCGAACTTGGTTCCGTTATAGACGCTTCCGCGGGGATACGGATCAAGCCCCGCGATGGAACCGATGTTGATGATATGTCCCCTGCGCCGCTCGACCATCCCCGGAATCACATGACGGCTGACATACAGCAGTCCCTTCACGTTCGTATCGATCATCTCCTCCCAGTCCTCGACGTCGGCCTCGTGGAGTTTGTCGAGCCCGCGCGCCAGTCCGGCGTTGTTGACGAGAATGTCGATCTCCTTCCACGTATCGGGGAGCGCATCGATGGACGCAGTGACCGCCGCGCGTTCGCGCACGTCGAGCACGAAAGTATGTACCTCCACGCCGTGTTCGATGCGCAGCTCCTCCGCAAGCGCTTCGAGACGCTCCCGCCGGCGCGCGCAGAGCAGCAGCCGTGTGCCTTCCGCAGCGAAGGCGTGTGCGCAGGCGCGGCCGATACCGGAGCTTGCGCCGGTGATGAAGACGGTCCGGGTTCTGATGGATGCCATGATATTCCTCTCGATTATCGGGATAAAAAAAAGCGAACGGTAACATTCGCTTCTTCAGTCTGATTTCGGGGGACGGAGCCTATTTCGCCTCGCGCTGTTCGATGGCCTCATCGAGCGCCGCTTCCAGTTCGGCAATGCGGTTTTCCTGCTTGCGCACTGTCCGGATCAGATCGGGGAGATGCCGCAGGGCGGCCTCGAGCCGAAGCTCCTCGTGAATCTCGCGCGCGGGCGTGCCGCGATACATTGTTCCTTCGCCGCCGAGGTCCTTCGAAACGCCCGCCTGTGCGCCGACGGTAACGCGGTCGCCGATCTCGATATGTCCGACGAGACCGACCTGTCCCGCCAGAATGACGTGATGCCCGAGTACCGTGCTGCCGGAGATCCCGGTCTGAGCCGCGATGACAGTGTGCTCGCCGACCTCGACGTTGTGCGCGATCTGGATCAGGTTGTCGAGCTTCGCGCCTTTGCGGATCAGTGTCGGACCGATGGTCCCGCGATCGATGGCGCAGTTCGCGCCGATTTCCACATCGTCTTCCACAATGACATGGCCGACCTGGGGAATTTTCTCGTAGATGCCCTCATGTGGCGCGAAACCGAAGCCGTCGCTTCCGAGCGTCGCTCCGGCGTGAATGATGACGCGACTGCCGATCTGCGTGCCGTCGAGCAGAGAAACGTTGGGATATACGAGGCAGTCTTCGCCGATGATGACACCGTCGCGGACGACCGTTCCATCGGCGATGACCGAACGGGCACCGATGCGCGCATTGCGTCCGACCACGGTGTTCGCACCAATCGTGACATCCTCTCCGAGTACGGCACTGGGATCGACGACACTGCTGTCGTGTATACCCGGCGCTGCATATCGCTTCCAGGGATGGAAGGCGCGAAGCGCCATCACGAATCCGAGATAGGGGTCTTCCAGGCGCAGAACGGCGAGCCTGTCAGTCGGCACCTCGGTATGCGGCGCGGCGATCACCGCCGATGCGCGCGTGGTCGAAAGATATTTCTGGTATTTCTTGTTTGCGAGAAACGTGAGCTCTCCCTCCACCGCATCCTCGATCGGCGCGAGACCGGAAATTTCCCGACGCGGATCTCCTTGGAGTTCCGCGCCGAGAATTTCTGCAATCTCTTTCAGTGTCTTTGTCACGATATCGGGGCCCCTTACCGTGGACGATCTGAATCGATCGTACCGTCAGGATCCGTCCGCTCATCAGGCGAACGCGGGGGAGTGGATGGAGGAGGCGTGCGTCCTGTCGGAGTGCGATCGCCGGCACCGCCGACACCGCCGCCGACACCACCGCCAGGCTGGCCCTGGGCTGCATCGCCGGGAGCCTCGCGTGCGGGCAGATATGACTTGATACGCTCGATCGCCTCCTTGGTCAGGTCATATTCATCTTTCGCGTAGATGATCATGACACCGCCGCTCTTGTCGAACACGTAATCGAAGCCCCTCTCCTGCGCCAGCTCCTGGACCTGCGAAAACACCAGGTCCTGGATCGGACGCATGAGGCGGTCTTCTTCCTGAAACAGCTGGCCGTCCTGGCCGAATTTCTCATCACGATACTGCATGATGCGCGCATCGAGCTCCTGCAGCTCGCGCTCCGCCTTCGCGCGTCCCTGTTCGGTGAGAATCAGTTTGCGCTTGTCGTAGTCGTTGAACATCATCTGCCATTCTTCCTCCATTTCCTGGAGTTCGGCCTGCCACTTGTCGACCATGGCATCCAGCATTCGCTGGGCCTCCTGTGACTCGGGCAGCTCCTTCATGATGGCGGCAATATCCACATATGCGATGTTCTGCTGGGCGGCCGCCGGCCTGATCGCCGCGGCAAACAGCACAACCATCAATCCTGCAAGCATGAACCTGTTCATGGGTTTCCTCACTGATACAACGTGTTACTTTGACCCTCGTTTCAGATTGTCAAGGACCTTGAACGTGTAGTCGAATTTCTCTTCCGCGTACAGCAGCATGGAAGCATCCTCGATCTTGTCAAAGACAAAATTCAGACCCTCTTCTTTTGCCACTTCGCGAATGGCCTTCAGGACTTTGTCCTGCAGCGGCGCGAGCACGCTCTGGCGCATTCGCGCGGCCTCGCCGCCCTGCCCGAACTTCGCCGTGCGGTACTCCTGCACCACCTGCTGCAGCGCCAGCAGCTCCTGCTGTTTCTCTTCCTTGGCGGTCTCCGACATCATGCCCTGCTGGGACTGATAGGCCTCAAACTCCTGGAGGTACTGCTTGCTGAGCATGTCCAGACTGTCCTGCCAGACCTGGAGGCGTGCGTCGAGCTGATCCTGGGCTTCTTTCGCCTCGGGCAGTCCTTCAAAGATTTTCTGGGAGTCCACGTAACCGAGTTTGAGGGCCTGCGCGCCGGCGCTGCTGACAAGAAGCAGCATGCACGCCGCCGTCAGGAGAAGATGCATAGGTTTCACAATGACCTCTGTGCTTGTGCTATGAGAAGAATCGTGTTTGCGTATTACGACAAATATATCAAAAACCGCGTCCGAATTGGAAATGGAAATGCCAGCCGTCGGGCTCTCCGTCGAGCGGCTCGACGTCGTCGAAGCCATACCCGTAGTCGAAACCGATCAGGCCGACACCCTGGATGAGCAGACGCGCTCCGAGCCCGGCGCTGCGCTTGAGATCGAAGGGATCGAGAAAACGCTCATCCAGCCAGACATTTCCCGCCTCGGCAAAGCCGAGCACGTACAGCGGCATGGGATTGAGCGTCAGCGCGAAACGCAGCTCGGCGACATAATGCGCATACAGCGTGCCACCGGTGATCAAACCCTGCACGCGGGGACCGATGCTGCGGTCTTCGTATCCGCGCAGAGGCATGGTCTGATACTGCAGTCCGTTGCCACCCATGAAATAATACTCAAGCGGCGGCAGGTAGGAATCCGACGTGAATCCCTTGACGATGCCGAACTCGGTGCCGGTATACAGTGTCAGGCGATTCTGATCCGCGATGCGCATCAGCGGCGTGAACCATTTGAACTCGAGCTGATGCTTGTGATAGTCGACAGACCCGGGCAGAAAACCACCGCTGATTTCCGTCGTCAGCGCGACGCGGGAACCGGCGCTGGGGAAAATCGGACTGTCGAGCGAATTGCGGGACATGACCTGCGTCAGGCTCACCTGCGTGTAATTTCCGGTATCGTAGAAGCTGCCGCCGTCCTTGACGTCGAGCTCCTGGAAGCGGAGGAACCAGTCACCGCGTGTGAAGTCGTCGGGCCAGCGGAAGCGGCGGCCGAGGTTGATCGAGGCACCCGTGCGGCGCATGTCGAACGCATACTGCTGCCGCTCGTCGTACAGCGAGAACCCGATCGACGTCGGCGTGTCCATGAACCAGGGTTCGGTGAAGGACAGCGAGAAAATCCGGAAGCGCGATGCCTCGCCGAACTGCCAGGTGAAATTCAGCACCTGGCCGGCCCCCCCGCGGAACGGTTCGGCAATATTGAAATTGTTGAATGTCAGTCCGAAGGCGCCGGTCGCACCAAAGGTGCCGCTGTACCCGACCGACGCGTTGAAGGTGTCACTGGAACGTTCCTCCACCGAGTAGATGATGTCCACCGTCGAATCGTTGACCATCGAAGGCTCGGGACGGATCGTCTCGGGATTGAAATAGTTCAGCGTCGCGAGTTCGCGGATGCTGCGGATGATGGCGGAACGGTTGAAATAGTCGCCCGGCATGGTGTACAGCACCCGTCGGATGACCTTGTCATGCGTCTTGTTGTTGCCGCGGATGTACACATGTCCGATGCGCGACTTGTTGTTCTCCTGCACGTTGATCACCACGTCGACCGAATCGGGCGCGACCCGCAGCCGCTCGTCCATCGCGAAGAAACGCAGGTAGCCGTTGTCGAGATACAGCGAGCCGACATCGGTCTGATCGGGATTGCCGCGCAGGTTTTCCTCGAAGAGCTTCATGTTGAACACGTCTCCGCGCTCGAAACCCAGCCGTTCGCTCAGCAGCGAGTCGGGATACACCGTGTTGCCTTTCCAGATGATATTGCGCACGTAACTGCGCTGTCCCTCCTCGACGTCGATGTTGATGTACATCTCGCGCTTGTCGTCGCTGTACCAGATCGAATCATTGAGGATGCGGGCATCGAGAAACCCTTCCTCGCGGTACTTGGCGATGATCAGTTCCTTGTCCTTGCGGTAGGCCTCACGGTCGAAATGCGCACTGCTCCAGAATTTCCACCAGCTGGACTCCGAGGTTTCGTCCATCGCGCCGCGCAGGTCGCCGTCGTCGAAGGTCTCGTTGCCGGAGAAGGTAATGCGCTTCACTGTCACTTCCGGTCCTTCCTCGATATCGACGATCAGTTCGGAGCGGTTATCCTGCACATTGAGGATATCCGTCTTCAGCTGAACATCCGCCAGCAGGTATCCCTCTTCCTCGTAGGACTTCATCAGCTTTCGCTTGATGCGATTGAAATCGGTGGGACGAAGGATCTGCCCCTTGATCAGCCCGATTTTCCCTTCAATATCTTCTTCGCTGAACTCGTCGTTCCCGGAAATGGTGATGCGCTCGAGACGGGGGTATTCCTCGACCTTGATTTTGAGATAGATGCCGTCTCCCACGCTGCGGTCGATCAACAGCTGAACATCGGAAAACAGGCGAAGATCCCAGAGATTGCTTATTGCTTTCTGTGTGGCATCGCCGGGCACGGTGATCTGGTCTCCCGTGCGCAGGCCCGACGTAAGGATAATGGTTGATGCATCGGATGTGACATTCCCCTCAACGGAGATGCCAAGAATCCTGAAGCTGCGCTGGGCGGGATTCTCCTGGGCGTACGCCTGCACACCGGCGAAGACGCTCAGCGCGAGCACCGGGAGGAGAATGCGTTTAGAGACTCGTAACAGCATTAATACGTTCTTCGTTGAGAGAAGTGAGCCGACCGGTCTTTTCCTGGATCTGTTCGCTGACCTGGCCATAGCGACGTTCGCGCTTCTGATACGCGCGGATGGCGTCACAGAGCTCAGGTGTACGGAATTCCGGCCAGAAACAGTCACTTATATAGAGTTCGGTGTATGCGAGTTCCCAGAGAAGGAAGTTGCTCAGACGCAGCTCACCGCTGGTACGGATGAGCAGGTCGGGATCGGGGAGGGCGGCGGTGGAGAGATGGGCTGCGATCAGATCCTCATCGACGTCTTCGGGAGAGATCTTCCCGCTGCGCGCCTCGAGAGCGATTTTGCGAACGGCGCGCACAATGTCCCACCGCCCGCTGTAGCTGAGCGCCAGATTCAGTGTCAGTCCCGTGTTGTTGCGTGTCCGCGCAATCGCACGGTCGATTTCTTTCTGTGCATCGACCGGGAGACGGGAATGATCACCGATGATCATGAAACGTACGTTGTTCTCATGCAGATTATCGAGTTCCTGACGCAGCGACGTGACGAGCAGGCGCATGAGGGTGGATACTTCATCCTTCGGCCGCTTCCAGTTCTCGGTGGAAAACGTGTACAGCGTGAGGTGTTTCACGCCGATGCGAGCACTGGATTCCACGATCTCACGAACCGACCGAACACCCTCACGATGCCCGAAAACGCGGGATTTCCCACGGGATTTCGCCCACCGCCCGTTGCCGTCCATGATGATCGCGATATGCTCGGGAATGCTCCCGGAAGCCTTGATCGCTTCGATCTCCGGGGAGGTCCGGTCTTTCCTGTTCGAGAAATAAGCCAAAATCAACCTCTTTCGGTCACTCAGGAATGAAGATCATATAAAGTAGGAGTTTGGGCGTCCAAAGTCAAGGTGAAGAACGGGTACCACGGACACCGGAAACCCTTTTATTTCAACAGCTTAGACGCTCCGATGCCCGGCATCACGACCCTGATCGCTCTGCGGCGGCGGCGATAATGGCGAGAAAATGATCCGGTTTCAGGCTCGCGCCACCGATCAGTCCGCCGTCGACATCCTCCTGCATGAACAGGTCTGCCGCATTATCCGGTTTGACGGAACCGCCGTACTGGATCACCAGCGCATCCGCTGTCTCATCACCATACAATTCGGCAGCGAGCGCGCGGATGGCTGCGTGCACTTCCTGGGCCTGCCCGGGGGTGGCGGTTCTGCCGGTGCCGATCGCCCAGACAGGTTCGTAGGCGATGATCATCCGCCTGACCTGCTCGGCGGTGAGACCCGCCAGGCACTGTCTGACCTGGATGTCGATAACCGAGGAGGTGACGCCCGCTTCGCGCTGCTCGAGCGTTTCACCCACGCAGACGATGGGAACGAGATCGTGCGCAAATGCCTGATGCGCCTTTTTGTTGATGAAGGCGTCACGTTCGTTGAAATACTGCCGCCGCTCGGAGTGACCGAGAATGACATGCGTGCAGCCGACCGAGCGCAGCATCGGCGCCGACACCTCACCGGTGTACGCGCCACTGTCTTCGGGATACATGTTCTGCGCTCCGAGACCGATCACCGTGCCCGCGATGGCGTCACGGACGATACCGAGCATGGGATACGGGGGACACAGCACGACACGCACCGCGTCGTCACGGTGACGCCCCTGCATGCCGTCACGAATACCCGCGGCAAGCTCCGCGGCACTCTTCACATCCGTGTTCAATTTCCAGTTTCCGGCAACGACGTACGGTCTCATGAAATCCTCCTCGATTCAGCATGACAAGTCATCAATAATATACGGATGTCAGTACGCAATCGCAGGTCAATGCCGCATCGCGGCGGCAGGACTGACCACACAAGAAAAGGCCGTCTTCCCGGTGGAAAAGACGGCCTCGGGGTGGACAGGGGCGGAATCGAACCGCCGACACATGGATTTTCAGTCCATTGCTCTACCAACTGAGCTACCTGTCCGTCGACAGAGTATTTAATATACAATCTGCCGATGTTACAAGTCAACAGTGCGCGCACTGCGCGTGAGGCAGGTTCAGTCCATCCGCACGACGTCGCCGGAGCTGCTCTCCTTCGCCTGCACGCTCTGCGGATCGCCGCGATAGTAAATCGAACCGCTGCTGCTCGTGGCGGCCCGCAGACGTTCGGTCACCCATAGGTGAGCATCACCGCTGCTGCTGATGCGTACCGTCGCAATACGGCTTTCAAGCCCCGGCGCATCGTAATCGCCCGAACTGCTGATCGCAACCTCCTGCTCTTCGACACGCCCGCGCTTGATGTCCACATCTCCGGAACTGCTCAGCTCCGCCGTCAGCTCCCGCGCGATGAGCGTCTGCATCTCGAGATCACCGGAACTGCTGAGATTCATGCGCACACGCTCCCCCTTCCCCTCGCGCACATGGACGTCACCGGAACTGCTCAGCGTGATATCCACCTCAGGTGCGTCAAAGCGCTTGATGAGAATATCACCGCTGCTGCTGGCCCGCACGGATTCCAGCGTTCGGATGACGAGGTGAAAGCGCACATCCGATTTCGTGTGCAGGCTGGTGCCGTCCCTCACGTCGATGCGCAGAATACCGTCGCGCACCTCGGTTTCGAAATACTCGAGCAGGTTGTCGTCCGTACTGATCGTGAGTTCGTCGCGGTCGCCGAGTTCCACGCGCAGCTCGCCGATCGTGGCGAGATGCACGCCACGCAGTCCGTCGAAGCTGCGCACCTCTTCGCTCCGGCTTCCCGAACCCTCGATGCGGTTGCCGAATATCGGTATCCCGTCACCGGTGGCGTTGCAGCCGGAGGCGGCGAATCCCATCATGAGCAGTGTTGTCAGTATCCAGAGGCATCGTTTCATCTTTCTGCTCCTGCTTTTCAATCGATTCGTGTTTCGTTGTATCAGCGTATTTGCGTCTGCTATGGTATCCGCTCGGCTCACGACACGGCGTCACCCCACGAATTTACCGCATGGCGTAACCGCCCGGCGTCACCGCCTGGTGTCACGGCAGGGTCTCGCCACCCGGTGTCAGGGCGTCCATTCGTTGTCGGAGGGATCTGAGTCGGGTATCCAGTCGGCTCCGAGCCGGATCGAGTGAATCGGCACATCGTGATCGAGACGGAACTGCACCTGGTCACCACCCTGTTTCCACACCGCCGCACTCTGCTCGATGTCTTTTGTCTGTCCGCCCTCGAGCATGATGCGCATGCGAACGGGAACGGGCAACTGTCCTTTCTTCCGAACCGTGATCGTGGTATGGGCTGCTTCCCGGTCCACGCGTTCGATTGCGAGGTCGGGCCAGCCGAATTCAAAGAACCATGGGTTCCAGAACCAGTTCAGGCTCTCTTCATTCACGTGATTGAACGTGTGGAAGAAATCCCACGGCAGCGGATGCTTCCCTTCCCAGCGGCGGATGAATTCCTTCAGCGCCTCGGTGAACTTCTTTTCGCCCATCAGGTCGCGGAGCACGGCGAACGCAACGGCGGGCTTGATGTAGGCGAGCATCTGCAGATGCATACCGTCCGCCGCCATGGCCGGAATTGCCAGGGGATAATCGATCTCACGGCCGGCAAAGCGCTCGTACGCGCGCGCGGCACGGATCAGATGATCGTAGTTCGAGAGCTTTTTCTGGATGTCAATCGGCAGGAAATACGCCATGCCCTCGTCCATCCAGGCGTAGCGCGTTTCGTTGATTCCCACCATGAAGGGAAAGTAGCTATGTGTGATCTCATGCGCATGGACGTACACGTTCGTCCTGCGCGTGGGGAACTCTCCGTCGTTGACGATCATGGGGAATTCCATCCCGTAGTAGCCGTTGAAAACGGTGATGGATGGATAGGGAAAAGGAACACCGGGGAAATCCCTCGAGAGCATCTCCACGGTGATGCGTCCCTCCTCCGCCACGGTGCGGAAGGACTCGGCGAGAGGATCGTACGCGGCGTCGACAAAGACGCGGCGCTCACCGGTGGCCGCCGTCACGGCATCCCACTGATACCCGCGCGCGATGCCGAATGCGAAATCCGGGACATTGCGGGCCCTGTATTTCCAGGTTGTGCGTCCGTCCGTTCCGATGAAAGCGTTTCGGGCGTCCGCTTCCGCCCTGCCGATGATCTGCACGACCGTGTCGGATGCCTGTGCCGTGCGGTAGCGCGCGAGCACCGGTGCGCGAAGCACGTCCTCGGGATTCCAGAGCGTGCCGGTGGCCCAGACGCCGTACTGTTCCGGCACGTCGATCTCGACGTTCATGTCGCCGTAGTCATTGTAGAATTCGTGCTCGCCCTCGTAGGAATACATATCCCAGCCGTGCACGTCGTCGTACACCGCCATTTTGGGATACCAGTACGCGAGGAACATCGAACCGTTTTCATACATCCCCATGCGGGGATTGCCGCCGCCCTCGCCGGTGGCGACGGGGATGGTGAATTCCCAGGTCACCGCAATTTCGGCGCTGCCGCCGGGCGGGAGCGGAGCGGAGGGTGTGAGCACGAGATTGCCGCCATCGACGCGCGCCGCATTCCCGTCTTCGAGATTGATCGGGGCGCCGTTCAGCTGCAGCTCGCTGAGCAGCATGCCCTCGGTGACGGCGCGCTCGCCTATCGCGCTGCCGCGGGCGGCGGTGGGACGATTCATGTTCTGATGCAGTTTGAGCACCAGACGGCGCAATGTGTCGGGACTGTTGTTCCGATAGGATATCGTCTCCTCGCCGCTGAGCAGGCGGCTCTGCGGTTTGATGCGCACGCGGATGCTGTAATCCGCTTCGTTCTGCCAGTAGTTCTCGCCGGGAACGCCGGTCATGCTGCGGGTGCCGTTCTCGTATGCGCGCCGGATGTCACGCGGCATGTATAGCTCGTCGCCATGCCCGCCGGCGATCAGGCCGGATGCGCACAGCAGCAGCAGGGGCACAAGGTATCGTATTCCGTTCATGCCATTCTCACGCTGTGATGATGATGGGAAGCAGCGACGTCCGCTCTCCCCGTGATTGCATATGTGCTTACAACGGAATTTCAAGCTGTTTGTTTCAGCCGCCGTCAATGCCAGGGACTCAGAACGGCGCGGGGATGCACGAACCGCGCTGGAGACGCCGGGCTGCATACGCGACGCCGGGCTGCATACGCGACGCCGGGCTGCATACGCGACGCCAAACCGACCCGGACTCAGAACGGCGCCGGGATGTCGTACTGGATTTCGGTGATATGGAAATCCGCGTACTGAAATTCACCTTCGGGCAGTTCCCAGAACACCTTGACGTGATGCGGGACGCGGAGTCCGTCCGCCACGCGATAATCATCGTAGGTTCCGTACCACGGGGACTGTATCTGCCTGCCGTTTTCCTCGCGGTAGCGATCCTCCGAATGGAAACGTGTGATCGCGCCCTCGTCGCTGATGCTGAAGTGACCGGTGACGGTATGCGGTCCGTCGGTCATGATGACAGCTACCGTATGCGGATCGATTTCCTCAAATTCGATGCCTGGCACGGTCAGAAAGGCCGTTGGGTACCAGGGCATTTCGCTCAGGTAGCGCAGCAGCGTGGAAACGTCCATTTCGCGTCCCCGCGAATCGCCGAGCGTCAGCGCGCCGCGGAGTTTGATGAGCATGTTTCCCGCCTGGTCGATGTATTTATCGCGCGCCCGGATCCACACGAGGGCGTTTTGCTTTACTGTGCCGCTCCAGATCAGCGCCGGTGCCGAGCAGAGGAAATATTCCTCTCCGCGGATGTCGAGCCATTCCGCGCCGGGTTTGATTTTGAATCGTCCGCCGTGCCTGAGGCGGGCGAAGCCCGCCGGGGCGCGGTCGCCGGGATTGGCATAGTGGAGGTAGCGCCGTATCGGCTCCGGCAGCGAGGCCACATCGCGCACGGCCTCGGGATGCACCACCGAACCTTCGGCAATGCGGTCGACCTCCTTCCAGATCATGCTGTTGAAGCCGTGATTCTGCACGTAGAAGTAGGCGGTGATTCCCGCGATGATGATGATGGCTGCGACGATATAAATCATCTTCCGTGTCCTTTACTTTTTGTTTTCACCCGCCGATTTCTCTGTTCATCAGTCCCTTTTTCGGCTCCGGCGGTATCTTCCACATCAGCCGGACATTGAGGAACAGGGCTGTCCATGCGATGGTGGCATACAGCATGCCGATGCCCGAGGTCAGCGATGTCAGAAAACGCGCCGGGACCGGATCGAAAATTCCGTCAGTGATAAATTCCAGCGCCACCCATGGAATGATCAGGAGCATCACGAGAACCAGCAGGTGCCATCGCGCGGCCCTGAGGATCTTCCATCCGACCCGATACAATTCGCGCACACGCAGAATACCGGCGGGATGTTCGTCGCTCATGGTCCGACCTCTCACATGGTAAACTGGGACAGTACCAGAATATCGGATATATTGATCGTCAATGCAAACGGCGCAGCTTCCTGCGGTGAGACTTCGCTCAGTTTTTCGGCCGGAAGGCGTGGCAGACGAACACCTCGTCTTCCGTGTCGAGCATGTGTCCGCAGCGCGCCAGCAGGCAGAGCAATTCTTCCATGCCTTTCGCATTGTCGTCCTGCAGGCACTGCTCGCAGAGCGACGGCTTCGGAATGCTTTCCACGGGAATACGGTTTCCATCGTCGTCGAAAATACCCATGAATTCGATGAACGGTTCCTGGCTCATGATGATCTCCCCATGCAGTATGTTGGTGTGCAGCTGCCGTGTCCGGGGACGGCAACTTTTTGACATTCTCCCGTATATACCGGACAATGCAACCTATTCCATTTTCCATGCATTCTTCAAGTGAAGAATTCATCACCCCGAAAGAAATTCCATCATGCGTCGATATATCCTGATTCCGCTGTTCGTTCTTTCCATCACATCGGCAGCGTATGCACGCATTCTTCCCATCGGTCCCGGCGGCTATGCGGATCTCACCGCCGCCGCCGCGGATGTGCAGCCGGGTGATACGCTGTATTTTCTGCAGGGCACACATGCGGGAGGCGCCTTCGTGGAAAACCTGCAGGGAAGCGCGTCTGCGCCCATCACCATCATGGGCGATCCGGCGGGAGGATCGATCATCGAGGGCGGAACAAACGCTTTCCAGTTCAGCGATCCCGCGCATCTGCGCATCATGCATCTCATCTTTGACCGTCAGACCGGAAACGGTGTAAACATCGACGACGGCGGCAGTTTCGAAACACCGGCGAACAACATCCTCATCGCCTACTGTACCTGGAGAGGCATTGACGCAACCGGCAACAATGATCAGCTGAAAATGTCGGGAGTGGAATATTTCGAGATCCGGGACTGCACGTTCCGCAACGGGTCGCCGGGCGGGAGCATGATTGACATGGTGGGATGCCACTACGGAATGATCTCCGGCAACCGCTTCGAAAACGGCGGGTCGAACAGCATTCAGGCAAAGGGTGGGACGCACGATATTCTCATCACGCGCAACGGTTTTTATTATGGCGGACAGCGGGCCATCAACATCGGCGGCTCGACAGGACTTCCATATTTCCGTCCGCAGAACGCCGATTACGAGGCGACGTCCATCATGGTATGGGCGAATGTGTTCACCGGTTCGATGGCCCCGGTCGCGTACGTGGGCGCTGTGGCCTGCGCGGTCGTGCACAACACGATGTACATGCCGGAGAAATGGGCGGTGCGCATCCTGCAGGAAAACACCGATCCGCGTTTTCAGCTTTGCGGGGAGAATCTTTTCCGCAACAATCTGATCGTGCTCGACAGCCGCGCGGCTGCGCCCACGTTCAACATCGGACCGAACACGCGGCCAGAAACCTTCGCGCTGAGCCACAACCTCTGGTATAACATCGATGATGCCAACTGGCAGGGACCCAACACCCCTGTGCTCGATGCGCAGTCCATCATCGGCAGTGATCCCCTGCTTGCATCCCCCGGCATGACCGGTGGCGACTTCACACCGGGTGCCGGTTCACCAGCCATCGGCGCCGGTTTCGCCATGCCGGAGGAACTCCCGGATTTCCTTGGTGTGCCATTCAATTCTCCGCCGTCCATCGGCGCAGTCGAGGGTGATCCGGCAGTGAACAGTGCGGGAGTCCCACCGCTTGCCCGCGATCTGAACGTAACGATACATCCGCAGCCCGCGCGCGACATCGTGCGGATTCGCATTGAGGGACTCCGCTCGCCAGAGGTCCTTCTGCTTGTGCACGACCTTGCCGGCCGCCGCCTCAATCACCTGGATGCATCGCTTCCGACGAGGACTGGCGCTGCAGCCGCATCGCTCGATTTTGCGGACGCGATACCGGGATGGTATATCATTTCCGTGATCGACGACACGCGAGCATCCAGCATACCCGTACGCATCGTCCGGTAAACAGCCGGTTCCGCCGAGCCGGTGACCCTTCGCCGGGCCGGTGGCTCGGCGCTACTTGAAACAGATAAATTTATCCGCGATATTTGCCTCCGAACGTCTTTCCAGGAGGAATCATGAATCGCATGATGCACCACACGCTGGCGTGGGTGGGTGTGCTGCTTGCATTGACCCTGCCCTGCGCCGCCACGAATTACCATGTCAACACGAACCATGCGTCCGCGTCCGACAGCAATCCCGGAACACCCGACCTGCCCCTGAAAACCCTGCAGCGCGGCACGGAACTCGCGCACACCGGCGACACAGTCTTCATCACGGGGGTGTACAACGAATCACTATTCATCGAGCGCGGCGGAAGCGACGGCGCACCGATCGTCTTCGCCGCGGCACCGGGCGCACAGGCCGTCATCGACGGCGGCACGGGAGATCCCGGGAGCAACGGTATTGTGTCCACGCACTCCTGGGTGCATTTCGAAGGACTCGAGATCCGCAACTGGAGCGACAACGGCATGTGGTTCGAAGGCGGTGCCGGCATCCTCATCCGTGACTGCGAGGTCCATCACGTCTTCTACGGCATCGGCATGACTGACGGATGCCATGATTTCGTGCTCGAACGCGTGGTCATGCATCACTTTGACCTCTACGGATTCGACGCCTCGCCGGGGACCGGTCCGTGCTACAACGGCACCTTTATCGACTGCGTATCGCATACCGGACGGGATCCTTCGCAGAACGTCGACGGTTTCGCGCTCGGCCACGGCAATCAGCACGGGTTCCATTTCCTTCGCTGTGAGACCTACGGCGTCTACGACGGCTTCGACATCAGTTCACGCGAGACCACCCTCGAGCGCTGCTCGGCACATGACTGCCTGAACGGCGGGTACAAGCTGTGGCAGGATGAAATCCTGCTCGTCAACTGTCTCAGCTATCACAACGAGGTGACGAATGTCGAACTCGACTGGGACGGGGATGCGGGTTCGGTCACGATGTGGAACTGTACCTTCCACGACACCGAAACATTCAACATCTGGGTGGAGAACAGCGGAGATTCGCTGTTCATGTATAATTGCATCGTCTCCGGCGGGGATCGGCTCGGTCTCGCCTTCGAGCAGCAGAATACCCGAAATTTCTTCGGCGACTACAATATCTATCACAACGACGATCCTGACAGAATGATCAGCGTGGGATACGAGGATCAGTACACACCGGCCATGTTCAGCGCATGGAAGACGGCAACTGGGCAGGATGCGCACTCCATCGCCCTCACCACGGATGCCGGACTGTACGTGGATGCGGAGGGATATGACCTGCATCTCTCCGCGGCGAGTCCGGCGAGAGATGCCGGCCTCGGTGCGGACGCTCCGTCGACCGATTTCGACGGAAATCCGCGTCCGGACGGCTCAGCGGTGGATATCGGCGCCTGTGAATACCAGTCGTCGACAGGTGTGATACCCCCCGCCGTCGTATCCGCGTTCACGGTGCAGGCGTATCCGAATCCTGCATACGAAATGGTCCACCTGCAGATCGTCGCGGAGCAGCCCCTGCCCGCCAGCCTTACCGTGTATGACATCACTGGCCGGCGTCTGCATCAACGTGACGTGTTGATTGATGCCGGTGACACGTATCTGGAGTGGAACGGAATCACGGATGCGGGTCTACGCGCACGCGGCTTTTTTATCGCCGTACTGCGAACGCCGGCCGGTACACGGCAGCTGCCGATTCTGATGCGATAGGCAGTGCGCGAATATCGAAGCATGGCGAGTCTCCAACCCGCCGGTCTCACGATTCTCATCGTCTCCACACACTGCGTGACAGGGTCCGAATCGGATTTTCTCCAGCAAACGCGGCAGCTGTCGCATAGAGTGTCCGCAGCGACATGCTGCGTTCATTCGAGACCGCGTATACCGTTTCCCACCGTGGCGCTCGGAACTTCGCCTTGAAATTGTCGAGTCCGGTGAAATTGTAAAAGCGCCGTCCGAACGCGCGCACGAAGGAGAGCAGGCTCCGGAGCAGGAAAGGATTGATTTCTTCGTCGAGGTTGGCATGCCGCGAAATGGGCGACAGCCCCAGTGTCACATACCGGCTTCCGCGTTCGGCCATGGTGCGCACCGCAGTGTCGATGAGGGCTTCGGCAGTGCCGTTCGGCGCATCGCGGCCGCGGACGAGCTGCTCGATCAGCCATCCGCCGCGAAGCGGCACTGGCGATGCAATGCAGAACGCCACCGGATGGCCATTCCGCTCAGCGACAAATACCATGCGGTTGAACAGCCGGGAAAGCGTCTGCGGCTCGATGAGAAAATGCAGCGGCGGCAGACCGCGTGTCTCCAGCCATTCTTGCAGGCAACGGAGCAGGTCCGGATGCTCCGCAGCGCGGTCATTCTCCCAGCGGGTGATAACGACACCTTTGTTGCGCGCACGGTTCAGCTGGGCACGCAGGGAGGCGTGCTGCGCGAGCATTCCCGGCCAGTCCATCGGATCCCATACCGGCTGGGCCCCCAGCACGATGCGTGCATGCGTGCGTCCGCAGGGCAGCGCTTCGACGAGCCGCTGTTCGGCACCGAAATAGCACACCGTGCTCGATCCGCCCGAGGACTCGAATTCCGCAACGACATCGGCGAGACGTGCCGTCGGACACACCGGCGCGCCGGCGACCACGCGCACGCCGTAGTGCCGCACGTACCCGATCACCGCATCGTGATGTGCGGAGAACCAGTGCTGGATGCCCGGATTGATGATCTGGTAGGACGTGGCATTCCAGCCGTACTGAAGAACCAGATCGAGGGCGAGCTGAAGATCGGTCTCGGACATCGTCATGACATGGAACATCCGAAAGCCGCAGAGAAAATGCCAGTGCGGTAGTGTTCCGTATTACAGGAACGCGACAGCCGCCTTCCTGTCGGCGCAGGATGTCCTCCGCGATGAAAGTCGTGACAACGCTCAGCCCGTGCGGCGCATCCCGGCGGCAATGCCATTAACGGAAGCACGGAGCACATTGAGGATTCGCGTTCGTTCGCTGTCGTCGAGTCCCTGCGCGCGGTATCGTCGCAGGAGCGATACCTGGATGTGGCTGATCGGATCGATATAGGGATTGCGCAGCAGGATGGAGCGCTGCAGCGATTCGTTGTCTGAGAGCAGATCTCCGCCCGTAATGCGCACGATGCTGTCACGGCTGCGACGGTACTCCTCCCGAATGCGGGCAAAAAGCGCCTCTGCCTGTTCCCTGTCGTCGCAGAGCTGCACATACTCTGCCGCAATCCCCATGTCGGCCTTGAGCAGCGTCGTTTCGATGTTGCTGACGAGGGTCGAGAAAAATGGCCATTCGCGATACCACCGGGCGAGCTGCTTCCAGGTAATGCGTCCATCGCCGACCGCCTTCTCCATCGCGGATCCGAACCCGTACCACCCGGAAAGGATGTTGCGCGACTGCGTCCATGAGAACACCCATGGAATCGCACGGAGGTTCGAGATGGAATCGCTTTTCTTGCGCGACGGGGGACGAGAGCCGATTTCAATTTTTTCAATCACATCGATCGGTGTGGCCTGACGGAAAAACGGAATGAAGTATTCTTCCTGCAGCAGCTCCCGGTAGGCTGCCATCGCATCCTTCGAAATGCCTTCGAAGATGCGGAGGTTCTCTTCGGATTCGATGCGGCGAGGCAGGTAGCTGCATTCAACCGTGCTCTGCAGCACGGCCGAGGCCGCGAGTTCGAGATTGCGTTCGGCGATTTCCGGCATGGCGTATTTCGCCGAGATCATTTCTCCCTGCTCGGTGATCTTGATCGCGCCGTCGATCGTACCTGCCGGCTGCGCCAGGATCGCCTGATTCAATGGTCCGCCGCCGCGTGAGACACTGCCACCGCGGCCATGAAAGATGACCATGCGCACACCGTGTTCGTCGCAGACGCGCTTGAGCGCGATCTGCGCCCGGTACAGTTCGTAATTCGATGTGACAATACCGCCGTCCTTGTTGCTGTCGGAATAGCCGATCATGATCTTCTGCACGTTTCCGCGGCAGGCAAGATGCTCCGCGTAGGCGGGATTGTGAAACAGCCGGTTCATGACATCACCGGCGCTGCGCAGATCGTCAATCGTCTCGAACAGCGGCAGAATGTCGAGCCGTGAAGAGAGAACCTCGCCCCGGCGAACCCGGACGAGTCCGACCTCTCGCGCGATGAGCAGGGCCTCCAGCACGTCGCTCGGCGCTTCGCTCATGCTGATGATGAAATCGTCGCAGGCATCCTCTCCGTAATGATCCTTCCCCTCGCGCAGCACGGTCATTTCATCGAGCACCTGCAGTGTCGTGCCTTCAAGATCGTGCCGTAAACCGACGAGCGGCCGGCTGTTGAGAATTTCGCGCGTCAGCAGTGCGCTGCGTTCCTCCTCATCCAGATGATCGTACTGTCCCGCGACGTCCGTGCGATCGAGCAGGTCAGACACGGCGTCGCCGATCAGTTCGGAATTCTGCCGGATATCAAGCGACGCGAGATGAAAACCGAATGTGCGCACTTTGTATATCAGCGGAAGGAGGCGGCTGTGCGCAATGAGCTCACCCCGATGCTCCATGAGACTGTCATGCATCAGTGTGAGGTCCGTGAGGAAATCCTCGGCAGAAGCATACCCGGGGGCGGTTCCACTCAGGGTGTTGCGCAGCTTCGTCCATATCATCAACGTTTTGACGCGATAGATTTCCGACTGATCACGCAGGTCCTCGTCGGTAACCTGTTCGGCAAGAAGGGCTCGATCCTGCGCGAACGATTCCCGGAGCGCATCGCTGGCACCGACCAGTCGCAGCGAATTGCTGAGCGCGTTGAACAGGTGATCCGTATCCGCAATATAGAGCTGCAGGATCTGACGCCGCTGCAGGTCGAACGTCATGCGTGTCACCTCGGGCGTGACAAAGGGGTGTCCGTCGCGGTCGCCGCCGATCCAGGATCCGAAGCGCATGACGACGGGAGCGGGACGCGTGTCGCCGAACACTGTACGAAGACCGCGGTTGAGCTCGCGGTAGAACCGCGGCACGGCGTCGTATATGATATCACGGAAATAGAACAGTCCGCGCCGGACCTCGTCGCGTACCGACATTTTATGGGTCCGAATCGCGCTTGTCTGCCAGAGAATGGTGAGCTCCATACGGATTTCTTCGCGGATTTCTTCCTGCTCGTCTCCGGTCAGCGTGCTTATTTCACGACGGAGCAGCAGCTCACCGATACGAAGAATCTTCCGCAGGATGGTCTGCCGAGTGGCCTCGGTGGGATGAGCGGTGAATACCGGATTGAGCTGCATCGCGTGCAGCACCGCCCGCAGATCGCCTGTCTGCAGTCCTTCCAGCGCCATCTGCTCGAGTACCGCCCGCAGTGATCCCGGCTGCGCGCTGTCGTCTTCGCCCGCATGAATGCGGCGGCGGCGGATGCGGTGTATTTCATCGGCTGCGTTCACGATGACAAAGAAAAAGCTGAAGGCACGGATGAGTTTATACGCCGTATCGAGGTCGAGTTTCTCGACAAGGCTGCGTATGGACTGCAGCATTTCCGCGTCAGCATCGCGCCGGTACGATTTCGTCAACTGCCGCATGCGCTCGACCAGTTCGAAGAACTCTCGCCCCTCCTGTTCGGTCAGGACGTCGCCCAGCATTGCTCCGAGTTCGCGAATGTCCCTGCGCAACAGGAATTCCTTGTCTCCCGGGATTACGTCTTGATGCGATTCCGCCATGGTATCTCTGCTGATTATTCGGGTGTATCATAAAAACAGTTCTGAAGGAAAAGCTGTTCCGATCTTCTGGACAAAATGCAGATAAACCCGTATCATTCGGTATTGCTGAAGATACACGCAGTTCATACCGTACTGACGTAATGGAATGGATGACAGGAAGCGCAGCTTCACACTGATCCGGCGCCGGATTTTCCGGCTGGCGATCGTGATTGCCTGCCTGCATTGCGCAGCGGCGACAGATGCACAGGAACGCCCGTCCGCAGCGGATACAACAGATGATCTGCAGCAGCAGATCCGTCTGCTCTGTGAGGAGGCCAGCCGGATGGCATCCATCGACCACGAGGGCGCGCTGGAATGCACGCGGAAAGCGATGAAACTCGCGGAACGGGAAAATGACGAGGCAGGGCTGGCACTTTCCGCAGCGATCCGTGCGATGGTGCATGTACAATCAAAGCACTGGCGGGAGGCGCTGCGCTGGTACGGGAACAGCCTGAACCGCTTCCGTTCCCTTGCGGATTCCGCGAGCATGGCGAACATTCTCAGCAGCATGGGCGATGTCCACCGTTATGCCGGTGATCTGACGCAGGCCCGCGCGTCGTATCACGCGGCGCTGGATCTGCTCCCGGAAGACCGCGTGCCGAAACCGACCTGTTCGGCACTGTTCGGTCTTGCAGCACTGCGGCAGCTGGAGGGCCGGCATGACGAGGCCGTGACAATGTACCGCCGCTGTGCTGCGGTGGCGGAGCGCAATGGGCTCAATGGCGTTCACAGCAGCTGCATCAATAACATCGGCGCAATCCTGCACGCCCGCGGGCAGTATGGTGACGCCGTCATGAATTATTCCCGAGCCCTCACCCTGGCACGCATCACCGGAAATGCGCGCCAGCTGATCCACCTGAATATCAATCTCGCAGCCGCCAATCGTGACGCCGGCAACGCTGATGCCGCCCGAAAGCACTTCGAGGAAGCGTTTTCCCGGGCATCGAAGATCAGGGACGCAACGCTGATGGATGAAGCACATGAAGGATTCGTCAGCACACTACCGATGCATCGGGCGGGGAACGCATTACCGCAGACACGGAAAACTGACGCGGCTGCGACAGACAGGATGGAGATGCGGTATGCGGTCGGATTGACATTCGAGCATGAAACCAGCAGGCATGAGCGAGAATTCCTTCTCCTCCTGGAACAGCAGAAACTGCAGGAACTGGCGCTTGCCCGAGAACGGGAAAGCGCACGGCGGCTTCAGCTCGAGAAGGAACGCAGTGAACGCGACTTGCAGCTGCTGCAAAGCGAACATGAAATGAGTGAGATGCAGCTGGAGGTGACGGATGCGTGGCTCGACCGCGAGCGCATCAGAAGCAAGGAACGTAAAGAACTACTCGAACTGTCGGAGCGGACATCTCAACTCGAGAAAGAGGCCCGGCAGCGGGAAATCATGCTGCGGAATTTTCTGATCGGCGGCATCGTTCTGCTGCTGATCATCGGTTTCCTGCTCCTGCACCGCGTCAAGGACCGCCGCCGCGCCGTCGAACTCAAGGCACAGATCGCGGAAGCGCGGGCCTCCGCACTCGAATCGGAAAAGCGTCGGGGAGAATTCGAAGCGCGGAAACACTTTACTCATCTGCTCATGGATTCGCAGGAACAGGAGCGTAAGCGCATCGCCGCAGACCTTCACGACGGCATCGGGCAGGATCTGCTGGTCATCAAAAACCGTCTGACACTCGCGCTGCGGGAACAGGGGCGCGGCGCCGATCCGTCTCACGAACTGGAAGAAATCGCCGTTGCCATATCATCTTCGCTGCAGGATATCCGCCGCATTTCACGGAACCTCCGCCCGACTCAGCTCGACCGCATCGGACTGACCAGCAGCATTGACGCGATGATACGCACCGTCCGCGACACGGGTGATACCGCAATCAACTCCGCCCTGGACGACATTGACGATCTGTTCAGCAAAGAACGCGAGATCGACATCTATCGCATCATCCAGGAGGGACTCAACAACATCATCAAGCACTCCGGGGCCACCGAGGCGAATATCACCATTCAGCGACAACATGATGATATCCAGATCCTGATCCAGGACAACGGATCGGGTTTCGATGTGACCACATTTACCGATGGAGGCCACACTTCTCATGAAGGATTCGGTCTGCGCGGTCTGTACGAACGCACCGAAATCCTGGGCGGCAATATCAATATCGAATCAACACCCGGTTCCGGAACCAGCATCACTGTCTTCCTGCCCGTTCAGGAAAACCGGAATTCCATTTCATTTGCAGAGCAGAGCAGATATGCCTGACAGCAAGAACACTATTGATATCGTATTTGCCGACGATCATCCGCTGTTTCGCAAGGGACTTCGGGATGTGCTTGAAGCAGAAGATCACCTCAATATTCTGGGTGAAGCCGGTGACGGGGACGAAGCCCTGCGGCTGATCACACGGCATAATCCGACTGTTGCGGTGCTCGATATCGATATGCCGCGGATGAACGGGCTCGATGTCTCGAAGCAGGTTTACAGCAGGAAGCTTCCGACCAATGTGGTCATTCTGACAATGTATGACGACGAATCACTGTTCAACCGCGCGATGGAAATCGGTGTCACCGGCTATGTGCTCAAGGACTCGGCTGCGGACGACATCGTGCAGGGGATCGAAGTCGTCGCCGACGGCGGGTATTTCATCAGTCCCGTCCTCTCGGGCATGGTCATGAAAAAGAATTCGTCGATGCGTGGTGCGAATGATGAAAAGGCCGGGCTCATGCAGCTCACACCCGCCGAACAGCGGATTCTCACGATGATATCGCGCGAGATGACCTCCTCACACATTGCAGAGGAGCTCAATATCAGCCCCCGCACCGTTGAGCATCACCGCTCGAATATCATTGGGAAACTGGGTCTGTCGGGACAGTACGCGCTCGTCCGCTTCGCCCTTCAGCACAAAAACAGTCTCTGAGTGCTTATCCTCTCCCCAGCTCTTCCCTGAGATACCGCCCCGTATGGCTTTCTTCGATGCGAACGATTTCCTCGGGCGTTCCTTCCCCCACGATATGACCACCCTCCTCGCCGCCTTCGGGACCAAGATCAATAATCCAGTCGGCAGTTTTGATCACATCGAGATTGTGCTCGATGACGACCACCGTGTTTCCCTTGTCCACCAGCTTGCCGAGCACGTCGAGCAGCATGCGCACATCCTCGAAATGCAGCCCGGTGGTGGGTTCATCGAGAATGTACAGTGTTCTCCCCGTTCCGATCTTCGACAGTTCGGTCGAAAGCTTGACGCGCTGGGCTTCTCCGCCGGAGAGCGTGGTCGCCTGCTGGCCGAGCCGGATATAGCCAAGCCCCACGTCGTAGAGCGTCTGCAGTTTGCGCTTGATGCGCGGAATTTCACTGAAGAAATCCAGTGCCTCGGCCACTGACATGTCGAGCACGTCGGCGATCGACTTCCCGTGGTAACGCACCTCGAGCGTTTCGCGGTTGTATCGCTTGCCCCGGCAAACCTCGCAGAGCACATAAACATCGGGCAGAAAATTCATTTCAATCTTCCGCACACCGTCGCCCTTGCATGCATCACAGCGACCGCCTTCGACATTGAAACTGAAGCGTCCGGCGCTGTACCCGCGGATCTTCGCTTCGGGGAGGTTGGTATAGAGATCGCGGATGAACGTGAACAATCCTGTATACGTGGCGGGATTGGAGCGCGGTGTTCGCCCGATCGGCTCCTGGTCAATGTCGATGACCTTGTCGATGTGCTCGAGTCCTTCCACACCGCCGTGCGGGAGTGTCGCCATCGTGGATCGATAGAATTTTTTTGCGAGAATGGGATACAGCGTTTCGTTGATAAGACTCGACTTGCCGGAGCCGCTCACCCCGGTGATACAGATGAAAGTGCCGAGTGGAAGATGGAGATCGATGTTTTTGAGATTGTGTCCCTGCGCGTCGCGCAGCACCAGAGTGCTGCCGGTGCCCGACCGCCGCTGCTCCGGCAAGCCGATGCGGAGATCCCCCCGCAGGTACTCAGCCGTCATCGACCGGCCGTGCGCAATACGGCGCAGCATCTCATCCTCGGTGGCGCTGTTCGCCCTGCGCGTTGATGCGCCGCCTCCCGTCCCGTTCCCCCGGCCGTTGCCGTTCCCCCGGCCGTTTGTTTTCAGCAGCTGCGCGACGGTGCCGTCTGCGACGACCTCTCCCCCGAACTCACCCGCAGCCGGACCCAGATCGATCACATGGTCCGCGCTTTCGATCATTTCGCGGTCATGCTCTACAACGATGACGGTGTTGCCGAGATCGCGGAGCGACTTGAGCGAGTCGATCAGCCGTGAATTGTCGCGCTGATGCAGTCCGATGGAGGGCTCATCGAGGATGTAGAGCACGCCGACCAGCTGCGTGCCGATCTGCGTCGCCAGGCGGATGCGCTGGGCTTCGCCACCGGAGAGCGACCGTGCGGAACGGGAGAGTGTCAGGTAATCGAGACCGACATTGGACAGAAAGGAAAGGCGCGAGGAAATCTCCTTGATGATCTGTGCCCCGATTTCCTTCTGGCGCGGAGTCAGACGCACCGTGCGGAAAAAATCGAGCGCGCGTCTGACAGTCATACCCGTGACGTCATGAATCGAATGATCGTCAATGAGCACGGCAAGGCTCTGCGGTCGCAGCCGTCCGCCCGCGCAGTCGGGACAGGTGACCGCACTCATGAATGATTCGGCCCACTCGCGAATCCCGTTCGAGGTGGTGTTCTCGTAATACTGCTGAAGACTTTTCAGCACCCCCGCGATGCTGTGTTTATAGTTGGAGACACGGCCGTCGGGATGCGTGTATGTGATGGGATATTTTTCCTTCCCGCTGCCGTGCAGCAGGGTGTTCATCGCCTCTTCGGAGATATCACTGAGCGGCGTGTCGAAATCGAAGTCATACCGCACCGACACGGCCTCGATCTGCGCCCACCACCAGGTACGGCGCGGCTTGCCGAGGGGGACGAGACCTTCTTCATTGAGAGATTTGACGGGATCAGGGATAATCAGATCGAGATCGAACGCATACTTCCGTCCGAGGCCGTCACAGGTCTGGCATGCGCCATAGGGAGAATTGAAGGAGAAGGAATTCGGCGCGGGATCCTCGTAACTGCTGCCGCAGACGGGACAGGAGTTCTTCTGACTCATCAGCACGTCCTCGCCGTCGACATCAACAATGACGACACCGTCACCGAATTTCAGCGCAATCTCCAGTGAATCGTTGAGACGCGTGCGCGTATCCGGATTCACGACGAGGCGGTCGACGACGATCTCGATGTTATGAATCTTGTACCGATCGACCTTCATACCGTCTTCGATTTCACGCACCTCACCATCGATACGCACCTTCGTGAATCCGTCCTTCATGATCTGTTCGAACAGCTCGCGGTAATGTCCCTTGCGGCCGCGCACCACCGGTGCGAGAATGATCAGGCGTGTATCCTTTTCATATGCGAGGAGACGATCCACCATCTGATCGAGACTCTGCCGCTGCACCGGCGAACCATCTTTGTAGCAATGCTGCACGCCGGCGCGCGCGAAGAGCAGACGTAGGTAATCATAGATTTCCGTGACCGTCCCAACCGTTGAGCGCGGATTTCTACTCACGGTTTTCTGTTCGATGGAGATTGCGGGGCTCAGACCCTCGATGTTATCCACATCCGGACGTTCCATGCTGCCAAGGAACTGCCGGGCATAGGCGGAGAGACATTCGACATAGCGGCGCTGGCCCTCGGCGTAGATGGTGTCGAAGGCGAGGCTCGACTTCCCGGAGCCGGAAAGGCCGGTGATGACCACCAGTTTTTTCCGGGGGATATCGAGGTCGATGTTCTTGAGATTGTGTTCGCGCGCACCGCGGACGGAAATATGCTCGTGTGCCATCTGCGCCAGGACCGGCCCTTCCGGTGAAGTGAATTCAATCTTCTAAAATCGGAAATCAAAGCTATTGCACAAAACACCCTCGGAGTGACCTGGAGTGCACGAACAAAAAACGGGCTCCCCGGAGATGGGAGCCCGTCCAGTGAACGCAGGAAACAGCAGGATTAGCGTCCGTCTATGATGATTCTGCGGGAATCCAGCCTTCCGCTCTCGTGCATGAGAAGCAGGTATGTTCCGGCAGGCAGTTCCTGCGACAACAATCGTACGGTTCCGGATCCCGTGCTACCGGCATCCAGATCGACTAATCGCTGCACCATGCGCCCTGAGAGATCGTGCAGTGTAATGGAAAGTGGTCCATCTCCCAGGCGAGTGTATTCTATGTTTGCGCTTCCCCCCACCGGCTGCGGATACACGCTGCCGATCCCCTGAACGGCGGCATGCGACCGATTGAGCTCGACGGCGGGGAGCAGTTCTTCGCTTCCGTCCCGGTCAATCTGCCGCAGACGGTAGGCAACGAGTTGTCCCGCTTGCGTAAGGTCCTCTCTCCACACATAGTGCCTGGGGGTGCTCGAGGTGCCATGCCCGTGCACGAATCCGCGCTCCCTCCACGGTCCGGCACCCACTGAACGCTCAACGGCGAAACCGTAATTATTCACCTCCGTCGCCGTGCTCCAGCGCAGTTCGGCCGTTGTTCCTTTCAAAAATGCATTGAACGAGATCAGCTCAACCGGTAGCAGAATGAGTGAACCGTTCTCAATGGATTCGAGCGATGTGGTAGCCAGACCGAGAAAACTGACTGTGCTGCCAGACATGTAGTCCTTGTTGATGACACTGCCGGAGGTTGAGGTTCCATAGAAGAAACGAACCGGGGTGCTGGTAGTGATACCGAGGCGTGAAGTCAGTGCCGCAATTGGAACCTGGAAATCCATATAAAAGAAACCGGAACTGCCGGCCGGCAGTGTCCTGACGGCACCCGGTGTCGTATTCTTCTTGCTGTACGAATAAATCACATCCGTCGTGGTCTGATCCCGGACTTCGACGGTTAATCCACTTGAAACGGTGACGTAGATCCAACCGATTGGCGCTCCCTGTCCCGTCGGATCACTGAGTGTAACAATCCAGGAACACTGCGCCCATTGACCGTTGTTCTGCAGCGGATTGCCTTCAAGCTGGAAGCGGAAAAACGCATGTGTGCCATCCGTTGCAACTGCCACGGAACTTGGTGTGGAGGATGAATAGATCACATCCATTTCCGCCTGCGAGTAGTCGCTGATATCCTGAATGTACCCCCCTGTGCTGTCGGTGTAGTCCAGAAACGTGACCGGCCAGCTGCCCGGCGTGTACTGTGCGTGACCGGCCACCGTCGAAAACAGCAGCAGTGTTGCCACCGCTGCAAGTCGGCGCAGCATCACCGTAACTGCGTTGTTGTGAGTCATTGCACTCTCCTCGTTCGTGTTTCTTGATTTTCGTATGTACTACCTTGCTGATCGTTGAACTTTCGGCCGTATCCCCGCTGTTGCGGGGTCACCGGGATTCGCCATGGAACATGCCGGTTCAGGAAGCCGACCTTCTCACCGCGCGTCATATCAGGCAATTGACACAGCGGCAATCTACGCACCGCTCCCATACGCTGCCTGAACATTGGATTAATACGAAATGAAAAGAAATTAAGACTTGGCGGAGGTGAGATAGCATAAAAACCCCGTCCCTCCGGGGCTGCCGGAAGGACGGGGCTCTCTCTTCACACAAAAATGGAATATGCTGTCGCTGACTCTCCGTATTTATTTTGCGAGAATGACTGGATATACGTTCTTGGTATCCCTGGTGCTCAGCAGCACGAAGTACCGGCCGCTCGGGAGCTGCGCCGCGTTGAGTGTAACTGCGTGAGTGCCGGCACTCATCGCAGCGTCACTGAGCACTGTCTGCACGATGCGTCCTGCCGCATCGGAAAGCTGCAGTGTGACCATGGATTCACTGTCGAGTGTGAAATTTACCGTGGTTGTGGGATTGAAGGGATTGGGATAGGCATCCGTGATGACGGAGGCGTTCACCACACGGAATGTCACCATGACGACGGGTGAGAATTCCTCGCTGCCGTCACGGTCAATCTGGCGAAGACGGTAGAAGTATGCCGGTGCTGCTTCGATGCGCGTATCGCTGAATGCATACCGGCGTTCGATGCTGCTGTTGCCGGCGCCTGCCACGAAACCGATCTCCTTCCAGTTCCGGCCGTCAGCTGAACGCTCAACCGCGAAACCGAAATTGTTTATTTCCGTTGCCGTGGTCCAGCGCAGCTGCACGTCCGTTCCCTTCGCATATGCTTGAAATGCCGTCAGTTCGACCGGAAGAATTCCGCCGCCGATACTGGAAAATGTCGACGATGTCAGGTTGCTGAAATTCACCGCCGAGCCGTACATCAGGTCCTTGCTGATCTGATTCGGATTCCCCGACGCGGTGCTGGTTCCGTAATAGAACGACATCACCGAAGTCTCGGTCAGTCCGAGATGCACGTTCGTGCCGCTGCTGAGGGCCGACAGAGGTGCCTGGAAATCGATGTACCATGTCGAAGCGCCCGCCACAGGAAGGACGCGCACACCCTGCGGGGCGCTGTTCGAGGCGGGAAAGCTGTAAATCACATCGCTATTCGTCCCATCAGTGACACCGACCACACCACTCTGTCCGTTGACATTCACATACAACGTGCCTGCAAGCCCGCTTGAGGCTGTGCCGAACTGCACGAGCCATGTACCGTTCACCCACGAGCCATTCGCGGCGATCGGGGATTCCTGGAGCTGCATGCGGAAAAACGCGGTGCTGCCATCGAACGCCACGCGCACGGAAGCGGGATCGGCCAGGGAATGGACGATATCGAGATAATCCGGGGACATGTCATCCGGATCCTGGATGATGATTCCGTTCGCATCGCGGTAGGCGACCCACTGATGCGCGGATGTCGAAGCGGGCCATACGGCCGGAACGGCGGCTGATAATGAAATGGGGGCAGCGAGGAGGGCGAACAAAACAAGGATGTTCAGGCGTGTCATCTTTATCACTTCAGTATTTGATTTTTCAGTTCATGTTGTATCTCCTCATTACTTCCACCCTGAATACAATCACAAACCGTGCCAGATTAGAAAAATCCTCGAAAAATGCAGGAAATGGCATATTTCAGCCTGTGGGAGCAGCGGGAAAAATCCGGCTGTTCGGATTCCAAACAACAGTGCGATGAAAAAAGGATGGATTCTGAACAACGGAATTCTGTAATCATCACACAGTTATACTCACAAAACGTCTCCTTTACTGCCGCAGCAAGGGAGTTGCTTCCTCATATCCCCCCACTTCCCTGAAGAAGTACGCCGGCGGACATCCACAGGCTCACACTTCTGATACTTCCGAAATACGGTTTCAGAACATGCTGTATTGCAGATGATAATATCCTTGACTTTCGATACACGAAATGCTACCATGCCTTCGTTCACTCAAAACGCCGTGCAATCTCCGCCCAACCGTCAAACCGGAATAGTTGTCATTCCACTTTCAGACAGCGGATTATACACTCCTTATATAGAGCTTTTCTCTGCTGGATCTTACAGGAGCCGGGTTATGACACACATGTACATGGCAGCGCGATTGATTATCGCGGCAGGCCTGCTGCTTCTCCCGCAGGCCGTGCATTCTCAATACTGGACCGCGCGCGCCGACGGCGGCGGTACGGAAATCATGGAAGCGGCGGATCAACGCGCGGGCATCACCGCGATGACAGGAAGATCCATCGGACAGGATGGGATGTCTTCGATCCTCACCGTGCTTCTCGACGCCCGGGGCGACACACTCTGGCAGCGCCGGGAAACAATGCCGCATGACGCGTTCGGCACGGATATTCGCATCACCTCCGACGGCGGGGCGCTGGTCGCAGCTGCGTGGTGGACACCGCAGTCCTGGCGCAGCATGCTCCTGCGCTATGACGCCGACGGCACCGTTTCATGGCGAAGACAGGTCAGCTTCGGCTTCCCCTCCGCCGCACAGTATCCCCGCACATTGGAACTGCTCGACGACGGCTCGTCGGTGCTGCTCTGCAGCGGATACGAAGGCAGCGCCGCATCGAGCCTGCTCGTCGCCACCGGCACCGACGGCGGACCGCTCTGGGAGGCGAAGGAAACCGGCGCGACGCTCGTCGACCTCTGTCGCTGGAACACCGGCGTGGCGGCCGTGGGAAGCATCTCGAGCACCGGACAGCAGGACATGTACGCCGTGCGCTACATGGCCGACGGCACACGCGACGCCAGCATTTCCCTCCAGGCCTCAGCTGACATGGATGACGCGCTCTCGATGTGCGTCTCCGACGGCGGCGACGTGTTTGCCGCAGGGCGCATCCCCGACACCGGCAGCGATGTGCTGATGACGATGCTCCGCTGGCAGAGCGATGAAACAACCTCCTTCCATACCCTGCATTCCGCCTATGCGGCGAACCGCTGCACGGATATCCGCCTCATGCCCGGCACCGGGATCGCGATATCCGCACGCATCGAGAACATGCAGGGCGGGATGGACGCCCTGATCGGTATGTTCGACTTCGAAGGCAACCTGCTCTGGAGCGACACGCGCAGCGGCACGGGCGATGGGGATGACAGGCCACCGCTCTTCGGCGGCTGCGCGGGCGGCAATACGGTTGGATCTGACGCCCTGCGGGTGGACTGGGCACCGGCGCGCGACGTCGTCAGCATGGAGGATGAAATCATCTATTCCATCTATGTTGCAGCAACTCCGGGTGCACAGAACTTCGGCACACCCGACCTGCGGGTGCACGGAGGCATGCACGCTCTGCTGGGCGGACTCATCCCCAATACAGATTACTACGTGGTCGTGCGCGCCGAAGACGGCACGGGCAATCAGGATGACAACACACGCGAAGTCCGGCTCACCACGGGCACCGGCAGTCTGCGTATCACCACTGCCTCGCTTCCAGACGGCACTGAGGGCATCAACTATACGGTACCCCTGCAGGCGGAAGGCGGCCTCCCGCCGTACCGCTGGGAGTTCACCGCGGGCGCACTTCCCCCGGGCATCACGCTTGACACCGCCGGCGTACTCGACGGCACGCCGACACTGGCAGGCACCTACACCTTCACGCTCACCGTCACCGATACAAACGATTCCACCGACGCGGCGGAGTACACCATCGACATCGCGGCACCGGAGCTGACCATCGTCACCGACTCGCTGCCGGACGCGGAGGTCTGCCGTCCCTATCTCACCACGATGCAGGCGAGCGGCGGAACGCCACCGTATAAATGGATTATTCTCGGCGGCGGTTTCCCGAACGGATTCGACCTCGCCGAAGACGGAACGCTCAGCGGTGAAACACATTTCCCCGGCATCCACACCTTCATCGTCGGCGTCGAGGATGCGAATCAGAATACGGAGACGAAACAGCTGACGCTTACCATCACACCCGCGCAGCGCCTGCATGTCATCGGCGACAAAACATTGCCTGGCGGCACGCACTGCTTCTCCACCCTCTACGTCGATGACGGCGCACGTCTCGCGTTCGAGGGTCCGGCCATGATCCGCTGCTCCGATTCGCTCGTCGTGCTCGGTGAGATCACAGCGGATTGCGCCGACCTCACCTTCCTCGACTACCGCGTGGCACTGATCCACGGACGCATCGACAACCGATGTGTCACGGGCGACTCCACGCAGGGCGGATCTCTGATGTTTTTCAGCAATGTCGGGGAATTCATTCTCGAGCAGGGCAATCCGGCTTCGGGGTTATTCTCCCATGGCGGACTCCAGCTCACCGACGACACCACCATCGCGGAATGGCGAACCGTCGTGACACCGGACGCTCAATCGGCGGTGCCTGTGGATCCCGTTGCCTCGCTGACCGCCGATGTGCTCAATGATATCATCGCTCCGGGTGAAAGCGCTTTCATCAGCTTCCGCTGCGAAGGCGCGGATCCCGACGGCGGTCCGGTGGAGTTTTCCATCGACTTCGGTGACGGAGACATCCGCAGCGGACTTGCCCCCGAGATCGGTCCCTGGCTTGATGTTGACAAGGAATACATGACACCCGGCACCTATCTCGTCACCCTTACCGTGGAGGATGACGAAGGGCGCTCAAGTGGTGCAACGACGCAGATCTTTCTCGGCGACAGCCTCTCTGACGGATCGGAAGCGCTCGGCGCCTCCATCGCGCCCGACTGGCTGCTTGCGGCACGTCAGGACTCGGTGTATTTCACCCTGGACGAGGGAACGGGACCGGTGACTTCACTCGCCTCCGTTCTGTGGGATTTCGGGGATGGAAACACGTCGGCAAACGCCGATCCCGCGCATCGTTATGCGCAGGCCGGGCGGTACGCGGTCTCCTGCACGGCCATTGACGACTCGGGAAATTCCGCACTGACACTCTGCTCCATCTATATATATGATCCCGATACGAACGCGGTCCGCTCGCCCGGCGCTGCTTCACGCATCGCCGCCGCACCACAGGGTCAGCGCACCGCCGTGGTGGATGCGCCTGTCCATGTGACACGCCGCATCGTGTACCGGGGATTCCAGCATCTGCGCGTCGACTCGAACGCCGTCATCACCACGCGAAACGGACGTCCTGGCATACCAGGCATCAGCGGAGGATCGGGCAGCGGACTGTCGACCTACTCTCCCGGCTGGCTCATCGTCAATGGTGCGCGGATCAGTGCCGGCAGCGGCGGCGCGGGCGCATCAAACGCCCCCAACCGCTCGAGCGGCACCAAAGGCGGTAAGGGAGGAAGTCTCATCCTGCGGGGCCGGAACGTCTGGATCGGTGGCGGCACGACGCTGGCTGCCGGTGACGGCGGTGACGGCGGTGACGTGTCGGTCAGCGTGCCGGCACCGGGCACCGCGCGCGCGTTCGCAAAACGGGGTGGAAACGCCGGCGGACGCGTCCGCATCCAGGGCACGAACTCCGTCAACTTCGGCGGATCGGTCACGATTCATACCGGCAACGGTGGACGCGGCGGCAACGCCACGGCCACCGGTGGTCCGGGACAGAGCCGCTGCACGAAGGGCCAGGATGGCGGCAAGGCACTCGCACGAGCCGGTGACGGCGGCAAGGCGAATAAACGAGCCACGATTCGCGGCAATGTCGGTGGCATGGGAAATGTCACGCTGACCGGCGGACAGGGTGGTAACGGCGGCACCGCGACAGCCAACGGAGGCAGGGGCGGAGACGCGAACTGCGAAACTACTGCCGTGGGTGGACTCGGTGGCTGGGCCCGCGCATTCGGAGGTGACGGAGGCAACTCCGGCCACAGCGGTGCGTCTGTCAGCGGCGCTGAAAACTTCAAGCCGGGGGCGGGCGGTGACGCCAACGCCAGTCCCGGTGACGGCGGCAACGCGTCAGCGACACCGAATCCGGCAAAGGGCAAGGACGGCTGTCCGGGCGAGGACGGCGGAAGCGCCACTGCAACCGGGGGACGCGGCGGTGACGGGCTCGCCGTCACGGGAAAGAAAGGTCGGCTCATCGGCCAGGGACAGGACGCCGATCCGGGCACTGCGACGGTCAACGGCAGCAATGGCGGTATCGCGGATGCCACCGGCGGTGACGGCGGCGAGGGCACCGACTGCGACTGTGACGGCGGAAACGGCGGGACGGCTGCGGCACACGGCGGAATGCGCGGAGACACCGAAGCGCGCGCGAAAAGCGGCGGCTCCGAAGTAGAGAACAAGGGCTCGGACGGCAGCTCCGCCGCACTCGGCGGAAACGGCGGCACCGGCGGACACTGCTGCACGCCACCGGCACCGGTGGGCGGTGACGGCGGCGCGGGCGGAAATGCCGATGCGTTTGCCGGACCCAACGGAGCCACAGCGGACGCCATGGGCGGTGACGGTGGCGACGGCGGTGACGGCAAGGGTCCCGGTAAGGGCGGTCCGGCCGGTACGGCAACCAGCCACGGCAGCGGCGGCCTCGAAATCGACGGCGCACCGGGCAAGGACGGCGAGTGGTGTTACATCTTCGATTCCTGGTACATCTATTTCAGCAGCATCCCCGACGGCAGCATCGCGCCCGGACAGGATTACACGCTCGGCACCTACACTGACAAAGATCTCGGCACGCAGATCGGAGAGGTGGATGTGCATTTCATGACGGATGCAGAATCCGGGATGCCCGCCCCCAACGGCTACTTCAAGGCCGGGCCGCAGTTGTTCATCGAGTCGGGCGGCATTTCCTTCGACATGACATCGCTCAAGGATATCGTGGATCCCACCCGAAACTGGTATGCAACGGAATTCACCCTGCGCTTCCAGCTGAATGCCACGAATCCCGGCATGTTCTCCTTCGTCGGCTCCGACAACGGCACGACCATCGCCTCGCAGGAAATCTTCCTCGATCCTGCCACGACGAATTATGAGGTAACGATCGCAGCCCCACAGGGGCAAAGCTTCGACGACGTCTCTATCCGCAGTGACGCCCCGGTCAGTTATGATCACTGGGAAGTTCAGATCATCGTCTTCGATCCATGATCCGTTCAATCGACACCATGGAGATACACATGCGCATTTCAGCAATTCTCGCATTTACGCTCTGTTTCCTTGCTGCCGCCCCGGCGGTGCGGGGACAGTCCGTGACCGTGCCGCATGCCGTGGCATCCACGTCCGGCGGCACGTTATATGTCGCCGCATCCGCCACGGACGCATCCGGCGCGCCGGAGCTGTGGCTGCTCTCGTACCATGCCGACGGATCCCGGGCGGGTGAGCTCCGGCTGCCAGACGCGCCGGACATCCTGCCGCGCTTCCTGTATGCCGCGACGGACACGCTGATCATCGCTGGTACGGCGCTCGACGGCATGGATCCCGACTTTCTGGCGCTGTCCGTTGATCCCGGTCTGCTCGTCGATGCGGAGGCACTTCCGGCTCCCTCCGCATTCGCCATCGAGGCCGGCTACCCGAATCCGCTCTCGGCAGCGTCCGCGCTCATCCTGTACACGCTGCCCTACGCCGCGCACGTGCGGCTGGAAGTACGTGCGCTTACAGGCGCGACGGTGGAGACTCTGGTTGACGAGTACACGCCGGCGGGCAGACACCGCGTCGTGTTCACGCCGCGCAACCTCGCCAGCGGAACGTATTATCTGATCCTGACATCACCGGAAGGAGTCGCGATTCGAAAAATCGCTCTTGTACGATAAGCGCGAACTCCCCGGCCTCCTTCGATGTTGTGATTGCGTGGATACATCCACGAACTCCGGCAAGACGGTACGCAGGCAGACCGCCCACAGGCGGTGCTGCGCCTGAATGAAAATCTGCCCGAGTACAGAGGAAGCACGTTACTCTCACCGATCATTTCATCATTTCAGAAGGAGCATTACATGAAGCGTTTTGCATCGGCCCAGTGGCAGGGGGGACTCATGGACGGCAAGGGAACATTCAGCACCGACAGCGGTGTGCTGTCGAGCATCAATTATGATTTCGGAAAGCGTTTCGCGGATGATCCCGGCACCAATCCCGAGGAGCTCATCGCCGCCGCGCATGCCAGCTGTTTTTCCATGGCGCTTTCGAACGTGCTCGGCGAGTCCGATGTCACTCCCGACGACATCGCGACAAAGGCCACACTGAACTTTGAAAAGACGGATGCCGGATTCACGATCACGGCCATTCACCTCGACGTCACGGTCAAGGCGCAGGGACTCGACGACGCCACGCTGCAGGATGCCGCGGGCAAGGCAAAGGCCGGATGTCCCGTCAGCCGCGTCCTCAATACCGACATTTCCATGACTGCCACTCTCGGCTAATCTGTTTCGGATACGGGAACGCGGACGTGATATCCGCGTTCCCGTTGTCCCGTATTTTTTTCCCTGTGATCCGTATCCTCCCTGTGATCCGAAGGTATGTCGCCGATCGACCCGCCGAGCCGTTGGCTCGGCGCTACAGTATATTGCCTTCTTTTCAACGCCAGCGATGAATTTTGTATTTTGACGGGTTGCGAGACCTTGAATACCGTTGAATGACAGGAATTCATGAGCGAAGAGGAAAAGGAACAGTCCTCCGAGTCTTCGAATGACGAGGAGCGCGGCGAAAACGAGATGTCCTTTCTGGACCATCTTGAGGAGCTGCGCTGGAGAATCATCTACACGCTGATCGGCATCGCGGTTGGCGCCGTCGTGCTGTGGTTTTTCATCGATCCCCTTATGGAGTATGTGCTTCTGAAGCCTGCGAAGAACTTCGACATGCGTCTGCAGAACCTGCGTCCCTTCGGACAGGTCTTCCTCTACATGCAGGTCGCGATTTTCGGCGGCATCATCCTCAGCATCCCTAACACCGTCTACCAGATCTGGAAATTCATCGCGCCGGGGCTGTATCCTCACGAGCGCAAGTACATCAGCTCCATCGTGATATTCACATCGCTGTGTTTCCTGATCGGCGTGGTGTTCGCTTACATGTTCGTGCTTCCCGCCGCATTCCGCTTCTTCTCGACCTTCGGCACCACGGACATCGAGAACATCATCTCCATCGAATATTATTTCGAGTTCATTCTCACGCTGATGATCGGTGCCGGAGCAATTTTCGAGCTGCCCATGCTGTCATTCTTCCTGTCCCGCCTCGGCATCGTCACCCCGAAGCTGATGCGAAAGTACTGGCGGCACGCCATGGTGATCAGCTTTTTCGTGGCGGCACTGATCTCGCCGGGACCGGATCCTTTCAGCATGCTGCTGATGGCGATTCCACTGGTCTTCCTGTATGAACTCAGCATCCTGATCAGCAAGATCAGCTACAAAAAACGCAAAGCACGTGCCGAAGAATAATCCCCGGATTGATCGTTGAAACTTGACGCCATCATCGCCCCCGTCCAGAGCGAGCTCAAGCATTTCGAGCAGCATTTCCGTCGTGCCCTGCGCTCGGATGTGGGCATCGTCGATACGGTCGTGCGCTACATGGTCAAGCGCAAGGGCAAGCGTATTCGTCCCGCCCTGGTCCTGCTTTCCGCCGCTGCCAGCGGCGGCATTGACGAGGCAACGTATCGCGGCGCGGCCCTGGTCGAGCTGCTGCACACCGCGACACTCATCCACGACGACGTGGTCGACGACGCCGGTACGCGGCGCGGCTGGCCCTCGATCAACGCCATCTGGAAAAACAAGGTGTCGGTACTCCTCGGCGATTACGTGCTCTCGCGCGGACTGCTGCTCTCACTCGAAAACGAGGATATCGATTTCCTCCAGAGCACTTCGACCGCCGTCAAACGCATGAGCGAGGGCGAGCTGCTGCAGATACAGAAATCACGGCAGATGAACACCGATGAGGAAACCTATTTCCGTATCATCGGCGACAAAACCGCCTCGCTGCTGGCGACCTGCTGCGAGATCGGCGCATTAAGCGCCACGCGCGACGAACAGATCGTCGACGCCATGCGTACCTATGGTGAGACGCTCGGCATTGCCTTCCAGATCCGTGACGATCTGCTCGATTTCCTCGGCACCGAGGCCACCATCGGCAAACCCGTGGGCGGCGATCTGAAGGAAAAAAAGCTGACGCTTCCGCTGATTCACGCATTTCAGAACGCGCCGTCGTCGGACCGCAAGCGCGTCATCCGCGCGCTCAAAAGCGGCGTGCGCCGCAAGGACATCAAGGAGATCGTCGCCTTCGTCCAGAAATACGGCGGCATCACCTACGCCGAACGCGTCGCCAACGACCATCGCGACCGGGCCATCGACATGCTGAAATCCATCCCGGAATCCGAGGCGAAGCGCTCCCTCGTCGCCCTCGCCGACTTCGTCGTCGCCCGCAAAAAATAGATTCTTCACCTCTTCACCTCTTTACGATTGCGCCATGAAACGAATCCCGCTGCTCCCCTTCATCCTGTTGATCCCGATCATTCTGTTCACCGCCCCTCCGCTGCACGCGCAGACGCAGGTCGAACGCATCGAAATGCTCGAGGACGATCCCGGGCGCCCGATGACCTTCGAAGACCTCTACGCGTTCGGACGCGTGAGCGATCCGCAGGTGTCGCCCGACGGAGAGACCGTGCTGTACGTGGTGACACAGTACAGCATCGAGAACAACAACTCCAACAGCGAGATCTGGGCCATCGACATCAAGGGCGAGGAGAGCGTGCGCCTGACCGATCATCCCGCCTCGGACGTCAATCCCCGCTGGTCGTCCGATGGCGAGAGCATCGCGTTCATTTCCTCCCGTGAAAACGGCCGGCAGATCTGGACGATGAACCCCGACGGCAGCGGTCAGAAACGGCTCACAGACATATCCACGGGCATCGGGTCCTTCACATGGACACCGAACGGCTCGCATTTCCTTTACAGCTCGCGCGTGTATCCCGACTGCAAGACCGACGCCTGCAACAAAGCGCGTGAAGAGGCGAAGGAAAACAATCCGGTCAAGGCACGGCTCATCGAACAGCTGCCCTATCGCGTCTGGAATCACTGGCGCGACGGCAAAGTCAGCCATGTCTTCGCCATCCCGTCGGCCGGTGGCGTTCCGGTGGAACTGACACCCGGTCCGTACGACACGCCGCCCATCGATCTCGGCGGACACCAGGATTTCGTCGCCTCGCCCGACGGCAAAGAAGTCGCATATGTGAAAAACACCGACGAGATGCTCGCCGCCAGCACGAACAACGACATCTGGCTCGTCGGCATCGACGGGAAAAACGCGCGATGCATCACCACCGACAACAGGGCAAACGACAATCAGCCCGTGTATTCACCCGACGGCAAATACATCGCCTACCGCGCCATGTCGCGCATCGGATACGAGGCCGACAAGTACGATCTCAAGGTGTACGAGCGCGCGAGCGGACGCACATGGACGCTGACCGAAGGCGTCGACCGTTCGGTGGATGAAATCATCTGGTCGAACGACAGCCGCCGCATTCTCTTCACCGCGCAGGACGGTCCGTACAAATCGCTGTTCGACGTTCCCGTCGAGGGCGGCAACGTGCTGCGCGTGCTCAAGGGCGTGCTCGAACTGCAGTACGCGCACATGGATACGGTCAAGACCATCGAACTCGGCACCTACCGGCACGACTTCCGCCTGCATCCCGACGGCGAGACGCTCGTCTTCATGGGCGAGCGCATGAACCATCCCGCCGAGGTCATGTCCATCAAGTACGACGGCCAGCGCATCTTCGACATTCGCCAGCTCACCACTACCAATGCCGAGCTGATCGAGGAGATCAACATGCCGGCGCCGGTGAGCTTCACCTTCCCGAGTTTCGACGGAGTGGATGTGCAGGGCTGGATCGTCGCGCCGCCGGACTTCGATCCCTCAAAGAAATACCCCATGATTTACCTCGTGCACGGCGGACCGCAGGGCGTGTGGGACGACGACTTCCATTACCGCTGGAACCTCGAGCTGTTCGCCGCGCCCGGCTACGTCGTCGTTGCCGTCAACTGCCGCGGTTCGGTCGGCTTCGGCCAGGAGTTCACCGACGGCGTCAACGGCAGCTGGGGCGGCGCACCGTACAAGGACCTCATGGCCGGCCTCGACTTCGTGCTGCAGGAGTACCCCTTCATCGACCGCAACCGCGTCGGCGCGGCCGGCGCATCCTACGGCGGTTACATGATGAACTGGTTCCTCGGCAACACCGGTCGCTTCAAGGCGCTCTTCTGTCACGCCGGCGTCTACGACCTCGTCAGCATGTACGGCGCCACCGAAGAGCTGTGGTTCCCCGAATGGGAATTCGAGGGCACGCCGTGGGACAACCCCGAGATGTACGAGAAATGGTCCCCCAGCCGTCTCGCCGGCAATTTCAAAACGCCGACCTACGTCTCACACGGACAGCTCGACTTCCGCGTCCCCGTCACGCAGGGCATGCAGCTGTTCACCGCCCTGCAGCGCCAGGGCATCGAGAGCCGCTTCCTCTACTTCCCCGACGAGGGTCATCTCGTGCTCAAGCCGCGCAACTCCCAGCTCTGGTACGGCGAATTTCACCGCTGGTTCGCGAAGCACCTGATGAAGGGGGATCAGGAATAGGGGGATTTCAGTCCATCGGGGATGCCGATGCACGGGGGATGCCGATGCACGGGGGATGCCGACACCACTAGATTAAAAAAGCGGAGACGGTTTTGCTGCCGTCTCCGCTGATTCCGAACGCCGCTGCCTTGAGGTATTTCCGGCGCGGGGTATTTGTCTCCTGCTTCATCATCTCGCCTCATCATCCACATCATACCCGCGCCATGGGTTGTGATGCGACGCTCGGAATGTACCGGGTCAGAATCCGCCTCGTTGGGGTTCGACATTCTCCGTTTTCAGTGTATGGTGGATCATCGCAGTGATCTGCTGATGTCTTTCGCTGCTGACCATGCCCTCCGCCATCACGGCTTCATCGCCGATGAAGACCTTCTTCCAGCAGCAATTCATGCGCATCCGCATGCTGCCTTCTATGATGGTAAAGCACAGGGAGTCGACAGAGCCGATGTCAAGCACGGCTTCCGCGCTTCCGTCAGTCGCCGCGAGACGGATCTGTGAACCGTCCACGCATCCGACGGGAAGGAACTCATAGCCACGCACGCTCAAGCGATCCTCCGTTATTGTGATATCTCCGTCACAGCTCTTGATCACGATGGGCGTTTCATCCTCCTGTGCCGCCGCACCCGTGACCATGAACAGCAGCAGAACCGTTCCGGCCAGAATACGCATCATTGCCTCATCTCCTCGTCTCGATTCATACATTCGTTTCCTGGATTCTCCAGTTCGTACCTGACCATATCATAGACGCGTAATCTTCCCCGTCTCGCGAATTCGTGGGAACGGAAAAACCCACCTGCGTGACCGGGACTCAGAAAACTTTTCGGATTTTGACCTGATGACAAAAAACCCAACGCAACAGGCAGAATCAATAGGTAGTTCTACACATTTTTATAGGTAGTACCACCTATTTTCGAGGTGAAACCGGCAGTTTACAGGGATTCCGCAGAGAATCATATCGCAGATTTGCGCAGATTCATGCACAGATTTGCGCAGATAGCTTTTTCGAAGACCAATCTGTGGAAATCTGCGTGTCCTCTGCGAAAATCTGTGATATGATTTCTCCGCGTAATCTGCCATAATCCATATTGGAAGTTGTCCGGAAATTCCCCTTAATGATTCAACCATGATCGCGCTGACAAATATCACCAAGGAATACCCCGGCAAGGTGCTGTTCAAGGACGCCTCGCTGCGCATCGGCGACCACGAGCGCGTGGCCATTGTCGGACCGAACGGCGCCGGAAAATCCACGTTGATGAAAATCATCACCGGCGAGATCGAATCCGACAGCGGCGAGATCGCGCAGTCCCGCGCGAATACCGTGGGCTATCTGCCGCAGGACGGCGTGGTGCACAGCGGACGCACGCTCTTCGACGAGGCATCCACCGCCTTCGACGACATCATCGCCCTGCACGACCGCATCGACCAGCTCAGCGAGGAAATCTCCCGCCTTTCCGCCAATGCGAACACTGTTGATGCGAACAGCACCGATGCAAATCCCGCCAATGCCGACACCGCCGAGGCGAATGCCGCCAGGGACGCGATGCAGAAGAAAATCGAAGAACTCGGCGAGATCCAGCACGCGCTCGAACACCGCGAGGGATGGAACATCCAGACACGCGTCGCGCAGGTGCTGTCGGGACTCGGCTTCCATGAAAAGGACTTTCGGCGTCCCACCGAGGAGTTCAGCGGCGGCTGGCAGATGCGCATCGCGCTCGCGAAGCTCCTCCTGCGCGAACCTACCATCCTTTTGCTCGATGAGCCCACGAATCACCTCGACCTCGACGCCCTCCAGTGGCTTGAGGAATACCTGCAGAACTACGAGTACTCCATCGTACTCATCTCCCACGACCGCCGCTTCCTCGACAACATGGTACAGCGCACTGTGGAGGTCAGCGGCGGCAGCATGACCGAGTACGCCGGCAACTACAGCTACTTCATCGAGCAGAAGGCGCTGCGCATGGAGCAGCTGCGCGCCGCCCAGGCCAACCAGCAGCAGCAGATCAAGCAGACCCGGCAGTTCATCGACCGCTTCCGCTACAAGGCCACCAAGGCCCGGCAGGTGCAGAGCCGCGTCAAAATGCTCGAGAAAATGGAACTCATCGAGATCGAGGACGAAGAAGGCGGCATCTCCTTCGACTTCCCCGAGCCGCCGCCGCCCGGACGCATCCTCATGGAGCTGAAGGATCTCGACAAATCCTTCGGCGACCTGTCGCTGTTCCGCGGACTCGATTTCACCATCGAGCGTGGTGACCGCATCGCCTTCCTCGGCGTCAACGGCACCGGGAAATCCACCCTCGCGCGCATCATCGCGGGCATCGAGCCGTATCAGGACGGCGAGCGCACACCCGGCCACAACGTATCCATCGGCTATTTCGCGCAGAACCAGGCCGAGGAGCTCGATCCCTCGAAAACCGTCTTCCAGACGCTCGACGATATCGCCGTCGGCGAAATCCGCAAGCGCCTGCGCACGCTGCTCGGTTGCTTCATGTTCTCGGGCGACGATGTCGACAAGCGCGTCAGCGTGCTTTCGGGCGGAGAAAAAAGCCGCCTTGCGCTGGCCAAAATGCTGCTCACGCCGTCGAACCTCCTCATCCTCGACGAGCCCACCAACCACCTCGACATGCGCAGCAAGACCGTACTGCAGGATGCGCTTTCGCGCTACGAGGGCTCCTTCGTCATCGTCTCGCACGACCGCGACTTCCTCGAGCCCCTGCTCAACAAGTGCGTCGATTTCAAGGACGGGCAGGTGCGCGAGACGCTCGGCACGGTCAGCGATTACCTCCGCAAGCGCGCAGGGGAGGAAGACGGACAGGAGCGGCGCGGCGTAGCGGGACAGACGCTGCCGCGCAAGGAAGCGCAGCACAGCGGACGCGACCGCAAGCGCGAGGAGGCCGAAAACCGCCAGGCCCGCTACAAGCGCCTCAAACCACTGAAAAACAAAATCGAACGCCTCGAGAAGGAAATCGAGGCACTCGAGGAGAACAAGTCCGGGATCGAGCGCGCACTCGCCGACGAAGCCACCTACCGGGACGAAGAAAAGGCGCGCGACCTCACCTGGCGCTACAAGGAGGCCGGCGAAACACTCGCCCGCGCCTACGAAGAATGGGAGAAGCTTCAGATCGAGATGGATGCGATCGACAAAGAATTCGGGAAGTAGTCTTATTCGATGCGGAGACGCCGGCAAAACCCGGCGCGTACCCATGAGAACATGATTCGTTCCAGGTAGCGGCAAATGACCCGGGTATTACGACAGCCGGGCAAACACCTCGGGCTGTTGTTCGGCGATGCGTAACAATGCCAGCGCGGGGCCGCTGGGTTTCCGCCTTCCCTGCTCCCAGTCCTGAACAGTCCGCAGGCTGACACCCATCAATCCGGCAAACGCGCTTTGAGAAAGTTTGAGCTTCGAACGGATTTCCTTCACTGTGGACGGCGCTTTCAGTTCATGCACACGAAGCTGCTTCCTTCCGGCCTTATGCTCTTTGATCTCACGGATTCCTTCAAGAATCTCCCGGCCAATATCACGTTCAGTCATTTTTCTAGTTCGGACAGATATGAATGGAGGTGCTTCGAAAATGCGGTCGTCTCGATGAAAACCATGCACAAATATACGGCAGAGCCGTAGAATGTGGCAAGTGCAATTTGCGCTCTCCGTTCCCCACGCTCACGCGTGGGGCTACCGCCTAGGATTCTCCTTTCCGTTGCTTTTGCCTGCCTTTTCCGCTATGTTTTCTGCGGATACACGACTCCGATACAGATTTTTTCCGCGCGGAGGGAACGAATGGCCTTCTGCGGTGTCTTGGTGGTGACACGGACAACGACCGAACGGCGGAATGCAGGAATGACGTGATCAAGGAAGTGAGTCAGAGCGTCTCGCAGGATCTGGAGTTGCAGCGGCGGATCCGGGAGGGCGACAACGCTGCGTTCGCGGATCTCTACGGCCGGCACAAGCAGGCAGTCTACCTGTACTGTACCCGCTTCCTCGGCGAACGTCCCTCAGCGGAGGATATCTTCCAGGAGGTCTTCCTCAACGTGCTCGAAAAAATCCGGGGCGGGATGGAAATAGAAAACGTGGAGGCCTACCTGGTGCGCTCGGCGCGGAACCGCTGCCTCAACAGCATCCGCAACCGCAAATACCCCGCGGATGTCGATGACATGCAGGACTTCCTGCCGGGCGAGGACGCTCCCGACGCCGGCGAAATCGACGACCTGCAGCGCGCGCTTAACCGCCTTCCAGCGGACAACCGCGAGGCGCTGCTGCTCTGCGAATATGAAGGCTACAGCTATGAGGAAATCGCGGAACTGACCGACGTTCCGCTCAGTACTGTTCGCAAGCGCATTTTCCGGGCACGCCGTAAGCTGCGCGATTGGTTAACCACCGGTTCAGCACGGACATAAGGCAATGAATTTCGAAGAACAGATATCCGCGTTCATGGACGGCGCGCTGAGCGCCGAGCAGGAGACAGAGTTCCTGCACATCCTCTCCGTCTCGCCGGAGAAGCGCGCCCTTTTCCATTCCTACATGGGCGTGCGCTCCGCCATCACGGCCGACGCGCGCGGCTCCGCCGTTCCCGGCCATCTCGACCGGGCCGTCCTCGGTGCGGCCGGCGCGGCGGCAGGCGGCGGCGCGGCAGCAGGCGGCGGTGCGGCGGCAGGCGGCGCAGCAACAGGTGGCGCGGCAGCAGGAAGCACGGCGGCCGCGAGCGGCGTTGCAGCGGCAGCGGGGTGGTGGACGGCATCGCGCGTCATCACTGCCGTCATTCTCGGCCTCTCCCTGTTCGGGGCGGGATATTTCCTTCCCACGCTGCTGGACGACAGCAGTGCCCCGGACGCAGACCCGGAAACCCTCAGCATCCCGGGCGGGACGACAGACGAACGAACACAGACCGGCATCCCCGCAGCAGGGGATCCTGCTGCAAGCGCCCGCGGCGGGCGCACGGACATCAATCCCCCCGAAACATCGGCCACCGGACCCAATACGCGAGGCTCGGATGCGACGGGAATGACTCCCTCCGCGACGGGCGGCCCGTCCGGACGCCCCGGCGGCGACGGATCCGGCGATCAGGCGGCGGGAGGCGGACGCACAGCGGGCGGTGAGCGCATCGTGTATCGCAACGTGTACATCACGCGCGTGGACACCGTGTATCTCAGCGACAGGACCGAAGGTGCCGGCATCGCGGACGCCGGGCGAAGGACGCCCACTGGTGACGTTGGTGCCGGTCACACCGTAAACGCCGGCGACGATGCTGGCACCGACAGCGGTGCAGGCACCGACGACGGCGCAGGCACCGACAGCGGTGCAGGCACAACGCGCATCGTGCGGCGGGTGGACACCGTCTCCATCGCACTCATGCAGCGCGTGCCGAACGAGCGTCCGCTGATCATCCGCGAGGCGCCGCGGCAGGATATGCAGTTCCCGCTGCCCGGACGATTCGTGGTCGAGGTGCAGCGCGAACATCTCAACACCTGGCCGTACATCGACTACGACCGCGTCGGCGCGGAGCGCGCGCAGCAGCAGTTCGCCGTCTCCGCAGGGTACATGTTCGACCGGAATCACACGGCCGGACTCATGGCGGGCGAGAAATCCTTCGCCATGGAGTACTACCGCATTCAGGGTGATTCGCTGTATCTTTTCCAGCAGCAGCCGGCGCTCGTGTACGGCGGCGGATTCTACCGCTACTCCCTGCCCGTCACGACGGGCATCGTTCCGGAAATCACGCTGCAGCTCGGCGGCTCGGACCTCGGTCCCGTCTTCGGCGGACGCATCGGCGTGCAGCTCATTCCCTTCGACAATGTCAGCATTATCCTCGGCGCGAACGGGGCGCTCCTGGCGTATCGCTACAAGGACAAACTCTTCACCAGTCACAGTCTCGGACTTTCATACGGATTGCGCTACCGCTTCTGACGACATCACGATGTCATAGCAACGTCACGGATGCCGACCCGCGCCTGCAGCCGCCGGGGAGGCCTCCGGTTCCGGTGTGGACACTCCTGCTCACATCGGCGATACTGCTGTGCCTCTTCGCATGTTCGCCGCCGGACGATGCGAATCCGGTCGACATCATCGGCGAGGATATCTGCCGCGACGAGTGGCGCGATGACACGGCGCGCATCCGCACGACCATACGCTTCGAGGCGATCGTGGACACGACGACATTTCAGATCGAACGGTTCTCCGGAAGCGGCCTGCGCGTCGCGATGGTATGCATTCCGCCCGATACCGACTCGCTGCCCTACCGTGACATCTATTCCGTCTCGGCGAATTATCTCGACATCCCGGCGGCGGGCCTTCCCTTCAACGCAGAAATCCCGCCGGAGTATTTTCGGCAGTACAACTGCGCCCGTCTTGCGGCGGCGGTCATCCTCGTCTATCGCGACGGGAATGACAATGGACGCTTCGATCCCGGTGAAAACGTCGTCGGTGCCGACGAGCAGAGCATCTACGCCTTCGCGCAGGGCAATCTCAACACGATTCCGCGAGAACCGTTTGAAAGCCTGTACTTGAACTCCAATGTGCTTATCCGCTATGAACGAGCGCCCGGTCAGTATTTTCAGTCCTCGCCGGATTACCTCGCAACGATCTTCATCATACACGTGCGCGGGGATGCCGCATCCTACGACATCCCGTATCCCTGGCCCGTGTCAACTCCGCTGCTGCGATGACAGCGCGAGGAGCTGATGCCATGAAACGAACCTGTATCCTGATCCTGCTTCTGCTCGCCGGCGCCGCGCCGGTCGCGCAGCTGCACGCACAGCCGCGGCTGGAGCTGCGGCATCTCAAGCCGAACACGCCGGACTACTATTATTACCAGCTCTACATCGCGGCGTACTGCGCCGACAGCGTCATCTACGATCTGCAGAAGCATCAGCTCATCTACGAGGAAACCCTGGGCCGCATCGACACGAACAGCTATACGATTGATCGTCCCGCATCCCCGACGCGGAATTCCTGCTACGATCTCGTGCTGGTGATGGACAACTCATCGTCGATTTCCGCCGACGCGCTGTCGCGCAGCGTCACCGCGGCGCATGCGTACGTCGACACCATGGCGCGCGACTGCCAGCGGGCGGCCATCGCGTCCTTCGCCGATCGTCCCACCCTGCGAGCTTTCCTCACCGAAGACCGCCAGACGCTGCATGATGCGCTGGAGGGCATGGCGCCCGGAGGCAAGCGCGCGCTGTACGACGCCATTTTCCAGGGCATGCTCGAGCTCTCAACCAACGGCACCGCCCGGCTGAAAGTCGTGCTCGCGCTCACGACGGGCAACGACAACGCCAGCGGCAATCCCGCCGAATGGCTGATCGAGACGGCACATCGCGACGATATCCGCGTGTTCATTGTCGGACTGGGATCGGGGATTTTCGAGGAGCCGCTTCGCGAGCTGTGCACGGAGACCGGCGGACTGTACTTCCCCGTCGCCGATGCCGAAGCGCTGCCGGAACGCTACACGGAGCTGGCAGGCTTCGTGCAGCGGGAGTTCGACGAGCATCGCATCGTGCGGCGCACGCGCGATGTCATCATGCAGAATCTTCATATCAGCATGCGTCTCGAGGCCTGTGACGACAGCGTCTGGGTCTCGCGGCTGTTCAATCCCAACGTCACATCCGCATCAGAACTCCCTCCGCCCACTTCCTTCCGGCTCGGACAGAGTTACCCCAATCCCGTGCACGCCAACGCCCAGCTGCATTTCCGTTTCGACATCGACGCCGCGCGCCAGCTGCCGCTGCGCCTGCAGATTTTCGACCGCCTCGGCCGCGAAGTCGCGCGCGTCTTCGACCGCCGTTTTCCGCCGGGCAGCCACCTGGTGGCATGGTCCTCCGCTGGACTGCGTCCGGGCGTGTACTTCTACCGCCTCGTCAGCGGGGAGGGGATGAGAACGGGGACGCTTACCGTGATTCCATAAACTTGCTGCACTCCCGGGGAACGATCCCGGCATTGGCGTGTCTACGTGATGTCCATCGACGAAAGACACGTTCAATTCATATCCCGGAGCAATGCCATGAAATCGCTTGGGAAGCTGCTGCTTGTTATCCTCATCCTCGCCGGCGCCGCGGAGAGCGCCGCGGCGGGCGTGCTGTACGCGCGCCGGCCGGGCACCGAGTCCCCTGTCTACAACCTGCGCATCAGTCACATCCGCACGACGGTGACCATCGCTGGACAGCTGGCCGTGACGCATGTGGACGAGGAATTCTTCAACGACAATCACTCCACGCTCGAGGGCTTTTACGCCTTCCAGCTGCCCGAGGGCGCCCATGTCGACGGCCTCTGGCTGTGGGTCAACGGCGAACGCCGCATCTTCGTGGTGAAAAAGAAGGAGGAGGCCGAGCGGCTGTACGACAGCGTGGTCGTCGGACAGAGACGCGATCCCGCCATCCTCGAATCCCTCGGCAAGAACCGTTTCCAGCTGAAGGTTTTTCCCATCGGTCCCTTCAGCTCGCGCCGCATCGAAATGCGCTACTTCCACACGCTGCCGCTCACCGAGGACGGCACCGTGCACTACCGCTACCCGCTGAACCTGCAGGGATATCAGTCCACCCCCGTCGAAAGCACCACGCTGCGCATCAACGTGGAGTCCAAACTCCCCGTCGAAGACATCACCACCAACTTCGACGACAATCCCCTGCTCTGCCGTAAGACGATATTCGGGGATCACGAATTCCGCATCGATTTCGGAGACGAAAATACGTTCTACTCGCAGGATTTCGAACTGGCGTACAAACCCGCTGACGTATACAGCGTATTCCCGGCCTTGAGCTGGCATGATCCGGAGGATCCCGCCGAAGAGTCATACTTCATCTGCTGGCACCCCGAGAAGCCCGAAGCGGCGAGCACGCAGGCGCGCGATCTCGTGTTCGTGCTCGACGCCTCCGGCAGCATGGGCACCGAGCAGATCGGCACCGTCCGCGACGCCGTGATATCCATTCTCCGGAAGCTGCGCAGCATTGACCGCTTCCGTATCGTGCTGTTCAGCAATACCGCGATCGCCTGGCCGGCGCTCGCGGAGCTGCGCGCCGCCACCACGGAGAACATCGAGGAAGGAGTGGATTTCATTCAACGTACCTATGCCGCCGGAGGATCGACGAATTATGGAATGGCCTTCCGAGCGGGACTCGCCGCGGAGTTCCGACCCGAGGCCGTTCGGCGCATGCTGTTCCTCACCGACGGCATGCCGAATACGGGCCAGACGTCAAAGGAAGGATTGCTCAGCATCATCGAGGATAACGATGAGCTGGGTGTCGGCATCTATCCCGTCATTGTCTACAGCGACCGAATCGATCTTCTCTACGACATCGCGGACGCGCGTGGCGGAAAGGTGACGATGGTGGAGAACGGCGACGGACTCGAAACCGTCATCTCCCGCATCATGCTCGAACTGGACATCGCAGCGATTTCGAGTCCTGTGGTGACATACGAAGGCGGTCAGACATGGCTGGTGTATCCCGAAAGCTTTCCACCCTATGCCGGCGTGGACCGCCTCGTCACCACCGGACGCCTGGTCGGCACCGCGCCGGAACCGGTGCGTCTCACCTACCGCAACGCCGCGAATGAAACCGTCGAGCGTCTGCGCAGCGTGGATTTCACCGCCATGCGCACCGACATGGAGCAGGTCGCCTCGTACTGGGCGGCGGCGCACATCGGCTCGCTGCTTGAGCAGTATGAACGCACGCCAAACGATGAGCTGAAGGAGAGCATCATCGCGCTCAGCATCAAGCACCGCATCCTGACGCCCTTCACCGCGTTTCTCGTGCTGGAAAACAATCCCATCGATCCCCCGACATCCGCGGAAGCCGTCGCCGAGGTCATCCCCGAAGAGGTTTCGCTCGGACGAAACTATCCCAACCCCTTTTCCCTTTCATCAGCCGCCGTCACCGTGATTCCCTACACGCTGGGCAGCGCGCGTCCGGTGCGCATCGTCGTCACCGACATTCTCGGACGAGTGATCCGCGTACTCGAGGACGGCATGCGGTCCGCCGGCGCACATTCGGTGTCGTGGGACGGAAGGGACATGTATGGCCATGCCGTCACCCCGGGCGTATACTTCCTGCGTCTGCAGTCCGGCAGCGTCACCAAAACACTGCGCATGAGCGTCATGCGTTGACAGCCCATGGGGGAAACGGCATACGAGCCAGGGCGCCCGGGTCGCTGCAGACCGGGCGCCTTTTTTATTGCGGATCGGGCCCGCATCAGAATATGGGATGAATACGACGCGTTGAATCCGAACGAATGACGGTCGCGATGATCGTTTTTTCAGTTGCTCACAGCCCCCAGGGGTACATCGAGCGGGGGACGCAATGCTCGCCGGCGGTTTCCGCGGCGAGATCGATGCGGAAATCGATCGCTTCCTCCTTTTCGCTGCGGTACGGCTCTTCGAACACGACCCGGTACGATGCGGCGGGCACATGCTCGATGAGGATATCCAGATCGTACAGGCAGTTGCAGCGGCAGTTCGGACCGACCTCGGATTCCGTGACCGTGATCACATCCCCATCGAGGTGCACGTCCATGCCGAACTCTTCCGGACAGCAGTTGAAGCCGGCGTTCACGTGCAGCAGCCGCAGCGTGCGCTGCGCGGGATCGTAGGTGTACTGCACGCAGGAACGGTCGCTGCCCGCTTCTCCGCGCGTGAAGGTCTTGCATCCCTCAACGTCGACCAGCGACACGGTCATTTCCGATGTCTCCGGCACGTTGACCGGCGCGTCTCCGCCATCGTCCCCGCAACCGGAGATCATTCCCAGCAGCGGCACGAGCAGGACGAGCACAATGGTGTATTTCAGCATATCAGCCTCGCGTGATGTCATACACGGATGCATCCTACTGTAATTCCGGGAGAAAATAAAGGGAAAAAGAGCAACAAGGCGCCGACGCTTGACATTGCCAATTCATATCTGTAATATCCTATTGTCCAATACATTTTCAGACGTTCATCAGCCGCGGCCCGGAATCCGGCGCCACGGCCGTACGCATTGCCTGATATCGCACCTGCAACACCACGTATCCATCAATCACCATGGAGGAGATGCCATGCATGTATTCCGATACAGTCTGTTTCTGTTCACCGCAGTGCTGCTGCTTCCGGCCGTCGTCCGGCTGCAGGCGCAGCAGCCATCGCCGCCCGTGCAGCGGGTGTTCCACTACCAGGGCTGCCTGACCGATGCGAGCGGCGTGAAGATCGACGGACAGCGTACCGTCCGTTTTGAAATCGTCGATCTCGACAGCAGTCCGCTCGCCGTGCTCTTCAGCGAGACCGTGCAGAGCCTGCAGGTCGAAGACGGCATATTCGAACACGCCATCGGCAGCGTGGACACGACAAACAATCCCCTGCCGCCGCTGATCTTCCAGAAGCGCGTGGCGCTGCGCCTGACCGTCGACGGCGAGACACTCAATCCGCCCATCCCGATCTATCCCGCTCCGGTCGCCATGGTGGCGCTGTATGCGGATTCGCTCAAACAGCCGCTGCCGGAAGGACCCCGCGGGACCACCGGGCGCGGACGGCATCAGCTGCTGGGATCTCAACGGCAATGGCATGAAAGACCTCGCCACCGAGGATATCAACGGTGACGGCGTCGTCGACGTGGCCGACTGCCAGGGACCCATGGGTCCGCGCGGACCTGCCGGCCCTCCCGGTGCGAACGGCAAGGATGGAAAAGACGGAAAAGACGGCATCAACTGCTGGGATACCAACGGCGATGGAGTCAAGGATCCCGGCGAGGATACAAACGGCGACGGAGTGTGGGATGCCAGCGACTGCAAGGGACCCAAAGGCGATCCGGGTCCGCCGGGCGGCGTGGGCGACACCATCGTTGTCGAGGATCTGACCGTGACCGGGCGCTCCATGCACGAAGGCAACGAGCACTTCCGCCGCGGCATCACCGTGGGCGGACAGGACAGCGCACGGGCGAAGCTGCGCATCGACTCCACCGGCGAGATCTACGCACGCAGCATGCACATCATCGATCCCGACGTGACCGGGCTTTACGACTTCAACCGCGTGGTGGAGTTCGACTCGTCCGGTTCCGTCCACCGCATGCCCGAGCGCTACATCACCTTCAATCCCCGCAATCCGCAGGAATCCGACACGACCGTCGTGCGCGGCGACGGCATATCCACGCCGGCCGTGCGCATCGTCAATCCCCACTCCGGCGAGGAAATCGCCCGCCTCGACACCAACGGCTCCTGGCATCACAAGCCGGAGTATTTCATCTCGCAGAATCCGCAGGATCCCACGCAGCGCGACACCACCGTGGTGACGGGCAGCGGCGTATCGTCGCGCGGATTCGTCACACGGGATCCCGCGACGGGCATGCCCTCGGCAGTCATCGCGCCCGACGGCGAGGGCTATTTCCGCAGCCTGCATCTGGTGGATTCCACCGGCAGCCGTCAGATCAACTTCAACCGCAACGGACAGTCGGAATTCTTCCGCCTGGTGTCGTTCATGCTCGGACTGCGCATCCTGCTCGAGACCGGCGCCTGGCTGGAATTCACGCCCTTCGGCATGTTCCTGCCGCTGACGAACGGCTACATCATGGAGCTGAGTCCCTTCGACGGTTTCTCGATCAAGGATCCCAACGCGCCGCCATCGAATCAATACATCGCGCATATCGATCCCAACGGCAACTCCCTGTTCACCGGACAGAAGAACGCCCTGGTCAGCACCGAATCCTACGGCATGCGCAAAATGTACGTCGAGGAATCCACCGAACTGTGGTTCAGCGACCGCGGATTCGGCAAACTCGAGGACGGTGAAATCCGCATCGCGCTCGATCCGATGTTCCTCGAGACCGCGCATGTCGATGACGCGCATCCCATCCACGTACGCCTGACCCCGACCGCGCAGTGCAACGGACTGTACGTCGCGGAGAAGGGCGAGGATTACTTCATCGTGCGTGAGCTGATGGACGGCACATCGGACGCGACCTTCGACTGGGAGGTCAATGCGAAGCGCCGCAATTACGAGGATGCGCGCATGGAGGAATTCACCGCACCGGAATCCGGCGCGCCGCGGGAGGTGACACAATGATGAGGAGTATATTCAGTCGCATGGCACGGCTGTCCGAACGGGACGCACATGCGCGGCATCGGTCCGGACCGCATCCGACCGCACTGCTTCGGCGCATGCTGCTCTGCGCGGCGCTTCTGCTCGCATCCGCGGGAGTGCTGTCTGCGCAGTCCAGCGCGAGCTACGCCATCGCCTTCGACGTCTTCGACAGCGGCGGAGGAATGTCCTCCGCTTCGGGCGCCGCCGTCAACGCGCATTCCATCATCGGCCAGGCGGCCGTGCTGCACGTCGCATCCGCCGCGAGTCACACCGCCTCATCCGGCGCGGGATGCATGTTCTGCGGCAGCTTCGTCACCAGCGCGGTGGACCCTGCCATGCTGCCCGACGTCATGCGCCTGTATCAGAACTATCCGAACCCGTTCAATCCCTCGACCACCATCCGCTACTCCCTAGAGCGCGGCGGGCACGTACGGCTCTCCGTTTACAACCTGCTCGGCGAGAAGGTGGATGTCATCGTCGACGAACACCGGCAGCCCGGCGATTATTCAATCGAATACAATGCCGCCGAGCTTCAGAGCGGCGTATACCTTTACCGTCTCCGCACCGGAGACGGACAGCTCACGCTGCGCATGATGTTGATGAAGTAATCCGGAAGGATGTCGCTGTTTTATAAACGCGCCGGGGGCGATTGCTCCCGGCGTTGTTGTATTTTCACCTATGTTACCAAAGCAGTAATGCGCGGCTTGTTCTTTTTTACTACATTTTTAGAAGGGCTTCATTTACCTGTTTCAATATTATTCGCCGGTCGCTAATTACGACGAGAGTGGCAACAGCAAGCAGTGTTAACGCTAAAAATATGCCGAATACATCAGAAAGGATGTAGAGCAGGAAAATCAATACAGAAGTTGGGCCCAGAGTCCAGTAATCGTACCAATTTACCGAGTACTCCATAATCTTATCTTCGTCGACAAGTTTAATATGTAATATCGGCTTGGCGATTGGTAAAATAATCCCAACAGAATGCGTACGATTGATCCTCAGTGTTAGTTTATTCTGTGATTTATCAACAAGTTCAAGCATGTATTGCCCATCTGCCAAGCCCTTTAGCGCCCTTTCTATTGTCTCAATAGAGGTGCGACATGAGGTGGGTTGAAATGTACACTCGGTTTTGAATAAACTCATTAGCAGGCTTCTAAAAAACCATGATAATATGATCTCCCCCCAGTCTTCGGACCAGGTGGATTATACGCTGCCTGTCCTCCGAATCCGCCGAGAGAGGAAAAGGCGAATTTGTTGTACCTGAGACACACGCCTCAATCGATAGTATATGTAGCTACTACATATCGATTTTCCACTAACTCAACTCTCATCAGCGCCGTTTCACCCATCTGAATCGTCCATCCAGGCACCATTTCCTGACTCCATACCATCTTCTCTGCACGTACATCATAGACATCCAGCCATTCGTGTGTAGCGCCATTCCCGTCCTTTCTATACATCATGATTGCAACATGATTATCGCCCAAGGAATACATACCACTTAACAGCGATTCAATATGATACGTTTTGTATTTTTCGTATGCCGACATTCCGGACAGGTTGTGCTTTCTTGACATATGATAAAGTTTATCATAATAGTTATGATACGGCCTACCTATCAGCTTCATTTTCCGCCCGGTCGCTTCATTCCTTATATATGGCCGCAGCGGTTGGCCTGTCCACAATTCGCCGTTCAATGAGCAAAAATAGCCATTGGCTATATTATCTTCTATCCCAAGAATTTTATACGCGCTGTCAAGTGGTGATGTTTTTATAACCTCACCAGACGCAATATCAACGACACTGAGAGTATTCGACTCATACACAGCCTCACCTTTCGCGTCCCATGGACATTGTGTAATAAAGAGCTTTGGATATCGTATCTGGGCGTTATACATGCTCATCGCTGCTATCGCATCATTTATCAAAGCTGGCGACTTCACCCATTTTATTCTGTTTGTCCTCGGATCGATTTCCGAAATAAAGTTTCGCACACCTATGGCAGTACGGCCTCTTTCAGGATTAAAGCGTGAGCTGACAATTGTTCCTACGGCAAAGACTGATGAATCAGAATACCATTCTGCAGCTATAATACCTGGCCGGAACATCATCCTGTCATGCGCTATTGACTCATTTGAATCCAATGCATTCGAAAAATCATTTTCGCTAAATTGACTATTCCAGACTTCGGCACCATCATATGCATTAAAAGCTCGCAACACCAAATCTGCATCCGATCCAACAACAAGAATACTATCACTGATATACTGATTGAATGTGGGTTTCACTATGGGGCCTGATGTCTCATCCAAAATTGAAAGTTGCATTCTGCGAACCTTCTTTTTCGAATTCAACTGCCTGCGACACAACGTCAATAATGCCTCGCCGCTTCCCTCATCCAGATATCGACCACCGATCAAATTAGCAGAATCTGCACAGTAGAAATACCAGGCATTTTCATTTCTTTCAGGAATCCAGTTCCTGATATCGCCTCTCGACATGAACGCATGTTCACCTGTATCGATATAATCTGCATACGTAACCGAATCCACAAGCCTGTTTACCATTATCACCGCAATAACATCGGTTCCGGTATTCTGCACTTTATTAGCCAGTCTCTTATGGGCAAAATAACATTTGCTGCAGCTACTTCCGTTAACAACGAAGATTGCCAGCCGCTCCCTGTCTTTATATAGTTGCTCGAATACATCCTTCTGTATGATTATGTATTTATCGCTTGCCTTGCTGGCTGTACTGTCCTCTGGAAAACACAAAGAAAGCAGCAGGATAATAGAAATGCTCACCATATTGTATCTATGCATTATTCTCGTTCTTACAAATATTTAGGTAATACGTACTTAGATCGGACCAATTATTGCGCTATTTCCTCAACGTGAGTCGTCTGTAACAGCTTTAATATCA